>Ga0193753_10000007_pt1 | contig 679809 bp, 458 predicted proteins | sample H1c2metaG_FD_144925 | JGI IMG/M metagenome (GOLD analysis project Ga0193753, IMG submission 144925) | Soil microbial communities from a riparian zone of the East river system, Colorado, United States - H1c2 | ecosystem: Environmental > Terrestrial > Soil > Riparian zone | place: USA: East... | reverse complement strand
CATTTATCAAGCCCAGGCTCAGGTCCAGGTTACTTCATTCGACCGGTTTGGTACGGAACTGGGTTCAAATCCTTCAGGCTTTAAAATTTTCAAGGACAAACTGATCTTCAGAGCACAGAACAGCAGCTATGGCTATGAGTTGTGGATCTCTTCAGGAGATCCGAATTCAGCTACTTTGCTTAAAGATATAAACCCCGGGAAACAAAGCGGCATTGTCAATTATTACTTTGAAGCTTCCTCAGCTGAACTAAATGATGAACTTTATTTTATCGCCAGTGACAACCTTTCAGCCGGTGAACTTTGGAAAACAGACGGAACAGAAGCCGGTACAAAAAAAAGTTTCTTTTAATCTTGATTTCAATGTTACCCGGCACACCCTCGTACAGAATCTCTTAAATCTGCAGGAATGTAATTAGGACCCACTGATGATTTACCTGCACCATTGGAACCAGTAATTATATACAAAAGCGGCATTTACTTTATTGGAGAAAAGTGAAAGCGCCGTCTTAAATGATCTGCTTCAGTTGATGTTAATTCATGAATTACATCCATGTCAAGTCTGGAATGTATGACAGTTATTAACTTAATACTTCCATTTGGATATTCAAGATAGCATTGATTTGTCGGTAACTCCCTTGCATTAATCATAAATGGAAGTCCATTTCTAAGCTTTAGTTCACGCAGTTTTTTGACAGCATCTGTACCTTTTTTGCTTAGTATTTCGAGTGTAGGCATGTTACAAATTTACAAAAAAAGCCTGTTTTTACCAATAAATGTGCTTCAAGAGTTTCCTTTACGTTTAGGTGATTCCTCAAGAATAACAATGATTTTAAGAAACAACCAAATTTGTTTTGCTTCACCTTCCTTGAATCCGATCCCAAAAATCATTACTGTCTTTAAGGGAAATTTGCGGTATGAGATAAACCCGGAAGCCCGTTTTCACCTATATTTCCAAAGATTTCAACTCCATTTTGGCCATGATAAAAATTACATCCCTGATCATCTGTTCCTTCTTAATCATTTATCAAGCCCAGGCTCAGGTCCAGGTTACTTCATTCGACCGGTTTGGTACGGAACTGGGTTCAAATCCTTCAGGCTTTAAAATTTTCAAGGACAAACTGATCTTCAGAGCACAGAACAGCAGCCATGGCTATGAGTTGTGGATCTCTTCAGGAGATCCGAATTCAGCTACTTTGCTGAAAGATATAAACCCCGGGAAACAAAGCGGCATTGTCAATTATTACTTTGAAGCTTCCTCAGTTGAACTGAATGATGAACTTTATTTTATCGCCAGTGACAACCTTTCAGCCGGTGAACTTTGGAAAACAGACGGCACAGAAACCGGTACAAAAAAAGTTTCTTTTAATCTTGATTTCAATGTTACCCGGCTCACACTCGTACAGGATAAAATCTATTTTACCATTTATCGAAACGGATTCATGGAGGTCTGGCAAAGCAACGGGACTGCAGCCGGAACAAAACTTATAAAAAAGAATATCCCTGCATTAGGCCTAACTACCATACAAGGCGAAGCAGGCAATCTTTTTTTCTTCAGCTTCAGGCAAACCGGAAGCAGTAAAGTAGAGGTCTGGAGAAGCGATGGCACAGCGGACGGAACATTCATGCTCATAAATGGAATTGATGGCAACGGCGCCGGAAATACAGGGACTGCTGAATTAACTCAATTTATTTCTTATCACGACGAGCTTTACTTTGTCAGCCGTAATCATATTTACAGGACGGATGGTTCGATAATAAATACGGTTCAGGTATACCAATGGAATTCCGGATTCAATCTGGTGCTATATGCGGATGTCATCGTGGCAAATGACCGGATGTATTTTTCCTTTTTCAAAGCTAACCGCCTGTTTATCCTTGCATCAGATGGAACAGAGGCCGGAACAAGCACGGTATATGATAAAACTTCCAGCCACTATTTTGCCCCTTCCAATCTTTCCCCCTGGAATGGTGATTTGATTTTTACAAGTGCCGGTGCAGCGAACAGAACATCCATTTTGAAAATGAAACTGGCAGATTATTCAGTTTCTGAAGTTAAGCAAATTGATGACCAGGTTTCGAAGCCGTTTATTTTTTCAGATGGCGACTTCACCAGGATCATGCACAATGATACCGGCTTATTTTTCCTGATGGTGCCAACGGATGATTATGAATCCGTTTCCTGGTTTTCTGACCTGACAGAAGAAGGATCGTATTCCGTTCCTCAGCTTGACGATGTGCAATATGCCATTCCTTTTCATAACTTTTTTTTCCTTCCTTTTAATGTGGGAGGTTTTAACGTCGAATTATGGAGGTCAGGTGGGACAGATAGTAATACCATACTATCTGACAACATCAATCCTTTTCGCTTTGGAATAGGAAGCAGCAGTCTCATAGGATTAAATGATCAGCTGATATTCAATGCCAATGATGTAACTACCGGAGATGAATTGTGGACTTTTAAGAATGATAGTCTTGAGTTACTTAAAGACATCAGGGATAGTACAATGTCTTCTTTGCCACGAGAATTTACGAAGCTTCACGATAAAATTATTTTTTCTGCTAATGACGGGATCCATGGAAATGAATTGTGGGTCACTGAAGGAACAACGGTAAGCACAAAAATGCTGGCAGATATCAATGAAGGATCGCTTTCATCTTCTCCGGGTTTCTTCAGGTTTTTCAGGGATCAACTATTTTTTGTGGCTGAGATCGCTGATACCAATTATATGTTGAGCACTGATGGAATCCATGTCGACACTTTATTTATGCTGGGTTTAGTAGCCAATGGTTTTTCATATTCACCGCGCGAATGGGTGGCAGGCGATACACTGATGTACTATATCACTTATGAAACAGGTGAAGAGGTTTGGGTAAGCAATGGCACAGCTGCAGGTACATTTTCTTTAAAAGCATTTCCGACATGCAACCAGCTTACCGTTGTCAACAATCGTGCGTATTTCACTGCCAGGGGTCCTGACAACTATGAGCTTGAGTTATGGACTTCAGACGGAACTGTCGAAGGAACGCATCTTGTACGGGATCTGGGAATAGGATATTCTTCAGAGCCACAAGATTTGATTGCTTACAAAGACTGGCTTGTCTTTTCTGCAAAAACTGATTTGGAAGGAAGAGAAATGTTCAGATCAAATGGGAATACTGCAACTCAGACCATGGACTTCAATCCCGGAGGTCAGAATACACTTTACCATGCCGGATTCGCAGTATACAATGACCTCTTATTTTTTAATGGGCGAAAAAGCAATACGGGGAGTGAGCTGTACAGTTCGCCGGCAGATAATCCGTCTCCTGATCTGATCAAAGACATTCGCCCGGCTGCAGAGAGTTCGTTTCCTGCAGAACTCACTCCGATAAACGGCAGTTTGTATTTCCAGGCATATACGGATGAAAATGGTATGGAGCTGTGGGTTACAGATGGTACGGAAGACGGTACGAAGCTGGCAGCAGATATGCTTCCCGGTGAACTAAGTTCAACACCAACCAATATGACACGTGCCGGTAAAAATTTATTTTTTATCGCAGAGACGGAACATAATGGCAGACAGATCTGGATGTTGAAAGATGAGTTTATGGTTTCCATAAATGAAGCTGAACCAAAACAAGAAATTCTCATTTATCCGCAGCCTGCAACGGATCAGGTAACGATAAAATCAAATGAGGAGATCATGGATGTGGAAGTATATGATCTAAATGGTAAATGGATAAACCGGAAAAAAGCAAATTCAAATACCTTTTCGGTTGCTGATCTGCCAAATGGGATATATTTCATCCGGTTTGAAATTGAAGGTAGGGAGGTAATGAATAAGCTGGTGAAAATGGAATGAAGCATTTCTCCCATCTGATAAATCCGGGGGCAATTGAAGTAAATCCGGGGCGACAGAAGTAAATCCGAGGCAATTGAAGCATTAGGACATTGCCTTTTTCCCTTAACTTTCCCTTCTTGAAAAACACCCAAAAACCCTTCATTGCAATTCTATTATTAGTGTCTTCCCTGCAAGTCGCAGGACAGGCGGATTCCATATTGGCAATGCCTATGGATGTGCAAAAAGAAGCTTTGCACTCCTGGTATGATGAAAAGGAGACGAAGGACTCCACCTGGTTTCTTATGCGCATTGACCAGATGTATAAAGATTTTATGCAGGCCGGCAGAGAAGATCTCGCAAGTACAGCGTGGAGCATACGAATCTCTTTCCAGGTATACAATATGCCTTCCACTGAATCGAGGACCATTGATATTATTGATCAGGCCCTGGCACATGCCATCCGCATGGGATGGAAAGTCCAGGAGGCTGAGCTCTATATTAATAAAGGCTGGACTTTGCGCAACTATGGGCGACTTGTCATAGGATTCGAAAACCTGATGAAGGGCTATGACATGATGCGACAAATCGGGTTTGTTCAATTTCCGCGAGGTTACACCTTATTATTTCGTATCGGGCATGCCTATTATTTCGTGAAAGCATACGATCAGGCGGACATCTATATCAGTCAGGCACTTGAAACCCCCATGTATGAACCTGGACCTGAAACTACCACAATCGAGTACAACATGTTGGGCTTGTGCTATATGAAGCAAATGAAATATGACAGTGCGATCATCAATTTTCAAAAAGCCCATGATGCCGCAGTGGATGCAAAAATGGATGCCTATGTGGGATTGACATTGGGCAATATCGGTTATTGTCATTTCAAGCTGGGTCATGACTCTACGGCACTTCCACTGCTCGAAGAAGATTTCAGGGTCAGCGTGGAAATGAAAGAATTTACCAGTGCCATGAATGCTTCATTGGCGCTGTCCGCTATTTATCTCAAAAAAGGCATGCTTGAGAAAGCGGAATATCATATGCGTTTTGCCAGTCAGCATGTCAACCGGGGTGACAACAGTGCGATGAAATCCTATTTTGACAACCTCAGTGATCTACGCCGGATCGCCGGTGATTACAATAGCGCACTCGCCTACCGGGATTCAGCTTCACACTATCTCGTGCGCATGCAGGACACGGAAGAAAAAGATATTCTGCAAAGAGCCCGGCTCGAACTGGAGATCGAAAAACATGCCAATGAATTATCATCCCTCGAAACGCAACGCAAAAGACAGATCCTGCTGCGCAATGTTGTTCTCCTGTTCACAGTGCTGATCGGTATCATTCTCGTAGCTATCATCCAACGACGATATCTTCAGCGTAAACGACAGCTGGCACAAGCCCGCAAAGACCTCACCATGTTTACCGAATCGATCAGGGAGAAAAATGAAATGCTCGATACGTTCAGTCATGAAATTGATTTACTCAGAGCTACCGATCTGCTTAAGCAGGATGAGCGTACACATCATCTGACAGAACTCATCAATTCACATATTCTCACTGAAGATGACTGGAATCGATTCAGGATGCTCTTCGATAAAGTCCATCCCGGATTCTTTGTGCGACTGAAGGAAAAAATACCTGATCTCACTGCTGCCGAGACGCGATTGCTCGCACTCACTAAGCTTCAGCTCGCCCCTCGTGAGATGGCTTCGATGCTTGGCATCAGTTATGATTCCATTCTCAAGACAAGACAGCGATTGCGGAAGAAGATTAATTTGCCGGAGGAGGGATCGTTGGATGAGTTGCTTAAGTTGATCTAGGAAGAGGCGGAGGCTTAGGATTTATATCTGAATTTTTCAAATTTCTCATCCGTGAGGAGCATAGGATTGAGAGAGGCAGGCATTCCGGGTTTTTTTTGTAAAGTGAATATAAATAAATCAGATTGTGTATTCATCTTTGAAATAACCTGTAGAAGTGAATTCGTTGTGATTTTCAGTGAATGTGGTGGTCGCATTGTATTCTGTTTCGTGATATTACCGGATGTATGCAGAATTCCTTATGTTTATTGAATGATAAATTCAATTCGATTTAGATGGAATATTTGGATGGTCATCCCTCTCATGTTGTTATGTTCATGCACAAAGGACGAGTATAATATATTTGTGCATTCAGTAAGAGTTACCAAAATCAAACCAAATCACAATTGGGATCAGGACAACAAGGCGGATCTTTACTTTGAAATATATGAGGACAACACGCTTCTCTATCACCAGGATTCCATAGTCTGGAATGCGGTGACAACCTTGCCGCATGATTTTGTCATTGAAGAATTTATTCTCCCTGACGCTGCGCATGAACATTCATTTCTTTTATTGGATTATGATCCGGTAGGTGTAGATACACTTGAGGTGATCCAATTTATGGCCCGCAAGAAAAAATCAGACCAAATATCAACAACACTTAGGCTGAGTTCTCCAGAGGGAACTGAAATTGAAATGGAGGTGACTTATATGTTGAAATAGCCCGATAGCAATAGGGAGACGGATTAACAATTCGGAGAGTAATACTTCGCTTTCCGAAGGAAAACAATGAAAACAAAGACTAAAACTTTTTTTCTCAAGTCGTCGCGTTTTGCAACCGCCCAACTTGAGAATAAATTAATGCCAGGCATGGTTTCTCTTTGCCCCTTCGAATTTTTCTTGCAGATGTTGTACTAATTGCGACTTCAATATCACTAAGAAAAATTCTCTCCCCTGTGTTTCTCAATCTCGCTTCGCATCGTTTCGAAAACCCCGGGGTATTTTGGATTTACGATTTTGGATTTACAATTAATTTTTCCTTCGCTTTTTCCTTCGCCTTCGCCTAAATTTTTCCTCTGCCTTAGCCTCCGCCTTCACCTCATCCTCAGGCTTTTACAAATTGTCCGCACTTTGTCCGGGTATCTGTCCCCGCTTTGTCTGGGTAAAAAATTAGGATCCCGTGTGCTTGAACGATCATATTCGTGTCGTGGAAATAAACCGGCATATGAATCTCAGATCTCAAAACCTTTTCCTGTCCATTGTCTGTGCGTTGCTGCTCATGGCAGTGATTGCCCTCATGGTTTGGATGTGGTTTGGAGAAAATATTGAGCATGTGGATTCTCAGATGAAGAGTCTGCAGAGATAAGTGGAGGCGAAGGCGGAGGAAAACAAAGAGCAGTAGGCAAAATGCAATAGGCCAAAAACAGTCATCCATCAGCTATCAACAGGTAAATCAAAAAATATAATAATAACGTATCATGAAAAGAATATTCTCAATGCTCTGCCTGGTGGTCGTCGCAAAGTTGTGCTTCACACAAGGGAATGTAGGTATCGGAACGTCAGGACCACATGCTCCACTCCATATAGCCAATGGGTACGCCAGTAGAAAGTTCATACTGCAGGAAGTACAGAACAACGACCGGGAGTTTTTTGGTTTTGGTGTGAATGATATCAGTGCGACCGAAAAAATCCTGCGCTATCAGGTTGCAGGTGGTACTGGCAACCATGTTTTTTATTCAGGGAGTGGGACGCTGGATCATGAATTGTTACGCATCACGGGCCATGGAGATGTGGGCATAGGAGGCGTAAGTGATCCGCATGGACAACTCCATTTTATCAATGCTACGGTAGATCTAAAAAAAATAATTCTATACGAAGCAGGTAATAATACTAATCAATTTTTGGGCTTTGGAAATGAAAACGGCAGATTGCGATACCAGGTGGCAGACCCAACAGGTGCTCATGTCTTTTATGCTGGTACCGGTACAACAAGCTCAGCAGAGTTGATGCGGATTACTGGAGAAGGTAAAGTAGGCATTGGTGTGTCCACTCCGTTTGAATCATTAGAGGTAGGAGACCTTGGCCGTGCATTCTTCGGAAATGGCGGAGGAGCAAGCCGGATCGGGCTTCTCATTGATGGCGATGATCCCAATAATGCTTCCCGAATTGAAGCCTACAATTATGGTACGAATACCGGAAGAAATTTAATCATCAATACTGCAGGGGGCGGCAATGTCGGAATAGATGTACCTGTTCCTACCGAAAAACTGCATGTGTCAGGAAATGCAAGAGTTACAGGCAATGTTGTGGTTGGTGGCACTATAGAAATTGAAGCTGTAATTCCAATTCCATTGCAGGCTGGTTATACCAATTATGGTGCTGGATATGGAGGAGCCGGATACTATAAAGATAAAATGGGAATCGTACATCTCAGGGGAGTTATCACTCATCCGACCAACACATCGACTGTAACTATTTACACTTTGCCTGCCGGGTATAGGCCTGCTGCGCACGCGATATTTGCTGCCGTAAATGATTTGGAAACATGCCGGATAGATGTGTCCTCTTTTGGATTTATAATTATCTCTCATGTAGTACCAGGACTGGTTAGCCTGGATGGGATAACCTTCAGGGTGGAGTAATTCCACGGAAAAAAAATAACAAAACCAAAAAAACACGAACCCCATGAAAAAATTATTCTTTCTACTTTTTTACCCTTCTTGAACCCGCTACGCAAGCACATTCTTGGATTTATACTGATTGGGTACTCCCTGAATGGTTATTAATTGCCATAGTCTTTCCTCCAGCCCCTTTATTGAAATAGTACCTTTGCCTTAGTCATGAATACACAACAAATAAACCCGGACCCTAAAGCTGTTTCAGGTGGTGAAATACGATTTCTCAGGTGGATCACTTTACTGGAAGGTCTTTCGCTCATCATTCTTGTCGGCATAGCAGTGCCCATTAAGTATCTCGGCGATGATCCATCGCTTGTGAAAACAGTTGGCCCGATACATGGATTTCTTTTCATCCTTTTCTGTTACTCCGCCTGGTCGGTCGGTAATAAGCTCAAATGGAATTGGTCTAAAATGGTGTGGAAGTTATTGCTGGCCAGTTTCATTCCCTTTGGTACATTTTATCTGGATCATAAAGTGCTAAGGCATCTGGGCAGGTTGTTTTAACCAAAAAAAATAGCGCCAGGAAGGCGCTGTTTTTTTTGCGGAGGAGGAGGGATTCGAACCCCCGAAGGCTTTTACACCTTGCCGGTTTTCAAGACCGGTGCAATCAACCGCTCTACCACTCCTCCGAAATGCTGATGTCGGTATTTCTGAACGGGCGGCAAATATAGCAAAATTCGTCTTTTCGAGATGTTTCCGTATTCAAGGCACAGCCTTGAAATCACCACGACGTCGGTCAACCGACGCCGAGCGAGTGGCAATTCAAGGCCTGTTTACCCCGCTCCTAACATATTACAATTATTTATAGTATATTTCTACATATAAAACCGCACTGATGAAATGGTATGCCTTTCTCCCTATCATGTTTCTCCCCTTTTCAACCCAAGCTCAATTTGGTCTTACTGTCCAGCTGACGGATTCAGATTCGATTTCATACCTGCCTTATACTAATGCGCAATGCATAGCCGTGAGCGGGCAAATCGTGCACATTGTATGGACGGATCGCCGCGATGGTGCTGATGAAGTTTTTTATAAGCGATCAATGGATGGCGGCATAAACTGGGATGCGGATGTACGGCTGACTGCGGATGACAATATCTATTCAGGCAGGGCCAACATCGTTGTATGGAATAATGAAGTACATGTCGTATGGATGGACCGTCGCGATGGCAATAATGAATTGTACTACAAACGATCTATCAATAATGGAAATACCTGGGGCAATGACACACGGCTCACCACCAATTCCTCCACTTCAGAGAATCCATCCTTGGTGATCGATTTTCAGACATTGCACCTTGCATGGAATGATAAACGGGATGGTCAGAATGAAATTTATTATAAGCGATCAACCAATGGTGGCCTGAGCTGGACAGCCGATACGCGGTTAACCAATAATGCAGGGGAATCCATTAAGCCCAGTGTAGCTATAGCGGATACATTGGTACATGTAATATGGGAAGACCTTCGAAATGGCACTTCGGAAATTTTTTACAAACGATCCCTCAATAATGGTATGGCCTGGGGCAATGATACCAAATTGTCAAATAGTACAACAGCTTGTTATGCACCCTGCATTTCAGCCAATGGCGAGATAGCTTTCGCCACCTGGGATGATCGTCGCATCACGAATTCAGAAGTGTTTGGCCGGCGAACCATTGATGGTGGTGTTAGCTGGAGTCCTGATGCCAACTATACGAATAGCAATGGTGATTCTTATGATGCTCATCATGCTTTTTCGGGAACGTATATGAGTATGACCTATACAGAAAACAATAACAACGATGCTGATATTTATTTGAAATATTCTACTGATGCAGGACTCAGCTGGATCACCAATGTTACTACAATAGAGGGCAATTTTTCAGATGCCGGGCAGTCTTTTGTGGCGATTGATGGCGCTGCTGTGCATGTCCTCTACCAGGATGACAACAATGGCAACCTTGAAATAATGTACGGCCGCGATCCAAACGGCAATCCCTTTTATCCTCCTCAATCACCTGTATGGGCTCATCAAATTAATTCTGCTCAAAGAGACATCGCGTATGCGATGACTTCCGATGCACACAGCAATATTTACGTCGCCGGTATTTTTAGCGGTACGGTAGATTTCGATCCCGGTCCGGACATATATCCACTCACAGCAGATGACAGGGATGCATTTGTGTATAAAATAAATCCGGATGGTGAACTGGTGTGGGCTAAACGGATTGGTGGGCAAGAAACTGATATTGCATTTGACATCGCATTGGATTCAGATGACAATGTTGTCCTCACAGGATCTTTTCACGGCACTGTTGATTTTGATCCAGGCGCTGGTTCCGTCAACATCGGTGCATTCGGACAGGAAGATATTTTCGTTTTGAAATTGACAAATGCTGGCGAATATCAATGGGCCAGGCGTATCGGTGGCGACGGCAAGGATGAACCACAATCCATTGTGATCGATGCATCAAATAATATCTACGTCACCGGCTATTTTTCTGAAACAGTTGATTTTGATCCGGGTCCGAATACTGAAAGCCATGTATCGAAAGGTGATGAAGATATTTTCATTTTCAGCCTCAATGAACAAGGTGAATTGTCGTGGGCAAAATCAATCGGGAGTACAGGTAATGATGTGGGTCGATCAATCGCGGTCGATGATAATAGGATAGTCGTTACCGGAGGATTTACAAACACTACCGATTTCGATCCTGGAGATGGACAACAGGACTTAACTTCCATTGGTGAGAATGACATTTTTATTTTACAGATGACTGGATTGGGAGCATTTAGCTGGGTACAGCAATTTGGCAATGTTGGAGAAGATGAGGGCAATGGCATCACTATGGATACAGCGGGCAATGTTTATGCTACCGGCTATTCTACGAATACAATAACTCCTTCTTTTAAAGAGGATGTGATGGTCTATGCATTAACGTCTTCTGGCGGTTTTCGTTGGTTCCACCGAACGGGAGTAAGCGGATCCGATATGGGCAAAGCAATTGCATTCAGTCATGATTATTTATATGTGGCTGGCACTTTTGAGAGAATGGTTGATTTTAACCCTGGTCCGAAAGAAATATTTCTTAGAGCATCAGGTAGCAAAGACATTTTTCTGCAAAAACTTGATGCCCGGAATGGTGATCATCTTTGTGTGAATCAATTTGGTGGAGTGATGGAAGATGTACCATCTGATGTAGCTGTTGTGCCTTATGGAAAAATCGGTGTGACAGGATACTTTGAAGGAACGGCTGATTTCAGTCCAAACATCCAGCAGGCCACTTTTATTTCAACAGGAGAAGAAGATGGATTCGTAACTCTAATCCGTGAATGTGAACCTTCCTATGCTACTTTGTCACTTACAGTTTGCTCGGGTCTCATTTTCAGTAATGGTTCTTCATTTTCAGAATCTGGCACTTACACTATCGTGACGGAATCAGCTTCAGGTTGTGACAGCATCATCTCACTCGAACTTACGATTCTGTCCGAACCTCACACGACGGTGACGGAAACAAGTTGTAACAGTTACACGACACCAAGTGGTAATCATACCTGGACGGAAACAGGTGTATATACCGAGACGAACATTGCTGCTAATGGGTGTGACAGCATTATTACCTACAACATCACAATACCTGAAAGCACTTCATCTACAATCGAAGTTTCATCATGCGAAATGTATACGGATGATAAAGGAAATATTTTAACTGCAAGCGGTGCATATACGAGTCATTTTACCAGTGTAGCCGGTTGTGATAGTACTGCGACACTAATTCTTACGATCAATCAACCAACATTTGCAGTGTGGGCCGTTGACGCTTGCAGAACGTACACAACTCCGGAAGGTGACAGCACATGGACGCAAAGTGGTATATATCACTATACCATACCTAACGCTGCCGGATGCGATAGTACTATAACATTAGATCTGGCGATCATAAAATATGACACAACAGTCATACAGGAAGGTGCAACACTTACTGCAGCTGATCAGCCGATCAACTATCAATGGTTGGATTGTAATGCGGCATTCGCGGTCATTCCCGGAGAAACGAATCCATCCTTTGTTGCAACAATCAGTGGATCTTATGCAGTTGAGTTGGGTTATAAATTTTGTTACGATACAACTTCCTGTTACCAGGTGGTGGTGGTCGGAATTGATCATCCTGAAATTTTTAGAGACGCGATTATTTATCCTAATCCTACACGCGACAATGTATCTATCCGGTTATCAAATTCTATACCTCATGTGGATGCAGTGCTTACAGATTTGCAAGGCCGGGATGTATGGAGAAGGCGAATTAACATTTCTTCAAATACAATGATAAATATGCCGCAAATGCCGGGCATATATTTACTCACACTGACGTATGATGATTATACCAGGACATTCCGCGCGGTGAAGATGTGATCGTATGGGTAGTTGTTTTGATATCTATTCGAGATGATTCCGTCTCTCAAGGCACAGCCTTGAAAACGCCACGACGTCGGTCAACCGACGCCGAGCAAGGTGTGCCACGACGTGGGTCAGCCGACGCCGAGCAAATTTTGTATTGCGATCATTTTCTATGATCTTGTCAACTTTATGGAAACATTCGAACTTCAGGGACGTGAATATATAGAGCTTAATAAGCTCCTGAAGCTTAAACACCTTGTCCAAACCGGTGGTGAGGCGAATATGTGCATTGAAAATGGTGAGGTAATAGTCAATGGGGTCGTGGAGCTGCGCAAAAGGAATAAACTCAGAGATGGCTTCATCGTTGATTTTCGCGACCAGCAAATTTTGATTAAAGCCTGAGATATTTGTTATGCACAACAAACCACCGGAGTTGATCGAAGGCAAGGATTATTATATCAACGAACAAGATTTATTCGTATTTACTGCAGACTATCACCTGGCTAGAGGTTATTGCTGCCAAAGTGGTTGCCTGCATTGTCCTTATGGTTTCAAAAGAGATAAAGTTGGACTTACTGATGTGAACCCGACAAATAATTTGCTACTGTCTACAGATCAAATGGGGAATGAAGTATCCATCCCATTCCCTCCAAAACGGATCATTTCATTAGTACCGTCACAGACCGAACTCTTGTTTGATCTCGGCCTTGAAACTGAGATCATCGGTGCAACGAAGTTTTGTATCCATCCGTCATCGAAAACCAGGTCTAAAGAAAAAATAGGCGGAACAAAAAAATTCAACCTTGATAAGATCCAAGCTCTGCAACCCGATCTGATCATCGGGAATAAAGAAGAAAATTATCCTGAAGGAATTCAGTCCCTTCAACAAGATTATCCGGTGTGGATGAGTGATATCCTTACTCTTTCGGATGCATGTGCGATGATCAGGGAAGTAGGGCGCATCACAAATCGAATGCAGGCAGGAAACGTCATGGTTGAAGAGATTATCAACAGGTTTGATGCTTATTTGCCACTGAACAATCAACTTCGTGCAGCCTATTTTATCTGGCGCGAACCATATATGGTTGCAGGGAGTGAAACCTTTATACATGAAATGATGACGAGATTCGGTGTTACCAATGTTTTTGGCCACAAGACCCGTTATCCTGAAGTAAGTATGGATGAGGTAATTGATTTAAAACCGCAATTGATATTTCTATCTTCCGAACCCTACCCTTTTCATGAAAAACATGTAGATGAATTCAAAGAAATATTTCCATCCGCTAAAGTCATCATCATTGATGGGCAGTTTTTCAGTTGGTATGGAAGCAGGTTGCTGATGACACCTGGATATTTTGAAGAATTAAAAGCAAGATGCAGTTAATTGGTTCTTTCGTTTGTAGTTCCACCATGTTCATTGATGGCGCATGATATATCGATCCCATTTATGGCGTACTTCTTTTGTAACAAGATTTCTTGTCAGGAAAGAAACAGTAAAAGACTTGGTATTTATTCCGGCCGGATACCGGGGAGTGAATTCGTGATAATAAGATAATCCAATAAATTGCTGTCTGTTTCCGGCCTGACCAATGGAAAACAAAATCCTTGAGCTGAATCCAATTCCGAGATCAATCTCAGGAATATAGTCAAATTCAACATTATCTGTTATATAATATTCAAATTTATGGTTTAATCGTTTTTGCTGACTCAAATACTTGCCTGAACCACCAAAAGGCAACGAAAAAACAATACTGCTTCCGATTGAAATCCGTTTTCCTATTTTTATATCAATTGCAGCAGGTAGTAGAATGCTAGCCATATGATGTTGATCCGATATCTCACTTACGGAAGTCAATTTATTTGTTGTCTGATTAAAATACTCTCGTTTAAAGGTGGTTTGCTGAACGGATTCGATGAATAAAGAAGGTTCACAACTTAGTGTGATTCCGGAGGGGTATGCACGACCGAATAAAAATGCACCTCGAACGCCGATATTGACATGAGAATTCTGCAATGCATATTTATTCATTTTGGTTACATAAGGATAACTAATTCCAAAATCTGACCCGGATAATTTTGTAATTAACCTGATACTATTGTTATCTGATTGTGCAAAAATGAAATTGCAAAACAATAGTAATAGACCTATAAAAATTCCTTTCATTAATCTCAAGATAACCATAGTCCGCTATAAGAAATCCTATTTATTCAATACATCCTGCATCCTCACCTGATGGCATTGTCGCATCGAAAAGTCCATGGTATCCCTGCGCAGGAAATTGACATCCTGTTGAAGATCCATCGTCATTGCCTTGATATGCACATGGATAGCTGCAGATTTACCCCAAAAATCTGATTCGCATGGATAAAAGTAAAACAACTCTTCGTTTAAGGGGTTATATTTAGGCCACAGTACACGTAAATGATATAAATATGAAATATCTGTTTTTTGCATTTTGCTTATTATCCATGATTGCATGCGGAAAAGACGAGCCTCCTGTAACAGTATATCCGACGAATTTTACGTTGGATCACAACGATCAAACTGACGAGGGTCAGTATCTTGTCACAGGCGCTCTTTCGGTATCTGATCTGTCGATTAATATCGGCACATACGGGGCACATAGAGATTCATTGAAAACGGAAGTCCGTAAAAAGCTGGAAAGCACCTTCGGTCTGAGCGAAATCAACCTACTGAGTGATACAACCTTAGAGCTCCATTATACTTTTAACGGGAACCCGGTGATTACTCCCTTATCTTATTCTAAAGTAGATGGGGTAATTATCATTCCGGATCCATTTTTTAGCGGACTTGTAGGCTATGATAAGGCGACGAACACATTCATCTTGTGTGTAGTGACTCCATTTGCCCTGCCTGGCCCGAATGCAATCAATCCTACAGGACCTTCCTATCTGAATTTTAATATAACACAGTGTATTGCCGGTCATGTTAACAGGGATTATGCGATCAGCTATATACCTCAGAAAAATTTACAGGTATCGGATACTGTCCCTGTGTTGGTGACGAGATATTACTTCAAGTAGTGAGAAAAGTGAGAGGAGTGAGAGAAGTGAGAAAAAAGTAATCAGTATTCAGTAAATAAGTAATCAGAAAAATGTAGTGGCTTATTGCGCATTCCATTACATTTTTTTAGGGCTCACTTTAAGCGTGTTGTACCTTTAATACAATAATTGTCGTGATGTGCCGTCACTATAATAATTGTTAATAGGCCAATCTGAGCATTTCTGCATATTCGGCAGGCAATGGGCTTTCTTCAATGGCTGTAGCTGCTTTTTCAATATCATAGTCAAAGCGGATAAATTCTACAGATACACTTTCTTTATCAGCCATTTTTGAATTCTCGGTTATTGTTAGCAACACGTATCCTCCTTGTGGGTTGCCATCTTTTGGCTTCCCATTGGAACCAACGTTGATGGCATGGAGGAAATGATTTTTTCCTTCCTTTTCTGATTTCAATATCCGGTGATAAGGTAAATGCGTATGGCCAAAACATAAAATATCTGCATGAGCCTGCCCGATGATTCGAAGAAGGCTTTTTTCGTTACGGTCTTCAAAAAGATACTCATTGATTTTCCTTGGGCTTCCATGTACAAGAAGTAGATTTAATTTTTCATCATCCATCTGAAACTCAAGCCTGATATGAGAAGGTAAGGTCCTGAGATATTTTCTTTCATCCTCCCCTACTACATTGTTTGTGTATGCGATGGAAATTTTACCCAATTCCTTTTCATGATCTGTCTTATACGCACAGCCACAATCATCACTCATTCTTCCAATACCAAAATCATAGTTTCCGGCTAGGGTTGGAATATTCCGTTTTCGTATTTCATTGATCACCTCATTTGGCCAAACGTTATAACCGACAAGGTCTCCAAGGCAGTAGATTGCATCAGGCCGATGTTTTTCTACGTCAGCGAAAAATGCTTCAAGCGCCGGAAGATTAGCATGTATATCAGAGAATAATGCAATTTTCATTTCATCTAATTTTATACAATCTAATTACAGCACTCTGGTCCGCAGCAATCTTTACTTATTGGTTTTTCTGCAAAGACCGTTATGCTGAATATACCTGTTTTGCCTGTTCTGAAATCAGAAAGTTCTGCAGCGTTCAGGTAATTGAGAAGTATATCATCCGGAATAAATATTGATTTCTCCGTTTGGATGGTAACATTCTTAAATCCATTCGTATAGATCAGATTTAGATAAGCATCTTTTTGAATGGCACCTGATACGCACCCTGCATACATTTCAGCATCCTGTTGCAGAGCCTCGGGCAAATTTCCAACAAGCACAATATCGGAAATGCTAAAGTGTGCTCCGGGTTTAAGTACCCTGAATATTTCTTTGAATACATTATCCTTACCAGGTACCAGGTTTAAAACACAGTTGCTGACGATGACATCAGCCATATTATCGCTTACAGGCATGGCTTCAATATCACCTTGTCTGAATTCAACATTATTGAAACCTAATTTCTCCGCGTTACTCCTTGCCTTTTCGATCATGGCAGGTGTAAAATCAATTCCAATCACTTTCCCTGTATCACCGGTTTCTGCAAGGGCGATGAAACAATCATTTCCGGCACCACTTCCCAGGTCTATTACCGTGTCTCCTTTTTTAATTTTAGCGAACTGTGTCGGCAATCCACAACCCAGGCCAAGATCAGCATCAGGATGATACCCTTCCATTTTAGTATAATCATCACTCATGATGTTGTATACCTCTTCTGAGCAACATCCGGAGCCGCAGCATGAGGCCTGGTTGGAGTCCTTTTCCTGCAGGGCTATCTCGCTGTACTTCTCCCTGACGATGTCTTTGATTTGTTGTTCATTTTTCATAATACTTTGAATTTGATTTGTGATTTGAGATATGTGATTTGAGATATGTGATCAAAGATTTCCGCTTCAAGACTTCGTTTTTCGTTTTTCGTTTATCATTTATTTATCGTAATATACCGATGATTATAAGCAAAAAAAATCAACAGCATTTTGCTTTTGAAGTCTCATAGCTGACGAATAGGTTATTCAGGAGCTGCTTAGCTATATCCCATTCCTTTTCATCAATACAATAGCAAACCCGTACCCCTTCAATATCGCCTTTGATAAGGCCTGAATCTTTTAACTCCTTGAGATGCTGCGAAATAGTGGATTGTGATAGAGGAAGCTCCTCTACGATATCACCACATATGCATGCTTGCTTTTGTATCAATAACTTTAGGATGGCTACCCGTGCCGGATGTGCCAGGGCTTTTGCATATTTCGCCAGCCTGTTGTCCTTTACTGAGAATTCGTCTGATTTCGTAGCACCCATAATCTTAATTATATCGCAATATTACGATTGATTTGGATAGAAAGCAAATTTATTTTTGTTTTTCGGGCAACTCACCCCCTTCCCCTCTCTTGCAAGAGTTTTCGTTTTTGAAACTGCATCATCTGGAGAGAGGGGAGTCATGATTTTGTTAAGTAAATCAAAGATCCCCTCTCTTTAGTAAAATCAACTTCGTATGTCCAGGCATTTCGTAAGAGAGGGGGAAGGGGGTGAGTTCCCAGAATATTTCAGGAAAACATGTTTTAGAAAAACATATAAGGCCCCTTCAGGGGATTTAGGGGCCGATGCAATCAATTTACCTGTATCCTATTAAACGCCCCCGCACTCATCCTGAGTTTAGCGATCACAGGTTCTCCCACCACAATCTCTTTGTATCCTATGAAAAGCACATTGCGATCCCTCACTTCTTTTACTTCAGTCCAAGGAATGAACAAGGGCTTGTTAAATATTCTGAACATCGCAAATGGCTTCAGGTAAATTCCATATTGATTGTATTCCAGGACGATAATATTGCGGTAATTGACCCAATTGATGGATAAAGAAATAACGCCTACTTCTGTCCCTATAAATTCCTCATCGTATTGAAATTTTATAGCCAGGTCCGACCATCCTAACCGGGAGAGAATGAAGGTGACGAACAGCCACATGAAAGTGAAGAAAAAAATGAAAAGGAAAATCACTAAAATGATCAATGAGGTATTGCTGAATGAAGTTGATTCCATAGCTTCAGTTGTATGGCACAAAATAACTTAAAGCTGTTAAGAATTGAAAGCCTGAATGCGGAGAAAAACAAAATTATGCCGGATACCAACGGATTGATGTCCTTACGTTGCCAGGTCGGACGAAGAAACGATTGCTTGTTAATAAAACCCTTATGGGCATTCGATCTTAAAACTTCATTGCGGAATGTCTATCTTTAAGCCCTCTTACCTTTTTATGCTCTCTAAGGAAGTTCACTAAAAAAAATTACCATGAAATTTTATGCTCTACTGACCGCTATGTGCGGATTTTTAATGACAGCGACTGTGCAGGCCCAGACAGAAATGGAATGGGATACTCATGGCGTCGGGTTTACTGTACCTGACGATTTTAAAATTGAAGCCAATAATGCGGAGGAATTTACCGCAAGTAATGATAATCTGTACGTGAGCATTCTACCTATTCAGGATGAAACCATCACTAAAGATGATCTTGCTGCTGCAGTGGATGCTTTTGCCAAAGAGCTGAAGTATGACCGGGTGCATGAAGGTGATGAAATCGATATCGATGATTTTACCGGGTATTATATTAAAGGCAGAAAAGATGGCGCCAATGCCGTCCTGCTTGCACTATTGGATAAAGAAAGCAGCACGAACCTCCTTGTAGTCATCGTATATGGCGATGGCTATGAAGATGCAGCGGTTGATATTGCCAGCAGCTTTTATGCTTACGATAAATAGCTTTTTTTTAAAAGATAGCTTTCTAGCTAAACGGGTATTTACTGTGAAGTAAGTGCCCGTTTTTTTCATTGGGCAATTGGCAACAAACAATTGGAAACAAGCAATTTAGGTAAAGGTATTTGTCCTATTTCCTCAGCCTTAGCCTTAGCCTCAACTTTTGCCTTTTGCCTATTGCTTATTGCCCATTGCCTATTGCTTTCTTATATTCGCAGACGTACCCGATGAAGAGCAATAAAGCCATATTCATTTCACATGCCTGGGGAGGCATCAGTGATGAAATCCTTGCAGAGCTGACCAAAACGCTCGAAAAAGAGGATATTTCCTTTATTCTTGATAAGCGTGACCTTGGCTACCGGGCCAGTATCAACGAGTTTATGGTTGAGCTAGGGAAAGCAGACATGGTCATCATCATCCTTTCCAACAAGTACCTCAAGTCGGAGTACTGTATGTTTGAGCTGATCCAGATCTACAGGAACCAGAACCTGAGAGACCGGATATTCCCGATCGTGCTGGATGAAGTCAAAATTTCAAGCTCAGCCGACAGGCTGGAATTTGTAAAATATTGGGAAGACCAGCTTCAGAATCTGCAGGCTAAAGTGAAGGAACTTGATTCCCTGAGCTATATAGAAGGCATCACCGAAGATCTTAACCTGTACGCAGAGATCAGGAATAACATCGCCCGCCTGACCGGGATATTAAGGGACATCAACACCCTGAACGTCACGATCCATGTCGAATCCGATTACCGTGACCTGATCCAATCCATCAAGCGGAAAATTTCAGGCGAACCCAAAGAGGAAGAAAACAAAATTTACATCACTTCCACAAAACCACATTCTCCTTATTTCAATACATTCAATTATAAATTGGCCGGGGGATCTGTTCTTGTGTTTTTTGGCATTTTCATCACCTGGAAAATCTTATCAAGACCCAAAGCCCCGGACAATGGTGAAATCTTCTTTGAATCAGGGACTGTGGTCATGGATGATACTTCAACCACCGTCAACGCATTTGATAGTGCCGAAGTCAGGAAGTATGCCTCAGAAATGATGAAACAAGTACGGGCGTTGGAGGAGGATGAAGGAAGTAAAGATGACATTGAAATAATTACAACAGTGAACGGCACAACCAGGACAACCCCTAAGGAATCTGCACAAAGCACATATAAACCACCTCCCAAAACCAACAAACAACAAACCAAACCTGAAGAAAAACCGGTTGAAAAATATACGTACCGCGATCCAGTCAACCCTGCGGAGCAACCTAAACAGCAACTGCCGGAAGAAAAGCATGAAGTGATCACGATTCCTACAGAAAATGAATCGTCTAAAACGACAAAGTCATTAAAACCATTTACCGTTCCTAAAGGAACAATCCTTCAGGCAAGAAGCACAGTGACTATATCAAGTGACGATGAACTGGCTGTTCCGAGACGCATCAATTTTGTGCTTGATCAGGATGTGTATGATGGAAAAAATATTGCTATCCCTGCAGGAAGTTCTGTAGTAGGCACATTGTCTGCTGTGAAAACCAGTGATAATAAACGTGCCGGGAGTGTGACCTTCTTTTTTACTTACCTCGTTGCTCCAGACGGGCAAAAAATTCCACTGCAAAAAGAGGAGATGTATCTTGTAGCCAATGGCAAAGTACCCTATGAAATCCATCCAAATAATAAAGTAAAACTCAAGACCTCCACTGCTTTTCAAATCAAATACTAATGAAAATTTTGATCTCCCTCTTCTTTGTTTTCCTCTCTGGATATACGAATCGCGTGTTTAGTCAGGAGATAGTTGCTGTCAGGTCAATCACAAAGGGATTTTCGATTGGAGGCCATGCTGCTTATCTTTCCTATACGGCATCGAGCCTTCAATTTGAACCGCATACCGGCGTAGGATATGGCGGATACATTCAATATGGATTTAACCATCAGCTGGCAGTAGCATTAAGTGTGCAACATTATAAAATGGATCCCAAAACTACTGAGCTGATTGAATCACCTTATCCGTACACAGAACTTGATCTGATCGGAAAATATATTTTTGGATCGACAAATTCACGGTTGCGGCCATTCGTTTCATTGGGAGGAAATTATTCGACACAGGAAGAAATGTTTTATGGCCCAAACCTGGAAGTAATAGATGCCACTTATAGCGGCTTTACAGCATGTGGTGGTGCCGGGATGAATTTCTTTTTAACACCTAACCTGACATTTGATGTATCAGGCTTGTATCACCTTGGAGCTTACGGAGTAAGCCAAAATGGAGTTCAGTATGAGAACACATATGATTTCACAGCCTTCAAATTCCTGGGTGGTTTTTCATATCATTTTTAATTACCTATTTTAGGGCTATCCGCTTATTATTACTGACAAGACTAATCATAAACGAATGAGACTATTCATTACTTTTTTGTTTTTCCTTGCTGCTCGCTGTCTTACTCCGATCTCCGCACAGGAAGTAATCTCTATGCAATCCAAAACGGATGGCATTTCAGTGGGAGCAACTGTTGGATTTCTTTCATTCAGAGATGATATCGCACATCCGCGTGGAGCTGAATCAGGCCCGGGATTTGGTGGACATATTCAATATGGTTTTAATCACAAATTTTCTGGGCTACTGGCAGTACAAAATTATATTGTCACTGCGAAATCAGAAAACAAAGTAGATCAGACATACCCTTACCTCGAAGTCGATGTGAGCGCTGTCTTCACTTTCGGATCTACCAATTCACAATTACGTCCGATGCTGTCAGCAGGCGGTACCTACACGAAGATGAGTGAATCCTATTACGATTTCATAAATGGTACGGGTGAAATAAACGATGAGGTATATAGCGGTATTGGGTTTGTAGGCGGTGCAGGAATCAGTTATTTTATGCAACAACAGCTAAGCATTGAACTGATTTTTCAGATTCATTCCGGTGCGTTTTCGAAAACGTTAGTCAACAGGCTCCCGGTGAATGTTCAACATGATTATTACACGCTTAACGGCCTACTTGGATTATCGTATCATTTTTAAATTATTACCTTAGGACAACCGTCATAAACGCCCAGGGATAATGAAGATACTTGTCTCACTACTCTTTCTGAATTCAGTTTTTTTTATTACAAAACTTTCAGGCCAGGAAGTGATCGCAATGCTATCCAGGACACATAGATTATCTGCAGGAGCCAATGCAGGTTTCATTTCTTATACAAGCCCACGACTTCATACGAATACTGAGACGGGTTTTGGGTATGGTATGTTTATTCAATATGGATTCAACCATAGGGTAGCTGCATCATTTTCCTATCAGCATTTTGCCATCAAATCCCAGGATGGATTAGAGCGAGTAGTCAATAGTCCATATCCATACAATGATTTAAGCCTTACCGGCAAATATTTTTTCGGTTCAACCACCACAAAGCTCAGGCCTAACCTGGCGATCGTAATCAATTATACAAAGAGTAAAGAAAACAACCAATACACATCTACCTATCTGTCGCATGAAACGTTTAGTGGTTTAAGCTTTGGTGGGGGTGGTGGTTTAAGCTATTTTGTGGATCCCCAGGTGAGTATTGATATTTCGATTTTATATAACACGGGGACTTACACTACGAATTACCAGGATGGTTTCATAGTTGATTTTACTTACAAGTTTTCCAGCATCAAAGGGTTTGCCGGAGTTAGCTATCATTTCTAAATATTATAATCATGGTTAAACTTGAAGACCATCTGCATGGAGCTGGTCCTAAACGAATTTTATCGCTCGACGGTGGAGGCATCAGGGGTGTACTGACACTTGGATTCCTGGAGCGAATGGAAGAAATGCTGGCGAAGGAAAATAATGATCCCGATTTCCGGCTGTGCAATTATTTCGATCTTATCGGTGGCACCAGCACAGGCTCGATCATTGCAACAGGTCTTGCCATAGGCATGAAAGCCAGCGAGATCAAGCATAAATATTTTGAACTGGGGAATAAAATATTTGGACACAAGACAGGTTTCTTCCAATATTTATTCAAAGGGGTCAAGTATGACAACAAGCCTCTTGAGCTGGCGCTGAAAAGTTATTTCGGAGATATCACTTTAGGTGATACAGAAAAAATACGCACAGGTCTTTGCATTTTCTCAAAACGTGCTGAAACATTTAGCACATGGGCGATACACAATCATCCGGAAGGCAAATTTTACCAGCAAAATAAAGACTGGCCTCTCTGGCAGGTAGTCATGGCGAGCGCTGCTGCTCCGACATATTTCTTACCAATGTTCATGAAGGATAGTTCCGGCGAACAAGGTGCATTCATTGATGGCGGAATCAGTATGGTCAATAATCCTTCATTCAGATTGTTTTTATTGGCAAGCCTGAATTCATATCCATTCCGCTGGAAGCTGGGAAAACGAAATATGCTTTTAGTTTCGATTGGTACAGGTAATGCAGACAACAAGAGCAGCTATGAAACGTACCAGAAGAATAACCTGATGGAATGGGCTGCAAAGATGCCTGATTTCTTCATGTTCGATGCGAATCTTGCTAACCAGATGATCATGCAGATCCTGGGAGATTCTCCTACTTCGATTTCAATTGATAGCGAGATGGGTGATCTCAGGGATGATTTATTCCTTGGATTTCATGCATTGACCTACCTGAGATATAATGTTACGTTTAGTAAAAAAGAGATGGAAAATATCGGCGTGGATCTCAATGCACAACAATTGAAAACCATTCCCGAAATGGATAATCCGAAGAATCTTGACCTGCTTTCTGAGATTGGGGAGAAGGCTGGCGAAAAATTTATTGCAAAAGAACATTTTAGTGGTTTTCTCAGTATGAAGGCAGCTCCATCGCAAAGCACCTATTTCGTTTCCGGTTCGAAGTATGATCTACCTTTTGAATCCTATACAAAAAAAGATATCCCTATCGGGGCATGCAGGATAGACAATGATTTTGAGATCATGACAATGGAAGGTTTGATGAAAGCCAAGAAAGGAGATTATCTCATCAAAGGTGTGAAAGGAGAATTTTATGCCTGCGATGCGGAAGTGTTCAGGGAGACGTATGCGAAAACGAGGGAGTAACAGTAACCGGTAATCGGTAATCGGTAATCAGTAACCAGTAATGAATAAGGAGTAAAGAATATGAATTGCAAATAAGAACTGAAGTCAAAGTTTCAATCTGATACGAATATGAAAAATTTACCCTCTATATTCCTTTTATTTTTCTTCTTAATTACATTTTCATTAAGAGGTCAGGATCAAATCTCGATGTTATCAAAAAGCAAAGGATTTGCTGTGGGTGTGCATGCTGCATATATTTCTCATGAAAATGATCTTTACCATACCGAACCTGAATATGGAGTTGGCTATGGACTTGGAATTCAATATGGTATTGACCACAATATTGCTGTTGCTATTTCATATCAGCATTATAGCATTGAAGCAAAATCGGGTAATTCTCTCGTCAAACGGTATCCGCTGTTTGAATATGACATTTTAGGAAAATACATTTTTGGATCTTCGACTTCCCGCTTCCGTCCAAGTGTTCTGGCTGGATTCAATTTCACGAATACAGAAGAAGGGTATCATTATGATCAGTTAGGAAATTTTACAGATGTGTATACTACGGAAGAATATTATGGAAAAACTTTTTTAGCCGGAGCAGGGCTTAGCTATTATTTCAATCCCAATATAAGCGCTGACCTCAATGTAAAAGTCCATGTCGGTAAATTCACTAAAGTCTACCTTACTTCAAATTATACACCTACTGAAGAGGGTGAAATCTCAACCGATGTTTTCAATCTGAATGGGCAGCTAGGGTTTCAGTATCACTTCTAACTCACCCCTTCCCCTCTCTTACGAAATGCTAATACATACGAAAATGATTTCTCTAAAGAGAGGGGAGGCATGATTAGACTAGGAAAATCATGACTCCCCTCTCTTAAAATAAATTTTTTCTGCTAAGAAATTCATTACTTAGAGAGGGGAAGGGGGTGAGTTATCAGAAAGACAAAAGGTGGAGACCTGTTCACGCACCATCCTGATCATCATACATATCCGCCGTATCCCTGTACGTCGGTTCAGACCTATCAAACTCTGCAAGGAAAGTTTTTCGTATGGTCTGCCAGTGATCTTTGATCCTGAGATTAGCTTCTTTCATTTGTTCGGTGGTCAATTCTCCCGGGCCTAATTCTTCAATGATGCCATAAATAATTTTTAAGGATTCAAAAGGATAAAGTCCTTTATCTGTTTTTGACTTCCTTACATTGTAATACACACCGCGCACTTCGTCAATGGATTTCGACAAATCCAGTAAGACTTTCAAATATTCTTTCTCTGGTTCATTCCTGTGTTTTGTATACAGTATAGCTTCATTGACGGCGTGAATAATATTGGCCCATAATAACCTGAGGCTGATCTGGAAATTTGATCTTCGCTGGAAACAGAATCCTAGATATGCTAACGGAAAGGTCATGATGATCGGGAAAACATCTTTAAACACAGCATAATATCTCCGGGTCTCTGAGGCATCTGAAAAATAGATGACTAAACCGACCATCAATACGGAAAGATAAAAAATGGAAAAGGCAAGGATGTTGAGTATGAGTCTTTTCTTGGTCATGGGATTGAATTTCAGCGTTAAATATAAAGAAGGTCCTGTAATAAAAGATAGTAAGGCAGTAAGTAGGCAAGACAGTAAGAAGAGTGAGACAGTGAGTGAATCTTGAAAGAATGTCTTACTTTGAAAGAAATAAATAGCTGATTAGGGAAAGAAATAAATGGAAACTAATTGCATTTATCTTAAGGCTGACTTAGGGACTGCTTAATATCCTACTGCTTTACAAATTTATGGCTTTCAGATTGTATGCCATTATCATCAGATAATATGAGATAATAGATGCCAGCCGGAATATCCTCGATAGGAAGTGAATATTGATAGCCTGATATTGGGAAAAAATTCCTCTCCTTAATAATTGTACCAGAATTAGAAACAATCCTGATATTAACAGATTCTGTAAAAGACTTAGTAGATAAGAGGTAGATTTCATCAGTAGCTGGATTTGGGAAAATCTTAAATACATCCGACAGTGCGTTATTCTTAGTTTCATCTTCAGTGCCCACCAGGTTGCACCCAGGTACAAGACATCCGTCCTTATCAAGATGAAGAATCCAGGGCCTTATAATCATCAGGTCTCTATCAGATATCTCCCCTGCAGCGATGATGGTACCAAATGGTGTTGTCTTAATATCCTTTAAACTAGTCCACACAACTCTGTATTCATCCCAATCAAGTGGAATATAGTGTTTCATCCATAAACTGTCACCATTAAGAGCGGCCTTCAATAGAACCCCACTGTCCGGGAATTTTGTTAAACTAAAATTTCTAAAAGAGGCGGTGGCGATAAATCCGTCATCTACAGCTGTAATTGAATAAACATCATAATATGGCTCAATTAAATCTGGTACATCAAAGAATCTGGTTTCCCATAATAAACTATTAAAGTCAGTTGAAACCGAAAACAAATATGGCCTGTCAATTGAGCAAAACATACAAGTGTCCGGGTAGAAAGTGCTATGATCACCATACAATACCCAATCTCCCTGACTATTCACAAGCACACAATTTGAAACATACAGATTATTTGATATGGAAACGCTAGTTGGTGCTATTTTGTAGTTTAAAACAATACCCGAACTATCAATTTCAAAATAAACAAAACTATAATTAAAATCTTCTGTGCCTGGATTAAATTCCTGAATTGCTACTATTTCAAACCCATTTTTTATTGTCTTGCGTAAATACTTAGGAAATTGAACTTTAATATTACTCTTTACCTCGATCAAACTCAATTCATTAAACAATGTATCTAAATTTGTTATGAACATTTTTATCGAATCCTCCAGTTTAATATAATTGCATAACGTAATGATATCATTGTCAAACAATATCGAAGCAGGTGCATTAATAAAATCAGGATAATCACTATTTGATAATAATTTTGACTTTAATACCTGACCTGTACTAATATTGAGTTCAAACAAGTAAGGAGTATAGTAAGGGGATTCAACTAACCTTACAGAGTAAACGTAATATATATTATCAGTCTTTTGGGCATATAATATCTTTCCGGGATAAAATGGTGTATCATACAAAGAATCAACTAGTGGAAAAAGCGAAGTAAGATCTCCATCATAATTAAATTCACCCAGCCACGGCTTTACATTCGATCCTGCGCCAGCAGTATCATAGCGATGGCCTAGAATATGGAAAGTACTATCTTTTAATATAATAGCCCGGCATACACCTTGCATATCATTGCCTCCCACATCAGGTTGAATATTGAAAAAAGATTGTCCATGAAGATTTATACAACATGCTACAATACTAAGTATTGCGAATAATATTTTCATGGGTAATCATTTTATCAAAGTTAACTATATAATGAGATTCTTTAAAAACATCCCTTTTGAATTATCTTGGGCGACTTTTCATGTTCCTTTTACCTTAATTCACATTAAAATATTATGCAAAAATTCCTCTTTTTAAGCGCGTTTTGCTTGACTATTTCACTCGCTACAGCCCAGCAGGATGCAAGGCTGATGCGGTTCCCAACGGTATCCAAAGATGCTATCGTATTCAGCTATGCAGAAGACCTGTATACAGTTGCCCGCACAGGTGGTGTGGCGCGAAAACTGACTACCGATGTTGGTAATGAAATTTTCGCCCGCTTTTCTCCTGATGGGCAGACCTTAGCATTTACAGGGCAATATGATGGTAATACTGAAGTATATAAAATGCCTGCCGCAGGTGGTATACCTGTTCGCCTTACTTACACAGCTACATTAGGCCGTGATGACCTCGGTGATCGTATGGGTCCAAATAATCTCGTGATGACCTGGAAAAATGATAATTCAGGTATCGTATACAGAAGCCGTAATACTTCGTTTAACGCATTCAAAGGACGCTTGTACATCGCCAATGTCAATGGTGGTCCCTCAACTGAAATGCCATTTTCTGTTGGCGGATTTTGTTCCTATTCACCTGATGGCAGCAAATTAGCGATGAACCAGGTGTTCCGGGAATTCAGAACATGGAAATACTACAAAGGTGGAATGGCTGACGATGTTTGGATCTATGATATGAAAACATCCACATGGGAAAATATTACAAACAATATTGCACAGGATATCTTCCCGATGTGGTCAGGTGATAAAATTTATTTCTGCAGCGATCGCGATCGTACGATGAATTTATTTTCCTACGATACAAAAACAAAGCAGATCAGCAAGCTTACGAATTACACAAACTATGACATCAAATTTCCTTCACTCGGACCTGATGCTATCGTGTATGAGAATGGAGGCTATATCTATCTGTATGATCTGAAAACAGGAACAGATAAAAAAGTGCCGATCACGATATCAGATGATGCTGCATCAGGACGGAATGAAATGATCGACGCATCAAAATTTATGGAAAACGGCGATTATGACATCAGCCCAGATGGCAACCGTATGGCCATTACTGCCAGAGGTGATGTCTGGACATTGCCAGCTAAAGAAGGAATCACACGCGATATCACAAAAACATCATCAGTACACGAACGGGCTGTGGTTTGGTCAGGTGATGGAAAAATGGTCGCATTCATCAGTGATGCCACCGGAGAAGATGAGATCTATATTCAAAAACAGGATGGAAGTGAGGCAGCTGTAAAGCTCACACAAGGTGCAGATACATACAAGTATTACCTGGTTTGGTCCCCGGACAATAAGAAGATTGCATGGGCGGATAAAAAGCTCAGATTGCAATATGTAGATGTGGGCTCGAAAACAGTTACGCTCATTGACCAATCAAAGACCGGTGAATATGATGGTGTTTCATGGTCACCTGACAGCAAATGGATTGCGTTTACAAGATCAGGTGATGATTTCAGATCAAATGTATTTCTCTTTGACACCCGTTCAAAAAAATCAACACCAGTGACGGACAACTGGTACCAGGCGTATGGTGCTACATTCAGCATGGATGGGAAATACCTGTTTTTTGTTTCTGATCGTGATTTTAATCCAACGTACAGCAGTGTGGAATGGAACCATAGCTATAGCGACATGTCCAGGATTTATTTTGTGACGTTGGCGAAAGCAACAAAATCACCACTTGCTCCTGAAAATGATGAAGTGGAAATCAAACCGGATAGTTTCTTTTTGTCTGATGCGACAAAACCTGTAGAAACGAAAAAAGATAACACAAAAAAAGAAAAGACGACACCGTCTGAATCCACAACAAAACCTGGTGAGGCTAAAAAAGATTCTGCTGCAGTGACAAAAATTGATCTGGATGGCATACAGGACCGGATCTTAGATCTTCCGTTAAGTGCAGGCAATTATTTTGGAATAACCGTTTCCGGTGACCTGGTGTATTATCTAACGAACTCATCACGCGACCGGGAAACGAAGCTGAAAGTATATGATCTGAAAGAAAAAGAAGAAAAGGAAATCGGTGCGTATGATAGTTATATCCTTTCTGACAACCGGAAGAAAATGCTGTTATCAAAGAGCAGGACATTCGCCATAGTCGATGCACCTAAAGCCAAGACAGCCATGGAGGATAAAGTGGATCTTTCGAATATGAAGATCGTGGTAGATAAGAAAAAAGAATGGGAGCAGATCTTCAATGAATCCTGGAGACAGATGCGCGATTTCTTTTATGATCCGGGCATGCACGGTGTAGACTGGCCTGCAATGAAAGAAAAATACAAAGCATTGCTTCCATCTGTAAGTCACCGGACAGATCTGACTTATATCATCGGTGAGATGATCGGTGAATTGAGTGTAGGACATGCATATGTAGGTGGAGGTGACGCGCCTAGAGCTGAGCGCATTCCACAAGGATTGTTGGGGGCGAAACTGGGCAGAGATACATCCGGCTATTTTAAGATCAATGAAATTCTGAAAGGAGAAAACTGGACGGATGATACACGCTCACCACTCACAGAAGTCGGAGTGGATGTGAAAACCGGAGATTATATCATCGCTGTCAATGGGATCAGTGTAAAAACGGTAAGTGATATCAATGAATTACTTGTCAATACAGCAGGCAAAACAACTGAGTTGACAATTAATGGAAATGCATCTGCAAAAGGAAGCCACAAAACACTCGTGGTACCTACTGCTGATGAATCCGGATTATATTACCTGCAATGGGTAAGAAAGAATATCGCGTATGTCACTGAAAAAACAAATGGTGATGTAGGTTACATCCACATCCCTGACATGGGTGTTGAAGGGTTGAATGAGTTTGTAAAATATTTTTATCCCCAGTTGCAAAAGAAAGCACTCATCATCGATGACCGCGGTAATGGAGGAGGCAATGTATCACCTCATATCGTAGAACGATTGAAAAGGGAAGCTGCATTCTACACCTTGCCACGTAATATCAGCATACCCCAGGCTGATCCGGATATGCAGGTTGGTCCGAAGGTTTTGTTGATCGACCAGTATTCAGCATCTGATGGTGACCTTTTTCCTTACCGGTTCAGAAAATATGGTCTCGGTAAAATTATTGGCAAGAGGTCATGGGGTGGAGTGGTAGGTATCCGTGGATCATTACCCTTTATTGATGGAGGCTCATTGTCAAAACCTGAATTTTCGAGATATGATGCAGCCGGTGGTGACACATGGCCCATTGAAGGTCATGGAGTTGATCCGGATATTGAGATTTTCAATTCACCATCAGATGAATATCTTGGTAAAGACAATCAGTTGGATAAGGCGATTGAAGTCATTAAAGTTGAGTTGGGTCAAAGAAAAGATACACCGGCGCCACCTCCCTATCCCAAGAAAAACTAAAAAAAGGCAGGGAGCAGGTGGCAGGGTCAATTAGCAATTAGCAATTAGCAATAAGCAAAAAGCAAAATTCAAAAGAAAAGAGGCCAAGTTGTTATCCTTAGTTTGAAACTAAGGATAACAACTTGGCCTCTTTTCTTTTGTAAACTTTCTTAATCGATTTTGGTTAGATCATAGGCTTCCTCCGATTATATATTTATTGCCCTAAACTCCACGGGGCCATGCTGCAGGTGAAACAACATAGTTTTCATGATACACACAGGACTAAAACTCAGCGTTATGAAAAGCCATTTTTCACTTCTGATCCTGTTAGCATCTTTTAATATTGCAACCTCGCAAGAAGCTCCATTACAGAATTACCGGCAGAATAGTAAAGCAGGCCTGAATATTTTTGAAACTCCAAAAAATGAGTACGAATATTTCGATGGACTTAAAGTCAGGATCGGGGGAAATTTCACCCAGGATTACCAGGGATTTAATCATGAGAATAGTGCTGCAGTTGTTTTAGTAGACAGTGTAAATATCAACAAGCTAATCCCGATCAAGGATGGCTTTAACCGGGCAATGGCTAATCTCAATGTTGATGCGCAACTTGCAGACGGAATACGGATAGCCATCACCATGTATCTATCCTCACGAAGTCATCCGGAAGCCTGGGTAAAAGGCGGATATATTCAATTTGATAAGTTAAGCTTTCTGAACAGCGACGGCATTGATAGTCTCATGCGAAACGTGACTATCAAAATCGGGGATTATGAAGTGGATTATGGCGATCAGCATTACAGAAGAACTGATGGAGGAAATGCAATCTATAATCCCTTTGTAGAAAATTATATCATGGATGAATTCACTACTGAAATCGGAGGAGACATCATATTTCATCCGAAGAGTGGTGTGATCGTTTCACTTGGCATTACGAATGGACAACTCGATCCAACCGTGGTAGCTCCAACGAAAATAGACTCTGCAACGGGAAAAGTAAATAAATACCTGGCTGCATTTCATGGAAAACTGGGATATGACAAGCAGATCAATCCTGATGTCAGACTCCGGCTGACGGGTTCATTTTACATGGATAAAAGTGCAGAAGATAATACCCTGTTTTTTGGCGACAGGGCTGGCTCGCATTACTTTCAGGTTTTGGAAAATCCAATCATGGGGCAATTTGTCAAATCATCTTCCGGCCGATTTGATCCTGATTTCACACAAGAGGTTTCCACATTTATGATCAATCCTTTTATTAAATACAGGGGAATCGAACTCTTCGGAACTTATGAGATCGCAAAGGGCAGAAAAATAAATGAAGTCGACAAACGGGATGCAACACAATTAGCTGTTGATTTAATTCTTCGATTTCCGAAGACAGAAAAATTCTGGATCGGAGGACGATACAATGCTGTGACTTCTGATCTTCCTCTTGTCCCCCAGGAAGTGACAATCAATCGTGTTGCCGGTTCTTTGGGATGGTTTATTACGGATAATATCATGGCTAAGGCAGAATACGTAAGCCAGGTCTATAATGATTTTCCAGTAACCGATATCCGGTCAGGTGGCAAGTTCAGTGGATTTATGATAGAAGCTTCTGTCGGTTTTTAATACGGAAAATACCAACGTCCCTCATGATCAAAAAAATACTCATCATTTTTCTAATCCTTGTGGTTGGATTTTTCGCCTCCATATTAATATGGCGGTACATTGGTTATACACGAGATAAGAGTCCCAATAAAACTTTTTTAATGCCGCATGTTGAAGCTACAGTGATGAATATCACATCACTCAGTTCTGATAAAATCGACATGACGGTTAGCTCAATGCTGATCAACCATCTGCCTTTTACATTCATAGCAGACAGTCTTGAATTCAGCCTCCGGATGGATAGTGTAGAGGTGCTGCGTACGCGATATGAAAAATCCGTAAAGGTTACTGCAAATGACACCAGCTGGGTCTCTACACCGGTTACCCTTCTCATCGATGATCTCAATAAAATCATCAAATCCAATGACAGGAGAAATGTGGATTCAGTTGCCTATGAATTAGAGACATCATTTTATACAAAGTTTATCATCCGGAAAAAAATCAATCTTGATATCAAAACTTTCATGCCTCTTTTTTATTTGCCTGAACTGACCATTGAAAAATTGGAAATTGAATCGTTCAATTTTAAAAATGCTGACCTGATATTCCACGTGGCTATTGACAATCAAAATGCTTTTCCGTTTACGGTGAGTAATGTAGCTTACAAATTAGCTATTGAAGACAATGAATGGGTTAACGGCAAGCTTCCTGGTGTCACTGAATTATATGCCTGTGGCATCACGAGATTTGATATCCCGGTCAGACTGTCTATTAAAGAAGTAAGTAAAACGCTATGGAAGCTTATTAAAAAAGGCGGGAATGTCAGATACAAGCTCAGAATGGCTTTCACGAATGAATCCGAAATAAAAATGATCAACAAAACGGATGTCATATTGCTCAGCAATGGTTCAGTCAAATCACTCAGGAAAACGATGAAAGAACTGAAAAAGTAAATATTGTGCTTCGACCTGCTCTACACATTCATGTACTACAGCTCAGCAACCATAAAGAATCTTGAATAAAGAATTTTGAAGTAAAATTTAGAATGATAAAAATATAATTGAAAAAGAAATATCTATTGTATTTCCTATGTGGCTCCCTATATTTCTATGTGTCTATGTGGTTCCTTTTTTTGGTCTTTCAATCAAAGTCCAAAAAAAAGAGGACGCAGATAAATTATGAAAAATCATGATCATTTTCTTCTACAAGTGTGATCTAATTTTTTCTTAAGTGACTTCCTTAAGTTTCATAAGTTCCTAAGTGGTAAAAAAGAGATTCTAAAATCACTCAATTTTGAAACGACAGATACTCAACAGAATGTAAAAATGGAACCACCCAGGCACTTAGGAAACTTAAGAAAGCCACTTAGAAATTTGAACCACATAGGCACATAGGTACATAGGAAGCCACATAGAAAAGCCGAACAAAACTTTTACCAATTATCCTTTCCGTCCCTTCCGCCCTTCTGCCTTTCCTCCTTTCTACCCGTATCATTTATACTTACATTTGATGCGAAGTAATTCAGTCCACAGTTTTTAAAAAACACATAAAATGAAAATAAGCGAACTGGCTCAAAAGCGGTTTAACAAGCCTGAAAATAAAGGGGATGATTTTGGATTTACGAATAAAGCAAATGCAAACACGAAAAGGATCATCAATAAGGATGGCTCTTTTAACCTGATCAGGGTGGGTGAAAAGAAATCTCTTTTCCATATGCTGGTGACGATGAGTTGGATGAAGTTCTTTGCTATCGTTTTCTCGTCCTACATCGTCATCAATACACTTTTTGCAGTCATTTATTTAATAGTCAATCCTGAAGGCATTGGGATGACACAGGATTACCAGGTAAAAAATCATTTTCTCATTTCTTATTTTTTCAGTGCACAGACGATGACGACAGTCGGATATGGATCTTTGTATCCGTTGACCGGTGCCGTAAGCGTGGTTGCTTCCATTGAAGCTCTGATCGGGCTGATGAGCTTTGCCATATTCACCGGGTTGATGTATGGGCGCTTTTCAAGACCTTCGACGGGGATACGGTTTTCAAAAAATATTTTATACGCCCCATACAAAGAAGGATTTGCTTTAATGTTCCGGATTGCTAATGAAAGAAATCATAACCTGACTGAGCTTGAAGCACGCGTACTGATGAATATAATTGTAGATGATAATGGAACACCCACTCGCAGATATCAAAACCTGGAGATCGAGAATGCCAAAATAACTTATTTCCCGCTCAACTGGACCATAGTGCATTATATTGATGACAAGAGCCCCTTGTATGGGTGGATTACAGAGGATTATATCTCATCCCAAATGGAATTACTTGTGATGATACGAGGGTATAATGAAACCGCAGCACAAAGTGTACATGCGAAAAGTTCGTATCACGGAAGTGAAATCACGTGGAATGCAAAATTCAAGGTGCCTTACTATTTCAGGGAAGATGGAGTCACCATATTTGAGCTGGATAAGATCGATGAGTATGACAAACTGTGAGAATTCTGAATGCTGTATATAGAATTTTGAATTCAGAAATAAAATTTCGAAATGCGAATATGAAAGAATAAGGAATTTGAACTTGTATGTAAACTAGCTATAGGTAATTAGTACTTAGCAAAAGGTAACCAGTCATTGTCATTTTGCCATTAGGTTTGCTTATTGCCTGCTGCCCTTTGCTTATTGCCTATTGTATATTGTTTATTGTTTATTGCTTGTTGCCCATTGCTATTTGCCCATTGTAATTGCCCAATGTTAATCGCCTATTGCTTGTTGCCCATTGCTAATTGCCTATTGTTATAATTGGTATATTCGCCTGATCCTCCTTCACTTCATAAGCTCTTTCTACTACATGAAAAATATCCTGATCCTCTTCCCGGTCTTTTTTTGTTTAGGATTAAAAGCCCAGGAAAATATAAAACCTGTTTTTTGCGGAAATGAGGTTTTTGACCATATCCTGCAAGAAAAATACCCGGCATTGAAGGATGCATTTACCTCCACATTTGAAGAGATTCGAAATAGCCACCGATCGATGGAAAATGATCCCCTGGAAATCAATGTTGTGGTGCATGTGGTATGGAAAGCCGTCGCTGAGAACCTGAATGACAGCATCATACATAATCAAATTCTTATACTCAATAATGATTACAACCGGGCGAATGCCGATACTGCAAACCTGCGCTCAACATTTCAGGCCGAAGCCGGAAAGACAAATATTCATTTCAAACTGGCTGGGATAGTAAGAGTGCAAACAGATCAACTCTTTAACATTGACCTCTTAGGAACAAACCTGCTTACTGAAGTAAAGCATGATGTGGATGGTGGAAGTGAAGCCTGGAATCCAGATGAATACCTGAATATATGGATATGCAATATTCAGCCAATCACCATCTTTGGTGTTACGGTAGGACAAATCCTTGGATTTGCATTTCCACCTAATAATTTACAAAACTGGCCTGTAAATTCGGGCGCACCATCGCCAGGTGAAGATGGAGTTGTAATCGATTATCGCGTTTTCGGCAGCAACAATCCAAATTCAATTGAAAACCCGGATGGAAGCGGAGATATCGTAGTCAAGGGCAGAACACCCGTACATGAAGTTGGACACTATTTAGGCTTAAGACATATCTGGGGTGATGGCGGTTTGCTTGGTCCAAATAATTGTGACCAAAGCGACGGCATCGATGATACGCCTTTCGCAAATGCCCAATCCGCCTTTGATTGTGACACTTCAAAAAATACCTGCTCACAAATCGAATCTCATTACAACGAAGACGTACCCGATCTGATCGAAAATTACATGGATTATGCAAGTGAGGCTTGTATGAATATGTTCACTCATGACCAGGCACAGCTCATGAGAAATACATTGCAGGGCCCCCGAAGTGGTTTGTTAATTCCTGTTTCAGGTATTTCTGTCATCGATCATGCACCACCTTTTAAACTATCACCAAATCCTGCTTATGACCAGGTCACTATTGATGTAAATCTTCCAGAAGACCTTGACATAGCTGTTCGCATTCTTAATTTAGAAGGACAATTGATGTTGATGAAACCAATACAAAAGTATTCATCGGGATTTCATCAGATCAATTTCCAGACGGATGAATTGAATGCAGGCATTTATGTGGTAGAGTTACGGAGTAAGCTGGGTGTGAGAAGTGAGAAACTGCTGATAAGTGCTCAGTAATCAGTATTCAGTATTCAGTAAACAGTATTCAGTATTCAGTATTCAGTATTCAGTAAGCAGTATTCAGTAATCAGTAAATTAGCGAAGAGCAAGGTCAATATTAATCTAAACTCTCAACTATGAAATCAAGGAACTACTTCATCTGCATGATATTCTGCGTGATGTGGATGACCACTATCTGTCAACAAAGCGGGAATTCCGTGTATGGACAGGGATATTCAAAAGGTAAATTTCCGGGCAAGGAAACGCTATACTTATCAGATTCGACCTTCATCATTGAAGCGAGTGTTGTAAAGAATGTGATTGCTGATGGATATGTAGCCACATTCGGTCTTGCAGAAGAAGCCCCCACACTAAAAGCCTGCAATGAAAAAATAGAGAAGCGAATAAAAGCATTTACTGGCGAACTCACCAAAATGGGTGTGGAGAAAACAGACATGTATGTCGACATGACCTCGCAGAATAAAATATATGATTATAGAATAACCGGTGAACTTGCAGAGGAGTACCTGCAGGGTTTTGAATTGAAGAAAAATGTGATTGTCAGGTTCAATCGCATCAGTGATCTTGATCAGATGATCATCCTTGCCTCCAACAATGAAATATATGATTTGGTGAAGGTGGATTATATTGTAACTGATCTCAGTGCTATCCATACCGAGCTTTTCCATGCTGCATCGGAAATCATCACTCAGAAAAAAACATTGTATGGCACGTTGACGAATGCACACCTCTCCCCTGCTTCTGAAATCTATGGGGATATATTTTACAGCTTTTATCCTGACGAACTTTATGCCAGTTACCAGGCTTATGAATCCGGAAATGTATCCGGGTCAGGTTATGAAAATAATTACACGACAAAGGAAATCAGGAAAAGTGCAACCTACTACTATAATAAAATCAATTATTCAGGTTTTGACAAAATCATTAACCCGTTTGTGACTGAACCGGCGGTGGAATTTGCATTGACATTACAAGTGAAATTTGAGATAGAGTAAGAAGGTAAGACAGTATGCTTCGACCAGCCTTACTCATCCATGTGCTACAGCTCAGCAACCGACGGTAAGAAGGTAGGAAAGTAAGAGGTTAGGTGGCAAAAATGTTTGAGTTTTCTATGTGAAATCCTATGTTACTATGTTTCTATGTGGTTCAAAAAGGGTTTGATTTTTTTCTTCTAAAAATAAATACGAGTATGAAAGCGAATTGGATATTAATATCTATTGTATTCTTCACAGGATTGACTATTTCGTGCAGCCAGGATAAAAAGGTTAAATCTTCCGGAGTTAAGGCTGCTGAAAAATTTGCGCTGGAAGGAATGTCCATTGATGACCTGCAACAAAAAATGCAGAGTGGTGAATATACATCCCATGCAATCGTGCAACTCTATCTGGATCGTATCAATGAAATTGATAAAAATGGACCGGCTCTGCATTCCGTCATTGAAATAAATCCTGATGCCCTTGCTATTGCAGATTCACTTGATAAAGAAAGAGCTGATAAAAAAATCCGGGGACCTATGCATGGCATTCCTGTGCTGCTGAAAGACAATATTGATACAGGTGATAAAATGCAGACTACTGCAGGATCACTAGCCATGGCAGGGAACATCGCTTCGAATGATGCATACATTGTAAAAAAGCTTCGTGAAGCCGGTGCTATTATCCTTGGAAAAACAAACCTGAGCGAATGGGTCAACTTTCGTTCATCACGGGCATCAAGCGGATGGAGCAGTCGTGGTGGTCAGACGAAGAATCCTTACATGCTTGATCGGTCACCTTGCGGCTCGAGCTCAGGATCCGGAGTGGCAGTAGCAGCGGATCTTTGTATTGTTACAGTAGGAACAGAAACAGATGGTTCGATTGCGTGTCCTGCTTCAATGAATGGTGTTGTGGGCATTAAACCAACTGTAGGCCTACTCAGCAGGTCAGGTATTATTCCTATTTCAAAAACGCAGGATACACCCGGTCCATTTGGAAAAACCGTAAAGGATGCGGCAATTCTTTTAGGCGCTATGACGGGTGTGGATACATCAGATGCAGTGACAAAAGAAAGCAATGGAAAAAGTAAAACGGATTATACTTCATTCCTGGATGTCAATGGCCTGAAAGGAAAAAGAATTGGTGTTGAAAAATCAATGCTTCATGATCATGAAGGAATTGATGCATTGTTGGAAAAGGCCATTGATCAGATGAAGAGCCAGGGCGCTACGATTGTTGAAGTTGAATATATGAGCAAAGCCCATGAGTGGGGAGATAAGGAATTTACCATACTGAAATATGAATTCAAAGATGGGGTGAACCGTTACCTCGCATCCTCTAATGGCAAAATGAAGTCTCTTGAAGATGTAATAAAATTTAATCAGGATAATGCGGCCACAACGATGCCATTCTTCAGACAGGAACTCCTGGATAGTTGCCAGATAAAAGGGGATTTGAAAAGTAAGGAATATATCGAAGCATTGACTGAACTTCCGGCGATCAGAAAAATTCTTGATGATGTGATTTCTGAAAATAAGCTTGATGCTTTGTGTGGCCCCGCTACAGGTCCTGCATGGTGCATAGATTTAATCACAGGAGACCATTGGACAGGGTATGGTGCTTATAGCCCGGCTGCAATGGCTGGATATCCATCGATCACGGTTCCGATGGGTCTTGTATTTGAATTGCCTGTAGGCATTTCGTTTTTAGGGAAGCCTTACGATGAACCTGGATTGTTGGCTATTGCATATGCTTATGAACAAGCGTCGAAAAACAGGGTTACGCCGAAGTTTCTGGCGACTTTTCCAGGGAAATAAATTGGATACCAGAATGTTTCGCACGGAGAGCACAAGAGGAAATATCAAGGAGGACACGGACTATTATATTTAATCCAGAGAAAGTAAAACCCGTGATCTCAGTGTTTTATCTCCTTTTACTCTGTGCGAAAGAATTCGAGATTTTCACTACTCACTATTCTCTATTCACAAATGAAAATATTATTACTCATCGGAACAGGTAGTTTTATCGGAGGTGTCTGCAGGTACCTGCTATCTCAATGGATACAGCCAAAATCTTTAGGAACATTTCCGGTTGGGACATTGATCGTGAACTTAACAGGTTGCCTTGTTATTGGAATTATTTTCGGGATTGCAGAGAAAGGAAATATTTCTAATGAGATGAAATTATTTTTTGCTACCGGTCTCTTAGGAGGATTTACAACTTTTTCTGCTTTTTCAAATGAGACGTTTACACTGTTGAATGCAGGGCATTACAGCCAGGCTATCATGTATGTACTTGCCAGCGTATTGATTGGATTGCTTGCCACATTTTTGGGGTTTGTCATCATCAGCAAGTCATTGTAGATGCGTAGCTTGCCCCTGCATTTAGATAAAGCAAAAAGGGGTATGATTTCGAGTTTTGAGAAAAGAAAAATTCGATTTTCGAAAGAAAAATTTATTCAGCCGCAAATTCCGCTGATGAACTCAAATTAAAACACACGCCTGATGTCTGACGCCTCACCCAAAAAATCAATCATTGAATACTGAATACCGGTTACTGAATACTGAATACTGGTTACTGAATACTGACTACTCACTACTGACTATCAAGGTTTTCTTTGCTCCAATACCTTTTCCCATTCTGCACCGATGACATCTTCATCCCGCTTAATGTATTGAAGGAAATCATTTGCATCTCCTTTTGCCGGATCTTTTTTGACAAGATAATATTGCTGACGGGGCGCGATCTTTTTTTTCAATTCAATTCCGAACTGCTCATATTTTTTCATCCAGTCGTGAATATCCACACCTTCCTTAAGCTGAATGATAACATCCGTCTTTGGTTCCTCGGGACTTTCCAATGGTCTCATGTCTGTAAGCACCCATTTGCTTTCGGTGACCAATTGATTTAATTTTTCAAAAACATTCGACAATGAGGCAGAAAATTGTTTTTGAACGGTTAGTGTGCGTGTACCATCGGGATGAAGGTAAGTAAGGTTCAATAACGGAAGATCGGATATCTGTGGCTGACCGCTCATATCCTCGTGCCACCATGAATTTGGCTCAACGAGAGATAGTATTTCACGTACAGCTGACCTGGCAAGAGGCGCAGTATACCAACCGGGTTCAAGTAAATTGGCATGAACATAGACAAGGCCTGTACTGTCATTTAAAAAATAGAGTGCATATACAGGACATTGTCCAAAACACGGACCTCTTTGATATTTCATCACCCAGGGCTTGAGTCCAGGTGTAGCAGATTCAGTCAAGGTGGATTTTTTTGAATGACAAGAAGTTAGGGTTAACACTATTAGGAAAATAAGAACACTTGAAAATCGTGAACCGTGAACCGCGAACCGTGAGATCTTAATCGTCATCCGTGAGATGAACAAAGTGAGCGTGGAGTGTTCAGTATTCGCTAAATGGTATTCATTATTCTGTGATGATTTATCAGGCATGTCGAATTCTCTTTTACAGTTTATGAGTAGTTGCAAATTATTTACTGAATACTTTTTTACTGTTTACTGCTTACTCTGTTTACTGATTACTAAATTAACGGTATGTAACTACCTTTCGTACTTTCTCATGTTCGCCGTCAGATATCCTTACAAAATAAACACCGCTGGCATACCCATTTAAATTTAGTAAATAAGTCTGAGTATCTTCCCAGGTGTCCTGGATCAGGAGGCGTCCGTCTACAGAAAAAACATCAACATTGATGATCCCTGCAAATCCGTCCGGGTGATACACCACATACTGATCTGAGCTGTTGTCATTTGCCCAGATCAATTCGTCATACCATTTCTCGAAAGGCTGTATGATGTCATGACAAGGTCCTGCGTTGCCGAGATCAGGATAAAATGCATCTATTGTAGCCTGCATGCGTGCAGATTGTCCGGCAGTAAATGCTGCAAGACAACGATCATCCGTCAGGTCCATGAAGTTTTGATACATATTACTGACATCACATGATATCTGTGTTCCTTTCGGACAACCAAAGTAAGCTTCGAGCTGGTTTGGAGTATCCTCTACTTCATCACCGTCCGTGCAATTGTGATCGCCGGTACCAAAGATGTGAAGGAGGCCAAAAAAATGTCCCATTTCATGTGTCAATGTATGACCGCCCCTGTAAAACGTATGTGTCGCTGCATCACCAAGCGAACCAAATGAACGAGGATCGATCACGATACCTGTTTCTTCATCAAAAGGTGCCATACCCGGCAGGGAAGCTGATCCGAGAAAATTACGGTATTCACCGACCCAAATGTTGATATATCGTGTGTTATCCCAACCCGTCTGACCACCTAATTCATCATAATGAATGGCTATTCGTCCCATCTTACCTGCAGCTAATGCGATGTCAGGTGTATCCGTTTCGGTGAATTTAATTCCGTCGGTTAGTGCACCATCAGGGTCTGTTGTAGCGAGACAAAATTTTATTCCTGTGTCAGTAATTAAAGGTTTAAATTCTTCTTCAAGCTTATAGATATTTTCACCTCTTCCTGCAAAATCATTGTTAAGCACATCTATCTGATGAATGACTTGTGCTTTTGATATGGGTGTCGATCCCATCCTGGTGATGATATGCACTACGACCTGGTAATATGTTTCAGAACGTGGACGTACTGAAGGATGTACCTGGTGTTCATGTACATTTTTGAGAAATTCACCATACTTATCCTGATCAGGATTTCGCACATCCATTGCATTGCACCATACACCCTGTGCATCAGAGAAGTAGGCCGTGAGTGTGAAACAGGTTGCCAGGTACAGGCGAATAAACATGGTAATCAATTATTTGCAGTAAAAATAAAAAGTCCCCTTCAGATGATGGTTGCTGAGCTGTAGCAAGAGGATGAGTAGTGTAAGTCGAAGCATAGGGGCAAACGAAAATAAGGTAAAATGCCGGACTGTTCTAAAACCCGAAGGAATCGTAATTGCCCCGGTTGTAGGGGAACTTGAGGAAATCAAATGAGCCCGGTTTGACACCAAGATGGAATGCGTATGTACCTCTTGTAGGCTGAAAGCTGAATGATAATTGCCAGCAGTGGAGATCTCTGGCGATACCAATGTCAGGATAGGTCAATTGTTTGGATTTGAAGTCGTATCCGATATTTCCAAAATTGATTGACCAGTTTGGTGTGAGCTGAATGCTACCTACCAGGTTTACACTATTCGTTGAAATGCTTGTTGAATCACGACCAGACCTCCACGTCCGAATTATACCTAATTCATGATTGATCTGGAAATTGCTAAGGAGCTCAAAAAATTTATCTCCTTTGACAGGTAATTTTTTATTGTCTCCGGCATCCACACCAGTGGGCTGAGTTGATTCTGGTGGTTTACCATTGAATAATTCAAGGATCTGCTTAAAGGTGATATGGGATGAAAAACGTAACCTCAGGTTTTCGAAGCGCAATAATTTATGATCAGTTTTGAGATAGGTCATAGTATCTAATGTAGAACTATTGATTCTACCGTAGAAAGAATAAGAGGCATTGACTGTGGCTGTTGTAATTCCTTTAAAAAAGCGTGTATTACCGCTTATGCTTAAAGGACTCCATTTAAAATATTTGGCTGCCATATTATAGCTTCCGGATACATTAATATTGTCAAACAATTTCAATTTTTTCTCTGTACTATCTTTTTTACTATAATATTTTGCTTCGAAGAGATTGGTGATAGAGTAATTAAGATTAGCTTGTTCAACAGTAACAGGCTGTACACTGTATAACAGATTATCAAAACGGCTGAATCTCCTCAATGAATCGATATATAAAACGCTGAACCGTTGATTCTGAAAATATGTCTCAGGCGATTTAGGTGTGTAGGAAAATCCAACATTTGGCTTTATGACATGTCGAATGCCACGCAACCAGCCTTTTTTAAACTGAAGCGTACCAAACAACTGGGTATTCATATTGATGCTCCCGGAGATGGAACGGAAAGCCTGGAATCCAGACACTAGTGTTGGATCCACTTCTCCAAAATTAATTGTATCAGGCTGTATATAATTAAACATACCATCCGGAAAAAAAACCGAATCCTGTCTTACAAATAATGTATCATTCGGATCAAACCTAAACGATCTCTCTCGTGTCTTGAAAAACCATGTTTCTCCATAATCCACTGACGGGGTGAAATTGAAATATTTCAACACATTGAAATTAACATTTGCACTCGCCTTGTGTTGCGCACCCCATTGTGCATTTGCCCAGGTGACATTATCAAACAAGGTTGTATCTGTACCAATGATCTGAGAGCGTGCGGAACCGGTATATTGAAATGCAATTTTTTCATACCATTGATCAGGCCCTGCTTTCTTCTTGCTCTTGAACGGATAAATGCGGTTCAGGCGAAAATTTAAATCAGGAGCATTGATAGTTACCTGGTGAGACCTTGTATTCTGACTGTGATTGAATGATGCGGTAAGTGAATAAGGTTTATTCGGAAAAATCCGGCTGTAACTAAAATTAGATGAATAGCTAGTTGTCAATGCACTTTGCGCATCATTGTGATTGAGTGACTGATAATCATTAGTCTGAATATTGATGCTTCCACCAATTGTTTGATACGGATTTGATTTTGCATCTTGGTTGTGAGTAAGTCGAATGATAAAAGACTTACTATTGGTGGTCAGGTAAGTATTGCTTGCTTCAGTGATCCGGTTTGAGTAGCCAAGATTAATATTCCCGCGGAACTTATATTTTCTTACATAATTCGAATTCAAATTAATACCCCATGACCCATTGAAATAAATATCTCCGGTCACCTGCATATCGGCCCAATCCTTTATAGGAAAATAATACCCTAATCCTTTTAAACCGAATCCCCATGTTGGTGAGTTCTCATAATCCCTGGGAAAAATAACGCCAGCACTTCTCGTATTTGATATCGGATAAAATCCAAATGGGAGCCAAAGGGGTGTAGGCACACCAAATATTTCAAGATGCGATGGACCTATGACGGCAAGCTTGTCAGGGATCGTTTTGACTTTGCTGGCCCTAATTCCGTAATGCGGATGATCGGCTGTACAGGTTGTAATTAATGCACCCTTATTGTAAAGCACATCATCCTGGTGAAGTGAATCAGATCCACCGGAAACAAATTTCGTTTCATCACCATGGATGAACAGATCACTTTCTTTAGTGATGACATTATAAATAAAGCCTCTCCGGGTTTTGAAATTATAACGCAACCTTTCCGCAGTAAAATTTTCGTCACCCATATTGAATTCCGGTTTCCCGGTAAGATGGCCGAGACTATCGAGCCTGCCTTCTGCAATTGCAATGCTGCTATCAAGATTTACTACGATATAATCCGCTTTGATGGATAATTCCTTATACCGGACGTATGCTTTACCGAAGAGGTAAACTTTATGCGTCTTGTTGTCAAGATAATTGGAATCCACAGATCCGTATTCCACCTTGGCATCAAGGCTGTCGGCTGACATCACGATGTTTACATTCCGGATCCGGCTGGTGTCTTCGCTGAAGGCTTTGATCTTTGCAGAATCTTCCGGAAAGACTTTCAGGAGTGGATTTTCGATTTGGGCAACGAGGGTATTCATCCCTGGCAGAGATAAAACGAAAATGCTAGCTATGAAGATGAGAAACCTCAAATCTGCCTGGGTGAGTAAGTAGAGTTAAAAAATAAGCACCGGTGAACTGTCGTTGAATTTAGCATCAGCCCAATCAGGCTTCTGATCCGCAATCCGAATCCTTGAAATTATATACAATAAGCATTTGAACATATACTTACATATTATTACTTTTGCTAATGCAACCCATATGTTCAAAGGTATGAAAGTTTGTTACCGTTCTAAAACGTCGCCCATCTGTCTCTCGTCAGTCATTCCCCTGGTTTTAACCTTATTTTTAGGTTTGGGGGGTAAGGCCATAGCCCAGCAACCCTATAAAATCCATAAAGTAGTACTGGATGCAGGCCATGGAGGTAAAGATCCGGGTTGTCATGGAAACAGTACAAAGGAGAAGGAAATTGCCCTTTCTGTCATTCTTGCCCTGGGCAAAAAAATTGAAGCCCGCTATCCTGATGTTGAGGTCATCTATACCCGGAAGACCGATGTTTTTATTCCATTGAACGAGAGGGCAGCGATCGCAAACCGCAACAAAGCCGACCTTTTTATCTCTGTTCACTGTAATTACCTCGGTCCCCGCAATCGTGCCACAGGTTCAGAAACGTATGTACTGGGTCTTCATCGCGCTGAGGACAATCTCTCTGTGGCGAAACGGGAGAATGCATCCATTTTGCTGGAAGAAGATTATGAAAAGACCTATGAGGGATTTGATCCATACTCTACAGAAGGCCATATTATTCTATCCATGTTTCAAAATGCACATCTCCAGCAAAGCATCCAGCTGGCTACCCATGTGGAAAATGCTTTTAGAAAAATGGGTCAATTGCCCAGCAGGGGTGTAAAACAGGCAGGCTTCCTGGTGATCAGGGAGACTACCATGCCCAGCATCTTAATAGAAACAGGGTTCCTGAGCACCGATAAGGATGAAAATTTTCTGATGAAAGAATCTTCACAGCTGGAAGTGGCCGAATCCATTCTGAAAGCGTTCGGGAATTATAAACAGGAAGTAGAAGATCAGCAGAAAGAAATAGAGAATGCCTCCAGGGAAATCGCGAAGATTAAGCCCCAGCTTCCGGATACGGGTGCAATGGCTCAAAAGAATACCGAAAAAGAGAAAATAAATCCTCCGGCAAGCCAGGAAAAGACTGACCCTAATCAAAAGTCACCTACTGTCCTGCAGCCTAACCAGATTTCTTACAGGATCCAGATAGCTGCTACCTCAAAGCCAGCCGTGGATTCGAAATATACTTCGATCGAAGATCTTGAGGTGATCAAGGAAAACGAATATTTCAAGTTCCTGGTAGGCAACTTCGACAGTTATCAGGCTGCGCAGCCCCGGCTTGCGGAATTGAAGGCTAAAGGATTCCTGGGCGCTTTTATAGTCACTTACATGAATGGCCAGCGTTCCAGGGCCTGACGGAATGAATTAATTCTTCTCTCTTTTGCGCTGTCAATTAACTTTGCCGGCTATTGCTTGTTCACTTTGTGTGCTTTTGTACGTTTTGTGGTTTAAGGGCCAACGGTGCAAAAAGCAGATAACTAAAGATCTATGACCATATCAAATGAATTTAAGATTGGCTTAATGGCGATTATTGTCATTTCGCTCACTTTTTGGGGCTATAAGTTTCTGCGTGGCAGGAATGTGCTGAAGCATACGAACGACTATTATGTCCGCTATACTGACATTGAGCAGCTTGCTGTCAGTTCTCCGGTGTTAATCCATGGCTTTAGCGTTGGGACGGTATCTAAAATTAATCTTGATACGGATATGAAATCTGTCATAGCCACACTGAATCTTGACCGAGGGGTGAAAATACCTGCGGATGCAGTGGCTATGATTGTGAGCACCAGTATCATGGGTGGAAAAGCGATTGATCTGAGAGTGAGCGGGCCTTGTGAGGGTGATGCATGTGCCAAACCCGGAAGCTTCATTGAAGGCAGGGTAAAAGGGATGTTTGATTCTTTCCTTGATCCTGGTGAAAATGGAACACTGGCAAAAATTAAAGAAAACATTGGTGAAGTTCTGAACACGTTGGGTGATTCACTCACATCTCCGAATTCGGATAATGAGATTGCAAAGACATATACACAGCTGTCTGCATTGATCACTAATCTATCATCGATCACAGGTACATTGGATAAATCGATGGGGAGTTATGATCGGCACCTGAATAATACTTTGGCTAATGTAGAAGCGATCACGGGTGCGATAGCAAAAAACCAGGAAAAGATAGCCAGTGCTATCGTTCATCTCGAAAGTATTACAAGGCAATTTGATGATGCGAAAGTGGGAACGAATGCGGGTGCGTTGATGACAGATGCGCAGCAGACTATGAAAAATCTGAATGCAGCGGTTGCAGAAGCAGATAAATCCTTTTCAAATCTATCCGCTATCATGAAAGATATGCAGAATGGAAAAGGCAGTCTTGGAAAACTATTGAAAGATGAAGGCTTGTATGCCCGTGCATTGTCTACTACAAAAAATCTGGATTTGCTTCTTCAGGATTTCAGGTTAAATCCAAAGCGATATGTGAATGTGTCTGTATTCGGGAAGAAACAGAAGTCCTATGAAGTGCCGGAGAATGATCCGGCTATGATGCAGGATAGTTTAAAATAAATATTCCCTCATATTCAGTATTCAGTATTCAGTATTCAGTATTCAGTATTCAGCTTAGTAGATTTTCGATTTTTTTACTGCTTACTGATTACTTTTTTTACCGATTACTTTTTTCTGCTTACCCCTTCCTCAACATACTCATCACCTCCTCCTTCCTTCTCCTTGAAACAGGTACACTTTGTCCATTGCTCAACCAGATAAAACCATCACGGTCTATTTTAGTCACATACTTCATATTGACTAAGTGAGATTTGTGGACGCGGACAAAACCATAATCGCCGAGTATAGACTCATAATCTTTCAGAGTGTGTGAGACCATGAGTGTCTTTCCAGTTTCAAGAAAAAATTTTGTGTAGTTGCTTTCTCCTTCACAATGGATGATTTCTGAAGGGAGATAAAAGAAGACACCTTCGGAGGTGGAAATGGCCAGACGATATTCATCGGTTTCAGGCTTTTGAATATTTTCAATCAGGTTGTGTACTAAATCCTGTCTCGTCTGCTGAGAATGATTACGTCGTATGATGTGTCGATTCAGGGCATTTTGTAATTCCAGGATATCCAGCGGTTTCAAAAGGTAATCTAGTGCGCTAAAACGAATCGCTTTTATCGCATACTTATCATACGCTGTTGTAAAAATCACATCAAAATCCCATGATCCTGCTTTATTGAGAAAATCAAACCCATTCATACCCGGCATCTCGATATCCAGCATGACCAGGGTAGGCTTGTACTCATCCAATATCTGCAATGCTTTTTCAGGGTCCTGTTCGATACGGATCTCATGTTCGAGCGGCATAAACTTATGGATGAGAATGGAAAGGATGTTGCCCGCAGCCTCTTCATCATCCAATATCAGGATCCGGATCATAATTGTATTTTAGTTTGCATTGACATTTCTTTTTTCAATCATCGGAATTGTGAGAATGACTTTCGTGCCTGCTGCATTTCCTTCTGTATCATACAGATCAATGATGTCCATAGAAGTGGAAGGATACGAATTTTTCAAAAGTACCATCCTGTTTTCAGACAACTGTTTTCCTTTTGACCTGTGCTTGCCTGCTCCCAGGCGATGCTGACGTATTTCTCCGGCCCGTGTTCTTCCTATGCCATCATCTTCTATGATCACCTCAAGGTATCCTGCAGGATTTTCTTTAATAGTTACAAACAGATGCTTATCACCTTCTTTATGACGCAGCCCATGCCAGAGGGCATTTTCAAGATGAGGCTGAATCAGCATGGGAGGAATGGATATTTCTTCCGGATCCAGTTCCTTATCCATATTCAATACGTACTTCATATCATCTTTGAACCGCAGTTTTTCCAAAGTCATGTATAGGCCAAATACCTCAAGCTCTTCGTTCAAAGCCACTTCCGGCACATCCGAATGTTCAAGCACCATGCGAAGCAATTTTGAAAAAGTCGACAGATACGTGTAGGCCTCTTCTACTTTGCCGGTCACTATACATTCCTGTATTGCATTGAGGCTGTTGAAAACAAAATGAGGATTCATCTGAGCCCGCAGTGCTTTGGATTCAAGATCAGTGATCTGCCGGGCGATCAGGATTTCATTTCTGAATTTTTTGATCCGGCTCCTGAAATAAACCCAGATCCCGGAAGCGGCAGTTAAGAACAATAAAGATAAAAACCACCACTCCTTCCACCACGGAACACGTATCCTGAAAGGAATGGAAAATACAGAGGTAAGGTCTGCCTGCGAACCAACAGAACCTCGCAACTCCAGCTGGTAACTTCCACTCCCCAATCCATCGAGATTAATTTCATTTCTCTTCCCATTATCTATCCATTCTTTTCCATTGAGCCGGTAATGAAACGTGGCGAGATCAGGATCGTCATAATAGAACATATCAAAAACAAATGTCAACCGGTTTTCAACGTAGGTCAGATTATCCAATTTTTGTTCATCCTGCCAATCTATACTCCGTCCATTCACCAGCACTTCATCCAGGTGTATAGTGAGTGGAGCAGCGCGTTTCACTGGTTTGAGATCCGGAAGAATTCGCACGATCTTATTGCCAAAATGAAAAATAATAATGCCCTTTGATGAGCACACTGCACTACCAAATGCATCCATGTACGTATTCCCTTTGACTCTGTAAACACTTACAAACCGATCTTCATCCTGTTCATACTTGTCAATACCTCCAATGCTTCCAACCCATACATTTTTATCGAGGTCAAGGACTATACTGAAGGTAAAACTATGTGACAGACCTTTTTCTACTCCATACGAATGAAGCGCTTTGTTGATGTAGTCAAACCTGAGTATCCCGTTTTGACCTGTCATCCAGACTGAATGACCATCATCAACCATATGTCTTGGATTGGAAAAAGAAAAACTGCTTGTATCAAGATAATGCTGCAGGTAGATAGTATCGACATTGACCTGATTCAGATTACGTCGTATCAGGTTAAATCTTGGGGTTAGATAAGAAATGGTCTGGCTGTCTGGTGAAAGACAAATATTAGGTTTAAACCCGGTATTGCTATACGTCACTGAACTTCCATCTTTGACATGCAATACTTTCCCGGAGCTTTTCTTTATATATGCAGAAACCGGTGATTCCATGTAACACCAGACCACATGTCCTTTAATATGCGAAATCGTATCCGGCAATAGTGTGTTCTGAACTACATCATAGGTTTGGTCCCGGGTTTTGATTTCGTAAAGGTTTCCTTTCAGGGCTGCATATTCCTGACCGTGGACATTATAAATCAAAGGTGTTCCATCGCCATATTCTAATGGATTGACAAAAGAAGTTATGCTGTCCGTGCCCAGATCAAACTTATAGAATCCATAATGATAGAAGGGAATATAAACAGCTGTTTCCATTCCATTGAGTGAAATGTCACCAGATTCGTATTTCAGATTCAGAAAATCAGGTCTTGCACTGATATGTAACTCTCTTAAGGAAAGATCATATAGATCAATAATGTCAAGACCGTTATCATGAGCAACGAATACCTGACCTCCGGGCCCTCGTTCAATAGCATAGATGTAGTGCGATTGGATCAGCCGGTTGATACCATCGTTCTTGAGCGATTCAAATGTTTTCGTGGTTGTATTGAAAATCAAAACTCCTCCATGCCGTGTTCCAATCCAGATATTTTGCTGTGCATCCACACAAATACTCCAGCAACAACCCCAGGTGCCCTTTGGCAATTCAAACTTAAATGTGTCCAGGCGCTGGGTGCGTAGATCATAGCAGGCCAGTTCTTTCTTTCCTCTTACATACCACAGTCTTCCCTTGCTGTCCAGCTCCATATCGCTTTGAAATTCATTTACTGTCCAGGTGACATCGAAAATTTGATTTTTGTCAGGATTATGATACCGGTGAAGAAATTCGTTCTTCTTATAATCATAATAAGCCATGCCACCACCCGTTGACATCCACAAACCTTCTTCAGTTTCCACAAATCCATTATAAGAAACTGTATAGAAAGGGACGCTATGTTCATCTTTATCTGTAGGCACTGCTTCATAATGTCCTGTGTTGATATCGAACCTGAACATGGCTACATCAGTACCCATCCAGATCGTATTGTACTTGTCAACGTACACCGAATAAATATAACCGACGGAGGATGATCCTTCATAAGGAGGCCGGATCGGAAATTTCTCAACTTCGAAAGTGACAGGATCTATTCTATTGAGCTCACCTGAAGATCCAAACCAGATGTTTCCGCAATTGTCTTCCGCTATGCTATGCATTTCAAGTCCACTGATCGCATCATTTTCGGGGCCAACTTTCGTAATGCATTTGATATGCGTTCCACCGAATCGCATCAACCCGCTAAGTGATCCAATCCACATATTGCCATTATGATCGCATGTAAGGTCTGTGAGTGCGTTGGTACACAAACCATTATCCATGTCCATATGAAATACGCGCTGAGCTTCCAGGCCAAAGACTGATACCCAGGTGATCATCTGTAAAATGAAAATCAGCTGAAGACCCGGAATACAAACGCAAGCAGCCTTCATGTATATGATTTTAGCTTGCCTGGTTTTGAAAAAAAATACATCTATGATACATATGATCGAATTACAAAACTAATACGTTGTCATCCATTAAGGACACCTGTACATCATCAGATCTGACCTTTATCTCATCCGCAGTGCCCGCCTGGACTGCTTCATACCGTTCTCTCAATCTTTTTGTCCATTTGATTTCGAACTCACACCGTTTGTTAGTTGACTTCGTTTGGCATCTAAGACAAGGTATAAGTTTGATTTGAATTTATAGCTCATGACCCTTTATGCGGATTCTATTCAAATTCAGATTGATCTCATTGAAGAAGCAATGAAAAAAGCAGGTGTATGGTCTACCGAAATACCCGACTGGATAACCCGGTACAGGGAAGAACCCATTCCGGATATCTGGCAATGGCTTCAGTATATCTACCTCCCCATGCGACTTAAAGGTGCCGTGCACAAGCCTCACTACATCGCTCCCCTGCTCAGGCCATACATGAATACTGAATCTCCTTTCAAAGAGATCCTTCACCTGGTCATCCAACTGGATTCTATTTCATCAACCATTCAAAAAAAATGAATGTCATGCGTAACAAGATCTTACTTACACTCCTGGTGATGGCTTCAGTCATCATCCATCTGTCATCTCAATCCCAGGACCTTTCACTCATTGGTACGGGTGGTGGAATGCAAAAAACTGGTGATTATTACATCTCCTATTCCATCGGAGAACCTTTCATCCAATATGAAAATAATTCTGGTCACTGGATTACAGAGGGATTTCAGCAACCTGAAAAAATTGACCTTACCACTTCAGCAAAGGATATTCTTCCATCATCACTGGTGACTATTTATCCAAACCCTACATCAGGTTCTTTACATGTCGATTGGTCAGGCACCATAGCATATGATCGGATCACTATAGAAAATAACCTTGGTCAAACTGTCCTGCAAAAGAACATTAGATCAAAAGATATTGAAACACTTTCTCTTGATCATTTGCAGTCGGGCATTTATTTTCTCCGTTTGCATTCCGGAACATCATCCACCTCCATGATTTCATTCATTAAATTATAAATTCTGCCAAAATGAAACATTGCACAATACTCTTCACTCTCCTCTTTATTCTTACAGGCATCCTTTCAGCACAGGTTCCGCAGAGCATGCAATACCAGGCTGTCATCAGGGATGGAAATGGAAATCCGTTATTGTCAACTCCTGTACAATTCAGGTTTTCAGTTGAAAGTAATGGTGGTGCCCAATTATTTTACCAGGAAACACAATCTACCGTCACAAATGCACTGGGAGGCATCAATCTTGTAATAGGTGCAGGTAATGCAACAACCGGCAATTTCCAATCCATCGACTGGAAATCAGGAGCGATCCAGGTTCGTGTAGAAATGGATCCTACAGGTGGATCTAATTTTTCACCATTCGGCACCAACTCCATGCAAAGTGTACCCTACGCTTTGTATGCATTAAAAGCAAACTCTCTTGATGATGATGCTGTCATTGATCCGGGATCTCTTGGAAGTGGTGGTGCTGATGCAGGCCAGGTATTAATCTGGAATGGAAATGAATGGGGACCCGGTGATGATACAGATCAACAGACACTGACTGTGAATGGCAATCAACTCTCCATTTCAAATGGAAATGCAGTCACTCTACCATCAGGATCAGGAGGTGGTGATGATTGGGGAGATCAGACAGTTGAAACGAATACAACACTCACAGGTGACGGTACGCTTTCAGTTCCTTTGAGAATAGCACAACAAGGTGCTGTCAATGGCGATGTTTTGAAATGGAATGGGTCAAGCTGGACACCTGAAGATGATAATGGAGCCAGTTACACTGCAGGAAATGGAATCAGTATCAATAATAATGTCATCTCAAACACAGGTGATGCCGATGCAAATGCAACGAATGAAATTCAGACGCTTTCATTAAATGGAAGTACCCTGTCCCTCACCAATGGCGGATCCGTAGATCTTCCGGATGGTAATTACACTCAGGGTACAGGCATAAACATTGCAGCAAATGTTATATCTGCACTCAACACTCAAAATCTTTGGAATGCAAATAAGCTACAAGGCTTTAATGTTTCCACAACTACGCCGAGTGGTGGACAGATCCTAAAATTTAATCCGGATCAGCTCACATGGATTCCATCTACAGATAATGGCCAGAACTATAATGCCGGTACTGGAATCTCAATAGCCGGATCAATTATTTCAGCACAGAACACCCAGGAACTTTGGAATGCAAACCAGCTTCGCAGTTTCAATGTTGCGGATGTCACTCCTCTTGATGGCCAGGTATTAAAATATACATCAACTGGTGGTGGATGGTTGCCTCAAAATCTTGCACAAACGTATTGGCAACCCAATGGAAATGAAATCTATTTCTCACAGAATGTGGGGATAGGGGTTACAAATCCAGAATCCAGATTACACGTAGAAGGAGGTAGTATTCAAATCGAAGATCAAACGATGAAGAAAGACCTTTCGACTTCAATTGCATTCTCCAGCTTTTTAATTCCTCAGATTGATGACACTAAAGCATTAGGAACATCCACTCGAAGATGGACAGCTGTCTATGCAAGTGACGGGACTATTAATACATCAGATGTACGCGAAAAGAAAAATATAACTCCTATACAATACGGCCTTGAAGAAATCCTGAAATTAAGACCTGTTACCTATGAATGGAAGAGCAGGAATGATGGAAAAACCAAACTAGGCCTTATAGCCCAGGAACTTGAAACTGTTATACCGGAGGTAGTTGCAAAACCATCAACAGAAGATCCGGCAGGATCTGATCGCCTGGGTGTATACTATAGCGATCTCATTCCTGTGCTCATCAAAGCAATACAGGAACAGGAAGAAAAGATCCGGCTGTTGCAGGAAGAAATTGCTCTCCTGAAAAAATAATTCAGATCGACATCTCCCGATATCATGCAACATCCAAAAATAATTTTAATCCACATGCTTTTTCTTCTGTGCAACATTCAATTGTCAGCACAGGAGAAAAAGCCCTGGATTGAATTTGGATCTTCCGTGCGCATGTCCGTCACTGGTTATCAAATGACAGGCCAGGATGACAGGCAGGAGCCTTTCTCATATTTCTTTCATGGCACTCCCACTGTTACGATCAAAGGTTTTGATATTCCTTTTCATTTTATCCTTTCGAATCATCAGAAGAAATTTCAACAGCCTTTCAACAGGTTTGGCATAGCACCGGAATATAAATGGTTCAAAGGTTACCTGGGATATAACACGATGGCATTGTCAAAATATACGTTCTCCAACCGGCAATTTTTAGGAGCAGGTGTGGAATTGAATCCGGGAAAATTACGCACTTCATTTTTGTACGGAAGACTTCAGGCAGCAGTGCGTGAGGATTCGGTAGAAATACAGGAACAAACATCTTTTCTTTCCACGCAGAAAATCCCAAGATTTGAAAGAAGGGCATATGGAGGAAAGATAGGTTATGGAACCAGGCTTTCATATTTCGATATCACCGGTATGAAAGCATATGATGTAGCGGATGACAGAAATTTTTCAGATACTACTTCTCCAAGACCACAGGAGAATGTTGCTCTTGGTATTCATTCACAGCTTCAGTTCCAAAAGCATTTTCAGCTTCGATTTGACCTTGGTGCAAGCGTATTTACACGCGATACCACATCTGAATCTTATGAGTTAAATAAATCGCTTGCATGGATCGGCAATATCCTGCAGCCAAAAACCTCGACACAGGTATTATTTGCAGGTGAAGCAGGCATTGGCTATAACACGACACTCTGGGGAGTGCAGATCAATTACAAACGAATAGATCCTGATTTCAAATCAATGGGTATCTATTATCTGCAAACCGATATTGAACAATGGACTCTTGCACCTCATGTCACATTACTGGGAAAAAAATTACGGCTTCGGGGAAGCCTGGGGATACAAAAAAATAATCTGTACAATACACGACTGGCTACGAATAAACGGATCATCACATCCGCCAATGCACAATGGAATCAAAGCCGGTTTTTCCAGCTAGGTGTATTTTATACCAATTTTGGTCTTACACAAACACCCGGACTCAGGGCTATCACGGATAGTACGCGCGTCAGCCAGATCAATGGATCGTATGGCATCAGTCCTTCTTTTTTCTGGGGCAATGATACCTGGCAACATCAACTCTATTCGACAATAAGCCTGAATAAACTTTCTTTTAATAAATCTGCATTGATCCCGGTGGAAGATATACGCACGATCCAGTTTAACGGCGGGTATTCGATTTCATCACAGGGAGAAAAGAGCTTTTCTCTCGGCGGATTATTTACCTGGTTGAATTCTGATTTAGGAAATTCAACTTCGAAAAGCACAGGTATCGGTGGAAATGCTTCATATAACGGTGCAGAAGGAAAATGGAATTTATCCGGGCAAGCTCAATATTTTATCAATACGCTTGATGAAAATCCGAATGGACATTCGATCGTGTTCAGCACCGACCTCCAATATCAACTCCGGAAAACCATGCAGTTTTTCCTTTTAGGCCAGCTGATTCAGCACACACCTGCAGATCCTGAAAATGCATTTACAGAAAAGCAGGCCACCCTGGGACTTCAATTTAATTTTTGACCATTAAAATACAATGCATATGCATCTGCGATATCTCATCTTGCTATACATAAATTTCCTTTTCATCGGGCATTCAGTGTTTGCACAGAACAACGTTGTGGTTTCCATCCTGATACCACCACCCTACAGTCCTTATCTGAATGATTATCTGCAGTATGAAAACCGGATGGTGATCCAGCTTCAAAACACGACATCACAATCTGTATCGATCAAGCTGCTCGGATCAATCGAAGGCGATAATGGAATATCATTGGTGACGAATGCAGATTACCTGCCGCCAACTCCTATCACGATAGCACCGGGAGGAACTTTTAGAATTCCGGCTTCCACACGTTCCAGGAGCTTTTTTGATCCTGATCATCTTGATTTCAACGGCCCCCCGGAATTGAAAACACAAATATTAAAAGATGGAATCCTGCCTGAAGGAAACTATATGATATGTCTTCGTGCGTTTGACTATCAAAATGATACACCTCTTTCTGAAGAGTCACCTTCAGGATGTGCTTTGTTACCGATCAGCTATCCTACTCCAGCTGAACTTGTAGCACCAGAATGTGAAAGTGAGTTTGATCAGTCGCTTCCCTTTTTTCAATGGACATTACCGGGTGGAAATACAGGTGCTTCTGCGATAACGTATGACCTGTTCATTGTAGAATGGCTGAAAGGAAGCAATCCGCAGGACCTTATCCAGCTGGCTGTAGACTACAATGCAGGCAATGCTATTATTCGCAGAAATCTTTCTTCTCCTGCTTATCAATATAGCATGATTGATCCCGGGTTAAAAGATGGTGTAACTTATTTATGGGTAGTCCAGGCGAAGGACAGGTTCAATCATGTCACATTTGAAAATAACGGCCTGAGTGAAGTATGCAGCTTTACGTATCGAAGAAATTTTGATCCTGATAATGGTATCAATGTTGGAATAATTCCGCCACACGATTATGAAATCGTTCAGAACAGGACACGTATTGAAGGTCAATTAAAATATAAATTTCCGGACGCAGCGATACCACAGAGTAATCTCATGAATTTCAATTTTAATTTTGAAACCGAACCGCTTGAGTATGAAATATATGGAGAAAATGAAAATGGTCTTAGCATTTTCGACGAGGGTATTACCGCCCTTGCAAATCATAATTATAAGGATGCGTTCCCGGTATCTCCTGTCAACAGTAAACCGCTCAAGAATATTTCTGTGAAATTAGTGGAGAGTTGGGTGATCACGGATTGCCAGGTAACCTATTTACCGCAAGGCACAGTGGAGCATAAAGACTTTTTTATCATTCCGAATGAGGATGTCATTGGAATTCTGGGAGGATCCACATTAGCTGTGGTAGTAGATGGCATCAGTGAAATTAATGGCGGAAACCCGATTGCATTTGAAAACCCCGACAGGGATAATGAAGATCTTTATAACCACGTATTAGCCGTGGATCACACAGATGCAAATGGAAATTATTCATTCAATTTCACACAGTCCACACCGGGACTTTCATTCAATCAATATGGTGGCCATGCTTCGATCCTGTTTGCATGTTCTGATACAGATGTACCCGCAGAGGAGAATGAATTTGTTCATCCTCTGGATATCGTATCAAATCCTGCGGACATAGTATCTAATCCTTCGGACAATTTGTCTAATCCGGGGGACATATATTCTGGTATTAATACACCTGGAAATCCCGGACTAGGATTGAATAATGCCGGTGAGATCAACATGCCGGGGAATACAACGCTCAGAAGCGGTGAATTGGAAACGCCATCAAATCAACAAGGTTATACAGAGATAAGTATTGATGGAGGACATCTGTATAAAGTTTTAAGGCTTGAAGTTGCATCACCTTATTATTATTCTCCTGATTTAATTTTCTGGACACAACCTGGTGATACATTTCATTTGCCAGACCAGGTATCATATGTCAAAGCCGTCGATGTGGATCTGGATGTGATTGGCGGACGATGGGAAAACCATCAGAATTACCAGATCTATGACGAGGGATTGGAAGTGCCCAATATTGATGTTGTATACAGCCGTAAGAAGGATGGTCTCCCGCGTGAGATCCCTATGGAAGAGGGACAAGGACTCAGGGATTATGCCGGTGCAAGTGATGGTGAATATCAGTATGAAATCATTGAAGAGGACGGGTATGAAAATGAGGCATTGTATGATTCAGTGTCAGTGCTGGACTCCGGTGAAGACATGATGTATACAAGGCTTGTCGCCGGATACCCTTATTACGTCAAGGGCACCACACCTGATGGTGGCAACCTCAATTATAAAGTACCCTTGCAGATCAAACAGTACGAGATCTTTTCACCTCAGTCCTGCCTGATGAATCTTAGTGTCAATCTGAACAGTTTCAGCAATCATAAATCGATTTTTATACAAGATGCGGTCATCGCACATCCGCAAAGGCCAAAAGTTTTCGGACGGATTGTCACTACTACCGGTGATGACAAAGAGACTCTTCGCAATGTGATGATTGATTTGAAAAGATATGAAGGCGATGTTGTCAAAGAAAATCATCGTCTTTTTTCAGACGAATATGGCCGTTTTGAATATGATGATCTAAATGTAGATGCTGAAGGACATCAATCATTTCACTGGAAAATCTTCTTCGAATACCTTGGCTATGCAAATCAGATGCAACCTGCCAATGGAGTGCACACATTAAAGCCAGGGGAACAATGGGATCTGGGTGATATAGTGATGGATCCTCTGGGCACATTGACCGGATATATTAAAGATGAAGATGGAAGGATGGTTCACGCCCTGGTCAAATTAGTGACAGGACCTCACATCCAGACAGAGATTGTACCCTACCCTAATGGTGAACCGGAATTTTGTGGCATCGTCAATGAATTTGGAGATGCGATTGATGAAAGTACAAGAGTATATGATGCAATTCAAATGGGTATATATGAACCTATGTATGCACAAATGATGGAGGCCGCCAAATTTATTTTACCGGCAGCATCGGGTAATCACAGGAGACTTGTCGTGATCCCACTACCAGAACAATATTTCCAGGATACGTGCTTTGTGGATGTGGATGACATTCCTTCCGGACAATTCCAGGATCTGGGCTTCATCACAGTCAAAGAAAAGTTACATCGGATTGGTATCTCTGTCAAAGGCCCTGATGGAGGTTCAGCACAAGCCACTGTACGCATCGACGAAAATGTCAGGGAGACAAATGATCTAGGGTTCACATCATTCCGGTTTGCATCACCGGAAATAAATTATCGTGTACGCATAGATCCTGACTCGCCGACCCTTGTACCTGTCGATACGATCATGCAAATCCCGATCAGCAAAACTTATTTATCACAAACATTCCGGCTAAAAGAAGGTAAAAAAATACGCGTACGTGTTCTCCTGAATCAATCCGGACAACAACAACAATCCCAAAATCCGATACCCATCCAGGGAGCTACTGTTCAAACTCTTTTATCAACATCTCCGTCCGGCAATCATTATATCCAATGCACAACTAACTCAGAAGGCATATGCACGCTTGAAGGAGTACCTGCAACACCATCGATGGTTGATATCACTGCCTGGAAAGATGATGATGACAATTTGTACATAGGCAATACATCATCAGCATCCACAAATCGTCCTTTGAATCCTCCATTCGACATATCATTGAAAAGGCTATCCGGTGTAGTCGTACCGGATATCTGGGGATTCCCTACTGCCATAACAGATCTCGAGATCAAAACCGTCAATGGTCACCAGGATACATTGCTTGAAGGTATCATTACTGAATTGCCGGAGAACACAAGATTCAAAAGCAAGGATGATGAAGTTCAGTTGCCTTACCATAAAATGAAATTCACCTATTCCGGCCGTCGAAATGATGAGGGTAAAAAAATCATGGAACCGGTTGTCACCAGCTTTACCTTGTATCAGCATAGTGTAGAATGTTTATTGTTTAATAAGTTTGAGGCAGCTCTCACACCAAAACGATTTGTCAATTACCAGACGTTGCCTAATCTTACTTTATACAAAGTCGGAAATGGAAATGGTAAATTAGAAGGAGTCGTAGAAACAGGATTATCATCATTTAACTGGTCATATAATTACGATGGTAAATTTTTCCTTGGCAAGACACCCACGGAATACAACCTTGATGTATTTCAAACCGGGATGCAATTATATGCATCATTAGGCTTAATGACAGCTACTCTTGTCGGCCAGGAACCTAGCCCCGGAGTTGATGATTTTTATCTTATGGATATTGGTCCTCAAAATCGACCTCGTTCGCAATCCTACCAGGTATTTCAGTTTGCGGCGACCAGTGATTCGTCCAGGTCATTTGTATCACAGGAGGCATTTTACATACACACGATATTGCATACGGATATTCCTCATGTGATCCCACGTGATCTGAAGTTGTCCGTGGGCAAGATTGTAGTCTCCAACGAAACGATTGAGTCATTCAATAATGGTATCAACAAGCTGGATTTCCAAATGGGAAAGCTCTGGAGATATTATAGCACCACTCCTTTCCGGTATGATGCAGACCTTGGAGCTATCACAGCCACGAATGGATTTATACAAACAGGGCAGATCGATGTGCCTGTAAGGAATCCAATCATCAAGCCCACGCAATTGATCATGAATGAAATTGATAACATTTCACAATTGACATTAGCCGGAATAAAAGATGTGCCCGTTTTACCCAACGTTAATATTATCCTCAGTAACCAGGATCCTGAGCCTGGATGGATGCTCACGGTACAAAAGCTTGATGGCGATGGTCATCCGATGCCGGATGCTCCTGTAGCTGAAATAAAAAATCTAACTGCTCCACTTCAAAACAGTGATGTCATCTCCGTCAGTTCGATATTAATGACGAGTGAAATTGATGATGTTGGATTTACTGTCACTGGATCGGTCAGGCCATTCAATATAGTTGACTTTCAGGTGGAGGGCATCACTTCAGGTCAGGGATATTTTGTTTTAAGTGGTTCTGCTGAACTGGGACGTGCTGGAGTGAGAGTACCTGGCATGAGAAAAAGTTCAATGGCTATTCAATACAATGGCCCGAAAAATAATCTTACGGGCAAGATCGTATCCTCTTTCACAGATTTCTTTGAAACCTCGGGCCAGGTGAATTTTACCATGGATCCGAATACACTAAATACGACACAACAATTTTATACGCACAAGAGATTTGTCAGTACAGGTGTAATTAAAGTCTCTGAAGGTGGTCATAATTTCCTGCTTAAGGGAATACTCGATGTAGATTACGATCATGTGAAGATCTCTGTCATCGATGCAGATCTTAATATCCCGAACATTGATTACGTAAAACAGGACCAGGAGATCAGGATGGGTGTTGAGAAACGATTACTTGTCAGGAAAGGTGTGCAGCTTGTCAATCTAAATGAATGGGCTTCACTGACATTTGATGCCAATCTGGATCAATTCACCGGCTTAAAACCAAGTCAACCTCCGATGCCTTTTGTCGTACATGGCCCTGTAGAAACAGCCGGAGCATCGCTTAAAGTAGATAATATCGATGTAGGCTTCGGAGAGATTGAGCTTGAATTTGATTTTGAAAAACAGTCTCTTTTTGGATCATTAAATTTTGATCCCCCGGGTGACATTTATTTTGGTCCTGTATCCGTCGATCAGATTGAAGCACAAATTCTCGTAGAACCCCAGGGATTTTTATTTGCAAGCGTCATTGAGGGACACCTGACAGCAGTTTTTCCAGTGACGTTAGGATTGTTGCTGGGATCCCACACAGATGTTCCTGATAAAATGATATCCTTTGTGATGGAGCATGCCAAAAATAGAAATCCACCTTCAAGTCTGACAGATCATAAACTAACTGGATTTTTTCTTACCGGAAGAATTGATTTGGTAGATGAGCAAATGCCGTCAGTGAACCTGGTTTTCTTCACTGTATCGGGAGGAGTCTCAGTTGGTTTTGATGCAAGAGTATCGATGGATTTTGATCCGGGTGCAGAAACATTTTCTTTTGCTGCCCTTGCGTGGGCCGGAGCGATGATTGAAGCATCCGTATTAGTACCGCCTTTAACTCCCCCTTTCCCATGCGAATTATCCATATGCCTTGCTGCGGAAGTACAACTGCTAATTGAAGGGGAACTCGCCCATCAGGGGAATGAATGGGTAGTGACAGGACATGGATGTGGTTCACTCACATTCAGTGCTTCAACATGCAATATTACCGAAACTATAAGTGGTAAAGCTGATATCTATTTCAGTTCGGCAAATGGAACTGATGTAAGTGCCACACTCGGAGAATCATGTGCCGGTGGTTCAAATAATGAATTCACCTGCGAATAAAATATTTTTTACCGTTACCCCCTGCTGCTTCGACCTGTATTTTCGCATCCTTGTACTACAGCCCAGCAACCAGGGGGGATTAAAAAAAAGAAATTATGAAAAGGCTCAATATTCAAATAATCATCATCGCCATAAGCTGCATTTTTATTTATGTCAGCGCAGCAAGCCAGGTATACCCTGCTCAGAAAGGTGCTTTCCTTGTCTTCCAGGAAAAAGCTGAAAAAGATATGAACGTCATATTTTCTGAAAAAGAAAAAAATATGGTCAGCTTTGAATGGCCACGAAATCTCAATGATTTTATAAAATCATACAGGGCTGCTGAATTAATTTTTATTGCCCCTTTTCCGATGGCAGATCAGGACTTAATCAACTACTGGACGAAACTGAACGAAATGGACGAGCTTGCATACATTGTCCAGTATCATCCTGTGATGTTGATGGCGCTCGGACAGGCTGCTTTTATTCCGGATGACCATTCAAAAAAAGAATATACTATTGAGATCATACATGCAGATAAAAGCAAAACACAAAGGATATTAAAATTCAGAGACCATATCCTGGATACACACCTGAATACGAAATTTGAAAACGCTGATGATAAAGGAATTAATATACAAATGAAGCTCACCTTACCAAAAGATAGCTGGGTTCGTTCTGCGAGGATCTATAAAAAAGCCGTTGGTGGAAAAGATTCGATGGAGATTTTTCCATTCATTTTCGCTACGCAAATGCATGACCGGATACAAATGAATATCCGGGATACAACCAAGCAGGTTGGTGAATTTATCTATTCTATTCACCCTACGGATCTCCTTGGCAATTTACATCCGGGGTTAACAGGAGCATATGTTCAGAATTATAACACAATCACTGCTCCCCGTGTGATCGATTTCAAAAGTTATGCAATTGATCATAGTAAAACAGTAAAACTTTCCTGGCAATGTTCAATACCTGAACGAGTGAGAGGCTTTGAAATCTATCGTGGCCCGGAAATGGAAGGACCATTTCGCAGAATTGCTACGCTTGAAACACAAGACTCAGTTTATCTTGACCATGTCAATGGCGTCATGCAAAGCTTTTATTACTACGTGCAGATCATTGATCAGACCGGAGAAAAAATAAATAGCATCAAACAATTTGTAACTCCGCTGTTAAAAGAAAAACCAATGGCCCCACCTGAAATAATTGCAGAATCTGTAAAAGGTGGTATCCTGATCAGCTGGCCAACGTTTGATGCATTATATCTCATACGTGGATACTATGTATATCGAAGGGATAGAGATACTTCTTCCTGGACACAAGTATCAAATTTTTTGGATAAAGAAGGAGTGTCAATGTCATTTACTGATACCAGTAGCACGCTGAAGCCAGATATGAGATACACATATGCGGTCAAATCTGAAAGTACTTCGTATGAGCTATCGGAATTCTCCGAATATGCAACGGCCCGTCCGGATAAAAGCAGGACCATCAGGACAGCCAATAACTTATCGTGGCGGAGATTAGATGAGGGACATCTGATGTTGTATTGGGATGATCAACGGATTTCGGATTCATACATTTCGAAGTATCACATCTTCATGTTGGACGACAAGGGCAATTTTTCAAAAGAAGTAAAGAATTCTCCAGTGGATGCAAATACTCAATTTTGGATGAATGATGTTCTTACAGACAATCCATTCGGTTATTGTATTCAGTCAGAAGATGTATGGGGAAATAAAAGTTCATGTTCCAATCCTATAAAGCCATTTCAGCAAAATCAAATTGAAACTCCGGGGATTATTCTCGCCCATCCCACTTCTACCGGATATCACTTAACCTGGGGAATACCGAATAATACATCTGTGAAATCCATTCTTCTCTACGAAGTGAAAGGAAATAATGAAGTATCCCTCTTTAAAACATTTACACCACAAACCACTTCATTTGACATTCTACCGTTAAAAGAAGATCAGTTTAGGACATTTTACCTTGCATATAAATCTGTTGACGGGAAGGAATCTGAACCGGGGGATGCTGTGGTGATAAGCAAGTAATCGGTATTCAGTATTCAGTATTCAGTATTCAGTATTTTGTCTATGTGGCTTTCTAAGTGAGCTATGTGTTTATGTGGTTAAATTTTTTTTCTTAATGGTTTCCTAGGTGTATCTAAGGTTCTAAGTGGTTTCATTTTTTCTATGTGAATTCCTATGTATCTATGTGTCTATGTGGTTAAATTTTTTTTGAGTGTCGCTTCTACTTCCGCTTAGTGACGACGAAATCTTCTTAAAGGAAGTTTAAGCTTCTCTCTACCAGGAATTTTCTGACGTTCGAGAGCCGGATTTTTCAGCGTAAACACCGGCATTAAACGAATAAGCATAATCTCTTCCTTCAAAATTTAAGGTGGATCTGTTGATACCTGCTTTAATTCCAAATTTATCCTGTCCTGAGAGGGAATAAACTGCGGCCCATAAAAAGACAGTAATCATCAGGTGCCTCGTCATAGTTTGGAAATTGTAATTGATTGTATATAAAATAATTTTCGATTAGAAGTGAAAAGAATATTCTGCTCCCACCACAAATGATCTTGTCAGACCATCCGGACGTAATTCACGAACAATAAGAGGAAATCCAATATTTATTCCAAGCTTACCGGAATCTCCCATTTGGAGAATTGAATACATAGTGGCATTCAGCGTCAGACCAGCCGAACCATCAATAGTTTCGAATACATCCTGATCATTACGGAATCTATCTTTCCCCAGATGATAAATGGGAAGCAAACCGGGGATAAATGTCACCTTGTCATTGACCGATATCACACGGGAGATGTGCAAGAGGATATCTGCCTGGCGTTCAAAACTAAAAGTCGAAGGAAAATCATTGAATGGCGATTCGGGATGTAAAATAGAATCAGGAAAAAAACTATTTTCATTTTGCGTAAGGGGCTGCTGATACGCAAAACTAAAATGCCAATCATCAGATTGATATGCGAACCCAATGATAAGATCTAATGTGCCCAGGCTCGATTGATAATCCATAGGAAATGCAATGTCATCCGTATAAAACCTGTCTGCACGATTTAATGGAATCTTTAATCCTCCGGTAAAAGAAAATTTACCAGATGGTAAATAATTAATATTAAAAAATAAATCTCCCAGGCCGCTTGTCAAGATCCCATTTCCACCATGCATGGCAGTTGTCAATTTTCCATCAACTCTGAATCCCGAACCAAATTTCCTGGAATATCCTATCTGCGGAGTTAATACAAATATGGAATGGTCCGCGGCCCCTGCTGATATACCTATATTAAACTGATTCATTTTATCAGGAACCGTTACCGTAGCAGGTTTGAATCCGGGGATCGAACATGCTCCCGCGTCGCTACAGCCCTGACCAAAAATATGATTTAACGAAAAACTTAACATCATCAGGATCAGCAGAAAATAAAATCGTTTCATAGAAGGTAAATGTAGAATTATACTATTATCAGGATATTGGTTAAAGATTATTAGCAGTAAGACAAATTAAAGGTTTTTGGTTATCAGGACGGAAGAACAAATGCTAATTTTATTTGTCCATCAAGCAACAATCCTTCCTGCATTATATTCAAATGCGCTGATCAGGTCATCTTTTCTTTCAATGGACTTTTTAAAAAATAGACAATCCGGTTTTTGTCGTGAGTCGCTCAAGGAATTCCATTCCCCTCACCGAATTTCCCTTCCTATTTAATTTCGGACTCCAAACAGCCACTGCATATTGCCCTGGATGTACCGCGACAATTCCGCCACCTATCCCACTTTTGCCGGGCAAGCCAACTTTAAAAGAAAAATCACCGGCTTCATCATAGAACCCACAGGTCTGCATGATCGCGTTGATGCGTTTGGCCATGCTTGATGTGATGATTTGTTCGCCGCCTGAGATCAGCTTACCGTGATTTGCAAATAATAAAAATGTATAGGCAAGTTCATTGCAGGACATTTCAACAGAACAAATGTGATAATAAAGCCAGAGGACCTGATTGATTTCATTGTGGATATTTCCGCTTGCTTTCATCATATTGATCAGTGCAGCATTCCGGTGGCCTAATTTCATTTCCGAATTTGCAACCTGGTCATTGAAATGAATATGTTCGTTCCCGGCCACTTGCCTGACGAAAGAAAGAAACTCTGCATGGGGATCATTGTACAGGCTACAAAGGATGTCACATATCACGATGGCACCTGAATTGATAAGCGGATTACGGGGCTTGCCGTGTTCGTATTCAAGTTGCCAGAGGGAGTTGAAAGGATTTCCGGATGGTTCGACACCGACGCGTGACCAAAGGTCTTCGCCATTTTGCTGGAATGCGAGGGTGAGTGCCAGTACTTTGCCAATGCTTTGGATTGAAAATTTTTCTTCATGGTCGCCGGTGCCGAATTGTTCGCCATGGATTGTGCAAAGGTGGACGCCGAATTTTGAGGGATCGATGGAGGCGAGTTCGGGGATGTATTGAGCTACAACGCCATCATCCTTCATGAGATGAACCTCATGAAAAATTTCTTTTAGGATGTTAGCGTAATCGGGGATCATTGGATTGGGGTTTGGGATGGAAAGGTGGGGTAAAGAAAGTGATAATTCAGAGGATGGCAAAAATCATGAAATAATGTTTTCCTTAAACATCAGGATATTTAAGGAAAACATTATAGTATTTAAGGAAACCATGAAATGTTTGATTTTGAGGATCTTACTACCACCCCCTTTAGTTGCCACAACCCCAAAACCAAATAATATCCGCATCCCCACCCCTTCCAGTATAACTTATCAGCTACCTTAGTCTGAAATCTCAATTCAAATCATGGTCTTCCCCTCTTCCATTGAAGAAGTCATCTTTCAACTCGAACAGATCATCGAGGAATGCGAAAAACGTGGATCCCGTGAAGTCTATTTTGCTGCACTATACCTGCGCGTTACCAAAGAAATCAGGAACAAGATCAACGAAAAATATTTTGATGATAACGAACGCATGGAATTGCTTGATGTAGTTTTTGCGAACCGTTATATCGCAGCGTATCATCAATACAGACAAAATCAGGCATGTTCTGCATCGTGGGGCCTCGCTTTTGAAACTTGTCAAAAGTGGAGACCTATTGTCATGCAACATTTATTGGCAGGGATGAATGCACATATCGGCCTGGATCTGGGCATTGCTGCAGCTACGGTTTGTCCCGGGGCTTCAATCGAATCCTTACGCAATGATTTTGATAAAATAAATATCATCCTTGGCGGCATGGTCAATTCTGTGCAGGCAGAAATATCTCAAATATGGCCATTACTCAAACCCATTGATTTTCTTGCATGGAAACTGGATGAGAAACTGGCTGTTTTTTCGATGGAAATTGCACGCAAAAAAGCATGGAAGGTTGCCGTGGAATACGCGCCATTAGAATTAAAAGAACACCAGGAAAAGTACTTTAAAGAACATGATAAACGCGTCGCAGCTTTTGGAAAAAAAATGGTTCGTCCTGGTATAATTCTCACTTTTATAATAACCATCATACGCGTACTGGAACATGGAAATGTGAAAAGCAAAATCAAAGTTCTGAAAGGGACGAAGCGAAAAGAAAACAGTATTTAAGGAGACCATTGTATATGCTTAAAAAGAATATTGTTCATACTTAAGGAGAATATTATCAGACCTTTAAAATATTTCCACTTTCTCCTCAATCCTCTCTCCTTCCTAATACATCCCAAAACCACCACCATAAGAATATAGTATATTCGAACAATGAATTACCGTTGGCAGACCTGTACTAAATTTTCTTCATTTGCTTTCCTTTTATTCTATTGCCTTCTGTCCGATGCCCAAACCATCCTCGTCCAGCCTTATCTCCAAAATGCCACACCGACTTCCATCGTCATCATGTGGGAAACGAATACTAATACAGCCACAACAGTTCAATACGGTACTACACAAAGCTTAGGAAGTTCAACTACAGGCACAACCATCACAACACTCGGAAATACAGTTCTTCATACCGTTTCATTATCGGGTCTTACACCCGCTACCAGGTATTACTACAAAGCGACCACAGGTTCATGGCAATCTTCCATTTATGATTTTGTTTCCGTGCCTTTGCGCGAAAGTGAAGCTGGTTGCAATATTGTCCTCATGAGCGATATGCAAAAGGATGGTGCTAATCCAAATATCTTTTCAAACCTGATCAATACAAGCCTGCTGCCATACATCTCGTCCCATTATGGGACACCATTAAGCGATCATTTGCAAATGGCCGTTCTGCCAGGTGATATTGTGGACAATGGCCCGGTCTATCTGCAATGGAAAAATGATTTTTTTAATCCCGGCGAAGTCCTGTGGCGATCAGTTCCATGCTATCCTGCCATTGGAAATCATGAACAGAATTCACCCAATTATTTCAATTACTTTAATCTTCCATTGAATGGCACTCCCGGATACATGGAACATTGGTATTCTCATGATTATTCCAACGTGAGAGTATTGACCATGGATTCAAATAATCCGTATAATATTCAGGCACAGTTAAGCTGGCTTGACAGCATGCTCAATGTAAGCTGTACCGATCCTCTTATCGATTTTGTTTTTGCCCAAATGCATCATCCTTATAAATCAGAACTATGGGTTCCGGGCAATTCAGATTACACAGGTGAAATTGTACATCGTCTCGAGACTTTTTCTACTGCATGCAATAAACCAACGATCCATTTCTTCGGACACACACATGCATATTCGAGAGGCGAATCAAGAGATCACAAGCATCTCTGGATCAATGTAGCCACATCCGGAGGCAATATTGATTACTGGGGCGAATTTCAAAATCAGAATTATGATGAATTCATCGTAAGCCAGGATCAATATGGCTTTGTAATGGTGGAAGTGACTGCGGGTGCAGATCCGAAATTTATCATGAAGAGGCTCAGCTTCGGCGACGAATTCAATCCCGGTGGCAGCACGGAAACAGACATGCTATCGATCAGGTTGAATAACCAGGCTCCTGCAACACCATACACTCTTTTTCCAAAAAATAATGAACTTGTCTCTCCGGTTTGCCTGACATTAAAATCAGACGGTTATAGTGATCCGGACAATGACGAGCATGGTGCAAGCCAATGGCAGATATCTGCGGATAGTGCGAATTTTTCAAATCCAATATTTGATTCCTGGAAGCAATATGCAGATTGGTACAACGAAGTTAATCTTCAGGCCAATGATGATCTCACAGATGAAGAGGTTACTAATATACCTGCAGGATCAACCCTGTGGTGGCGTGTCAGGTATCGTGACAAAAGCTTAGAATGGAGCGCATGGAGTACAAAAACACGTTTTCAAACCAGACCATTAACACTGCTCACAGGCAATCTTGTGACAAACCCGGGAGCTGAAACAGGAATCAATGGATGGACTGCCACAACAGGTGTAATCGAATCTCTTGGTGCACAGGAATGCAGTGGTATCAATCCATTCCTTGGACAAAAATATTTTGCAGTGGGTGCGTTATGTGTTGAATTTCCTTTTGCTTCGGCTTACCAGGACATTTCAACTGTGAATCAATCTGCATTGATCGATGCCGGACAGGTCATGGTGCATTATGGCGCTCATCTTGCAGATTGGGCTAATACAGATGAACCTTCCTTTGCTTTGCAATTTTTAAATGCTGCTTCTCAAGTGATTTCCGGAACAGATACTACAAGGTATATCAATGCAGCATGGACATTGAAGGATAAAACTGTAATGGTTCCGTCAGGAACAAGGTTTATCAGGTTTATTATCATGGGTACTCGATTCTCAGGCGCTGACAATGACAGTTACCTGGATAATATTTTCCTCGAATTGTTGAGTGGTGATTTCAGTTGCAGCCCCTATGCACCTTTAGGACCGGCAAATGACAGAATATATGTTGATCAAAATGCAATTGCATTTCCCGATGGTGAAAGTTGGCTGACAGCTTTCAGGACTGTAGGTGATGCATTGACGATCAGCAATACAAATCCACAAATCCATGAGATCTGGATAGCAGACGGTATCTATAAAGTGACTTCAACTACGAACCGTGATTCATCTTTTCACATTAATCGTGCAGTAAATATTTATGGTGGATTCGCAGGCAATGAAACTTCTATTTCCCAGAGAGATATTATTAATCACCCTACGACTTTATCAGGTGAAATAGGTAATCCCGGATTATTAACGGATAATAGTTATACTGTTATGCTGATCACTAATATACTGGATACGGTCCTGATAGATGGCTTGAATATTTGTTGTGGATATGCTGATGTAAGCGGACATGATACAGGTGGAGGCTTATATGTTTCGTCAACTGTTCGTGAGCCTGTCTTTTTGCATGATTGTTCTTTATCGGATAATCATGCCATTTATGGAAGCTCTGTTTATAATGGTTCGAAGCTGATCCTTGATCATTGCTCAATCACAAATCATATTAATCCGGGAGCAGGTGGATCAATTTTAAACACAGGAAATAAAGCATCCCTGACATTAACCGGCAGTTCATTGCTACAGTATTGTACAAATTGTCCGAAGGCAATTGAAAATCTAAATGATGCAAAAATAATTATTATCAATTCAGTGACGATAGAGAAAGAATGAGGGGATTTTCGAATTACGAATTACGATTTTCGATTCAAAATAAATCTTATAAAAAACTCTGGTTTTTCCTAAATGATCCACCTCATCATTTGGAAAAAAAAATTGAACCATATAGAATCATAGAAACATAGACAGCCACATAGAAAAATTTAATTGCTCTTCCGCCTCTTCTGCCCTTTCTTCCTTTCTGCCCTATTATTCCGTAACTTCAACTTATCATTTTATAAAAATTATAGAGTATGACCCTCATCGTTATTGGTATCTTGCTGTTCGTATTAGTCAATTACTACAGTCGTCCTGTCAATCCATTGACAAAATATGCAAATGTGGCGAAGGGAATTGCAATCCTGATGGTTATCGTGGGACTTCTGTCTTCCATGATGGTTCAGATAGACGCCGGGACAATAGGTGTACAATCTTTATTTGGAAAAGTTAAAAATAATACACTCGAACCCGGGCTCAATTTCATCAATCCTCTCGTCAAAGTCACCCATTTTGATACCAAGACACAGAACTATACGATGTCTGCCATACATGAGGAAGGAGAAAAGATGGGTGATGACGCGATCAGGGTTCTTTCTTCTGATGGTCTCGAAGTGGTCATTGATGTAACTGTACTCTATAAGGTAAGGCCTGAAAAAACGCCGGAGATCTTAAAAGAAATCGGAACCGATTACAGGAATGTCATCGTACGTCCCCTCGTCAGGACAAGGTTGAGAAACAATGCCGTATACTATGATGCAGTATCATTGTATTCTGTCAAAAGGGATGAATTTCAGCAAAAGATCTACGAGGATGTACAAACCGATTTTACAGCGCGTGGCCTCGAACTTGAATCCATGCTGGTAAGGAATATCATGTTGCCTGAATCTGTCAAGACCACCATTGAATCAAAGATCAATGCAGAACAGGAAGCCCAAAAAATGACATTTGTATTACAGAAAGAAAGACAGGAAGCAGAACGTAAGAGAGTTGAAGCCCAGGGTATAGCAGATTATCAAAAGATCTTAAGCACAGGCCTTAGTGACAAACAGCTTCAATATGAAATGATAAAAGCTAATAAAGAAATAGCCCTTTCTCCCAATGCAAAAATTATCATCATGCCTGCAGGGAAGAATATACCGATACTGTTATCTGATAAGTAAGTCTGTATATCAGTAGCCAATACCGAAGCTAATAGACATTTGCTTTTTGTCTATTGCATTTTGCCTATTACTGTTTGCATATTGCTCTTTGCCTATTGCTTATTGCATATTGCCTATTGCTTATTGCCTATTGCTCTTTGCCTATTGCTTATTGCCTATTGCTTTTTGTTATTATTATCCTTGCTGACCATTATATTTGATACATATCATTCCTCTTTGCTTATCGCTCTTTGCTTTTTGCCTTTTGCTTTTTGCCTTTTGCCCATTGCTAATTGCTCTCTGCTCTTCACCTGTTTTGTTTAGGGGTTATCCCTCATTTATTAATTTACTTTAAAAAATACATTACACGCAATGTGTATTTCATTATTTTCACAATTGAAAAATATTCTTGCTACATATTGAGTCAAATAATCATTATCAAAAGTTCAATTCTTTACTCTTCATTAACGCAGGGATTACCTCACGGGCACAGCAGATAATTATTCATTTACATTTTATCGTCCCGGGATTTATTTTTTGAGATTTTTAATCTGGTATTTTAATACATAAACCAAACCATACTATGGAAAAATTACACCTGCATTTTGCCCTGCATGCATTCGAAAGTGAACGCGAATTTTTCATTCAGGGCCACGGTAAAAAGGAAAAACTTTTTGCCTACAAGGATCACCCGAAGAAATTTGAAGAGCACCGGAAACTGAATGCAGCATTAGCACTTATTCCACAAAGCAGCAGGAACCTGATCACCCATTTTGCAGAAGAAATCGAATTGCCGGATGATATGGTATCCAGGCTGAGCATCATAAGTCCTGCAAAAGATCCAACCGATATTTTACCTGACCTGATCTCTGTCCATTTTCATGTACCAACGCCACCCAGAAAAAGATTTCTGCAGAGTGCTAATTATTCTGCGAAACAGCAACCACTTGTGCTAAAACACCTTGGAGTTGAACCCTCAATGCTTACTGCATCAAACCATCAAGAAGTAAAATTGGGGGCTGCTCTGCTTGTGTCAGTTCCTTTATCTGTCGCACGGTCGATCGTTTTTCACCATCCTGAGATAGGCACTGTGGATATAGCCGATTCTGCCATCATCTTCGAAAGGTATATGGAGGATCACAATGATTTTGATCAGCTCGTCAATTACATCAGTAGCAATCCATACAGCTCTACCGCCCAAAACCCATGGTATAAAAAAACGCATTCTATCAAGGTTGATCCGGTAACGCTGAAAGAGAGCATCATGCCTCCCACCACGGATAAATTTGCAGATGGCAAATCAATGGATTGGCCAAAGGACCCGGCTACAGGAGAACCTGTCATACCCTTGTATCAATTAAGTGATGAGACCTCCGGATCTGCTGACGGAGGAGTAATAGCAGCTGCTTCAGTAGCTGTCAAAGCCGTGTTGAAAGCCACTAAAAATGATAAAGCCTTTAACGGGTCATTATGGTCAAGATCATCAGCTTCTGTCTCGCTGAAAAAATCCAATGTCGATCCTTTAAGCGGTAAAAATCCATTACCGAAAGCTGTTAAAGATTACTGGTCAGTAAAATATGATTCCGATAAACAATATGGCCTGGATCTTTATGGAGAAGATATCAAGTTTTCCAACAACACACTTTCGTTTCCTGTAAAAAACTGGCCAAGTCGTGGACTGGGCGTATACATTGAATATCAAACAGTAGATGGTACTCCTATACCATGGAGCGTATTAAAAAACACGAAGGAGGGAAGTAACCTTGTAAAACCGGAAGGATTTGTAAGCTCAGTTTTTTCAACCATCTATGCAAAACAAAGTGATACTACTACAAAAATATTCTGGGGGATCTTAGGCTCAGGCAATACCTGCTTTGGCATTCCTTTTCCTACCAATCCGTTGGATATTAATTTTCAATGGCCACATGATCAGTCAGGTGCAGCTATTGCATCACGCGCTGAAGTGTATATTGGAGGATTAGGTGTCGCCAATGGACTTACCGATTGGGATTCGGATGTGGATATGGCAGGACTGATTTCAACAGGCATTCTGAATTATGGAATCACTGCAGCATGTATGGCATTCACAGTAGCAGTAGTAGGTCCGCTCAAAAAGCAATTGATGGCGTCTGAGGTACGGTATGCTGTTCTTGCATTCGCTATTCCTATGGGAGTCACAGCGACAGTTGTCTCCTCTTTGTTTTGGGAAAATGCAAATGCCCGCGCTGTGCTAAGTAAAATTTCAAATTTTGTGGCGGGATTTATTTTCGGTTCAATTACAAATCTTATCCTGGAAGCTGTTTATAAAGAAGCCATCAAAAAACTGATCGGTGCTGCCATAGGTACGATGACTACACAACAGGCTCTTGAACAGATCCCGTATGCAGGATGGGCACTTAAAATAGCAAGTGTTGCTGCAGATATTGCTTCACTGGCAGCTACGACCATTGAATGCCTTGCTTCGCCTGCTACATACAAATTACAGGTGCAACAATCCATGGATCTTACTGTGACAGTTAAGCCTGATCCTTCACATGGAACTCAACATCAAAACCCGATATGGCCACTCGTGGCTGATCATTGGGTGATGATGCTGAAATATCCCAAGAATGGAAAATTTGAAGGCGGTACGACATATATCATGGCTGGTCCGATGCCAGGAAAAAAAGATGATCCGATCGTAGTTACGTTCAATAAAGTTCCTGCAGGTGGACAGATACAGATCGTTGCAAATATATATTCTGATGCTGACTGGATTGCCGGTCAATGGGACAGTGGTCTGAAATCAGCTACTCCGGATGCTGACGGAAAGTTACAGTACAAAGGTGCTATCACTGAAAATCTGGTGCCGCTTACCTCGTCCACCAAGTATCGCGAAAAACAAAGAGTAGGTTTCGGAAAGGATCAGAAACATATGTGGATCGTCACTTCCTTTACCATTGATTCGACATACAAAAGCGATCTGGATGCAGGAAGACTTAGCAAGAGTTGCCGGACTGCTTTTGCCGATAATGGCGTAGAACTTCCGGAGGATGATTTTATTTCTGTCAAAACAGAAGTAAAAGAGAAAAGCTGGGATGTAACGGATAAAAAATCAGGTACTTCGTATCATTGTCAATACAAACCTGTTTATAGTGGAGATGGAAAAACATATTATACGATTTCGGTTTACAATAGCACGAGGCCTTCCCCTAAACTTCCTTTCCCAAAATTCGAATGTTCGACAATAGGTGACAATCATAACTTGTGTGATCTTGTCGGTATGACCATTAATAATAAAGCTTACCAATTAGGTTATGCATGGCGTGCTACCGGCATGAACTTGCCCAAAGATTTAAGTACGAACCCTGTTGAAAACGGGCTTATGTACACCATGCAAAGCATTTCCACACTTGCGCAGCCTTCAGATCTTATTATTCAATCCAAGGTAGGGTTCTCACAGATGCCTTTTATCGCGTATGATCAGTTTGGTCTGACTCCCTTATTCTTTATGGATTTTCAATCTAATAACTCAGTATTGAATAATGCAGATAACAAGCCCGTACCTGCTGCCATATTAAAATCGTTTACAGACAGAGGCTTTGAAATACCCCAGAATACAACTGTAAAGCTGGTAAAAACAGACATGGAGTGGCGCTTATTGGACGTTTCAAAAAATGTTCTCTTTGACCTGATTGTCGAAACGAAAGTGGTGAATGGTGCATGGCAGAAAGTGATCAACATATTTAATTATGTTGTACCCGGCGTCACAAATTTCTATATGGATCCACGTCCTGGCCCTGATGGTAATTATCATATGCGGGCTGTAAGTTTCAATGACGGATTACCCGGATCTTATAATTTCGATGTTGACTTTGATTCCACCAAAGCCAATAGCTGGGGAACCTTCCCTATTCGTGCAGGCAGCACGCTGTTTAAACTTGCCATACATCCGGCAGGATTTGCAGTTGCTATAGATTATGGCCTGGATAAATTATGGACCCTCAAAATACCGGACACTCCGAGCAAGATGTCTGAAGCACGGGTTGCAATGCCTCTTTCCGGATCAGGTGAATTGGATGGACTACTGCGTCAACCCAAAGCTATGACCATTTCTTCCGATGGCCGGATCATTATCCTTGAACAGGGAAATAAACGCATGCAATCTTTCGATATAAATGGAAATGCAGTGGCTTCATTCAAAGGTTCGCTGAAGACAAAATTCCCTTCAACGCTGATCGGCGATCTGAACAACAAAACTTTCAGCACTGCATTACTGGAGACATACCAACAGAATATCCCTGCTAAATATTTGCGCAAAGCCATCATTACAAAATATGATGAAGCTGCAATTGCTGATCTGAATAATAAAAAAGCCGGAAAAGTATTGAGGGGTTATTTCAAAGCACAATTAATTGAATTACCGGAATCGGATAGTGATGTCTCCATTTCAGTGACTACGGCTGGTTCTGCATGGCTGTTGACCAACAAAACGGAAGGTCTCACCTATGAAATCCGTTGGAATGAAAATGAATATACATTTGCCGTTCACTATGCGCCCAATCTTCAGATTGATGTGGTGGCGAAAGGTATGGAATGGAAAATTTCCGACAGGGTCAACTCATTGACCTTTAATGTTACGGCCGGGAAGAAAGCTGGTGATCCTTTAGATGTGCAGCAATTGATTTCCACTGCAGGCTTGCGGGATCACGGTACGAAAAATATAGAGTACCTCGATATAGCGACAGAAGATAAAGGATATATCTATGTATTATATTTTGAAGATCCAGGAACTTCCGCCAATCAATATATGCTCGATATCTATAATCCTGACGGGACAATACTTTTAGGTAATCCGTTAACAGGCCTTGCTGCTGCTAAAATGGCGGTGGATCAATGGCGCACTTTGTGGACACTTAACTATGAAACTTTCAGAGGTCCCTCCAACCGCACGGAACCAAGTGTAAGTGGATGGATACCTTCCACACCTGATGCACCTACAAAAGGAAACGAGAAGATGGAATCATGAAAAGTCATGCCAATACATTCAGAAACACCTATGATCACCAATCCATTATAGAACAATATGCCAAACTGTACATTAACCCAAAAGGATAATACAGGTGCCGATCTTACAGACTGTAGCTTTACAGGCCAGGATCTTACAGGATATATATTCAAGTCGTGCACACTTCTGGGTACAGATTTCAGCGGTTGCAAATTTGATGCAGTCACAGATTTTACAAGGGCCATATTTGGCAAGTCGTCGGCGAATAAGGTAACCAGCTTTGCAGGTTGTGATCTCAGTCTTGCTAAATTCAGTGCTCCTGCTAATTTCGGTGCGCGCGGCACACGCCCACGACCCACTGATCTGACAGGTGCCACTATACCCTGGAATTTGTTGGGCCGGAATTTTCAATTTGTGGATATTACAGGAGCAACTTTTAAAGACCTGCCTGTTGATCTTTCTAAACTCGAGCTTACCTCAGTGAAGTGGAACAAATTTGATTTTACAGGAAAGAAACTTACAAATACACATTTCAACAACTGTGATCTGACCGATTGCATCATGACCGGCGTCAACCTTGACTATGTGAGCTTTATTCAGAGTACTAATCTGACTCGTGTGAAGATGAACAAATGTTCATTATATCATACCATTTTCGAAGGAAGCACCATGATCAATACGGATCTTTCTTACGCCACTAAATTGTCAGATTGTAAATTCCGGAATACGGAACTTAAAGGGACATTGTTCGATGGCAATGATATGACGGATTCCGCTTTTGGCGTACCCAACCTTATGTCCACCGATCCGGCTTATATCACTTCATTCAGATTTGCAAAACTGAACGCGAGTTTCCTGGTAACCAATCTCGCAAAGAACTGGCAATGCATTGATTTCAGAAATGTGATCATAAAAGATTTCAGCAGCATCACAGGTCAGCTGTATAATCTGGTCTCTAAAAATTCGCTGTTCAATAATACACTCAGCTTTGAAAATGCAAAATTGAATGGCGCAGATTTTTCCGGGGCCACATTCAATGGGGTTACCTTTAAGGGAGCATTGATGAATAATTCTTATTTCGTAAATGCGAAGACTTGTAAAGGAAATGAAATGGGGCCGCCTGGTGCTATCATTGGCATTGTACAGGACGATCCACGTTTCGTTGCTCCGAATGATTATACAAATTTCAAAAAATATCTTACCGATAAGGATACGGCCAATATTATTAAAGTATTTGCTTTCTATGGTTATCAGATTGGAGGTGTGACATGTACTCCTGTTACTGATCCTGTTTCCCAACATACTGCCTGGGAAATAATAGATAAAAGTGTTTCTCCCGAACGAAAATACATTGTAGTGGATACGCCTGTTTCAGGTACTTCAAAATTTCAGTTATTGACCTATGACCTTTCGCCTTGTAATTTCAATTACGCGCACATGGTAGGGAGTTATCTTGAAAACAGTGATTTTTCCAATTCCCTTATGAATCAGGTCCAATTGTTCGGTGCGACCATTACATACGCGACACTGAGCAATGTTGACCTTACCGGAGCGCAACTTGGAACAAGTGCTGCTGTATTTTCAACTGTAAAAAGCGATACAAGTGTAAGCCCACCCTATGATTATGCCAGCTTCCTCACAGATCTTCAGACTCCTAAGCTGGCTGATATCATTAATGTATTTAACCATTATGGTTATGTCATCGGGAATATTACCATTAACAGCACCACTCCACCACCAGGAGGTAAATCCGCTTGGTCGATCCAGGATAACCTGGTCACTCCGGCAAGAAATTTTACAGTTGTCCTCATGGTTCCTACAGATGAATCAAAAAGTGAATTGAATACTTTTTTCAATGATGCACGTGCTGCCAAACTGGATAATACATATATGCCAGGTGTGATCCTGACAAGAGCAAATTTAACAGGTTGTTCAGCCCATAATTGTCATCTGTATAATAATGAGCAGATCGGTACACGTGCATACCTGACCGGAACTACATTGGTAGATGTTCAATTCAATAATGCTAATCTGTACAAAGTTGATTTTACAAGTGCTATTCTCACCGGAGCCAATTTTGCAGGAGCAAACCTTATGGAAGCTGTATTTAATGGTGTGGTCTTTGATTCAGGAACCATCGAACGGCACGTGACATTTAACAAAGCTAATCTTCAGGGTACTGACTTTACCGGCTCTCGCATTACGGGTGGTAATTTTTTAGATGCTGCCATATGCATGCCTGTAAGCACTTCGACACCTGGCGCAACCTTTGGTGTTTGGTTGAAAAATATTCAACCTGCTAACCCACTTTTCAATGCATACGTTGCTGAACTCGACAAAGGAAGCAAACAAGTCAGGCTGGAGCAGGCCCCTATGACACTGGTCTCAAAATTTCTACAACCGGGTGCCATTAAACCTCAACTCGTGGGCATATTAACTGCGAAGGAAATCGTCGTCAACACTAACTCTATGGTCGCCGTGTCAGAAACGCAGGACACCTGGAAAATAACCGATGGAACGAATGTCTATACACTTATCCCGGGATTTGATAAAAATTCAATAGTAGCTTTTGAGATATACAAAGATGTGGTGGATAATCCTCCCGCATTAGTCACCAATATCGATTATTATACACCATTAAAAATAGGCAAGGTCACGCAGGCATTAATAGATCTATTGAAATCAAAGCCAGGTGACCAGCAAATAAACCTGGGTGCAAATGCCAATGTGAGTAAATTCAAACGGGCAGTAGCGTGGACAGTTACTGACCTCACCACCAATACAGGTTATGCATTATGGTGGGGGGTTTATTTAGTTGATCTATCCCCCACAGAATCTGAAGTCCAGAATGCAATTTTCGTTCGCTCATCCTTGCCTGAGCTTACTACCCTCTTCAACATCTTCGGAATCAATCTTAGGTTACAATCTAAGATTACGAAGACAACAGATGTTACCGGTGGCTTCACGACATGGCTTTTGAATATGGGAAAGAATGATACCTATTATCTCAACACAGGATATATACAATTTAAGATCATAGGCAATTCTGCAACGACCCCAACGCAATTTAATATATATGGCTACACCATGCGCATGTTGGGCATGGGAGATAATGGCAGGGAAGTCATCAGGGATTTTGATTGCAGTGTAACAAAACTTACAGCCAGCAATATTGATGAGTCAACCCTCATGCCGAACAATGCAACCAAGACACAAAACGTCAATAAATCTTTGCCTTTTGAAAAATGGATGTGGGCAGATAATAAGGCACCAAATCCACCGGTCTGTGTCCCCACAGGAATGTCATACTGTCCACGGCCAACCGCACAAGTAAAATCTACCAAAAAAAGCTCTCCAAAAACTGGCCGAAAGAAAATAGACACAATAAAAAAAAGTATCACTTAATGCTCGAAAATTAATGTGCATGAAAGCATGATTTATATGCTAAATGCTATCGGAATGAAGTAAGGATCTGAATTGAATATGAAACCCATTGAAGGATTTCTTATAAAGTAAAATGAATTCAAAATGACGGAGTATAACACAGAATATGTATTAACCCTGGAGGACCTTCCGAATATGCATATGTTAATGCATCTGCAGAACAGGCTTGGGTCGGGAACTGCCCGCACATCTTCCGATGATACTCCGGAATATTTCAGATGCATGATGAACCTGGGCTGGCTTTATCCAAAGGTGAAGAATGCAAAACTAAAATCACTTTATGATGCGCTGTTCACCACTTTGAAGCCCGTCACAAATCAGGCACAAATGACCCTGGTGTCGCAGTATTATGATTATTGTCAGCGATCTGCTATTGCACCACCACCAACGGACCAACCCATGTTCTCCGGATGCAGTGCTGAATCATACCCCTGGAGAAATTACTGGTATACGTTCCGACACGGGTTTTGTTATTCCTGGCGATGTGATGATCAGGCAGATCAATACCAGACGAATCAATACTGGCCGGGTGTTCTCTTACCCGATCATACCGAATGGCGCGCACAACTTCAGGCAGTCCTGACATCGTGGGGAGATACACCTCCTACTACGTATATTGAATTAGGCGCCAAACTTGAAGATAAAACAGTACCGGCAACTTCATCAAAAACCAAACTGGATACATGGTCAGGAGAGAATCAAATGCCTGCAAAAGCCATTGCGCCATTCGAAACTGCAGTTAATGGAATAATAACCTCCATCCTGAAAGAAACTTCATTATCCCCTGATTCTTATTTCTTCCTTTTGCATCTGATCATTGGCCTGGCTACATCAAATACGGTTGATCATCAAAGAGCTACAAAAATTGTAAAATGTATTACAAGCTCTAATGAGTATCCTAATGATGCATTCATCAATCAGCTGATGTATATGATCCTTATGATTTTGATAGATCCCATCGGCACCTATCGCTTCAATCATGATCAGTTGAAAGCTGCTATGAATGACCTCCTTTCTGCGATCACTTCAACAGATGAAACTTCAAAAATGATCATACAGAGTATTCAGAATAGCTTAGCCATCTTAAATGCTGATCCGTCTTATCCCATGCAGGACCCATATAATCCTTCTATTGGATTCAATACGAGAAAAGCAGATACCCTGGAAGCACTCGATGGTGCTCGAAAAAGCCTGAGCACCTAAACCGGATAAAATAATTTGACTAATCCATACCCCGAATCCAAAACAATAAATTCAACTCTTTCAACTAAAAAAAATTGAGCCAAGAAACTAACACTTACGTGATCACCCTACCGGAATTTCCAGCGCTTAACATGTTGATGCAAACCCAAAAAAGACTTGGCTCCGGGACTACTTTATCATCTCCCGATGACGTGCCTGAATATTTCAGGATTATGATGAACCTTGGCTGGCTGCATATTGATGTAAAGAATCCCATCTTGTTATCGCTTTACGAAAAGATGTTTACGAAGATGAAGTCTATGCCAAATAGTGCAGAAATGGATCTGGTAGCTCAGTTTTTTGATTTCTGCATGCGTACGGATATCGAACAACTTCCTGACTGGGCCAGGACAGGGCCTCCGCATGATCCAAGGTGGCCGTGGAAAAGTTATTGGAGCGTGTATTATGTTGGATTCCTTTACATGTCACATGATGATCAAAACACACCTGGCCTTCAGTGGAAGAGATATGAATCCTCTGTCATGAGTCCAAACCATCCAACATGGAAAGCTGATCTTGACACTGTATTGAAAAAATGGCAATTTGATCCACCTGGCACATTTATAGATCCCGGCACAAAGCTCGGAGATAAATATGCACCTGCCAGAGCTGCGGAGGCAAAACTTATCAAATGGGGCGGTGAAAACAACGTACCTCGTAAAGCAATAGAACCAATGGAAGCTTTGCTAAAGGATACTGTTAAAGTTATGATGAAAGAAAGCAGCCTTTCTGTAGATTCTCATCTCCTGTTGTTGCATCTGTTGATATGTCTTGCAAATTCAAATGGAGATGACAGGAACATGGCTGCAAGAATTGTAAATCTTAGAACGGACTCCATGGAATATCAGAATGATATATTTATCAACCAACTAATCTACCTGGTGCTGATATCCCTGATTGATCCAAAAGGGATCTATAAACAGAAGAATGAAAAGATAATTTCCAAAATGGAAGAGATCAGGAATTACATAGTGAGAACAGATGGTGCTGCACAAGCTATAAAACAAAGTATTAGCGAAAGTATCGACATGCTAAATGCAGATCCGTCTTTTCCGATGCAGGATGCTAATAATCCAAATATTCAATTTAGTTCACGGAAAACGGATACACTTGAGGCATTGGATGTAGCACGTAAAAGCTTTACTACATAATGGAATAAAATTCAGTTTGGTTAACAAGGCTTCGCGCCAGGATTATTCACCTTCTTTACAAATAATCATGAGTCAGCATACGAATAACTATGTGATTGCTTCGGAAGAATTTCCGGCTCTCCATGCATTTATGAATTTACAAAGGAGGGTTGGTTCGGGCACAACGTTATCATCACCCGAAGATGTACCGGATTATTTCTCACATATGATATACCTGAACTGGATGGACACAATCGTCAAAAACCCAGAGCTGAAAAAGTTGTGTGATATATTGTTTAATACGATGAGAAAATTTCCGGATTATGCAGAAATATCGATTGTGTCTCGCTATTATTGGTTCTACCGTAGTGGTCCACAGTATCAGATACAACAACACATTTCAATTGTTAACTCGGACTTTAGCATTTCCTTTCCTGACAATTGGCAGATATTCAGAAGCAGCTTTTCACCACCCCCTACGAATGGACAATGGAAAACGGATGTCGAAAGGATAATGACAACATGGGGAGACAGACCTCCTGCAGCCTACATTGTACCCAAAGGGGATCCGGGAAGCGGCAAAACATCTTCCGACATAGCGAAAATAAAAATTGACAGATGGTCCGGAGAAATCCAGGTACCGCGAAATGCCATGGCACCTATGGAAAGCGAGCTGAAAAAAACCATTGACGTCATGATGAAGGAAAGTAGTTTCTCCGTAGATTCTTATTTTCTCCTTTTTTATTTTCTGATTGGTCTTGCGAATTCCAATGGTGATGACAGGAGCCTGGCACTACGCATTGTAAACCGGAGAGTAGATGCCAATGAGTATCCCAACGACTTTTTTATCAATCACCTTGTATATATAGTGCTGATGGCCTTGATTGATCCCAAAGGAATTTACAGACTAAATAATGAACAGATAAAATCCAAACTCAAAGAAATCAATACTTATATCGTAAGGACGGATGGCGCAGCTCAAATGATGAAGCAAAGCATCAACGAGAGTCTTGATGTACTGAATGCTGATCCTTCCTATCCGATGCATGATGCTGAATATCCCAATATAAGTTTTAGCACCCGAAAGGCAGATATTCTTGAAGCGCTGGATACTGCAAGGCAAAATATAATGCTATAAAATCATTCATCCTTTTTACATTATTTAATTCATATAAAAAAATTATCTACCTATGAGGGCAAATGCAAATAATTATAAGTTAAGAGCCGAAGAACTGGAAGCAGTCAGGATGCTGCTCAACTTTGAAGGAACCTATGGCGGAGGTGTTAAAAAAGTATCAGCTGCTGATATTGGAAATTATTTCACATACACGATCTGGCTCAAGAATTTATATCCGCAATTAAAAAATGCCATTTTTAAAGGTTGGTTTGACCAATACTTTACGTTGATAACGGATAATGATGAAATGGCCAAGGCATATATGGTATGGCAATTTTTACATTTTTTGAATGAAAGGGACATCTCACCGCCTCCACCGGATGCCGATCCTCCGGAAGGGTTTCCAACACCCTTTGTCAGCTACTGGGACATATTTATAGGTAACTCGTGGGGTTGGGAAACACCATGGTATGCAAGCGACAGGCATATCATGTATTACACAACCCTGGACATACCTTCAAATCCTCCTAAATGGAATACATCTGTCCAGACTTTATTTAATACCTGGAAAACAAATCCGCCTGCTGCCTATATCAGCCAGGGAAAAAATATTTCCGATCGTGGAACTTTACTTACTGCGGAGAGCACAATATTGAATAACTGGGCTGCTTTTCCGGCGTTAGCAGCCAAGGGACTTCCTCTGTGGACATCTCAATCCGATATGGTAAAAACCATGGTGGCTGAAACTGTATTGGCAGAAGAAGCTTATTTCTTTATGCTCCATTTGCTCATTGTCGCTTGCACAGGCACAGTTGCAGAACAGGAGAAAGTGAAAAAAATAATTGATACCAAGACGACCTCCATCGAATATTCAAATGATACATTCATCAATCAGCTGATCTATTCCAACCTCATGTACCTTGCCGATCCGCTGGGTGATTACGGATGGACGAATCCCCAGTTACAATCCTTTATCACCAGCTTGCAGTCTGTCATCATTTCCAGTGATACCGCTTCAGCTGCCATCAAAGCAAGTCTTCAGCGATCGATGAAAATTTTGGTGAGCTCTTCAGCCTATCCGATGAATGATCCGTATTGTCCATCCATAGGATTTAGCACCCGTGTGGCTGATACGCTCGAAGCACTGGACGCAGCACGTAAAACAATGAGCATATAACCTGAAGACTTTTAGCATATTACTCAACTGATTTTTATACTGATGATATAATTATTTTAAACTGAAAAACACCAACTCATGGCAAGACAAGCAAACAAATCCGATCTTTTTGGCCGGGACATCAAACATTTTGAAACGGACAAAGCTGCACTGGAAGCAATCGTACAGGCAGCCGTTAACGTGGAATTATTCACCATCCCGTTGTACATGGCATCACTGTATTCATTACAGGGCGTCCATCAGATAAACAGTCAGGGTTCCAATTGGTACCAGGGTAGATTGTGGCCGGGACTCGCACCCAGTTACAAACCCGGATCACTAGGTAATATTCCGGAAAATGAAAAAGCCTTTAATACCATCTTCAGTGTTTTTGTAGAAGAGATGTTGCACCTGCAGCTGGCTTCCAATCTGGCTACTATCGTTGGCGTCCTTCCAAAGTTTACTACGATGTCTCCACTCAGCGCCAACTATGCATGGAGCTGCTATGGTCCGGACCTTACAGTAATCCCATATATACTTGATTTTAAAGATTGCAAAGATCCATATAGCGGAATCAAAGTAAAGCTGGATGCACTCAACCTGGAGCAAAACGAACTTTTCCTCGCCATTGAAGAACCGGAAGAGATCGCCGAGGATCGGATCAAAAAAGAAAATATGCATAAATATTTTCCTACTGCTCCATTCAAAAACTGGCTACCCGGAGAAGAATTACCCATGTTCGGAACAATAGGCCAAATGTATCAATGCCTTTGGGATTATTTAGATATTACCTACAAAGTCGACAATGAGAGTGAAATCTCACTGTGGGAAAAACTATATCAACCCAGTGCATTACAACGCGATCTTTTCAATACCATTTCCGGTGGCCATCCTTATATGGAATACCAGGAATTAGAAACGACAATTGGTGGCTGGCTTCCGGAGAAAGCAAAAGAATTAGTTTTCAAATTAATATGCGCGATCACTGACCAGGGTGAAGGAGCAGGTATTAAGAAAACCATTCGCCCTTCTGCAGGACTTCTTACGGTTGTTCAGGAAGTGAACCAGGCTTCAGAAGTTGCGTTGCAAGCGGATTATCCATCTTTCACAGACGATGGCAAACCTGCTCCTTCCGCAAAAGCTCATGCCCGTTTTAATAATGGAAAACAGGATCATTATGAGCGGTTCCAGGAAATCAAAGATGATCTCACAGGTGGTAAGATCGTTACCTGGGATAACTGGCGTAAGGATCAAAAAAATCGTTGGACGGCTGCCGATCTGAAAGGAAAAGATTATGACAAGAATACACATAACCTTCCTTCCGCAGAGAGCATCGCGGAAGCATTAAACCGACTGGCCAATCCAACCAATCCGGATGGATCAACAGATCTTCAAAAGCAGGCTGCGAATTATAAACAGTTTTGCCAGATTGCTACAGGTGCTATTGCAGGTATAACATCTGTGCTTGATAGTTTCTGGCAGAAAAGTACAGTTGGCTTTCCTTATCCTTCGATGGGTGGCTCAGGTGATAGGTTGATGATGTGTTGGGCTGTGTTTGGGAAATTACCTGATCTTTCAGTAGGTGTGCAGCAGCGGATTCCAAATACATTATATCATGCATGCCAGGGAATGGATCTTAATGAAAATGCAGTTACGGATAATAATTGTGGTTCTCCGGAGGTGTATCACAATTGCAGAGGATCGAATACGTGCAGAGCAGAAGGTGGTTGTGGTTTTGTACAGGAAGTTGGCAAATCTCAGACTTGCAGTTCTCTGTTGTTTTCCGTGCAGGCTGGATGTGGACCTGCAGCACCTGCGTATAGTGCACCAGCTGATAATATGTGCGGGAGTTTTGGAGGTTGTGCGGTTCCTATTTCTGCTTCGCAGATCTATCCTGATTTTAAAAATACGCAGGGAGATCCTAATGTAGGAGCCATGGAATTGAATGACTTCCCACCACCGGATCATAAGACGAAGAAAATCCCCGGAAGAGTTGTATTTAATTCAGGTGACTTCGTGTATGATATCGCATGGCAGGCCTACACAAAAGTGCTTGAATACAGAAATCCGGATGCACCTATACCGGTAAAACCTGAACCGAGTGACATTCGCATTGTATTTCCTCCTTCCACATAATGGGAAAAACGGATTCAAATAAAACAAACCGCCTGGGCCTTCCGAATTTAGGCCTGGGCGTTGGTTTGCGCAGCAAGCACTATCACTATCTGCTAAATCATGATCCGGTAGTGGATTGGTTTGAAGTGATCAGTGAAAATTATATCAACAATTTTGGATTTGCAAGACATGTGCTTCAACATGTAGCCAGCATCAGGCCAGTTGTCATGCATGGTGTATCCATGTCAATAGGAAGCAGTGATCCGATCAATGTTGACTATATCCATCAATTGAAAGAACTGGCAGATTTTATTAAGCCAAAATGGATATCCGATCATCTTTGCTGGACAGGTGTCGCACATGTCAATACACATGATCTCCTCCCAATGCCATTGACTGAAGAAAGCCTCTACCATGTAGCCGGGAGAGTAAAACAGGTACAGGATATGCTACAACGTCCACTCGTGCTTGAAAACCCTTCTACATATTTGGAATTTGAAGAAAACACACTCCAGGAATGGGAGTTCATGTCTGAACTGGTGCACATGACAGGTTGTGGATTATTGCTTGATGTGAATAATGTATTTGTGTCAGGACATAACCATGGCTTTGAACCGGAACATTATATCCGGAATATTCCGCATGCATCTGTTGTCCAAATACATCTTGCCGGTCCCACAAGCTGTGGACCTTATCTGATCGATACGCATGATCAACCTGTGCCTACACCTGTTTGGCGATTGTACAAATTAGCCCAGGAGCTTACAGGTGGCGTTTCGACGTTGTTGGAATGGGATGCAAACATTCCTGATTATCCGGAGTTGGTAGCTGAAGTAAAAATTGCACAAGCTGTTATGAGAGGTGAATTTCCAAATGTATCTGTTTTTAATTCGCAGCAACCTGAAGTTGTTTCCAATCCTGTAAACTATCAATTGCAAATGTAGCATGAGTGAACTGGAAACGATTCAAAGATGGCTTACTTCAATCATCATTCGGCCTGGCGAATTGAATGGAAAGATCAATGCGGCGGATAAAAAATATCAGGTGGACCATAACCAACTTATACGCTCCAGTTTTGATGTGACAATTGAAGAACGAATTAGTATTTATGCAAAAGGATATATCCTGCGTTTAATGGAATGCATGCGTGCAGATTATCCGGTTCTCCGGGATCACTTTGGAGACGAATTGTTTGAGACTTTTGTAAAGGCATACCTGGTACGCTATCCTTCTGAGTCCTTTAGTCTTTATGAATTGGGAAATGATTTTCCGGATTTTCTTGAAGCATCAAGACCGGATCGGGATAACAGGCAAATTGAGTTTGATTTACCTGTTGACCTCGCAAAACTGGAGCGTGCAAGGGTGGAAGTTTACAGAAGCAAGGGTCTGGAAATGAATAAGAATAACCACAAATCCCAGCATCCTGTTTTTATATTATTCCAGGCAGAAAAATTCAGGATTTCAGAATGTCTGCGTCTGTTATTGCTGTCTTACCCCCTCATTGATTTTATGAATGCAACTGAAAGGGGACAGAAGCCATCGGTTCCATCACCGGAAAATAGTTTTGTTGCAGTGAGCAGGAAGAATTATATGGTCACTATGCATGAATTGGAGCCATGGCAATGGTATTTTTTGAGTTCGCTGGAAGATACTTTAGATCAATTGGTTGCCTTTCAACATGCCTGCATTATGACGAAGTCCGCTGAAGAAGAGATACTGGCCGGGTTGATGTTATGGTTGCCGGTGGCTATTGAAAATGGGTATCTTATAATTGAATAATAATTCAAGTGGAATTTTACAGAAGGCAATTGGCCTGTTCAGGTGGACTTTAATCGTCTTTAAAGAGAAGAAAAATGTATTTAAGGATAATACGAAATGGGTTTTGGAATGAAGAGTTTGTCCTGTTTACAAGGAGCTTCTTCCTTATTTAAGGAAAATACAATTTGTATTTAGGGAGAATACGAAATGGGTTTGGGGAATGAATTGTCTGTCCTGTCTACAAGGAGTTTAAACCTTATTTAAGGAAAATACAATTTGTATTTAGGGAGAATACGAAATGGACCTGAGAAATGAAGAGTTTATCCTGCTTATAAGAAGTTTCTTCCTTATTTAAGGAAAATACAATTTGTATTTAGGGAGAATACGAAATGGACCTGGAATATACTGAGTTTGACCACTTTACAATTTATCTTCTATTTACGAAGTCGATTATGTCAATAATCCATACCCAATATTCGCAAGGATCGCAATTTTCAAACTTTGAGAAGATATATGTTCCTGGATGATATAAAATTCATACCGATTCTTTCAAAAAGAAAAAATGAGGGAGACTAAATCTGTACCAGAATTAAATTACTACTTCTTACTATTCAGGAGACTAACACCTCCGATGATGCTGAGCGCAGCAGCAGCAATCATGATGTAAGCCGTTTCCTTCTCCCCCTTATCCTGAGCTGAAATTTTGATACCCAGTATATTTACTTCCCCACCACTGGCGTCAAGCTTGTTGATGCCTGCATAACCCAGGAAAAGGCCTAAAAGGATCAGGATAACTCCAATTAATTTATTCATGATAGGTGGTTTTGATGAGTGAATTGTTTTTTATCATGATTGATAACATCATGAATCATAGAGTGTTCAAACCACCTATTCAAATTTCCTGAGGTTTTCAGCCTTCCTTTTCCTGATCGCTATTTGACTCAGCATACCCACGATCAACAGTGAAACTATTCCTTCCATCCAAAGGCCCCGGATATTAACAGCATCAAGGAAATAATCATAATATCCATGTGCCACTACAGGCACCACCAAAGCTAACAGGCTATACATAAAAATCCGGGTCTTAAACAACTTAGCCTCTCCCAGAAAATAACCCATGATCACGGCGAAAACTGCATTCGCAGGAACGACTGTAAACATCCTAAGCGTATCCGGTAGTGTGTCCACATTGATCGCATAAAAAACATTTTCTGCAATCGCATATCCCATCCCTACCATGATCGCATACACAATTCCGTCAAATGGTTGATTGAATGATTTATAATAAAACGTAAACCCACGCAGAAAAAGAAATTTACTTCCCTCCCCAAGCAATCCAATAAATATCAACGCAATCAACAATTGCTGCATCCTATCCTCATGACCCGTATAGATAAACTGATGCAGTAAAAAACCCAACCCACGCGAAATAAAAAAGCTCACGATCCCAAAAAGAATATTGACCCAAATTAATCCTGTTGGTTCTGGTTCGCGCAGGTCTCTCAGGTAGAAATAAAGTGCTATGAGGATTCCCGGAAGGATGGCGATGAGAAGCAGAAGAGTAATATTCATTGTTGCTGTGTTTAAAGAAATTACAATGGGCCTGAATATTACGAAATATAGCAAAAAGACCATCCTTCTACCCTTAAATCCACTAAGGCGGCTTTTTACTGCTAAAGTTTAAACTAGATGAACAGTGGAAATGCTCCAGTATTATTGAATCTTAATTCTCTCTTATGATCCCGAAGGGATCAAACATTATTAGCCGCGGGTTGCAACTCGTGGATAATGTGTAGGTGAAAATTTTGCAACTCTGAAGGAGTTGAATATGATAATACTTCGCCTTCAGGTCAACATACCACAGTCAACGGATCTCAACAACAAAACGAAGTTTTGCTGACACACTGACGTAGTGGATACTACGCCGAACCGTGTTATTATTTATTAATACTCAGCTTGTGATTATCATGTTGAGCGGAACCGAAACATCTTTTGGAAAATACTGACGCTCGCTGAGCGGAGTCGTAGCGAAACGTCATCGAAGCGAAACGTCATCGAAGCGAATTGTCACCGAAGCGAAACCGACCTCAGGACTTTTTCACCTTATAAAGATCCATCGCTATCTTCTCCGTCAATCCCTTAGGCATGATCTCCGCCATTTTTGCACCCAGCCAATTTAATGCACCAGGAATAATTTCAGCTTTATTTGCAAACATACCATTGATGGCAATCTTTGCAACGGATTCAGGGGAGACATTAAATTTTTCAGCCTTCTCTTTGATGGCATCCATTTTTGCCCTGTCCATAAACCCTGTAGATGTAGGCCCGGGACTAAGACATGACACAGATACGTTCGTCCCATTCAACTCTTTTCTCAACCCACGTGTGAAGACAAGCACAAATGCTTTTGAAGCAGCATAATTGGCAAGAGTACCAACAGCCTGGTAGGCAGATGTGCTGGAAACATTCATGATATATGCCTGCTTGTTTTTCTGAAGATTCGGGAGCAACACTTTGCACATATCTGCAAGCGTAAGCATATTGAGTCGCATCATATCATTGATAGTGTCGCGGGACACATCCTGCACTTTACCCCATGAAGCATAGCCTGCATTATTGATCAGGATATCGATGGAATAATTTTTTTCAGCAAGCCAGTTATCTACTGTTAATGCAATATCCGGTTTGGAAAGATCAATGTCCAGATAATCCGCATTGACTCCATATTTCTCCCGAAGTTCTTTTGCATTATCACGGAGTACATCACCGGATCTTGCAAGAAGGAGAATATCATGTTTACGTGAAGCCAGTTCCCTGGCAAGGGCCCAGCCGATTCCTCCGCTGGCACCCGTGATCAATGCGTAGGCCATGTTACTTGTTTGTAACCGCCATGAAACGCTGATAAAGAAGTGGCTTGCTGGTTTTGGTACGAGGCTCAAACTTTCCGCAGATGATCGGAATATACATCACACGTCTGCGGCTCTTTTCACCTACAAAAGGTGATTGCGCTACCCTATGCCAAAGACGGCCATCATGCACGGTAAGATCACCCGGCTCAACACTCAGACCAACTTCATCTTTGTCAGCTTTATAATTGAGATAATAAACCTTTCTGAACAATAATGTAAAGACACCTTTGTTATGCGTACCCGGCAACAATCGCAACCCACCATTTTCAGGTGTTGATGTGTCAAGGTGTAATCCAAGGTTTAACATAGGCATCACCTTGTTGCCATAGAAAATATCCCTGAGGACATCTGTATGCCATGCAAGCTGACTATAGTTGCTATCGGTTGTATTCACATAATGATTGAAGACAAGGCCATCCTTTTCATTCTCACCAAGACGTGAATCAGCGGCGCCATTCAATTCAAAAAGCGCTTTCAATCTCGGCTCTCCCAGGAATTTCTGGAATATATCTCCAAACTGGTTGAGGAAAGCAAATCGCTGCACAATGGTTTTGCCATTCACATCTTTGCCGTATTTGATCGGCGTACCATTTACCAGTTTGCGGTCTTCGGCTATCCACTCATCCTGAATGCGTTCAGATTCCTGGATCATCTTGTCAACCACTTCTTTGGTGACAAAATTCTTGAAATGGATAAAACCGTTTTTATGAAAAAACTCCTTTTGTTCAGGAGTCAGCGATGAACCTAGCGAGAAAACTGGATAGCTTTTAAACTCAATGGTTTCTTCATTTTTGATTTGCTTGGACATGAGGGTTAGCTACTTCTTTAATTGTTTTGTAACTCGAAAGTTACTTGAATATTATCGCATCGTTAACATGAAAACTTTTTATTAACAAGTTTTACATTGGACATGCTCCCAGTCCCTGGTACTCAGAGAGTTAGAGATGGATCAAAATATTTTTTCAGGAGGTAAAAAATTATATATGTTACAATTGGGGCGACCAGCAGGTCAATGGTATAATGTACATGTTGCCAGGCCAGCATCACTGAGATGGCTAAAGTGAAGCCAATTTTAACCGTCCTGGCCCACTTTTTTTTCTCAATAAGCACCAAAACCATCATGGTGCTGATGTGCCCCGAAAAGAACATATCCTTTGCAAAAGTGCCACTCGGATAGAATTTTGTGGAGAGTGGATCCACAAGGAAGATCATGTCGAGAGGAGGCTCGAGCGTGTACAAATACATCGTCACCATCCGTATCAATGAAACCATAAAATATGTCGTCAGCCCGAGGAGAATTAACCCCGGATTCCTGGCAACTGAAAATATCGTCTGGATAACCGAAACATAGATCAGTGTAAAAATCAGCACCGACCAGTTGTAAGGTGTGAATGCATTTAGGACTACATCATTTAAGTAAATCCCTTTCTTAGGTTGTATCACTTCTCCATAAAATGAAGGCAGATAAAAAACGATGATGAGAATGCTTACTATGCAAAAAGCAATAGCTAGTCTGGCTCTTGGAGTTCTCCAGAGTTGAGACCAGGTGTGTGTAGGGAGATTGGTTTGTGAGAGCAATCGTGAGGCATGCATGAGAATTAGGTCATTAGTATTAAGTGATTCTTGATTAATGGAATGAAGTGTGAAAAGAGATAACCGAAAGACACTGATTACCGAATACCGATTACAAATTATGTGTTATCTAACAATTAATACGGGAATTTCCAGGGCATGCCTTACGTCATCGACAGTAGTTCCAAATATTAAATCCTTGAAAACTTTGTGTCCATGCGCGCCCATGACCAATAGATCGGCATCGAATTCCTTAACTTTTTCAACGATACCGATTTTAGGACGTCCATACCCGATTGAAATGGAAGTCTTATACCCAAGGCTGGAGAGATTAGCAGAATACATCATCAGGTTCTTTTCATCCGATTGGGTTTCAAAGTCACGGATATCTTTTCCGAATGCAAGTGCTCCGGCAGTTTCCACGACATGTATTAATCTGTATTCTGCCTCTTTGCCCCCCTGTGCAATCGCATGGCTGATCGTAGTATGATCTGTCTTCGTAAAATCAATCGTAATCGCAATGCGTTTGTATTTCGCCGCAGGCAGGTTTGAAATTTCGGTAAACGTTCCATGTGGTAAAGGTTCTCTGTATTTTTTCTTGCGTATGATCAGCGGAACAAACGTGATGTATAATAATATGATCCCTGTGAATATGGCGACCGGCAATACGGTCACTTTCAGTATCCATGCATTCTCTCCTGGTGCTGACATCCATTCGGCCAGCGTATCCATCACAAGCTTTGCATTAAGACTGACAATGATAGCAGCTGAAATCCATGCAAGAACTTTGATATAAGGTTTGATGGCAAATTCTTTCATCTTTTCCTTATCACTCACAAAATGAATAAGCGGAATGATAGCAAAACCTAATTGAAGACTTAATATCACCTGGCTTAATACCAGGAGGCTTCCGGTCGCACCTTCACCCATTATGTTGATGACAATCAAAGCCGGGCCAATAGCGATAAGCCTCGTCAATAACCTCCGTATCCAGGGTGCAATCCGCAAATTGAGATAACCTTCCATTATCACTTGACCTGCCAGTGTTCCTGTGATCGTGGAACTTTGACCCGCAGCTATTAATGCAACCGCAAAAAGTATAGGCGCCCATTGTGTTCCCAACATGGGCTGCAATAATTTATATGCGTCCTGAATTTCGGCTACATCAAATAATCCGTTTTTATAAAATACAGTTGCCGCCAGTACCAATATGGCCGCATTTACAAAAAAGGCAAGATTCAAAGCAATCGTGGAATCAATGATATTGTATTTAATAGCTTTTTTGATTTCGACCGGTGTCCGGAGAAATTTCCTTGTTTGTACAAGCGAAGAATGCAGGTAAAGATTATGAGGCATTACCGTTGCACCAATAATACCTATCGCGATGTATAATGCTGCATTATTTGGAATACCCGGAATCAGGCCACCTGCAACTTCTGCAAGATCGGGTTGCGCAAAAAACATTTGTGCCAGGAAGCTCATGCCGATGATGGCTACCAGGGAGAGAATAAATACTTCCAGCTTACGCATCCCGTAATTGAATAAAAACAACACCAGGAATGTATCTAAAACCGTAATGCTCACTCCCCATGTCAGCGGAAGATTAAATAATAATTGCAAACCTATGGCCATACCCAGCACTTCAGCAAGATCACAGGCAGCGATCGCAATTTCAGCAAGGATGTACAGGTAGATATTGACAAACCTGGGATACGTTTCACGAGATGCCTGCGCGAGGTCACGACTACGTACGATCCCCAGGCGGGCGCTCAAACTTTGAAGCAACAAAGCAATAAGGTTGGACATCAGGAGGACCCATAATAGCTTGTAACCAAACTGGCTTCCGCCCGCAAGGTCAGTAGCCCAATTGCCCGGATCCATATAACCTACACTGATAAGATAGGCGGGGCCCAAAAACGAAAATAGCTTCCGGCGATTGGAAGTTGCTTTCATCACGTCCACTGAAGCATTCACTTCGGACAATGAAGCCATTGGCTCTTCTCTATGCTGCATAACGATAATGTACTTTTATGAATGGGAAACAATTGAAACCCTGGGGGTTATTGTTTCAGTGATATGTCTCTAAAATCCAAAGATACTATTGCTGAAGGAGATTATTCCATGGGAAAAATGGGATGGGAACGTGGTTGAAATCATGGATTTCTAAAGATCAACAGGAATATGAAATAGCGTAGCATTTCGTCTAAAACTTTAGTCTGAAACATCCATGGTTATTGGGATGCATTACATAGAATTTTTTTTAATGTATTATTAGCAACTCAAACATTTCTTTGCCTGAAGTTCACTTATTCCATAAAGAGGTCTTAGAATCAAATCCAGCGGATTGAATTTTTTCTTTATCCGGCCTTATATACGTATAGGGCTGATCTCTTCTTTTCGATAGCCATCATCTCCCCGCATTCCCTGTAAGTAATCACACTAATCTTTGGTTTTGCTGTTTATTTTCAATGCATATAAAATTCAACCATTACTAAAAAGGTTAATCGTTACGTAAGTTGCAAATTAAATTTAAGATTAGGTTACATTTATAAATCCAAATGAACACCCTGAATACGGTTTGTATGAATTTAAAATATCAGATGCCAACATTGAATGCTATCATCATCATCATTGTCTTTCTGATGATTAATTTTTCATGCAATAAACCGCAACCCGCAGTGGATGCTGTCACTAAAAATGAAAATGTTATTCAGGAACCGACAAAATCTTCTGACACGTTCATCAATATCCCTAACCTGGCTAAAAAATCAAAGGCTGAAGTGGATGCATACCTTGGCGAACCTTTCAGGCATACAACTATTTCTCCCTCAAATGCACCCTGTCCCTGTGAAAGTTATATGTACAAGGATGGCAACATTGAGGTCGTCTTTATGAATAATATCGCTGACTGGATCACCGTCAATCATATGGAATCGATTGACTTTGATGCCAAAACTATTTTGCAGAAATTAGGAATTCCTTATTCAGATCCGGCTATTCAACGGGATAATGTGATGAAATGGAATGACTTCAATGGCTATGATCAGCTCAGTGTTTTCGGAAATGGGAATGGAAAAGCTTACTATGCCTTTTTAAAGGCTATTACACACTGACATTTTAGCCCGTTTAACATATTGTCTTTGCACAAAACCAAAATTGAAACTCCGGAACATTTCGTTTATTACTTTTGCTTGTAATGCCCGTGGATATTAGGATAAATCACATACATAATTATTTAATATGATATTAATCCTCTTCTCCTTTACCCGAAAAAATTCAATGCTCCCACATAGCTTACCATTCATTCATTTTTTTCCAACTATCCTCCTGCTTACTCTTTAATAGCACTATTTTCGCCCCATATGATTTTTAGTGCCATACTCTATTACCTCGTGTTGGTTCCTGTTTCAATCCTGCCCTTCCCGGTATTGCACATTGTTTCACGGGTATTTTATGTGATCTTATTTTATGTAGCCGGATACCGGAAAAAAGTGGTGATCGCCAATATCAGGAATTCATTCCCGGATAAGACTTCAATCGAATGCGCTGTCATTGCTAAACAATTTTATAAACACCTCTGTGATGTTCTGCTTGAAAGCCAGAAAATTTTTACGATTTCAAAAAAACAATTAGCCAATCATATTCAATGTAAAAACCCTAAAGTGGTGAATCAATACTACGACCAGGGAAGAAATGTCATCATTGCCGTAGGACATTGCAATAGTTGGGAATTAATGCTCACGGCATTTAATACGTTTTTCAAGCATCGGGCTGTTGTCATCTATCAACCCTTGCGAAATAAGTTTTTTGACCGCAGGATGATTCAGGCGAGGAGCAGGCAAGGGACAATTATGTTGCCTGTTAGAGAGGTGAAAGATTTTTTCAATACACCTGCCTCTGAATTACACGCTACTGTATTTGCCATTGATCAATCTCCATCAAATCCTGAAAAATCCTATTGGATGAAATTTCTTAACCAGGATACAGCTGTTTTATTTGGCACTGAATATTATGCAAAAGCATATGATCTACCCGTGATATATGCGCGTTTGAAAAAACTAAGACGTGGTTATTATGAGTTGGAATTTGTAGAAGTATCTGGAAAGCCTGTTGATACCGCTCATGGAGAAATCACGGAAAAGGTCACACATCTTCTGGAACAAGATATTATTGCACAACCGGAATATTGGCTTTGGTCTCACAGGAGATGGAAACATAAAAAGAAATAAGCGAAGGCGAAAGCGGAAGCGGAGGCAAAAAAAGCATGGAGCAGGGGTAATGAGCAATAAGCAATAAGCAATAACTAAATGTTTTTGTAAAATATTGGCTTCGCCAATATTTTACAAAAACGTCACCGTTAAGCGTAGATTGTATCTACGTTTGTGCGTCAGCAAAAATCCGTTTTGCGTAAACCTTCGCCTACGCCTCTTTTCCACAATTCATCCCTCATTTTCCTCAATTCATCCCCCACTTCCCCCATCCTTCCCTTCTAATAGCCTGGCATTGAGGCTAATAATTACCTTAGCTAAATGAAGGTCAAGCGTTACAGCAACCAGGAACCAAAAGTTTTCATATGGGTCATCATCCCGTATATCACCTTCATGAACCTGCTCATTTTCGGAGGTTGCATATTCAATTCCATTTTTACCTTCATTAAAATCTTTGCGTTCAGCGCTGTTTATTTTTTTGTTATCTATGGCGTTTTTGGAACCGTAGCTGTATACATCAAAAACAGGTATCCGGGACCGGGAGATCTCTTCAATCGTATCCGGCTGTTGCTCCCCGTATTTTACCTGATGAATATCGGTGCTGTTTCAGGCGCTTTTTATTTTTTCAAAACCGTCCATTTCCTCTCATGTGCTCCCCAACCGGGAATGATATGGTGGACCATTCTTTATGCCTGCATCATGAGCACAGTGATCACCTTCATCAATGAAGGCATGGCAAATTGGGAAAAATGGAAAAGCTCATTGTCCGAAAGTGAAAAATTAAAAAATGCTTACCAGCGGAGTAAGCTGCTTGGACTGAAAGGACAGATCAATCCCCATTTTTTATTCAATTGCTTTAATACGCTATCCGGACTGATCCAGGAAAATGAACAGGAAGCCGAAAAATTCCTTGATGAAATGACAAAAGTGCATCGCTACTTATTGCGTGGAGATGATGAATACCTCGTACCGCTTTTTGAAGAAATGAAATTTGCAACAGCTTACCTCAACCTCACTAAGGCAAGATTCGGTAATGCTATTATAATCCGAGTCAACCTGCCTCCTGAAATCATGGACATGCAAATTCCACCGTTGAGCATGCAGGTCATTCTTGAAAATATCATCTACACCAATGTGCTAAGCAAAAAAGAGCCGCTGATGATCAGGATTACAGGTGATGAAAAAGGCCACCTTGTCATCACGCACAGTGTGCATGAAAAAACAATCGTCCGTAACCCTGTCCAGGATGAAGGACTGGATAACCTGATCATCAAATACCGGCTCATGAATATGGAGGAAATTGTGGTCACTGAAATTGAACATCAACGTATACTTACATTACCGTTGTTCGCTCCTGAAACCACTGCTGCATGAGCATTCCATATCCTCCAAAACATCAGGTTGTTGGTTTCTGGTTATCCATGCCATTCATCACGCTGGCTTTATGTTATATCCTTTATCAGGACCGGCTTTTTCATGAGATTAAAATCTGGCTTGTTGCTTATCCCATTATCTATGCTATAGGTTATGTGTCGTGGCGGCTACATTATGTGTATGATCATTTTCTGCATACTAAATTTCCTTCGCTGAAAGATACCAGGAAGCGGGTCATGTATACGTTTGCTGTGAATCTGCTGGTCATGACGCCTTCGATTATTATTATCTTTTATGTATTTCATTGGCTTCACCTGTTTGGTTACAGCATCCAGGAAAATGATCTTAAATATGGCTACCTCGTCGGACTGGGTGTCAACATTATTTTTGAATCCCTGTGGGAAGTGATTTATATCATCGATAAATTCAAAGAGGCCGCTGCAGAAAAAGAAATGATCGAACAAATGCAGCTGCAACAGGAGTTCGACAACCTGAAACAAAAAGTAAATCCACATTTTTTGTTCAATAGCTTCAATACCCTTTCATCTTTGATTTCAGAAGACAAGCAACAGGCAGAAAAATTCCTGGACGAACTGAGCAAAGTGTACCGGTACCTGTTACGCAACAATGAAAGTGGTATGAGCACTGTGGAGCAGGAAACTAATTTTATCCAATCTTACAGCCGGTTATTGAAGACCCGGTATGGAGATGGTTTTATCCTGGACATGATGATAGATCCAGTCTTCAAAGACAAAGAAATACCATCACTCAGCCTCCAATTATTAGTGGAGAACGCTGTCAAGCATAATGTCGTCAGCAAATTGCAGCCCGTGCATGTCATAATCCGGTCTACTCCAACCGGATATCTGAGCGTTGAAAATAATCTCAGGAAGAAGACCAGGATAGCATCTGAATCTACTGGTATTGGATTAGTAAATATCAAAGAGAAATATCGTCTCCTCCAGCGTCACGATGTTTCTATCCTGGAGACCGGGGATATATTTAAAGTTACAATACCGATCATTACATGAAAGTCCCAATAACAATCTATACGGGTAAATATCCAATTGATACAGGTGTATTGACAACTGGATGGATACATCCTTGCCGGAATCTAAAAACAGGACCAATTTTACATCACCATAACTTACCGGATTTTATCCTTGTACATTATCAACCTAAGTGAAATGCAAATATTGATCGTAGAAGACGAAGACCTTGCCGTAAAAAAATTGCAAAAAACATTGCATGCCATTGACCCTGATCTCGAGGTGGCAGGTACGGCTGACAGTATTGCAATGGCTGTAGAATGGCTTCAGTCTAATCCTACCCCGGATCTAATCCTCATGGATATTGAATTGGCGGATGGCCAGAGCTTTGAAATATTTAATCGCATCGAAGTAAAAAGCCCGGTGATCTTCACCACCAGTTATGATGAATTTGCGTTGAAAGCTTTCAAAGTGAATAGTGTGGACTATTTGCTCAAACCTGTTCAGAAAGATGAGCTGGAATCAGCGTTGGCAAAATTCAGGAATATGAAGCAAGTGTATGCCGCTGATAAAAAAGAAGACACCCAGTTCAATGCATTGGTTAAAGAATTGCAACAGACCCTGCAGCACAAAGAATATCGTCAACGGTTCCTGGTAAAGCATTTACAAAAAATGGTTTCCATTGAGGTGGATCGGATTGCATACTTCTTTAGCGATGACAGGTTAAGTTTTTTCAAAACCACTGATGATAAAAAATACGTGGTGGATTATACGATTGATGAAATAGAAAACATGCTTGATCCGAATCATTTTTTCAGGATCAACCGTGCATTCCTGGTTTCTGTGAAAAGCATCGACCAGATCCACGATTACTTCGGCAACCGCCTGAAGCTCAATCTCAAGCCCAATATTGATAAAGAAGCGCTTGTCAGCAGGGAAAAAGTGACACCGTTCAAAGAGTGGATGGGGAAATAATGCTTCGACACTTCGACTAACCTCAGTGCACCGCCTGCTAAACTCATCCTTGTGCTACAGCTCAGGCACCAGGTGGAAAAGGTGGAATAGGCGGAAGAGCAAAAGGCAAAAGGCAAAAAGCAAAAAGCAAAAAAAACAAAAAATTGCTGGGCGTCGGTTGACCGACGTCCTGGTGTCTGCAAGGCTTCGCCTTGCGTCTACCTCGTTTTCCTGAATCCATATTAAAATATTAACATTCAAGGCACAGCCTTGAATTCACCATGCTTCGACACCTCTCACACATCCTTGTGCAGCTCAGCAACCAAGTCGGTCAACCGACGCCCAGCAATAAAGACTTAGGACGTTGGTTAACCAACGTCCTAAGTCTTTTTTCTTTTTCCTTTCCTCCTTTCCGCCCTTTCTCCATTCCTCCCTCTTTCAATTCAGTCATTCGAAAATGCAATTCATACACATTTGTATTTGATCACACGACATAAGACTCCATTTTTGACCCATCAAAACGAAATCAAACCGCAGTATTCAAATTAAAACAAAATGACAACGAGAAAGAACATCATCATCCTCCTTTGTTTAACCATGCTTCTCACTGCATGCAGGAATAATGCACAACCCGGGACTACATACGGTCCGGATCAAATGTTGAATCAATATTTGTTTGGACCCTTGTCCCTGAACACAAAAACCACCGGAATTTCAAACCCGTCTTTTTATACCATTTAATGAAAGCCAAAAATGAATCCTTACTTAACATCTCATTTCAATACCATGGAAAATTCAACTGCTAAAATTCTTACTCCTGACCAACGTCTTCGTGTATTTGTAAGCTCCACTCTCCAGGAGCTGGCTGAAGAAAGGACAGCTGTCAAAAGCGCGATCCAGAATATTCAATTGATACCTGTCATGTTTGAGATGGGCGCTCGCCCTCACGCTCCGCGCAACTTATATCGCGAATACCTCTCCCAAAGCCAGATTTTCGTGGGTATCTACTGGGACAGCTATGGCTGGGTAGCACCGGATGAAAATGTATCAGGCCTTGAAGATGAATACAACCGCTCAGGTAATCTCCCTAAGCTGATCTATATCAAAAAAAGCAATGGCCATCGCGATGAAAATCTTTCGAAATTATTGAAACGCATCCAGGAAGACGATAAAGTATCTTACAAAACATTTACGAACGCCAGTGAGCTTGGCACATTAATCATCAATGACCTAGCTCTGTTGCTCACGGAACGTTTTAATCTCTCGATCCAGAACAAAATATCCGAAACTGAATTCAAAGGATTTCATTCCATTCCTGCCATACCTAACATGCTTATCGGACGTGAAAAGGATATTGCAGAGATCATCGGTTACCTTGACAACCCTTCTATCCGCCTGTTGACTTTGACAGGTCCTGGTGGAATAGGGAAAACAAGACTGTCCATTGAAACAGCAAGTCGTCTGCAACATAGATTTGATGATGGAGCGGCTTTCATTCCGTTGGCCCCTGTGAAAGATCAGCAACTGGTCGCTGAAACTATTTGCTATGCGCTGGGTATAAAAATTTCCGGAGGCAATATCCTGGAAAGCCTGAAGCTATTTCTGCAGGATAAAAATTTTCTGCTTGTGCTTGACAATTTTGAACAAGTCATCCAGGCATCATCGATCATAGATGACCTTCTCCTTGCTGCACCCCGATTAAAAATATTGGTTACCAGCCGGGAAAGGTTGTACCTGACGTTCGAACATCTCTATGCAGTCCCTGCATTACCGGATTCATTTCCTGATCATGAGAATCTACATGAAAATGTTTATCCACCTGCCATTGAATTATTCATTCACAGGGCAAAAGCAATCCAGCCCGCATTCCAGGTGAATGAAAAAAACATTGATATTATTTTTAATATCTGTCATCGTCTCGAAGGATTACCTCTTGCGATTGAACTTGCAGCCGGCCAGATCAATTTATTCAGCCCCGCGGTATTACTGCAAAAGCTGGATCACCGTCTTGATGTGCTGAAAGGAAATTTCAGGGATATCCCTGACCGTCAGAAAACGATAAGGAACACTATTGAATGGAGCTTCGAATTGCTGACGCCTGCGGAACAAACCATGTTACTCCATATCAGCTTGTATGCAGCCGGATGTCAGCTGTCCACAATCGAATATATCGGAACTGAAAATAGCGAAGACGTTTACAATGTATTGGAATCACTCATCAATAAAAGTCTATTAAAGAAACAGGATGAAGATTCCATGCTTCGTTTCCAGATGCTTGAAACCGTACGTGAATTTGCTCTTGAAAAATTGGAGAAACTAAACCTGTCAGAGTTATACAGGCAGAGACAAGCTGAATATTATTTCATTTCATTGAACGATATCAAGCTGCAGAAAAACAAAACTGACCAGGCTGAATTATTAAAATGTCTTGAAAAAGAACATGCCAATATCCGGCAGGCACTCGATTTCCTTATGGAGAAAAAGGACCTGATCAGGATCACAGAAATCGCATGGAATCTCTGGTTGTTCTGGTGGGTGAATGCTCATACCAGGGAAGGCTACACCTTGCTGATAAAAGTATGGGAGCTTCATGAAGAATGCAGGGATCAGTTTGATGATCATTCATTTTCTATCCTGGCTGCCAATGTAGGGATCATGTCATTCCTGCAAAGAGATTTCAATACGTTCAATGAATCGCTTGCAAAAAACATGTCGCTCATTCAATCGCAGGATGATGATGAGCTGATAGCCACATCCTCTATGATTGCAGGTGTAGTTAAAACTATCATCCAGGAATATGATGTTGCTGATCAATTGTTACAAGTCGCCCTGGATCGTTTCAAAAAAATAGGACTGACTACAGGAGTAAGCCTGGTCTTAAGCGCGATAGGTAGGAATAATGTGTACAATGGCCACCAGATCGCTAAAGCTAAAGCATGCTATAAGGAAAGTATTGAACTGGCCAGGAAAGATCACAATGAAATCTCTGTGATCATTTGTCTTTCAGGATTTGCACTTTGCGAAGTCATGGAAAAAAATCCGGATGCAAAAAATTACCTGCGTGAATGCATGTTATTAAGCCAGAGCCTGCACTTTTATGAAGCTCTTGCCTGGTCTATGGAAATCTGGGCACTCGTGTCTATAAATGAAAATAAGATGATCCATGCCGTTACATTGTTGGGTGCTGTGGACCAGCTGAGAAATTCAACACAGCTCCCGGTGTGGGACGATCTCCAGGCTATCATCGTCAATGCAAAAAACCAGATCGAACAGCAAATGGAACATGAACTGTTTACGACAGCATGGAAAAATGGTGCTGCAATGAGTCTTGACCAGATGATAACGTACACGATGGAAGGATAAAGGATTTTCGATTTTCGATTTAGATAGGATAGCAGGGAATGATATTTATAATGGGGATGGAATGCATAACCCGGGTCAATTACACAATCGGGTGATAAAAAAAGTCAAAGGAAAAGGTCTTCAAAATTTTGAATTCTGAATTTTGAAGTCAAATAACGAATGATTAAAAAGGACGGTAGCCACAATACTTCTGAATTCTGAACTCAGCATTCAAAATTCAATATTCAAAAAGACTAATGCCTATAGACTTTTGCCTAAACCGGCTGCCCTGACCTTTTCCTTTAGACTTATTTTTACAGGTTTAATCAAGTCGCACAATCTTATGCTGCAAAGCTTTCACAACAGCCTCTGTACCGCAATTGACATGTAGCTTGTGGTATATATTCTGCAGATGCTTTTTAACCGTATCAATGCTGATGAATGACTTATCAGCGATCATCTTATAAGAGTTTCCCCTTACCAGCCATTCCAGGATTTCAATTTCTCTCGGCGTCAGGTTAAATGATTCATTGCCCTGCTGTGCATTGCGGAAAAAATGAAATACTTTTTGTGCTACAAAAGGACTCATAGGAGCTCCTCCTTCCTCCAGCTCAATGAGCGCCTGTATTAACTTCAGAGGTGAAGTATTTTTTAAAAGATATCCATCTGCTCCATTACAAATGCAATCAAAAATCCGGTTATCATCATCAAATACTGTATACATGATCACTTTAATATCCGGAAATTCTGTTTTAATCCGCTTTACCCCTTCAATTCCACTCATACCCGGCATGTCTATATCCATGATGACAAGCTCAGGACTCAATTGCTCCATCTGTTTAGCTACATCCGTACAATTTGAGAATGAACCTATCACTTCGAACCCGCTCTCCACGCTCAATAATAATTCGAGCGACTGCCTGAGCCGGACATTATCTTCATAGATGACAAGAGAGATAGACATAAGGAACAATATTACTTCTTTAATCGCGTGGACACAATTACCCAATCAGGTAATGCAGGAATTTTCGATTTTGTTTTTTTCTAAGTGACTTCCTAAGTGACCTTAAGTTCCTAAGTGGTAAAAATGAATACAGCCAAATCATGACAAAAAATAAATTGAACCACATAAGGTACTTAGAAAACCCAGGAAGCCACTTAGAAAAAATCTAAACATTTAATCATCAAACCTTTTTTTGAACCACATAGTACCATAGACACATAGGATTTCAAATAGAAAAATTGGTCTGTGCATTCCGCCCTTCTGCCTTTTCTGCCGGTTGCTGAGCTGCGCCGTGCTGAGCGCTAGTCGAAGTATAACACAAGGATGAGTAAAGCAGGTCGAAGCATTAATTCACTTTCATCTCCAACTCTATCCTGGTTCCCTCCTCTGGCTTTGATTTTATTTGGAGGACGGATTTCCATTTTTCAGCGCGTTGCTTCATGTTCTGAATACCATTGCCCGGCCTGATGTCATTTTCCAGGTAACCTATTCCGTTGTCATTCACGATCAACCGGATGTATTTATTACCGATCTCTACGACTACTTTTGCTTCTGTTGCCTCCGAATATTTTACAAGGTTATTCACAGCCTCTTTGAATATGAGATAAAAATCGCGTCGCTGATCCATAGGCATCGTCAGCTTTTCATTCTCTTCCGGGAACATCAATTGAGCCTGGATGTTTTTGCCATCCAGCATATCCGCTGCATATCTTTTCATTCGGATAAAAAGGTTGTCAAGATCATCATACTTCGGGTTAATGTTCCAGACGATGTCAGATAAAGCCTCACTGATCCGCTGTATTTCGTCTCCGGCTTTTGTGATGTACGAAGTTGCATTTTCTTTATTCGAAATATGTCGTTGCGTGAGCACATTAAGGATATGAATGTTGCTCAATGAAGCACCGATATCATCGTGTAGATTGGTGGAGATAGTGTTCCGCATAAGCTGCAATTTATTGATCTGCCCGATCCGGTAACGATAGATTGCATACCCTATAGCCAGCACAGTCAAAGAACATAAAATAATAAACCACCAATGTTGCCAAAATGGAAAATGCATGATCATGGGCAGCTTTATTTCATTGCTTCTCAAACCATCACCGTTGATAGCATACAGCCGGAGCATATAATCACCTGGCTTCATACCCGTTAGGAGAATGGAGGCCTGTTCATTTTCAATCCATGCCCCCTCCGGGCTTATCCCTTCGATATGATAGAAATATTTTGTGCGCGACGGATGCAACCAGTCCATTGCGGCATATTCTATATTAATTTCCCTCGATGAATAAGGAAGATCTACCATGGTCACATAATCAGGTGCAAGGTCCGTTGTGTACGGTTTCCCATCTACCGTCAGGGATGTAAGATGCAGGATTGGATTTCTGCTTTTTAATGTTGCATCATCTTCTATATCAATCCAGGATACACCTTTTTCAATATTGAAAAATAATTTTCCATCTACCGTAGTCATGATCGTCCGATCGATATAATCCCTTTTGATTCCATCTTCACGGTTAAAGAGTTGCCATACACGCATGTCGGGATGAGGATTAAATAAAGCAAGACCAGCGGAAGTTCCGACCCAAATCCTGCCTGCAGAATCTGTTGCCATCTGGTTGATCTGCATGCCCGGAAGTCCATTGCTCAGGTTGTACGTTTCCAGTACATGATGATCATTAGCACTTAATACCTGTATCCCATCACTTTCAAAACCAAGCCATGCATTCCCGGCGTGATCCACTGTCATGGTTTTGATGAATAAATTAGCTATACTCTTTTTACTTTCCTCATCGGGCACCAAATGGATTACTTTATTTTGTGCATTAATAAAATGAAACAACCCATTGTCGGAAGAAACCCAGGCATCATGGTTAAGACCTGAACACAAAGTGATATTAGTTAGTGCAACTTCATTATCCTGCTGTAAAATCCATTCCCGGATAATGTTTGTACTGACATCAACATGAAAAAGTTTTTTCCTGGTAGTAAACCAAAGATTACCATCCCGGTCACTTTCAACACTGACGATTTGATGTGCATTGTCATGAAGTCCCGAAACGTCATCAACCTGATGAAACTTTTGGTCGTTTTTATTCAATACCAGTAAACCTTCAGCATTGCTCACTGCCCAAACACGTTGCATATGATCTACTGCAACATCTGCAAAATGCAAATGTGTCTCGTTTTCAGACTTAAAATATTCATACCTGGTCATGTCATGAAAAGCAAAAATGACAACACCACAATACGTACATGACATCCAATATCCTTCCCGGTATGGATCATACACCACCTGGTCAACACCGAAATCGGATCCTAAATCAAATATGAGAGATTGTCCAAAACGATTAAATGAAGGATGCTGCTGATAGATATAATAATTTCCTCCGGCAAAAATTCCTGCATCCGGTGTCAGACTGATGCGTTGTATATCGATCCCTGAAGAACCATCCGGCAACTGGTCTTGATTGATTATGGAATGAATTTCATTGGTATTTTTATTGAAGGATAATAAACCGTCATTTCGTGAAGCGAGATATAGTGTACTGTCATTAATACTTTTTATATCCAGCACCACATAGTGTGAATTGTTGTCCGCTAATGCCTCAGGATAGGAATAAGTCTCAAACTGATGTGTGCGCTTATCGAAGCTTGTCATCCCGACATACCAGGTGCCTAACCAGATTTTATCAGTCCGATCAGTTTCAATACAAAGGAGAGCATTTGATCTGTGAATATCGATTGGGTTCTTATTAATAAAATGCTGAAATGTTTTTTGCTTCCTGTTAAAAGAATAAAGACCGTCAAAACAGGAAAGCCAGAAAATATCCGGATCAGATTTATCTACCGCTATGCCGGATACATAATTGGAGTTTCGATCTGACCCATCTGATGGCCGTGAAGGATCCGGAATGAAAAATTCGAAGCTATCCCGCTCAGGAAGATAACGGGCAAGACCGCGACCTGCAGTAGTGATCCACAGATCTCCTTTATCATCTTTCAGCAATCTATTGATACCATATCCATTTGTTTTATCCTGTGAAAGACGGGAGTAACGCCGGATATGACCTGTGTGCAGATCATATTTCGTCAGTCCCTGGAAAAGACCGGCAATCCATAGATGGCCTTCATCATCTTCCACTATATCATTGATGATGTTGTCTGAGAGTGAATTGGCATCCGTATAATCAGAAAAGAAAATCTTATAGCGCTTACCATCAAATCTCACCAGGCCTGTACTACTACCCGTCCATAGGTAACCATCGCTGCTTTGAAAGACAGTATAATAAAGTGAAACCGGAAGTCCATTATTATGACCATATGCTAAAAAATCCCCAATGCGGTGCTGGCATATTCCGTATCCGGAGACGAACAGGAAAATTAGTATGATGAAAAATTTATTCAATACGCAGTTGTAGCCTACAATTTACCTTTAAACTGTGACAACAACTGACCCTTCATCATGAATACAACGAATGTAATTTTTCAACAGCTCAAAAAAACATTCTCTCCATTAAAAAGACCGGACAGCTCTCACATAATAACTCGAACTTTTGGATTGATTCGCTACTGTTCCTGCTCCCGCACTTAAATCCTGTGTCCATGCATTGCCTGCACTAAATTCACTTGAAGACCAATAAAAGCCACCCGATAAATTTCCGATAGCTGCCTGATTCAGGTAAAGCTTGTTCAACTCATCCTTACTCGGTAAATACCAATCACTATAACCCTCCGTCACATAATTGCTGCAGTCTCTGGCAGCTATTAAGGTGGTCACGCAACCGGTGATAATATCAATAGTATTCTGATTGCCCGTTCCGATCGCAGTACCTGCTGCACCCGGAATATTTGTTCCGGAACACCCCCATGGCGCACCAGAGCCCGGAGCCTGATCCTCAGAAGCTACGATCAAACCATGTACTTCTCCTGCCATGTAACCCGGATCTCCCGGTTGTAAAATATAAGCAATGATACCTCCTGCATCATACATACCAACCACCGGAGTTCCGACACCAGGACTTCCTGTCAAATTTGACCAATACGCCCCATTGTAGATTTGCATCTGTCCATATGCGCCACAATTACTACACCAAATCATAAGGCCTGGTACAGGAGAAGAAATAGCATTTCTGTTGGCAAAAGTCATTCGTGGAGGTAAAAATCCTCTTGTGGTAGAGTTAATATCCAACGCAGCAGAAGATAAAGGAATGGTTGTACCAATACCTACATTTCCACCTGATGGCTGCAAACTTATTGGATCAGCGGTAGCACCATTGTATCCAGCCTGCATCCATGCAGCGTATGGCGTACTACCCATCTTCCCCATATCAATTCCTTCGATGCCACTGACACCAATCCTTAAGACGCCATTTGATGTTGGACCTGGAATAGCCGGGACTGCGGTATTGCCAACGATATTCAATCTGGTGACAGGTATGTTTGTTCCAATCCCCACATTTCCATCTTTACGCACGACCATCGCATTGTGCCGTTCACCCACAGCTACACCATCTCCATTGCCGACAATAAATAAAGGTGTAGTGGGATTCACTGCTGTTTCAGTTGCAGTCATGAGTGAATCATTGTACATACCAACAACAAAAGAAGAGAACCCTTTAGCAATATTTATTGTACCTGCTGCAGTCGACTGGCTGCTCCTGGCAAGATTTAAATAACCCATGGCTGTTGAATTTAATCCTCCGGCTAAAGTAAATTCTCCCATAGCTATTGAATTGATTCCTGTTGCTTTCGTGCTCTTTCCCATTGCTGTTGAGTAATTCCCATTTGCAATACTTGAACCTCCCGTTGCAAGAGAATAATCTCCTTGAGCTGTAGAGCCTATTCCCAATGCTGTTGAAGACGAACCTCTTGCTGATGTATTGTAGCCCATCGCTACAGAATAATTACCAGTAAAGCTATTATCCCAACCTGCACTTGCTACTCCTCCTGCTCTGAATGCACCTTTAGCGGGATAGAACATCATGCGATTACCTGCACCCAAATCCGGGACTGTTGCAGACCCGCTGGAATTTCCCTGAACCAAAAATCCATCTGAAATATGTGTACCAACATCTACGTGTAAATAGGTTGAGGGTGCATCTGTGCCTATACCTACATGTCCATCTTTTCTTACCACCATTGCATTACTTCTGTCTGAAAGATTATCTCCGTTACCGATGATAAATAATGGTGTTGTTGGCTGCGGGTCAGTCTCATCCTCTGTAATAATGCGATCATTATACATTCCGATAACGGTTGAACCAAATCCTTTGGCCCTTGTGCCTACACCCATGGATGTAGAACCATGTGCCCTGGCTTGCGTATTGGATCCCATAGCAGTTGATCCAATCCCACTAGCCATGACATCAAGACCTAACGCAAAGCTGCCTACACCTACATTAGGGGAATCCCATGCAGTATCTGCTACCGTGCCCACTCTAAATGCACTAATCTCAGGTAACCACATCATGCGTGTTCCTTCACCACTAACCGGAAGCGGATATTCTGCAGGTAATTTTGAATAATAAAATGGAGCCGGGCTTTTCAATATCATGTTCCCATTCTTGTACACGACTAGTGCATTGTGACGAGCTGATTCAGATGTTCCATTTCCAATCATGAAGAGAGGATCTGCATTGATCCATGTAGTATTATTTGAAATGGTAATACTGTCATTCCATCTTCCTAAAGCAACACTGGCATAACTTTTCGCGTACGTTTTAAATCCAAGGGATGAGCTTATATCTCCTGTAGCTTTTGTAAACCATCCCAGGGAAGTTGAAGTAAGTCCACTCGCTTTCGACCCTGTGCCCATCGCGAAAGCATACGAAGCATTTGCTGTTGTATTGAGACCGCTTGCAAAACTCCAGTTGCCGATATTACCCGCATCCCAATGACCGGAGTCTGTGGTTCCAACACGAAATGCACTTTTCTGCGGTATCCACATCAGGCGTGTTCCGGGACCGCTTACGGGAGGAGCTATCAGACCAGCATCCGACAGCACCGTTGTAGCATTTGCACTCCATAGTCCTCCGATGTTAGAATTTTTTATTTCTGTACCTAATGCACCGTTTAGTGTCCAGTAGCTCGCACCGGTAGTTAAGCTCTGCCAACCACTGGCTAATCCATTTCCGTTGTGAATCCAGACCAGGTTTGATGTTGTATCATACACCATCAATCCTTTGGCTGTATTTGTATTCAGAACATTCCTGCTAGAGGCATCACCTCTGGGAATGAGCAAACCTTTGTTTACACCACGCACATCCAGGGCTGCATTAGGATGAGGTGTAAGCGTACCGATTCCGACACCTTGTGCAAGTATCCTGACTGAACCGAACAAAATCATGAGAAGTAAACAGATCCCTTTTTTCATAGCCATATCTTAAATGAAATACGGCTCAAAATTGGGGAACCTGTAAAGTCCCTGCAATTACACAATCGGGTAATAGGTCAAAATAAAAGTGAGTCTAGAATAGAGCACATGATCTCTGATTTACTTCCATCTGTCACAGTCTCCCAACGGTTTCTTTTTGAAAACAGATCTTTTGATCAGGTGCTTTGTCCGCCGTCTCATGATAAGTTTGCCGGCGTAAATTCTAAACTCACAGCTTTTGAGGGATCTTACGAATTAGAATTATTAAACTGGGGTTTGTGTGTTGTTCAATTGAATAAATTATTTTATTTGCCACCACTCACTTCCATCGCTCATGATCCACAATGCCTGGCTGCTGCCAAGAGTTGTCTGTGTATTCGTCACTAAATCACGGTATGTAGATATTGTTCTGGTTGTACCAGTCTGGTTAATGATGACATAAATTCTATTAGGGCAAGAACTCGCTAATGGCAGCGTAATAGTACCTGTACCTGAATTGTAACGCCATACCATTCCTGTTCCATCAGGATTTGTTGTTCCGGCTACTAATGGTGTTTTGAATTTAACTGCTACGGAACCATTTACTTCAAAAGTTGAATTTGGTGTTGATATTCCTACACCTAATTCTTTTCCTACAGTAAGGCTGTCATTGATGGTGACTTCATTCGTTGAGAAATCACCGTGGATTAATGGCGATGATGTATTCGAATTATCAATGTACATTTTGTTACTGCCGGATTCATTCATTCCGGATTTGTATCCAAGGAATATATTCCCTGAACCTGAATTATTCATTCCCGATTCTGTACCGATGTAAACATTTTGCGATCCACCGGTATTTTCTCCTCCGGCAGCCATTCCCATCGCTACATTGGAGGCACCGGTTGCTCCTGCCAGTGCGCTCCAGCCGATTGCTGTGTTTCCGTTGCCGGTGACATTTGTACTTAATGAGTTGTGTCCTAAAGCTGTATTGTATGTGGCGGAAGTGATGTTTTGCAAAGACCATTTTCCGAATCCTGTATTTTCATAACCTGATAGAAGATCCTCTCCCGCATACGAGCCGATAATTGTATTATCAATGGCTGTTGTCGCAGAGCTGCCTACCCCGCTCCCGAGAAATATGTTTACGTTGATGGTATCCTCAAAAAAAAGATATGGCTTCACCCAGGAACCTTTGCCATTTGCGTCACTTTGTAGTGCGCGCTTGTTGGCTGCACCATTTGTCATTTTGAAATATTTGGCTTGAAGGCTATCATTGATGGTGATCTTGTTTTGACTGAAATCTCCATAGATCAGCGGATTTGAAGTATTGGAATTATCGATGTATAACTTATTATTTCCGGATTCATTTTGCCCTGAATTATATCCAAAGAAAATATTTCCTGAACCGGTGTTATGTTCACCTGATCTTGCCCCAAGAAACAGATTGTTTGATCCGGCTAAATTGTCAGCGCCGGTTTCATCTCCCAAACAGATATTATACTGTCCATTATTTTTTTTCAACGCATAAAATCCGATGCCAATATTATTTGTTCCGGTGGTACCTTCGTTCAATGCAGCATAACCTAAACCGATGTTGTTTTCGCCAGTTAGATTGTTAAATAATGCAGCGCTACCCATTGCCGTATTTTTATGCCCTGTTGTATTCAGTTTCAATGCGCTGGAACCCACTGATGTATTTTGTCCACCTGTGGTGTTGGTCGACCCTGCCTGATCGCCTAAAAACGTACTGCCATTAGAACTTCCAGCTACATCATTTAGTCCGGCATCTCTTCCCAGGAATGTTCCAAAACCTGTGTTTTCAAAATAAATACGGCCGGCATCTATTCGGAGATTGCCATTGACCTGAAGTTTTTCATTTGGTTCCGTAGTGCCAATGCCTACATTACTTGAATTGTTATTATAAATATTATTCCCATTCGCTGTCCAGTCATCTGTAAATATTGAACTCTGATCGACCCATGTACCATATCCGGCAGCATTACTTTGCAATAATTTGTTTACGCCTGCACCATTTGTCATTTTGAAATATTTGGTCTGCAGGCTATCATTGATGATGATCTTGTTTTGACTGAAATCACCATAGATGAGCGGCGTTGCCGTACCTCCGTTATCGATATAGAGCTTACCACCGCCTGTTTCTGCGATACCGGCCTGATGTCCAATAAACACATTTCCGTCGCCAGCCGCATTAACGCCGGCCTCCTGGCCAATAGCGATATTCTCCTTACCGGTCGCAAAAACCTGAGCTCTATGACCAATGGCTACGTTGGACCCATCGTTAGTACAGCTTCCAAGTGCATCATTCCCGATTGCTATATTGTTATTTCCGGATGTTAGCGAATCTGAAGAAAAATTGCCTATGGAAATATTATAATTTCCGGCTGTATTCTGACGTAAGACATTTTGACCTAATCCGAGATTATTACTCCCTCCGGTTAAATTTTCCATGCTGAAATTTCCAATGCCAATATTATATCCGCCGAACAGGCCTAAATTTCCCAGGACACTCTGCCCAATTGCAATATTATATTGGGATGCATATGCCCCATCCAATGCAAATGCCCCAATCGCAATATTATCAACTCCTGATGTATTGTTTTTTCCGGCATGATGACCGATGAATACACTATTATTATTACTGAGATCATCTGCTAAGCCTGCATTTTCACCGATAAACACGGATTGACCTGAATTGGTAAAGGGAATTCTACCACCATCAACACGAATACTCCCAACGACATGCAATTTATCCAATGGTAGATTTGTCCCAATACCCACATTTTGACTATTTGAATTATAGATATGATTCCCGTTCGCTGTCCAGTCATCTGTAAACAGGGTATTCTGATCTACCCAGGCTCCATGTCCGGCAGCATTACTTTGCAATAATTTGTTTGCACCTGCTCCGTTTGTCATTTGGAAATATTTGCTTGTGAGGCTGTCATTGATGGTGAGATGATTTGTACTGAAATCGCCATAGATCAGCGGAGTCGTTGTAAATGAATTGTCGATATACAATTTACTGCTACCGGTTTCATTGCGGCCTGCCTCGTTTCCGAGGAAAACAGATCCTCCACCAACGGCACTTAAACCTGCCTCAAATCCTATCGCTGTATTGTCATTGCCTGTCGTAGCGCGCAGCGCACTATAGCCTAAGGCTGTATTAAATGAATTTGTGCTACCCGAACCCAAAGCTTCATAACCAATGGCGGTATTGGAATGTCCTGTTGTATTGTTATCCAGGGTAAAAGTTCCTATGGCGACGTTTGTAGTTCCAGTAGTGTTCGACGTCAGGGTATTCCTACCGATCGCGATATTATTGCTGGAGGTGATGCTATTAGCAACTGCTCCCGCACCGATGGCTATATTATTCGAACCACTCACATTGCTTTGTCCTGAACCTTGTCCAATAAATACATTTTGATTGGCAGTCAAATCATCCATCTTACCAGCATTTTCGCCGATGAAAATCGACTGGCCTGTGTTGATAAAAACGAGGCGCCCACTTTCAATTGCACTTTCACCATATACATGTAAAGGGTAAAGCGGAGTCGAAGTGCCGATACCTATTTTTCCATTCTTAAGAACGGTCATAGCATTGTAACGGTGATTCTGATCATACCCGGCACCAATCGTGAACGCACGGTCCAGTCCATTGAAGTTTAATGGATCAATAGGTGTGTAAAGAGTAGCATATGAACCAAAAACAGATTCATATGCAGAGGGAGCTCTGTTACTCAAACCTGTGACAAACGAATATTGACCAGATGCCACGTTTTCAAATCCCCCGATTGCGGTTGATAAACCACCTGATGCAATATTCCGGTTACCGACTGCAAATGAAACGAGTCCGCTGGCCTTTGTATTAATGCCAGCTGCAAATGAGTATTGACCAATGCTGTCCGGATCCCATCGCTGATTATAGAATCCGTTGCCTTCTCCATTGATCCCTCCAACCCGGAATGCTCCGAGATAAGGAATCCACATAAGCCTGGTTCCGATTCCTGAATCCTGGACAATGCCAGAGCCAAAAGTTCCGGTAGCAAGTAAGCCATCATTGCTGACGATGTGTAATCCGGCTTTTGGTTCTAGTGTGTTGACCCCTACATTCTGGGCTTTGGCTATAAAAGATGAAAAACTAAAAAGGAAAATGGAAAGGATCGAAAAGATCCGGCCTGGCATAGCAAGCAACTGATTGGGTACCGGGAGATGTGACATAACGTTGGGTTTTTTGTTGTTGAACCAAAGATTATTTCACATCATGTGGAATCCAAATTTCGAAGGGTTACAAATGGGTTACAGAGAAAATAAGTTTATAAGTAATTGAATATCAATTAGGAATTTATTCGGTAGTGGGAACGAGGAAGGCGTTTATAGCCTGCATGAAGCCTGTTCCTGGTGTAACCTTCAACCACCTCAGAATCAACCATTTCGTATTTTCCTTAAATACAATTATGTTTTCCTAAAACATCACGATGTTTTCCTAAAACATCATCGGTAATAACCTATCCCAGGATTACCCCACACTACGAACTGCCTTCAAATTTCCACCCCACATTTTCCGCTCTATTTCTAAATTCCTCATTTTCTTCAGCTTTCTGCTTTCAATATTCTCTATTCCCGATTCCCTTCTTCATTGCAAATTCACAATTCCTTTCAAATTCCATATTCCCATTTCATAATTCCAATTTAAATATTCTTTATTCCCGATTGTCCTCCTCATTGCAAATTCACAATTCCTTCTAAATTCAACATTCTGCATTCAAAATTCAAAATTCTCCTTTCTAAATCTTCCTCATAAAATCATATATATCAGCTTCCTGATCAAGCGATAGCTTCTTCCTCAACCGGTTCTTCCCCATTTTAACTGAAGTAGCTTCTACATTTTTCAGAATTGAAATATCCTTGCTGGAAAGATTGATCCGGATGAATCCACAAAGTTCAGATTCAGCTTTCGTGAGATCCGGAAACCGTTGCTTTAATTTTTCATAAAATTCTGCATTCACAGATTCAATGTTAGCCTGGATCCCAATGGACCGTTCACTGATCTGGTTCTGACCCTGCAGGTCGACGAGCAATGACCTGATATGCTGCTCTATATCTTTTTTCTGCTGTGAAATATCCATCAACCGGACGATCATTTTATGATTTGAATCGTACACCTGGGTGTTGTGCAGCACAATATTCGTCAGGTCGCGTTTCTTCAGTTCAAGCTCCTGCTGGACCAGCCGTGATTCCATTTCTCTATTCTTCAGTTCTGTCGCTGTTATTTTTTGCCTGATTTCAAAATCCTGCCTGCGTTTGCGGATATAAAGAATCAGCAGGCTGATAATAAACAAACCAGAAAGTATTGAAATAATAATAACCAGCCTGGCGCTTTTTAATTTCAATTCCCTTTGTTCCGCATTCAGCAAATGCGCATTCATTTCATTCTTAAAGCTGGTTTCCTGCACACGTAATAAAGTTGTGGTCAGCAGATCCAGCTCATCTGCATATTTTTTCTCCTGCAATTTGTGCAACGAAATATACCGGTCATGATAAAAATCCTGCTTTATCCTTTCTCCATGCTTTGAATACCAATTATAAGCAAACTGATAGTATTTCAATTCTTCTTCCGTTCTTATTTCTACATTATAACGTACTGCAAAAGCCGTTAAGCTATCCATGATCTTATCCATTCCAGGCATCCCAAGATGTTCCATTGCTCCAAGCAACCGAATCTTATTGCTGAAATATCTCCATGCTTGCTGCCTTGTATGATAAACACTGTCATTGTACAAAAATGTTTTTAGTGGGTTTTTATATTCTCCATCATGCATATCCAATTGTGCAAGGTTATCCATGATGGCACAATACAAATTGATCTGGTCCTTCGGATCAGCAAGTGTAGATTTTGCTTTTTCAAAATAAACACGGGCACTGTCAAATTTTTCAATACCCTGGTAATAGACACCCAGGTTATTATAGCTTGATGATGTAGCAGGCTGGCTAACAAGAATGGCTTCATTCATCGCTTTACGGAAATACCAGGTTGCACTGTCACGCTCCATCAACAATCTATGCACTCCTGCCCGGTTAGTATACATATTGAAAATATCTGCATGGGGCAGGAATTTTACAAGGGATATTATGGCAGTTGCTTTTTTATAAAAGCCGAGCGAATACCTTGGATTAATCGTGCGAATTAAATCACCTGCAAAACCATTGAGATAAAATGTGACAGAATCAGGATATGGAAGCTGATTTTCAAGTATCAATGCGATCTGGATTTTTCGCAGGGCTTCTACAGTATTTTTATTGCCATGATCCTTTTGCGAAAGTTCAATAAGCTCAAGGATGCTTTCATCTATGTTTTGTGTCGCCGATAGATATTTTTGAAATAAATCACGATTGAGCAAATCAGAGGTATCATGCGTAAGTAACGTGTAAGGTTCCTGGGAATATAGCAGGAAACTCATCACCATAATGCATACAAAGCAGCTAATCCTGGATACCATGCGGGTATAATAATAATACAAACTCAGAATTCAATAAAACGAAATTGTAATGCCAAATTTCGGGCTAACGTTTGGCATAAGAAAAATGAAGCGCCCCCAGGGAAGCATAAAAGCCAATGCTGATAAAGGCAAGTCGCATATAGTCGGCCGTCATCCAGGTAGATACATATTTCTGTACCCGCTGGGTATCCAGGTTTCCGGCCTGGTCATTAAATAAATACTGATGGATAGGTGTAAAGTAATGAAGGGTGACAACATCAATAAGGATATCCATAAAAAGACAAATGGCAAGAAAAACCAGGATCGGATTTCCTTTCCTTATAAAAGCAATAAAACATAAAACGGATAGACCGGTTGAGAACGGCATGATCACCTTATAAAAATCTATCGGGTTTGTCTTATGAAAAAAATTATTAAACAACGTGATCTCTTCTATGCTGCCTGAGCTCCAGTTAGGGATGATGATGAATAAATCAAATAAATGTCCCGCGAAGTAAGCCGCGAAAACCAGGGCATTGCACCAAAGCAGAAATTGAAACTTCATTGTCGGAAGTTCATGTTCAAGGGATAAGTAAGATTCATTCCGCATAAAAAGGAAATCATCTGGAATTAAGAATCAAAAAGCATTCCAATTTGATTTACGAGTTATAAATGACGATTTACGATTTTAATAATCGGTCTTACTTTCTTACTCTCTTTCTTACTCTCTCATTTACTGCCTGCTTTGTTGATATCCCTGCTTTCCAGGATTTGCGTTGGAAATCCTTTGCTGCAAACATTTATCATAGCCCTGCCAAGGATAATTGTATCGGTCACATATTTCGGCATTCGATTGAGTAAAAAACCAATTGGCTTAGTCACCGTGTAAAATATATTATACCATCCGGTTCGTGACCGGATACCTCTTTTTGGAATGATAAGACCGGGCCTGAACATATAAGCTTTCTTAAAGCCAAGTTTCAATAAATCATTTTCAGTTCGTCCTTTAACCCTGGCCCACATTTGCCCTCCTTTTTCTGTACTGTCCGTACCTGCTCCTGAAACAAAGCAAAACGTAAGATCAGGATTTACAGACAGGATTTCTTTAGCAAAAACGATGGTGAGATCATGCATGACATGTGTATATGTCTCTTCACTTGCGCCTACCGATGTAATGCCCATGCAATAGAAACATGCATTGTATCCTTTGAGCTGCCATTTAGATTCAGGATCTATTAAGTTTTTAACCAGGATTTCTTTCATCTTCGGATGCTTAATATCAATCTCGCTTCGATTGACCACTACAACCGATTCGACCTCGGGACTATCGAGGCATTCAAGGAGCGCACCCCGACCTACCATGCCTGTTGATCCTGTGATGATCACTTTTAGTTTTTCCATACGCTGTTAAAAATAGTGAATAGTGAGTAGTGAATAGTAAGCAGAGAATAGTGAACTAAAAGAAGTTAGCTGCCATTAATTTTCAGCTCAAAATTGAGATTATTTTTATTCCTTTTATAATATTTTACTAGTTTACGCTTAAGATCATCATTCTGGTACATTTCAGTATAACATTCATTTCTAACTGCGTTTAATAAAATTTCAAATGTTGTGAACTTTCTTTTATTCATTTCCAATGAATGTTTTAAGTAATCGTCAAAATTACGTTCAAACAGAGGTGGACTATCCTTTAACAAGTAATAAAATATCCCTTCAAAAGTAAAGGCTTCCAATAAAGTTAAGTCGGAACTTGATCCGATTTCATTTTGCCCATGTATTCCCACACAAATATGACTTATTAATGTTGTATCCTTTTCATTCACCTTGTCAACGTAAAAATATCTTGAAGCAACCATCATCATTTCATCTATTGAAAATAAAACTTCCTTTTGTTCCCAGGTTGTCAATGACCTTGGAGTTAAATTTTTAAAATAATTAACTATGTTTTTATTGTCGGAAAGTGATCGACAGAATTCATCATTTAGTTTCATTGTATCCGGAAAGATTGCAGCTATTCGATCAAGGTCCGCTATTTTATTCAACAATAAATAATTAAACCTGTTGTCATGCTTCTTCAGAAACGAGGAAAACTTATCATCTCCGTCTAAATTTATTTCAGGACTATATAATTGAATTGTTTTTCCTTTACTTTCAGTTTCAGAGACATCCAAATAGAAGTACTTACAGTAGTTTAATTCCTGCGCCCTTAGAATTCCCAAATGAAAGCATATGACAATTATCAAAATGTTTTTCATTGCACTATTGTTTCTCATTACAAATTGCAGCTAAATGACGGCTTAGTGGTCAAGGTCTTTTTTTACAACTTAAGAAACTCAAGGTAACTTAAGAAAGTAATTTAGAAATATTTTGTCTCACGCTTCACGTTTCACGTCTCACGTCTCACGAAAAAGTGTACCCTTCACTCACTACTGACTACTCACTACTGACTACTCACTACTGTTGCTTGACCCTACCCCTCTCTTCCTCTGCTCCCGACTTATGCTCACCAATAGATTTCACTTTTTGATTTCCGAAATTCTGTGTAAAGCTGATCTTGAAAGTAGGCTGACTAAAACGAAGGCTCGCTTTGAAGAATTGATTTAATTCAGGCAAATCGGATTCACCGGTGAATTTCTGAGAATTTAAAAGATCATCATACCCCATTCTCAGCGTTCCACCACTCTCACCAAATTTCTTTTGCAAACCCACATTGATTGCCCCATAAGCCTTAATGGCAACCACACCAAAGAGTCCGCCACTACCATAATATCCTGTAGCCTCAAAAGTGAAGTCGGCAGGGAGCGTAATCGTTTGTGATGAAAAGAAACCGAAACCCGCAAAATCAAATGAGGTCAATTTACCATTGAAATACTTGCGCGTGGTTTGTGTCCCCCCGATAATATTGTAGGACATGTTCCACCACTTCACCGGAGTCACCGGAAGCGTAAGGGTGAAATTCACTGTCTTAGTATCTTTTAAATTTTCTGCGAATAAAAGTTGCTTATTGGTGCCTTCAATAACACTGCTTTGAAATTGTGCTATCGAGCTGTCTTCCACACTATATTCCACAGAAAACAAAATCGATTTATGACGTATCCCGATTTTAAAATTATCAGATGTAGCAGGCTGCAAAGCCGGATTACCGGAAAAAAAAGTTGATGGGTCAAGGAAGATGATGAACGGCGCCATATCATCGAATGTAGGCCGCGTGATCCGCTTACTATAAGCCAGGTTCACTGAATTATTCTCATTAAAATCTTTTGAAAGAAATACACTCGGAAACCATTCTCCGAATTGCCTGTCAACGATATCAGGTTGTTCTGCAGAACCTAAATTAGAATTCGTGTGCTCATACCGTAGACCAGCTTTCAGATTTATCCCGGCAAATACCGGAGTTTCAATAGATGCATAGCCTGCAAGGATATCTTCATTCAGATCGTATTTGGCTGTAAGCATAGGATCCTCATTCCAATCCTGTCCGGTCAAATAATCAACACCTACGTCATTGGTAAAATGCGAGACTGTCCCTTTGATACCGGTTTCAAGCTTCATCTTTTTACCAATGCCCGAATTGTAATCAATCTTGCCAACCTTTATGTTGATCGGTGTCAATTTATGCGCTCGTGTGTGATCTGTAAAAAGGAAGTTACCTTCTCCATCTGAATAAATATTCTCATACTCAGTCGGATTATTATCCTTGTAAGAAAGAATGTTGGCATCGAATGTTAATTGTCGTCCTTCTGCGAATGTGTGCTGGATATTGAGGTTAGCACCGATGTGTTTCCATTGATTTAATTCCTGGTTATTGATCACGATGGAAGTATCAAGATGACCATTGCGTGAAATGAAGGATGTATTTCTTGCATCCATTTCCCATTTCGTATCATACCCATCCACCAGTATTCCTACGATCGTCTTTTTATCCAGCTGGTAGTCGAGACCTAATCGTGCATTATGATTATTGGTGCCGGGATCTCGCACACTCCTTGTGTCAGTTTCAAGAATATCTCCGTTCAATCCTATTCTCCTGTAAAACTCAAATATCTGTTCGGCAGCATCTCTTGTATAACTATAATCACCATACAGATTTATTTTACCCTGGCGATAATTAAAATTGAGATTACCATTGATCTGTTCTCCTTTACCATACCCCAGGCTAAGACCAACAGAACCATTCAAACCATCATCAAGACTTTTCTTCAGGACGATGTTGATATATCCGGCATTACCTTCTGCATCGAATCCGGCTGGCGGCGTAGTGATGACCTCTATTCGTTCTATATTGTCTGAGCTCATTCCTGCCAGCAACCTGACTACTGCATCGGCAGGCATGTAATTGATCCGGCCATTGATCATGACGACAACACCGTTTTTTCCGCTTATCGAAAGTGTATTACTTTGGTGATTGACTACTACACCAGGAGTTCGTTCCAGGACTTCAAGTGCGTTTGTCCCCGACGAAGTGATGCTATTGGCAACATTGATTACAAGACGATCTATCTTTTGTTCGAAAAGAGGTTTTTTAGCTACTACTTCCACTGCATTCATCAACACAGCATCTTCATGGATGACTATTCCTCCAAAATCTTTTGAAGGTGAATTTTCAGTTAATGTAAATGGATCACTGAAATAATCTACCATTCCAATCATGGATATCCGAAGCATATACGAGCCGGGCACTACATTGTTGATTTCGAAGTGACCATTATCACCTGCTACGGCGCCTCTGAAAAGTGAGCTATCGGCGGCTGTTAGTAACAGCACATTTGCAAAAGAAACAGGCTGTCCCTTTTCATCTTTTATGATTCCGTGCAGGTTGGATTGGGCCGATAGAAAATTAAAGTGTAGACCCAACAATACAACAAGAAAACTGGTTGTTTTCGTAAAATTCGAGAGGAGGCTTTTCATCCGGCGAAATTATAATTAATTACGGTAGTGATGCTTAAAAAACCACCAATGGATAGCATACGTATATGAGAGACGGAAATTTTCCGATTTACGTTTCCTGGAATTCAAAACTCCTTAATAATCTTCTCTCTGCTATTTCAATACAGTTGAACCAATCTTGGGTTCAATTGGCAGAAATTTCAATAAATCTTCACCTGAAACTACTTTAATACCGTCTTCGGTGCTGATGACCATAGATTGAAAATTTCTATACTTATATAAAATCATTTTTTCCATAGCTAATTTCATTCCGGCTATCCATTTGATAACAATTTCATCTTTTATTTCTGTTTCCATTATTGTTCCTTAAATTTTTGAAAAAGTTCATGATTATAGATTGTCAATTGTCCATCAATGAATTGAGATATTATCTCAAATTCAGTATTTGAATTATCGATTAAAAGCCAAACATTAACTAATTCCTGATAAGCATTTTTAAAATTGCTTATTCCTCTTCCATATCTCCTTTTGATGGTTTCCTCAGGGATTTGATGACCACCTTCAATTACTCTTTGTGCTACTCTTTCAAGTGCAAGTTGCACACTATTCAGCCAAAAGAAAAAAATGAATATTCTGTAATTAGATTGTTTGGCCTTCATAATGATTTCAACTGTATTCTTTGATGATAGAGTTGTTTCAAACCCAAATTCTACCCCTTCATCTAATAGATGGTGAATTCGTTCTAACATAATTTTACCCGAAGTGATCGCCACACTCTCTGTATTGAATGGAGAAATACCTTTTGCAATTTCGTCGGCATTGATAAATTCCTTACAACCAAGTAGTTCAGGCAAGACGACAAATGAAGCGGTAGTCTTTCCAGCCCCATTGCATCCGGCAATAATATAAAGATTTGGTTGAATAGACATTCATACAAAAGTAATGGAATACATTGGAAGATTCACATTTGCTTATCTATACAATTAATATGATCAAACTTGATTGGAATCTAACCTAGTACTTCACAATTTTAAAACAAATATTTGAAGCATCCTGATTTGAAATTTGAATAAAATAAACTCCATCTGGAATTCCAGGTGTGATATCTAGATTGTATGTAAAATTTGATTTTTGTTCCAGTGTTGTTTTATAAATTGTCGTTCCGGTAATGTCTATAATGGAAATTTTTAATCCATCCGGATCCCCCTGATATTTTTCAAAATCCAGGGTTACATGGTCATTTACTATAGTCGGGTAAATGATAATTCCCTTAAATGCTGAATTTTGCAAATTTGCATCTACTCCACTTATCAGATCCAATTCCTCCACGGGAAATGTCATCAACCCGCGACTAAACGTTGCTGCTACAATCGTATTCGTCACCGGATTGAAATCAATATCATATACAGGCATGTATGGAAAATTCACTCCCAACCTATCCCATGCAACTCCTGTGTTGAAACTCACATACACTCCACCATCAGTTGCTGCAAATAATACTTCATCATTCCATCCGGGAAGGATAAACAAATCATTCACTCCTGCCATTGGTGCATTTACACCTAAAGAGATCCATGTCTTACCTGCATCATCACTCTGATAAATGTAAGGTGTATTGTCATTGTCCCTGTAACCTGAATACGTAGCGAACACACCCTCAGGATTTTTAGTTGAACAAGTTATAGCTGTTACATAAAATCCTGGTGTTCCCTCGGTGATATCCATCCAGTTGATCCCTCCATCGGGTGTAGTCCATACTTTTCCATCCTGCGTACCTGCATACAATCTCATATTATCCATGTCCGATTGTGCCAGAGCAGTGATCGCCGGATACCTGCTACCTAATATGTTAACACCTCTTGTGAGATCGGGACTGATGCTGATCCAGGTTCGCGATGAATCACGTATATCCAACCGGAATACATTTGCTGCTGCGCAATATAAAATTTTAGGATCATCAATGTCCAGGAGAAAAGGCATATCCCAATAGCGTGTTCCAAACAAACCTTCATCCAATGGTTCAAAATTGAATCCATCCTTTGTCAGGACAATACCACCATACTGTATCATGTAATATGCCCACGATGGTTCAGTTGGATCAAAGCGGGGTTGAAATCCATCACCACCATAGTAACGGGACCATTCGTTAAGAATTCCTGCATTACCACCGGAAGTCCCATTATCCTGAGCACCTCCAAAATATTGATCAGGCAAATGAGGATTAAAAGCAGTCCTGTAAAACTGCGTGGAAGGAATATTTTCAATATCCATCCATGGCAGCGATTGATCGACAGGAGATCGATATGCACCTCCATCTGTACCGAGAATTATTTTACCTGCTGCAAATACAAGATCATGCTTGTCAGCATGCACTTCATATGTCCACCATTCAGGCGCCGCAAGAAACCAGCTCACACCGCCATCGAGTGTACGATAAAGATCTACACCCAACAGGAAAATATCATCCGGATTTTCCGGATTCACTTTCAATGCTTCAAAATACCATCCAAAGCTTCCAAATAAATCACATGGTAAGCCACCTAATGGATCAGCCGGAACTACTTCCCAGCTCGTGCCACCATCATGTGATTTAAATATCCCGGTTAATGATTCAGTATAGCCGGCACACTCACTGTTCTGTACAAATCCCATGTAGCTGATAAATAATGTACCATCACTACTGATATCAATACTCGTTCTTGAATGTATATTTCCCGGCAATATATCTGTTATATTTTCCCACGTGGCGCCATAGTCCTTGCTCCTGTACATGGATGTACCCGGACCGACGGTAGTGGCCATTTTGTTCGATCTTAAGCGAGTCCATCCGGATGCGTATACATATCCCGGCCGAACTGGATCAGTCACAAGATCAATCACTCCGGTGCTATCATCTATTGTCAGTGTTTTATTCCAGATAACTCCACCATCAACTGATCTGAAAAGCCCTCTTTCATTTCCTTTCCGAGAAGGATATCCCATGCTGCCTGCATAAATGATATTTTCATCGATTGGATCAATTGCCACTTTCGATAAAATCCCGGTTCCCTCCAAACCTGAATACGACCAATGAACACCTGCATCATCTGAACGATAAATACCTGATCCCAAAAATGGATATCCGGAAATATTGACATCACCTGTTGTAGCAAAAACTCGATCCGGATCATGCGGATCAAATGCGATGTGACTGACCGCAAGAGAAACCTGGTCGTCAAACACAGGCTCCCAATCGATGCCTCCATTTTCTGTTCTATACATTCCACCTTGTGAATAACCCATTAGCATGATATCAGGGTTGAGAGGATGTATTGCAATTGCATTGATACGACCACCAATATTTCCAGGACCTTCAATTTTCCACGGATAATCTAATCCGCGATGTGAACGGCTGGCTGACTTGTCAGACGCAATGACCTCTTTAAGTTTTGAATGAAACAATTCTGGTGATGCATCGAAGTCAGGATAATTACGATCGAGAAAGAATAATTCATTAGGAAATAAATGACTGGCATCTTTTTTAGATTCTCCTTCTTCAGACTCTTTTTCAGCTTGAAGATCACCTGCATAATGTTCATTCGCTGGAAGCAATTGCATGGCTATCAAAACCATTCCGGCAAAAATGGTAAAGAACAAAATGGCAGATCTGATCTTCATACTTGTCAAAAATACACAAATGGATGAGAGCAGATGAAACATACCTCTGTTATTACAGCTTAATTGACAGGTATTTGACTGTTAATAGATAAATTCCTTTTCGATGCAGAATGAAAGGACGCTGTATACTGGACTCGAGATGTCTTATTGTCAACGCAATGTATGGTTCGGCTTAGTATTCACGGAGCCTGTGCTGCTTTTTTGCAGTATCGTTGTATCAGCAAATTTCCGATTTGCGATCTGGAAAGCAAATAATGAATACAAATAATGAATGCAAATACATGCAAAACCGAGTTTTGCTGACACTCTACTTCGACACCTAACGCTCAACCATGTGCAGCTCAGTAACCAGGTAGATACAATCTACGCTTAACCGTAATCGTCTTTGTAAAATATTGGCTTACTGCCTATTGCTTATTTCCAATTGCAATGGTTCCCAATAATACTCTTTCCAACCTTCATTCAATCCTTCAAATGCAGATGCAGGAACACCAGTCTGAGTGAACGAAAGCTTTGTTCCTTTTACATTCGGTTGAAGCAGGAATGTACATTCAGAAAAATGATCATCAGGCCATCCTTCTTCTTTAAAATGCCATGCCTGCACGATTTTTTTTCCTGGATCTAATTCAATATTGTAGCCATGACAATAACCATCGAAGACTGTAAATTTTCCATTGGCCCGTTTACTCATTGTAGTTTTTGAACCGTGGATCTGTGACATGGCTTTTGCACTCAGGAGTATGTCATACAATTTATCGGGCGTTGTGGGAAAAGTTATGATTTGTTTGATGGTTTTGGTTTTCATTTAATATTTTCTAACCCGCAGTTTTTTATAATTAATAACAGAATATGAATTTTTGAATGCTTCAAAATTATTCTGAAATATTTTCAACACCAATTGCATTTTTGTATTAATATCCAGATTACCCAACCTAAGTAAGACAATACCGTGATTTGGTTTTTTAATTCGAAAGGCAAGTTCACCAAAGTCTTTGTCCTCAGTAATAAGAACAAAATTATTTTTGTACGAATGGGCTAGAACCTGATCATCATGCCATCCCGGATTCTCATCAGCTATCGAAAAAACGTAAAAACCACTATTCCTGAGAGCAATAATAATTCTATAATCAACACTTTCGTCTGCTAGAAAGATCTCCACTATACTTCCTTGGGATTTGAATAAATAATATCATTCCTTACTGAATCTGTGGCATACGCAAGTGCTGCCTGAATAGCAAGCTTATTTAATCTGTTGTAAGCTAAAAGCAAATCCTCCCAGGATTCGCCATAGGAAAGCTTTTCAAGAATAAGGTCAACGGGTATCCTGGTTCCCTTAAAAACAGGTTTCCCAAATAGTATTTCCGGGTTTGATTCTATATATTCTTTCCAATCAATCATAAGTTCAAATTTTTCTAATAGAGTCTACAAAAATAAATGAAATAAAATTCCATTTATCAAAAAACTTGCATGATGAATTTTGCTTTAATCACATTAAATATCAAAGTTAACTATGATTTTAATTCATTTGCCCTTGCCTATCGTCTATGGTCCATGGTCTTTCCTATCGCCAGACATTCACCTCCGGACTCAGTTTGATTCCAAATTTTTTCTCAACAGACTTTATGATCTCTCCTGCTAAATTCCAGATCTCGACACCACTTGCATTGCCAAGATTAACTAATACCAAGGCTTGTTTTTCATAAGATCCTGCATTCCCAATACTCTTTCCTTTCCACCCTGCCTGTTCAATCAACCAACCTGCTGCAATTTTCATTTCTCCCCCACCTGCAGCATAGCCTGGAATGTCCGGGAAATTATCCTTCAATTTTTGATATTGCAATAATGAAACAATTGGGTTTTTGAAAAAGCTTCCTGCATTACCAATCACTGCAGGATCAGGAAGCTTACTTTGACGAATCCTTATTACAGCATTACTCACATCGTGAATTGTAGGATTCAAAATGCCTTGTTGATCTAATACATCTTGTATGACTCCATAAGATGTATTGAGCTTATGATCTCTTGTCAAACGAAGTGAAACACCGGTGATGACATACATTCCCTTAGCCTCCTGTTTGAATATGCTGTCGCGATATCCAAATCGACATTCGTCTTTGAAAAATCGCTTCACTTCTCCCGTGCCGATTCGTATTGCTTCCAATGAGTGAAACACAGATTCTAATTCCACTCCATAGGCTCCAATATTCTGAATCGGCGATGCACCTACAGTACCAGGTATCAACGAAAGATTTTCTATACCACCAAGATTTCTATCCAATGCCCACAAAACGAATTGATGCCAGTTCTCCCCTGCCCCGATATGGATCAACGGATCTTCTTCATTCTCTTCATCAATCTCAATTCCTTTCAATTCAATCCTCAAAACATTTCTTTCAATATCACCGATTGGCAACACATTGCTTCCACCTCCTAGTATCAACGGATTCTCAAGAAACTGCGCAGCAAGCTTCAATTCTTCAATATCCTCAATACGATACAGGTGATCACACGATGCATCCACACCGAAGGTGACAAATGATTTGAGAGATGCGTTGTTTATTAATTCCAAAGTATTTCTTTCGTGAGACGTGAAACGTGAAACGTGAGTATTTTATAGTAAATCATTAAACATTTGATTCGGAAGTAAAAAAAATGGAACCACATAGACACATAGCTAACATAGAATGTCACATAGAAAAATAAAGACTTCCTTAGCCTTCGCCTCAGCCTTCGCCTATTTTATGCCTCAGCCTTCATATATCAAACTGTAATCTCGCCAAGGCACCATAAACTCCATCTTCTTTCGCAATTAACTGATCATGCGTCCCCTTTTCGATCACCTTTCCATCCTCCAAAACATAGATGCAATCAACATTTCTTATAGTCGCTAATCTATGAGCTATAATAATTGCTGTCCTTCCTTCAAGTAATCTTTCCAATGCTTCCTGAACCACTTTCTCAGACTCTGCATCAAGTGATGATGTAGCTTCATCAAGAATAAGAATATCCGGATTTCTCAACACAGCTCTTGCAATAGCAATACGCTGACGCTGTCCACCACTCAACTTAATACCACGTTCGCCAACAACCGTTTCAAATCCTTCTGGAAATGACTGTATAAATTCAAGACTATTCGAAGTCCTTGCTGCTTCCATCAATTCTTCTTCAGTAGCCTGCGGATGACCATAAAGAATATTCTCTTTGATAGTTCCTCCAAAAAGCAATACTTCCTGCGGTACCAGTGCATACACAGATCGATACGAAGAAAGATCCATCTGCTTGATATCCTTTCCGTCAAGCGTAATACTTCCTTTTTGCCATGGATAAAGACGCATCAGCAAGGAAGCAATCGTACTCTTTCCAGAACCACTTTGACCTACCAGAGCAATTTTCTGACCAGGCATGATATCCATGTCTATCCCTTTCAAAACAGCCATGTCAGGACGAGAAGGATATTCAAAATAAACATCATCGAAACGAATATGCCCGATGACTTTTGGCCTCACCACGTTAACAGGTACACCTACTTCTACCGGTTCATCCAATATTTCCCTGATCCGTTCAGTACCACCAAGTGCGGTTACAATCTCAGTATAGAAATTACCAAGACTTCCGATCGAACCACCAATGATAGCCGTGTAAGCAATAAATGTCACGAGCTCACCGGTTGTCATCGAATTATTTTGCACCATCGTTGCTCCATACCAGAGAATAAAAAAGATCGCTCCAAATAAAATAATGATGATAAAGCTTGCGAATATGGCCCGGTACTTCGCCAGTTGCAGCGATGTCTTCACCACATTACCCATTTCATTTTTATACCGGTTGTATTCGAATGTTTCATTCGTGAAGGCTTTGACCGTATTTATGTTTTGAAGCGTTTCTTCTACAACTGTATTTGTATTGGCCAATGATTTCTGCCTGCTTCTTGAAAGATTTCTCACATACCTGCCAAAAAACATCGCCCCGACAACGATCACCGGGAATGTTGCGAGCATGGTCAAACTTAATTTCGGTGTTGTCACCAAAAGAAAAATAACTCCGGTGACAAGGATCAACACTTGCCTGATAAGCTCTGCAAGCGTTGTAGAAAAAACCATCGAGAGCCGGTTGACATCTTCTGATATCCTGCTTGTAAGATCACCCACCCTGTTCTTTTCAAAAAAATAAACAGGCAACCCGATCAGCTTTTGATAAATGCTGCTTCGTACATCCGCCATTCCCTTTTCACTCACCACAGCAAACCAGATCACCCGTAGATAACTCATGATGCCCTGCAACACAAGTATGGCGATAAGGACAAGACCGATCTGGTTGAGATTAAGACCCAGCTTCCCTTTCCCTGCCGCCACATCCACCAGTTCCCCTGCTAAACGTGGAAAAGCCATAAATATGAGACTTCCCAGAAAAAGCAGGATCAACCCGCCGATAAAATGCCATCGATAAGGTCGTATAAACCTCAGCATCCCCTTTACTTCTTTCAATTGTTGCAGGGTTAGCTTCTTAGATTTCTCCTCCCCGTTAAGCGATTCCTGTCTTCTTCTTCCCATTGCCATATAAGGGCAAAGGTATAGAATGGAAACAGTTTAAGAATGTAACTGCTCTGTGATCAGAATTCTTTAGAATAAATACTTTTCATCATATTCAACACCATGCTCTTCAAGCAGTCCTCTATATTCTTCTTCAAATGAGATTGAACCATGATGTGCCTCCTGATTTTGAACATACCTCACCAAATTAGGAACTGCATCATAAGAATATGTGAATGCACCATATCCATCCTGCCATCCATTGAAATTTGGAATCAGTTCTTCCTGATTAATAAAACTATTACAACTGATCTTGATATCCTTTATCAAAGGAGCCAGGGCTATCATAGGATGAATGTGTGTCACAATATGAAGATGATCTTCCACTCCATTTACACTGTACAGATGGCAATTTTTATTTGCCAGCAATCCACTGATGTATTTGAAAATCCTTTCCCTTGGTTTTTTCATCATACATCTCTCCCGGTTCTTTGTGCTGTAGACAATTTGGTAAATGATTTGGGTGTGCGTACTCATGATCATAAAGTTTTGATACCCTATAATGTCTCGAGACACTCAAAACGTGACCGCTTTTCGAAGATTTTCCAAAAAAAAGTTCAATCCTTTCAGGATTGAAGATTCTGATCGTCATTTTACCCCGGGTTGCGACCCGGGGTTAATAATGTCAAAGCCTTTCAGGCTTATTGTCCGCGTTGATTTCCAAAGGATCACGCGATGGATTTTTTCAATCCCTTCAGGATTGTACATTTTGATATCGCTTTTACCTCGGGTTGCGACCCGTTACCCCGGGTTGCGACCCGTTACCCCGGGTTGCGACCCGTTACCCCGGGTTGCGACCCGGGGTTAATAATGTCAAAGCCCTTCAGGCTTATTGTCCGCGTTGATTTCCAAAGGATCACGCGATGGATTTTTTCAATCCCTTCAGGATTGAACATTATGGTCCACCTTATTCCCCGGGTTGCGACTCGTTACCCCGGGTTGCGACCCGTTACCCCGGGTTGCGACCCGGGGCTAATAACGTGCAAGCCTTTCAGGCTTGAACCGATCCTGAAAGGATCTGACATCATTTACACCGATTAAAACCCAGAAACGTGCAAGCCTTTCAGGCTTGAACTGATCCTGAAAGGATCTGACAGAAATCCCGAAGGGATTTGACATTATTAGCCATGGGTGAAACCCATGCCTAACCCCATCCATGACGTGTTGGGTGACAAAAAAAGGTCTGAGTTCCCCAACTCAGACCATTAATAAACCAATCTCATGAACGAGATAATAGACGAATAAAGTCAGTCTTTACACCCGATGACTAGCAAGGCTTGTCATACAGGTATGTATTTCCTTTGAGCACTTCATCACCATCATCATCCGATACGGTGAGTCGTGACATTTTCATTTCGGAAGCAGGTGGCACCACATCCAGCTGGATCTTCCGGCGCGCAAATGCAGGCACCTTGGTCATCTCCGCTATCCATTCCGAATTCTGCAGACGGCTTGGATTAATATTCAATTGTTGCGGAGCTGGTTCTTCACGCTGACGTTGTGCTTCCTTTTCTTTGAGCGTTCTGCGGATCTCCTCTCTCTTCTCCACATCATCGGCGCGTACGTATGGATCATTATACGTGTGCTTTGCCTTATCCGGATGCATTTCTTTAGGTTCTTTACTGATGACAGGCTCAAATTCGATCACTCTTTCATCCGAGATCTGCATGTCATCGATGTCTCTTGGTTTAGTTGAGATACCCATCATATCCTCATCGATGCCTACCAATATTTTCTGTGTATCCTGTTTTTCAGGCTTCATCATATTCTGTTCAAAACCTGTAGCGATGATCGTAACAGAAAGTTTTTCACCTAAGCTTTCATCGATACAATTTCCCCAGATCAGATCTGTTCCATATCCGGCTTCTGCCTGCACATATTCAGTGATCTCGAATATTTCATCCATAGTCACTTCCATGCGGCCTGATGAAATGTTGAGCAGAATGTGCTGTGCACCTCTTATATCATTGTCTTCAAGTAATGGACTATTCAACGCTGCCTGAACAGCTTTCCTAGCCCGGTGCTCGCCATCAAACATTGCAGTACCCATGATCGCAACACCACTATCTCTCATCACTGTATTGACATCTTCGAAATCAACATTGACATAACCCGGCATCGTAATGATTTCTGCTATACCTCTTGCTGCAGTAGTCAGGATATTATCTGCTCTGCTGAATGCATCAGACAATTTAAGATCACCATGGATATCTCTCAGCTTATCATTTGAGATCACAATGAGGGCATCCACATTATTTTTCATTTCTTCAAGACCTTCCAATGCCTGGCGTTTTCTCCTGCTTCCTTCGAAAGTGAATGGAAGTGTGACGATACCTACAGTTAATATATCAGCTTCACGAGCAGCTTTCGCGATGATTGGCGCAGCCCCTGTTCCTGTACCGCCACCCATGCCGGCAGTTACAAAAAGCATCTTCGTGCCATCAAGTATGAAGTCGCGGATATCATCGATGGATTCAATGCAAGCCTGCTTGCCCATCTGTGGCCTTGATCCTGCACCACGTCCACCCGTTAGTTCCGGGCCAAGACGGATCTTCACAGGCACAAGGCTTGTTTCCATTGCCTGGTTGTCCGTGTTGCATATCGCAAAGTCGACACCTGAGATCCCCTGCTTGTACATATAGGATACGGCATTGCTTCCACCGCCTCCCACACCAAGGACTTTGATGATGCTCTTTTCTACTTTTGGTATATCGAATAACATGTTGTCTGAATTTTAAGATTATGGGCTATAATTTGTTCCTGGTACGTCATGAATAGATTAGAGAAAATCCTGGTCCGGTGTAGCTTCGAAAAACTCTTTCGTTTTATCGAGGATCTTGTCAAACCATTTCGGACCACTTCGATCCTGTTTTTGCTCCGGCATTTCTTCATTCCCTACCGTAGCAGTCATTTTCTCCTTCACAGGCTCTGTAGTTTTTGTTGCAATCATATTGTTTGTTGCCACTTCTTCTTCAGTTTCAGGAGAAGCCAGTCCATGTATGATGAGACCAATCGCTGTTGCATAAATCGGGCTTGAAACATCATCTCTCTGTCGCGATGCAATGTGTTCGATAGGTAATCCTACTCTTGCACTCATACCTGTTCTGTATTCAGCCAGTAGATCGACTTTACTTAATAAAGCACCTCCACCTGTCAACACGATACCACCGATCAGCTTGCGCTCATAACCTGACTTCTTAATTTCAACTCGTACTAACTCAAGGATCTCTTCCATCCTCGCCTGTATGATCAGCGACAGATTCTTCTCAGAGATCTCTTTATAATCTCTTCCATTGAAGCTTGGTATCGTAATGATGCGATTGTCAACAATACATTCTGCCAATGCGGATCCGAATTTCTTTTTCAGTTTCTCTGCCTGCTCATACATCACTGTACATCCTTCTTTGATATCTGCAGTGATGACATCTCCTCCGAATGGAACCACTGCAGTATGCCTGATGATGCCTTCCTGGAAAATCGTGATGTCGGTAGTACCTCCACCAATATCAACCAATGCTACTCCGGCTTCTTTTTCTTCTTCACTCAAAACTGCTGCTGCAGATGCAATTGGTTCGAGAACAAAGTCTGCTACTTTGAGCCCTGCTTTTTCCACACATCGCTCGATATTTTTATGCGCAGATAATTGTCCGGTTACCACATGGAAATTTCCAATCAACCTGTGACCACACATGCCTACAGGATCAAGGATTCCTTCTTCATCATCGACAGTATATTCCTGTGGCAGGATGTGTAATATTTTATCCCCGGGAGGCAATGCAAGCCTGTACATATCATCGAGCAATGTCTGTAGATCTGATTTAGTGATCTCTTTATCTGCATCAGCAAGAGTAAGTATACCCTGGTGTTGCAGGCTCTTGATATGTTGACCGGCAATTCCCGCATAGACTTCAAGAATTTCCATACCGGCACTTTTTTCTGCCTGTATGACTGCCTCTTCAATGGACCGAACTGTCTTGTCTATGTTGGCTACCACTCCGCGACGTACACCTTCTGATGCCACTTTTCCGACACCAAGGATTTCAATGCTACCGTATTCATTTCTACGGCCAACCATGACACAAATTTTTGTCGTTCCGATGTCAAGTGCGACCACCGTCTTTGACTTTTGAGTTTCTCTGTATCTCATGAGGATAAAATTTTATTGGTTTAATCTTCTTTTAGCTACGATCTGCCCGGCAAATCGCGTATCAACATATGCATATGTATCCCACCCGGTGCTGGGAAGTGCTTCCTTGTAAAATTTCCTGAGACGTTCTACTTTGTCTTCAAGATCATTCGTATTTCCGATCAGGATCTTTGAAGGACCCAGGCGTGGAACTAACCATATTTTTTCTTTGGATTCAAAATAGATCTGATCTATCAGCGAACCCATGAATTCATTGTCCTGCAGCATCAGCGTGATATCAAAAAGAGAAGCGACAGGCCATTTCTTTACATCATTCGTCACCGGAAAATCACCATTCACCAGCGGAACTCTCGCCGTAAAATTTCTCGAAACCGGCATGCGTACTGTATCTGCATCGACGTACCAATGTGAACCATGATTATCCACAATCCGCATGACAGGCATTCGTTGGCGAATCGAAAGCGTCAGTGTTTTATTTGCTCCGAGAAATACTGAAGCTTCTTTCACATACGGACTGGTAGAAAGAAATTGCTCAATGCTGCGCATGTCCACCAGTTCGATCGGTAATCCTTTCAACGGACCGAATTTTTTAACCACCGTCTTTACGATGTCTTCGGGCAGGATCAGGTTATTTCCTTTATCCAACAACAATACCTCAGCCTGCACATCTGTGATGACTTCATCTGACCTGAACTGCGCTGCCATGAGTGTGATACCCGTGAGCGTAGCCAGCAGCAGAAGCCACATGAAGGTTTTGATACGTTGCTTATTTCCTTTAATCATTTTTATATAGTTTCCTGATCAGCTCAGGAATATGTTTATCCAGATCTCCTGCACCCAATGTGATCAGCACATCAGGTTTTTTTTGAACTATCCAATCAAGCCAGGTCTCACCCTGAAACCTTTTTTTATTTGGATTCTTCATCAGGTCAAATATTGTTTGGGAGCTTACACCCGGTATTGGTTTTTCACGCGCAGGATAGATATCGATGATCACCGGAACATCCAATAAATCCATCGCCGCTGCAAATCCTTCTGCTAAATCTCTCGTCCTCGAATAAAGATGTGGTTGAAAAACACCTACCACTGGTTTTCCATATGTTTCTTTCGCAGCAGTGATGGCTGCAATCAATTCTTCCGGATGATGTGCATAATCATCTATCAGCACATTCGTTGCATCCTGGTACCTGATTTCAAACCGCCGCGAGACTCCTTTGAATCCCGGTAATGCTTCTTTCAGTTTTTCTCCATCCCCTCCGATCTCAAGCGCCATGGCACATGCTGCAGTCGCATTCAATACATTATGTCTGCCTGGCATTAGTAAAGCCATTTCATTTAGCTCTTTTGTGGGTGTTACTAATGCCCAGTGCCAGACACCTTTTTCCACTTTCATATCCGCTGCATGATAATCTCCTTGTTCTAATCCGAAAGAAATCAGCTTAATATTTTGTGCTTTCAATTCATCCATGACTTTTTTACCTATCAAATCCTCCAGGTCATGACGGTAGATCAATGTGCCTTTTGATTCAATCTGCAAAAGAAACTGCCTGTAACCATTGAGCATTTCTTCATACGTTCCGTAGATGTCCAGGTGATCCGGATCCATGGCCGTCAACACTACCCACCGTGGATGAAGTCTCAAAAATGATCTGTCATATTCATCTGCCTCTACTACCATGAGATCAAGACTCCTTGAAATAAAATTGGAATCATAATTCACCGCAATTCCACCAAGCAATGCTGTATGTTTAATCCCAACCCGATCCAACAAATAACTGATCATTGAAGAGGTGGTAGTTTTTCCATGCGTACCTGCTACTGCTATCGTATCCACTCCATTCGTCGTCCACTCCAATGCTTCTGATCGCTTAACCATCGGAACATTGAACCGTACAAAATGCGCACGTATCCTGTTTTCAAAAGGTATTGCAGGAGTATAGATCACGAGTTCAGGATGTCCTGTGATTTCTTCCGGATCATCATCAAACTGGATGTTAGCACCTTCTTTCGTCAATGCTTCTGTCACAGTTGAAGATGACCTGTCGTAACCGCTCACTTTGATGTCATTCAAAAGACACCATCGCGCCAGTGCACTCATCCCTATGCCACCTATACCGAGGAAGTAGATGTGATTATATTCTTTTAGCTCCATCATGATATCGATCCTTTTGTAGCTAACTGAATAATTGTATCTGCTATCTCATCCGCAGCATTTTGTTTCGCCAGCTTCATAATGTTGTATTCCAGCTTTTGTAATTCATCCGGATGATCCAACAACCTGAGTGCTTCAGGAAACGCTTTTTTCGGTGCGTCTGCATCTTTGATTAAAATCGCTGCACCCATGTACTCCAGTGCCATTGCATTGTGCGTCTGGTGATCTTCTGCCACATAAGGAGAAGGTACCAGTATCGCAGGCTTGCCTGTCAAAGCAAGTTCACTGATCGTGATGGCTCCTGCCCTTGCGATCACCACATCGGCTAACGCATAAGCTAAATCCATCCTGTCAATAAACACTGTCGCTTTTACCTGGCTCAACTCCGCTGAAGGTGTGCTTAAATAATTATCGGCGTAAAGCTTCCCAATCTGCCAAAGAACTTGTATATCATTTCGATTTGTTACCAAATCGTAAGAATTTTTTATTGTTTCATTGATTGTACGTGCGCCCAGGCTTCCACCAAATGCCAGGACTGTTTTTTTAGCCGGATCCAACCCGAAATATGCTGCAGCTTCAACTTTTGAAATTTCTTTCGCCAGCTGGCTTCGCATCGGATTCCCGGTGAGCATTATTTTATGAGCGGGAAAATATTTTTCCATTCCCGGGTATGCCACACAAATCATTTTCGCTTTCGCAGCCAATATTCTATTCGTCACACCAGGATAACTATTTTGTTCCTGCAACACCGATGAAATTCCCATCGCTGCTGCTGCTCTTACTAAAGGCCCGGAAGCATATCCACCAACTCCAACCACAACATCCGGTTTAAATCTCTTCACTATAGATCTGCATTTCACCAGGCTGTGCAAGACTTTTACAGGGAACAAAAGATTTGTCAGTGTCAACTTGCGTTTAAAACCACTGATCCATATTCCTTCGATCTTATATCCTGCAGCCGGTACTTTCTCCATCTCCATCCTACCCATCGCACCTACAAACAATATGTCAATGAACACATCGCGTCTTTTCAACGCATCGGCTATCGCAATAGCCGGGTATATATGGCCACCCGTTCCACCACCACTAATGATGATTTTCATCGAGAGGTTTTATTTCAACTTTTCCAACGTCATTAGCAGACTGCTCAATAAACCGGCTTACACTCAGGATCATACCGAATGCCATGCAGGTGATCAGCATGGATGTTCCTCCTTTACTCACCAGTGGCAATGTCAAACCTGTCACCGGAACAAGATTCACAGACACGGCAATATTTGCAAAAGCCTGTATGACGATATTCAGGCAGAGACCCATCGCAAGCAATGCACCAAATGTTTTCGGACTTCTTGTCACCATCGATGTGCATTTCAAAAACAGCAACAGGAAAAGAACAATGATGATCAGTCCGCCCAGCAATCCATACTCCTCACATATAATGGCGTAAATAAAATCCGCATATGAATACGGCAGATAATTACGTTGTGTGCTCAATCCCGGACCAACACCAAACCAGCCGCCATCCGCAATCGCAATCTTCGCTTGCTGTATTTGATATCCGCCATCTGAATTGCCTAAAAATTCTGCAACCCTGTTTGTCCATGTAGAAACTCTTATTGCATCCGGAAAAACCATCCCAAGTAACACGAGACCTCCAAGGAATGCAGCTCCAAGCAATATCAATAAGAAAATATATTTCAAGTGAACCCTGCCGATAAACATCAATGTCATCGCTGTAATGAATAATAAAAGTGCTGTACTAAGGTTGTTCGGTGCTATTAATCCACATACCACGATGATCGGCAGCATCAAAGGGAGAAATGCACTTTTGAAATCTTTGATGACATCCTGCTTCATCGATATCGATCTCGCGATATACATGATCAATGCAATAGCCGCGATATCCGATGTCTGAAAGCTTAATCCTATGCCCGGGATTGATATCCATCTCCGGGCGTCGTTAATCTCCGGTCCAAACAACATTGTATACAATAACAATGGAATCGTGATGACCAGCAAAATGGGTGCAATCCGTGAATACACGGTATAATGGGTGTTATAACATACATAGCAGAGGAATATCCCCACCATGGCAATGACCATATGTTTGATAAGATGGATCTCCGCGTGTCCACCATTGTATCTGAATGCAATCGTACCTGTAGAGCTGTATACTGCCAATACAGAAGTAAGACAGAGCAAAGCCACGATGACCCAGATCCCTCTGTCACCTTTTAAGTTCTTTGCTATGTGTACTGCTCTATACAATTTAATTGTTTATGAAGTTTATTGGGTTTAGATGTTTAGTCGTTTAGATGTTTAGGCAGTGATATTGCATTTTGTGTTTATCATTTTCCTTCTTTATTCTATATTCAGAATTCAAGATTCAAGATTTCCTTTCTCATTCCTAATTCATAATTCATTCACTTCTCTCTTAAACTGATCTCCTCGATCTCTGTAATCCCTGAAGAGATCAAAGCTTGCGCATGCGGGAGACAACAACACGGTGTCTCCGGGTAATGCAAGCGAAGCAGCTCGACGCACTGCTTCGCCCACGGTTGTAGTTTCTGATATTTGATTGACCTTTGTCGAAAAAGTTTCATATAGTTTTTTGTTATCCAGTCCAAGGCAAATCAATGCCCTAACCTTTTTTTCTACCAGCTCCATGATCTGCTGGTAATCATTTCCTTTATCCTGTCCACCTGCGATCCATATCACCGGTGTCTTCATCGCCTCGAGTGCATAATACACTGCATCTACATTTGTGGCTTTGCTGTCATTGATGTACCTCACCCCGTTTTTTTCATTTACAAATTCCATCCGGTGTGACTCATTGACAAACGATTCCAATGAAGCCTGCAAACTTTCCGGCGGACAACCTGCAAGTAATGCGGCTCTTGCTGCTGCAAGCACATTTACCTGGTTGTGTTTTCCGATCAGCTTCGATCGCGACATGTCCAGGATGAGATCATCTTTGACAAAGATTTTTTCATCACCGATCATATCTGTTTCGCGGATAGTCCACATCCTTGCTTCTGTCTGATGCGATACTACTTTTAATACCGTCACCGGATCCATCGCATTGTAGATGAGCATATCCGTCTCCGTCATTGCATTTACAATCTTCATTTTTGCTTCCGCATATAGATCAAGACTGTAAGCGTATCGATCCAGGTGATCCGGTGTGATATTGAGCAGAATAGCTACTTCAGGCCTGAAGGTTTCGATATCCTCCAGTTGAAAACTACTCAGCTCGCATACATACCAATCTGCTTCACCTTCTGCAAGGAAATGGCAAAACCCTTCTCCTACATTCCCGACTTTCGCAGCATCCATTCCTGCAGATACCAGGAAATGATGACACAATCCGGTGGTCGTTGTCTTCCCATTGCTGCCGGTGATGCCGATGATCTTTCCGTTTTGATTCAGGAAAGCCCATTCGATCTCACCGATGACATGCTTTCCTGCATTTGATAATGCCTGCAGAACAGAACTGTCATTTGGAATACCCGGACTTTTGACGATGATGTCACAAGCCTCCAGCTTTTCAATGTTATGTCCCTTTTCTTCAAAAGGGATATGATGTGCATTCAATGTTTTTTTTCTTTCGGGCGATATTTCATTTCCATCACTTACCCACACGTCATGGCCTTTGGCTTTTGCCAATAAGGCTGCACCAATTCCACTTATACCCGCACCTATTATTCCCACAGTGGTGGACATATCACCTTACTTTTAAAGTGATCAGCGTGATGACCGCCAGCATGACACCGACGATCCAGAACCGCGTTACTATTTTTGCTTCATGCATGCCCAGCTTTTGAAAATGATGATGCAGTGGTGACATCCGGAATATGCGACGTCCAGCTCCGTATTTTCGTTTTGTGTATTTGAAATAATATACCTGTAACATCACGGATAATATTTCCACCAGGAAAATTCCGCACAGTACCGGTATTAGCAATTCTTTTCTTAATGCAATCGCCATCACCGCTATGATCGCTCCCAGGACAAGGCTGCCTGTATCACCCATGAATACTTTTGCCGGGTAAGAATTATACCAGAGAAATCCAATGCATGCCCCGAGAAAGCAACTGCTGAAAATCACCAGCTCACCGCTATACGGGATATAAAAAATATTGAGATAATCTGCTATGATCGTATTCCCACTGATATACGCAAGAATTGCAAGTGCCAATGCTATGATTCCTGAAACTCCTGTTGCCAATCCATCAAGCCCGTCAGTCAGGTTTGATCCATTGCTGACACCGGTGATAATGATGATGGTGATCGGAATAAATACAATCCATAACCACTTTTTAGCATTCAGTCCGATGAACGTAAGCAGGTCCTGGTAATCAAACTGGTTGCCTTTCAGAAATGGAACATTGGTCAACGATGTTTTGCAATACACCATATCTACCTCCTGGTCACCCTTCCGCTCATCGGTTACTTTGACATGACTGATGACCTGGTATCCTTCAAGTGCAGCTTCTTCCGGTGACAACCTGATCACAATATCACGATGAAAAAGCATCGTCATCGCGATGATCAAACCGAGCACAACCTGTCCGAACAATTTAAATTTTGCTTTGAGACCTTGCTTGTTCTTCCGGAATATCTTGATGTAATCATCTATGAATCCAATCACTCCCATCCATACTGTCGTGAGCAACATCATGATGATGTATACATTATCCAGCTTCGCAAGAAGTAAACACGGAACAAGTATTGCTAAAAGAATAATCAGTCCACCCATCGTAGGCGTGCCTGCTTTTTGCAGCTGCCCTTCCAACCCGAGATCACGTACGGTTTCTCCAATTTGTAAACGTTTCAAAGAACGAATGATCTTGTTACCCACAAGAAGGGAAATCAAAAGCGAAACCATGATAGCTACTCCCGCCCTGAAAGAAATCGACATCACCATGGCTTCCCCCGGTAAATCAAATTCCCTGTACAAGTATTCAAAGAGGTGGTATAACATCTACTTTCTGCTAATTTCTTTTTTTCATCCTCAAAAGATGCAGATGCTAGTGGGTGACCTGGTGATCTTTATCCCCTATGGATTCACCCACTGCAACTGCTAAAACCAACCTGAGAATGATAATAGAACCTATCTTATATATCTTCTATGCCAGCGCTTCCGCGAGCACTTTTTTATCGTCAAATGGATAGCGGTGACCGTTTATCTCCTGGTATTTTTCATGTCCCTTACCCGCTACCAACAGGATGTCTCCTGGTTTCGCCATCAATACACCTGCGCGTATTGCTTCTCTTCTGTCTGTGATCCGCAACACATGATCTTGTTTTTCATTTGCTACTCCTGTCCACATCTGGTCAAGTATTGCATCCGGATTTTCTGTTCTCGGATTGTCCGATGTCAGTATCACCTGGTCTGCATAGGATGCCGCTATCCTGGCCATCTCAGGCCTCTTCGTTTTGTCCCTGTCACCACCACATCCTACGATGCAGATGATATGTGAACCGGGTTTTCTAACCTGGATAAGAGTGCTCAGTACATTGTGCAAAGCATCGGGTGTATGTGCATAGTCAACTACTGCAAACACTTGCTTTCTTCCGGTCACCAGATCAAACCGGCCTTCTGCCGGCTGTAACCTGCTTAACCCGGTTAATACCTGATCCTGATCTTCTCCCAGCAATATGGCTGTACCATAAATAGCCAGGAGATTTGATGCATTAAATTTTCCAACCAACCGTACATGTAGTGGTATTCCATTTAATTCCAGATGCAATCCATCAATCCGGTTTTCAATGACGCGCGCTCTGAAGTCCGCAATTTTGGTAAGACTGTAATTTGAGACCTTAGCAACAGTATTCTGTACCATGACTTCAGCGTGCTTGTCATCCGTATTGATGAGTGCAAAAGCCTGAGCACTCAATCCATCGAAAAATATTTTCTTAGCTTGTATGTATGATGCAAAATCACCATGATAATCCAGGTGATCATGCGTGATGTTTGAAAAAACTGCTCCATCCCATTCTATCCCTTCCACTCTCCGTTGATCCAGTGAATGGCTGCTCACTTCCATAAAGGCATGTGTACAACCTGCACTCACCATTCTTGATAAAGCTTCCTGGATGGATATTGCATCAGGTGTTGTAAACTTTGTTGATTCCACCTGGTCGCCGATCCTGTTTTCAATCGTTGACAACAATCCGCTTTTGTGTCCCAGCTCTGTAAAGAGCCTGTACAGTAAAGTGGCTATCGTTGTCTTTCCGTTCGTACCGGTTACACCTACCATCACCAGCTGCTTTGAAGGATAACCATAAAAAGCTGCCGCAACTTCTGCAAGTGCCGACGTCGAATCTTCAACGATGATCACACACACATTTCCTCTTTCTTTCTCCTCTGCCTCTTCTGCGATCACACATATAGCTCCACGATCTACCGCATTGTCAATGAACTTATGCCCGTCTGTCGTTCTGCCTTTTACAGCTATGAATACCGACCCCGGTTCTACTCTCCTCGAATCGCTGTGAATACTTTCCACAACCCGATTCTCATCACCTCTTATTTCTTTTACGCGGATGTTGACGATCAACTCTTTGATAGTCATATCACCCTAGTGTCAAATGAATTGTTGTTCCTCTTATGATCGGTTGCCCGGACCGGATCGATTGACTCCTGATCCTTCCTACACCCTGGTATTGCACATGTATGCCCCTGTTCTCGAGCAGGTATATTGCATCCCTTATCCCCATGCCATAGAGCTCAGGTATCATATTTTTATCAAGAATATTTTTTACTTCCATCTCCATTTCTTCTCCGCCTGCAAGTCTTGCCCAGTCTCCCTGGCCATCGACATGCGTATCCAGTGAAAGTTCATCGATGATCTCATTGAGCTCATCTTTTTCTGACCATCCTGCTAACCGTACACCTGCCATCGTGGCTTGTGTATCAGCCAATATTGTTTTTGGCAATAATTCCCTGTTGATCCCCATGCACCTGTCAGCGATCTTTTTGAATATGGGTAATGCTGCCTCTGCACCATAAAATCCACCTTTCACAGGATCGTATATCATCACGATGCAACTGTATTTTGGATGCTCTGCAGGAAAATATCCTGCGAACGATGCCATGTATGATTTGCGTGGAGCATTTAGATCGTAATAATCCGTACGCGCCGTTCCTGTTTTTCCACAGAACATGTAATGATCAGGCTTGTAATTTTTTGCCGTACCGTTTTCTACAACTCCTTGCAGAAGTTCATGTACTTTTTTGATCGTAGATGATGATACAATACGACTATCTACAACCTGTGGCTTAAATCTTTTGACGATTCTGCCTTCTCTTGTTATCTCAGATACGATATATGGCTTCATCATCCTACCATCATTCGCTACTGCATTATACAATCGCAGTATCTGTAAAGGCGTCATTCTGCATTCGTATCCGGTGGCCATCCAGGGAAGCGTTGTTTTGCTCCAGTTATCTTCTTTGCGTGCCGGATTCTTCATCATCGGTGCGCCTTCACCGTCAAGCTCTATGCCTGTAGGCTCATTGAGATGCATTTCACGGATGCGTTTTGCAAACATTCCTGCTTTACCATCGTGGCCATAAAAGTCCTGGACAAGACGAGCGATACCGACATTGGATGATTTCTCAAAAGCTACTCTCAATGTGCTTTCATAGATGTCATGCGGCTTGGAATCATGCATGGTCTCACCAAAGAATTTTGCTGTTCCTCCGTTGAGGTCTACAGGTGTATCCAATTCTGCACCATCATCTTCAAGCAATGCCATCACACTTGCAAGCTTGAAGGTTGAACCTGGTTCGGATGAAAAGCCTACCGCATAATTATAATCTTCATCATAACCATTGCCCTGTTCACCGAGGTTCGCCATCGCCAGTATCTTACCTGTCTCCACTTCCATCACGATCGCAGTTCCTTTTGATCCCTGGCTTCTTTCTATTCCTTCGAGCAATGCATACTCTGCGATGTCCTGTATTTCAGGACTGATCGTGGTGACTACATCAGAACCTCTTTGACCTTCGAGATCTGAGAGATCATTCACCGGTATCCATGCGCCACCGGTGACACGTTGTACTAAGCGTTTGCCTTCTTCACCTTTCAGGTATTCATCGAATGTGCGTTCAAGTCCGATGGATTGTGCATTTTCACGGTCAAGACCAAGTACCCTGCTGGCTAATAATTTGAATGGCTTTACTCTTACATGTTGCGGATCGATGATCAGACCGCCTTTATTTTTACCCAATCTGAATATTGGAAATGTTTTGATGTGTTCAAGATCCCTGATGCTGATCCCTTTGGCCAGCAATGCATACCGGTCACCTGATCTTCTTTTTTGAATGAGCCAATCCCTCATCTGGGTTCTGCTCATGTTCGTATTCACATTCCTTGACAGGTAATATGCCAGGCTGTCAACATTCGATCTGAAAATATTTTCATGCAATCCCTCTGCTTTGAAATCCATGTGCAGATCATAGAATGGAAGTGATGTAGTCATCAGGCTGCCATCTGCTGCCAGGATATCACCGCGATCAGCGACGATAGGTATGTATTTCAAATAAAGGCTGTCACCCATTCCTCTCCAATGATCACCTTCGATGATGGAGATTTTTGTTACCCTGTAAAAAAGAACTGCTGCAAGCGCCACCATCGCTAAGGCGACGATATACACTCTGATCAGTAATTCTTTTTTGACTTCTTTCATCTTAGCGGGGGGCCTAAGCGTGGTGTTATCTGATAACCACTGGATTTTTTGTGAGAAAATGTAAATCCTGCTCAGCGACACTGCGCTCGATCATAGTCGGTGTGGATTGATACATCAGATCCGATTCGATCGTCATGTATCTCCATTTTTCTTCTCTCAATTCAGTCTGTAGTGATTGTACTCTCCTGATATTCCGTTCGGCAAAATGTACATTCCCGATATAGATCACACCCAGCCCGCAGAGGAAATACAGGAACGGCAAGTTCTTGTAGATCATCTTGGTTCCAAGGAGGCGATATAGGGAATTCTTTATTGGCATTGTTTATTTAGTAGTGTTTGTATTCGCTGTTCAGTATTCAGTTTTCTGTTTTCAGTTTTCAGTTTTCAGTTTTCAGTTTTCAGTTTTCAGTTTTCAGTTTTCAGTTTTCAGTTTTCAGTTTTCAGTTTTCAGTTTTCAGTTTTCAGTTTTCAGTTTTTTTTTGCTTATTGCTTTTTGTTTATTGCCTTTTGTTTTTTACTGATTACTGCTTACTCTTTTTACTGCTTACTCTTTTTACTGCTTACTCTTTTTACTGCTTACTCTTTTTACTGCTTACTTTTTTTCTGGCACTGTGTTTGATTATTGATGTATTGTATATTCCAATTGTTGAGCGTAGGCTGAGCCTACGTTCGTGTGTTAGCAAAACTCTGTTTTGCGTAAGAGCCTTTGCTCTATGCTAATTTCCACTCACTATTCACTACTCACTACTCACTACTCACTATTTACTACTTACCTTCTCCGCGACTCTCAGCTTCCCACTCCTCGACCTGGGATTCCTACTCAGCTCTTCAACATTCGCTTCAACAGGATTTTTCGTGATCACTTTCCATCCTACACTTCGCTTTCCAAAAAAATCCGTTTCAGGTTCTCCTTCGAAATTGCCTGATTTAAAAAACCGTTTTACCAGTCTGTCTTCCAGTGAATGATATGAGATCACTGCTAATCTTCCGCCGGGCTTCAACATTTGTTCTGAACCGGTCAGCATTTCTTTCAGGGCATTCATCTCGTCATTGATCTCTATCCGCAATGCCTGGAATAATTGTGACAGGTATTTCATCTTTGGACCGCGCATGACGCTTTCTGCGATGGTGACTAACTGTCCTGCTGTATCGATCCTGCTTCCTGATCTTGCTTCGGTGATCCGTTGTGCAAGTGTTTTTGCATTGGTGATCTCTCCGTACTTCGAAAGCATGTCCTGCAGTTGATGTACTTCATATGTATTAAGTACATCTGCAGCGGTTAGTGATTGCTTCTGATTCATCCGCATGTCAAGAGGTTCATCGAACCGGTATGAGAATCCACGTTGAGGATCATCAAACTGGTGTGATGAAACACCGAGATCTGCAAGGATTCCATCGATCTTGCCTTCTACGCTGTAGTATTTCATCCAGCGTGTCAGGTATCGGAAGTTGGATATGATCAGCGTGACGCGTTGATCTTCCCACATGTTCGCTACTGCATCTTCATCCTGGTCAAAAACAAACAGATGACCTTTGTCATCCAGGCGGTTTACAATTTCCCTGGCGTGGCCACCTCCGCCGAAGGTGACATCCACATATATTCCATCCGGTCGTATCGCTAATCCTTCCAGCGATTCATGTAGTAAGACCGGGATGTGATATTCACTCATCTGACCCTTTGGTCCTGAGGTGTACTATTTTCTGAGCGAGATCAGAGAGGTCTTCAGGCTCTTTGCTGATCAATTCGCGATAAGTGTCTGCATTCCACATTTCGAGATACTCACCTGCAGAGGTGATGATCAGCGTCCTGTCGATACTTGCGTATTCAAGTAAAATTTTCGGAAGGAGGATGCGGTCTGCTTTGTCCGGGGTGAATTCGGTGGCGCCTCTGTAGAAGTACCTTTTGAACTGCCTGACTTCTGGTAGATATTCATTGAGGCCTTGCACTTCGTTGAGCTTGATATTCCAGACTGCCTTTGGAAAGAGATAAAGGCACCGTTCAAAGCCACGATTGGCCACAAAATCATGAGAGGAGGATTCGCCCAACTGCTGGAGGATGGCTGAGGGCAGCTTAAGACGACCCTTATCGTCCAGTTTGCACTCATATTCTCCAAAAAAGTTGGTTTTCATTCTATTCTCAGTCAAGTAATGACTCAAATGTAGAAATTCGTCCCACTTTCTACCACTTTTTCCCACCGTTTATTTTTAAAAAACCACTGGAAATCGTTATCTCAGTGGCTGGTATTCACAAAATAGTGAAATTATATTCTCAACAAAAGTATATTATATATTTCAATAATGTAAATATATAACAATAATCAATAATACAAAAAACTTTGAGAATTACATAACTATAGTTGTTAATTGAGTTAAATATAAAGAAGTACTAATATATAAAGGTGAAAGCGGAGGCTATGGATAAGGAAATTTCTCCCTTTTGCCTATTGCTAATTGCCTATTGTTTATTGATTTCAGGGTGATGCCGGGTATACCATTATATATAGTAGGGGCTTTTTGAGTAATGAAGGTTGAAATTGGGATGGTATGCTGGGGAGATAGGCCCTTGCTTAGGGTTACTGAGCTGCGGATGGTAAGCTATACCAAATGGATGCCCATAAGGAAGTCGAACAATAGCATATGTTTGAGTCTACCAGGTCGAAGCCTTGGTCTAAAGGCCATAGCTTATAGGTTCTCAACCAAAAATTTTTCGTTTGTGGCCTAGATATACATTATATATTGTAGATGCTTTTGAGTGCTTGAAGGTGGAATTGATATGGGATAGGTATAATATTTGGATAAGGGAAATGGTGTGAAGAGGTAACTGAAGTAAAGCATCATGCATGTCAAGTCGACAGAATACTTTGTTTCGTTATAAAATTAATGGCATGGTTTTTAAAGATTACATTCTTTTACTCTCAATTGAGAGTTCTAGAATCAATGATTCGAGGATGTGTAAATTGAATGGATTTCTATTAACTATTATTTTTAGAATGTGAACTGGAACGATAGAAATAACACATGAACAAACAAATTTTCAGGCATTGCCAATGTAGAATTTATACATTGAAGTCTTGAATATTAAAGCTTAGGTGTCCAGAAAATTAATTCATCCGACTAATAATAATATATTAGTTTTGATAGAATTCATAGTAAATAATTCTCAATGAATGAAAAAATAATCGCAAGAGCAAATGCCAAAATCGATGTAAATGATTTTCTAAAGCTTACAAAACTTTATAAGGATTACGTATGGCTTGAATATGAACCTCAGGCTTTATTTGAACTATGGTCTTTGTCAGATAACAACGAACAAAAATCTTTACTTGAATCTCTTATAAATAATTTTTCATTTATTGATAGTAATAAATTAAGAGCTGCAGGTTACTTAATTGCCAATCACATAGAAAAGGTCTGGAATTTCAATTCTTCAAATACTTATTTATCAGCTACATGTGATGATTCAAAACCGGATGGTTCTCAGAGTCTCATACAAAGTTTAAAAAATAAGTTTTCTATTACCTGGAAAGAAAATAATTTTTTCAACTCCTTGCCTGTTGCTGCTAACAACATAGGTGATAATAATAATTTAATTCTGGTTGATGATTTTATTGGAACAGGTGATACAATTATAAGAAAATTACAATATTTGAAAAACACCTTAATTGAAAGAGATATTAATGGAACAACTATCAAGATTGTTAGTCTTGCAACTATGAACTTCGCAAAGGATTCATTAAATAATTTGGGAATTGATTATTATTCAACGCTATGGTTAAAAAAAGGAATAAGCGAATTAGTAAATGAAGAAATCAGAGATGTGGCAATAAATTCGATGACTCAACTTGAGGATAAATTAAAGAAAAACAGCAATGGAAGGAGAATGCCTAATTTTGGCTACAAGAGATCTGAAGCCTTATTCGCACTGGAAGCTTACAACGTTCCAAATAATGTTTTTCCTGTTTTCTGGTGGCCTTACTTGAAGGATGGAATTTTAAGAAGAACAATATTTAACCGGATATAATGGAATTTTATAGTGAAGACGTCGAGTTTTTGAAAGAACTATACTTAAGAAAGAAGGTGGATATCTATTTCTTTCATGAGAAATACATGCTATCGCCTCCGCAATTAGCAAGATCAATAAGGAAATTTGAAACTCAAAACATTATTATTATTGAAGGACGTTCAATAGTTCTAACTGAATACGGGGGAGATTGGATTTTTGGTAATCGAAAAAATATATTTCTATCTGAAAAAACAAAATATTGGAAAGTAATTCCGAGTGAAATGGAACAGAAAACAATAGCTATAAATGAATTATATAAGCCTGAGAGAAATAAAATTGATATTGAGATCTATAAACGTATAGAGGATGGGGTTTGAAATTAGCACGTTGAGGTGTATTCGCCTCTTTGTTTAACGCTATAGTTAACCATAGTAGTGCCCGAATAGGCACTACTGTAGTTCCTGACTGAACTACAGTACTAAATTTACTGCGTAAAATTTAGTAATATGAATGAATTTCTTTGAAAGTAATTCTCCCATCCTCTTCTTTAATTCAGACTATGGAAAAAGAACTTGAAATATTAAAATGGACAGATTTTTTCTCAAAAAATATTCGAGGAAAAATCACGCAAAAAGCGTTATCTCACTACGTACATGATCTGATTATAAATAATTCAGTAGTAATTCTTGACTTTAATCACTTATCTCAGTTATTAGGGATTCGCCCAAAAGTGTTATCAGGTATTATTATTAAATCTGATTCATTCTACTATAATTTTTTATTACCAAAAAGAAGCGGAGGAATGCGAGAAATATCCTCTCCATTTCCAATTCTATTAAATGCTCAAAAGTGGATTTACAATAATATTTTAATAACACAACCCTTACATAAATGCTCGAAGGGGTTTATGAAAAATGTTTCAATCGTTGATAATGCTAAAGAACACTTAAATAAAAGGTTTTTATTAAAAATGGATATAGAAAATTTCTTTCCATCTATTAAAATCAACAGAATAATTTCAGTATTTTTATATTTAGGTTATACAAAGAAAATATCTTATTATTTAGCATCAATATGTTGCATTAATGGCGCATTACCACAAGGAGCACCAACAAGCCCTATGTTAAGTAATATTATCTCCAAAAGACTTGATAGAAGATTACATGGACTAGCCATCCGATTTAATTTAAATTACACAAGGTACGCTGATGATTTAACATTTTCTGGAAATGTACTACCAATAAAAATAATCAATTATATTGAAGAAATTGTAAGAGATGAAGGATTTGAGATTAATTCAAAAAAGACAAAACTATTATCTACAAAGAAACAAAAAATAGTAACCGGCATTTCAATCTCTTCGGGGAAATTAACCATACCTAAAAAAGCAAAAAGAGAAATTAGAAAGAATGTATACCATTTACTCACGAAAGGCATTTTTGAGCATCAAAAATCGATTGGTTCAACCGATCCAATTTATCTTGAAAGAATACTGGGCTATCTATATTTTTGGTTATCAATTGAACCAAACAATACTTTTATACTTAACTCAATAGGGTTGCTTAGAAAATACTCGAATGATCTGGATGAAAAATTTTTTTCAAAAACTGATGTAAGGCAATAACTGATTTCCTTTACCCTCACCTCCTCCTCTGTCAAGCAATGCACCTTAATAAGATGTCAAAAATCTGCATATCCCTGTAATTGGCCAGTTCGTACCATGATACCAACTAATATTATTATTCTTATTTTTGGAGTTCATTAAATCCATCACTGAGTAGAATAATTTCTAATCAGGGATGGCTGAGCGGCCGAAAGCGGCAGACTAAGGATCTGTTAATCCCAAAAGGATTCGGGGGTTCGAATCCCTCTCCCACCGCTATTATGGGGCAAGCACCTTTCAATTTTGTTGATTAGTGCTTGCCCCTCTCGGTTTTAATGATGATTTGATATATTATTTTCAATCTTCCAACAAGAGCTTCAATTTATTAACCCCATGTTCGAACAAACCTTTAAAAACATAGACGACATCCTCCACAAAGATGCCGGATGCGGCAGCGAACTGGACTATGTCGAACAAACTTCCTGGGTACTCTTCCTCAAATATCTCGATGACCTTGAGAAAGAGCGTCGTACAAAAGCAGAACTGGCAGGCAAACCATATGAAGACCTGATCAGCAAACAATACCGCTGGGATGTGTGGGCCGCTCCGAAAGGAAAAGACAAGAAAATAGATCATCACAAAGCCCTCACTGGTGACGATCTGAAGGATTTTGTGGATGATAAGCTCTTCCCTTATTTGAGGAAATTCCGTGCAAGTGCGACTTCCCCTGATACGCTGGAATATAAGATCGGAGAGATATTCAGCGAACTCAAGAATAAAATCCAGAGCGGTTATAACCTTCGTGAAGTCATCAACCGGATCGATGAGCTGCGCTTTCGCACTTCGGCAGAGAAGCATGAGATGAGCCATCTCTATGAAGCCAAGATCCAGAACATGGGCAATGCCGGCCGTAATGGCGGAGAATACTACACCCCTCGCCCACTCATCCGGACTATCGTCAAAGTTGTAGCTCCTGAACTTGGTCAAACGATCTATGACGGAGCAGTCGGATCTGCCGGCTTCCTTTGTGAAGCATTTGAATATTTGAAAGAGCACAACAAAAACCGTAGTACAGCCGAGGATAAAAAACTGCAAACAAAAACTTTCTACGGCAAGGAAAAGAAATCACTCGCCTACATCATAGGCACAATGAACATGATCCTGCATGGCGTAGAAGCACCAAATATCCTTCACACAAATACTCTGAGTGAAAACCTGTCAGACATCCAGGAGAAAGACCGCTATAATATCGTGCTGGCAAATCCTCCATTCGGCGGAAAGGAAAGAGCTGAAGTCCAACAAAACTTCCCGATTAAATCCAGCGAAACCGCCTACTTGTTTTTAGAGCATTTTATCAAGATCCTGAAAGCTCCAGGCAAAGCAGGGATCATTATCAAAAACACTTTCCTGAGTAATATGGACAATGCTTCAGTTAGCCTTCGCAAGATGCTGCTCGAGAGTTGCAACCTTCATACAATCCTTGATCTGCCTGGTGGCACATTTACAGGGGCAGGTGTAAAGACAGTTGTATTATTTTTTGATAAAGGCAGCCCCACCCGAAAGATCTGGTACTACTCGCTCAATCTCGATCGCAACCTGGGCAAAACAAATCCTTTGAATGAAAGTGATCTCGCCGATTTTGTAAAGCTTCAACTCAAAAAATCAGAAAGTGAAAACAGCTGGACCGTAAAGCTGGTCGATGTCAATGCTGATACGTATGATCTGAGTGTAAAGAATCCAAATAAAAAAGAAGAGGCTGCTTTACGACAACCAAAGGATATCTTGAAAGAGATGAAGTCGTTGGATAAAGAAACCACTGATATTCTGAATTCAGTTTTGGAAATGATATGAGGAAAGGATGGGAGGTAAAAAGATTAGGAGAAATTTGCAGTTTAGATACAGGAGGAACTCCGAGTAGAAGTAAACCACAATATTTTAACAAAGGCAATATTAAATGGTTAGTTTCTGGAGATATCCATAAAAAGGAAATCTTTGACTGTGAAGGAAGAATTACTGAGGAAGGAATGCAAAATTCAAACGCAAAATATCTACCCCTCAATTCAGTGTTGATTGCATTAAATGGTCAGGGTATTACTCGAGGTTCTGTAGCATTGTTGCGAACGAAAGCAACATGCAATCAGTCGTTAGTAAGTATTATTCCAAAAAATATTAATTATTTAATCCCGGAATATCTTTATTGCAATCTCCATGGCCGATATGATGAGATTAGAAGAATGACAGGAGACGCAGGCAATGAAAGAAGAGGGCTGAATATGCCTTTGATTAGAGGAATCGAAATTTCTATTCCTTCACTTCACGAACAAAAACGCATTGTATCCTTCTTAGGTGAAACCTTTGCTGCCATTGACAAAGCAAAATCTAATGTCCAGAGGAATCTGCAAAATGCAAGGGAACTTTTTGAAAGTTATTTGGAAAATATCTTTGAGAATATGAATGAGGATTGGCAAATGAAGAGGTTAGCTGATATAACGGAAGTAAAAGATGGTACACATGATTCTCCAAAATATATTAAGGATGGGATTCCATTTGTGACTCAAAAGAATATTAAAGAAACTGGTTTGACATTAGTGGACACTCAGTTTATAACCAATGAAGATCATGAAAAATTTTACAAACGTTCAAATGTTACATATGGTGATATAATAATTTCAATGATTGGTGCAAATCGAGGTATGACCTGCATTGTTGATGATAGAAAAATTTTCAGTATAAAAAATGTTGGATTAATCAAACAATCCGAGAATATCAATCAAAATTATCTTTTATATTATCTCAAGACACCTAAGGCAAAAGAATACGTTAAAGAAAGTTCAAATGGTGGAGCTCAGGAGTTTGTTGGCTTGACTGCATTAAGAAATTTTCCCATTATAGTTGCTCCGAAAAAAAGGCAAAATACAATTGTATCAAATCTAAATGCTCTTTCAACAGAAACAAATAAACTCAAATCCATCTACCAGCAAAAACTAAAAGACCTGGAGGAACTAAAGAAAAGCATTTTGCAAAAGGCATTTGCAGGAGAGCTGACAAAATAAAAAGAAGTCTGAACTACGGATGACACGGATTGAAGGATGACACGGATTTTATTTTACCTGGTAGAAACAAATCAGCCTAATCCGCAAGACTCAGAAAAATAATCCGTGAAATCGGTGTAATCCGGCTAATCCGTGATTCAGACATTTGGTATAGGAAGTTCTGTTGTTTTATATTGAGTTATTATGAATAGCTTAATATCTGTAAATAGAAGCTGGAATTTGAATATTTGAGCTGTCAAGGAATCCTTGACAGTTGAAAATTCTGCAAAAGTGAACAGTTCGGAAATTCCGAACTGTTGGAAAGCAAGCACAAGGAATCAGTGCAAAATTTGCACAAGTTCAAAAAGAAAGAAACTTAAACCAGGTTGTCGGAAATTCCGACAAGTTGACAAAACTGAATATTTTTACAATTAAAGTGTCTGCAATTGAGCAGATTACGAAGAAAATTGGAAATTCCGATTTTCTTCCGAAAGCATGTTCCATTTTGGAGCGTTTTGGACAACAACCGAGGTTTTCTCGGCAGTTTAGCTGAAAGGATGAGAAATTAATACTTGAAATGAATGAAATAGTCATATATCAAACTCCGGACAAGCAAACTGAAATTGAAGTGACGTTTGATGAGGAAACCGTGTGGCTTAGCCAAAAGCAAATGGCTGATCTCATGCGGAGTACTGTGCCAAATATTAATATGCATATCCGGACCATTTATGAAGAAAAAGAATTAAAGAAAAAACCAACTATTAAGAAATCCTTAATAGTTCAAAATGAGGGCAATAGACTGATAACGAGAGAAATAGAGCTATATAATCTGGATGTCATTATATCTGTAGGATATAGAATAAAATCCAATAGAGGCACCCAATTTCGCCAATGGGCAACCCAGCGCCTCAAAGATTATCTGGTAAAAGGATATGCTTTAAATGACAAAAGGCTCCGGCAACTAGAAAAGACTGTTCAACTTATACAGCAATCCGGAAACATAACAGAGTTGTCAGAGAATGAAGCCAAAGGCCTCCTGGATATCATCACAAACTACACGCAAAGCTTTGTCCTCTTAAATAAGTTTGATAGCGGCACATTAACGGAAGAGACACTTAATCAAAATATCACTTATGAAATAGAATACAAGGATGCTAATGAGGCCATCGCTGAACTAAAGAAAAATCTAACTAAAAGAAAAGAAGCGACTGCACTATTCGGCAATCAAAAAGATGAAAGCTTTAAAGGCCTTCTGGGCAATGTAGTTCAGACCTTTGATGGAAATTATCTCTATGGAAGCATTGAAGAGCAGGCCGCGCACCTCTTATATTTTGTGATCAAAAATCACCCATTCAGTGATGGAAACAAACGTATCGGAGCATTCTTATTTATATGGTTCCTTGAAAAAAACAGGCATCGATTCAAAAAATCAGGAGAACTTAAAATTAATGACAATGCTTTAGTGGCATTGGCTTTGCTGGTAGCCCAGAGTAATCCTGAAGACAAAGAGCTGATGATAAAATTAATCATCAACCTTATCAACAGCCGCTGATCATAATGAACGAATCCGAAACACGTGCCGAACTCATCGACCCAAAGCTAAAAGAAAACGGCTGGGATGGCAAGGCCAATGCTGATGTCAAAGTTCATCGTGAATACCAGATCACAGCTGGAAAAATAAAAGCCACAGGAGGTAGAGGTAAACAGCTGATCGCAGATTATGTCCTTTCTTACAAAGGGAGGAAGCTCGCCATCATAGAAGCTAAATCAGTTTTGCAGAAAGTCGGTGAGGCAGTAGCCCAGGCAAAAGATTATGCCGTAAGACTTCAACTTGATGATGCCTATGCTGCAAACGGCAAGGAGATCTATCATATCGATATGGATTCAGCCAAAGAAGGTCTTATCCAGAATTTCCATTCGCCTGATGAATTATGGAAAATACGAGTCCCAGAACCCAATAAATGGAAGGATACTTTAAGCAAAACACCGGATGAAACAAAAGGTGGAATATTCGGTGGCCGCTTTTACCAGGAAATCGCTGTCGAACGTGTACTTGATGCCATTTCAGAAAGGAAAAACAGGATTCTTCTAACACTCGCAACAGGAACAGGAAAAACCTTTATCGCATTTCAGATCGCCTGGAAATTATTTAAGACCAGATGGAATTTGAAATACGATGGAACGAGACTGCCCCGCATTCTTTTTTTAGCTGACCGGAATAATCTTGCAGATCAGGCATTCAACGCATTCTCAGCATTTCCGGAAGATGCTTTAATCCGGATCAAACCTAAAGAGATCAGAAAAAAAGGAAGTGTACCTACAAACGGCAGCATCTTCTTTACCATTTTTCAGACTTTCATGTCAGGGTCTGATGCCGAAGGAAACCCTGTACCCTACTTTGGAGAATACCCACCGGACTATTTCGATCTGATCTTCATTGATGAATGTCATCGTGGAGGAGCTAATGATGAAAGTAACTGGCGCGGCATCCTTGAATATTTTTCTCCCGCAGTTCAGGTTGGCCTGACTGCTACACCCAAGAGAAAAGAGAATGCTGATACCTATAAATATTTTGGAAATCCGGTTTTCATCTATTCACTAAAAGAAGGAATTGAAGATGGTTACCTCACTCCATTCAAAGTAAAAAAGATATCTACCACACTTGATGAATATACATATCAGGCAGATGACAATGTCGTGGAGGGAGAAATTGAAGAAGGACGAACATACACTGAAAGTGACTTCAACAGGATCATTGAGATTAAAGCCCGGGAAGCAAAGCGAGTTCAGATCTTCATGGACCTGATCGATCAGAATGAAAAAACACTTGTCTTTTGTGCCACTCAAGAACATGCAGCAGCAGTTCGTGACCTGATCAATCAATACAAGAATAGTAAAGATCCATACTACTGTGTCCGCGTGACTGCAAATGATGGTGACCTGGGAGAACAATATCTCCGCGAATTCCAGGATAATGAAAAGAGTATTCCTACAATTCTCACCACTTCTCAAAAGCTTTCTACAGGGGTCGATGCAAGGAATGTCCGGAACATAGTCCTGATGCGACCGGTAAATAACATTATTGAATTCAAACAGATCATAGGGAGAGGTACGAGGCTATTTGATGGGAAATACTTCTTCACCATCTATGACTTTGTCAATGCCAGTGAGCGTTTCAAAGATCCTGAATGGGATGGTGAGCCAATTGAACCATTGATCACTGATCCTACGCCTTTATCGGAGAAAGATAACTTAACCAGAGATGATGAGGAGAAACCATATGAGCCAAAAGTAAAAGTCAGGGTCACTCTTGCAAATGGAAAAGAGTTTCAGATTGATCACATGGTAGCCACCACATTCATGAGTCCTGATGGAATCCCCATGTCAGTTCAGGAATTCCTAAACAGCCTTTATGGAAGACTTCCCGATTTATTCAAGAGTGAAGATGAATTGAGGAAGATCTGGAGCCACCCAATTACCAGAAAAACTTTGCTTGACAAACTCGATGAAGCAGGGTTTGGAAAAGATGAGCTCAAAACCCTGCAAAAAGTAATTGATGCTGAGAAATGTGATTTGATTGATGTGCTTGAATTCATCGCATATTCTACCCGACCAGTAACCCGGGAGACAAGGGTTGCAGCTGCTCAGTCTTCTATATTCGCCCTACTCGATCCAAATCAAAAAGAGTTTCTGGAATTCGTTCTCAGTAAATACATTGAAACCGGTGTCGAAGAACTTGACCAGGAGATGTTACCAAACTTATTGGAATTGAAATATCATGCAGTTTCAGATGCTGCCGAGAAGCTTGGAGGGGTGCCGAGGATCAGGGAGATGTTTATTGAGTTTCAGAAGCATTTGTATAGTGAGAGAGTGGCGTAAATAATTTTACTTATCTAAAAAGATCATTGAATCTTTAATCTAACGCTATGGACAAATTCCTACGTTCTTTCCTTCTTGAAAGAAGGCACTTTCTAATGAACAGAATAAGCTCTGAAATTAAACTTTCAACGATTGGAAATATTGCCAGGAACATCTTTTATGAAAACTTTATTCATGGAGATAGAATTCCAATAGGTCATAATTATTATTTAAAAATTACAAAACAGAAGAAATTAATTAAGAAATCAAAAAATTTCATGCAAACATTTAAAAGCAAATATGGCTTATCTTACATTGATCGTGACTGTTTAAAAATGTTAGAACGAAACAAAAATGAAATTATAGACAAAATCGATAATTCGCCATTTGTTATCTACGAAAAGTATTTTGCGAATGCCATTGTGACGTTTAAAGGCGAAAAACATCATAGAAGCTTGAATTCCTTTTTTACCAAACTAGCACACACAGTTTCGCCTCATAAATTTTCAGCATTAGATAATCCAATAAGGAAATATTTGAAAGTTAATAGTGAGAGCTTCTTCATATCGTATATTCTGATAAATGATGCTTATTTACACTGGATTAAACAAAATAATTCAGTTTTATTAGCTCTGAGAGAAAAGATAAGATATCATGACAAAGAAAATATACTCTCGATTGAAACCCTTTCGGATCTTAAATTATTGGATATGATATTTTGGTTTAAAGCGAATCCTAAAAAACTCATTCATCCCTCATAGATTAACGTTACGCAAAACAGAGTTTTGCTGACGCACGAACGTAGGCTCAGCATACGCTCAACCGTGAATTTTGTCGTGCGTCATGAGTGCGGTATTCTTCAACCTTAGCCTTCGCTTTAACCTCATCTTCTCACTTCACCCTATTCGAAAACATATATCGGCAGGGCAATATTTTGTTCAGTTTTTCACTCAAATTCCTTATCTTTAATCAATGAAATCCAAGTCAAAGAAGGACGTCAAGCAAGAAAAGGCATTAAGGGTGGAAATCCTCCAATCTGCTCGTGCTTCGTTTAAAATTGAAGGAATTGATATTTCTGAAAGCCAGGCAAAGGAAACCCTTAAAAAGGTTGAAATCAAATTGGGAAAATAGACCTGGTAAATTCAATCATTTCGGTATACTCTTTCCCTGCAGCTTTTTGAATTGCAGTAACGTATTCCTTAAATTCCTTTTTACCTATTTTTTCAAAGTTCAAAGGACCATGGCCACCCTTTCGACTCATTAGGTTAACCAGGATTCTGGCAGTTCGACCATTCCCTTCCCGAAATGGATGAATCAGAAGAAGTTCAGCATGAACGATTGCAATATCTTTAATAAGCTTTTCCTGGCTACCATATCTATTCGGTAGTTTTAATAAAATGACATCTTCAAAATTTTGCATCGTCTGAGATAAATATTGAGCAGAAGCAAATGGAAAATTTCCTTTAGATAAATTAACATCTCGTAACTCTCCCGCGAAAGAATACAAATGGCCCAGAGCAAGCTTATGAATTTTTAGAATATATTTTATATTGAATTTAGTCCTTGCAGCAAGGTCTTCGGTTAACATTATTTCCGCTTGCAAAAATCCTTCAAACTCAGATATTGCAATTTCATCCGAGGTCAAGAGTCCAAGTTTATTTGAAAGGACCTCAGCCCTGATTTTTAGGAATCTCGTACTTCATTAATTTAAATTAACAATAATAATTTAGATCTCAAAATGGTATGAAGTAATCCTATCGATAGAATTTAATTTCACTCACTTAAATATTCTCCGACAAGCGCTCAGGGCTTCACGCCAACGAAGAGCTAATAATTAAGCAATACGACAGGATTTATTGGCCTCTCAGAAAAAAAAAGATATAAAATAGAACATTAGATTTTATTAATAATTATTATTTTTATCATAATAAATTTTTACTTACACCATCTTTAGGATAATCATTACAATTCATTTGTCACAACGCGAACATTATTCCACAATTTTTCAATAACATTAAATATTTTTTGTCCCATTTCTATTCATTAATCCTCAATCCCTCTCACCATGCCAAACGCCACCAAAATCATCGTCACCAGCAAAACCAATCTGAAAACCAAGTACACATCCGACTATTCCAAAGTCATCGCCACCATCAGGACACTCATCAAATCAGACAAAAAAAGACAAATCACCTCCACCCTGGTTTTTATTGATGACACTGCATCGATGCAAAAGCTCGGCCTGACCCGTGTGAGCAACGTGTCAGAAAAAAACTGCAAGAAAGCCATCGATGAAATCTACAAGTCTAAACGCCCGGATTACCTGCTCATTTTTGGCGCACATGATATCATCCCCTTTCAAACATTGGCCAATCCCATCAAAAACGATCCGGAAGAGGATGAGAATGTACCATCCGATCTCCCCTATGCGTGCGAACACAGATTCTCCGACGATGTCACAAAATTCAGCGGTCCTACCAGGGTCATCGGTCGTTTACCGGATATCCCCGTCATCGGTGACCTGGCATATGTCAAACGGATGATCGCTCCCCTACTCAATTACAAAAAGAAAAAGAAGGGAGCAACTCACGATTGTTTTGTCATCAGCGCCAATGTGTGGAGGTCATCCACCAATACGACCATATCCAATATTTTCCAACCTGCTTCTTCTGTCCATCTCTCTCCTCCCGATGGTCATCCTTACACTCCAAAAGTATTGGGCTACCCTTTTCATTTTTATAATTGCCATGGCTCACCAGATAGTGCCACTTTCTTAGGACAGAAATTCAGGTCATCGCTAACTATTGATGCAATTAATTCAGCAGAGCTCGACAAATTCATAAAACCGTTTACCATCGCTGCTGCGGAATGTTGCTATGGATCCTGTGTCTTTGATCCTGCTGAAGAGGATTTTAATCGTGAGAGCATACCCAATACGTATTTCCGGAATAAAGCACTTGCTTTTCTTGGCAGCAGCACAATTGCATATGGAGAATTCACAGGTCAGTCAGCTGCTGATCTTATGTGCGAATATTTTCTGAAAGGCATTTTAAAAGGTGCTTCCACTGGCAGGGCCCTTCTTGATGCGAGACAAAAATTTGTGAGCAACAATGATTTCGATTCCGACCCTATGGTAAAAAAGACACTGGCCCAATTTATGCTTCTGGGTGATCCTTCTGTACAAATCATTGAAACAGGTGAGCCCGATTCGAAAGTCAATGCTATCAAAAACAGAAGGATGGTCGCAGCTTCCAAAGGGATGAGCCTTCAGAAGAATCATCAAAATTGCAAGCTGACAGCCGTCTCTCCAGGCTATCCTTCAATGCAAGTCAAGCCATCATTAAAATCTATCCTTCGTGAAAACGGATTTACCGGATCTGAAGAACAATGCGTGTATAAGCTGACCCGAAGCCCTCAAAACACAATTATGTCTGCCGGAGTGTCAGCCGGAAAAAACAAATCAGCTATAAAGAAATCATCAGTTAAACCAATACAGAACAACATTACTGTCAGGACATTTAAAAAGAAGAAAAAATCAAATGCCAAAGTGCCTAACTTTGAAGTCATGTACATCAAAGAGCAGGATGGTCTGATACTAGATAAAAAACTTTATTCAAGCAAATAATCCGGAATACATTGGATGAAATCGAACTGACAGGTAAAGTCATAAAAAAGAGATTCGCTGCACAATCCAAAAGCGATCATGAGGCGGTATTTCTCGATACCGGTGATAAGGTGTACAGATTGCGCAAGTATCGGTCGAATCCATTTTACAATAAGCAATTGCATGACCTGGTAGGCAATAAGGTGCGGATGAAAGGAAAGCTGACAACCCATTTCTTCGTTGTCTATTCGGAGCCTGAGATCATAAGAGATTAAATTAATCTCTAAAACAAAAAAGGACAATCACTTAAGATTGCCCTTTTTTGTCATCATCAATTGGTTTTTTCAACCCGCTTACTGCAACTGCCAGTCGTAGTAAAGCTGGTATACTCCCTCGTGTCCGCGAAATTCTTTCATCGCTATAGGAGATGTCTTCTGACCATTAAACGTATGGTCTGAGCTGAGGAGCGTAACACTTGCATCCTGCAATGGGAAAATTTCATCTCCAAACCAGGATTCAATCTTGGATTTCACATAACCATATATAATGGGTTTCACCACTGACCATATCGCCACCAGGGTAGCCGGATCAATGGCCATTACCGCACTGCTGCTTCCACCGGCTAATACAGTTGAGGATTGTCGTTCGCGCAATTTCTTCGCAATCTGGTCGCGCAAAGCATTGTACACAGCCGTCACAGCTGTATTCATGTCACCTGAATCTTTTTCAATCAGCAGGAAACCGGCCACATAATTCCGCGGCTTGTTGAAAGCCGGACCCAGGGAATACGTTGCAAATACTTTCGGTGGATTGAATTTCTTGATGTCTCCATCATCGAAATCAGCATACACGGAGGTAGCTGCGATTTTCTGGGAACGATTGCCGGCATCAACCGTAAAGCCGCCCAGGTAAATTTCGTCGTTGCCAAATCTTTCGGCCCAGCCGCCGGTTTCGTCTACACATTTCACACTGTGGATTCGAAGGTTTAATTTAGTACTCATGATTAAATAATTATTATGATGAACGCCTACTCTGGTCCAGGTTTTCGGCATCTCCCGGTGTGTCCATCTTTATGAAGAAAGATGTTCAGCACAGGGGCAAAGATGTCCTCACCGGTCGCCCTGAAACCACGTGCAAATAGCGTATTTCATACCCATTATTATCGTACACAATACCGTTTTTTAACGTAGGGGATCCACCGGGCGCAAGCCTATTTTTACCGTATCATTCATTTTTTCACGTTTATTAAATATTCTTTTATGAAACTCTCACTTGCTTTAAATTTTATTTTAGTCATCGTAGTAGCCTTTCTCTCATACAGGCTGTTACGACCTAACATGCCCACTTCTATCAATCCGAAACCATTTTCCAATTGCAGGGTGATGGAAACAGACGACTTCGTCGGAGCTCCGCCAAATATTATTAGCTTCAGAACAGCTAAATTTCTTTCAGAAAAATACGCAAGCGATACAGGAAAAAGTCTGATCAACAGCGAGACCGGAATGAATTTTGGAAAAAATGATGCCATTTCATGCTGGTTTCCTATGGATGATATCAAACAATTCATTTGGTTCACCGAAAGTCAAATGTGTCGATTTTCCTGCAGTGATACTGTACAATTGGGGATAAGGTTCTATTATGGCATTTATCCGGATAATGTTCACACTCAAAAAGATTATCCTGATTTGAATGGCTTGCCACAGTCCTTCAGCAACCGCCATACCCTATTCATGATACCGATGTATAAAAACCAACGAGGAAAATGGATAGAATTTGATCCTTCTGCTATTCAGAAGAACTGTGACCTGCCAAGAGGAATTGATACCAGCAACATAAAACCATTTATTCTGTCACTGAGGAATGCTAATGGAGATGGTCATGATGATGCCAATAATCACGGCGGACTTCGTCCTCCTCCGTACGATTCCCTTAATTACACATTTCCTCAACAACCTCGTTGAATAAATTGATCATGGATTACTTGCGATATATTCTCTTTTTCACAGAGCTCGTAGCGATGGTCGCGGGCTTTGTGTATTGGGACAAGGTCAAAAACACTCCATGGAAATGGTTTCCGGTTTACCTGTTTTTTATCTTTCTGTTTGAGAGTACGGGTGAACTGTTGATCTATTTCAGCTATGATGACATCCATCTTTTCATGTATGATTACATCGTCATCCCGATGCAATTTATTTTCCTTTATACATTATTTTATTTACAGGATAGAAACGAAAATTCTAAAAAATGGCTGATCTTTCTTTCGTCAGTTTATTTTGCCTCTCTTTGTTTTGAAAAAATATTCCTTACAGGTGCAAATGATTGGTTCAACCAGTTTTCCTACACCATTGGGGTTATCGGACTGGTGATGCTCGCCATCCGGTATTTTGATAAGCTGGTACATAGCGAGTCTCTTTTGCTCTTTAAATCTGATATGATGTTTTGGGTAGCTTCAGGAATCTTGTTTTTTTACCTGGGGACATTACCCTTTTACGGTGTTCCTGATTCGCTGAAAGGGAAGATGCCTCATTTTATGAACATGTATTGGATAGCTACGATCCTGCTGGATATGACCATGTATATTTTATTCACGCTTGGCTTTATATGGAAAAGACAGAAATAATTCTCTTTATACTCCTATTTAATCTTATCCTGATTTTCCTGATCGGCAGTGTGATCTATTTCGTCTACCAATATCGAAAACGAAAGATCATCTATGATAATGAAAAAGTTGAAACTTCCAAAAAACACAAGCTGGAATTGCTGAAAGCACAGGTGGACGGACAGGAACAAACAATGCAGTTTATCGCAAGGGAAATTCATGACAATGTAACTCAAAAACTTACATTGGCTTCATTATATTCTCAAATGATGGATGCAGATGAACGACTGCATGCATTTAAGGAAAATATACAACCGATCAGTCATATCCTGGAAAGCTCCCTGGTAGAACTACGAAGCCTTTCCAAAGCGTTAATAGATAATTCTTTGCAACAAAAGACAATTGGAGAATTAATCCTTGAAGAAACCAGGATCGTGAATTCAACCGGAATGACATATGTGTCTGCACATATTGAAGATCATGCAAATTTATCTGTTGAAATGAAAAGTAATTTATTCCGGGTGGTGCAGGAGTTTATTCAAAACAGCCTTAAGCACGCACAGGCCAAAAAAATTGAAATCAATCTCACCCGGAAAAATCACCAGCTATGTCTTTCCCTTCGCGACGATGGAAAAGGTTTTGATATGAATACTTCCATGGAAAAAGGAATGGGCCTGAACAATATGAAGCGACGGATTGAAAGCCTGAATGGAAGCTTTGAATTAATTTCGAAGAAGGACGAAGGCACTACTATGATTATTCTCTTATCCAATCCGACCTGATATGGAACGCACTGTAGTCATTGTAGACGATCATCTGCTGATAGCAAAAGCTATCCGGTCCATCATTGAGAAATTTCCAGGTTACAGGGTTTTATATGAGTGTGAAAATGGACAGGTGCTCACAGAACGCCTGTCCCAGGGAACAGAAGTGCCTGATATCATCTTACTCGACATCTCTATGCCGGTAATGGATGGATATGCAGCTGCAGCGTGGATCGAAAAACATTTTCCACAAATCCAGATCATGGTCCTCACTATGCAACAGGATGATGATTCGCTGTTGAAGATGATCAGGTCTGGTGCTGCAGGTTATATCCATAAAAATGTTCACCCTGCAGACCTGGAGAATGCATTATTTCAATTAACTGAGAAAGGTTATTATTATCCGGATTGGGCGAGTAGTCGATTGCTGCGGAATCTCGCCAAAGGACAATTAGAATCAAGCCCGGTGACTATATTGAATGACAGGGAATCAGAGTTTTTAAAATACGCCTGCACAGAATTAACCTATAAAGAAATTGGTGCAAAGATGTACTGCAGTCCGCGCACTGTTGAAGGTTATCGGGATGCATTGTTCACCAAACTTGGTGTAAAAACGAGAGTGGCACTTGCTTTATATGCAGTGAAGACAGGGTTATTTAAGATTGTTTAGCGTACCTTTAACACATACCCTCAAGAAAATAAGTACTGTTATTCAAAATGCATCTGAAGTCACCCAGACTTCAGGATCATTCAATACATATCAAATCGTGCAATCAAAAACAGAAAATGAATTAAAGGTCACCTTCGACAGGCTCACCTTCCATATTGAAAATTCACCTCTTGCATTTATTGAATGGGATAACCGGGGATATGCTAAAACATGGTCTAAACGGGCAGAGGAAATTTTCGGATGGTCCGCAACGGAATTTATCAATGGACGAAAAAAAGGTATCAACCAGGTATATGAGGAAGACGTACCCTTAATGACCAAAATTTTATCAGACCTGACTTCAGGCACCGTGCAAAGAAATAATGCAGAACACCGCATCGTGACAAAAGACGGAAGGACAATCTGGTGTGAATGGTTCAATTCAATCATCTTAGACGAAAACGGTAAAGTAGTCACGATCATGTCCTTGGTACAAGATATCACTGAACGAAAGAAAGCAGAAGAGCAGAAAGAATTTTTACAAAAAGAAAAAGAAGCTTTAATCAATACCACAGAAGACCTGATATGGAGTATCGACAAGAATTTTAATCTTATCGCAGGTAACAAAGCTTTTCTTAAACGAATTGAAGACCTTACGGGTATTAAGATGAAGCCCGGAGATCAATTGATGAAAAAGGAATTTTTTACAGATGAGATTCTTTTGTATTGGGATCATGTATATACCAGAGCATTGTCCGGGACAGCATTTAAAGATGAAATATTCTACCCGGCCCAGAATAATTCCTCGAACAGTTGGGGTGAAACTTCATTCAATCCTATTTTCCAGGATGGAACCCTCGTTGGCATCGCATGCTATTCGAGAGATATTACGGAAAGAAAATTGAACGAAGATCGGATCAGACAAAGTGAGGCCCACCTTGCTGAAGCCCAGCGACTCGCCAGGCTGGGAAGCTGGGATTATAATATGAAAAATGACAGGCTTACATGGTCAGAAGAATTATACCATGTTTTTGGAACGGATAAACAAACATTTCTAGAAACACATGGATCTTTTTTAGACCTAATCGATGCAGAAGACAGGGAATTTGCCTTGCAAGCCAGCAGACATACTCAGCTAACCGGAGAACCCTTTACTATAGAATACCACGTCACAACACCTGGAGGTGAAAGAAAGGTTATCAGAGAGCACGGATATGCGGAGACAGACAGCCATGGAAAAATCATACGGTTGTTTGGAACCACCCAGGACATCACAGAGCGAAAGCAAGCTGAAGATGCAGTACGTCGAAGCGAAGATCGCATCCGGCTGATGATCGATACTATTCCGATTATGGCCTGGACTGTTCAGCCTGACGGCTTCGTTAATTTCTTCAATAAGCGTTGGCTGGACTATGCCGGGGAAAGCGCCTCCAAAAATCCCAATAGTATAATTCATCCCGAAGACTTTCCGGGGGCGATGGAAAGGTGGCGTACCCAAATGGTCACTGAGGAATTTTCAGAGGATGAATTGCGCTTGCGACGGGCTGACGGGGAATATCGTTGGTTCCTGGTTCGAGTAGCTCCGTTACATGACGAACATGGAGTCATAGTTCATTGGTATGGAGTATCCATCGACATTGAGGAACGAAAGCATGCTCAGGCTTTACTCTATAATAAAGAGCAGGAATTCAGGACGATCGTGGAGAATGCACCCGATCATATTGCAAGATATGACAGGCAATTCCGCCGAACATATGCTAATCCCTCATTAGCCAGATTATTCAATCTTTCGATGGAAGATGTGATCGACATTCCCATGTTCTCGTTGCCCCGCAATGCTGGGTTGAAGGTTGATGAAGATGTCTTGACGGATATTCGTCAGCGGTACGAAGAAGTTTTCCAAACAGGTCAATCTTGTGAATTTGAAGTAACCGTACCCATGCCTGGTGGGCTCAAGGACTTCAATGTTCGTGTATTTCCTGAATTTGATCTCAATGGTTCAGTAAACAACGTCCTATCGATTTCCCGTGATATCACTGAAAGCAAAAAAGCAGAAGATGATTTAAACCTGATGAATGAAAAGCTTCGCAGTCTATCTGCTCATTTGCAAAATATACAGGAAAACGAAAGAACTGCAATAGCCCGGGAAATACATGATGAATTAGGACAAAACCTGACAGCGTTAAAAATGGATATTGACTGGCTGAGCAAAAGACTCCCGGATGATGCTGTCTTAAAAGAAAAAGTAAAAGATATCCTCGCTATGGTAGGTGATATTTTCAAAACTGTAAAAAGGATAGCTGTTGAATTGCGACCGAATATTCTGGACGATCTGGGACTCATAGCAGCCCTTGAATGGCAGGGTCAGGAATTTGAGAAGCACACCGGGATAACATTTCAATTCAACTGCGACTGCCTGACGTTTAACCCGGACCGAAACCTGTCTACACATCTCTTCCGCATAACCCAGGAAGCGCTTACAAATGTTGCACGTCATTCAGAGGCTACGAAGATTGAAATTACACTCGAAGCAACTGATCATTTTGCCAGGTTGATCATAGAGGATAATGGAAAAGGATTTGATATAGCAGAAGTTAAGGAAAAGAATTCATTGGGTTTGATCGGCATGAATGAAAGGGCATTAATGCTAAAAGGAAAACTAACGATTGAGAGTATAGAAGCACAGGGCACAGTGATTACCCTGGTTGTTCCGATTCCTGAAGAAACTAAAAAAGAAATATGAAATTCTTAGTTGCTGATGATCATGCTATAGTACGGAAAGGATTAGTGCAGCTGTTGCACGAAGAATTTCCTAGTGCACAGATAACGGAAGTTCCTGGCAGTAATGAAGTAATGGAAGAAGTAAGGAATCAAATCTGGGATGTCATTTTACTTGATATTACCATGCCGGGACGAAATGGCATTGAAACCCTTAAACAAATAAGGGCTAATGGAATCAAAGCGCCTGTGCTGATGCTCAGCATACATCCTGAAGATCAATACGCGGTCAGGGTATTGAAAGCAGGTGCATCAGGTTTCATAAACAAGGAAAGTGCGACTGAGGAACTGCTGGTGGCTGTTCACAAAGTATTATCCGGTCGGAAATATATTTCTTCTGGCGTGGCAGAAAAACTGGCCGATACGATAGGAGAAGGAAATGAAAAGCAGGCATACGAACTCCTTTCAGACCGGGAAATGCAGGTGCTGCAGCTTATCGCCTCCGGAAAAACAGTATCTGAAATCGCCGAAGAAATCTCTCTCAGCGTGAATACCATCAGCACTTACCGCACACGGGTCCTTGAAAAGCTCAGTCTTCATCACAATGCCGAATTGACGCGTTATGCATTAGATAACAATCTTGTCTGAGTATCCATGTAGTCAAAACCACTACAAGGCTTTCACATTTCACCCTAGGCAATCCTGTTTCAATTTGGCAGACATTTGTGTATTAGTTCTGAAATTTATTAAATAGCAAAGTAAATATCGCCCCCGTGAAGATCTGGTGAGTCAATTAACGGACGATTTTGCAGACTATGCATCTGGTTACTTTGCTGTTTTTTTCCCTCCCTTTCCAGCTGATTCAAGGAAAACTGTGAGAGCATTCCTTTTCGGACTTCATGTTATCGAGACTATTAATTTATTCTTCTTCCTGCCAGGCAATTCAAAATATTGACTTCTGCCTTAAGAATAACCTATTTACGGACAAGATTTTTTCGGGTAATTCGATTCCTAATCCTGGTCTCCTTGTAACCGGGCCAGGATGGGAATCTTTTCAAGAGACGAATAACGAGTGACGAATAACGAATAACGAGTGAAGAATAACGAGTGACGAGTGACGAAAAATAACGAATAACGAGTGACGAGTGACGAATAACGAGTGACGAATAATAACGAATAACGAGTGACGAATAACGAGTGATGAGTGACGTTCGAGTGTCTCTGACCTCGAACTTGCAGTGTCTCTGATTTCGAACATGCAGTGTCTCTGACCTGGAACATCATAACTACTTACTACTTACTACTCACTTCTCACTACTTACTACTCACTTCTCCCGATTGTGTTAAAATAATTAATTCTATATCTCAGGAATTAACCCGACCTTAACCTCACCACAAGCGGCTACATATTATTTTTCCGCATCTTTTGGTGATTGCTTCAAATTTAAACTTACCCTTTTATGAAAAACCTGACCAGATTTTTTACAGCATTGCTATGCCTTACAATTTGCTTCCCCGTTTATTCACAGATTGATTTTAAACATTTCCCGATTGAATCTTATAAGCTGCCGGATATACAATGGAAAGGGCTTACGATCAGCGGATCAATGAGTGGTCAATTAATTAATGAAAATGCATTTCCCACAGGTTACAATAATAACAGTTCTGCTTTCTCTCTTCGTCCGGCATTAACCTATTTTGGATTTACGAACAGATCAGACCTGCAATCAAGCTATACCATAAGCACCAGCCCGGATGTCCAGTTCAACCATAGTAAAAATGAAAATAATGATCGCATAGTTTCATCTCATTATTTTCTGCCTGATGTACGGTACTCTTTACAACGGTTAAAATATCACGGCAATTCATTTTTTGAATTGGGGACATTAACAAATGTCAGTTATTTTTATTCAAAAACACGCGAAGTGGATGATGCCATCGTCGAAGAAGATTCAGAATCTGATTTCATTGCTTCCATAAGTGTTCCGATTGGTTTTGGGAAAGGAAGAATTGAACCCTTGGCTGATATCGAGATGGCTTTATTCTTACTGAAAGATGCTGTGAGTCTTGGACTCGATTCAAATTTAATTCATACGGATGATGTATTTGCTTTTGCTGAACTAATGGCTACTGTCCGGAATCAGAGGATTTTCGATACGCGTCGACACCGAATTGCTGAACTACGACAATTGTATGATTTTATGATCACAAAAAATTGGGTGTTGCCTTCAGATCCGGGATTTTTTACTGTTTTGACCGATAACTGGTTCTACAATTTTTATTCAGGCAGATATTCCGGAAACAGATGGACATATTTGCTTACCCCACACCTTTCTTATGAATCAAGACAACGGAAACTGACTGGCTTTGAAATTCCCGGTCGCATCATACAATCTCTGGGAGCAGATATTTCCGTTCAGTATGAACATTTCAAACCCCAAAGCTTATATAGGAATTTTCATCGCCAGCATACCATTTCGACAGGCATATCAAATTATCTTGACAAAAACAATAATCAAAAAACAAACATTACATCCATCAATGCGATAATCACAAACAGGATCGGATATGGATGGTTTCCAAATAGCCGTACCCAGATTTATGCTGATCTCAATGTAGATTATGCATATTACAGGTTTATTAATGCATCCAACGCCAACCTGGAAGGGGATCAGCATATTGTCAGGCCATCCCTGTCGGGTACAGGCAATTATTTTGTATCGTATAAAACCCGTGTCCAGGTTTCTGCTTCATTGGGATATTTGTATAATACAGGAGGCAATATTAGTTCCATCGGGCAAAACATAATTAATTTTACATTTGGATCAGACCGGATAAATGCTTTGTTGAGTGTAAGCCTTGTTACAAATTTATTTTAATGGAATGCATAAAATTGCTTTCAGAAGCATTGGTCAAAGGTCTACTGCTAATGATTATTTCTGAAGTCTGTTGAAATTTCTGAAGCAATTACGCAAATCAAATCTTAATAAATCCTAATTTTTCCTAATAAATCTTCGTCCTCTTATGAAAAGGCTGACCACATAGTGCACATATAAATTCACATAGAAAAATCATTGAGAAAAAAATGAACCACTTAGGAACTTAAGTGCACTGAGGAAGCCACTTAGAAAAACTCTCATACAACCTGGAATTCAATCATGATAATCTGCGTTCTAAATTTGATCATGGTTTATTAAACTGGTTTGCTCTTAGAGTGCTAAACAATTTACTCATCACTTCGTTACTAACTATAGACTAAATATGAAACGCTTATGAAATCTCTTCTTTTCACCATGTTGTGCTTATTGTTTGTGGTTTCTTCTTCATGCAAAAAGGATGATTGTGTGCCCGGAAATCTGGACACTACTATTGTTGGGAGCTGGAGTGTTAAAGCACTTGGCCTTAGCCTGGGAGACGTACAATTTCATGCTAATGGTACCCTGACAGATCCTGATGATGTATTGATTGGAGGGGAAGTCGGTGGTGAAGTTCTTAGTGTGAAAACATATACCGTCGGATCGAATACTGCTTTCAACGTCAGGGCTGAAAATGCAAGCGGCTCATCAAGCCTGGATTTTGATTATGATGTTACGAGTTATAATTGCGATGAAATCGTCCTTGATGTAATAGGTATTGAGACCACCATGTCAAGAAAATGAAAGGGAGGGTAAAAAGTAATCAGTAATCAGTAATCAGTCGTCAGTAATCAGTAAAAAAGCAGGGAGCAGGGCAAAGCGAAGAGTAGTCAGTAGTCAGTAGTCAGTAGTCAGTAGTCAGTAGTCAGTAGTCAGAAGTCAGTAGTCAGTAGTCAGTAGTCAGTAATCAGTAATCAGTAATCACACCTATCAGCGAATCACCTCTCACGATTCATGAATCAGCTCTCACGATTCACGTCTCACGTCTCACATCTCGCGTCTCACGGCTCACGATTCACGTCTCACGATTCACGGCTCACTACTCACCCGCTTTACTCTCCTGATCCGGAATACAGAGCTCAATCTCAATTGCAATACACCTACAATCGCTTCGCGGATAATGCCCATGTGCATCTTGCTCACACCAAACTGACGTTCGACGAACTGAATGGGAATTTCTTTCAAAATGAAACCCGCTTTATAGGCCAGGTATTTCATTCCGATCTGAAAGGCATAGCCAACAAACCGGATTTTATCCAGATCCAGCGTTTCCAGGACTTCGCGGCGGTAACAGACAAAGCCTGCCGTCGGGTCCCTGATCGCCATCCCGGTCACCAACCGGGTATAAAATGAAGCTCCTTTCGATAAAACCAACCTGTTTTTAGGCCAGTTGACCACACCCCCACCCTCAACATATCTCGAACCTATGGCAACATCTACTCCTTCATCGGCGCAGACTTTGTAAAGCCTGAGTAAATCAACCGGAGGATGTGAAAAATCAGCATCCATCTCAAACAAATACTGGTAATCGCGCTCAAGCCCCCATTTGAATCCATAGATATAGGCAGTACCGAGGCCCAGCTTTTTCTCCCGTTCGATCAGAAAGATCCTCGGCCCGTTGTCATCCTGCTTTTCCCGCACGATGTCCGCCGTCCCGTCCGGGGAACCATCATCTATCACCAGGAGATGGAAATTGCCCTCTAATGCCATGATGGCATCGATCATAGATCCTATATTCTCTTTCTCTTTGTAAGTGGGAATGATGACGAGCTTGTCGGACAATCGGTTCTATTTAGGCCTCAAATATATAGGAAAAGGTGAAGGCAGAGGCCTTGTGATTTAATCTCGTTGTCGGCTATTAGCCCAAAATGAAGTTGGGTAAGGCATAAAGCCTGAGAAGCCGGTTTGCCCTCAGGGCAAAGTCTTTAAACTTTTCCCAGGACCAAACCGGCTATTGAAACCTCTACCCTTGTCTAATTTTCAAGGGCCTGCACCCTCAATAATAACTGATCAATAATTGCTTGTTGCTGATCCAATCTTGCCTGCTGTGCATTGATGATCGTTTGCTGCTCTTTGATCGCTTTGATAGCCACGACAGAAAAATTATCGTATGCCAGGCTTTTAAAGCCATCTTCTCTCTCCCTTACAAAATCCGGAAATAACACTTCCACATCCTGGGCGATAAAACCGAATGATCTCTTCGTATCATCACTATAGATATACTGATATGTTTTTGGTTCCAGCTGCATCACTTTATCAAGCATATCAGGCAGAACCTGGATATCTTTTTTCAACCTGATATCAGAACCCATCATGTAATCTCCTGTAGATCCGTCAATATGACCTTTAAGCACATTGTTTTTGGCAAAGCCCAGATCTGCATTCACATTTGAACCTGTATAAATCCTCCAGTCTTCTGAATCATTATTCCGTTCCAATTCGATTCCACGCAAATCATCATCCGCATCCTGCTTTAAATGAAGGTCAGCGCTTGGAGCTGTAACACCTATGCCAACATTTACTCTGCTGAAACTATTTATGCCTCCAAGGGCCATACAATGACTTGCACTTACCGCAGCTCCATAGCCAATCGCAGTCGAGCCAGTCAGATTCCCTGATGTAACATTTGCACTGGCACCTATGCATGTATTATCACCTCCGGTAGTATTTCCGTCACCGGCACCCTGACCGATAGCTACATTATAATCACCGGTCGTATTTTGATACATGCTATTGTCACCTATTGACGTGTTGCTTTCACCTGATGTGTTTTGACCCAGGGTGCCGGAACCAAGAGCAATATTGTGCTCACCGGATGTATTTGTATATAAAGCTGACCACCCCACTGCAACATTTTGCTGACCGATTCCATTTTGATGAAGAGATTTCCAGCCAACAGCTATGTTAGCACCTCCTGATGTATTTGAATAAAGTGTTTCAAATCCCAGTCCAACATTTGACGAACCAATCGTGTTAGTGGTCATTGAGGAATGTCCTATACATACATTTTGTTGTCCAGTTGTATTCAAATCAAGTGAACGATTTCCTATGGCGATATTTCCTTCACCTGATGTTGTTTTGTTTTGTGCAAAATAACCTATGGCAATATTATCACTTGCCGTCGATGCATCTGTCAATGTTGAATTTCCCAGAGCCAGATTAAAATCTCCTGTTGTATTCGCATCCATTGCGAGACTCCCTATAGCGATATTATTTGTCCCGGTGGTATTTTTATTGATGGAATTCGAACCAATGCCGACATTATTGCTGCCTGATGTATTTCTAAGCAATGCATTTGATCCTATCGCTACCAGATCAGCACCAGAAATATTGGCTGTGAGACTTCCGGCTCCAACCGCAGTATTTCTTGTACCTGTTGTATTGGAATTCATCGAATTAAATCCTATTGCTGTATTGATGGCCCCTGTAAGATTTGATTCGAGGGCATTGTATCCAAAGGCAGCATTGCTGATTCCGGAGGTATTATCATGAAGACTGGAATACCCGACCGCTGTATTGTTTGAACCTGTATTGTTGTCATGAAGAGATGCAAGGCCTACTGCTGTATTATAAGATCCACCCAGGTTTTCCTCCATAGCGGTATGTCCGACGGCAGTATTTAAAGTACCATTTGTATTGGAAAACATGGATCTGTAACCGATGGCCACGTTTTTTGAACCGTTCACGTTGGAGTTCATAGCTGAAGATCCGGCAGCCACATTTTCATTTCCGGTAGTATTGAATTGCATAGCCTGCTTACCCAGTGCAGTATTATTCGATGCAGAAATATTGAAAGTCAGTGCATCACTTCCAAGCGCCACGTTGTTGAGACCGGTGGTGTTATCACGCAATGCTAAACGGCCTATGGCTGTATTATAATTTCCGGTATTTGAAGTAAGTGCGGAATACCCAATGGCAGTATTACTTTGGCCACTTCCATTCGCCTTACATGCAAAATCGCCAATACCAATATTGTATGCACCGTCTTCATTGAACCGGAGTGCATCGGTTCCGATGGCTACATTTGCGTGACCGGTGTTGTTATTGATCATTGCGACATTACCTATTGCAATATTGCTCGTTCCTGTAGTATTAAAATATAATACATTTTCACCGATCCCGATATTATCACTACCGGATGTATTCTGGCCAAGCACCGAATATCCGATCGCTATATTGTCGTTTCCTGTAGCACTCTCCAGCATGGCTTGCTGACCAATGGCAATGTTACCGGAGCCTGTCGTATTATATCTTAATGCAGAAGTTCCAATGGCTACATTGGCAGTTCCATCCGTATTGTCAGTCATTGACGATGCACCGATAGCTACATTGTATATACCGGTAGTATTTTTATTCAAAGAATTACTTCCAATAGCTGTGTTTGATTCACCCGTCGTATTGTCATGGAGCGCTCTGAAACCATATCCTGTATTGCCCCTGGCTATTGTATTGCTGTATCCTGATGTGTATCCTCCAAAAGTATTGCCGGAACCTGAAGTATTTGTAAAGCCGGCCTGATACCCAATAAATGTATTTGGTTCAGCTTCGGTCATATACATATTGGACGTGGTGTGATTCCCTGACTGGTAACCTATATAGGTTTCTTCGTTTGCTGTCTGAATATTTTGCCCTGATTTATATCCTATGGAGAGATTTCGGCTCGCTGTAGTATTACTATTCAGTGCATATCTTCCTAATGCTACATTCTGAGACCCTGTGGTGTTGGCACGAAGCGACAGAGAACCTAAAGATGTATTTTCTCCTCCTGTAGTATTGTTGAGACCGCTCTCCATTCCGACTACGGTATTCATAAAGCCTGATATATTATTCGCCATTGCTGAATTTCCAACTGCTATATTTCCTCCACCGTCGATATTGTCCTGGAGGGCTGCATTACCGATAGCTACATTGTATATGCCGGATGTATTGCTCATGAAAGCATTTGAACCTATGGTTGTATTTCCGGGCATTGGATCATTCAGACCAGCCTGATTTCCCAGGGCTATTCCGTCTGCAGATAATTTACCTGCAACGATATTATTGATTTTAAATATCAATGGTTGATTGTCCGTAGTACCCAGGAAGTTGGTGCCATTTGTTCCTGCATTCCCATTGATGCTCCATCCACTGCTTTCCTTCATATCACTCCATGATGAACCATTGAAATAATAGAAGCCTGGTGTATTGTCCGTCTGGTAAATCATAAGCGAGGTAGCAGGGCTTGCGATAGCATCACGCTGCGCTTTCGTCATACGAGGAAGTAATAATCCTTTGGTTGCAGATTGAACATCGAGCATCGCGCTGGCATCAGGCATTGATGCAACCGGGCTAATGCTCACCTGTGCCTGTGCCAGAGAACACAACATGAATAAGCATGTGGAAAGCAGGATTAAATTTTTCATACCGTTTAGTTTTATTTTTTGGATTTATGTGGGTTGTTCGCTGAATTCGTTTTTAGGCTATTCTTTATAACATGTCAAAAGTACCAGCGGTATGACCTGAGACTTTTGTTCAGTTTACGAACTGCGTGCATTGGTTTAGGAATGGCAAGGTGTAAGAGTGTATGACAGTAAGAGGTAAGACAGTAAGACCGTAGGACAAAACGTAATCAGTATTCAGTAATCAGTATTCGGGAATTCTGTATTCTGTAAAAAATGTAGTCAGTAAAAATTAATTAATGAATTCTTACTGTCTTACCTCTTACTGTCTTACGTCTTACCTCTAACTGTCTTACCTCTAACTGTCTTACCTCTTACTGTCTTACGTCTTACCGTCTTACCTCTTACTGTCTTGCGGTCTTACTTTTGCTCGAGGGATTGTACCCGTTGAAGGAGCTGATCAATCATCACCTGTTGGTGGTTGATGATTACTTGTTGTTCTCTGATAGCCTGGATGGCGATCACTGAAAAATTATCATACGCTAATCCTTTGTAGCCATCTTCGCGCTCGTGTACGATTTCAGGAAATAAGGGCTCTACTTCCTGCGCGATAAAACCTATGCACTTCTTATCCCCTTCTCTTCCGATGAAATTGTACATCTTCGGTTCAAGCTGCATGATTTTTGGAAGTACATTTTCGATCGGAGTGATGTCTTTTTTCAAACGCAGATCAGATGTGGCTACATAAGCACCGGACACATGATTAAATGAACCTATTGTGCCATTGTTAAATGCAACACCGAGATCAGAAGAACCACCTATAAATATCCTCCAGTCATCAGAATTATCTTGTCGTTCCAGTTTGATACCACGCGTTTCACCGGTTATAGAATCCTGCTTGATATCGAAATCTGTGTCCGGTGTAGCTGTTCCAATCCCTACTTTGACCTGCTTATTTCCTGTTCCTCCAAGCACCATGCTATAGCTGGTGGATACTCTGGCACCTGATCCAAAAGCGCATGCATATGTAAGATTGGATAAAGAAGTCTCAGCATCATATCCCACAAGTGTATTATTGGAACCTGATACGTTTATATCTCCGATATTAGCTCCAAGGCCGGTATTATTATCACCAGTAGTATTACTGAGTACATTTCTTCCTACAGCTGTATTAAAATCTCCGGTTTCATTCAGATAAAGAGTTCCCGAACCAAGGCCTACATTATAGGATCCCGATTTATTGAGATAAAGAGCACCATCACCTATTGCTGTATTTTCATTTCCTGAAGTATTGGAAAACATAGATTGATGTCCATAGGAGGAATTCTTAATTCCTATTGTATTAACACCCAATGCGAAATTTCCAACAGCCGAGTTTTCTGTTCCGGTTGTATTTGCCTGTAAAGCACTTGTTCCTACCGCCAGGTTGCCGGAGGCAGTATTGTTTTTCAATGCCTGAGAACCAATGGCAACATTTACACTTCCGGAAGTTGAGGAAGAAAGACTTAAATAACCAATGGCAATATTCTCATTTCCACTCACATTAGCACGCAAGGACCTGACTCCGAACGCGCAATTTTGATCTCCTCCTGTATTGGACTCCATCGCGCGAAAACCGGCCGCAGTATTATCATTGCCGTTCAGATTATCCGTAAGTGCATGATTTCCAAACGCTGAATTTTCCACTCCGGTAGTATTGGCATTTAATGCATATGAACCCATTGCGCTATTATCCATTCCTGAATTATTATTTCCAAGTGCTTCCACACCAAAAGCGTTGTTATAGGAACCAGATATATTATCCAATAACGCAGAGCTACCCAAAGATGAATTATGATGGCCGGTAGTATTTTCTTTTAAGCTTTGGCTTCCGATGGCAGTGTTTGAGCCTGCTGTGACATTCTGAAGGGTTCGATAACCCAATCCTGTGTTATCGGAGCCATCATGATTAACCCATAAAGTCTGATGCCCTACAGCCGTATTCCTGAGTCCTGCACTATTCGCAGCCATGGCGAGCTCACCGATAGCAATATTCCCTATCCCGGAAGTAAGTGATGTTAAAGCATCATTACCTATTGCAATATTTCCACTGCCATCTATATTATTGTGAAGCGCATAATGTCCAATCCCAATATTATTAAACCCATTTACATTATCCTGCATCGCCATCCAGCCCAATGCAATATTGTTGGTACCTGTCGTATTAGCATTGAGCACATAGTTGCCGATCCCGATATTGGCTGTTCCTGAAGTATTAAATTCCAACGCCTGAGAACCTAAGGCACAATTGGCTGCCCCGGAAATATTATGAGTGAGTGCATTAAATCCTACGGCTACATTTCGATGCCCTGTGGTGTTTGAAAAACCAGCTTTGGATCCCATGAAGACATTTCCTGAGCCTGTACTATTCTGGCGACCTGCTTTAAAACCCACAAATGTATTTGGTTCAGGAACATTGAGCAGATTTAAGTTAGCGGTTGTTTGATTTCCTGCTTCATATCCAATATGCGTTTCTTCATTTGCAATCTGATTAGATTGGCCTGCGCCATAACCCAATTCGGTATTGCGTGAACCGATTGTATTTCCATATGCAGCATATCTCCCTATCGCCACATTTTCTGACCCTGTCGTATTGGTTCTGAGTGACAGGGATCCATATGCAGTATTCTCAGCACCCGTAGTATTACTGATACCTGATTCCATACCTGTCACCGTATTCATGTATCCATATGTATTGTTAGCCAGCGCCGAAACACCTATGGCAACATTCCCGCCACCATCTGTGTTGTTTTTTAAGGCATCCTGTCCAATTGCCACGTTATAAATTCCGGTTACATTACTCATCAGCGTATGTGTACCCATCATGGTATTTCCGGGCATGATATTGTTTAGTCCGGATTGATAACCAAAGCATGCAACATCTGCAGTGATCTTTCCTGCGGGAATATTATTGATACGAAAGTTCAGAGGTTGATTGTCTGTTGTGCCCAGAAAGTTGATAGCATCTGATGTACCACTATTTCCATCAATTTTCCAGGCGTCAGTTGCAATGCCCAATTGGGACCATCCGGATCCATTGTAATAATAATACCCGCGCAAGCCATCCGTCTGATATATCAACAATGATGTTGCAGGAGTCATGATTGCCGTACGTTCAACTTGCGTCATGCGGGGAACCAAAACACCTTTTAATGTCGATTGAATATCGAGCATCGCGCTGGGATCAGGAATAGAAGGACCGGTGCTGATGCTAACTTGTGCATTTGTACCCGTGATGATCCATGTGAGGGAGACAATAAGTAGAATTACATTTTTCATTTCAATAGAATTTAAGAAAGTGTTTTTGATGAATTGAATCCAGAGCATTATCGGGAGCATGCTTAACTTTTCAATTACCATATGACGGACTTTTTGGACTTAATCGATGTATCGAACATTGAGGTTTGGAAGATGAGAGTTTCTCAATGGTGCGGTCATGGATCACTAATGCATTTACATCATTCTTCTGGTGGCGCCGAGATGTAGGAATGATCTCACCATTTCGCAAGACGATCTGGTTAACATTTCTTTTGATTTCAATGATTTCATTTTTATTGACCAGGAATGATCGATGGCACCGGAGAAAATCGGAATCGGATATTTCGTTTGCCCATGTCTTGAGTGTCTTACTCATATAATACTGTAGTCCGCTTTTTAAAAAGATGCGACTATAATTGCTTTCAGACCGGATGTAGAGGACATCCATGAGTGGAATCTTTACCAATTTCTGTGACTGATATATCCAGACAAACTTTTCTGCAGCAGGAGATTGTTGCTGAAGTCTTTTCACTTCTGCTTCCAGCTGGCGGATGCGATCAAGTGCGGATCTCATCAAAAAATCAGTATCGAAGGCTGTATTGGCAATGCGTGATGGATTCATTTTTCTTTGCTTTTGATACTTACAGAATCATTTTCATTCATGGGTGAAACTCATTTCATTCAGGAGTGCGGACATGTCGGATTTGCAAAATGGCTTAATGAGAATACTTACATTTTTTGCCCACCCCTGTTTCCGTACGTATGTATCTCCGTGCGCTGACACGATCAGGAAATTGGAGTTCATTTCCTTTAGTCTTTCATACAATTCGAAGCCGCTCATGTACGGCATTTCGTAATCCAGGATGATGAGATCAGGATTCAATGCAGGTATTTTTTCCAATGCTTCCTTAGGATCCTGGAAAAAAGCAACCACCTCAAGATCCATCCTGATCTGAGTCAATAAACGGTAGGTTATGTCTAGCCCAAACCATTCATCATCTACGATCACCACTTTCATTCCATTTGATTAAGTGATGGTAAATGTAGAATTGACTCCCTGAAGAGCATTGGGTTAGTTTAGGAATGGTGGAAATGGGTTTATAAATGGTAGGGAGCAGTAAATAGGGGGCAGGGGCCAATAGGCAATTTACAAAAAGCAATAGACGATAGGAGTAGGAAATTGCTAAAAAGCAATAGGCAATAGGCAAATAAACCTGACAAACCCAATAAACCTATAAACTCATCACCAAATCACTTCGATAACCAATCAAAAAACTCCACTCTCTTTTGACGTGAGATGGGTACTTTTTCATGATTGCTCATGGTGATATCACCGCCTTCGGCTTTGTTGACTTTGACGATATGGTCACGGTTGATAAGATGTGATTTGTGGATCCTGAAAAACCTTGCAGACTTGATAAGGTCTTCCATTTCAGAGAGGTTCTTTGAAACCATTAAAGATGATTGCTCTTTGAGGTACACATAACTGTAGCTGCCTTCTGATTTACAATAAATAATATCATCAAGCGCAAGGAGATGTATTCCGTCTACTGTGTGAATGGTAATCTTCCTGGGTGTTTGCTGTTGTTCGATAGCGGATCGGATCAACCCGGTGAGTATCTGCTGATCAAAAGGCTGAGGTTTTTGCAAAACTTTATTGACCGCTCCGATCAATTCTCCTTTGTCAATCGGCTTGAGGAGGTAATCCACTGCATTTACTTTAAAAGCCTGCACCGCATACGTATCGTATGCTGTCGTAAAAATGACAGAAGATCTCGTAGGCCCTAATGCATGTATAAAATCAAATCCCGACATGTAAGGCATCTCAATATCCAAAAACAAAATATCCGGTGCCTGCTCCCGCAACGCATGAAGGGCTATCTCAGGTTCATTATAAACATCAATGTGAGTAACCTGTGGACAATGCCTTGTCAACAAAAGGAATAATGTCTCAGAACAATATTGTTCATCATCAAGGATTACGGCCTTCATAAATAGTTCGGTTTGCGGGGTGCGTGTTCTTGTTATTTTGGTTCGAGGGGTAAAGTAATACTCACTCTTGTACCGATGGATTGCAGGTCATCATCATAAAGATCATCTACGATGGCCTCTACAGGCACTTTCATGCGTTTACTAAGGAGAGACATTCTTTCTGCAGTTACCTGCATCCCATGTGATTTCCGGGTGATCACCTGGCTTTCTTTTATTTTTTTGGCCATTACCCTGCCCACCCCATTGTCCTCAATCACTACCAGCAGCGAGTTATCCAACCTGGAAAAATTGATCCGGAGTATTCCTTTTTCCTTTCTGTGCATCAGGCCGTGCCAAATTGCATTTTCAACATAAGGCTGAATAAGCATAGGCTGAACCACAAACGCCGCCGGATCTAATTCCTCTTGTAAGGTAATATTATATTCAAATTTATTACCAAAACGGAGGAATTCCATTTCAATATACAGTTTTAATGTTTCTATTTCCGTGGCAAGCCCGACTTTCTCCCCTCTTGAATTGTCCAGTACCTGCCTGATCAATCTTGAAAACTTGGTGAGATATTCCGAAGCACTTTCATTGTCATTGACGACTATAAACCGGTTGATAGAATTGAGACAATTAAAAATAAAATGAGGGTTCATCTGCGCCCGCAGTGCCTTCATTTCCAATTGTGTCAATTGCTGTTCGGTTTCATTCTTCAGCCATTCTTTTTCTGCGATTAATAATTTTTGCTTTAATGTTTGTTTTAATTTATACGAATAAAAAGCAAAAACAAGGCCTGATACAAATGCGCCAATCAGGAAATAAAACCATGTTCGCTGCCAGAAGGGAGGTCGTATGATGATCGCCATTGCACTTTCTTCCGGATTCCAGACCCCGTCATTATTGGCAGCCCTGATCCTGAATGTATAATCCCCGGGTGGAACTTTTGTATAACTCACTTCATGGATTCCTGAACGAACATTCCATTCATCATCAAAACCTTCGAGAATATATTGTACAGTGTTATTCTCAGGTTCAGTATAGTTGACAACAGAAAACTGTATCGTAAGGTAATTCTCTTTGTAATTCAAGGTAAGCGGGGCAAACTTATTACCTGTCTTCCGGGTCAATCTGGATTTATTCAAAACCAGCACATCCCTGATATCCAGTCCGGGTGGAGTGTGATTAGTAGACAAGCTATCCGGATTAAAATAAATATACCCCTTGCTTGTTCCGATAAAAACTTCATTATTGGCTGAAATAGAAATACTGGTATTTATAAATTTTGTCTTTGGCAGTCCGTCTGTCTTCCCGTACAAGCTGATAGAAAAATCTTTGGGATGTAAACTTGCTATACCATTCAGGCTGAGCATCCAGATATTTCCATCCCTATCCGTTTCCAGGCCCGATATATAATGCGTTGGCAGTCCATCCGACATTGTAAAATTAATAAACGCGCTATCCGGATCCGCATGATAATCAAACCTGCTCAACCCACCCGGATCCGTGGCAAACCAAGCATAACCCATGGAATCCACCGTGATATCTTTTACAAAGTCACCTCCCGGGGATGTAGGATTATGTGAATCATACTGGTAATGATAAAATGTGTCAGCCGCGATATCATACCTGTACAATCCCTTACTCACTGTTCCTATCCATAATGAAGAATGCTGGCGATCAAGCTTAAGGCTATAGATTTGTGCCTTATTCCAACCTTTCGTTTCAGGTATTATATCAAAAACATCCTGGTCAGGCTTGAAACTTAAAAGACCTTCTATGAGTGTCCCGATCATAAACTCACCAGGCCTGATTTCTTCCATATTAAACATATTGTGCACAGGTTCGGATGGAGAATAACTTGTGAGCGTTTGATCTATCCGGCTTACTTGTTTAATGGTTGATCCGTCACAAAGCCACAACCTTCCTTTTTGATCCAGCTTCCATTTATTTGAAATATTACTTTCTCTTGGCTTTGGTATTTCTTTCACCTGATGGGTAGTCATATTTTCTGCAAAGAAATATGTGCCTTGCAACACGCTTATATACCGGGTATCATATTCCTTGTCTTCAATAAAATCGCTCAGCGAAGTTTGATATTCGGCATCCGTTTGTTCATTTATCAGGTTTTTATATTTGAATAGCTGTAAAAGCGGATCGACCAGGTATAATTTCCCCGAAAGTGAACCCATGATGACTATGCCTTTTGAAGTTTCAAGACATGTGTTAATCGAATGTTGTTCCAGCAATTCGGTTTGATCATCCCTGAATTTCAATGGCTGCAATTGGCCGCATTCTTTATCCATGAGCCAATAATTTTTACCTGTGGATAAGAGCAAATGATCATGGTTGTATTCCATGATCCAGAATCGCCCGGCTCTGAATTCATTTTTCAGTTCGGGATAATCAAATGACTGCAGACTTACTTCAGGGATCCATTTGTACATAGTTCCATTGAAGTCACTCATCCATACTACACCTTCTTTCAAAGGATAATAATTACCAAAGTAACCTACATTGAAGATGCCCGTAACGGTATCCTGAATATCAGTTAAGATATTATTTATCCTGTCATACTGACATAATTTTGAAGTCGTGGCGGCGAAAACTTTTCCGTCAGGGGTTTTGAAGCACCGGGTAACTGTACCATGGCCGTTGAACATTGGAAAACGTACGGAATGAACTTCAGGATTGAGTCGAAGTGTCTTGCCTGTATTAGAATTAAATAATGCAAGCCCACTATGATCACTGATGATGAAAAATGTGGAATCTGAATCAGGCACCAATTGGAAAACCCTGTTATTCGGTATGGAAGTACTATCCTCTGTATCCAGGAAATAGCGGGTAATTATTTTCCGCGATGGATCGATGCTATTAAGCCCTTTTCTTGTCGCCACCCACAATACATGCTTGGAGTTTTCAAACATGTCATAGATGTATTCATTTGAAATCGAATTCGGATCATCTTTTTGCGGGAGATAGGTTGTGGTTTGAAGCCCATCAAACCGAAGCAAACCTAATTCCGTTCCCACCCAAATGACACCCTGGTGATCTTCGAACAGCACAGAAATATTTGAATGTCCAAATCCTTTTTCTCCCGCTATAACCTGGACATAAGGGTACTGTGCCCAGCAAGGAGCACAAATAAAATTGAAAATGAAGAAGCAGGCTATGATGTATTTCACCTCAAAGATGAAAGTAGGGAGGTTTTATGAGAAATACAAAGTTTGAATATCGGACGCAGGACTCAAGACGCATTTATATCCAATTCTGAATATCCAACACTCACGCTTCACGTCTCACGCCTCACGAAAATGAGTTGCATTGGCAGACTGAATACCGATTACTTTTTTACTGTATACTGATTATTTTATCTCTCACGCTCTCACCATACCGAGAATCACAGAAACCACTTCTTCTGCATTCGGCTTCGAGAAATAATCACCATCAGACCCATATGCAGGACGATGAGGTTTTGCTGTAAGACACATAGGTTTACTGTCGAGGAATCGATATCCATCCTGTACCTGGAGTACATTTTGCATCATATAAGCAGTAGCTCCTCCGGGAATATCCTCATCCATGAAGAGCACATTATTTGTCTTTCGAAGCGAATGCGTTATCACATGTTCAAGATCAAATGGAAGCAATGTCTGCACATCAATCAATTCAACGGAGATGTCGTAGGCATTTAAAATTTCAATTGCTTCCAGTGCAATCCTTACACACGAACCATATGTAACGAGTGTTATATCCGTGCCTTCAACAAGCACTTCAGGACTACCGAATGGAACTGTAAAAGAATCAAGATTGTCCGGACATTTTTCTTTCAGCCTGTACCCGTTAAGACATTCTATGACAAGACCTGGCTCATTCCCTTGCAGCAACGTGTTGTACATGCCTGCAGCCTGTACCATATTGCGTGGCACACAAATATGCATCCCTCTGAGTGTGCTAAGCAACATACCCATTGGGGAACCTGCGTGCCAGATACCTTCAAGCCTATGTCCCCTGGTACGGATGATCGCAGGTGCAGTTTGTTTTCCATTCGTGCGATAGCGCAATGAAGCAAGATCATCCGATAGTGGTGTCAATCCGTAGATGAGATAATCCAGGTATTGAATTTCTGCGATTGGTCTGAATCCTCTGAGTGCAAGTCCGATCGCCTGTCCCATGATGGTCCATTCGCGGATACCGGTATCCCATACTCTGTCTTTTCCATATTTTTCCTGCAATCCTGCAAACCCCTGGTTAACGTCACCGATGTAACCCACATCTTCACCGAATGCAACGACTCTTGGATCTTTTGCCAGGAGCTGATCAAAATAATGATTCAGCACCTGGTAGCCATTCATCATTTCACCACGTACGTCAAATGACGGTGGGACGACAGGAACTTCAAGACAGCTACCCGGTCCTTCTGCATAGAGATGTGTATTAAATGCATCCTTGCCTATGTCATGGCATTCAGTAATGAATGTATCAAGATTTGCATCTGAGAATTCAGCTTCCGCGGCTAACAAATGTTTTATTTGACCGGCCAAGGCAACCACTTCAGAAAAGAGTATTTCAAGTCCGCCATTGAGCTTTGCCGTCAATTTATTCATCTTTTCTGTTTCCAGGATTTCATTTGGAAGTGAATTGATGATTTCAATAAGCTGTTTTCTTTTCACTCTTACCGGTGAGATAAAAGCTTCCCATGCACGTTGTTTGCATTCGCGGGCATAGGTGATTGCATTTTGACGCAGCTCATCGATTGATTGTTGTGTCGCTATGCCTGCATCCACTATCCATTCTGCCATTTTGAGGATACAGTCGGTTTCTGTTTCCCACTTCAACCGATCAGCAGATTTATATCGCTCATGGCTTCCTGATGTGGAATGACCTAGTGGTTGTGTTACTTCCTGGATATGAAATACTGCCGGCAGATGATTTTTCCTTACTTTCTGAATGCCTCTTTCATACATTTCGCAGAGACCGGGATAGTCCCATGCTTTACATGTGTAGAGATAAATACCTTCACCATTCTCATCGATATGGAATCCTTCCAGCAACCGTGATATGCTTTGCTTGGTAGTTTGTAAAGCAGTTGGAACGGATATGCCATATCCATCATCCCAGATGGAAATTGCCATAGGAGCTTTTATTACTGCTGCTGCATTTATAGATTCCCAGAAAACACCTTCGGATGTGCTTGCATCTCCTATCGTGACAAAACAAACTTCATTGCCTTCATTGCTCATCTGTAAATCTTTGCCAAGATCAGGACGATGCCTGTACAATGTCGAAGCCTGAGCAATACCTACGGCTCGCGCCATTTGTCCGCCCGTCGAAGAAACATCTGCAGAAACATTATACCGGTCATCCTGTGGCAACAAATTGCCGTCCTTATCAATCATAGTTGTAGCCCAATGACAATTCATCTGGCGCCCTCCGGAGAAAGGATCATTTTCAGTATCTGCATATAGTTGTGCAAAAAAATCTTCGACAGTAGAAATACCTGATGCGAACATCCAGGTCTGATCGCGATAATAGCCTGATCTCCAATCTCCTTTTTGAAAAAACCTTGCAAGAGCCACCTGGGGTACTTCTTTTCCATCACCGAGGATACCGAATTTTGCTTTTCCGCTTAAAACTTCTTTGCGACCCAGCAAGCTGGCTTCCCTGCTGACACAACAAATCCAAAAGTCGGACAGCACCTCCTGCATAAACGCATCCTCCGGGCTTTTGGTGGTATATTGTTTCAGGTGTTCGGCTGCGATATCTCTTAGCATGGGTCGGTCAGTTATATGGAGTGAATTCGATTTAATTCAAATTCCCAACAAAAGTACAGAATAATAAACCGCTGATGTCAGGCAAAATGGCATAAAAAAAAGTTGTGGAAAATGCTTCCCACAACTTTTTATCATTTCATTGTTTATCCTTTGATTATCCCAGGACAATTTGTGCAAGGCTCAACATAGACGTCAGCACGATTACACATTTCCAGCAATATGTTTTATTCATGTTTATTATTTTTTAGACACTAAAGATACAGGTTTTAAGAAATGGTAACTGTTAATAGGTAGCAAACTCAAAACTGCCTTGGTTTATCATTCAGATTGCATGATATTTCATTTAATCACAACCTGTCGCAGGTAACTTCCTTCATTATTCTTGATCCGGATAAAATATATGCCTGATGAATATAAGCTTACCGGGATAAGATTGTGCAGTGATAAATTATCATTTAACCATAATGTTTTCCCCGTTGCATCCAAAAAGGAAAGTTGAACCGGCCTGGTTGGGTTCAATCCAAAATCAACATTTATTATTTCCCATGCAGGATTTGGATATACTTCTACATTGAAATCACCTGATTGAGGATGGGATGTTGCCGAAAGCTCTTGTATGGTGAATACTTCACTTTCATCCTGGTAATCTGTACTGCTGTTGTCCTGGAATACTCTCACTCTTGCCTGAGCAGTAGCTCCTTCAGGAACTTCCCACGTATAACTTAAATCACCTGCGGGCAAATCAAGCTGGATCGTTTCCCATGTAGTCCCACCATCCGGTGAATAATATACATCCCAGTTAAGGGTATTGTGTGGAATAGTAATACGCCATCGTATAGTCACATGCTCACCTGATGTCAGTGTTTCTCCTCCTGCAGGATAATCAACGTCCACATGTGCCATGCTCTTTGACGAAATACTAAAGAACAACACAATTGCAATGAATTTTGATAAATTAGCATGCATGATGAATAAATTAATAGAACTGTAAAGATATGAAGTCTGGCGTTAAGACGCTATTTATCGCGTCCTCATCAATGGATTTTCGCGTTATGACTTTCTGGGAACTCACCCCTTCCCATCTCTTATTAGGAGTATACATCGGCAGAAATAACTTCGCCAAGAGAGGGGCGGTAAGATTTCACATACAAATCAAATCACACCTCTCTTTAGAGAGATCATTTTCGTATGTATTATCATTTCGTAAGAGAGGGGAAGGGGGTGAGTTGCCAGAAAAACATAAACAAAGAGGACCCTATAAAGATCATTTACAGCAATCTTTTTTAAAGAAATTGCGAATGGACTTTCCAAAGTGCTTTTAGCAGGGACATTGTATCATGTTTGTTTGAATTATACTGAGTCAATTTACGAAACTACGCGGTATTGAAAAATGGATGTAGGATAAAAGGGATATCTTAACAGCTATGGAAAATGATTAAGATTTATACTAAACTGATATTAATCTTCATTTTTGCTTTGATGAATAATAAAATGACTGGTCAGGAAATTGGTTTTCTGGATTCAACATTTGTTTGGACTGAAAATCACTATGGTGGTTGGGGGGATTACAGCATGAGCTTAAAGTATACGGTTGATTCTCATCCGAGTTTATTTGCAGGTAAAACATATTACGAAGTATTACAAACAGATGAGGAGCTTTCTGAAAATTGGAAGAAAACAGGAGACTTTATCCGAGCAGAAAATAACATTATTTATTTGTGGCAAAACCCTCAGGAAATTGAATTATATAATTTCAACTTAATAATCAATGATACATTTCCAGTATATTATTTCGGGACCAACCTTATCGTTGATAGCATAGATACATTTGTACTCTTAACCGGAGAAGAAAGGAAATATTTGCGACTCCATTGTGAATATGATGATGAACCTCCATTTGGCTTTGGATATACTGAATGGGTTGAAGGAATTGGAAATATTAATGGTTTTTTTTATAATAATAACCAATGCGTTTTTGATACAGATGGATCTGATATCATGTGCATGTTCAGGAATGATACTTTGATCTACGATGATCCGCAAATAAATGCCTGTTGGTTGCTCCCTACTGCTATACATGAAGATAAAGCAAGAGAAGTACTGATCACTCCCAATCCGGTGTCAGACTTTATTCATATTACCGGCACACCCGGAGAAATCAATTTCATCCGGATCTTTAATACGATTGGTCATCAACTATATCATGGCAAATCAAATACAATTGATGTAAATAATTTTAGTTCCGGTTATTATACATTGGTTATCCTGATGGACAATGACCATTACGAAGTAAAAGGATTTGTAAAACTCTAGTATCCTGCCACCAAATCACAACACAGCTGAAGGGTTACTATTTCACTACCCTTACTACGAATGAAATCAGAATTTGGCACTCAATGACATCATGAAGCCTCGTCCGTCTGAGCTCCAGACTCCGGGACCGGGATAGAATAAAGGACGTTTTGTAAAATATTGCTTGTCCGCCAGATTATTGATCCCCGCACGTAAGACAAAGCGATTTGAAAACCGGAATGCCATATTGAGATCGAAAATGCCATATGCGGGTATGATTCCTTTTGATCCGTTAGCTGTAGGTGTAACTGTGTTAGCCGGATCAGCAAAAGTTTCATCCACATAACTGTATTGCAAAGTCACCCTTATGGCTTTGTATCCTACATTCAAGCCTTCGCGACTGATCCATTCAGGAGCACTTTCTACTTTATTGCCACTGATGTCACGATTCTCAGTAGGACTTATAGAGATTGAAGCGTTTTTGTAAACAGAACTCATCCAGGAAGAAGAAGTAAACATGGAAACATAGAATCCATTGGATTGGACAGGAACAAATTCAGCAAACAACTCTACACCATTAGTTTCACTATCTCCAATATTAGTCCGGTAGATATAGGGTCCATTATCATCAGTGAGTACATAGCTGCCCAATCTGTTTTTATAGATAACTCTGAAATACGTAACCTCGTATTTCATCCAATCTTTGATACCACCATTGAAACCTGCTTCTGCATTGTACCCGGTAGCGTCGTTGAGATCTTTATTGACTCTTTCAAGACCGGATGTGGGAATAATGTCTTTGAGAACAACAGGTCTGTAAGCCTGTGAAATGCCAGCATAAAACCGAAGATGAGGATTGATCCGGTATTGTGTGTTTATTCCAAATGCAGGAATGGTATGCCTGATATGATTTGGAACATCTGTCGGATCTAAATAAGAAAGATAACCTGACATGTCAGAAGCACCAGTCTCAAACCTAAATCCGGGTGATACAGTAAGTGCGTCAGACAAATAGATCATATTTTCAACAGCGAGGGAGACAGTCTGACTCTTGTAATGCAGATCTCTTCCAAAATCACCTGTAATCGAGAGGTCATAATCACTTCCGGTAGTTCCTTTTCCCTGCTGTCTTCTGCGCATATCGTTATTAAAATATCTGACTGATGCATTCACTACAGATGGAAAATTTCCGACATTATATTGATGCAACAACCTGATTTCTGTAGAACGGGAATGAAAGTTATCAATATTTACAGCCCGGTTTTTGAATTGTGCTGTAACCGGATCGATCACATCTTTTTTATCTGAAAACCCTTCAAATTCCACACTGCTCCGGTTTCCAAATAAGCCTGATGCTACCCATTGAAGTGAAGTGCGATCGTTAAGCTTCCAGTCGAATGTGAGAGATGGCACATAAATATCAGGGCTAAAATAATTTCTGCTCCTTGTAGCCTGTCTTGGATTTTCATAGAACATACTATCTGAAAGTGGACCAGGTATTTGATATAAATACTGACTACGACCCATCTGCAGTTTCAACGAGGCTTTCTCATTAAATTGATATTTCAGATTAATAAACTGAGCCTGCGCTTTGGACTCTGCATTATCACGATAGCCATCAGAAAACCGGTGTTGTGCATACGCCTGGTAAGTCAGTTTTCCGATCTTACCACCTATTGCATTGTAAGAACTAAACAGGCCAAATGATCCAACTGAATTCACAGATTCAAATGTGATAGCCTTTGTGGTGTCAGGTTCCTTGGTGATATAATTGATAAGGCCACCGAACTCTGCACCATACTGCAATGCACCTGTACCCCGTATGATTTCAATCGTCTTGATCGCTTCCATAGGAGGGCTATAATGGCTTGCAGGATATCCGAATATATCCGAGTTGATCATGACCCCATCCTGGCGTACATTAAATTCCCAGCTGCGATGTGGGTCGAGTCCGCGAGTAGCAATATTGACCTGATTGCCTGAACCATCCATGTCATAGACAAAAGCACCTGGAATTTTTGCGAAGATTTGCCGCGCTGTTTTCTCTGCCAGATTTGCAGGCATATCCTGAACCTGTAGTACTTCTGTTTTCCTTCCTCCTACAATATATGTACCATGCACGTCAGATAGTTTAGTGGTGATATCATTGGAATGATATCCTTTTACTATGACATTTTTCAAGGACTCCCCTCTCATAGTATCCTGTTGAGCTGAAAGTGAAAAAATGGATATGAGGAGAATAAGAAGTAGTAGTATGTTAGATTTCATAATGAAGCTTTAAAATGCAAAGGTAATTTGATTCGATGCAAAAACTGATGATGAAAATTAGAATCTCCTTAGAATCATATAACAAGGTGTTAATAAAGAAACCTCATCAACATTAATTTTCTTTGATCTAGCCTGAAAAAATGTTTGTCAATCAGTTTTAACTTAACACAAAAACCATAAAAAGAAAATTGGTGTCATCATCTTATTCTATTTAAAAATCATGCATAAACATTACAACAAAAACGCATTTTGTCATTAAGATGACACCTCCGGCAGAATTCTAATAAAATCAAATCGACTACCGCAGGAAATCATTTTACCCTATTCAGTGAACGGTTATGCCATATTATGTTCCCAACCAGCGATTCAAATACCCCATTCGGCAGGTTCTGAGGTCTATTCATTGTCAAATAATATAATATTGCGCTCTGAAACCAACAATTTGGTTGTTTTATCAGTTTACATCAAATCTTCCGGTAATTGCAACCTGAAACAGCTCTTTGTACTAAATGAACGTAACGCTAAATAAAAATATGAAAACGATGAAGTTGATTCCCGCCCTATTGGCTATAGCAGGTCTGATGACCCTGACGATTACTTTCAATGGATGTAAAGATGATGATCCGGTGACTAAGCCCGGTTCGCTTGCCTTCCACATCCATACTTTAATTGATGCAAATGAAGTAGAGAATTATGGTGAAGTGTTGGCCACTGAAGAAGGAAGACAGATATCTGTGACCACAGCCCAGCTGTATATATCTAATGTGAAACTGATCAAAACAGATGGCAGTGTGGTGGATGGCCCTTCATCTATCCTCCTGGTGAAACAAGGTGTAGAAGAATATGAGATAGGTGATGTTCCTGCCGGCGATTACAAAACCGTTCGCTTTGATGTAGGGTTACCTGATGCAGTAAATGCATCTGTACCGAATCCATCAGATCTCACATTGTATAATCCTTCGATGTGGTTTGGAGCAACCCCTCAACCGGATGGATTTGTATTCCTTAATTTCCAGGGATCCGTTGACACAACGGATGCACTCACAGGATTAAATTTAATTCCGTTCGATTTCAGGATCGGAACAAATGCACACAGGGTAACCATCACTATGCCTGACGAGAATTTCAGCGTGGTCCCTGACCAGCAAGCTGTTGTTCATCTTGAAGCAAACTATGCTAATATCCTCGATCTTGTGGACCTCAATGTTGCCGGCAACTTAAATATCAGGACACCTGAAGAAAATTCATGGTTGTGGGTATCACAGTTGGAAACCAGCATTGGAGATATGTTTGAATACGAGTAATCAACCATTTGACACGATACAAATCATTCTCTTATAAAAAAGTAATACCGTACATGGTGCTGATTGTGTACGGTATTACTTTTCCTTTTTGTACGTATGATCATTTGACGGATAGCAGTTGTTCTTCCATTCCTGAAACGGTTTCTTTTAGTGCGGATATACTACCTGTTTTGAATACGCATTGCAGTACTCTGTTATGTCATTCCGGGAGCGGTCCGGCAGCCAACCTAAATCTTGAGGATGCAGTAGCTTACGCTTCACTTTCAAAACCGGGCAGCGGGTATATTAATACGGTAAAACCCAATTACAGCATCTTCTACAGCCAGTTGAATTCGCTATCCCTTCCGATGCCTCCTGATGGCAAGCTTGATCCGTGTACGATCATGCTGATATTGAATTGGCTCGAACAGGGAGCATTGAATAATTAAGTGTGAAGACATTCGAGTGTCTCTGACCTCGAACACAGATGGATAGTCCAGGTTCGAGGTCAGAGACACTCGAAGGTTAGTGGTAATAAATAAGGGCAACTCTTCATCTGAAGAATTGCCCCTTTTTATTACTTTACAATATTCACTTTTAATGGTGAGTCATGTTTCTAAAAACTGATAGGAACAAGTAATTTGATACTGAAGTTTCTGCCCATATTATAAACACCACTTCTACCTGTTACATTGTTTACGGCTCCATATTTCAACCGGCTTAAATGACTTTGATAAGCTACATCAGTTAAATTATTAGCATTGAAATACACAGAAAACAAGGTTGTCTTTCCGGATAGTACATCTGTACCTACTCCCAGGTTAAGCAGAGAATAACCGGGCGTCTCGGTTTCAGTTCCAAAAGCACCGTAGAATTTATCCTGTTTAAAATAATTCTCAACTTCAAACATAATATAGGAGTTGGCAAATAATTTACCAATCTTTCCGGCTGTAGCTTTAAGTTCAGAATCAATCTTTGGTGCCGGAGTAAATGGTAAATATTTCGTTGAATCAGGCTGATTTTTTTGCCTGGCAAGCACATAAGAAAAAGAATTTTCAAAATGCAACCAATCCAGCGGATGGGGATGAATGTCAATTGAAAATTCACCTCCAGATAAGCTGGCATTCCCTGATGTATATTTAAAAGTGCTGAATCCATTTGACAATGAATCTCCTCCATTGACGCTTTCAAGTTTACCAAGGAAAATAAAATTATTGATCTGGTTACTGAAAAGATCCAGTTCGGCTGTGATATGTTCTGAGTTCAAACCGAGTGCATAATCAAATTGCATGCTATTCTCGGCTTTCAATGTGGGAACGCCGATAATAAAATTGATAGTTCCTTCATGCACTCCATTTGCTGAGATCTCTGCAATGTTAGGAGCACGGAAACCTCTTGATACATTCAGCTTGGTGTATACATTTTCTGAAAACTGAAATGTAGCCCCGACACTTCCGGATACACCTGAGTAATTAGAATCAAATGCTTTGAATTGATGATAGGCATCGGGTTCGTCGACCTCCACTTTTATACCTTCTGCATTCAAATACAAATCATCGCCTTTTTCACTGCGCGAATCATAACGCAAGCCTGCACTAATATCAAGATTATTGATTGTTTTTTTTGCCATAACAAAAACGCCCACATCAAATAAATTGTATTCAGGAATTAAGTATTCTGTCCCTTTATTCTGCGAAACCTGGTTCATGCCATTGGCTCCAAAGGAAATAGAAAGATTGTTCATCTCAGGCAATAAGTACCGCACATCATAATTGATAGTATTGAGCAGGAAATAAAGTCCATATTGATCCGGTGCGAGAATATCCGCAAATTCCTGGCGTTGATTTTGCTGAAAACCAAGGGTAGCTTTTAAACTGCCATCACCGATGATAAAACTGTTATTCAGCACGGCTTTGTAATGGTGGATTTGTTGAAACGGTGTGAAAGGCGTATAAGATTTATCATCATCGATCGTCGCAATGGTTCCTGCTTCGGTCGAATCATTTAGTGCAATGAGCTTAATAAATTTTCCGGTAGCACTATCCCGTTCGCCTTCGACAATTCCGGGATTCAGATTGTAAGCGCTAAAATGCAGGTGAGAATAGCCCCAGGACTTGTTGAAACCTACTATCCCACCCAGCGTATTTTCGCGAAATCCGGAATTAAAAACATAGCCATCATATGTATTCTGGTATGCATGCGCTGTTTTATTGCTGAAACGAAGATCCCAAATGAATCCGCTTTTATTTCCGGCCAGATTAGCAGAATAACCAATCAAACCATTGTTGGTTTGATAATTCCCTAAAAGATTTCCCTTAATACTTCCTTCTGGCAATGTAGGTGCTGAGAGTAAATTAATCACTCCGGCCATGGCATCAGATCCATAAGATAAGCTTGCAGGTCCCTTTAATATCTCCACTTTGCTGACGGCGAATTCATCAATTTCTATCCCATGTTCATCGCCCCACTGCTGTCCTTCCTGGCGGATGCCGTCATTCACGGTTACTACCCGGTTATAACCCAATCCACGGATCACAGGTTTAGAAATTCCTGAACCGGTTGTGACCTGCGATACGCCGGGTTGTTTTGCTATAGCATCAATAATATTTGTAGATGAATTTTGTAACAGCCGGATTGCAGGAATTGTGGAAATCGGTGTTGGGGTTCTGTTCTTTTCAGAAGAAGCGGACAATCCGGTGATAACGATCTCATGAAGTTCGTTCACCGATTCTTCCATTTCGAAATCTTTAGTGCCAATTTCTTCGAGATTAATATTTTCTGCGATCAATTTGTAACCCAGGTAAGATACCTGCACGAGCACTTTTGCAAATGGAAGGTTTTCTATTTTATATATACCGTCGATGTCGCTGATCGCTCCTGTTTTTAAATCAGGCAAATACACGCTAACGCCGGGAAGTGACTCACCTGTTTTTTTGTCGGTTATTTTTCCTGACAAAGTTGTTTTTACCAGTACAAAATGTACTGCTCCAAAAGATAGTGTCGAAATAAATGCAATCATCCCGACGATCAGAAATGCTGTTTTTTTCATGGCTTTAAAATTAAATGTGGATATTTTAATGAATGGAAATGTGGAATGGATATAAAGCAGCTTTTGGCTGATTTAACATTCTACAACACGCTTTATCCTAAGTGGATATAAGAATTAAATGATAGATGATGAAGGAGGGCCCCTGTCATCATGGAGAATTGGAAATTGAATGACTTCTCCGGTTGGGCAATTAATTTGGAATAAGGGTATATAATAAGCTACATCCCAGACTTGAATCGGTTCAGGAACGATTTGACGAACGATCGAAACGTGACATCGGAGACAATCACCCGGATCGTTTGTAAAATGATATTTATGATGACAGCCACCTTCGACATTGGGGTGGTAAATGGTGATATGACATGGATCTTTTTCAATCGTCGTACCTATTTGTCCTAAGTGCTCGTGTTCGGAGTGGGGTACCAAACCAGGAGGAACGATATAAATAAAAACATAAATCAAAAGCAATCCTCCTACCCATAACCGGAGCCATGGTATAGGTTTTTGACTAAATGCTTTTGGATTGAATTTCATTAGGATTCTAAAGATACTGCCATTCAGTGAGAGGAGTGAGACTGCTGACGTTCGAGTGTCTCTGACCTCGAACACAGGTGGGTGGTGCAGGTTCGAGGTTAGAGACACTCAAATGTCACCGGGCATTAGGAGAACCTGTTTTATCCTTATGTCGATCCCTTTAACTCAAATCAGGCTTGATCAAAGCTCATTATCCGGATTACAAGGGTTGAAAATGGAAGGATTGTGGGCCTGACACTGGAAATACCTTCTCCTCCAAAAAAATAAATTATGGGACGGTATCATGTTTTTCAGGAGCGGGGTATCCTGGAGAATTCAGGCAATATGTTCGGAAAAGTACCAGCAAAGGGACCCCAAAGCCCTACTATGCTGGGAAATTCAATGCTCAAGAAGGCAGGAAATTGCCAGTGGGTCGAACTTTTATACACAAACCTGAGTTTAAACACCGTCACGCAAGGTGATCTGGTGATTGGAGGGCAGCGATGGTATGGTTATCAAAAAGTTGAAAAAAAAGTACATAACCTGCATGATTATCAGAAATATGTATCTTTGCGGGCTAATTAATCAATTTTAATACAATGAATAAAGGAATTGTCAAATTCTTTAATGAATCCAAAGGATTCGGATTTATTAAGGACGAGTCTTCTGGAAAGGAGTATTTCGTACACGTCAGTGGACTCACCGAAAAAGTCAAAGAGAACGATAACGTCAGCTTTGATCTCATCGAAGGAAGAAAAGGACTAAATGCAGTAAATGTCAGAAAAGCATAAACCAGCAGTAAGTTATTTCTTTTAGAATTCTAAAGACAAAGAACCCCGCCACAAGCGGGGTTTTTTGTTGCCCCACCCCTATACTTCGATCGGCATTACTCATTCTTTTGCTTCAGCTCAGCAACCAGGGGACTTGAAATCCTACTCTATGTTGGCATTAATAATATGCCAGCCTGAGACCCAGGAAACGGACGTACCCATTTGCATCAATAGAATATTTCTTCCTGAATATTTTTGAAAGGGAAAATTCATAGTCAGGCTGGATTGAAAATTTGCCTTTCCCTAAAGTAAACTCGTATCCAAACCCGACATTGGGGAGCAACCATGTTTTTTGAAAACCAAAATAATATTGATCAGGATCACGCTTTTCCTGCAAATGTCCACTTTCGTTGAGTATCACATACCCGGAATTCAAAAGTAAATGCTGAACCTTACACCCTCCATTAAGAAAGAAATGGTTTGCTTTTTCAGAACTGTTCAGTTTTATTTTAAGATTCACAGGAATTCCAATAAATAAGTCACCATAGTTGAAATCCCAATAGGATTTATAGATGAGTGCATTTCCAAACTCGTCCACATCATCAGGGAATAGTGGCGAATAATCTCTGTATTTTAATTTTACGTGATGCAACATCAATCCAGTTATGAATTGTGTTTTTGGACTAAGATCGATCAACAGATCACCACCCAATATGTAACTGATCCCAGATTGATTCTCCGCAACCAATTCAGATTTGAATTGAGCCATACCTATTTGAGGAGTAAGGGAAAAACCGAAGTGAATTTTCTTATCTGTGGATTGGGTAATCGCCCATTGAATAAAAAAAAGGCAAAATAAAAATGTCAGTTTAAATTTCATCATCAGATCATTTTGTCCATTTTGGAATGAGAACAAGGATTTTCATCTTCAAAAAATAATGTTTTAAATCTAGTCATTATCGGCGAGGTTACTCTTCTTGGACCTCGTGGCACGAGTACTGGTGCCACCAGTACTCGTGCCACGAGGTCCTAACGTGCTGATAGTCAATCTCCCGGATATGGTTTTAAGACACATTTTTTGTCTTATAATGCACGAAATGTGTCATGAAAACAGACATTCTGGTTAAGGGATGTTTCATTTCATTAAAAAATCTCATCCGGTTATTGCCTACTTCTATCATCTTTGACGGAGTTTAACGAACCCATAAATTATCTTAAGACTTTTTAAGAAACGACCATCCCTCATACTTCGTCATAGAAGTAATAAAACACGAACGATCATGAAAAATCTACTACTCCTTACGATCTCTATTGCATTGCTTAGCGCATGCGCTTCTGCCGACAAGATGCTTGAACGCGGTGATTATGATGGCCTGGTCCGCATGGCCACCAAAAAACTTTCAGGCAATAAGAAAAAAGACGATTTAGTCATAGCCCTTGAAAAAGGCTTTGAAAAAATCACCAAACGCGACATGGCCACTATCGAATTCCTGAAGGTATCTGACAAAGCCGAAGACTGGGAAGATATCATGGACATAGCCCGCGATATAGACCATCGGCAAGAATTGATCGAACCACTTCTTCCGTTAATAAGCGTATCAGGCTATCATGCAAAATTTACTTTCGTCCACACCGACCAGATCCTTTCTGAAGCCAAAATCACTGCTGTCAATCTCTACGAGAAAAGATTGGAAGACATGGTCGTGGCTGCACGAAAAGGAAATAAGAAAGAGGCACGCCAGGCATTCAACCTGATAGATCACATATGCACGATCACAGATAAATATTACCGACCAGAGTTACGCGATGAGATGTGGAACCTCGGTATAAATAAAATATTGCTGCAAATCGAAAACAACAGCAATGTCATCATGCCTGCAGGTTTTGAAGAAGAAATCCTCTCTGCTGATTTCGCCAACATGGGTGGCAGCTGGGACCGCTACTATACCGAAATCGATGAAGACATGAAGATTGATTATAAGGTGCTCCTTCGAATAACAGATATTGCTACCACGCATGATGAATGGAAAGAAATCCAACATCCTTACAGCAAGAATATCGTGGATGGCTGGGAGTATGTCCTGGATGACAAGGGAAATGTGAAAAAGGACTCACTCGGTAATGACATCAAAAGAGATAAACATATCACTGTAAATGCTACTGTGGTGGAAACCCTTCAAAGCAAAAAAGCACTGATCCGTGCCAGGATGGATATCACAAATGTTCACACAGGTGCAAGGGTCTATTCCCAACCACTTGAAGTAGAGGATTTATTTAATCATACGGCCAGGAATTTCTTCGGAGACGAAAGAGCCCTTGACAATGAATTAAGAGTCCGTATTCCTCCTGCTACATATCCTTCAGATGCTTCCATCATCTGGGATGCATTCAAAGGCCTGAAGCCAAAGTTCTTTGATGAAGTGAGGAGAGCTAATTTCTCTGTGTAATTCTCGTTCGCTTCGACTCCGCGGTTGCTGAACTGTAGCATAAGGTTTAGCATTGACGGTCGAAGCACAGCGACCGTGCGAATTCCACTAAAATCATTTCGGCTCCGCTCAATGAAGATGATTCAAGTTGAGCGGAGCCGAAACATAATATTGTAAAATCTCTCGGTTGCTGAGCGGAGTCGATGCGAACGAAATCAGAACTACCACTTTACAAAATTCTTCACTATCACTCCTTTCGTTGTTCGAATCATGACGTGATATTCTCCCGGAGAAAGACGGCTTATATCTAATCTTTTCTTCTCATTTGGATTGATCAATGACTTCAATTGTAAGACTCCGTTACCAGAAAAGATTTCAACGGAAATCTCATCAGATGCAAGATCCGCCAATTCAATTTCAAGATATGATGTGGCAGGATTAGGATAAACAAATATTCCAAAAGGATCAGGCCCGAAGTCCTTAGTTCCGGTAGCCAACGTATAATAGTATTGGAATGAATCTTGGTTGACCCAGGTGCTATCCCAAAGCTGGAAAACTTCTGAGCTCAGGTGCCGCTGCGAATCATAAGTGACAAGAAATTGGTAAACATTGAGCCATTCACCATTTGTAAATGTCTGATATAATTGGTTGAGGATATCACCGTTCTGGTCGTAAGTATAAAAGAACCTTTGTTCATCCACCCAAATTCCTCCACCGATATTCGCCTGCCGAAGATATAGCGTGCGATCATGATGAACATCGTAAGTATAGAAATTGCGGTAATAATCTTCCCAATGATCTACAACCCAACGTTGAAGGCTATCCTTTACAAGATCATAATTAGCATCATATGTATAGAAGAGTTGTTGATTATCCACCCAGCCTGTAGTCCAGTTCTGAATTAAACGATGGACCAACCTGTTATCTACATCGTACGTAAAAATATGGTGAAAAACATTTTCCCATTCTGTTCCTGTCCAGCGTACATATACTATGTCAATCTGGTTGTCATTGATATCGTACGTATAAAACCTTGCTAATTGGTTGATCCAATTGGCTCCATCCCAGACCTGCGCAACAATGCTGGTTTGATTGTTATGGTCGTCATAAGTGTACAACATTTGTTCGCTATTTTCCCAATCTATACCATTCCAAACCTGATATTGATAACCTAAGTAATTGTTGTTACCATCATAGCTATAAGTATAAAGGCCTTCGTTTATCCACTGAGCTCCATCCTGTACCAGGTTCAACTCCGAAATGATATGATTACTTTCATTTGAAGTATAAAATGTCCTCCTGGTGAGTTGCCATTGAACAGAAAGAGTATCCCATGACCATGTATGCAGACTATCCAGTACATCTTCTTCAGAACGGAACTGGAATTGATTCAAATTTTTTTGAAGAACTCCATGACTTGCGGTAATCTCCTCTGCACTATTATGATTTCCATCCTTATAAAAGTTTATTTCGGAAGGATGGAATGTCTGAGAAAATAAACCCGGAATGAAGAGTGTGGAGCACAACAGGATGATGATCGTTTTCATCGGAAATGAAATTAGATCATCTAAGCTAGCAAAAAATTATGGGCTTATGAAGTAATAAGGTTATGGGTGCAATTCTTGCCTATTGCTTATTGCCCATTGCTTATTGTCTATTGCTTATTGCCCTTCATTCTCCATGATCAAACAATCCAAGGTAGGCGCCCGCAGGATCTTTAATAACACAATACCTTGCTTTCTCTCCCATCTTCCTGGGACCATTAACAATTTCTCCTCCTCCTCTCTTTACAGCTTCCATGCTTGCATCCAGGTCAGCTACATTGACATACATGATCCATGCAGACGGAAGCCCTGCATTTACTCCCTGTTCATGACATACACCTGACCTGACTACATTATCATCCGGTGAGATCATGCAATAATCATTGTACTCCCCCATCGACACATCCATGCTTTTCCAACCAATGACATCTTTATAAAAATCTCTAACCTCATCAGCACCAGGAATCGTCAGATCCATCCATGTGATCGCCCCGATTGTTTTATCCGTTTCCAATTATTTAAGTTTTTGCAATAGTTTTTCAAAAAATAATTTCAAACACAATTTCTTTTCCATCGCGCAAAGCGGTCACACTTGTCTTGTCACCTTTGTGAAAAGTACCAAGCACGTCCATATAAGCATAAATATCTTTTATCTCCTTGTCAGCCATCTTTATGATGACATCTCCTTTTTTCATCCCTGCTTTCTCTGCAGGTTTTCCTTCACGTACACCATCCAATCGCAAACCAACTCCATCATATAAATAATCAGGTAATACACCCAGTGTTACTTCCAGGTTTGGTGTGGAAGATGGATCAGCATCTTTAGTTTTAGCAAATGGCATTTTCTCTTTATTGCTGATCTCAGAAATCAATGCAATGACCATATCCGCAATTCGCACCATACCAGCTGAATTGATTTTTTCCACATCATCAGTAGGCTTGTGGTAATCTTCATGCGAACCTGTGAAAAAATGCAACACGGGCATATCCATGACATAAAATGATGAATGGTCAGAAGGCCCAATGCCTGATTCACCTGATGTAATACTAAAACCAAATGTATTAGCTGTCTTGATCATTTCAGGCCATCCCGGAGAAGTACCTACTCCATTGATAGCCATTTTATTTTCAGGATTCAGGCGGCCTACCATATCAAAATTGATCATAGCAGTTACGTTGCTAAGGTCAATCGTTGGATTCTTCGTGAAATAATTAGAACCCCATAAACCATTTTCTTCACCGGTAAATGCAATGAATAAATAATTGAGGCCTTGATGTCCTTTTAACCGATCGGCTAATTCCAACAACATGGCAATTCCGCTTGCATTGTCATCAGCGCCATTGTGGATTGCCGGCTTACCATCACCCAGCGAACCAAATGAACCCATACCGAGATGATCAAGATGAGCTCCAAAGATGACTGTCAAGGGTGCGCCATGATCAAGATATCCTATCACATTCCGGCCACTCAGGCTACCCGGGTCAGTATTTTTTGCAAATTCTACTGTATGTGGATTTGGATTCTTCACGGTCAGGGATTGAAACCAGGTATCCTGATCACCTTTTGGCTGCAACCCAAGCTCTTTGAAACGACCGGCTATATAATTGCCGGCAGCGGTTTCGCCTTTAGAGCCAAATGTCCTTCCTTTCAGCTTGTCGGAAGCCAGGAAGGTAATGTCTGAAAGCATCTGCTGGTCATCAGTCGCGGTACTGTCCCATTTCAGGGTGTTGCACGAAAGGACGAGCGAAATGCTGAAGAGAATGATGCCGTATCCCAGGAAGCGGCTGTTAGGTATGAATTCCATCTGAAGAGGTATAACGCCAAGGCCATCACCAGCCTATATTTGCGGGTCTAATGTACAACGGATGAACCAATCTCTTTTCATAGCCTGTCTATGCTTTGCCGGACTCATTTCCTGCAAGCCCAGGACTGAAGCCACAACAGAAAGCACTGCCTCCTCTACACCACAGGATACGCTCAGGTACGACCAGGAAAAACATCTCGCCAATGTCCGTCAGCTTACTTACGGAGGAGATAATGCAGAGGCATACTGGAGCTTTGACAGTAAAAAGCTCACCTTCCAGGCAACCCGTACGACATGGAATGCTTCATGCGACCAGATATTCATGATCGATGTCACCCAGGCGTTAGATACCAGCAAGGCTCCTCAACTGATTTCTACAGGAAAAGGGCGGACTACCTGCTCATATTTTATGCCCGGGGATACAACCATCTTATATGCAAGCACTCATGAAGCTGACCCGGCCTGTCCTAAAGCACCTGAACGAATGGTGGGTGGGAAATATGTCTGGCCGATTTATCCATCTTTTGAAATTTATGTAGCTGACCTGAAAGGAACTATTAAAAAGAAACTGACTAATTCTCCCGGCTACGATGCAGAAGCAACAGTTTCACCAAAGGAGGATATGATTGTTTTCACGAGCCTTCGAACCGGAGATCCTGAATTGTACACGATGGATATCGATGGGAACCATGTGAAGCAGATCACACATGATCTGGGATATGATGGTGGTGCATTCTTTTCGCCGGATGGAAAGAAAATTATTTTTCGCGCTTCACGACCCACTACACCGGAAGATGTAGCTACTTATAAATCTTTATTGGCTCAGCATCTTGTACAGCCTACGCAGATGGAATTGTTTGTTTGCAATGCTGACGGCAGTGATCTTCGACAATTGACGCATCTTGGAAAAGCGAATTGGGCGCCATACTTTTTACCATCAGGTGATAAAATTATTTTTTCTTCAAATCATGCAGGAGCCAAAGGATTCAATTTCAATCTTTACATCATCGGCCTGGATGGAAATGGTTTAGAGCAGGTGACCTTTGACAAAGTATTTGACTCATTCCCGATGTTCAGCCCGGATGGAAAAAAGATTGCGTTTTCATCTAACCGGAATAATAAAGGGACGCATGATACCAATCTCTTTGTAGCTGACTGGATCAATTAACTGAATTTTAAAAACAATCACATGCCAGCTCCTTCCTGGATAGATAAGTTACAAACGCGATGGGGGGTTAAATCCGCCTTCCAGGTTATCATTATTCTTGTTGTGTTTGCCTGTACAGGATTTACGGTGATGTTTATTAAGCCGGTGATCACCGGTTGGTTATTTCAAAACGGGCACAGCACAATCTTTTCAATACTTTACTGGATATTGATTCTTCCGGTATATAATCTTTTCCTGCTTGTATATGGTTTTATTTTTGGCCAATTCAAATTCTTCTGGGCGTTTGAGAAGAGGTTTTTCGGGAGAATATTTGGGAGAAGAAAACCAAAAATTAGTGAGTAGTCAATAGTGAGAAGTGAATAGTCAGCTCCTTCACAATTTCATTATCTATATTTTGAAAGTACTGCCCTGGCAACTGAATCAATTTTGGTACTTGTAAAATGCTTCAGGCAAATTTGAAATACTCTCTTTTTACCCATTTCGTAGTCTCTTCTGGTCATTAACATTATGGAGTCTGCCACAATTTCTTTTTGTACCTCACGTGCTAAAGAGTCTACAGCTCTATAACCAGCAAAGCCAAGAGGAAAGTCACTATGTTGGCTTACGTCCTCATTAATAATTGAATCCATACAAGCATCTCCTTCGTACCCAAATTGCATACATGTTATAAAAAAGCACTTCCTGAATTCTTCTATATCATACCTTAAATCCAATTCAAATGAGGTATCTAATTCTGATGAATTCATTGGGGTAGAATCTTCAGGTTTGTGATTGCAGGAAGCAATCACGAATGTGCAGATTAGAACCAAAAGAACAAATATTCTAAACATAATTGCTAAAATACACTAGTAGATATCAGGAAATCCATTTTACCTTCTATCCACAAAGAATCAATCATATTACTGGTCACAAGATAACCTTCAACATTTGTTACAAGTCGAATTGCAGGAAATGGGCCTGATGTTCTGCAATCATTTTGCACCAGTTCATACTCAACCACATTTATTTTTAAACCCGTTCTATCTCTAATATAAGGTGGGCTGGCCAGGCCTACTGATTCTGGATCCCATGAATTCGCATACCTTTTGCCATTATGTCTTATGTAGAATATTATATCTCCAAGATGCGGTGATTTATTAAAACCGCTTTCCAAAACTTGTTCTAACAATAAAAATAAATCACTGACCTCCGGGTCCTTATGAATTGATAAAGTGGTGCTTTTAAAATATATATAGAAAAGAAAGTCTGAACTCAAATCGAATGGATACGGTAATGAGACTATTGGCTGGTATAAACTTGTATCAGGATGATTTATCCAGGTACTTGTGGAGCCTAATACATTGCATGGATGAAAGCGGGTCGTAAACAAAAGCCCCTGATCAGAAAATATTTCAACAAATGAACTGTCCAATGCGGATTGATTTATTGGAGCAGGATCATCACATTTATGGTTGCAGGAAGTAAACATAAATGTGCAGGTGAAAATCAAAACAACGACTCCTCTTAACATATTAATCATTTAAACCGTGGAGAGAGGACCTTATGAATATTGAATTCTGAATTTAGAAGTTGAATAACAAATATTTATTTTAGTAGTTTCTCTCACTTTCTCACTTCTCTCACTCTCACAGATTGCAGTGAAAGAGAATGTCAGAAATTTTGAATATGGAATTTTGAATTCAGAATTCAGAAGTTAAAAAATCTTCAATCTTAAATTTTAAATCCAAAATCGTTTGTGCCCAAGGGGGGACTCGAACCCCCATGTCCTTACGAACACACGCCCCTGAAACGTGCGTGTCTACCAATTCCACCACTTAGGCTTAAGAGTGTGAGTGTGGGTGTGAGTTGGAGTGTGAAAATATTCAAACTCAAACCCACACTCTTCCGTACCAGAGGCGGGAGTCGAACCCGCACATCCTTGCGAACGCTGGATTTTGAATCCAGTGCGTCTACCAATTCCGCCACTCTGGCAATTTTTATCAGGGTACCTCTCTTCAGAGGGGCCACAAATTTATAATTTTTTCCCTAACCATTACCGGATCAGTGTAATATCTCCATGCCGGGTTTCAGGACCCGTATCTGCGAATACCACAATCAGCTTATACGCATAAACACCCGTATTTAATGGGTTCCCGTGCAGCTTGCCATCCCATGAAGCGGATGGATCATTCGTTTGAAAATGGAATTTCCTGAAAACCAGGCTTCCCCAACGATCAAAAACTGAGAACTCTCCGATTTCTTTAACTGCCGTTCCTGAACTTATGATGAAAAGATCATTGATCCCATCCCCATCAGGTGAGAAAATATTCGGAATGAATATATCCCGGTTGATGGAAACATGAACGGTCATATCATCCTGGCTTGTACATCCGTTTTCATCTGTTGCCGTTACTTTAAATGTTGATGTTGATTTGATCTCTATTGTACGCGCGATACAATTTTCGCATTGCTGATCGGACCATGCAAATTGCAGAACACCATTTGGTTGACCAAAAACAACTGGAGTAATTTCAAAGCTCGTACCAAATGCGATCGTCGTATCGGATCCTAAATCCAAAAACCAATCTCCTGGCTCAGCAAGTATAAATTGTTCTTCACTTGTACAGCTATTCTGATCTTTTATCAAAAGCACATGATTTCCTGAAATTAAATTATGATACGAAAGATCTGCCTCGAATGCTTTACCATCCAGTGAAGTGATAATGGGCAATACACCTCCCTGCACATTTGATAATGTAACACCTCCCGTCTGTTCTCCAAAACACAAGATGTCATCAATCGCAATGCCGTATTGTATCAACGCTGGTTCTGTAATCGTAACTGAAGAATTTGCTTCACAACCGTGACTATCTGTAACTGTGATGAAATAAACACCGGCTTCTAAACTGGACAGATCGGATGTATTTTCTCCATTCGACCACATGTAAGAAAGTGGTGGAATTCCGCCAGTCAATAGATTTACCCTTGCTTCTCCTATACTATCGCCATAACAGGGAACACCAAAACCATGATAATCGCTTACATTTTCAGTTTCAATGTTGAATGGTAAGATTACATCTACAAGTAACGTATCCAGGATTTCTAATCCATTCGCTGATTTCAGCAGGAAATAAGATTCTCCCTGAACATCCAATGGAAAAGAATAAATGCCTGCAGAAGGAAAGTCGTAACTACCCGTTTCGTTCAAATGTGACCATAACAAATGGAAAGGCCCCAGACCAGTCAGTATATCGATAGTCACGATTGCACTATCACCAAAACAGGACGGTTGCCGAACTGAAACATTGGCCCGGATCTGGCATAAGTCAACCGGTACCAATGTCGCTGTTGTAACTATAAGGCTGTCGCATCCAACACTATTTGTTAAGAACTGGGTAACTACTCCGGTGTCCTGAGGCTCACAACTTGTAGTAGTTATAAAGGTTGTATCAGCTTGTAGCAAAGAAACGAAGATGGAGATGACACTATCACACCCGGATTGATTGGTCAGATAAATCAATAGTAATCCGGCATTTGAGGGAATACATGTAGTACCTGAAATATAAGTTGTATCCGATCCCCCATACATCATCGTGAGGATGACGAGACTGTCGCAGCCTATTGAATTAAGATAAAGTGTTGATGTAGTTCCCGTATCCGAGTATGTGCATGTCAAAGATGTAATCAGTGTTGTATCTGACAAGAGAAAGGAAACTGTACTGATCACCAGGCTATCACAGCCATCGACATTGGTTAAGGTCTGCATAGTGACACCCTCATCTGCGGGATCACAAGAATTTGAAAAAAGCAATGTTGTATCCGAACGCAACAGCAACGTATTTCTAATGACCAGGCTGTCACATCCAACCTGATTCGTAAACAACAGCAATGTCTGACCTGTGTCAGCTATTGAACATGAGAAGAGCGAAATCAAAGTCGTATCAGAATTCAACAACAAAACCTGGTTAACCACCGTACTATCACAATTGCCCTGATTAAAGGTCATTATAGTAGTACCGGCACTTGCGGGATCGCAAGTAGAAGAAAAAATCCAGGTAGTATCAAATGGTGAAATAATAACCTCGGTGAGGACCAGGCTATCACAATTAGAAATAGTAGTAAATGAATCCATGTAAATTCCTGCCTGCGTTTGAAATGCTCCCTGCAGAAATATAGAATCACCCGGACATAAATATTTCGTAAACATAAATTGAAGCGACGCAGCCTCAGTGATCTCTATTTGCAAGGTACTATCACATCCATTCATCGCCGTGAGATGTTCTGTTCCTGTCCAGACACCATCACCATATGTATGTCCATTGATCATGATCGTTGTACCTAAGCAAAGCACAGTATCGAAGTTGGCCACGCGATCCGGAAGCAACGTAAGGAATGTGCAATTGACCGTTGAACCACAAACATTCGTTACCTCAAGACAGATTTCAACCTCTCCTGTAACTGATCCCTGAATTTCAATTTCATTCGTACCGCTTCCACTGATCAGGGAAACACCGGGAGGTATCGTCCAATCGTAAACATCATCCGGATCTATCTCCTGTGTATAGAGTGTAGCTATCTCACCTGAGCAAAGAGATGAAGGCCCGGAGATGAGTGGCAAATCAGGAACATCTCCAACAATTACTTCCAGGCAACCTTCATTCATATCACATCTTGTTTCAATCATCAGGCATAAGTTCTCAACCTGTGGATCATCCCAACGTATTGTCACTTGCGTTGTACCCTGTCCATTAATCAATGTTCCTCCCAATGGCACTATCCAGTGATAAAAAAATATTTCAGGGTCAGCCGGGAAATCAGCAGTATACGTTCCTGTTTCTCCTGCACAAAGAAATGCAGGGCCATCAATTTCAGGTTCCGGTGCTATCTCCTGGTAGAGCGTAATATTGACTTCGTCTTCGACTGCACAAAGACCCACCATCGAAATATCATCAATGGCAAAATCATTTCCACCTGACGCTGTGTTGAGATTGAGGATGCAAATGACCGCAGATGTATTATTCCCTGAATTCCAGTTGGCATTGAAGGGTATCCATTGACATGGGATTGGAGTTGCATTGACTACAGCACCTACCTGGGTCCCATTGATAGAAAATCTCAAATGCGCAGGTGAGGATGGACTGACCGAGGCAACCCAGGCAGATACATTATACCAGGTATTTGGTGTGACCGGGATGGTCTGACACCAGACATTCTGAAAAGAAGGAGCTCCATTGAGCACCATCATATTACCTCCACCAGTATGATCCCCACAAGCAGTGAACCCGGTATGCACCAGGTTAGGATTATTGATCACCGTATACGTACCTGCCGGTACCATTTCGTTCTGGACTGCAGGAATATCAGCTACATAATTGTAATCTGTTGAGAAACCTGTATTACCCAATTGGAAATCACCATTTGCGATAAGATTTGGATTGTTAGAATCTACAGCATATCCGGTCAGCGTGTAAGTGATGGGTCCTGAAATATTTGCAACTGGATTCAGGATGAAAGCATTGTTGAGGCCATTGGCCGGAGACCATTGTAAGAAAACTGCATCTCCTTCAATCGACCCAAGGAGGCCTACCAGGCCTGCCGGATAACACACATTCGTATCCGGACCAGCATCGACAATCAGATCACACGATGAAGTATATTCAATTTGGGTATTCTCTAAAATAAGAGTGGCCACTTTTTCTTGTGATACAAAACATAACAGTAAGAGAATGCCTGATACTGTCCATTGTAACATAAGTCATAAGTGGGTTAGGAGGTGTGACTTGATTGGACTAAGATAATTAGAAGTATCAGAACAGATGATTACCTGATGAGTGTAATATCTCCAAACTGGGTTTCCGGGCCGGTATCTTCATACACTACAATGACCTTATAAGCATACACTCCCTGGCTTAGTGCTTTTCCATTCAACATTCCATTCCACGATACAGATGGATCATTCGTTTGAAAATGAAGCTTCTGGAATACAAGGTTCCCCCATCGGTCAAAAACAGATAGCTCTTCTATTTCTTTAATTGATTTTCCCGAGCTGATAAGGATCTGATCATTTATTCCATCTCCATCCGGAGAGAAAATATTCGGAATGTATATATCATGATTGTAAAACACATGAATTTTCATCTCATCCACACTTGTGCACCCGTTTTCATCAGTCGCAGTAACTGAATATACATCATCAATACTCGCCTCAATCACCCTTGTTGCACAATCATCACATTGAAGATCAGACCATGCATACTGTAATGCACCATTTGGCAGGCCGTAAACCTTAGGTGATATTTCAAAGGTTTCACCAAAAGCAATCATTGTATCAGATCCCAGGTGCAATGACCAGACTGCAGGTTCTGATAAAATAAATTGTTCTTCTCTTAAGCATCCATTTTGATCCATAATCAAAAGACTATGACTCCCGGGTGATAATCCCTCGTATATATATTCCATTTGGAACGAATCACCATTAAGCGAGGTGGTCCATGGAAATACTCCACCTTCAATAGTTGTTAGATCTACACTTCCCCATGGTTGATTGGTACAATAAATATCCTGCACGTTGAAATCATAGTCCATCAAAGGAGGCTCTGTGATGATCACAGAAGAGGAAGATTCACAACCATGACTGTCCGTAACTGTGACTACATAAGTTCCGGCAGGCAGATTCAATTGATGAGTGGAATCAATTCCATTTGACCATGCAAAGGTCAAAGGAGGCGTTCCATGATCATTTATTTTTACCCATGCTTCACCGAGACTATCACCGTAGCATGGCACACAATACCCATTATAATAGATATCCGTTTCAGCTATAATATCCAATGGATCAGGAAGCTCTAAATCGAGACTGTCAAATATGGAAAGGCCATTCGATGAATTCAACCTGATGTTCACAGGAATTTGTCTATTCATCTCAATCGGATACTGATAGGAACCCAACCCAGGGAAGTTTCGTACTATGGGATTATCATCATATAATAAAATCAGTTCAAAAGGCCCCAATCCTGACGTAATGTCTATACTTAACCATGCCGTGTCCCCAAAACAAGCAGCTTGTTGAAGTGTAAATGTTGCCAGCAATTCACAAATGCTTGCAGGGTCAAGCATTGTTGTAGTTACAATCAGACTGTCACATCCAAATCTATTTGTCAATAATTGAGAACTTACTCCGGTTTCCGAAGGCTCACATGTCGTAGTCGTCAAAGAGATTGTATCTGAAGGAAGCAAAGAAACGAAAGTTGAGATGGTACTATCACAACCTATTTGATTGGTCAGATGAGTGATGAAAAGTCCTGCATCAGACGGAATACAGGTATTATCAAAAAGATAGGTCGTATCAGATCCAGCATATATCATGGTGATCATCACGAGACTATCACACCCCATGGAATTAATGTAAAGTGTTGAAGTTATTCCTGTATCCGCATATGTGCACGTAAGTGTTGTCAACAAAGTTGTGTCTGAAAGTGCATAAGTTACTGTACTTATTACCAGGCTATCACATCCATGGATATTGGTTAAATTCTGCGTTGTGATTCCTGCACCGGAAGGATCACAGGTCGTTGAATAAAATAATGTGGTTTCAGATGGAAGAGGAAAAGTATTTGTGATCACAAGACTATCGCAACCTGCATGATTCGAAAGCAGCTGGATAGTTTGTATTGTATCGGCTAAAATGCATGAGAATAGATTAACCGTGATCGTGTCTGAATCCAATAATACTACTTCGCTCACAACTGTGCTGTCACAATTCCCCACATCATAAGTTGTTATAGTAGTACCTGCCAATGCAGGATCACATGTTGTCGTCGTGATCCAATTTGTATCAATAGGAGCAAAAATAACTTCCGTGATCAAAAAGCTATCACAACCTGAAGCAGTCAGGAATGTATCAAAATAAATGCCCGGCTGATCCTGGAACATACCCTGGAGAAATATAGAATCTCCTTCACAAATACCACGTGTCAGCATGAGATTGTATGCATGTGCTTCTGTAACCTTGATTTCAACAACACTATCGCAACCTGATACACTTGTAAAAAATTCAGTCCCGGACCAAATCCCATTTCCGTATTCCGTGCCGTTGATGATGATTGTATTGCCTTCACATAATGCTGTATCTATTAACGTCACGAATCCATCAAACTGCGTGATCGTAAGACAGCTGATCGTCGTGCCACATTCATTTACCATTTCAATGCATAGAACTGCCTGGGGCTGATCATCCCATTGGATCTGGAGTAAATTAGTGCCTTGCCCGCTGATGATATTGACGTTTGAAGTAATGTTCCAGTTATATTCATCCACTGAAGGATGCATTGGGACTGAATAAAAGGCAAATTCATCATTACACAGAAAAAGAGGGCCGGTGATGGCGGCGAATGGTGACAAATCATCTACAAGCACATCATAGCAACTTGTAATGTTATGACAAAGAGTTTCGATTGTAAGACAAACAACTGTATTTCCTGAGCCATTCCAAAGCACATCGATGGAGTCCGTTCCCTGGCCATTAAGCAATGTACCTGAAGATGGCACTGACCATGTATACGAAATAATATTACTCCCACCGGAAGGAAAACTTGCCGAATAGGTGCCTGTGTCGCTTTTACATATTACATCGGGGCCGTCAAATAAAGGAGGTGTTGGTGTATCATCAATCACCGAGATGTGAACGGAATCCTGAACTTCGCAAAGTTCAATCAGGGAAATGTCATCAAGAGCATAATCCGTACCATCCTGTCCCTGCCAGTTATCCATATTGATGATGCATATTTCCACCATCGTTGCTGTATCTGAATACCAATTCGTTGGAAAATTCTGTTGCCATGAACAAAGAGTGGAATCTGCATTATTCAGCGGAAAATTTTGTCCATTGAAACTGGCAAATAAAACAGGAGGTGCAATTGAATCCATTGAAGCGATCCAACATGTAAAAGAATAATACCTGTCCGGAAAAATAGTGATCACCTGGCACCATGCTGTATCATTCGCAGGATTACCATTCGCTCCATTGATGAGCATCATATTGACACCTGCGCCGCTACTGTGATCCATACAAATTGGCCATTTGTCGTTTACGAGATTGGGATCATCAATAATGGTATATAAACTATCGGGATAAAGCTCATCCTGTATGCCGGTGACGTCAGAGATGTAAGTGTAATCACTTGTAAAACCAACATTACCCAATTCGAAATCACTATTGAAAATCAGGTTTTGATTTGCCGGATCAATTCCGTATGCACTTAATGTAAACGTCACCGGCGCAGATATATCCGCTGTCGGAGTTAGAATGAAAGGATCATTAAGCCCGGAAGAAGGTGTCCAGACATGGAAAACGGTGGTGCCTGTCACTGAACCGTGAAGATTGATTTGCCCTCCCGGAACACAAACAGATGTGTCATTTCCGGCACCAACAATCAAATCACAAGCAAAGGTTACCTCAGTTTCTTGAAACCTGGTATTGAAAACAGGATCCTGATTCCCTGGAGCAAACCGGCAGATTAATAACAATATCCATGGTGCTATCCAATACCCCATATGTTACGAAACTTCCGGACGGGTGTGAGTAAATTTTGATATGCGAAGATAATTCTTCTTCAAAACTACGAAACTCGTGCCAAGTCGCAGATAAACTATGTATGGTATTGGCCTTTAGTCACTTAGGTCTTAGAAATGAATGTAATAATAAGGCTAAGGCTGAGGAAAATAAACAATAGGCAATCAGCAATAACCACAAAAGGTTTGTTGGAGATAAACAACAATGATCCTGAAGGGATCAGACAATATTAGCCATGGGTGTAACCCATGGAACAAAAAATCAATAGGCAATCAGCAATAACCACAAAAGGTTTGTTGGAGACAAACAACAATGATCCTGAAGGGATCAGACAATATTAGCCATGGGTGGAACCCATGGAACAAAAAATCAATAGTGATTGCGATTTGCTTTTATCAATCGTAATTCGAAAATCGTAATTCGTGTTATTTTCCGAAGAGCCTCATGATATCCAGTCCGTTTGCAAAAACAAGCAGACCCAATACAAGTGCAAAACCTACATAAGTTGCGTATTCCATAAACTTATCGCCTGGTTTTTTCCCTGTGACTACCTCCCATAACAAAAACATCACATGCCCACCGTCTAAAGCGGGTATTGGAAGTAGGTTCATGATAGCAAGGATGAATGAAAGGATACCGGTGATGCGCCAGAAAGCTTCCCAATCCCATGATGTGGAAAATAATTTGGTGATCGATATAAAACCTCCAAGGCTGTCTTTTGCTTTGACATTGCCTTTGAAGATCTGTCCAATTCCTTTAAACCAATCGCCCATGAAAGCAACACCTTCTGAAAACCCTGCAGGTATGGCTTTGCCAAGAGAATATGTATCGCGCGCTGTCCATTTAAAATCATGCGCATTTTTCAACCCGATACCGATCTTCCCTTTTTCATCTATCGGAATGGATGTATGCTTTTCTTCTCCAACACGCATGAATCCGACATCTACAGTCTTGCCTTTATTATCAGCAAGCGACTTAATTACTTCATGTAAAAACCGTTGTGGTTTTCCATCTATTGAAATGATCTTATCGTCTTTTGTCAGGCCCGCCTTTTCAGCACGTGAGCCAGGAGTTACCTGAGAAACTTCAAACGGAATCCTCGGGCCTATGACAGGATAGTCTTTGTAGAAATTAGAAGCAAGCACAGGTACGTATTTCGGATCGACATAAACTGTCGTCTCACCTGAATCTCTCCTGACAACAATTTCCTTGGCATTGTTTAATACGATTTCCTTGCGGAGCATAACAGGTGAAAACTCATTCATTTTTTCACCTCCCACAGAAATGATCTTATCTCCGTCACGTAGGCCGATCTGAGTACCTAATGAATCGGCATAGATGCCATATTCCAGTTTATCATTGACCAGGTATTCTTTTCCATACACCCAAAGCATCATTCCGAAAATCAGGAAGCCAAGGAGAAAATTGACAGTAACGCCTCCGAGCATGATGATCAGTCGCTGCCATGCAGGTTTTGATCTGAATTCCCATGGTTGCGGTGGCTGCTTTAAAGCTTCGAGATCCATGCTTTCATCCACCATGCCGGCGATTTTGACATAGCCACCGAGTGGAAGCCAGCCAATGCCGTATTCAGTATCACCAATTTTCTTTTTAAACAGTGAGAATTTAGGATCGAAAAAAAGGTAAAATTTTTCAACCTTGGTTTTAAACAGCTTTGCCGGAATGAAATGGCCTAATTCATGTAAAACAACTAATATGGAAAGGCTCAGGATAAGCTGAGCAATCATCGTCACTACGCCCATTTATATGGAGAATTTGGTGAAAGAATGCTTAAGATGCTGATAAACGATAGTTTTGGCTTTTATGTTTCAAAACGAACACGCGAAATTAGGCAATTATGGGCGTTAATTCCCTTCAATGGTACTACCTGGCTGACCTGAAGCAAACCGGTGAGATGGTTTCCCTTTCAGGTGATGAGTGGCATCATTGTTATCATGTGCTTCGTCTCACTACCGGAGATGACATCATACTCACCGACGGGAAAGGGCAGTGCATGCAGGGAAAGATCATTTCAGCATCGAAGCAAGAGGGTGTAATTCAATTGATACATGACCTTACGACTGAATATCAAAACCCACGTACCTACAAGTTGAGCATAGGGATTGCACCGACAAAAAACATCGACAGAACTGAATTTGCAATTGAAAAATTAGTTGAATTGGGCGTGGATGAAATCTGTTTCCTGGATTGTAAACATGCTGAGCGAACGCATTTGAGGATGGACAGGATTGAAAAAATAATATTATCCGCTGCTAAGCAATCCAGGAAAATATTCATTCCCCGGCTTTTGGGATTGACCTCTCCTATGAAATATGTTAATCAAAAGCAAACTGAACAATCGAATACAAGTGTTCTGTGCTGCCATATGGATCCCGCAAGTAAATCCGTGGGTGAAAATTATTTAACGGGTCAGGACGTTGTAATGCTGATCGGACCGGAAGGTGGGTTTGCGCATGAGGAAATAGAGGATCTGATGGGTTTAGGAGCAAAATTGGTGCACCTGGGACCTTTCAGGCTTAGAGTTGAAACTGCAGCAATAACAGCTTGTGCCGATATACATTTGATCAATGAATTGAAATCCAAAACATGATATACACGCTTATTCTTTCTCTTTTCACTTTCTTTTCTGCAAAGCCTTCGGAAGAACCTGCTTTGAAATTTGCGCTGCTCAAATACAACGGTGGTGGTGACTGGTATGCAAATCCGACATCGTTGACGAACCTTTCAAAATTTTGCAATGCAAATCTCGGAACTGATATAAATCCGGATTATGCTACTGTTGAGGTGGGGAATGCTGATTTGTTCAATTATCCATTTGTACACATGACAGGGCATGGCAATGTTGTTTTTTCACCTTCAGAGGCTGAGAATCTGCGTAAATACCTTATTGGTGGCGGGTTCCTTCATGCGGATGACAATTATGGGATGGATCCCTACATACGGGTTGCCCTCAAGCAGGTTTTTCCTGAATTGACTTTAGTTGAGCTGCCTTTTGAGCATGAGATCTATCACCAGAAATATGCATTTCCACAAGGCCTTCCAAAGGTTCATGAGCACGATGGAGGGCCGCCCCAGGGTTATGGATTGATCTATGAGGGAAGACTTGTGGTGCTATATACTTTTGAGTGTGACCTGGGGGATGGCTGGGAGGATCCTGAAGTGCACCATGATCCTGCGGAGCTAAGGCTAAAAGCACTTCAGATGGGGGCGAATATAGTTTCATATGTATTCAAGAACTAAGAGGAAACACTGTAAGACAGTAAGGCGGAAGGGAGGAAGGGCAGAAAGGCGGAAAGGTTGAATCTCCAATTGCCCTGGCCTTTAGGGCAGGGACTGCAGGTTTTTTCAATTGCCCTGGCCTTTAAGCCGGAAAAAAGAATTCCTTTCCTCCTTTCCTCCCTTCTTCCCTTCCTCCTTTTATCAAATATGTTGTTAAGAATATGGTCCCTTATTTCATTCTTTGAATTAACCTCCTATTTTTACCGGTATAAACCCTCAATCTCCTATTTGTGAAAGGCTTAAGCAATATTGACCATTTATTTGATGCTAACCGGGACTTCCTTGAAAAGTCTGCTTTTGGTGTTTGCCAGCAATTGGGTGAATGGATGAAAATAAATCCTGCCCGCATCAGGCTGTATTTTATCTATGCATCCTTTGTCACCTTTGGCTCTCCGTTCGTCCTCTATCTCGTGATGGCATTCTGGTTGAATATCAGGAAGTATGTTTCTTCAGGAGTGAGCAGGTTTTTGTCGGAGTGATTGCCCCTAAATCCCCAGAAGGGGACTTCTGAAAATAGCTGAAATTAAATTCGTATTTCTGATCTTGAAGGGATCACACAACCTCTAATTCCCTAAAGGGGATCCTTTTCCAATTATAAAAATATTTTTCTGAATAATAAATAGATTGCTCCTGAAGTGCCTTTCTAAAATATCTTAAAAATTTATTCGGAATTCCGATCCTGAAGGGATAAAACATTAATAGCCGTGGGTAGCAACCCACGGAAAATGTGGATTGCGAAAATTTGCAACCCTGAAGGTGTTGAATGAATCTGTTTCTGCCCGAAAATCTCTCTCGAATATCCCTGTTTGCTTTTTCATAGTTTTGTCAAATGACAGGATCCTCATTTACCATTGAATCTAATATTGTCGATATCCTCAACCGCAAAACCGGTTTTGGCAATATCACAGTGACCGATGGAAAGATCACCGGAACATCCATGTCGGATGAGATAAAAGAAGGTTGGCCATATCTCCTTCCGGGATTTATTGATGCGCATATCCATATCGAAAGTTCAATGTTGACACCACCAGCCTTTGCGAGAAGAGCTGTGATGCACGGAACTGTTTCCACAGTATCAGATCCGCATGAGATTGCAAATGTGTGTGGCATCGAAGGTGTACGATATATGGTCGAACTAGGAAGAAAATCCGGATTCAAATTTTATTTCGGTGCCCCATCATGTGTACCGGCTACTCCTTTCGAAACTGCAGGTGCTACCCTATCCGTTGATGATATCCGGAAATTATTTGAAGCCGGCGATGTAAGCTACCTGGCAGAGATGATGAATTATCCTGCTGTGCTCTCACGTGATCCATTGGTCATGGATAAAATTCAATTAGCACATGATTTTGGATTGCCGGTGGATGGACATGCACCCGGACTAAAGGGAAGAGATGCAGCATTGTATGCATCCGCAGGCATCACCACGGATCATGAATGCACCACACTGGAAGAAGCACTAGATAAAATCGCTGCAGGTATGCACATCATCATCCGCGAAGGAAGTGCTGCAAAAAATTATGATGCATTACATACATTGATTGATACTCATGCCGATGCAGTGATGTTTTGTTCGGACGACAAACATCCGGATGATCTTTTACGGGGCCATATCAATCAGCTTGTCACCAGGTCACTAAACCTCGGTCATGATTTATTTAATATTCTAAAAATAGCCTGTATCAATCCGATAGATCATTACAATGTGCAAACAGGACAATTGCGGATAAATGATCTTGCAGATTTTATCCTGGTAAAAGATCTCGCATCTTTTGAAATATTATCGACATGGATTGATGGAAGGCAGGTATATGATGGAAATGAAGTTCACCTTCCAAAAGTTGATATACCGGTGATCAATAATTTCGGAATTACAAATTTTTCGGAAGATCATCTTCAGGTAAAGCTTATTTCAGGAAATGCAAATGTGATTGTTGCAATAAATGGCTCACTGGTCACCGGCCATGAAAAGATAATGATGCATGAAGGCATTTTTGAAAGTGATATTGAGCTTGACATACTTAAGATTGTTGTGGTAAATCGATATTCTTCTTCATCAACTGCTATAGCATTGATCAAAGGTTTTGGTTTAAGAAAAGGAGCAATCGCATCTAGCGTTGCTCATGATTCGCATAATATTGTTGCTGTTGGCACGAATGATGAAGATCTTTTCTCCTGTATAAATGAAGTTATTAAACATAAAGGAGGTGTTGCTGCAGCATCAGGTTTAAAAAAACATATTCTTCCTCTTCCTGTTGGTGGACTGATGAGCACAGATTCTGCAGAAGTGGTGGGTGATAAATATGAAACCATCGACCACTTTGTCAAAGACGAGCTCGGTAGCACGCTGACATCACCATTTATGACATTGTCTTTTATGGCATTGCTGGTCATACCTTCTTTGAAATTGAGTGATAAGGGACTGTTTGATGGAAGCAGATTTCAATTTGTTCCACTGCAATAGAAGGAATTATTGTCCATAATGATCAAAGTCCGTAGTTTGAAATTACGGTCAACTTTTTCATTTCCAATTACGAAAAAATGTTAAGTCCTTCAATAACCACAGCCATCCCAGGGAAAGCATTTAGGCGAAATGAATTTCTACACCCTGAAATCCCCAATCAAATCAGGATGTGATCCCCCACCCCATATCCCCGATTTAAGGGTTCCTTGATTTTTTGTTTGAACCCATTGTTCCGAAAATGGTTAATACCTTTGCTTTTTCAAACCCTATGACAAACAAATACCATGGCAGAAGATAAAAATCAACCCAACCAGTTAAATATCGAGTTACCTGAAGAGATCGCAGAAGGCATCTATGCTAACCTCGCGATCATCTCTCACTCACATTCTGAATTCGTAGTGGATTTCATCCGCATGATGCCCAATGTCCCAAAAGCAAAGGTGAAAGCGCGCATTGTGCTCACTCCACAACATGCTAAAAGACTGATGAAAGCATTAGCAGATAACATCAAAAAATTCGAAGCACAATTCGGAGCTATAGATGAATCGGATCAGAATGTGTCTTTTCCACCGATGAGCTTTAATACGCCGAAAGCGCAAGCATAAAAAAGGTGAAGGCTGAGGCAAAGGCGAAGGCATAACATCATCTTCAATCGCCCCTGGCTATAGCCAAAGGAAGGAAAGAAAAATCTAAAGAAACAGATCTCTTTGTATCGGTTTATAAGGAACACCTAAATGCTGAAAAGCTTTTGGTGTAGCTTCCCTACCGCGCGGGGTGCGCTGGATAAATCCTTCCATCACAAGAAAAGGTTCATACACTTCTTCAATAGTTCCAGGGTCTTCACCGACTGCTGTTGCAATCGTAGTAATGCCTACAGGTCCTCCATTGAATTTGTGGATGATCGATGAAAGGATGCGGTTGTCCATTTCATCAAGACCATATTCATCTACTTTAAGTGCATTGAGTCCGTGAATGGCAATCTCTTCATCAATCGTTCCATTCCCTTTGATCTGTGCAAAATCCCTGATGCGTCGAAGCAATGCATTTGCAATACGTGGCGTACCACGTGAACGTGATGCTAGTGCATGCTTACCTTTTTCAGTCAAGGGCACTTCAAGTATTCCTGCCGAACGGGCTATTATTTTTTCAAGCGTTGCGACATCGTAATAGTCGAGATGAAAATTAATTCCAAATCTTGCACGCATCGGTGCAGAAATTAAACCTAAACGGGTTGTAGCACCAACAAGTGTAAATGGTTGAAGATTGATCTGCACTGATCTTGCACTCGGCCCGCTGTCGATCATGATATCGATGCGATAATCTTCCATAGCTGAATACAAATATTCTTCAACGACCGTGTTAAGCCGGTGGATTTCATCTATGAAAAGGACATCACCTTCCTGCAGATTGGTGAGAAGGCCAGCCAGATCACCTGGTTTTTCGATTACTGGTCCCGAGGTCATGCGAAGATTAGCTCCAAGTTCGGTGGCAATGATATGAGAAAGGGTGGTTTTCCCCAATCCGGGAGGTCCGTGAAGCAAAACATGATCAAGTGCCTCATTCCGCTGGCGGGCCGCCTGGATAAAAACAAAGAGATTTTCTACAATGTCTTCCTGGCCTGCAAACTCAGTTAATCCCTTGGGTCGTAAGGCTTTTTCTACCTGTTTTTCCTGGGGAGAAAGGTGCTCATCGCCGGGTTCAATCACTGGGTTACGCATGTCAGGCTAAGGTATTGAAAAATAGGAACCCCATCCTTACCCCAGAATTTCTAATTTTGCGCCTCATTTAAAAGCTTGCCCTGACAATGAACGGATCAAAAATAACCATGACCCAGGCCGGTATCCAGGTACCCGCTGACCCAATTATACCCTTTATCGAAGGAGACGGAACCGGTGCCGATATTTGGGCATCCTCTGTTCGCGTCTTCGATGCAGCCATTCATAAAGCCTATGGGGGCGACAGGAAAGTGGTCTGGAAAGAAGTACTTGCAGGGGAAAAAGCCTTCAAAACCTCGGGCGACTGGCTTCCACAGGAGACGCTGGATGTAATCTCAGCTCATCTTGTAGCCATAAAAGGCCCGCTGACTACTCCCGTTGGCGGAGGTATCAGGTCATTAAACGTAGCATTGAGACAAAAGCTTGATCTCTATGCTTGTGTCCGTCCTGTGAGGTGGTATACAGGAGTACCTTCTCCCGTCAAGGAGCCAGGCAAGGTCAATATGGTCATCTTCAGAGAAAATACAGAGGATATCTACGCCGGCATTGAATACCTGAATGGCACTGCCGAAAATGAAAGGCTCAAACATTTCCTCATCGATGAGATGGGTGTAAAAAATATCCGGTTCCCAAATTCCTCTTCTTTTGGCATCAAACCGGTGTCTGTTGAGGGAACTGAACGGTTAGTGAGAGCTGCGATTGAATTTGCTTTCCGCAAAGGAAGCAAGAGTGTAACGATCGTGCATAAAGGCAACATCATGAAGTATACCGAAGGTAAATTCAAAGAATGGGGCTACAATCTTGCGGAAAGAGAATATGGCAATAAAGTATGGACATGGGCACAATATGATCGCATCGTGGCGGAAGAAGGACAGGAAAGAGCAGATGCAGCACAGAAGGCAGCTCTTGCAGGTGGAGCCATACTGATCAAAGATGTCATCGCAGATGCATTCCTTCAACAGATCTTACTTCGTCCTGAAGATTATGATGTCATTGCCACACTCAATTTGAATGGTGATTATATTTCTGATGCACTTGCCGCGATGGTGGGTGGTATCGGAATTGCTCCGGGTGCAAATATCAATTATGTAAATGGTGCTGCTATTTTCGAAGCCACACATGGTACAGCTCCGAAATATGCAGGTCTTGATAAAGTCAATCCAAGCTCGGTGATTCTTTCAGGCGTGATGATGTTTGACTATATGGGTTGGACAGAAGTTTCTGATCTGATTGAAAAAGGACTTGAGAAATCCATTGAGAAAAAACGGGTCACGTATGATTTTCACCGGTTGATGGAAGGAGCGACATTGTTGAAGTGTTCGGAGTTTGGAGATGAGATTATCTCAAATATGTGAGCGACGTGAATCGTGAATCGTGAGACGTGAGACGTGAGACGTGAATCGTGAGACGTGAATCGTGAGTTTTAATATTATCAACGAAATAATTTTGAAGCTGAATACGGCTTTTTCCACGAAAACGCATAACCGAGTCCGGAAGAAATAAAATTTATTTCCTTCATTTCAAAATTAACTGAGGGAGGTCCTTCAACCCAGGAAATTCCACCATTATAAGTTGTAAGGAATGCAAAACAATTGATAAGGATATTTGAATCAATGTTGTAATCTGTAGCAATATGAATTAATAAAACTCCATCTTGTGAGGAGAAAAAATGAATCATTTCTGCCCTATTCTCTGATATGGTAGTCCATGATTTTCCTCCATCGACTGTTTTATAAACCTGATTAAAACTACTTACGAAGCCGGTATCCATATCTAAAAATTGGCCTGCATACAAGTCATCGATTCCTGGATTTAACGTCTTCCATGTTTCCCCGAAATCATTAGTCAAATGCATATCTCCGTTTCTACCGGGGATATACCCAAATCCGTTAGGTAACAATTTCATGGTGACTTTTTCTCTTGAGTTTGCACTTAAGTCCGGGATGACCTTCCATGTCAATCCACCATCCGTTGTCTTTGCATTATATCTATAGCTTAACGTGTGATTAATATTCCAATGATTAAAAGAAGCAATCCCGATATTTGCACTTGCAAAAGATATGTGTTCAAAAAAATCTATTGAATCAAGGTAAATGGTTGCCCAGGACTCACCACCATCATTGGTTTTTAGAAGACAATATTTATTTTCCAACCTGCCCGCAACAAAACCCTGAAGTCCGTCGATGAAAGATATGTCATAGGCATAAACAAGATCACTGGAAAAGACTTTCTCCCAACTGTTTCCTTCATTCTTTGTCAGCCATATGTTTTTCTCTGTGAACAGTAATCCTTTTTTATCTTCAAAAAAATACACTTCATTGACTAAGTTCGTATCAGGTTGTGAAGGAATTGAACTAACCTGCCAATCCGGTATATCCGGAAACCCTATAAAATCGGTCTTACAATTCTCTGAAGCAAATTCATGTATTGCGTCATAAGTGCATCCGCCAAGAAGTAAAATTGAACTAATAACAAAATTGATTCTCATGACCCTTTCTTTAAATCTGCAGCATTGAACTAAATTTACCTCCAAAGTTGTTGAATAATTTCCATGAATAAATGTAAATGTATTCAGAGGTCATAGAGTTACGCAATAACTTGAAAATGAACCTTATAAACCCCTGCTCCCTGCCCCATGCCCCATGCCTTTTCCATCTGAAAATAAAAAATGTATCTTTCGAACACTATTATGAATGATCCACAACCCTCCATTCCTCATATAGCCGGCATTGTCCTTAATGATCTGCGTGTTTACCTTGAAGACATCGATCCGGTTGCTTACCAATCTCCTTTGGCACTGCTCTCTGGCTCTACTATTGGCCAGCACACAAGGCATATCATTGAATTCTATACATGCCTTATCGAACAGTCGCTGAATCAAAACGAACCTGTGATCAATTATGCCAAAAGAAGACGTGATTACCAGATCGAATCACAACCTGATCATGCAATGCAATTAGTAAATGAATTGTGCGACCGGTTAAATGATCTTGACGCAGATCAAAGATGTTTTTTGGATTGCGAAGAACATGGCAGGGAGAACCTGCTCGTATCTTCCACTATCGGACGTGAACTGATCTATAATATCGAGCACACTATACATCATTTGGCTATTGTCAAAATTGCACTTAAAGCAACTAATCCTTCCATTGCGTTGCCAGAACATTTTGGTGTAGCTCCATCAACGATCCGCCATCGCCAAGAGGCATGTGCACAGTAACCTATATTCCATTCCAGGGCATTCGTTTTTTGACATCCAACCGGGATGAAAGTCCCTCGCGGCAATCCCAGGGCCTTATTTCTACGCACCAACCGGATCAACACTCCATCTATTTTCCACTGGACAAGGATTCAGGTGGAAGCTGGATTGCACTTTCTGAAACCGGACGTGCTGTATGTCTTCTCAATGGTGGATATGAATCTTTTATTCCAAATCCTCCTTACCGGATGAGTCGTGGACAGGTTGTCATGGATGCGGTGAAAGCAGAGGATGCATTCGTGTATGTAGAAACATATGACTTCACCGGCATTGCACCATTCACTTTATTAATTAATGAGAAGGATGCATTTGCCGAACTTGTTTGGGATGGTGATGAAAAACATATTCGCTCTCTTCCCACGGACAAGCCACAAATATGGTCATCCACTACTTTGTATCCACCGGATGTAAGAGCATGGAGAAAATCCCTTTTTGAAAAATGGATCAGTGAAAAAGAATTCTTCGAAAGCGAATCCATCATTCAATTTCACAAGATGGCTAACGGGGATCAGGAGTATGGTTTTGTCATGAATAGAAATGAAGTCGTCAGGACATTGTCAATAACCAACATCGCGGTTGATGATATAAAGGGATCGATGGTACATGTCCGCCTAGATAAAGACATGCGCGAAGAAATACAGATCCACATTGAGTAATAGTCCATCCGCATATCATCCTGTGATCCGTCCACAAACGGTAACGCAGAACCTCTGGTGGCGTCGATTTATGATCAGGTTGCGCAGTTGGGAATTCTGGCCAATCTACATTTTCAATATTCCTGTTGTCTTCACCTGGTTATGGAATGCGTTGAAGTCACGCGATCTTTTCTTTTTCACGCTTACAAATCCTGGCATTGAAACCGGTGGTTTTTTTGGCGAATCCAAATCTGCTATCCTGAATCACATTCCTGATGAATTTAAACCAATAACTGTTTTAGTAAGATCTCCACTGGCTGATCAGCAGTTAGAAAATATTTTTGCGCAATCCGGGCTTTCCTTTCCGGTGATTGCAAAACCTGAGATCGGCGAAAGAGGCTGGCTTATTTCAAGAATTGATTCGATGGATGGCCTTAAAGCTTATCTGAAAGCTCACCCTATTGATTTCATTCTTCAGACTTATGTAGACTTTCCGCTTGAAGTCAGCATTATGGTTTTTTCTATGCCGGACAGAAGTGAATCGAAAGTGACATCCATCTGTGAAAAAAGTTTTCTGACCATCAAAGGTGATGGTGTTTCCACCACGGAAGAGCTCATTTTGGCCAATGACAGGGCGCTTTTACAATACGAGAAGCTTGTCTCAAAGCTTGGTGATAAAAAATATGAAGTCCTGGCTCCTGGTCAGGAGGTAGTATTGGAAGCGATCGGTAATCATTGCCTGGGGACGATGTTTCTCAACCGGAATGATAAAATTGACGAAGCTATAAGGGGCACGATGGTGGGAATATTGGCTACAATGCCTGACGTTTTTTATGGTAGATTTGATATGCGGGTTGCTTCGTGGGAATCTTTACGGGAGGGAAAGGATATCAGGGTGCTTGAGTTTAATGGCACCAGCAGTGACCCGGCACATATATATCAACCGGGTTATTCGCTGTTTCAGGCCTATCGGGACATATTCTACCATTGGGGGGTCATGTACAGGATTTCGAAGCAAAATCGTAAAGCCGGGGTCAAACCAGTTGGATTTAAAAAAATAGTATCAGCATTAATTATATATTTTCGGTACAAAAGAACTAACTAAGACTATTGGGTTTTCTCATTCATTTCGGCTGGGGCTGGTTATGCAGCTTTTTCGGATCGCTTCCTGTCGGATCGATTAATCTCTCCGTCACGGAGGCGGCTATCCAACGGGGTGTCCGTGTGGCTCTTTTTATGGGTTTCGGAGCTTCGGTGGTAGAATTTTTTCAAAGCTATATAGCGCTTTCTTTCTACCATGTCCTTACCCACAATGCGGCTATGGAAAGAAACATTGTCCTGATCTGCATTCCTATATTTCTCCTCATTGGGATCTATTATCTTTTTAAAAAAAATAATACCGTTGATCCGTCCAATACACCGAGTTCAAATGCCACTAATTTTATAGGTTTTGCAAAAGGGGTAATGGTCAGTGCATTCAATATGATCGCTATTCCTTACTATCTTTTTATAGGGGGTTATCTCAATTCAGCTGATTATATCAGTCTTAAAGCCAAATTTATTGCAGCCTTTGCATTCGGCGTTGTGGTGGGTTCTTTTATGGTTTTTATACTATATGCCAAGCTTGGCCAGGTTATCAAAAAGAAGAGTGAGCGATTGAGCCAGTATGCCAGTAAAATTCTTGGGCTTATTTTCATTGCGATCGCGATTAGCCAGGCTTTCAGGTACTATTGGTAAGAATAAACGTAATCAGTATTCAGTATTAATTGTAGCGGTGGTTCGAGGTCGGAGACACACGAATATCGGCAGCGGGAGGTTCGAGGTCGGAGACACTTGAACATCGGCAGCGGGTGGTTCGAGGTCGGAGACACTCGAACATCGGCAATCGTAATTCATTGATCGTACCTCGTGATTCGTTACTCGGTATTCTTCAATATGTATTAAGTAATATTGATAAAGTATAATTGATTCATTACCAGACGATAGAATTGATAAAATCATATCAACCAAGGCAAAATAGACAACTTTCAAGGTGTGCATTTGTTACGAAGTACGATTCCCTCGTATAAGTATACATTCAAAACAAAGACTATGAAAGTTTTTTTCATGCTGGCTTGCCTTTTCGCCTTCACAACATCCAATTTTGCGCAGAAACTGGCGCATGATCACTACACAATATCCGGCGGAGTGCTGGGAGCCGTGAATTACAGTAAACTCAGAATCGCCGGAGAAAATATCGGAGATAGAGGATATGAATCCAATATCGGCTGGGCTGCCGGAGCATGGTTGAATCTTCCTTTGACACACTCCATTTCCCTGGAACCACAGGTGTTGTATTCAATGCAGAATTATAGCTCTGAATCCAGCACAGCATTGATTCAAAATGGGAATCTAACTTTCATCTCTGTTCCTGTCTTTTTAAAATTAGACATCGGAAATGCTTTTGCTCTTACGGTTGGGCCACAATTTGATTTTCTTGGATCAATTCATGATTTACCTACATTGCTGGATAAGAAAATTGCCTCAACAAGCCTGTCTTTAAGTGGTGGCATTGAATTATTTCCTCATGCACCACTTGTTTTATTTGGAAGATATGTTCATGGATTTACCGACATGGATGCGAATAGTGATGATAATATTCAATACTATCAAAATAATTTCCAGGCAGGTGTGAAAATTAAATTCTTTGGCAAGATGATCCCTGCCGATACGGATGCTGACGGCATTCCCGATGTAAATGATAATTGTCCTACAGTTGCCGGTCTTGCTATGTATGCAGGTTGTCCTGATACAGATGGTGATGGCATCATAGATGGAAATGATCTTTGCCCATCAGTGGCAGGTGTTGGAAGATACAATGGCTGCCCTATTCCGGATACTGACAATGATGGTATCAATGACGAGGAAGATAAATGTCCGAAAGTGGCTGGTGTAGCTAAATACAATGGCTGTCCCATACCTGATACTGACAACGATGACATCAATGATGACAATGATAAATGTCCAACTATTGCGGGTATCGCTAAGTATGATGGTTGCCCGATTCCGGACACAGACGGTGATGGCTTTAATGATGAGGTTGACAAATGTCCGACAGTAGCAGGTGTAGCTAAATACGATGGATGCCCTGTCACTGACCGTGATAATGACGGCGTGCCAGATGATAAAGATTTTTGCCCTGATATAAAGGGACCTGTAGATAACGATGGTTGTCCGGTAGTGGAAAATGCAGTTTTCAATGCTAAAATGATAAACTTCGTAACCGGTAGCGCAAATCTTACGGCAAAATCAAAGAGGGACCTGAAAGAAGGAGCTAAATTGATCAACTCAGGTGACTTCAAAAATCTTAAAATTGAAGTGCAGGGACATACTGATAGTGATGGATCGGAAGATTTTAATCATAAGTTAAGCCATAAACGAGCAAACGCGGTGGTAGCTGAATTAATTAAAGATGGGGTGGATCCAAATCGTCTGACAGCTGCAGGCTATGGTGAAGACCGTCCGATAGCTGACAATGGTACGGCTGCAGGAAAAGCGCTGAATCGTAGAGTTGTACTGAAACCAAGACAATAGGGATTTCTGTAAAATTTGAAAAACTCCACACGCTGTAAATCGTGTGGAGTTTTTCTTTTTAGGATGGTTTGTTGAAAGATGCGTGTTCCATCCAATAGGGCATGCTATCAAAGAAAGAAATTACATATTAATCTTTCTATAATTTGTTACCTTTGTGGCTCCTGCCTGAAAAGGAGTCTTTTTAAGGGGGAATATCTCTTTCAAAACAAAACAACAAAACCAAAAACAATGAAACAACTTACTCTACTGTTTTCAGTAGGCATGCTGCTTTGCCTGTTCTCATGCGCTCCCGCCAAAGAAGGACCAAAAGCAGAAGACATGAATCTTGCCAATCCTTACAAAGCTATGATGGTAAGGCATAGTGTCAGTAGTTACGATACCTTTAAAACCGTTTTCAACTCAAAAGATTCTTTGCGTAGCGCAGCTGCTATGGAAGTCCTTGCATACGGCAGAGGTATTGATGAACCAAATACTATAATCGTTCTGAGCAAATTAGGGGATCTGCAAAAAGCAAAAGATCTTGCTGCTTCTCCGGCTCTCAAAGATGCAATGATGAAATCAACTGCGACCGGCGCACCCACGATTGATTTTATGACAGTGATCCGCGATGATACTTCAAAAATTTCCACCATGGACCGCATTATGGTAAGTCATCACGTAAAAGACTTCGATGCCTGGTTGAAAGTGTATGATGCTGAAGGAAAAGCCAAGAGAGCCGAAAATGGCTTAGTTGATCGCGGCATGGGAAGAGGTATTGATGATCCAAACATGGTCTACCTGCTTTTTGCAGTCACCGATGCCGCAAAGGCCAAAGCCAGAAGTGAATCTGAAGAATTGAAAAAACTCATGACAGACGGCGGCGTAGATAGTGCTCCTGCATTTTTCTCGTTTAAATGGGATGTTATGAATTAATTCAGTGAGACGTGAGACGTGAGACGTGAGACGTGAGACGTGAGACGTGAATCGTGAATCGTGAATCGTGAATCGTGAATCGTGAATCGAAAATCGAAAATCGAAAATTACTGATTACTGATTACTGGTTACTGGTTACTGATTACTGATTACTGATTACTGGTTACTTGTTACTAAGAAAAAAAGGCCTTGTTTGTTTGACAATTTTGATGTCTTGCAAACAAGGTTTTTTTATTTTATACAATAGATCAAAATCATAAAGGTTATAGGCTCTTAAAGTTTATGAGGTTTATAAAGTTTATAATCTACATAAACTTTATAAACTTCATAATCCTTTCCAAATGTATTGTCCTCCTACAATTTCATTAACTCAACAAGTTCCCTAACAATCTCATCTTTTTTTGACCACGGGATAAAATGATTTTCGTCTTCGAAAATTAATGTACGGACCGTATCCGCATTCGTGAGCTTTTCTTTTGCGTATTCAAGATTCTGAAATGGAACCAGGACATCCTTAGTTCCCTGGATCAGGGAAACAGGTACACGGATCCGGTCCCAATCATCTTCTATCATGATAAGATCATGTTTCAATGGCAATAATTCTTCATTGCTGACAGTAAGTGATACAGGGAATAATTCCTTCAGGAGAGGAAGATCAATCCATTTTCGCCATTTAGCTTTTGGCTCCAGTTCCGGACTGACAGATCCTGCTATCATAGCCATTCCTGAGATATTTTTCGGATGGCGGATCGCAGACTGAACGATGATAGGTCCTCCGTAACTATGACCCACGAGCCAATAATGCTGGTATCCCAGCACCTTCATCATATCTGTGAGGATATTCGCCTGCCCTGATAATGTAGTTTCTGGAAATCCAAAACCAGAATGTCCAAAACCCGGCCGGTCATATGTCACCAGGTCAGCACGCGACAATAGTGCTGTATCTGCCATATACTCAAGGAAAGCATCTATAGAACCCGGAGACCCATGTACAAATATCACAGCATCCTTGTGTTTCTGATCATTGGAAGTTTTGAGATAAACAATTTGTCGGTTTCGAAGCGTGAGCGTATCAATGACACCATGGACTTTCTGCTTCTCTAAAAATGACATGATTTCACTATCACTCTTCCGCATTTTCATTCCACCATACAATCTGATACTGAAGAGCACAACGGGTGGAATCAAAATAATAACCAGGAGAATCCTCCGTATCCAACGTAATGCTTTATATCTCTTTTTTCTCACCTCAGGCCGCTTGATAAATCTTTTCTGACAGAATGTGCTCTATCCATTGCTGTGATGCATCAGATGTATGATCACCCCTGAGCAATGGCCCAAATACAACCCGCCCACTGATATATTTCAATCTGAATAATCTGAAGAAATGCGGAATAAATGTATGGTTGTCTACAAAAGCAACTAAAGGGCTGTCATATATGATGGCAATAGGTTGAACCGGAACGTTTGCAAGTGAAGCAGCTTCAAATGAACGTGGACGGAATGGCAAGGTTCCTGGTCCCGCAGAGGTGGTGCCTTCAGGAAAAACAAGAATGGAGGTTCCATCTTCCAATGCAGCCCTGATGGCTAATAAAGTCTCATGCCTGCTTGATTTTTTTTCCCGTTTGACAAAAATAGTGCCCGCCAGATAACCGCCCAGCCCTACCAGGGGCCACTTTAAAATTTCAGCTTTTGCCACCACATTCGTTTCAACCTCTACCATGATAATAAAAGGATCTATATAACCTATATGATTGGCCACATAAAGACATGTACCCTGATAAGGAATTCCTTCAACCTTCATTTTCATACCCATCATAGCCGGAACATGACTTAACCATTTGCGACGTAACCTGGGACCGGCAAACTTCTTAGGCTTACCCAGGAGGATCATTAGCACAAAACCAGCTATGTGTAAACCCGTGGAAAAAGCGAAATAAAAAAACCTCCAGATAACCCTTATCCATCCCTGCATTGAACAAAGTAAATAGTTGTAACCGAGACTAAAAACCTATTCCAAAAAAGATAAAATTTTATCAAAAAACCCGGATTCCTCAGGAACATATTTTTGGCTCTGAAAAACGATCCTTGTTTACCATTAATAATACACTAAACCGGTAGGGGGAAACACTGAGAAAGAGTGCAGAAAACAGGGATGCATAAGGAGGGAATAACACTGATTTTTTGTCTATATTTATTTGATTATCAATCGTTTACGAACTATGATATAATTTCCTGCAATCCTTTTTTAAACTGTGCCGTTTAGATGTGAAAGCAAAATTGATAATACTGAGTCACCAAAATCGGCGAAGAAATCTATTGCTTTCGAATAAAAAATAAATCACAGTTTATAGATCAGACTACCTACATAATTATATCTCATCATTTTTCTAAAATCTCTATTTATTATGACAGACATAGATAATCAACCCGAAAACTCCGACAACCAGGGTCTCGGATGGAAAGTAGCCTCTATCATCATGGGCGTATTACTGATCGGCTCAATTGCATTTGGTGTTATGTTTTACAACAGGCACAATGAATCAGCTCACAAAGCTGCAGATCTGAGCACTCAACTGGATAATACCAGGACTCAACTCCAAGGCGAACTGGCCACCCTGAATGAAGCCTATACAGGTGAAATAGCAACGAATGATACACTCTCTTCTAAATTACAAAAGAAAGTGGCTGAAGTTGCAGATTTACAGGAACGTATAGCAACTGCCAAGAAATCGCTGAATTCAAGTATTGCCAACAACAAACAAATTCAGGCAAGACTGGCTCAGATGGAAGAACTCAAAGTAGCTCTTGAAAAAGATATCGCTTCGCTGAGAGACGAAAACGTGGCTCTTGCCTCAAGCAATCATGATTTGAACACAGAGTTGACTGCAACAAAGGATGAAGTGATCAACCTGAATACAAAAGTGATGTCTTTGACAGCAGCGAATTCAAAACTGACCGGCAGACTTAAGATATTAGCCCCTGCAGGTTTCAGAGCTGACAATTTTACTGTTACTTCAGCTGACAAGAAAGATAAGCTGACGACGAAAGGCAAGAAGATTGACGAGATCACTGTAAAATTTGACCTCAACAATATTCCTGAAGAGTTCCAGGGTGCTCGTGAGATCTATCTGGTCCTTACACAGTTCAATGGTAATCCGGTAGCTGTGGTCCCGGGTAAAGATGTAAGTCTGACTTTCGGTGAAGAAGCAGTGAATGTGCACGCAGCAGATCTTGAAAATGTGGATCTGAAAGAGCGTCAATCGATGACGATGTCTTTTGAACCCACAGATGATCTGAATCCTGGCACATACAACCTGATGGTATATTCAGATAATGGATACCTCGGTAGTACAGGTTTTATGGTAAGTAAATAAATATAGTGGGAGGCCAATAATATCCTTATTCCAACCATTATTTATAAAGAAGCCGGTTCCTCCAACCGGCTTCTTATTTTTTTAGGTTATTCTCTTTGCAACATTTGAATCGTGTTATCCGGAATGTCTGCGATGTCCATGATCATAAGTCCATCAAGCGCATTATTAAAATTAGGATCAAGATTGAATCCGAGAAATTTAGCATTCTGACGAATGTATTGCTTCATTAAAACCGGAAATTGAATATGGTCAGGCTGAAGCTGATCCAGCACATCTTCAATATCAAAAACTTTGTCCTGATCGCTGCATGTTTCTATAGTTCCATTTTGTGCATTACCCGGATTGAATGGAGTTTTTGGACTGAACCACTTCGCAAAATCGGGATGATAAAAATTTCTTTTAGCATATTCCATTAATACTTTTCTTGAATAATCGGAATAATACCTGCTGATGCTGACCGGACCAATAAGGAATTTGAATTGCTTGTTTTTGATCATGTATGCCATAATACCTTTCCACAACAAGTATAAGGGCAGGTTTTTGCGTTGATAATCTTCTACAATAAATGATCTTCCCAGTTCAACACATTGAGGCAGGAATTTATTAAATGCCGGATCGATATTGAAAAATGAATTGATATAAAATCCTTTCGGCCCATATTCTGCAAAAATCCTGTCACCGCAGCCAAACCTGTATCCGCCAACCAGTCTTTCTGCTATTTCATCCCAGATGATAAGCTGCTCATAATAATCATCAAAAGAATCCGTATCGTAAGCCAGGCCTGTGCTCTCACCGATTTGCCTGAAAGTCATTTCACGTTGTCGTCCTAATTCCTGTCGAAGCGCAGGCTTTCCATCCAGGTTACATGCTATGAGCACGTAGGGAGAGGTCCGGAGGATAATATTGTCCTGCATTAATGCCTGGATTTCAATCCGAAGCAATAAAGGGTCAGCACCAGGTCCAATGTTATCCATATCTGTATCGAGGGAAAATACTTCCTGAGTGATAAAAATAGAGTAATTCATTTTGTAAAGGTCAATACACTTCCATCAGGAACGTGCATTTCACATGGCAATTAATTGTAATGTTTGTGCAAAGGCATTCGGTGTGTCCCTTTCAGGGAGCAGGGGATACAAGTAAAAACCTGTCAATAAATTCCCTTACACATCCCTTTCCTCCTTCACGCTGAAGTACAATATCTACCACCTGCAAGACTTTGAAATGTGCATCCGATGGGCATGCAGATAATCCTGCAGTTTCCAGTAATTCAATATCATTGACATCATCACCTATGTAAGCGATTTGTTCAGATGTAAATGACAATTCATCCATCCATTTGTTGAGGACTTCAAGCTTGGATTCTTTTCCTGAGTAAACATATTGTATCCCCAGCATCCGGGCACGTTCGTCAAGTATGGTTTGTGAACGACTGTGGCTAATGATGCCGACTACAACCCCGGTCTCTTCCAGCAGGGTAATACCCATACCGTCCCTGATATTAAATTTTTTAGACTGCACTCCATTGGCGTCGATATAAACTCCTCCGTCTGTCAACGTACCATCGACATCAAGGACCAGCATTTTGATCCGTGCTGCTTTTTCTTTCAATGTCATTTCTTCCATTACACCAGGGCTTGTCTTATGCGCATTACTTTAGAAAGGATATTATACAGCTGATCGAGCTGCAGCATGGAGGCAGAATCACTTAATGCGGTACGGGGGTCAGGATGTGTCTCAATAAAAAGTCCATCAGCACCTGTAGCAGCCGCCACGCGTGCGATAGTTTCAATGTATTCCGGGTTACCTCCGCTGATGCCTGAACTTTGATTCGGGACCTGCAATGAATGTGTACAATCCATAACAACAGGAACACCATGTTTTTTCAGACGTGGTATCACCGTAGCATCTACGATAAGGTCTTCGTATCCAAAACTAAATCCACGTTCGCAGACCCATACATTATGATTGCCTGTTGCAATCACTTTTTCAATTGGGTACTTCATGGCTTCAGGACTAACGAATTGTCCTTTTTTAATATTTACTATTTTACCCGACAGGCCTGCAGCGTGGAGTAATGAAGTTTGCCTGCAGAGGAATGCGGGGATCTGCAGCACATCCACATATTCTGCTACCATGGGCACTTCATGACTTTCATGTACATCGGTGAGTGTTCTCACATTGAATTCACGGCCGATGCCTCTTATGATATCAAGCGCATCTTTATCGCCAATGCCGGTGAAGCTATCTTCCCTGGTTCGATTTGCTTTCCGGTAGCTTGCTTTGAAAATATATTCGATGCCCAGGTCATCACACATGGGCTTCACTGTCCTTGCTATCAACAAGGGAGTGATGTCATTTTCAACCACACAAGGACCTGATATTAAAAAAAGTTTATTCATCTTCTCTGCTCTTTATCCCAAGGTAGCCACTATGATGGCGAAGGGCATAATCTGATTTTGTAAATCCAATCTTTTTCATGAGCATCACCACGATCACATCTCCTAATACTGTCATCACAGTCGTGCTGGTAGTAGGTGTGAGTCCAAGCGGGCAGACTTCTTTCGGATACCCGGTGCTGAGGCAGACATCCACCTGGATGCCTAATTCATTTTCCGGATGGCCTGTAAGCCCTATGGAGCTAATGCCGGGGAAAATTCTCCTTGCCAGCGGAAGCAATTCCAGGATCTCCCTGGTTTTTCCCGAATTGGAAATAAGAAAGAGGATATCATTTTTCTGAATGATCCCGAGGTCTCCATGCTGTGCTTCAAGAGGATGAAGGAAAACCGCCGGGGTGCCTGTTGAGCTGAGTGTGGTGGCAATATTATGCCCTATCTGCCCGGCTTTGCCTAAGCCTGCCACGATTACCTTGCCGCCATCCTGATGGACTTGCTTATGGATCAACTCAATAGCCCGGGGGATTGTATCATCAACCGGAATATTCCTGATGCCTTCTATCTCCCGGTTTATTAAATCCCTGATGATCTCTTTCATAATGCGAAGAAAGTGCAAAACTAACACTTCGCAGTCCATCACCAACTAAGCTTTATTTGTTCTTGAGAAGGCAGGGGCAAGCCCTGCCTCTACTATATTTTAGAAATAAGAGAAGTTGACACTGTAGATGCAGGGCTTGCCCCTGCATTTTGAAAAATTAAAACACGTCAAATAAAAACGGCCTCTCATTTAAAAATGAAAGGCCGTTATGTTTTAAAACAAGATAATATAACCAGGAAAGCTCTTTGGCATTTATCCACACCAACGAGTTCCTGGATTACCTGTTTGTGTTTGAATGATTATGATTTATTACCGCCGCCACGCAATAGAGCTACCAGCAACAAAATAAACACGGCTGCACCTATGATCCAGACGATTGGATTAGCATACCAATTGTCGTGCTTGTCAAGATCAACATTGATGTCGATCCCTTTGTCCTGGGCATATGTGATAGTTGCAAATAACACAAGCGTAAATATGCTCACAAGTCTGGCGGCCATTTTATGGCTGTTCATGGTTACATTTTTCATTTCTAATTTGGTTTTTTATGCATTAAGAAAATTGATCCTGTCTTTCAAGGTATCATCAGGAGAGGATTAAATTCATTCTAAGTTTTAACATGGTTGGTAATAAAATGTTTTTGCATTTTCAAAAAGCAATAAACATTACGTGACTAAAGAAGCCAATAACAAGAATTGTATAATAGGAAAAGCAAATTATGTAAGGAGAAGATTGAGGCTAAAGCGGAGTCGAAGGCGAAGGAAAAAATCGTTATTTGTTATTTGTTATTCGTAAATCAGATTTTCACCATTTTCCATTTACCTCTTCTGAAAATTGCAACCGCAAGTACAGCCAGAAAAGATTCACTGATAGCAATTCCCCAATAAACACCAACAGGGCCCCAGTTTAATAATGTTGATAGAGCGTAAGAGAGAGGTATTTGCAACATCCAGAAGGCAATAAAATTGATCCACGTCGGTGTCACCGTATCCCCTGCCCCATTGAATGCCTGCCCGATGACCATACCATATGCGTAAAAAATATATCCAAGGCAGACAATCCGGATACACAAAACTCCTTGTTGAATCACTTCAGGATCCTGCGAGAACAGAGGGATAAGCAGCGGTGCAAACAATAAAAATATAACACAAATGCAGGAGAGAAATATCAGGTTAAAGAATGCAGTGCGCCAGACAGATTTCTCTGCACGATCAGGTTGCATCGCACCCAGGTTTTGTCCGACAAGTGTTGAAGCCGCAGCCGCCATTCCCCAGGCAGGAAGTATTGTGAAAATGATAAGCCGGATTCCTATCGAATAACCGGCAACCGCCGCTTCACCAAAATGAGATATGATGCGCACGATAAATAACCAGCTCGCAGTTGCAATTGCAAACTGAAGAACACCTGTAGAGGATACTTTAACGAGTTTAAAGATGACATCCCCAACCCATTTAAAATGTCTCTTCCGAAGATGTATCAGGCTTTTCCCATTGACAAGATGATACACCTGGTAGCATACACCTACTCCTCTTCCTGTAGTGGTGGCTATGGCAGCTCCTGCTACACCCAATTCAGGAAATGGACCTATGCCAAAGATGAGCAACGGATCAAGTATAATATTCACTCCATTAGCAAGCCACAACGTCCGCATGGCAATCGATGCATCACCAGCTCCACGGAAAATTCCATTCAACAAAAACAGAAAGAAAAGTGTGCTGCTCCCAGTCAATAAAATTCTTGTATATCCGCTTCCCGTTCGTATGAGTTCTTCAGAACCACCCATGAAGCGTAATATATCAGCTGAAGTAAAATAGAATATGACAGCTATGATGGTACAAACGATCACCCCGATAAATATAGCCTGAACAGCGGCCACACATGCTCCCTCATTATCTTTTTCGCCGATCCGTCGTGCTACCATGGCTGTTACTGCCATGGATAATCCTAATGCCAGCGCTACTACCTGGGTGATGACCACTTCTGTAAGCCCGATGGTCGCAGTCGCTTCCTTACCCAATCTTGAAACAAAAAAAATATCCACAATTGCAAACAAACCTTCCATCACCATCTCAAGCACCATCGGGACAGCCAGAAGGAAGATGGCTTTATCTATGCTCCCTGTAGTAAATTCTTTCTCTGTGCCAGTGATGGCGGAACGTAATAGTTGAAAGTATGCTGAGATCTTCCGGCTCATGGGACGGCAAAAATAGTCTGAAATAGGGAACAGGATTCCGCAATAGACAGTGTGGCACACTTAGGTGTGCCACACCTAAGTGTGCCACACTGTCTTAAAAGGTTGATTGTCAGGGCCCCGGGATAGTTATCTACATACCGGTGTGGAAAAACAAATCGGTCAGGAACTGGCCTGAAAATGATTCGATTCTGGTGACATATGAGGTGTTTCAAGGCAGTGAACGAAGGATACCTTACCTTTGTTAACGTACCCAAAGAACCGAATACCCTCATGGCAATATATATCACGGACGATTGTATCAATTGTGGCGCCTGCGAACCAGAATGTCCTAATAATGCCATTTATGAAGGTGGTATACAATGGGCGATGAAGGATGGCACTACATTGACAGGTCCATATACTCTTGAAGATGGAACTGTAGTAGATGCCGCAGACTACCTCGAACCTGTTTCTACGGATTACTATTATATAGTCCCGGATAAGTGCACAGAATGTAAAGGATTCCACGACGAACCACAATGTGCAGCCGTTTGCCCGGTAGATTGTTGCCTGCCTGATCCTGACAGGCCTGAATCAGACGATCTATTGCTGGGAAGGAAAGCCAGACTACATCTTTGATGAAGTGAAAAGGAAATGTGGCAATGTCAAAATGTGATAACGTCGTGATGTGAAAATGTGGAGTTGTACTGATAGTGCGATATTATGATTGATATCATCTCATACTTTCATATCCACTCCATTACAATTAACCTCTCTCTCAACGATTCACGTCTCACGTCTCACGATTCACGATTCACGATTCACGATTCACGTCTCACGTCTCACGATTCACGTCTCACGATTCACGATTCACGTCTCACGATTATCAATACCAATAGAAGCTTCCTGATTCTTCACCTAAAGCAATCAGCCAGGCTGCAAGTTCTTTTGCTTCCGGATCAAGATTCTCCTGTTTGAAATCACCTCCTGTTACAAGGCGGATTCTTTTATAGGCGTTGTGCCCTTCGTCCCACTTGTAGCAAAACAATTCGACCGTTCCGATATCAGCACCTACATTTTCAATCGCAGAAAATTTGTCATCATCTACATCGTTGATCAATGCTACCTGGTTTTGGAGTTCAGGAATGCTGATATGATAGATGATGGAATCTGCTTTTCCAAGATTAGATTCTAAATCACTTTTTGAAATATAACCCAGGCTATCAGGCTCATTCCAGTTTGCAGGAAGATCGTAAGATCTAAAATCTCCATTCTTATCAATGAACCAACCCACATGATAAATACCCCATGCAAAATTCTGGGCATCATACTGGAAGTAAACCGGGTCATTGAAGGAATTTGGTTCACCACAATCTTTGTCACAAGAGTTCAGGGACAATATGAATACAAGACTCATTAACAAAAACGATGTCTTAAGAAGATTCATTGGTATACTTTTCATCAGTGTATAATTTTTGGATGTTATTCTGGTAGTCGTATTCAGCATTAAATAAACGGCCTGTCGTACCCTTGTACGAATAAGTGTTTTCAAGAAAACACCTTATCCCAGGTTTTCGTTTATAAAGTATAGGTAAGAAGCAGATTTAATCCGCGTATATAATCTGATCTTTTCTCTGTTCCGCTTGGATCCAATTGAAAATTGCCAGACTGACCATTGAGCAGGTAGTGATTCAATCCTTGCTTCCAATTCAGTGAGATGCTGAAATTCCGCGTAAGGTGATAACCCAGCGCTCCATAGATAGTGGTCATGTTTGAACGAACGATATCATATGAATTAAAAAAAGTTTCAACATTGGTATCTGCTGTAGGAGTGGCAACTCCCAGAAAAGTGACGATGGGATATTCACTTTTAGCGGTTGTTCCAAGTCCAAGCGTAAGTCCACCTTCAATAAAAAAGCGTTTGGCTATTGCATATTTCATTCCTGCACTGATTTCCCATTGACGAATGGATTTTACGAATGGATTGATCGCATGATAATCAGTAGAGGAATTCAGTTTTTCCCCTACGATATAGGTTTCTGCATAGTTACCATCCGTCCTGACGATCTCATCGTAAAATAAACTTGATTCTTTGTGATTGACGAGAGCACCCGGGCGATATGTGCCAAGACCTACATCTGCTGTCAGGCTTAACCTTGAATTCAAAGCATAATCCGCTCCAACTCCTCCATTGAATCCCAGACCTTTCTGGCTACCTGCCATGGCACCCATAAAAATATCAGGTTTAAGTGCATGCCTTTTAACCGGATGGAATAAGTTGCCTGGCAGAATTAATCCAATATTTTCATCTGAAGCTTCATAATCTAAACCTGCAAGAGGAAGAAATTCTAAAGACGGATAATTTATCCTGACAGATCCAGCATCATGTATGCCTGAAACAAAATCATTTTCAGATTGATTTTCTTCAGATACAGCGACTTCTTCTTTTGTTATGTCCTTATCATGATCGACAATAATCACTTCACTTTGTTCCGGATCTAAAAGATTTGGTGATGGAGCAAAGGTTATGCTATTCGTATTAGTAGAGTTATTTTTAGAAATGGAATTATTCGTAGTTGATGAAGATGATTTTGCTTTTACAATTGATGTACGATGAATTTTTTTATCACTGGCAGAATTAGTATTGCTTTTCTGAGCGGAAGCTACAGCATTCATTTTATGTTCATTGTTAACCTTATCTGCATTATTAATTTTTGAAGATGGAGTAATGGGCTGAACTTCTGCTTTTGTTGTGTTTACATCATTATTGGCCATTTCTATCGGTGTAGTAGCAACTGGTTGAGGATCGGTAGCGGGAGCCCTCTCCTTCCATAGATATAAAGAAGCAAGCAGCGTGATCGCTGCTGCCGTTGTAGTCAACCAGAATAACAAAAACCTGCGGGAGCGATAGGCCACCGGCATAGATTTGTCGAGGAGGGTCTGCATTTGTGACCAGCCTTGATCGGGTGTTATTTTATATTGAGGACGTTCTTGCATGATTTTCATTTAATATTAAAGACCTTAATTTCTCCCTGGCATTTGACAGATGCCATTTAGAGGTTCCTGTACTGATATTCATTTTTTCACCGATCTCTTCATGTGAATACCCTTCGATCGCAAACAACCTGAAAACTTCTGCTGATCTTCCCGGTATCCTGTCCAGCAGACTGATCAGATCCTGGAATTCCAGCGGATCACTTTGAGGTGCCTGGATATTTCGTTCTTCCGGTAATTCAAACTGAATAAAACGGATGTAACTATTTTCTTTTTTATAATAATCCGCCATCGTATGGTAGATCAATCTTCTTATCCAACCTTCGAATGAACCTTCGTTGCGGAATGTCCCGATTTTCTGAAAGACTTTCAGGAATCCATCATTCAAAATCAAAAGGGCTTTGTCTTCATCCTTGGTATACTTCAGGCACATCGACATCATCACCGGGAAATGCCGTTTATACAACTGCTCCTGACTTTTCCGGTCATTACGAATGCAACCTTGTATAAGCTCTGCCTCGGACAATTTTTGTAGTTATGCGTTAGTTCAATCGATGCTGTTTGCTGACTATATTTTTATTATGGCCTATTGATGTATGATCGCTATTTTTTCATTGATCCGATCTACAAATTCATTATACTCAGAAGGCATATTGGTTTCCAGCTGATCCAATAACCAAAACCTGTGCGTGGTACCTCTTTGTATTTCAAAATAAATACCTCCCCAGTCACCAGCATCCGGCTGTCCCTGTACAATTTCTGTTTCATCCATCAGTGATTCAGGAAAAAATGATTTCAGATCTTTCACCAGGTCAAATTTTTCTGCTGACCATTTTGTAGCAAATTGGCCGGGATAAAAATCGCTGCTGCCAGGATACATATCCAATGTATCTTCAAAAAGGGAATTGCCATCTACTTTGAATATTTCAACACATCCTTCTCCACCACATTCACCATAGAAATGTCCGAATACAATATATTCAGTTTCATTTCCAAAACCACAATCACCCTTTTTGTCGCAGGATGATAATCCGGTTATTGTGAAAGTAAGAATTGCTATTCCTAAAATAAAATTGTATTTCATGTTGTGTTTTTAGAACTATTAAAACAATAATCCGGTACGAAGCTCGATTCTCCGGTAACTTATCTTATCTGTGACTTTTGCTCCACCGAAGTCAAATCCATCCGATGTAAATGTGGCGTTTTGCAGCTTGTATTCAACCCCGAGATAATAGGACACCTCACCACCACCAAACCTTACACCGATCTCAGGACTTACATAAATACCACCCACCGCATCGGTAATAAACCTCGATTCGTCTTTTAAAGCAAATCCATAACCCAGCTTCAATGCATAATAAGGACTGATTTTCTGGGGCAATAAAAATCCCCTGGCTTCAGCATAGATGGGAACGATATTCCTCGTTGTTGTAAAATCATTTGATTCAATTCCAACTCCCAATCCAATACCCAGCATCCTGCTGAACCGATACCCCATAGCATGATGAATACCTGCACCAGAATAGAACGAAATATTAATAAATCCCGAGCTATTCTGATACCAGCCTTTTTCTTTAAATGAATATGGCTTAATTGTCCTGACAAACGAGTACTTCGAATTCGGAACCCCGGTTCTATCTCCGAGCTGTACATCCTGCATCACCCGGTGAATATCTTTTTTAAGGATCACGATTTCAGCACCTGTCAGCAATTTGAAATTCATGCCCACTTCAAGGTCCCATTTTAAAATGGTTCCGGTCAGCTTGCTGCCATCTTTCAACCAGACAATATCCACAGCTTTCTGTTCTTCGATCTGGCCGAATGAATTATGACTGGTAAAAACAGCCAGCGTGAAAATGATAAGTGTCAAAAATGATTTCATATTAATCTGCTATGCTAAGTATAATAGGATGAGCATCATTATTCATGAACATTTACAATCGTCATTATATCAGATTCAGGTGTGCTGATATCAATCGACCGTTGCACGTTTCCTCCTGGTCCGTTGACCTGAATAATGATTTCAGTTTGAGCGGGAAATGTTTTAATGCATGCATAACAACCCAAGCTCGCTTCAAGATCGCATTCCTCATTCAGACGGTTAATAAAATCAACCAGGTTATTCAGATGTCCGGTTGGATCCTCTTTAGTTGGATTTGGATGCAAACCAATAAGCCATTCATCCAATTGATCCTTTATATCAGGTACATTAAAATTGAGAAGGTCATTCTGCAACGCGTCACAAAGTTTTGGAGCACTATCCTTACATGCAACAGTCATCAACAGGATTCCGGAAAGGAACAGGATTACATATCTCATTTCAATATTTTATTAATAAAAAAGAAGTTCCCTTTCTCCATCTCAATTGAAAGAGAACTTCTTTACACTCAATCCTTATCTATTGATCGAAATGGTGCTTAATGTTTTCAGCTGGTTTCTGTCCTTTGCATCAAACTGATACAAACCATCTGAACCAACCACCATTACAAGATCTCCGGGAGGCAATACGATCACATCCCATCCAAAAAACCCGGATACATGATCCAACAGGTTTTTATCTATGTTCTCATTATCTGAGATATCAAAAGTTTTTAAACCCGAGGCACCTTCACACAAGTAGAGTGTCGCATCGACGATAGAAAGCCCATGCGGATTTTCCATCTTATAAGATTTGATCAACGTTGGGTTATTGATATCCGAAACATCGATGACATCCAGCTGATTGACAAATCCCTGGCACTCGTTTCCATCTCTTAGGGTTACATAAGCTGTATTACCGGATACGGCTACAGGATCGCATGCTGTTGCATGACTGAATGTAGAACGGAATTCAGGCAACTCAGGATTAGAGATATCATAAATGAGCAAACCGGAATTTGAGCCGATAAAGAGGTTATTCGCCATAGGGAATAATGTTTCTACACCCCACTGCACCTCCACTTTGTTTTTCAACACAGGCAAAGTTTGTTTTACATCAAAAACTTTGATCTCTGCTCCATCAATCGTATACAGATAATCATTGAAAGCTGTAAACCTTGCCATCGAGCCGCCTGTCACAACATTGCTGCTGACACTTGAACCATTATTGAAAGCAATTTCAGGACCATTGCTTTTGAACATTACCAGGTCTCCTTCGAACCAGAAACCGCTACCCCAATTGCTGCTACTACAATCAATGTTAACCTTTGTAGGTGTAGGCACGTACTCCACCAGGTAACCGAGTGATTCATCGTAGGAATAAAAGCTTTGAAACACATCTGTGACCCTGTTTACTTCTACAGGTGCAGCAGGATTTGAAATATCAAGACCAACCAGGTCCAGGTAACTATCAACATACAGCATATCATTATTGACCGCCATATCCAATGTACCTGGCAATTCAATGAAACCAATATTCACCGGTGATTCCGGATGTGTGTTATCGATGACATGTATGCCTTTATGCATTTCGTTGATGAGCAGGTAACCTTTGTAGTAGAAAATCTTACCAGGAAATTCAAGTGCCCGGGCAGCACCAAAAGATGCAGGGATTCTCATTTCATCTATTCGTTTGAAAACAGGTTCATAAGCAATATACTCCTGTGTACGTGTGCAGCGATCTTGTTCGCAACCTGTCACCAGGAAGGAAGCCATAAGGATTGCCAGGAATGAAAATTGGAAGATTGATTTCATGATAGTTTGATTGTTTGACCGTATAGACCTTTCGCAGGTCATTTTGGTTGGGTTTGGAAAAGGTTTTTTCAACTTCTACTTTATATAAACGATATCCTGATCGGTTCGTGGTTGGGAGTTTTATGTAAAATAAGACTTTATAAAGGGAGAGGATCCGGAATTCCACAATAGAATGTGCATAACTATCTGGAGGCCCTGATAGTCAGACTGTTAGGACAGTGTGGCACACCTAAGTGTGCCACACTTATAGAGGGGGAGGATATTACTTTCCGGGCTTACCGGCATAATTTACGTTCAACCCATCCAGGCGTTCAAGGTGCTTTGCAAGACGGGGAGAAAACTCTTTCCAATCCCTGCGGCTGGAACGGGTCCATAGGACTTCTGACAGAGCTACAGCTCTTGGGTAAGCCATGTATTCGGCTTTCTCCGGGGTATCGATGTATTCTGTCCAGACATTACCCTGGGCACCCAGGATATGTTTTGCTTCAGTTTCTGAAAGCTCTGCAGGGACAGGATCAAAGGAGTACACTTTTTCAACTGAAGTAAACCCTCCAATAGCAAGCGGTTCAGTTGCCCGGTCGCCCTGGTAGTGATCGAAATAACAATAGTCACCAGGTGTCATCACTACATTATGACCCGCTTTAGCAGCTTCGATCCCGCCTTTGATACCTCTCCATGACATCACGGTAGCATTAGGTGCGATGCCACCTTCAAGGATCTCATCCCAACCGATAACCGTTTTCCCTTTTGAGTTTAAATATTTTTCAATGCGCTGGATAAAATAGCTCTGCAGCTCATTTGCAGTTTTAAGACCTTCATCTTTCATCAGGTTTTGGCAGAACTGACTTTGCCCCCATCTTGTCTTCGGGCATTCATCACCGCCGATATGGACATACTTTGAAGGGAATAATGTCAGCACTTCATCCAGCACGTTTTCAAGAAAAGCAAATGTCGAATCTTCAGGACAATACACATCATTGAACACACCCCACGTAGTCGCAACCTTAAATGGTCCGGAAGTACAAGCCAGTTCAGGATATGCGGCAAGTGCTGCCAATGAATGTCCCGGCATTTCAATTTCGGGAACAATCGTAACCGCGCGGTCAGATGCATACTTTACAACATCCTTGATTTGATCCTGCGTATAGTAACCTCCATAACGTGTGCTGTCATATCGTGGCGGCTTTTCTCCAAAACGACCTATTAATGTTTCATCCCGGTATGCTGCTATCTCTTGGAGCTTCGGATATTTTTTTATTTCAACACGCCATCCCTGGTCATCAGTGAGATGCCAATGAAAATAATTCATCTTATAATATGCCAGCAGGTCAATATATTTTTTAACAAATTCAACCGGAAAAAAATGACGGCTTACATCAAGATGCATACCGCGATATGAAAAGCGCGGTTCATCCGTAATATCTACGTAAGGCACTGACCAACTGCGCTGAGAGCCTTTGGCATCAGGCACTGCATCAAGACGCATGATTTGCCGAAGGGTCTGAAATGCATAGAAGACGCCAAGCTCCGAACCTGCAGTAATTAAAATTCCTGATGATTTCACCCTGAGACTATACGCTTCAGGATTGGATGTATTGAAAACAAATGACACTTTGATCAGCTGAGAAGAATCTTTCAGCGCGGCTTTATCGTGCAGGAAGGATAAAGCATACCCACTCTTCTTTTCAAAAACTTCATTAAACACTTTGAATGGATCAAAGTGAGGAAAATTTTTTGTGTTGGTGAGGATTTTGACTTTTTCATTGATCAGGAAAAAACCTGTTCCGGCTTCCATTGCTGAAGGAAGTGGAGCGATAGCTAAGTTGCCTTCGATAGTTTCGGTTTGCGATGATGAAAGACCGGAACATCCCATCACAATAAGCAGGCTCATAACAAGAACAGATACCTTTGGTATATTGGAATTCATACAATGAGAGAATTTGTATCGTGAAGAAAAAACATGAATTGTAATTAGAGAATGTTTGTAATTATTGAAATACAGTTACAAACTTCAAATATAAGATTAGAAGATTCTCATAACCTTCACCTCCGCCGCAGCCTCAGCCTACTTTTTCACTTCTGATCTGCCAATAAATTCCAAAGCTTATCTTTTAATTTATCAAGACCATATCCGGATACTGCAGAAATAAAGACGACATCAATTTCTTCCGGCAATGTAGGTTTCAATAACCTCTGCATTTCATCATCGATCATATCACACTTCGTGATGGCCAGGAGCCTGGGTTTGTCAAGCAATTCTTCATTGTACATTTCAAGCTCATGATACAGGACTTCAAAATCTTTTTTGATATCATCCGTATCACAAGGGATCATGAATAGTAACACTGCATTTCTTTCAATGTGTCTCAGGAACCGATGACCAAGGCCTTTACCGAGATGCGCGTCTTCGATGATACCCGGAATATCTGCGATGACAAATGACCGGTTGTCACGATAGGGCACAAAACCTAGGTTAGGTGTAAGCGTTGTGAAAGCATATGACGCAATTTTAGGTTTTGCAGCAGATACAGAAGCAAGCAAAGTAGACTTACCCGCATTTGGAAAACCAACCAATCCTACATCGGCCAGTATTTTGAGTTCAAGTATCCGCCATCCTTCCTGGAAAGGTTCGCCGGGTTGTGCATATTGAGGCGTTTGGTTGGTAGGAGATTTAAAATGATCATTGCCCCACCCTCCTCTGCCGCCGGGCATCAGGATAAATTCTTCCTGGTCTTTCGTGATCTCAAAAAGTTTTTCATCTGTTTCCGGATCTTTGGCAACGGTGCCCAGTGGAACTTCAAGGATCACATCTTCACCGGCTGGACCGCTTTTCAACGTACCCATTCCTGGCTTACCGCTGTCCGCGATGACATGCTTCCTGTATTTTAGATGGAGAAGGGTCCACAGCTGAGAATTGCCCCTGACGATGATATTGCCGCCTCTTCCGCCGTCACCGCCATCAGGACCACCTTTTGCGCTTACTTTATCGCGCAGAAAATGGACTGATCCGGGGCCACCGGCACCTGACTTGCAATGGATCTTTACGTAATCAACAAAATTCTGTTCGGCCATCAGACACAAAGACTATCGATTGCCTCGCGCAGGCCCATGAATATTTCATCTATCGAACCGAGGCCTGAAATCTTTAACGCTTTTCCTCTTTTATCGTAGTAGTTGTAGATCGGTGCGGTCTTAGACTGGTATACCCTGAATCGATTGCGGACCACATTTTCATCATTGTCATCAGAGCGGTTGGAATCCATTCCTCTTTTCAGAATGCGGTTGACGATTTCTTCTTCAGGTACTTCGAGAAGAATGAGTGCATCGATTTGCTGGTTCATGTCATTCATCAGGTGATCGAGAGCATCTGCCTGGGGTTCGGTGCGTGGAAATCCATCGAAAATAAAACCTTTCGCTTCCCCATGTGATAACATCATATTCCGAAGCATGCCTATCGTGACTTCATCGGGGACCAATTCACCCCTGGACATAAATTCATGGGCCTGCTTACCCAGCTCGGTGCCTTTTTCAATTTCGGACCTGAACAGATCGCCGGTTGAAATATGGTGGAGACCATAGGCTTTTTCAAGCCTGACGGCTTGTGTACCCTTGCCACTCCCAGGAGGACCGAAAAGAATCAGGTTGAGCATTTGGATGTTAAATATGATCTAGAAAGGGCGCTAAGATAGCGTTATAAAGGGAAACATGTAGAAAGACGGAGTACTCATATGGAACGGCAGAAAAGGCAGAAGGGCAGAAAAGTCAGAATAGGCGGAAGGGCAGAATAGGCGGATGAGCAGAATAGACGGATGAGCAGAATAGACGGAAGAGCGCAATAAGCAATAGACAATTAAATTACTTCTGAATGACTCCCTAAATTATTTTTGGTTATAAGTGGTAAAATGAGAAGTAAGAGTTACGTAATCCATAAAAAATGGAACCACTTAGACACTAAGAAAGCCACTTAGAAAATAAGTTTCATGGAAATGGTCTGAGCTGCCGGTTTGGGCATAGGTCAAGGGCACAACGAAAAATTAATCCATCATGACAAATCATAACAATCATGATGATCTGCGTTCACTAAATCAATCTTCATTTCGAATCAGTTAAATGTAAACTGAACAATCAATTTATTGTCTCGCAAAGACGCAAAGACGCTAAGTATGATTTCCATTCCTTATTGCCTGTTGCTTATTGCTCATTGTATTGTCTCGCCAAGATGCAAAGAATATTTTTCCTTTCCGCCCTTCTGCCTTTCTCCCTTTTCTACCTTTTTATTGTCCAGTTGTGAAAAGCTTATACACCGTAGGATCTTCTTGTCCTATCTGTACACTCAGCACATATACACCGGCAGGAAGGCTCAATTTGTCCATTTCATAAAAAACGGAGGCAGGTGTGACTATATCTTCCCTGACTAATTTTCCGGAAACATCAAATAATCTTGCAGTGACTTCCTGGTTGATCACACTGCTAAAGCTGATTCCGATCCTGTCACGGAAAGGATTGGGCAGAACAAAATGAACATGCTCCGGATCAACTTCTCTTCGCACAACAATAGTCTGTGTATAAAACTCGAGATGATAATCAATGTCAGGATTGTCATTGATGACTTTCAGGCGATAAAAAATAACATTTCTCAGGCTTTGATCTATGGCCATATAATGCTGAGGTACTGTGCTGACAATTCCCGTAGCATTCACTTCAGCTATTTCAGTAAAGCCAAATCCTGTATAAGAGCGTTCGAGAATAAATTTCTGACATTGATATTCCAAACCTGTAATCCAGGTAATCGTAATTTCCTGGTCGCCTGTATAATCCGCATTAAAAGCTGTAACCGTAGTTTTTAATTCACCTTCATACTTATTGATCTCGAAATCATCGATGACGAGGCCCTGGGCTTGTTCTTCGGCATCAGATCTGAATATATACCTGAAACTCACTTTCGATGAGCCTGCAAGAAAACTTATATCTCTGACGTACTGCCGCCAGCTGAGCTGTGCATTTGTGAAATAATCCTTTCCAACCGGGAATGCACTTTCGGATAAATTCGAATTGTGGTAATTGTACCAATTCGGATCACTGGTTGTACCCAGCTGCTGCCATGAACCTCCTGCATTAAGTGAATATTCTACCTGGAAACCATCATTCCGGTTTTGGATAGCATACTTCGTCCAGAATTTTAATTCATACAGTCCTGATGCACTGAGATCAAACATCGGTGTATAAAAATATGATTCTGTGTTATTCTGATACAGGTTGTCATCGATGTCTAACACCCATGCATTCACACCACTATGTGTTCCATCTTTACCAGGCTTAATTGAAGCTCCACGTTGAAACGGAGTTCCCTGCACGAGATAGCCTGCAAAATGTTCAGGACTGGATTCAAAGTCTCCTGCATATCCTGGTATATCGGCTTTGTACGGTGCAGGCAAATAAGGTAGTATGATGATTTGTTTTGTCTTTACGATGACACCATTAATGGTGAGCGTGATGGTATATGTTCCTGGTTGAGAATAAGTATGGTTTACAATGGGCTCATCAGATGTAGTATTGTCACCAAGGTCCCATTCATGCTCGTTCGCATTTACGGATTGTGAACCATCGATGATCAGTGGTTCGCCTACATATGAAACAGGTTGTGCAACGATGACAGCAGCTGCAGCAGAAAATACACTCGTCGTCAGCATTCCCCGTCCATGCGTGGCTGCCAATACTACTTTGTCGCTTTCACGCATGACCAACATATACACACATACATAAGGCATTCCATTTTCAGGATTGGCAGGTTCCCAATGTGTGAAGTCACCATTCACATCTTCTGTTGTCCAGATGCCAGCTTCTGTTGCAAGCATCACTCTGTCATGATCGGCCGGATCGAATATAGCCCATCGGACAGGCATGTCAGGCAGATCGCCTTCGATTGAATTCCATTCCTGTCCTGCGTTATTGCTGATCCAGATATTTTCAAGATTAGCTCCGAAATTGAATAATGATATCAGCATATCATCCGGTGTCTGCTTGTCCATGTAAAAACAAGAAACTGAAGCATTACCGGAAAGATCTGCAATCAATGTAGCAGTTACCGGATTACCTATGTTTGCATTATCGACACGCAGGACTCTGCCAATGCCTCCTCCGAAATACATTCGATTGGGCACAAACGGATCTGCTTTCACGGCAGTTACATTGAGTCCCTGTCCGGTAATTCTCACTTCATCAACTACTCCTGTCCTGAGAATCCACCGGAAATAACCACCTGAATTGATCTGCCCATAAAGAATATTAGCATTGTCATCATAGCCGGAACGATTGATGAATTCACCATCTATATCTGCACCGAACATAAACTGATTACCTCCATCAGTAGATAAGCCATAGTTTGCATTTTGCGATGATACGATCTGCGTATCAGGTTGGGTCTGATCAATAAAGCAAAAAATTCCATCACCGCCCCATACAGATCTTGATGGCGATAAACCAGGAAGAGATATCTGCAATGTATTGTTATCCTGGGTACCCCCGAGGATATATGGAGATCCTTCATCAGGATGAATGGCACCACAATAAAATTGCGTAGTGACATACCCTGCGTTTTTAGACACGATCGTTTGTCCACCATCATCACTCATCCATACTCCTCCATCATTTCCAAAAAACACGCGACCGGGTTTTTTATCATCAAATAAGATGAGATGCTGATCGACATGAATTTGTCCGTCCCCGATAGGTGCCCAGCTGATCCCCTGAAAATTAGATTCCTGCATTCTGACTCCACCAGCTAATATTCTTCCACAAGCTGATGGATCAGCAGCGATGTCAAGATCATACCACGCCTGGGTATTTGTAAAATCTCCCGAGCCACCGGGTGTTGGCCTGGTGATCCATGTTGCTCCACCATCATTTGAAACGTATGTATTCGATGCACTTCCATTCACACTTCCCAATACATAGATGACATTCGGTTCAGGTGTGCAAATTGCAAATTCTACACGGACCAGATCATGTGGAAAACCAGGCTTAGATGTACCTATATCTGTCCAGCTACCTCTGTCTCCTGTCGCAGATTTAAAAACCGAATTCTCATTCGATGCATAAAAGGTCTGATTCGTTTCATTGTAATGAAAATCGTAAAAATTATTATTGTTTGCACCGGATAAAGATGTGCCTAAAACTTTTTCCCATGTATCACCTCCATTTTTACTTCTGAACAGACCACCAACCTGTGTGCCTGCATATACATGACCAGCAGGACTGACAAACAATTCATGGATATTTGAAAAATTACTATTCTTTGTCGACTGGATCCATGACCACGTCTCACCATCATCTGTAGATTTAAATATTCCGGCTCCGATAATTGCATCAATATTATTGAAACCTTCACCTGTTCCTACATAAATAATATTGTGATTGTTCGGATCCTGTGCAATGCTCCCAATTGCAATATTATCAAGCAGAAATGCAAGCTTGCGCCACTGTGGATCAGGTTGGGAAATATCTTCTGTTCTCCACAATCCTCCGCCAACACCACCGACCCATACACGGTTACGATTCGGATCACCCTGATCTATCATAATAGCCCTTGTTCTACCACCGACATTGCTCGGGCCGCGTTCATTCCAAATCGCATTTGTCAAACCTCTTCCCGAACGTCCTGATCCGCGTTGTTCTGCACGTCGCTGTCCTTCTACAACCGCATTGATGAGCTTGTCATAAGGTATGTATCCCAGGTCAACATCTGAAGTAGTGAAAATGCGATCTTTAAGAGCTCCTTTGAAATCTTCCAACAGATTTTCTTCACCTTCCTCACCTTCTTCCCAATCTTCCTTTCCGGTCTCGTGAGTTGTCCAGAATAAATAACCAGTGACAAGTATGCCAAGAGATAGAAGTATAAAGAACAATTTTCGCATTTGAAACTATCTGGTCTTAAAATAAATCTGATGGTCTTCTATAGTTGCATCCGGATTATCTTTTGCAATTGGTGTAAGCACGATGCAAGGGGATGTGCCGAAAATCTATGCAAGAGCTACGAAGATAAGGAAAAGGTGATATGGAAAAAGAATCCGAAATCGTTATCCTTAGTTTGAAACTAAGGATAACGATTTCGGCTTCTTTTTCCGTTATGTATTTTAAAGTCCTGCCGTATATAATTTATGTGCAGTAGGTTCTTCCTCTCCTATCTGGATACTCAGGATATAAATACCTGGCGGGAGGTGTAATTTATCCAATTCATAATACACTGCATGAGGTGTGATAATTTCTTCCCTCACTAATCTGCCTGCTGTATCAAACAAACGGAATGAAACTTCCTGATCCATCACACTGCTGAAACTAATGCCTATTCTGTCTGAGAATGGATTAGGCAGAACATCATGTACAATTTCAGGATCAATATTTCTCCGTACTACAATGGTCTCTGTATAAAATTCATAATGGTATCCAATCAAAGGATTATCATTGATCACTTTCAAACGATAGAAGATGACATTGCGAAGACTCTGATCAATTAAAGTGTATTGCTGCGCAACTGTCGTAGTGATACCGGTTGCATTTAATTGTCCTACTTCGGTAAATCCAAAACCGGTATAGGATCGCTCAAGAATAAATTTCTGAGCCTGGTACTCGATGCCTGTGGTCCAGTTAACTGTAACCTCCTGATCGCTTGTATAATCGGCATTAAATGTGGTAATTGTTGTTTGTAATTCGCCATCATACTTAGTCACTTCAAAATCATCAAGGGCAAGACCTTGTGCCTGTTCTTCAGCATCTGATCTGAATACAAATCTAAAGCTCACGTGCGCCTGTCCTCCAAGAAAGCTAATGTCTTTGACGTATTGCGTCCAGTTGAGCTGAGCATTTGTGAAGTAGGCTTTGCCTTCCGGAAATGCCCCGTCTTCGAGATTCAGGTTGAGATAGTTATACCAATTCGGATCATTCTTTGAACCCAGTTGCTGCCATGACGAGCCTCCGTTCAATGAATATTCAATCTGGAAACCATCATTCCGGTTTTGGATGGCATACTTGGCCCAGAATTTTAATTCATAGAGACCTGCTTCAGTGAGGTCATACATCGGTGTATAAAATTCAGCTCTTGTATTGTTAGCATACAGGTTGTCATTGATCCCTAAAACCCAGGCTGAAGATCCGCTGTGTGTACCATCTTTTCCAGGCTTCACAGAGGATCCTCGTTGAAATTCTGTACCACTTGAAGAAAATGCAGCAAAATGCTCCGGGCTTGATTCAAAGTCTCCTGCGTATCCGCTCGTACCGGTTTCATAGGGTGCAGGCAGGTATGGAAGAACAGCAATGGTCTTTACTTTGGTAATGCTGCCATTAATCTTTAGTGTAACATTATAAACTCCTGCTGTGGAATATGTATGTGTGACGGATTCTTCTGTTGAAGTAGTAGCATCACCAAAATTCCATTCAAAAGATTGTGCATTGACAGATTGTGATCCATCGATGAGCAATGGTTGTCCGACATAGGCAATAGGTTGTGCAAGGATCACGGCTGCAGGTGAGGAAAATACATCTGTAGTCATGAGGCCTCTGCCATGTGTTGCAGCAAGCACTACTTTGTCACTTTCGCGCAACAACAACATATCCACTCTTACGAAAGGCATGCCATTACCCGGATCGGTAGGATCCCAATGTGTAAAATCTCCATCTATATCATCTGTCGTCCATATACCTGCATCGGTAGCGATCATTGCCCTGTCGTGGTTAGCCGGATCGAAGATGGCCCATCTCACAGGGATATCCGGCAGATCACCTTCGATTGATGTCCATTCACCACCTGCAGTGTATGATACCCAAACATTTTCTAACGAGGCACCATAAAGAAACAAACTGATGAGCATGTCATTCGGTGTCTGCTTATCCATATAAAAACAAGAAACGGGTGCATTACCCGGAAGATCTGCGACAACTGTGCCCTGTACAGGATCGCCCATATCCGCATTATCCACTTTAATAACTCTACCCTGACCAATACCAAAATAAATTCTGTTAGCTACAAATGGATCTGCTTTGACAGCACTGACTTCAAAATTACCTGTCCCTGCACCGATGACTGAGACGAAATCAGTAGTACCTGATCCTTGTACCGGATCAACTCTCCATCTGAAAAATCCACCTCCGCCAGTTTCTCCATAGAGAATATTTGCATTGTCATCATAACCGGAGCGGTTAATGAATGCTCCATTGACAGCCGATCCATTTCCAAAATCCTCACCACCATCTATCGAAAGACCATAGTTACCACCCTGTGAAGAAACAATCTGAATATTCGGTTCATTCTGATCTATGAAACAAAAAACACCATCACCTCCCCATAGCACTCTTGCCGGAGATAATCCTGGTTCTTCCATTGCCATAGAATTATTGTCCTGTGTGCCGCCTATGATATAGGGTGAGCCGGCGTCAGGATGAATCGCAGCACAATAAAACTGTGTGGTAACATAGCCTTGATTTTTATTCGCGATCAGGTTACCGCTGTTGTTGCTCATCCATACACCACCATCATCTCCGTATAGTACACGACCGGTTTTTTTAGAATCAAAACGGATATAATGATGATCTACATGTATCTGTCCGTTTGCAATTCCCTGCCAGGAAATACCAAAGTTTGTAGACTCAAGCATTCCTACACCACCCGCTAAAAGACGGCCACAGTTGGCAGGATCTACTGCGATATCAAGATCATACCAGGCCTGATTATTCGTAAAATCCACACCCGCACCACCCGGCTCAGATCTTGTTATCCAGTTATTACCACCATCTGTTGTAGAAAATAAATTCGAAGCTGAGCCATTGATTGCACCCAATACATAGATGACATCCGGATCATTGATACAAACTGCCATTTCAATCCGTTGAAGATTTAAGGGAAAGCCAGGCTTACCGGTTCCGATGCCTACCCATTCACCCCTGTTACCCGTTGTAGATCTGAAAACAGAATTATCATTGGAAGCATAAAATGTCTGATTGGTTTCATTAAAAATCAGATCATGAAAATTGTCGCTATTAGCTCCTGATAAGCCTACGCCAACTACTTTTTCCCAAACCTGGCCACCATCCTTGCTCCTCAACAAACCACCGTTAGAGGTAGATGCATATACATCACTGTTTTTGGATACATAAATTTCGTTGACGGCATTAAAATTTCCATTTCGGGTGGATTGCAATAATGTCCAGGTGTTTCCATCATCGGTAGTTTTGAAAATACCTACTCCCTGGAAATCTCCTGTATAGCTTTCACCACTACCGACATACACTGTATTAAAATCATTAGGATCCTGGGCTATATCAGATACAGAAGTGCTGCTGAAATATATGCCAAGCTTCTGCCATTGCGGATCAGCCTGTGTGATATCTTCTGTCCTCCAAAGGCCTCCTGAAACTCCTCCCAGCCAGATACGGTTGCGATTAGGGTCGCGTTCATCAACCATTATCGCCCTTGTTCTTCCTCCTACATTATTTGGACCTCGTTCGCGAAATATCGCTTCTGTCAGGCTTCCATCAAATCGATTGCGCGATGGAGATGCAAGGCGTCTTTGGCCTTCAAGGATGGCATTGAATAATTTATTTTCGGGTATCCTGCCCAGATCTACATCAGACGACGTGAAAATCCTGTCTTCAAGTGCTCCCCTGATATCTTCCTTTTTATCTTCATCCTCTTCTTCAAATTCTCCAAAGGATTTGGTATTCCATGGCTTTTCAGACAGACAGACGATCAGAATTACGAAAAAAACAACCGGAGAAACAATAAAATAGAATTTACGCATGAGAAGGAATCTTAGAAGGATATAGAAGTTATTCTGCTGACAACAATGGAGTCAATTCTTTAATTCACAGTAATTAAGCTTTAAGGAATTGTTTTGCACTGTAAATGAGCCGATAAAGGTAACGAATCAAGCCAAAATTTATTCCTGTTTTATCGGTAATTGTCTGGCATTTGCCTATGAATTGTCTTGTTAAGACATGGCATTCCACTTATTTGAATGCACTTCTCTTGTTGACAAACATCCAGTTGCCATCAAGATCAATATAGCCTCCTGCGGGAAATACCTTTAAAAAAACGCTGTGCAGGAATTTCAGGCTTGCGTCAATATCCGGCTGGTACCTGCTCAACCGGTTATAAAGGAGCAGACCACCAGGTCTTAGCATTTCCTTCATTGACTCCAGTGCCTCTTCGGTTTGAAGGTCAGCAGGGATCTTGTCGCCGACGAAAACATCGGCACAGATCATATCATACCGTCCATGATGCCATTCGATAAACGAAGCTGCATCAGCCGTAAAAACATCAATGTTTATTTTTTTTGGACGGAGGACATATTCCAGGGCCAACTCAATGACGACCTCATCAATATCCACTGCTACAAAGCTTATCTCCTTCCTGAATTTAGTGACAAGCATATCCGGAATGCTCCCTAATCCCAGGCCCAGCACAAGACAGGTTTTAATCTTGTGATTTTCCCAGTCCAGGCTTTCAAATGATTTGCGAAAATTGGAATAAAGGTCCTCAAAACTATAGATGGCTCCAAAGGTGATCAGCTTATATCGACCCCGGTGATAGGTGACTTTTAGCTCCGGATTATGGTCACTTGTCCGTTTCGTCACGGGCAATTCAATCACATGACTTAACCATTTTTTTATCAGGGGAACATTACTCAAAGGGCCGGCTTGTCTTTGTGATTTCAAAAACGTGCCTCAGGATGCCTTCTTCTTCTTTTGAAAGTTCCTTATCTCTACGGGAGATCACTCTTCGTGCGGTTTCTATGGCGTCATCCAGTCGATGTGTAGAAAGGCCTGATGCACCACCCCATGTATATGATGGAATCACTTTTGGAGGGAACCCTTCGCCGAAGATATTAGCCGCAACGCCGACGATAGTACCGGTATTGAACATTGTCTGGATGCCTGCCTTGCTATGATCACCCATGACGGTGCCCAGGTATTGAAGTCCTGTATCCCTCATAGTCTGGCTGGTAAAGTCCCACATCCTGACATTGGAGTAATTATTCTTGAGATTGGAGACAGAAGTACCGGCACCGAGGTTACACCATTCACCAATGATGGAATTGCCAAGGTATCCGTCATGGGCCTTATTGGAATTCCCGAGGATGACAACTTCCTTGATTTCGCCTCCTACACGGCAGCCGGGACCGATAGCTGTCGGGCCATAGATTTTAGCTCCCATTTTGACAATGCTACCTTCTCCCAGAGTGACGGGACCGCGGATGACAGCGCCTTCCATGATCTGTACATTTTTGCCAATGTAGATAGGGCCGGATTGGGCATTCAGGATAGCACAGGTTACCTGGGCTCCTTCCTCTACAAAAATATTATCCACTGCAAGTACCTGGTTATGCTGGGGGATGGGCTGGCTGGTCCTGCCTTTTGTCACCAGCTGATAGTCATATTCTATAGTTGCTCTCAGGTAAAGAAAGAGGTCCCAGGGATAAGCCAGGTGGATAAAAGGCGTATCGGAAAGATCAAGGCCTTTGATTTCCTCAATCGATTCATCACGGAAGAGATTTTCAAACTGGATCCGGTTAAGGCGGGCGGCGATGAGATCACCGTCGTTCATCAGGGCTTCATTGGGCTCCAATTGTTCAATCAGGCGCACCATCCTGTCATTGGGCATGACAGCACCGTTGATGACTATGTTGTCGTCTTCCAGGATCATCGGGAATCTATCGCTCAGGTAGTCGGAGGTGATGTAAGAGGCTGTGCCGTTGAGCAGTTTTTCCCATCTCTCCCTGATGGTATAGATGCCTGTGCGAAGTTCAGCTACCGGCCTGGTATAGCTAAGGGGTAGCATCTGTTCCCGGGACTCGTCGTCGAAAAGGATGATGTTTCGCATAATATTATCAGGCATTATCGGGTACCTGTAAGAATCAAAAAAGCCCCGGAGTTTACGGGGCTTTTTGATTATTCAGTTTCTTCTTCTTTTTTCGCAAATTTAGTATTCGCAAATTTCTTGTTGAACTTATCAATTCGCCCTGCTGTGTCAATAAACTTCATCTTCCCGGTGAAGAAAGGGTGTGACTGGCTTGAGATCTCAAGCTTCACAAGGGGATATTCCTTACCGTCTTCCCACTTGATCGAATCTCTTGTCAATGCGCATGACTTCGTCAGGAAAGCAAAATCACAGGAAAAATCCTTGAACACAACATACCTGTAATTTGATGGATGAATATCTTTTTTCATGACGTTTTTTGATAATGGACGGCAAAGGTAGGGTTATTTGAAATTCCATACAAGGGGAGAATCATAATAATTTGATAAATAAAGGGGGAGAAGGCGGAGGAGAAGGAGAAGGTGGCGAAGAAGGAGGAGGCGGAGGAGGAGGCTAAATACAATCGTCCACCTAATAATCAAGTCCCGGGAAAAATGCATCTCTGAAATGCTTCACTTCAGCACCGGACTCCGGAGATCCAAGAATGGCTACAATATCAAACCTGATTTCCCATTCGTGGCCGATCGATCGCATATAGGATAAGGCTGCATCGATGACCAGGCGTTGTTTGCGCTTATTGACCATTTCTTCAGGAAGCCCAAAACCGGAACTTGCCCGGGTCTTTACTTCTATAAAAACCAGGGTTTCCTCTTCCATGGCGATCAGGTCGATTTCTGCCCTCTTATGTCGCCAGTTTTTCTGCACCACTTTCATGCCCAGTCCAAGGATATAGTCATGCGCGATCTTCTCTCCCCATTGGCCGTGCTCCTGCTGGATCGCCATCTGATCAGTGAGAGGAGTGAGACGGTGAGAGGAGTGAGAGGTGTGAGAGAAACATATGATCGATATTGATTCGGAGCGTAAAATCGGGATAATTCAGATAAACAACTATGACATAGATTACTATTTGGCCACTTATCGTCTTTTATCAAATTGGAACTCCGCAATGGTCAAAAAAGTGTCAGAAAGTGTGTGTTAAAACACCATTGGGGCCCATGAGAATCAGCCCTTTAGGACCTCGTGGCACGAGTACTGGTGGCACCAGTACTCGTGCCACGAATGGGGAGCCCTGGAAATTGCGCTTGATCCGCCTGTATAAAAAGCCGGTTTAAGAGCAGAAAAGGGTGCCGGAAAGTGTGGCACACTGTTTTTGAGTCGAATCATTGATTTATGATCTCTTTGACTTCTAATCTCTAATGCCGCTTCCAAAAAATTGCCTTGTTTTGCATGTTCAAAAAATATCTGACCAGAAAAATCAAACTTTTATGATGGACCAACTTATTACCCGGTTTATGGATCAGCTTGAAGAAGCTTTGGAAATAGGGAGAACTGCCGATATCAAGCCTTCCAAAAATGATATCCATAATATTTATGTGGCGGGTCTTGGAGGCTCAGGCATAGGAGCTGATTTTGTAGCCGCTTTTATCCAGGGCACGTGCAAAATTCCATTCCTGGTAAAGAAGGGATACACCGTCCCGGCCTATGTGGGACAAAATACACTGGCGATCGCAAGTTCCTATAGTGGGAATACTGAAGAGACCCTGATCTCATACGATAAGATCAAATCTTCAGGAGCACGCATAATCTGTGTAGCTTCCGGAGGGAAAATTATTGAGAAAGCAAAAGCCGATGGTTACGATTATGTACAGGTGCCCGGCAACTGGCCATCACCAAGAGCCTGTCTCGGATATTCATTGACTGCACAATTATGGATACTCAATCATCTTGGTTTTATCAGCGATCAACCCATCCGTGAAATTCAGTCTTCGATCACACTGCTTCGTAAAGAATCCGATCACATCCATGAAGAGGCCAAAAAAATAGCAGCACGTCTTCACCAACATATTCCTGTCATTTATATCGAAGACCGTATGGAACCTGTTGCAGTCCGTCTTCGTCAGCAAATCAATGAAAACAGTAAAGCACTTTGCTGGCATCACGTGGTACCGGAAATGAATCACAACGAATTAGTAGGATGGACAGAAAAAAATTCCAGCCTCGCTGTTCTCTACCTCCGCAATGATGATGATTATTCACGCAACTCTCTCCGGATGGATATCAATAAAGGTATCATCGGGAAATATGCAGATGATATCATTGAAGTGTATTCCAAAGGAAATAATATGATCGAACGCGCCATGTATCTTGTCCATTTAGGAGATTGGATATCCTGGTATCTTTCTCAACTGCGTGGCAAGGATGCACTCGAAGTAAATGTGATTGATTATCTGAAAGGCGAGTTAGGCAAAGTGAAATAGATTTACGAATAACGAATGACGATTTACGAATTTGAATTTTCGATGGTTGCTGAACTGTAGCACGAGGACAAGTAAAGCAGGTCGAAGCATTCGATTTTCGATTATTTAACGACAATTAAAAGTCCCCTTTAGGGGATTTAGGGGCAAACGAAAATTGAATTGTACTTTTGCGTTTTAATAATAAACCACAGAACATATGCCATTGCTTGAAGGAAAAGTCGCGATTGTCACAGGTGGTTCCAGGGGAATTGGAAAAGCTATTGTGGATGCTTACGCTGCCGAGGGGGCCTCAGTTGCTTTTACTTATTTATCATCCCGGGAGAAAGCAGAAGCCATCGCCGCTGAATGGCAGGAAAAAGGATCTAATGTCATCGCCTGTTATTCAGATGCAAGCTCATATGTTCATGCAGAGTCGCTTGTTCCGTCTGTCCTGGAAAAATTTGGCCGCATTGATATCCTTGTCAATAATGCAGGTATCACAAATGACACACTATTACTAAGGATGGATGAAGATCAGTGGGACAGCGTTATAGAAACAAATCTCAAATCTGTATTTAATATGACGAAGCAATGCATCAAAGTAATGCTGCGTCAGAAATCGGGTTCGCTGATCCACATGAGCTCAGTCGTGGGTGTTTTCGGAAATGCAGGCCAGGCTAATTATGCAGCTTCAAAAGCAGGCATTATTGGTTTTTCAAAATCCATCGCCAAGGAAGTAGGATCACGCAACATAAGAAGCAATGTGATCGCTCCCGGCTTCATCGAATCGGATATGACCGGCGGACTGGACGAAAATATGCGCAAGGCTTTTTTATCGAATGTACCGCTGAATAGATTTGGCAAAGCAAATGAAGTTGCCAACCTGGCAGTTTATCTCGCTTCAGATATGTCCGCTTACATTACCGGACAAACGATCAGTGTCTGCGGCGGCCTGAATATGTGATTATGAAATTTTTTGTCACACTCCTATTCACTTCCTTACTTGCAGTTTCCTGTAGCCCTAAAATACAGACACGGATAGCAAACCAGGAAGATGTACAAGTACTTGCGCGGTCCACAAAGCCGGAACCCAAAATCAGCACCTGCTATGAGCCACTTTCTTATGTAGCTCATCCGGAACTTATCCGGATGAAATATATCCGCGTAAATTTTCATTTCATGAATTCCACGGATGGCAGTTACAATATGCCGAAAGAAGAAGTCACCCGGTATGCATATGAATGGATAAGAGTCACGAATGAAAATCTTGAGCATAACATGAAAATGTTTTTGCCACACGGAAATCAAACACCAGCTCTTCCCATTCCTTATCGTTATGTGATCTCTCCGGATGTAACTGTGAAAGGAGATAGCGGTGTGTATTATCATATCAATGACACGTTGTGCTATGCTGTGAAGACAGGGCGGGAAAGGAATATCAGTGATAAACGTGTGATTCAACGATATGCCATCAGGGATGATTCGGTGATGAATATTTTTATCCAGACACATCAGCTCGATAGTATTAAATCAAAAACATACAGGCCTGATGCATCAGGCATATCACTTGGCAGTTCAGTTAAAATCTTTGGAAGATGGTTCGAACGTCCGAATGCATGGGGGCTACGTGCTATCACGAATCATGAATTAGGTCATTCGCTTGGCTTATCGCACACCTGGTCAGGATTTGATGGATGCGATGACACACCTGAACATCCAAATTGCTGGAACGTGACGGATAAACCGCCGTGTGATTCTCTTTTTTCAGATAACATGATGGATTACAATGCACATATGGCTGCATTGACACCATGCCAGATCGGGAAAATACTTCTCAACATGGCGAGGATCGGATCGATCCAACGCAGCATCGTGGAACCCACATGGTGCAGGCTCGATACCAATGCTACGATAACTATTATGGACAGTGTACGATGGGAAGGTAGTGCAGATCTCGAAGGCAATGTCATCATTGCTCCCGGAGCCACACTGGAGATCGGTTGTCGTGTCTCCCTCCCTGCAGGAGCATTTATACAAATCAATCCGGGTGCAAAATTAATTGTGTTGTCAACAGGTAAATTGCATAATGCCTGCGGAGAAAAATGGGGTGGCATTAAGTTGATGAGTGAAAAAAAGAATTCAGGTGCTCTCTTTCTCCAGGAAGGCGCGGTGATCGAAAACATTCCTGATCCGTTGGCTACTACCCCATGAAATGGACCAGATATGTCTTCTTCATTTTCTGGGCTGTTACTTTGCTCAGCTTTATTCCTTCCATTGGCGCCGGTTTTGTATATGATTTTTTAGGCTGGCAGAAAGTTTACAACCGGGGATCATTCGCAGATATCATCCATAGTTTCGGATATCATGGCAACCACCAATTTCTGCATTTAATATTTTACAGCTTTTACAAACTTTTTGGCACGCAGGGTCTTGCCTGGTATTTCTTTTTCTGCACACTTCATGCTGTCAATGGGTATTTGTTTTATGTCATTTGTAAACGATTCGTCCGGCAATGGGGCGGAACTTTATCGCCGGTCCTGGCAGCATTTGGTGCATTGATATTTTTATTGCATCCGTATTGTGTGGAGCCTGTAGTGTGGAAAGTGTGTGTCCATTATCTTCTTTCCTGCATGGAGGTCATGCTCATCCTCATTTTGTTTCTACGATACCTTGAATCCGGTGAGAAGAAAATAATTCTTTTGGGGGGACTCATCTTTACTGTTTCTTTATTTACACTTGAGCTGGCTTTAATCACACCCCTGGCCGTCACATTTTGTGGGCTTATCACTTACCTGCAGACAGGAGATAAAAAGAAGACATTAAAGCCTGGAATCAGATACGCAGGAATGATGTGGCTGCTCACGATAGGATACCTGGTATTGAACAAGCTCACCCTCGGGAGCATCGTAGGACATTATGGCGAAAAGGTGCATTTGCATTTTGATCTGATCGCCATCGTCTCCGCTGAAATGAAATACCTGTTCAAGCATCTTTTCTATGCGCGATTCTATTCATTTAAATTCAAGAATTTATTATTTGATCAGGTCCTCCCTTTGCCGGAAGTGGCTTTCTTTTTCCTTTCTGTATTGCTATCCGTTTTTATACTATACTTTATAAAAGCCAGGAAGATATTGTCGGAATGGCATGTTGCTTTCTTTGGTTTATTTATCTCCATGCTTTACATTTTACCTGTAGCCAACATCTATTTTTTTCATTTGCATATCGGCATGAATGACCGGTATAGTTATATCCCAATGGCGTTTTTAATTATAGCTATTGTTGCCCTATTAAATAAATGCAGGCGATGGTTTAGTTATGGATTGATGGGGTTGCTGCTTGTAATCAATATTTATTTTCAGCAAAAAACTTTAAAATACTGGCGCGAATCCACTGAAGTCCTCACTTCCCTGAAAGAGAATTTCAGGTGGAATGATGCCTCCTATGTATTTGTACTCAATAGCCCGGATAATATGGGCGGGATCGTTATGACCTCTATCATCAATGAACCATCGGGCATAGAGGAGCTTATCCATTACCAGACTCCATATCCTTTCACCGGAAAGATGTATGATGTATTTCAATATAATATGACTTCTCCGGGGGATGGTGTCAAAGTTGAGCAGGTAGGTCCGATGCAGTTAAAGGTGACCTTCAATCAATGGGGTAACTGGTGGCACCGGAATGGTATTGGTGCGGGCAATTATGAGAATGAATATTATAAAGCTGAACTGATGGATTATCCTTACATGGTAACGTTTAAGCAATTGCCTGAGGGAAGTGTGATCATATACCAGGACGGGAAGGAGTGGAAGGAGTTTACGATGGAAAAGGGGTAATTAGTTGGGACGAATGGAAGAAGCGAGGAAGGGTAAAAGGGTAAAAGGGAGATTATTAATAAATCTTAATTCAACACCCAACTTAAATCAATGAAACAAGCGTCTAAGAATCGGACAGGGACTGCCCTTTACAAATAAATTTTGTGGGCCTGCGTTCATATAAAATCCGGTATCTGGCAGCAGTTTACTTGTGTTTAAAATGGAATATGTATATTTAATTCGGTATTAATCCTGACTATATGAAGACTTCCTACCTCTTTCCAGTCCTTTTTTTCTGTGTGATTTGCTTTCTTCCATCCTGCGAAAATGATAAGGTTGTGACGCATGCAGAGTATTACTCCCCGGATGAGTACCAGATATTGAGAGCCACTCTCGAACTGCCAGCAGAACCATATGCATATGGAAGGCTTGGTTTTGGGAGTAGTAATAAAACCGATGCCATAGGCACATTGGGACGTGTCTTATTTTATGATAAAAACCTTTCAAGTGATAATTCTGTGTCATGTGGCTCATGCCATCAACAGCATTTAGGCTTTGCTGATGATGATGCTTTTAGCAAAGGCGTCCATAACCGCATCACTGCGCGAAATACGCTTTCACTTGGTTCTTTCAGAAGCTTTGGAGAATATAGCGAGGATCCACAAACTAATCTTTTCTGGGACAATCGGGTAAAAAGCCTGCATGACCAGATGATCCAGACGATCCGCAATCCGAATGAAATGGGTCTTGAAATGAAAGATGTAGTGGCTAAAATAAAGGACCTGGATTATTATAAAATACTTGCCCAAAAAGCATTCTTTGATGAAAATCTCAATGAAGAACTGGTACTTTTTGCCATTGAAAATTTCATAACATCCATTCAATCAGAGACTTCCAAATTTGACATCGTTGCTAGTCATAATAGCATTGGCTTCACTGCAGCTCCCTGGTCCGAATTCAATGAACAGGAGAATATGGGCAAAAGGCTCTTTATGGATAATTGCGTCAGCTGTCACAACCAGGGCCTGAGTGTTTTCACAAATGATTTTCTTCGAAGTGCAAATAACGGTCTTGATCTCGAATATGCTGACAAAGGAGAAGGCGAAGTCAATCCTTCACCTGATGCATTAGCCATTTTCAAAATACCAGGTCTCCGGAATATAGCTTTGACAGCTCCATATATGCATGATGGAAGATTTGGATCGCTTGAACAAGTGCTTGATTTTTACAGCTCTGGCATCCAGGACCATCCCAATCTGAATCCTCTTCTGAAATCTGAAGATGGCCACGCTAAGAAATTCAATTTTACTACCGGAGAAAAGGATGCATTGATCCAATTCCTGAATACGCTTACGGACAATACCATGACAAGCGAGGTGAAGTGGTCGAATCCATTCTTATAGTGAGTAGTGAGACGTGAGACGTGAGACGTGAGACTTGAGACTTGAGACGTGAGACGTGAGACGTGAGGTTCCAACTAATACTCAATGGAGGATATTAATCCATTTGCTTTTTATCTATCATTTTACTCAGCATCTCAAATGCTCTTATGATGAGATCACCTGTGTTTTGCATTTCATCAAGAGTGCAATAGTCTAAGGCCTATGCTATATCCAGTGCTGTATCTACTTCGACAACTGACCCTCTTGAAATTTCAAAATACCTCTTTCGCTCCGTAACCGATTTTCTTGAACATCCTTCCGATAAATTTAAGTGTATCGATATGGCAGCTCTGCGAATTTGCTGAATCAAACAAAATCTTTCATCAGCCGGAAATTTTTAGGTCAATGTATAACAGGATAGTGCCAGTTCTCTCGAACATTTGTAAATATCCAGGTTCGTCTGTGCTAATTTTAAAAACATGGTTATGAGTTTATAGGATGAAAAATAAGTATCATCCTATAATGTCTCGAGACCACCAAAATGTACCATTAAAATCAAATTATTTTTACTTTTCATAAAAATTCATATCAAAAACCCCAGGAGTTACCTTAGCCTCCTTAAATTGACTCAACAAAAACCCATCCATCCAATTATAAACTCACGTTTCACGTCTCACGACTCACGTCATCCAGAATGATCTCCCCCTACACCCGCGGCATCCTCATGACCATATTCGCTGCCATCGTATGGAGCACCGGTGGTGTGCTGGTGAAATTAATTTCGCTGGATGCGTTTACCATTCTTTTTTTCAGAAGTCTTTATGCAGGTATATTTTTCCTGATTGTCTTTAGAAGCGAGGCAATGAAATTTGACAGAAGGGCTTTGATCATTAGTATTTGTTATGCACCACTTTTGATTTGTTTTGTGTGTGCTACTAAAATGACAACGGCGGCGAATGCTATTTTTCTCCAATATATTTCACCCGCGATTGTTTTGATCATTGAGCCGAGAATATTGAAAACAAAAATGCTGAATTACAATATCATCACGGTGGTGGTGTGTATTGCAGGTCTGTCATTTTTCTTATTTGGACAGAATGGTACGCATCACTGGCTGGGCGATGGTTTAGCACTGTTGTCAGGATTCTTTTCTGCGGGTCTCATTTTAGCATTGAAATTTAGTAACCGGTCACAACAGATGAGCGGGATATTGCTGGGAAATATCTGGGTGGTAATTATAACCCTTCCGTGGTTTCTAAAATCAGTGAGTCCAACTTTTGATGAACATTTCATGCTGGCTTTTCTTGGATTTATCCAAATCGGATTGGGCTATTTATTATTCACTTACGGACAACGCAGGATAACCGCTATTGAAAGCGCTTTGATCGCTCTCCTGGAACCTATCCTGAATCCCATCTGGGTTCTGATTGGATATCATGAAATCCCTTCTCTCTGGTCAATCATAGGTGGAAGCATTATCATTGCTGCGCTGGCCATGAGGATGTTATTTGTAAAATACATGCTTGAACCGATCAAAGTCACTTAAAACCGGAAGGAAGTATAATTTAGGCTTTCAGTTTTTTAACAATCCAGACACCCATATTACTTCGTACATATCGATGTTAAACTCAAGCACCATGAAAAAATCAATCCTTTATGCAGCGATGTTCGTCCTCCTGGGGTCATCAATCGCCTTTATCATTTTGAAAAACGAACATAAGGAGGGTTCTATCTCTGTTTTGAAAGAGCGGTCAGGCATTCCGGCAGCAAGTAAAGAATACATTGTAACAAAGCAAAAAGCAGATCTCCTGATAGCCCAGATAAATTCGGAACCCGACAATATCAAACCCAAATTAGAGCTGGCCTCACTTTATATCCAGGAAGGACGTATCACCGGTGACCATGTATATTACGATGTTGCAGCTATGAAGCTTGCAGATGCTGTACTGAAGAAAGATTCCACAAATTTTGAAGCAAATGTTTTCAAAGGCACTATCTACCTTTCTCAGCATCATTTTGCGGATGGCCTGGCAATGGCTGAAAAAATCCGTAAGATGAATCCAAACAATGCATTTGTATACGGAATGCTTGTAGATGCAAATGTTGAACTTGGTCACTATGATGAAGCAGTGGCGAATGCTGACAAGATGATGGCTATCCGGCCGGATATTCGTTCATACTCACGAGTCTCTTACCTAAGGGAAATATATGGTGATTATCCGGGGGCCATTGAAGCAATGAAGCTTGCAGTAGCTGCAGGATACCAGGGAGAAGAAGGAACTGAATGGGCGCGTGTTCATCTCGGTCAGTTGTATGAGAATATTGGTGATCTCGAAAGTGCTGAAATGCAATATACCATCGCATCGCAGGAACGTCCGGGTTATGCATATGCATTAGCCGGTCTTGGAAGAATAGCTCGTGCAACCGGGTATTATGAAGAAGCTATTCAATATTATTTGCGGGCGGATTCCCTGATCACGGATTACTCAATCAAAGATGAACTTACTGATCTCTACGCGCTGGATGGAAAAAAAGATAAATCCGCATCCAGTGCAAAGCAGGTTGTCAATATGTTGATGCAGGAAGCTCAAAGCGGCATGGATGATGAGAATATAGGGCATTATGCTGATCGTGAGCTAGCTTCTGCCTATCTGAAAACTAACCAACCGGATAAAGCACTTGAGCATGCTTTGCTGGAATACAATCGCAGGCCTGACAATATTGATGTCAATGAAACCCTTGCATGGGTCTACTATAAAAAAGGTGACATGAGTAATACTAAGAAATATATAGATGTTGCGTTGAAAACAAATAGTAAGAACCCAACCTTGTTATGCAGGGCCGGACTGATCTATGGAAACAATGGAGATCCTGCAAAGGGGAAAGAAATGATACAATTCGCTCTTGTAAAAAATCCGGGCATCAACGAACAGCTGAAGAGAGAGGCTCAGAAGTTTGTGGACAGCAAGTGAGAGAAGTGAGTGCTTCGACCTGCATAACTCAACCTCGTGCTACAGCTCAGCAACCAAAGTGAGATACCCGATGCGTAAACTGTTATTCTGCGCTCCCTTATTATTATGTGCCATTTCAGTTGACGCGCATGCTATCAACTATCAGCTGGAGAATGCGCCGGTGAATGATGTGGTGATGTATTATGTTAAGCTTGGTTTCAAACATATTTTACCGGATGGGTTTGATCATATCCTTTTTGTTGTTGGGCTCTGCTTGCTGAGCACACGCATCAAAACGATCCTGTGGCAGGCTACGGCATTTACTATTGCTCATTCGATTACATTGGCCTTGTCGATGAAGAATATCATTGTAGCTCCAAGCTCTATAGTTGAGCCGATCATTGCACTCTCGATCCTATTTGTGGCTGTTGAAAATATCGTCATCAACGAATTGAAGCCATGGAGAATCGTGGTTGTTTTTTTATTCGGGCTGATCCATGGGATGGGCTTTGCGAGTGCGTTGAATGAAATTGGTTTGCCGCGAAATGCTTTTCTCACATCGATACTATCGTTTAATGTAGGTGTGGAGCTCGGGCAGGTAACCGTGATCCTGATTGTATTTGGAACAGTGATTTATTTTTTTGGAAAGAAGCCGTGGTATAGAAAATGGGTTGTGTATCCATTATCCATTTTGATAGCGTGTATAGCAGCGTATTGGACTGTACAAAGAGTATTTCTCTAAAACATCAGACATATCTGATTTACGTGAAACGTGAGTCGTGAGAACCTAGATAGACGAAAACAACTGTAGTTGATGGCAAAATAAGAGAACGCAGATTATCATGATCTTCATGATAAATCATGATTGATTTTCACTGCATCACAGATTGTCAAATCATTCAATAAAAGAGGACGCGGATAAAATAAGATCTAATTATGATAAATTAAGATTGACCTCGAAATTCAGAATTCCTTGTTCTATATTCAGAATTCTTTATCCTCTATCCTGCTTCGAGAAAACTTTCCTCAACAATTCTGTTGTACGTTGTGACTGGTCGCCGCGGATGTTGGATTCCTTTACTTCGATGAGGCTGAAAAGACCATCCAGTGCTTTTTGATTGACATGATCGTCAAGGGCGGGATTTGCTTTTTTGACAAATGGGATATTGTTATATGCTGTGATTACGGATCGCCAGTAAGTTCGTGCGTTGACTTCATCGAGGGCTGACTGGATGACAGGTAAAAATGCATTGTAAAGATTCGCGCGGGTTTGTGTTTCGAGATATCGGGTGGCTGCATCTTTTTCACCGAGCAGGATGTTCATTGCATCTTTTATGGTCAATGAAGTGATGGCGTCCACAAAAATGGGAGTTGCTTTTTTTGCAGCGTATTCGGCTGCTTTATTCATTTTATCGATCAGCTGTTTTTCTACATCCTGGAAGCCCGGGACCATTTTTACTTTGGAGATGATCGTTTGTGCTTCTTCAGGGATGAGGATCTTGTATGGGCTTTCGAGATATCCTTTATCTGCAGAAAGCTTTTCAACGGCCTCATTGACACCAAATTCTAAAGCCTGCTTCAGACCAGAACCCACCTCATCATCGGGAGAAGCTATTACTCCTTTTGCCTTATTTAATAAATCCTTGAATTGCGCATGACCTATGGAAGGCATGATCAAAAATGAAATGAAGAAAATTCCTGCGAGGTAAAGGCTGAATGTCTTGTACTTGTTCATCATGTGCGTAATAACGTAATTATTGAGGTTTTGTCACAATGGACGGGTGTAATTAACGTCACCTTAACCATGGTTTGGCCCTTATTTGCTCCTGTATCCCCAAAAGGGGACCTTTGAAACACTTTATTAAAAAAAATTCTTCAGAAATCAATCAATGTGACTTCAAAAATGGTAACTGAATTTGCAGGAATGCCTGATTTCACAACACTGCCATAGCCTAATGCAGAAGGAAGAATTAACGTTGCTTCTCCACCTTTACCCAACAATTGGATGCCTTCGACCATGCCATCTATCAGATTGCCCAGAGGGAAAGTGGCTGATGGATTGGCGTCAAATTGATTTCCATTGAGCAATGTACCTCTGTAATCGATATGCACATTATCCGTCAGGGCAGGATGTTCGCTATTTCCCGGATTATGGATAATGTAATAAAGACCTGAAGCCGTTTTTTCTGCCTGCAGATTATTTTCTTCGAGGTAATCCTCGATCAGCATCCTGTCTTCATCTTCCTGCTTGTCAGGATTGCAGGATACGATAAATGATGAAAGACATAAAAAGACAAGAGTTGTATATATAAATTTCATTTTCATAATTATGGTAACGTTCAAAGGTAACGGAAGGCTTCCATAAACCTTCATTGTTCCATTTTTAAGCTTTGGAAAAAAATGAACCTCTTAGAAACTTAGTTCACTTAGAATGTCACCTAGAAAAAAAAGGTCAACCACATAGACGCAGAGTTATCATAGGATACTTCGACACATTCGACTAGCGCTCTGCACAGCGCAGCTCAGCAACTGCCAAATAAAAAAAAGATTAAACGAATCTCCGTGTGTTAAATTTTCCTCCTATATCAATCATTAGTTTTCCTAAAATAATGTCCCTCACGATTCTTCCTGTTGCAGGAGCAAGACTCAATCCCATCATGGCATGACCTGTAGCAAGAATTATTGAAGAATCTTTTCTTAGATGACCTATGTAAGGCATGCCATCCGGAGTACATGGTCTATATCCATACCATGCAGGACCCGGATCAGATATTTTCAATTCAGGATAATAGCTACTCGCTGCACTTAATATTGATTTTATTTTATGGGGATTGACACGTTGATCCATTCCACTGATCTCCAAAGTTCCGGCGACACGAAGATGCCCGCCCATAGGTGTGATCGCAACTCGTGCTTCCGTAAGAATCGCAGGTATAGTAGGCATGCCTGGAGGCTGATGAATAGTCATCGAATAACCTTTTCCATCCTGCATGGGTAGCTTGTATCCGGATTTTTTCATGAGCATGCCAGACCAGCTACCTGCTGCAATGATCACATGCTTTGCATGTATGCTGTTTTTATTTTGCAAATGAATCTCAGCATCGTTCTTTCCTTTGTCCTCAATTTTCATTACCTCAGTTAGGCCTATAAATTCAACACCTGAATTTAAAAGTTGTGCAATCATTTGTTGCATTAATTCCTGCGGAGCCAGATGCGCATCACCCGGATAGTGAACAGCGCCCCGCACATTCATTTTTATTCCGGGATCAATAGCATTCAATGCTTCGGAGCTTAAAACATTTGCCTCAATACCCAATTCATACGCCATCTCTGCTGTCTCAACTTCTTCATGTTCGCCTGAAGTGGATTGATACATCATGAGAATTCCTTTGTTTTCAAAATGAAAACCGAAACCGGAAGATGTATTTAATTGTCTATAAAATTCACGGCCTTCAATATGCATATCACGCAACAGCAGTGCGGATTCAAGGACATGTTTTTTATCCGCAGAACGATAAAATTGCCAAAGCCACTGTGCTAATTCCAGTTTCAATCTCGGCCGGATATAAAAGGGGCTTCCTTTACTGAACATCCATTTTAAACCTTTTGAAATCATGCCAGGAGATGCAAGCGGAATAAAATGACTTGGCACGATCATCCCTGAATTTCCAAAAGAACATCCTGCAGAGAAATCACCTTTGTCGATGATAGAAACTTTCAAACCGGCTTCGTGAAGATGCCATGCGCAGCATAGCCCGACGATACCTCCACCTACGATCACCACTTCTTTCATATCACCTGGAAACCATGTGCAAACGGATCATCGGCATCATCAATGATAATGGTATTGTAACCGGTGATCCTTGCCCATCCCTCAATTGATGGAACAATGCCGGAGAATTGTCCAACGCTTGCATGCGCTTCAACAACACCCGTAAACTTGCTGCCGATGATACTTTCATGAATGAACGTATCGCCTACATTCAATTTCCCTATAGCATACCATTGCGCCATTCGGGCTGAGGTCCCTGTTCCACAAGGTGACCTGTCAATTGCCTTTTCACCATAGATCACTGCACCTCTTCCTGTCGATGAAGGATCAATAACATTGCCTGTCCACAGAATATGCGAGCAACCGCGGATGGAATCATTTTCAGGATGAATGAATTCATATCGTTCATTTATATCGTCACGTAACGCCCTACCCCATGCAATTAACTGGTCTGCGCGAAAATGCTCTAAGCCGGGAAAATGCGGCTGCTCATCTATGATGGCATAAAAATTTCCGCCATACGCCACATCCACTTTCAAATCGCCAAGATCAGGACATGTGGCTTTAAGATCTGAAGCAGCGAGATAAGAAGTGATATTCGTAAGCCTGACCGATTTTACTTTATTATTTTCTTCTTTGTAAGTGATGTGAATAATTCCGGCAGGCACTTCGAGTATCAGCTGGCCCGGAATTTTTGGAATGATCAGTTTTTCTTCAATGGCTATCGTGACAGTGCCGATGGTGCCATGTCCGCACATGGGCAGGCATCCGCTGGTTTCAATAAATAAAACAGCAGCATCATGAGCCGGATTCTGCGGAGGATATAGCATGCTTCCACTCATCATATCGTGGCCGCGTGGTTCAAACATTAAACCAGTCCTGATCCAGTCAAATTCGCGAAGGAAGTGTAGACGTTTCTCACGGATGGTGGCACCGTTTAGCTGTGGTTTACCTGCTTTTACGACGCGCACAGGATTGCCACAGGTGTGGGCGTCAATACATTCGAAAACACTTCTCAAAGGTTGGTGGTTATGGGTTATAGGCAGTAAGATAAGTGATAGGCAATAAGTGATAGGTGTTATTTAAACTTAAAACTAGTAACCACAAACCAATCCTACTGCTAATAACCAACAACTTAAAACCTGAAAGTGATTGGTCTTATATTTAAAATGCCAACGTGCTCTCACGAAAGTGAACAACACGCTGGCGGGGTACTATGCAATTTATTGGGTAGGTTCTCTTTCCCAAAGTGGAAAGAGAAGGCATTAGACTTTGCAATGCAAAAAGAAAATGAAAAGCATGAAGTCGAAAGCTGGTAAATAAAGTTCTGGTTAGGGCCGCAAAGATAACGTTGAACAGGAACTGATCTTATTCCAGACCTTAGAAAATTCTTAGAATGTCTTCAGAAAGCCAATCGAATGTTATCAGGATGTTATTCGACTTTCTCACAGAATAGAAATGATTTTGAACACCGAAGGATACAAAAAATGGCCAGGAACGGTGCCATCGGACACACTCTAAGTATGTGTATTATCAGGCAGTTATGACAGTGTGGCACACCTTAGGTGTGGCACACTGTTACAAGGGGTTAGATTCTGCATTCCTGGAAGCAGTTACAATTGTCATTTTTTTTATTAAAAATGTGCTTGAAAGTGATTCGACCGGCCACTTATAACTACGTGTATTATCAGGCAGTTAGGACCTCGTGGCACGAGTACTGGTGGCACGAGTACTGGTGGCACGAGTACTGGTGGCACGAGTACTGGTGGCACGAGTACTGGTGGCACGACTGGAAATAAAGGGGGTAGGAAGGTCCTTCCCTACCCCCGGAATTTTAGTCCTTTTGGAGCTTGTTTACATGATCTGCTTCAGGATCTCACGATGGCTGCTCTCGACATTGGCTTTGAACCTGTCGTACCATTTTTTCCATTCCGGTTTAGACATGCTGAAGCTTAGAGACTGTTCATATTCGGCCAGTGATTCATACCCTTCTTCGAAGATCAGCCTGTATGCATCGCCGGTAAAATCACTCAGTATCCTCGAAGACCTTGCGTCCGGAAGAAGTCCATTTGAATAAGCTTCATCCAGCAATTTTTTGGCATCCTTATATTGGCCAAAACGAAGCTGAAATATATCTCTGACGATGTACATGTTTTAATTGAGATTTTAAATTATCCAATTGAGCGTGATAATAGTTTCTGAAGCATGTGTTCTTTTGTAAACCAGAGCAAACAACAGAGCTTTAGACTATCAGCCATTTAATTATAGTCTGGGATCGGTTGTCTTACTAATTGGATTTTGCGTAATCCACCATACCCTGGAAGTCAACAACAACAGCTGGCTCTGAACCTACAACCCAGGCGTCATGGCCAACCGGTAAAAGAGAAACATCTCCAGGCTTGCATTCCAGCAAAGTACCGTCATCCATTTTCACCATCAGGACACCAGATACATGGTATTGGTAATGTGGTGCTTCACAACTGTTGGTTTTGACCAGCGGCTGGACAGATTCGGACCATTTCCAACCCGGTTGAAAAGTAGCCCTTCCAATTGTGGCCCCGCCGATTTTTATTAATTCAACTTTACCTTTTGGAAATTCCCGGACTTCATCCGGCTTCCCAAATGATTTTAATTCTGCTTTCTCTTTGGCTTCCGGTCTAAAAGAAGATGTCGAACGATGTGACATGAGGACAACCGAAATACAAATGCCGAGAATGATCAGGAATGATTTCATGATATTGAAAATTTGAAATGTGAGAATAGGAAGCTGAATATGATTTACCTGCTTTGTATGGAAAGTGGCAATACCCGTAATCAGCTTTGTCAGATCAAAGATGCAGGTGGCACACGAAGGTTTCCGTGTCAATATTTCGCCAATGCGTGTACAAATCAGACTTTCTTCCGAAAATCAGTGGGGGTATTACCTGTATGCTGTCTGAAGAAGCGGCTAAAATGTGCCTGGTCCTGGAAACAAAGCTCGTGAGCTATTTCAGTAATGGTCTTGCCTGTGGATCCAAGTAGGACTTTCGATTCGAGCAGCAAAACATCATTGATGAGATCTTTAGGCGTTTTTCCGATCGTTGCTTTTACAGCTTCAGATAAATATTTTGGAGTGATATGGAGATGGGCTGCATATTGTTTCACTTCACGCCATTCGATAAAATGCTTTTCAAGGAGATGCTTAAACTGGTTAGTGATCTTCATCGACCTTGTAGCTGATTCGTTCAGCTTTTTTGCATGAGGACGATAGATCTCACGCATCATGAGCAGCAGGATATGAATGTAATTCCTGAGTATATAATCTTTCTCCGGTGAGAAACGCTCGTATTCGGAAATAATATTTTTAAAGCCTTCCTGGATCCTTTTGCTTTCTTCTTCAGTGACATTGACAATATGATCCGCTTCCAGGTCAAAAAAAGGAAAGTCTTCTGCAAGTGAACCCGTCAGAAGCGGCTGGATGAATTCTGTTTTGAAATGAATGCAATATCCTTTGCATTGACTCACATGAGAAGATGCATATAAAAAATTTTCAGGGACAATGACCAGATCATTTGGATTGAGCCAACGGTAATCTGCACCCAGGTGAACATCATGCACACCTCCAGTAAGGATATACACCAGGTTAAATTTTCGCCGAAGCGCCTGGATGCCTTTTGCAGGATCGATGTCCTTATGCTTATCCTCAAGCGTTCCGGGCATTACCATCATGTTAATATCATAGGGACGTTGATCCCGGTTCACTACATTTTCAAAAGCAGCGAGATTTTCAATGATGAGAATTTCCTTTTTCAATTTTCGATTTTATGAGGGTTAATCTCCCTTTAATGTTTCAGGATGAAAGGTTTTCCAACTATGCCAGTATTCCTGGTAAACCTGGAGAGGTGCAAGGGCAGGCATGGAATCCTGGTAGCAATATCCGGATAGTTTGTATTGAAAGAGACCATCTGTCAGCGTGTCATGATGAATGGTAAATTTTTGATCGGGATTGTTTCTTTTAAAAGCGAATAAGCTTTTATCATCTTCTGCCAGGAACAGGACTATGGGCTGACCGGAAATTTCATCATTGATGATCTGCTTTTCGAGGAGGGTATTCCAATCGTAAGCTTTGCTTTGATTACTGATACTAATTCCTGCAATCCATGATTTGTCCTGCCATGAAAGTGAATCTCGTCGTGTGAGTCGGCCATCCCGTCTTCCCCCTTCATAATTAGCCATCGAATCATACTCCGCTTGAAACGAAGTGTCTGCCTGCATGATCAGGCTGTTAGGGTGAAGCTTCAACCAGCTACCCAATGTTGCCTGTGTAGATGGAAATTCAGGTAAAATCTGTCCTTTTAATTCTCCTGCTACTGCTTCACCGTTTTCCTGGCGCCACCAGCTCTTTGTGGTAAGATCTTCGAACATGGCATTGTAATGATCCATACCGACAAGTCTGAATGTTTCTTCGTGACCATTGACCACAGGTTCGAATACACGACCTGTGCGGCATACTGTACAATACGTAACCATAATAGGTTTACCTCCGATAGAATCACGAACCTGGTGATGAAAGCCAAGAAATTGTATGGGATAAGCTTTTGCCTGGTTATTAAAGGACACCCCTATGATCAATTTCTCTTTATCAATTTTATTTTCTGCAGCATCCAGGAGAGACAATTTATTTGGCTGATAAAACATGTGATCCGCCACCATTTTAAAATTTGTCATATAGATGACCACCCCGGCCAACGCAAGGAAAAGGATAACCAGAATTTTGGAACCCTTCCATGATGATGACAATCCAAAACCCATCATCAGACCGAAAAACGCACGGAATATCCATCGGTATACATCGAGAAAGTATGCAAACGTAATGCTGTTCATTTCCTGGCTGCCCGGGATAGGCATGATGAAATACACTTTGGCAATTTCAAACAAGATGAGCAGGAGCGTGCCGATGTAGAAGAGCTTCTTCAATTGTGTTCAGTTTTCAGTATTCAGTATTTGGTAATCAGTATTCAGTATTCAGTAACCGGTATTCAGTATTCAGTAACCGGTATTCAGTATTCAGTATTCAGTAACCGGTATTCAGTATTCAGTAACCGGTATTCAGTATTCAGAATTCGGTATTCAGTATTCAGAATTCGGTAATCCGTATTCGGTAATCGTATTGAACGTGTGATCAAAGTGAAAAAAGTTATCAGTAGTTTGAAACTACGGATAACTTTTTTTTACTTTGAAACATAAGGGAATTATATTCTTACCTTCTTACTGCCTTACTTTCTTACCTTCTTACTGTTTTACATTTTAAACCTATACGATAATCCGACAGCCACATACTGTTCCGGAGCATTATCACTGAGGCCAATTCCTCCGGATACATCCACTACCACATCACGACTGATCCGGTAAGTAAGTCCGCCATCCAGCCTATGCTGAAACTCGTCTTCACGCTGCTGAGGCATGTCGCCATACACTTCGACATATGCTCCAAGGCTATGGAATACTTCTGCTTCAAGTGAAAATGTATATAGAAAATTCGGTCGCGCATTTTCACCATCCCATTCGGCACCCACATTGTAGGCTACAGAAAACATATCTGAAATGCTATTTTCAAAAGCGAGCCTCATCGATGGTGCAAAAAATGTGGTCGTGAACTGCTTTGAAGCAATGCCAGGCAATGAAATAAAACCAATCGCTGCTGCCTGGGGAATAATTCCTTTCTGGTTGAACAATTTTGTCTTGAATCCAACCTGCACCGGTAGCAGCCCATCCACATCTGGAAATCCTTCATGAGTGATATTGATATATTCTGTCAATATTCTAAATTCGAAAGACTCACTGACACCTATTTTCCACAGGGTAGAAGGATATGTATAGACGAAACCCGGAGCGATATCTTCAATTGAAAATCCGTTTTCCATCTGGAAATAGCCTTTTGCCAGGATAGCAGCTCCATCGGACTGGTTGGGCCGGTCGGCTACGATATGATCATCCCACATCATGGAATCCATTTCCATACCCATGTCTGTTTGTGCCTGGAGAGTTGTGACCATAGTGCTGGTAAAGAAGAATAGGCCTGCCAGAAGCCTGTAAAATGTTGGTTGTTTCATGTTTTTCATGTTGGGTTAGAGAGCAATATTAATACATAGATAAAGCCTTGTCTTCAAATATCAGAATTTTCACAGGAATTAGTTATTAGAATGCCCTAAGGGCTGGTGGTTAACCCCCGTCTACTCTCCAGGAAAATTTATTTGTCAGCGTCCCTGACTTCCATCCTTAATTCGGATAGCTCTATTCCTATTTCATTAATCCCATTAATAATTCTTTCGATTTGTTGCCTCGAAGGTTTTTTTCTGCCTTTTACATACTGAGACAAAAGCGATTCATTCATTCCTATTCTTTCCGCAAGAAATTTCGCATTAATGACCCTGTAATATTTAAAAAACTGCTTTAAATCAACTTCAAGAATAATGTTCTCTTGAGTAATCATTATCTTGCCGTATAAGCTCAAGAGGCAAAAGTTCATTAGGAAAATTCTGATATGTGACAGGCCGCAGCCACCTTCTGATAGCATGATGTCCTACTGCCGTATAGCGACTATCCGTACTTGCAGGATAAGGGCCACCATGAGTCATCGCTTCTCCAACTTCCACTCCTGTAGGCACACCATTGAAAATAATTCGTCCCGCCTTTTCGATGAGGATGTCTGTTAACTCATTGACGAATTGAAATTCATCCGTAGTAGCATGTACTGTTGCTGTCAGCTGGCCATCGAGAGAATTTGCTACTGCGAGCATTTGATCAGGATCCTTGCAAAGCACCATAAGGGCAAAGGGACCAAATACTTCTGAATGTAAATGTGGTTGCGCAAGAAAGTATTCTGCATCAACAGATGCTAATAGCGGAATGCCCTTCATAGTATCAGCCGTGGTTTGCAATCCGTGCGTCATAATGTTAGCTGCAGCTTTGACGGAAGCTACCCCTTTATGAAAATTCTCTGCAATATTTTCATTGAGCATTGTAGCGGAGGGGATCTTTGACAATGATTCTTCGAGAAAAGTAATAAGGACTTCTGTTGCCTCATTTTGTATGGCTAAAAGAATGCCTGGTTTAGTGCAGAACTGACCGGATGAATTTGTAATCGATTCCGCCAACAATGTTGAAATCTTTTTTGCATCCTGAGCTACTTTATTTGGCAAGAGGAAAACAGGATTTGTGCTTCCCATTTCTGCAAAAACAGGTATAGGTTTTTCACGGCTACTTCCAATGTCAAATAATGCTCTTCCACCTTTCAAAGAACCTGTAAATCCCACAGCTGCAGTCAGAGGATGCAGTACCAGTTGTGTACCGGTTTCGATGCCATCACCATTGAGTGATGAAAAAACGCCATCGGGCATGCCTGTTTGCTTTGCTGCATTCATGATGACTTCCGCTACAAGTGCATTTGTACCCAGATGAGATTCATGCGCTTTTACAATCACGGGGCAACCCGCAGCTAATGCAGAAGTTGTATCACCTCCGGCTGTGGAATAGGCTAATGGAAAATTACTTGCTGCAAAAACGATTACAGGACCAATGGCTACATTCATCTTCCGCAGATCAGGACGTGGCAATGGTGTTCTGTCAGGCAACGCTTCATTGATGGTAATATCAAGCCAATTTTCTTGTTGCACAATCTCTGCATACATTCTAAGCTGTGCGCATGTTCGTCTGCGCTCTACCAAAACTCTTGCCTCCCCATACCCTGTTTCTGCCATCATTCTTTTCACTAATGTTTCACCCAGGTTTTCAATGCCATCGGCAATAGCAGAAAGGAATAAAGCTTTCTTTTTTGAATCTATTTTTCGAAAAATGCGCCATGCAGCATGCGCTTTTTCAAGTGCCCTTTCTATTTCTTCGCGGGTTGCGGGTGAAAAAGCCTCTGGTAATTTTATTTGCAGGGCCGGATCAAATGCATAGATCTGCTTCGATGATTGTGCAGACAATTCATAGCCGATAATATTTTGTGTGATCATAAGGTATTAATTAAATCAGGTCGTTTCGCAATAGCATCTTCCACGATTGTGATGATTCGCTCACGAATATTTCCTGAAAGTATTTTCCTGGGTAATCGTACATACTCTGTCCCTTTTCCGGCAATACTTTCAGCGAGCTTGATATTCTGCACCAGCTGGGGACTGATATCAAGCTCGAATAAAGGAAGAAACCATCGATTGATTTCAAGTGCTTTTTCTATTTGCCCGGCTTTGATCAGTTTGAATATAGCGACCGTTTCTGCAGGAAAAGCATTCACAAGGCCCGCCACCCATCCATCTGCCCCTAGGATGATTGATTCTGCAGCAATCGTATCCACACCGGTCAGGATTTTCAACCGGTCACCAAATGCATTTCTTAATCTCGTGACATTAGCAGTGTCTCTTGTGCTTTCTTTTACCGCCTGGATTGTATCATGCTTCAACAACATTTCAAACATCAGTGGCGTGATTTCAATTTTATAATCTACCGGGTTATTGTAAACCAGGACAGGCAGGCTTGTACTTGTGGCGATATCAATGAAGAAATCCACTACTTCTGCGTCCGTGGCTTTGTACATCATAGGAGGCAATACCATCAGGCCATCCGCTCCTGAATCCTCTGCACGCATAGCAAGTGCTGTTGCATTGCGTGTAGAGCCTTCTGCAATATTGATCAATATTGGAAGTTGTTTGCCAAATTCAGCACGTGCAGCGTATAACATCTCGATTCGCTCATCATGAGTGATCGTGCTGCTTTCACCCAGAGAACCACCGATGATGATGGCATTGATCCCTGCATCTACCTGAAATCTCAAGCTGTTAATGAAAGATCTCAAATCCAGGGCACCTTCTTCATCAAACCTTGTAGTAACGGCGGAGTAGATCCCCTCCCACGGTAAAACTTTCATTATTTTGGATTTTGGATATTAATTAAACTGCTGAACAAATCGGAATGAGGAATTTGATATTTAGATTGAATAGCTTGACATCCTGCATTTCGTTTTGATATGATAATTACTTTATGCAATTGCATTCTTTCGGTAGAAAAACTTTGCCGTACGTATTGGCGAATCCGCTATAACCTGAGTTATGATAAACATTTAATAATTCAGGCACCTGCTCTATATTTTTATTGAATTGACTATCATCCCAGGAATTAATAGCATGAAAGTCAATAAATTCTGCTTTTAGAATTTCATGTCCATATATGTCAAGCAATCCTTTATGGCCAGAAATTCCATATTCAATATACATCCCTTCATCTTTGAAAGGAACAAATGATTCCATAAAGCTGCATTGTCCTGAATAAAACAAAATTTCTTTACCTGGATTCATCAATGTGCAGGTATTATCCCTGGTTTGGATGACTGCTGCAATCTCACCATGTGCATCATAAACAGGGGTTAATCTTCCTGTACTGAAAGAAGTTTCCTTTACCGATGGCATGTCTCCAGCTTCTTTGATGTCGCTGTATGACTCGTAAATTTCGTCAATGCCTATTTCATTCTGATCCATGTTCCGATACTCCGACTGCGTTATTATTTTACCGGTGCAATCCATGATTTCATTCTTCGTAAGCAGAACAGGGCAGCTTTGATCTTCAAAAACCACGATATAGTCTTCAAGATATCCGTTAGGTATTTCCTTACTTGTTCCATTTCTGAATATAACCTTTCTTTTGCCTGTAGTGAAATCCGAAGCAATCACCATTGAATTATAGGATTCGATCGAGGGCTTGGCGAGGAAAATTGTTTTTTGATTCTCTATCTGCATTACCAGCAAACTGTCTCCCTCCTGAATGAAACAAAAAAAGCCATTCCCATCATATTTTAAGTCTTTATATTTAGGTGGCACTTTGATGTTTCCCTTATTATCCAGAATTCCATACAGGCTATTCCGCTCATTATCTGTACGACTGAAAACGGTGTATTTATTATATGCCTGATTGCAAAAAAGTGAAATATGATCGAATACAGGCTCTGTTACTTTGTTGTTAAATTCATCAACAATCCCATACTTATCACTATACTTATAGGGGAAAACGCTGGTTTGCGAAAAAGCCAATTGCGCTAAGGATAGAACAAAAAGAAATAAAGCAATGATTTTCATTTGTTGAAATTTGAAGTTTTGAAATACATAAAAAGAAATCAAAGATCAGCAATTACAGGAACTTTTAATTTATGGAATTCACCGCAAGATTGGATAATTTCAATACGAAGCTTTGGACCTACCACATTAAGGTACCAAAACCTATTGCGCTGCACTTTTTAGAACAGGGAGATAAGCGGGTGGTTTGCACACTGAATGAAAAAATCAGTGTTCAGTGTGCTATCATGCCTGCAGGTGATGGTGTGTATTTTATTAATATCAATAAAAAACTAAGGGACCAGCTAAAGCTGAAAGAAGGCAGCAAAGTAAATGTCAGCCTCGAAAAAGATAAGAGCGAATATGGATTGCCCTTTCCTGAAGAATTAAAAGAATTGCTAAATCAGGATACTGCCGGAAATAAATTTTTTCATGCACTGCCACCGGGGAAGCAACGAAACATCATTTATTATATCAACCAGGTGAAGAATTCAGATCTGCGCATCCACCGTGGTATGATATTCCTGGAACATCTTAAGCGGAATAAAGGGAAACTGAATTTCAGGGAGATTTTTGAAGAATTGCGCAAAAGTGAGTAGTCAGTAGTGAGAAGTGAAATTGCTTTCGCTTATCCTTCTCGTGAGACTTGAGACTTGAGATGTGAGATGTGAGACGTGAGATAGAGAAATACAAAAAGGAAAAAAGTTATACGTAGTTTGAAACTACGGACAACCCTTTTTTCATTTTGATCCCGGAAAATATCCTGCGTCATGAGTCCGGAATCCGGCATCCTTTTATCCAGCATCCAGCATCATTTCTTCTTCTTCGACTTCTTTTTCTTCTTGTCTCCGGAATCAGATTTGCTCATCAGCTTTTTATTTTTCTTGTTCTCCTTAGCCTTCGCCTTCGCTTCCTTTTCAGCCTTCTTCTTTTCTTTCTTTGCGTTTTGTTTTGCTTGCTTTTTCTCCGACTTCGCTACAATTTTAGCATCTATCTGTGTACCTCTGCATTTTGGTGAACCGCAAAAGCAGGCATATTCCTGTTTGACTTCATCTGTGATCTTTCCATCGACGACGAGGTGATAATCATACGTAAGTTCCTGGCCTTTCGGAATGCTTCGAAGTGCTTCAATAAAAACTTTATCGCCATACTGGACTGCCTCACAGTTTGGATCACAACCGTGATTGATATATTTAGCGTCACCACCTGTATTGCCGTTGATCACCCTGTCATCATCCACGGTGAACAACATGGTGTGTGAATGGCCTTTGCTGTCTTGTTTAACACCGATTTTATCAGCCTCTTTTACAGAGATGATGTCACCGGTATATTCAATGACTTTGGTTCCTTTGCGAACAGGCCTTTTTGCAAATACGCCTTTCCCGTGAATTTTCGAATTCCGGACAATATGATAAGGCTGCGTTTTCATGGCTAAAAATTTTAGGGTGACAAAGATGTTGATTTAATTACACTATTTTAACATTTACCCTCTCGACCCCAAAATTTTACATGGCCCGGAAATACTACTAAAGTTTTCATTATGATTTAGTTATAAAGTGTAATGCGCTGACAACAACGTGTTTTACACTTTTTCATGTAAACAGATTAAATAATTATCATATTTGAAAAGGTCCTGAGTATGGTAGAATAAAAACTAATTCGGTTCATCCCGCCGGGTTTAGTGCGCCTTACTTACCTTTGAACAGCTCATGAAAAAGTCGCTTTTCATCCCTTCTCTTCTCCTTACATGTTTTCTATGGATCGGGCCTTTGTGTGGTCAGGGTATTGATAGCACATTGGCGACGCTTAAAAGGACACATGCCTTAATCAATTCGCCGGCAAAAGATTCTGCACTGATCTATCAATATAGTTATCTCGCTGAAGCCTACAGTGGAAAGAAGGACAGCCTGGCATTGATTTACATTGATTCCCTCAGGCAAGGTTTATCGACCTCAGTTTGGAACAAAACAGAAGGATTGTATTTCCGTGCACTTGGAAAGTATCATGACCGCAGAGGTCAGACCGAGCAAGCCCTCAAGCTCTATACACAGGCTATTGAATCATTAGAAAAAAATGGAGATCAATCTGACCTTGTAGCATTCGCATATATTTTAAAAGCATTTGTCTTAAACAACAATGGACTGGTAGAAGAATGCAATAAAACGTTAGAGCAAATCCGTCCGCTTGCTGAAAAGCTTGAGAATAAAAATTATCTGGCGTGGATACTGGATGCTTATGCAGATCATCTTTTTTATTCCGCATTCGGTCACCAGGATATTAAAAAAGCACTGGAATATTATCACCAGGTAGAAGAGATCCTTCCGCATGTAAAAAATTTACAAATCAAAGCAGACAATGCTCATGGCATCGGGGGATGTTACCTGCGTTTAGGCGACGAAGAAAAAGCCCTTGCCTACACGAACCTCGCTCTCGATATTGCCAAAAAAAATAATATTCCTATTGTCATATTCTCCGTCTATGGTGATCTGGCTGATGTGTATGAAGAGAAGGGCAATTTTAAAGAAGCTATCCGATACAGACTACTGAGCCTCGATTATGCCAAACAAGCGAAATGGATTGAAATGGAAGGCCGTGCTGAAGAAAATGCCGCTTATACATATAAAAATGCAGCTGATTATAAGAATGCATTATTCCATTTTGAAAAAATGAAAGTGATTGAAGACAGCTTGTCCCGCTTCGCAGTGCAGAAAAGTTATCATGAGCTGGAAGCCAAATATGAATCGGGAAAAAAAGATCTTGAAATACAACATCTGAAAGGCGAGAACCTGCAACTGATCCTCTATGTTTTAGCTGCATTGCTGACAGGAGGACTTCTGTTTTTACTTTATTACAAAAGGACGAACCAAAAATTGCTTCAACACAATGCGGCTTTATTTGAAAAAAACCTGGAGATCCAGCTGGCATTGACAGAAGGCCAGAACATCGAACGCAAACGAATGGCGATAGAGCTGCATGATAATATCAATGCAAAAATAGCTGCTGCAAAATGGATCATGGAAACGATCAATACTCCCGAAAAGTCAACCGAAGAACAGAATGTAATCAATCGACTGGTGGATACCATGTCCGATATCTACGAAGATGTCCGCTTTATCTCGCACAACCTTGTACCCAAGGATATTGAAAACAAATCTTTAACAGAAATATTCCGGCAGCTTATCACGAATCTTAATCATAATCAGAAAATAAAATTCACCTTTTCTGCAGATGGAACAGATCCGGGAATGGACAATGCCCTTAAGCTTCATTGTTATGCAATGACGATGGAGCTCATCAATAATATCATTCGCCATTCCGGTTGTAGAAATGCATCCATTAACCTTCATTATGACAAAGAACAATTCATCATCAATGTGGAAGACGACGGAAAAGGATTTGATGCGGATGCTGTGCAGAACGGGACAGGCCTGAAGAATCTTTCATCGCGGGTGAACAGTGTGAATGGGAGTATTCAAATTGAGAAGGGAACCAATCTGGGTACATCCATTACAATCGTTATCCCTTTCACCAGGAAAGGCGTAGGAACAATCAAGGTTGGAGTATAAATTGAAAAATCAAAATCCACTAGCTAAAGCTAGTGGCAATTCAATCCACTAGCTAAAGCTAGTGGCAATTCAAGAATACTCTGAGTTGTCTCCATTGAGTTGCCACCACTTTTAAGTGGTGGGGAGAAAAATCAAAATCCACTAGCAAAAGCTAGTGGCAATTCAAGAATACTCTGAGTTGTCTGCATTGAGTTGCCTGCATTGAGTTGCCGCCACTTTTAAGTGGTGGGGATGATCAGGGATTGGCCATAATAATTCTCTCCTCCCATAATCGTGCGGATTGCTGTGCTTAATTCCTCTTTGTTAGCTTTTTTCAAAATATATCCTTCGACTCCGATGGCATGGGCCTGATTGACATGTTCGACAGATTCAGAAACGGTAAGGATGAGAATTTTTATCGCAGGATGATGCTGCCGTACCAGCTTAGAAAGCGCAAGACCATCCATATGAGGCATGCTGAGATCGGTGATCATAATATCAACCGGTGAAATATCAAGAAACGCCTGTACTTCTCTTGGGTCGCTGATTTTACCTATCACATCCATATCTGCCACAGTGCCTATCATCATCGACAGGCTATCGAGGATGATCTGGTGATCATCTACAAGAAGGATTTTATTTTTTGGAGTCGCATTTGAGGAGTATGCGGACCGGCTTCCCTGCATAAGGCGTATAGCTTGAGTCTTGGATGTGATATGAAGCTTCTCGTAGATATTAGAAATATGTTTCCTTACCGTATGTGGACTGATATTGAGCTTTTGGCCTATGTCCCTGTATTCGAGACCTTCCACCATGAGATAAAGAACATCTTTTTCGCGGGACGAAAGATCATTCAGCTCCACAACCTGTGTGCCTGTGACAGGTTTGGAGGTTGTGGCGAGAAGTTCTAAAGTTTTGCGCGCGATCCTGGGGCTCATAGGGACACTACCCTCTTCCATCAGGCTTTCGATGTGAGCGATGATGACATGAGTTCTTTCATCTTTCAATAAGTAACCGCTTGCCCCTGCTTTGATGGCTTCGAATAATGTTTCTTCATCATCGAAAACAGTGAGCATCAGAAATTTTATGGAAGGGTAAATCGCTTTGCCATGACGGACAACTTCAATTCCGCTTAGCCCGGGCATATTGACGTCCATGATCACTACATCGGGGAAATCATCTGCACTAATCGATTTTATTTTTTCAAGAAATTCGTGGCCTGACCTGGAAGTGAATACCACCCTTGTCTTAGGTGAATAAGACAGGAATTCATTCAATGACGCAACCGTGCTTTTATTATCGTCGACGATAGCTACCCTGATCAGATGCGTTCCGGCTTTCTGCATTGTGAAATCATACGCTGCTACATAAGAACTCATGGCAATATAGCTATTCTGAATGGAGTGTAAAGTTAAAGTGGATACAAATAAAAGGTATCCCGTGGATGGCTGGAATAACGCAAATGCTGTATTTGGGATAAAAGACGAGGGACGATTTACCATTGACGATTGACAATTGACGATTTACGATTGATAGGTACATTGGACAATTCGCTGCCAGATCTTTAAGTCATAATCCAAATTGAATAGCTTGCTTTTTGGATATTCCTATAAAATACAGCATATGTATTATTGATTGGCCTATGGTTCTTTATCACTTTTGATGCTGAAATTCTGTGCATCCACCAAAAAAGAACCCTATTGCTCTCCTCATAGGGTAAAAAAGAGAAATCTGACATATGCAAGCTTTGAATTGCAAATCTTATACCCTGATCACCGGATTCCTTAGCTGGCTATTGATAATGCTGAACTACGAATCTACTGCTCAGTCCTACAACCTGTCCCAGTCCGGAACGTATAACATCGAAATTACAGATCCCACATTCTTCGATGCGAATCCTTATGAAATCACACAAATACCCATTGGGTTTAATTTTACATTTTATGGCAATACCTACTCAGATTGTTATGTAGGCGGAAATGGTTTCATCACATTTAGCAGCGATCCTGGCAATTATTGTTGCGGTAATGTACTACCGCATACCGAGCTTCCGAATAACCTCATCGCTGTTGCATGGACCAATATTGGTTCCAGCAGTACGCATTATGAACTATTTGGTGATGCACCCTACAGGAGACTGGTCATCACTTTTGATCTGAGAAATCAATGTGATGAAACCTATTACGGTCAGGTCAAATTATTTGAAACCACCAATGTGATTGAAATTCATACTCAGCAGTGGGATCAGGATCAATGCCTGGGCTGGAATACCACGCAGGGCCTTGAGAATATCGATGCTACGGAAGCTATTGAAGTGCCGGGGCGAAATTTTAACGATACGTGGCATGTAGATAACGGGGATGAAGATTTTGTTTCGTTTACCCCAATCATTCCTTCCACTGCATATGTTCTTTCTCAGGCAGGAACCTATACTATTGAAATTGATAATCCAACCTATTTCGATGTCTACGGTGATGATGCCACACAGATCCCTATCGGATTCAATTTCAGTTTTTTTGGTGTTCCTTATACGGATTGCTGGGTAGGTGGCGATGGATTTATTTCGTTTGGAGATTATCCCGGAGGTGGTTGTTGTGGCCAACCCATCCCATCAGCAGGCAATCCAAACAATCTCATCGCAGTGGCCTGGACCAATATGGATTACAGTGCTGCACATTATGAAATCTTTGGAGATGCACCTAATCGAAGATTAGTGATCACCCTGGATTATGCTAACAGTTGTGATGAATCATACTATGGCCAGGTAAAACTCTATGAAACCACCAATGTGATTGAAATCCATACACAGCAATGGTATCAGGATGATTGTTCAGGCTGGAATTCGACCATGGGCCTGGAAAATGCGGATGGGACACAGGCTGTTGAAGTCCCTGGACGGAATTATAATTACAACTGGTCAATACAACCTGGTGATGATGATTTTGTATCCTTCACACCTTACGTAGTAAGCACTGATATAATCTATGTAGTAGACGAACCGAATGACTTCAATCTTGAATTTGTATCTCCCCATGATGTAACAGTTACTGCAGACTCGGCAGTAAATGTTCCCATAGGCTTCGATTTTGATTTTTTTGGAATCCCCTATTCGGATTGTTATCTCACGTTTGATGGGTTTCTTTCTTTTGGAACAACCGCCAGCGGATGTTGTGCTGGCCAAAGCATTCCGGATCCCGGCGGCCCCAATAATATAATAGCAGCAGGATGGATAGGGGCAACAAATGACGACTGCTGTTTCAATAATGAAGGCTACAATATTTTTAGTTATGAAACTATTGGTGATGCACCCAACCGAAGATTTGTCGCCTATTTTCTGCTCCCTGAAACATGCGGCCAATATTACCGGGGAGAAATAAAATTATTTGAAGGATCAAACATCATTGAGATCCATACGGATCAATGGGCAGCATATAATACACCCTGTCATAATGCTACACAAGGCATCGAAAACGGAGATGGTACCGAGGCTTATTACTTGCCCGGAAGAAATGCATCTACATCCTGGTCGGTGATTTCGGGCACTAATGATGTAGTGCGTTTTTCACCAATGGCTACTTTACCTATTGATGCAGGTGTCACAGAGATCACGGATGAAGGCTTTTGCACAGGATTACAACAAATGAGTGCTGTGATTAAAAATTTCGGAGGCGATGCAATTGATTCTGTTGATGTCGAATGGGAATTTGATGGCATAGCTCAGGCTCCGGTTCATTTTGTCGGGAATATTCCTGTTGATAGCGACACACTCATCAATCTTGGCTCAAAGACTCTTGCTGCCGGTCAGAATTATTCTATACGCGTGTGGACAAGCTTACCAAATAATACAACGGATGAAAATAACCCGAATGATACGCTTTCCACATCTATGCATTCGAGCCTTGCAGGAACATTTACAATCGGTGGCTCGAATCCTGATTATGCCTCATTCGTTGCTGCTGTTGCAGATCTTTCATCAATAGGTATTTGTGATACCATCATCATGAATGTAAGGCCGGGAACTTATACTGAGCAATTCATCATCCCTTACATACCCGGATCAGATCTTAATCAAATAACTTTCCGGGCTGAGAATGGAGACAGCACATCCGTAACCCTGCAGTATACTGCTACTGTAGCAAATGCTAACTATGTAGTAAGGCTGGATAGCACTCAGCATATCGTCCTTGAGAAAATGACTCTGAAAGCATTAGGGACAAATTTTGCAAGGGTGATTGAATTTAAAGATTACACGCATGACAACCTGATCCAGCACTGTGTCATCAATGGCCGTAATGCTGCCGTGTCCACCCCCGCATTTGCATGTATTTATTCTGATGCATTTAATTTCAATAACAGGATCAGCAGCTGTACGATCAGAAATGGTGCATATGGTTATTATCACCTGTATGACAGCAATGGAGGAGGTGGATCTTTACCTCCTGTATCTATTCAATTAAGGGATAATACGTTCCTGGAGTTTTACAACAAAGCCATTTACGCAGACCATACCAAAGCAATTCAAATCACTAATAATCTCATCCAGTCATCGAAATCAGGTGTGAGGGGAATTGAGGTGGTCAATGAAGCAGACACTTTAGTTGTTTCTGGTAATAATATTTATCTGTCAGCCGGCACTATAGGCTTATGGCTGGAAAACCTATTTCCTCCCTCAGGTAAAAGAGCGCGCATATTCAACAATATGATCAATGTGACTGGTAATTCATCCTTTGCCGGGGCCGGTCTCTACAACTGTAGCCTGTCAAGTTTTTTTCACAATAGCATCAGGACTGATGATCCGGATGGTTCTTATACTTTTTATTTGCAATCAGGATCAGGTATACAGGATTCCGTTTACAATAATATAATTGTCAACACAGGTAATGGCCCGGTCGTCTACGCAAGTACAAGTTATTTGTTCAATTCGATGGATTACAATGATTATTATACCACAAGTCCTTTATTTGGATCAGGATTTAACAATGGTGTCATATATGCAGAAAACCTAAATCAATGGAAGCATGGTACAAACCTGGATGCACATTCATTAAACATCAATCCTTTATTCTCTTCCAACACAAATCTGCATACTACAAATCATTTATTAAATGGTGTGGGCACTCCACTGGTAACTACTTCAAAGGATATTGACGGAAATACAAGAAACTCTCTTCATCCTGATCCGGGTGCTGATGAGTTTACTCCTTCAATCAGGGATGCCGGAATAACACAAATATTGTCTCCTGCCCTGACTTGTAATGCTGAACAAAATGTAGAAGTGGTGTTGAGCAATTTAGGTGCTGATACACTACACCAGGTAACCATTAAATGGACGCTGAACGGGATTGCCAGGCCGGATGTCATCTACGCGCATGATATTCTTCCGGAAGGAGATACAGCTCATGTCATACTTTCTCAACTGGGATTTTCAAATCATCCTGACACATTGAAAATATGGACGACTCTCCCGAATGGCGGAGTGGATACGCAATTTTCAAATGATACTATTAAATATAGATTCCGGTTACCACTGAACGGGACTTATACAATAGGTGGTACGAATCCTGATTTCACAACATTCAAAAAAGCCGTTGATGATCTCAATTTATACCAGGTATGCGGTCCGGTGTTGTTCAGGTTCAGAAATGGAACCTACACAGATCAGGTAGTGATCGATTCAATGACCTCGCTTTCAGCTGTCAATACCGTCACATTTGAATCTGCGAGTCTTGATTCAAGTACCGTTTTTATCAAATTCATTAATGATTTTGCTTCAACTAACCACAGCAATGTAGTTCTTAATGGTGCCGACTATATCACTTTCAGGCATTTAGGATTCCAGGCACTTACAGATGTGAATGTCTCTACAATCGAAGCGAGGAACAATGCCACGCATCTCACTTTTTCACATTGTCGTTTTGAAGGTGCGCCATTCAATTCGTTTAACAATTATATAATCAGATCTTTTTCCAATACAGGAGTGCAGTCTTTTATAACCATAGACCATAATTATTTTCTTAATGGCTCGTATGGTATAGCTATGTATAATACCTTTTCTGCTACTGATTTTCATATCAATGACAATCATTTTGTCAACCAGGTAGCCAAAGCTATTGATATCGTCAATACCAAAAATCTTTTCATTCAGAATAATAAAGTAGAATCTACGGCTGCCACAAATTTCACAGGTATTGATCTTGACAATGCATATCAAACCACAGAAATCTCCGGTAATTATATTAACACAAATAATGGTAATGGCCTATACTTAAATACTTCTAATGGAAACGTCAGAGTATTTAATAATATGATCAAGGTTGCAGGCTCAGCGATCGGGATGAATTTCTGGAATTGCGTGAACACGCGAATCAGCTTCAACAGCAGTCGTGCTACAGGAACCGGGCATGGAATTGAAATCGCCGGTGGTGATTCATTGCAATTGAAGGACAATATATTCAGGGCAAATAGTGGTCGCGCTATTTCCTCATTTGCTCCTCCTGTGCATATCCTATTTGATTATAATGCGTTGTATTCTACTACAGGTCCGATAGGTTATTGGAATGATATTACCTATAGTACAATGGCTGCATGGCAGACAGCTTACGGGTTTGACATACATTCCATCAATATTGATCCGCAATTTGTTTCCGCTACTGATCTTCACATCCTTGCTGACACCCTTGATGGTGCGGGCGTACCGATAGCGGGCATAGCGGTTGATTTTGACAATAATGCAAGAAATGCTACTAACCCTGATATCGGAGCTGATGAAATCGGTGCAAATTCAAATGATGCAGGTGTATTTGCTATTCTTCCAGAAATGCCTTTTGCGAGAGGCATACAGGATGTCAAAGCTGTTATTAGAAATTTTGGGGGTAATACCATTACATCCACACAGGTCCACTGGAAATTAAATAATGTAGCACAAACTCCATACACCTATACGGGATCCCTTCCGACATTACAACAAGACACTGTTATTCTTGGACAGGTAAATTTTGCACTCAGCACTCCTTACATTATTAAATCCTGGACAGCACAACCGAATGGTGTGGCTGATCTATACAATATAAATGATACGCTGACTACAAATACAAGGTATCCTGCAGTTTCAGATACGTTGACTATCGGCGGGGCTGCGCCAGATCTTGCCAACTTCACGGCTGCTTTGACAGCACTGTCACTTGGTGGCGTTCTTGATTCCGTACACTTTCAACTCCGCAACGGCACCTATCATGCAGTGTTTACCATTCCTCAAACACTTGGGATGAATTTTAATACCCCCATCATCTTTGAATCCGAATCCGGAAATCCTGCTGATGTGATCTGGGACAATGCTAGTCTTTCAAATCATACATTGGTGATCGATGGAGCGGATGGATTGCGGTTTAAAAATCTAACGATCCGAACTGTGCAGGCCGCATATCATGCAGTGTACTTTACAAATGGGGCCAACTGTAATAAATTCATTGGCTGTGTGATTGAAGGTGTCACTACTACCTCCACCAGTCTTGCTCAGGTGACCATACTGAGTTATGACACTTATAATAACGATGTGGAATTTATTGGCAATACGGTTCGCGGAGGGTCGTATGGAATATATTGGTTGGGAGCATACAATTCATCCACTGGTGCCAGGGTTGAAAATAACATCTTTGAAAATTCCTATTACTGCGGATTGACGATGGTCAGGTTGATTGCTCCGGTAATACGTCATAATTCCGTCAGCTCGAATACAGCACATTCCTATCCATATGGGATGCAGATCACAGAAGCAAGTTTAAATGCAGTGATCACTTCTAACCAGGTACTATTCAATGGAAAACGAGGCGTAGGCATTTACATGGCTGCTTCAAATGGAAATGCAAGTCAGCGAAGCCTGGTTGCAAATAATTTTGTCGTACTGGGAAATTCTTCCAACTCTTATGGCATTCAGCAAGCTGGTTGTAATTTTTCAAACGTCTATAACAACACTGTAAGACTTACCGGTGGTAACACATCCGGATTTCCTTATATCCGGCAATATTCAATGAATGTAAATCTGAGGAACAATATTTTTGACAACCGGTCAGATGGTGTTGCGATGTATTTAGAAACTAATGAAGGACCTCTGACAAGCGATTACAACGATCTCTACAGCACCGGAACAAACATTGTATATTATAATGGGACTAACTATCATGACCTGGCAGCCTGGCATGCATCCGGCCTTGATATGCACAGCATCTCTGAAGATCCGATGTATGTCTCTTCATCAGGTTTCGCCATTACAGGTGCTGCACTGAATGCTGCAGGAATACCTTTAGCCGAAGTACCTAATGACATACAAAATCAACCACGCGATCCATCAACTCCTGATATTGGTTGTGATGAGATATCGTTGTTCAATAATGATGTGGGTATATTATCTATCAATTATCCAAAGCAACCCTTTCCCTCCGGTATAAATACGGTGTTTATCAAATTTGTAAATAATGGTCAGGATACATTGACATCGATGCATGTGGACTGGGAAGTAGATGGTCATCCTCAGCCGACATACATATGGACAGGGTTATTGCCTTCAGCAGGAACATATGATTCACTTGATATCGGTGAATACAATTTTGCCCCCTATCAAACACATTCTATAAAAGCATGGGTCAGTCTTCCAAATGCATTTGAAGATGAACTGGCTACAAACGATACATTAGAAACAGGCAATTTATTTCCTGGATTACTGGGAACATATACAATCGGTGGTGTAAATCCTGATTTTGATTCACTCGTCACAGCTGTCAATGTATTGAACCAAGGCGGAGCTGCCGGACCTGTGACATTTAATATCAGAACGGGCATATATCTTGAGACGCTGGTCATCAATGATTTCCCCGGATCTGATTGTGACAATCCGGTTATTTTTAAATCTGAATCCGGCGATAGTAGTTCTGTCACCATAACCAATCTGGGAATTGATCAGACAACACTGACCTTAAACGGAGCTGATGGCGTCATCTTTAAAAATCTGACTATTGAATCTGTAAATCCTGCCTTCCGCAATGCTGTCAAATATTACAATGGTGCGCATTGTAACCAATTTTTGAATAATCACCTCAAAGGATTCGAGAGCTCTTCGACAGATATCAATCATGCTGTCATCATTTCCAGCAATACACTTGACACGGCCAACGTGATTAAAAATAACTGGATCCAGTTTGGTGCCGCAGGAATTTATGTATCGGGTAACGGAGCTCCAACCAACACATTGATCCAAAACAATTTCCTTGATCAAAATCAGTATGTAGGAATATATGCAAGTGTTGAATCCGGAATTAAAATATTACAGAATACGATTACCAATAGTTCAGGTTACCAATACTATGAAGGTGTATACCTGCAATATTGTTACGGAAAGGTGCAGATCGAATCCAATACGATCCATGCAGAGCCGGGGCGGTATGGCCTTCATATAGAATCCTGTGCTGCCACGGCGAATGAAAGAGGGAGAATTGTAAATAATTTTTTGATTGTTTCGGGTAATTCTGAAATATACGGACTGCTCATCAATAGCTCAGAGTACTATGATGTGCTTCATAATAATGTGCTTGTGCATTCTTCATACAATGGCTTTGCGCTTTATTACCACTCTGATAATTCATTGAATATTGTCAATAATATTTTTTCAAATGAAGGAGCTGGTTATGCGGTATATGAAAATAATCAACCGGGGCTGATCAGTAATTACAATAATTTCTACCATATAGGTGCGTTTGGATTCTGGAACGGAGGAGGTCTTGCGGATCTTTCCAATTGGCAGATAGCATCCGGCCAGGATGCAAATTCACATTCTGTGAATCCACAATTTATGTCTGAGTCAAACCTGCATGTTTCAAATATCATATTGAATGGTGCAGGACAAACCATTCCTTCTGTCACCACGGACATTGATGGAAATACAAGGAACACTCCACCTGATATCGGCGCGGATGAATTCAATCCTTCCATTCCGAATGATGCAGGTGTTTTTAGTTATTTCGGACCACATCAGCCTTTCCCATCAGGATCAAATCAGGTGCGTGTTACCTTAAAAAATTATGGATCGAACCTCCTTACGAGTGCAGATATCCGATGGCTGGTCAATGGTGTGGAACAACCTGTATATCATTGGACAGGTTCGCTTGCATCTGCAGTCTGTGATACCGTTATTCTTGGTAATTTCAATTTTGCCCCAGGCACAGATCATGATCTTATCTTCTGGTCACAAATGCCTAATGGTGTATCAGACAATACCCATTCAAATGATACATTGGATGCTATAAATATCTACCCGGGACTAATCGGTACTTACACGATTGGCGGAGTTTTACCCGATTTTAATTTGTTTTCCCAGGTAGAGGCTGCTTTAAATTCAGGAGGAACGCTTGGTGATGTGACGTTCAACATACGAAATGGTATTTATTCGACACAGTTGCTGATCAACAATTTTCCAAGACTTAGTGCCTCTGACAAAGTCATATTCCAATCAGAGACGGGAGATAGCAGTCTTGTGACTATTGAGCGGAATTTTTATTCTCCTGTCAATAATTATATCGTCAGGCTTTCTAATGCGCATCACATCAGGTTTCAACGGATCGGCTTTTCTACTAACCAGGGCCATGGTATTGAGATCGATGATGCGTCAAGTGATATAAATATTAACCATTGTCGTTTTACGGCTCCACAACTACTTTATCAGAATGGAACATTTACACATATATACAGCAATACTAATTCAGAAGACACGCTATACATAGCTAATAATCGATTTAACCAGGGTAGTGTTGGAATTCAATTATCAGCCAGTTGGGGTGATCTTGAAAAAAATGTAACTATCATCAATAATCATTTCAACAACTGCTTTTACAGATCAATTGATGTGGCGTTCGACGATGGCCTGACGTTAAAAGGCAACACCACCTACAACACAAATATGTATGTGTACCAGGCGATCAGCGTCACTGCTTCGGTCAATGTCAAGGATATATCGAACAATGATATCCGGTTGCTCGGTGGTGGAAGTTGTGGACTCAATTTGCTATCCGTCTATGGTACCGCGATGTCGCCAACGCCTATTTCAAATAATTATATCCTCATCCGGAACGGAACTTACAACCAGGTGGGAATAGCACATGCTTACGGTGATTATAACAATTTCAATTACAATACTGTCCGTATAGAAAATGCTGCTCCGGGAAGTATTGCATTCACAGACTATAATTCCCTTCAGCACATACATCTGCGCAATTGCAATTTTGCCAATTATAGCGGAGGGATGACCATTTACAATTCATGGGCTCCCAATTACAGTAGCAATACGATGGATTATTGCAACCTGTATACAACAGGACAAACCCTGGCACAGTATTATGGTACGTATGCAAATCTCTCTTCGCTACAGGCAGGCGTTATACAGAATCTGCATGGAAAGAGTGCAGAGCCATTATTTCCTGATGATGGTCCATCTGTCCTTCAGGCTGCTTTGAATGGTACAGCTATTCCTATTGCCGGTGTGACAACTGATATTTATGGAATGACAAGAAATGCCAGCACGCCTGATATCGGAGCAAGAGAATTCACTCTGCCTCCGCATGATATCGGTGCGAAATTACTTGTATCACCTGCTACATATTGCGGATTAGGCAATGCTGTCCCGGTCACCATAAAAATTCAGAATTATGGGGCAAATACTGAAACAGGATTTAATGTGGCGTTTTCTGTAAATGGATCCGGATGGACAGTTGAAAATGTCGGATCATTATCTGTTACACCGGGTGGTACGGCAGACTTTACATTTATTCCAACAGTCAACATGAGCCAGGTAGGTGTTTATTCATTTTCGATGTATACATCCATGGGTTCAGATCAGAATATTCACAATGATACCGTGTGGAATGTACAAGTGCAACATATTCCGGCATTGACCCAAACAGTTTCAAATATGTTACCGGTCAATGGAGCTACCAGTGTTGAAAAACCCGTTTCATTAAGCTGGAACCCGGCACCAAATGCTACTCACTATGACGTATACGTTTGGAAATCATCTTTACCACAACCTTCAACTCCATTTATTTCTGATCTGGTTTCCATCAATACAAGTGATGACCTCGTACAATATGGAGAAACATATTCATGGCAGGTGGTAGCCAAAAATTCATGTAACCAGATGCAGGCATCACCCATCCAACAATTTACAGTGCGTGAACTTCCTGATCTGGTAGTGGATTCTATCAGTGTTCCGTTGATGGCTGTGTCCGGGCAGCAAATCCAGGTTGAATGGCAGGTAAAAAATAACGGAGAAGGAAGCACACAATCAGCTCTCTGGACAGATGCTGTGTATCTCTCTCTCGATGCTACATTGAACACCTCATTTGATACTTACCTGGGCGGCGTACAAAATCTGACTGCCCTCCAGCCGGATGAATCCTATTTACAGACGGGCACCTTTACCATTCCACAAGGCTTCACCGGCAATTATTATGTATTTGTTTATTCAAACAGGTATAATAATGTAATCGAAACTTTGACAAACAATAACTGGAAACGTACAACATCACAAATTCAAATCACATTAGTGCCGCCTCCGGATCTTGTCATTGATCAGGTGGTCACATCTGCGACGGCATTCTCCGGATCAACTTTCTCCGTTCATTATACAGGACGTAACAATGGAAATGGTGCGATCGGAAATGTTCCCTGGAAAGACAGGATCAAAATAAGTGAAGACGGTTCTACATCCGCCGGAGGAACGATACTGACTACATTGAATATACAAGGGCCACTTGCACCTGATAGTACGTACGACAGGACAATCAATGTAACCATACCGAACGCTATTTTCGGCCAATACTATATCTACGTCGAAACAGATATACAAAACCAGGTGTATGAACAGGCAGCAGATAATAATAATTATGGACGTAGTGATACGATGAATATCATCCTGACACCACCACCAAATCTTATTGTCACCGGAACCACAGTGCCTGCTACTTTGCATACGAATGCATACATGAATTTCAACTGGACTGTCCAGAATTCCGGTGGAAGCTCCCCGACTGAACCATATTGGTATGACAATATGTATTTGTCATTATCACCTGTTTATAATACTAATTTTTTAGCGCCGTTACTTTCCTCAGTAAGGTATGGTCCGTTACAGCCTGCTGCAAGCTATACAGGCAATACATCTGCACGACTACCAGAAGCGAAAGCCGGTCAGTATTATATCTATACGTACGCTGACAGAAATAATAATGTATTCGAACATACATTTGAAAATGATAATTATACCCGTTTTGGTCCATACAACCTGGTCAATCCTGATATTGAGCCTGTCATCACTTCCTTACCGGCAGTTGCCAATGCAGGAAACAATATCCCTGTGTCGTGGAGTCTTGTCAACCATGGTCCGGGAAAAGTAATAGACAGGTATATCCGGTACAGATATTTTATTTCAACGGTTGATACATTCAGCATAGAAGGTGCCCAGGAAATAAAAACAACCAGTGGAAATTTCCTTAATATCGATTCCGGAGATTCTGTTCATATCCAGACTACCCTGACATTACCCCAGGGGCTGAATGATCATTTTTATCTATACATACGTGCAGAATCAATTTACACCATGTTTGAACAAAATGATGCCTATGCAAATAATGTTGGCAGAAGTATCACATTCATTGATATTGACCCGGGGCCCTATCCCGATCTGAAGACAACGATGATGAGCTCTCCGGATACGGTCACTGCAGGAGAGCCGGTAAGTATTCAATACACACAAATCAACCAGGGAGGTACAGCGGCAGCCACACGTGGTGTAGAGGCAGTTTATATTTCATTCAGCCCGGTTTGGGATATTCAATTTGCGCAATTATTATCTGAAGCAACCTATTCTACATCCCTTGCAAAGGATAGTACGGTTATCGTCAACCGCTCGGTTATTGTACCGGCTAATATTACTTCAAACGTATATTATCTCTATGTGATTTCGGACAAAAACAATATTGTATTTGAGTACACCGGAGAGAACAATAACGCATTCCGAAGCAGTCCGATGTTTGTGAAACCATATCCGCCGGTCAATATTGCAATTGAAAATGTTGTTGTTCCGGATGATACTTTGTACACAGGAATTGCTTACACTTTCCATTATAACATCCATAATCTCCAGGCTGATCCTATCCGGCATGTATGGGGCGACGCTATCTATTTATCTGTGGATTCTACATTCAATATGGATCTTGATTTACTGGTTTCGAATTATAATGTAACCATACCGCCGCTGATGCCGGGCAGTAATTTTCCGATCACTGCATCAGGGACAATTCCAAATGGAATCCAGGGTGACTATTATGTATTTGTCCGTGGAGATATTGAAAATCTTATCGGGGATGTGCAGCTGAATAATAATATCAATCTATGGCGTGCGCCCGGAGGTCAGGCGAAAAAGATCTTCATCAAGCTTAGTCATTCTCCTGATCTGCTCGTCAGTGCTATCAATTCGCCAGCCACTGCAGTAGGGGGACAACAACTTTCAGTCAGCTATACTATTCAGAATGCAGGAAACGGACCAGCTCCTACTTGGCTTGATCGCATTTATCTTTCATCTGATGGTACGATCTCACAAGGCGCACTTCTCCTTTATGAAAACAGAAGGTCTCAATCTCTGGCAGCAGGAGGAAATGTGATTGATACAGTGGCCTTCAATATTCCCGGATATCTCAATGGCAACTATTTCATGATCGTCCGAACAGATTTTCTGGATGAACTATACGAATACAATGGTGAAAGCAACAATAACACATCTTTTATTATCCAGGTGACCACACCTCCACCTTCGGACCTGATCGTGGATGTCATCACGCTTCCTGATAGCCTGCTTGCCGGTGATGTTACTACGATAAACTGGACTACAAAAAATCACGGCAGTTTTCCTGCCCAGGGCAGTGTACGTGAGATTGTTTATCTGTCACCTGATACCATTTGGAATGTGGAGGACCAGGTTTTCGGATTTAAGCAGAGTCCATTTTACCTTCCACCTCAGTCAAGTCACAGCGAAACATTGACAGCACCGGTATTAGGTGTGGTCAATCAGAATTATTTCGCGCTTGTACGCACGGATGCCATAAATAATGTCATCGAAAATAATGAAACCAATAATATCAGCTCATCCATTGACCCTGCCTACATTGACGTAAAGAGACTTTTATACGATTCTCTTATGACCGACACTCTGCATCCAGGCATGGAATTGTATTACAAGCTTCTCGTCGATCCTACTTTGGAAGGAGAAAGCATACTTGTGACACTATCGGGTGATTCTGTTAATGCCTATAATGAATTATTCATTTCTTTCGATGATGCACCTACTCGTGGCAACTTTCAGATCAGCAATAACAAAGCTCTTTCAGGAACGCAAAAAGTTGTCATCCGGAATGCACAGGTAGGGACCTATTATATCCTGGGATACGGCTCGAACAATGCAGCGACATCACAACCGATCAAATTATCGGCACGAGTGATGACCTATGAAATACTTGCAGTCACTCCGGATAAAGGAAGTAACGAAGGAACTGTCACTGTCGTCATCGAAGGATCGAGGCTGGATTCAACTTATGCAGTCAGGCTGCGTGCAGATGACACAACCGGTTTTGTTTTATTGGCAGATACATTCATCATCGTCTCACCGGAAAAAATCATAGCTAAATTTAATTTACGAGGAGTATCACCACGGTTTTATAATGTTGAATGCCAGATTGAACCCTATTATGTTGCGGTTCTTGAGAATGGTTTCGAAGTTATTGACGGCATGGGAGCTGATCTACAGGTCAATTGGTTTCTGTCTCCCGGTAGTTCAGGCCCTCGCAACAGGCCGGTCAAGATTGTACTGGAAATGATCAATAATGGAAATGCAGATGTTCAAAATAAATTCATCCGCGTCTACAGTCCGTATGGAAATGTGATCGCCCATTCATATGATGATCTTATTTCAGGTCAGACATACCCATACATCGATGTGCCTGTTCAACTGCAGGATGGATTTGAAAACACATTACCACCCGGTAATTCAGCCATGTATGAAGTATTTTCCTGGTTGCATCCTTATCCGTTTTTCATAATTGATGTGCAATGAAAAAATATAAAATCATAATATATCTGGTGGCAGGATTTGCTTTCCCGTTGAAAGCGCAATTGTTCAATGCAGGACCTGATCGAACGATTTGCAGCGAAACTGGAGTTGACCTAGGCACAAATGCAGAGATCCCTTCTTCCTGGTGCATTACATGGTCTCCAAAGGAAGGGCTTGATGATATCCATTCAGCCCGGCCACATGCTAATCCTAAAAAAGACACAAAGTATATAGCTACTGTATTGACGGATAGCTGGGAAAGCATAAGCACAGATGAGGTGCTTATCACAGTTGGTTTTGGTGGTATTAAATTCAATCCACCGTATCTTAATCAGGGTTCAACTCAAACTGTACAAGCCACTGTCACTATAAATCCTGCCAATGAAGCGGTCACCTGGGCATTTGATGGAGACTCTTTAGGCTGTATGCTGAATAAGATGACTGGTGTCATCGGACCTGGTTCAGAATATGGAACCATTAAGATAAAGGCATTCAAAACGGATCATCCTGCATGCCAGGCTACAGAAACCATTGATATCAATGAAGGTGTAAAAGATCTGACTGCCCGCGACGCAAATCACCCGGGACGAATAGCTAAAAGTGGGAGCGATACGCTTTACCTTGTCGGTGAGCATGATTACATAGTAACTGCTATACCAAATGAAAATGGATTCCCACCCGGCTTACCTGCATGGTACAATGACCAGTCCGGACATGCAGTCATACCTGAAGACGGAGACGCATCTTATACAGGATCAGTATTTGCTGAAGATCATTACTCCGGAGGTTCTGCTGCTGCAGGTTATCAACCAAAGGTTGTAATAAAAAGATTTCCAGGAGATGAAGCACCGGTAGACCTTTCGCCGGTTATTGAAGCCTTCACTGAACGAATATCTGAAGTAAATGACAAGATTACAGAACTGATACATAAAAAATTCCCACAGGCGCCAAGTTTACACGTAGATGTCAACGTGGGATCCATCACATATAAAACAGGTAAGGCTGAAAAATATAATAACCCGGGATGGGACAATAAATATACCGTCGAAGTAGGAGGCACTTTAGCGTTGTCAGGCAGAGTCAACCATCCACAGTTTACACAGATGTTTGATGGCCTCATCATTGACTTCCATGCTGCATCAGAACTTTACCTGGAACCATTCTTTGAAGCTTCACTCACCGGATCTGTCAATAAAGATCCGTCGACGGACAATCCTAACTGGACATTAATCAATCCGATAAAAGCCTCTGTAGGTGGGGGCATACGCGGTGTTTTTACCGTAATGGCTTCTACACTCGGATATGGTATCCAGGGAGGTTTTTCATTGACTTCCAAAATAGGTTTCGATCTGACATTTGATCTCACAAATGGAGAAATGAAATTTCAAACTACCATCAATCCCCTTCAGGGGAATACAAAAGTGGTCATTTCACATGTGGTGGATCCTAAAAAGGAATGGACTGTTTTTGATTATACTGTAGATCTTCTTGACAAATGGACTTCGCAGGAATATCTTCTTTTTGATTTTGGTGCACAAAACTAGATGACAAATGCAGCTGACCGGTAAATACTTCTTTTATCTTTTTTTCTTGTCTCTAACGCTAGGGTATGCCTCCATGCATGCACAGTGCCTGCCTGTAGCTTTACCTTCCAGTCAGGCTTGCATAACTTCAATTCAACCTGAAAGGACGGTTTTGAAAAAACTTAGAAATGTACCTGACGGATCATTGCAGGATCTATTCTACCGGTATTTTACTGAACCGGATTATGCTGAATATAAAAAATTATTCCTCGCTGCAGATTGGTTTAACTTATCAAAGGATGGATTTAATTCCTGGCGCAATTTTCTAAAAAAAGCCCATGTAGAAATGCAGGCTTACTATATCCTACAGTCCGGAAACATGGAACTGGGCATCGTTAAATATACCTATGTCATCGATGACCAGGAAATCTATGAAACTTTTTCTGCCAAACATATAGGCTCATCCTGGCATCCAACTTCAGCAAAGGAGGAACAAAAATTAATACCCCTCACGAATATTTTAAAATATACAAATGCTGCTTATCTACAATCCTTAACTGAAACATCGCGCAATCACTCTTCTTCAAATACGGAATTAATGACAAATGGTAACCTGGTTCCTGAGAAAATGATGATGAACAAGGACTCAGTTAAAATCCATCATCCGGAAGATTATCATAACCGGTATAATGATGATTTCACATACCGGACGGATGACAAATTCAAAGCAGATCGCTTACATGATACAGCATTCAATGCTTACCTGGCTGAAATGAAATTATCACCGCAACAGACGGAAGTCGTCATGAAATTAATTCTGGCTCAGGATTACCTGCTGGCTGCAAAAGTAGCAGATGAGTATTCTTCCACCACATATACAAACATGCCATTTGTAGATAAGATACGAGAGCTTTATGGAAAGGACAGGATAAGAAAATGGGATCAGGAAAATAATAAATGGGATTGACTATGAACTTCAGGATAACCATCATCTCTGCCAGTCTTATACTGCTGTTCACCTTGAGTGGATCAGCTCAGGTATTGGTCAAAACCACTGATGTCACTTGTAATGGGAAGCGAAATGGAAAAGCCACTCTGCTGATTTCAAATGCCCCCGGACCTTACAAGATCAAATGGTCATATGGAAATACAGAGTTCGCTCAATATAAGGATAAGACTGTCGCCGCAGGCCTGGGAGGAGGGAGTTATAAAGTCCATATCACGGACAAAAACGATTGCATGATTGAAAAAACATTTGTCATTAATGAGCCTCCCGAAATAACTGTCAACATTACAAGCAGCACCGGAGATTTTGATTATTGCGGACAGAAAAATATGCCGGAAGTAACGTTGTATGCAACCGCTACAGGCGGCACACCTCCACTTTCATGTTCCGTAAACAGTTGTCTCAAAAAAGTAACAGAGCCCGGAGAATACAGCTTTACGGTAGTAGATTCAAAAGGATGCCAGCAAAAAAGAAGTGTCAGGGTCAATTGGATAGGTATTAATTGTTCCGGCGATCCAAATGAAATAAAAGGTCCTGCCGGTTTCGCCAATCCAAAATGGGTGGCGGCAAAAGATCCTATGGAGTATACGATCCGGTTTGAAAACGATCCTGAGCTTGCTACAGCACCTGCACAAAATGTTTTGGTAGAATATGTGTTCGATCCTAAAGTAAATCCATTCTCACTCAGGCTTGGAAATTTTGGATTTGGTCCATACCTGTTTTCACTTCCCTTTACCAGCACGTTTTACCAGCAGCGGATTGACCTCCAGTCTGAGATCGGATTGTTCGTGGATGTTGTTGCGGGATACGATGTAAATGAAAATAAAGCATTCTGGAGCTTTCAATCGATCGATCCGGCGACAGGGCTTACGCCCATAGATCCGTTGATTGGTTTCTTACCTGTCAATGATTCTTTAACCGGTATTGGCGAAGGATTTGTGACGTTCACCGTAAATCCAAAATCAAATGTGGTGACAGGTGATGTGGTGTCCGCTAATGCAGATATTAAATTTGATGTCAATGAGGAGATCACGACCAATACATGGACAAACAAACTTGATGCATTTCCTCCTGTCAGTATTATGCATCCGACAGATACCCTGGTTGAAAATCCAACATTCACTCTAAGCTGGACAGCTCATGATGATACTGGCGGTTGCGGCATCCGTGACTATGCATTATACTATCAAATTAATGGTGGTGATTTTAATCTCCAGGGCGAAGGAATATTGGATACATTTATTTTGTTCAGAGGACTACCGGGTAATAAATATGGCTTCTATATCCAGGCAATCGATAATGTAGGGAATGTAGAAAACAAGATGATTGCAGAACGATTTGTACGCATTGTTGCAAGTGATCTGATCGATATCAAAGCTCCTCTTTCAGATCCCTTATGCCTGGGAGATACCTTAAAAATAAAGTGGAGGACAACCAATATTGATTCGGTGAAGATCTCTATGTCCATTGATAGCGGTGAAACCTTTTTTACCATTGCACCTAAAAAATTACCAGGTGATTCCTCATTTACTTTACTTATAGTTGATTCTCTGTTGACCAATTATGCACAGTTGAAGTTTGCAAGCCTTGAGGATACAGTGTATGAAGAAAAAAGTGCTTTCTTCCCTATAAAGCCACTTCCCCAGGTGCAGATCGCAGGTGATGCAAGTTTATGCGGTGATCAGTCGGCTTATCTGTATGCTTCAGGTGCTAATTTATACAGCTGGTCACCAGGCTTAATGTTTAATGACTCTACCTCTGCCAATCCTACAGCCTACCTGGATAGTTCAGCTATCTTTTATTTACGCGGTACCGATGTGTATGGCTGTGTCAATAGGGATTCTGTTGTTGTCAATAAATATTCAGTTTACCTTGATTCTGTGGATTATGCTTTGTGCAATGAAGACAGTGTTTTTGTTGGCGGTCAATATCAAAATACTACGGGTTACTACACAGATTTTCTTGCCTCTTCACATGGTTGTGATAGTACGGTTATAACACATGTAGTATTGACAGGGCCATGTCCTTTTCCGAGTCCACAGGTGTATGTGGATAAGGATGCGACAGGTTTGAATAACGGAACATCGTGGGTAAATGCTTTTACAGATTTGCAAAATGCTATTAAGGCTGTTGATTATTATTTGAATGTGCGTGAGATATGGATTGCCGAAGGAAATTACTACACTTCTCTTTCCGGTAACCGGGATACGAGTTATGTTTTGAGGGATAGTGTAGCCATATACGGAGGATTTGTAGGGAATGAAACCATAAGATCCCAGCGAATATTAAATCCCACACATGTCAAGCTTTCCGGAGACATAGGAATATTGAATGATAGCACGGATAATGCATATCATGTCATAAAAGTAACTTCATCCTGTGTCGATTGCATACTGGATGGATTGACTATCAGGTTTGGTGAAGCGAATGGATCCGTGGTGCCATTAAAAATTGGTGGCGGATTATTAGTAGAAGGTAAAATACTACTCGATCATCTCGTCATCGAACGGAACACAACTGTGCTTGAGGGTGCAGCGATATACAATTCCGGTGCGTCAGCCATTACTACCGTGAGGGCTTGTTTATTCCGCCTGAATACTTCCGGGCTTGCACGTGATATTTTGAATTCGAATGGGGCGCAGTTGAAGTTTGAGGGAATGAATTCCGTGCAGAATTGAATCGGTAAGCAGTAATCGGTAAGCAGTAATCGGTAATCGGTAATCGGTAAGCGGTAATCGGTAAGCGGTAATCGGTAATCGGTAAGCGGTATTCAGTATTCAGTATTCAGTAAAAAAAGCTGACGTTCGAGTGTCTCTGACCTCGAACCATCACAAATTCATCTTCGAGTGTCTCTGACCTCGAATATTTAAAACCCTCAGCGACGTTCGAGTGTCTCTGACCTCGAACCAATCTCTCAATTTAGCTTTGCGTTTAAATAAGAACCATTTCTTTACGTCTTTGGGAGACATTTATATCAACCTTTTATTACCACGGACCGACGTTTGAGTGCCTCTGACCTCGACTATCATTTTCTCAATTCAACAAAAGGTTTGTTTAATCACCTTCCGTCCGCTTTTGAACATTCTCCTTCCATCCACCGTTGAATGATTTTACTTTTACGAAAAGAACGCACATGAAATTCATCCCTCTCGGCAAAGCATCCGTTCCTGCACTTGGGTTAGGCACATACAAGCTTACAGGACCTGATGCCATCAATATCATCCGTAAAGCAATCCATACAGGTTACAGGCATATCGATACCGCACAGCTATATGAAAATGAAAGCGAAGTAGGCCAGGCGATTATTGATTCAGGAATATCGAGAGAAGAAATTTTTCTTGTCACTAAAGTATGGCCATCAAATCTGCATAAGGACCGATTCATTCCGTCAGTTCATGATAGCTTACGAAAACTTAACACCGATTATGTCGACCTGCTTCTTATCCATTGGCCACATCAGAGGTTCCATGTCGAAGATTATACTCCTCTCCTGATTGAAGCCCGCGATGCAGGCCTCACAAAAGAAATAGGAGTCAGCAATTTTAATATTGCACAAATAAAAACTGCATTGAAACTGACTACTGATATTGTCACTAACCAGGTGGAATTCCATCCATGGATCAATCAGACCAAACTCTACAACTGGATGACCGATCACAAGATCGCACTGACTGCATACAGTCCTTTAGCTCAAGGTAGCATGATGGAATCCAAACCCCTTGAATCCCTGGCCGCGAAATATCTTAAAACACCGGCCCAGATCGTATTACGCTGGATGATGCAGAAGGAAAACATCCTGGCCATCCCCCGGTCGTCAAATTTGCACAGGCTGCAGGAAAATATCAACATCTTTGAATTCGAGCTCGTTAAGGAAGATGTAGATATCATCGATGCATGGCGTCTGGAAAATCACAGGATGGTTGGGTTACAGAATGGAGCGAGGTGGGATTGAGAAATAGTCAAAGGGAAAAGGTCTGAGCTGCCGGTTTAGTCCAATGGATGTTGTCTATAGGCAACAGGGAAACAATAACGTATAATAGGTAATTCAATTAAAAGTTTCCCATGACCATAGACCTTTACCTAAACAGGCTGCTCCAGACTTATAACTTTGGCCATGTTTCTAAGTGACTTCCTGAAGTTTCCTCAGTCCTTAAGTGGTAAAAAGGAGATTGAAAATCATTTGTATGGAGGACGAGTGTTAAAAGACACAATGAAAAAAATTGAACCACTTAAGGAACTTAAGAAATTTAAGAAACTTAAGGAAGCCACTTAGTAATTTTCGAATGCCTTTCACCCTAAGACCAATGCTTCGACGTGCGAGGCTCAACCTTGTACTACAGCTCAGCAACCGACTGGCAGTGCTGACCTTTTGCTTTGACCAATTTTGGTTAAGCCCTGGTAAATTGTCGATGGTCTATGGTCCATGGTCAGTTATCCTTTTTCTTTTTTTAGCAGTTATTAACAGGTAATCTTTGAATAGTGCTCTACTTTAGCTTTCGATTTAAGGATAGAAAAGCGCATAGGCAGAAAGCAGCGATTGATCCAGAATAATGGCGCATCAGCCTAATTTCGCGCCCATTAAAAAAACCTTTTATACATATTGCAACCCTGACACCACCGGGATGTCTTTAATCAACTTACAAACCATACTATGACCTTTAAGGCGACCCTCATTCTCCTCCTCGTTTTCATAATGTCTTTATCAAGGGCTATCTCCCAGGACAAGGTGGAGGCAGATAATCTTACTTCTGCCGGTGAGGTGAGGCGCCATTATCACACCGTCTCTATCGGCGAAGCCGACATCAGGCTCGATGGCATCCATGATGAATCTGTATGGCAGCATGTGGAATGGGCAGGCTCTTTCATTCAACATCAACCCGACAATGGTGGTCAGCCCGCACAACAGACCAATTTCAAGATCCTGCACAGTGATAAATACCTGTATCTCGCTTACCAGGCCTTAGATACATCACCGGATAGCATAGAAGGCCGCCTGAGCAGGAGAGATGAATTTCCCGGCGACTGGATTGAGTTCAACCTGGATAGCTATCATGATTTGCGTACTGCATTTTCATTCACCTTTTCAGTGAGCGGTGTGAAAGGCGATGAATTCGTAACCGATGATGGCAATAACTGGGATACCAATTGGAACCCGATCTGGGAAGGGGCATCACATATTGACAGTCTCGGATGGACCGCAGAAATCCGGATTCCATTCAGCCAGCTTCGTTATGGCAACCAGGATGATCCCGTGTGGGGCTTCCAGGTCATGCGACGAGTGTTCCGCAAAGAAGAACGATCTACCTATCAGCATGTGCCGCGTGAAGCAACCGGATGGGTAAGCCAGTTTGCAGAATTACATGGGCTGACCAATCTTCCACGCAATAATCAAATTGAGCTTGCACCTTACGTGCTGGCACAAACTGAAACCTTTGCAAAAGAACCCGGTAATCCATTTCTTGATGGCACGAATAGTAAAGTATCAGTAGGCATTGATGGAAAGCTGGGCATCACGCGCGATATGATCCTTGACTTCACGATCAATCCGGATTTCGGACAGGTAGAAGCAGATCCGGGATCAATACGTCTTGATGGCTATGAAATATTCTTTAATGAACAACGTCCATTTTTTGTAGAGAATAATAATCTTTTTAATTACCAGGTGTCCGGGTCTGCTGCGGGTGGAGAATATGATCAGGATCTTCTTTTTTATTCACGGCGGGTAGGCGGCACACCACATGGAGATCCCACATTGATTGATGGTGAGTTTGCAGATGTACCTTCAAATACATCTATCCTGGGTGCAGCAAAATTCAGCGGCAAAACAAAAGATGGTATATCGATCGGTATACTTGAAAGTATCACTGATCAGATGCATGCTGAAATTGCCAATGGAGAAAATATCCGAAAAGAATTGGTAGAGCCGTTGTCCAATTATTTTATAGGCCGTCTGGTAAAAGATTATGACCAGGGAAATACGATCGTTGGTGGAGTCATCACTTCAGTAAATCGCAAACCAGGAATCGCTGATCTCAATACAAGCGCATATAGTGGTGGTCTTGATTTCCAGCATTCATGGAAAAATAAATGGTGGAATTTCAAGGTTGATGCTGTCATCAGCAGTGTAGGTGGTTCAAGAGAATCTATTCTGGCTTCACAAACTAATTTCGTTCACTTGCTGCAGCGGACCGATGCACCACATCTTGGTGTAGATACTACATTGACATCTCTTACAGGCACCGGTGGAAGTCTTAAAATTGGTAAATATGGCGGCCCGGATAATAAGATCGGTAGCGTCGTCAAATTTGAAACAGGGGTAACCTGGAGGTCACCACATCTTGAATTGAATGACATAGGTTACCTGGGAACTGCAGATCAGATCAATCACTGGACCTGGATCGGATATAATCTGCAACAGCCTTTTTCTATTTTCAGAAATGCAAGCATTAATTACAATCACTGGGCTCGCTGGGATTTCTGCGTTCTGTTTCTATACAATGCATTTAATACAAATGCTCACTTGTGGTTTAAAAACAACTGGATGATTGGTGGAGGGTTTAACCTCAATCCTCTCGATATTTCAAATAATGCTCTTCGGGGCACTACTGCACTTCGCAAGCCGGCAGGTTATGGATATGATGTGTATATCACATCTGATAGCAGGAAAAAAGTAACCTTCGATGCGAATCTTGGCAAGGGAGGTGACTTCGACCGCGAACTTTCTTTTTTCAACACGGGCTTTGGCATTCAATATCAGCCATTTGATGCAGTCAGTGTGTCCATTAATATGGGTTATGGTCGTTCCCGGCGCAACAAAGATCAGTTTGTGGCGAATGTCCGGTATGGAGATGTGACCAGGTCGATTGTCAGCAAAATCAACCAGGAGGATTTTTCGATTGCTGCCCGCATCAACTGTTACATCACACCTGATCTTTCACTTCAATATTATGGCCAGCCTTTTATCTTCAGGGCATTGTTCAAGGATTATGGTTACGTCACGGATCCGTTAGCTAAAAAATACGGCGACCGTTTTCATCAATTCACAGCCCAGGAAATAACTGTTACCAGCATTGCAGGACAGGTCGATGAAAACCAGGATGGACAGGTAGATTATTCATTCGAGACGCCTGACTTCAATTATATACAATTCAGATCCAATCTTGTCATACGGTGGGAATATGTTGCCGGGTCGGAATTATTTCTCGTATGGTCACGGGGTGTTCAGCCAAATGCTTTTGGTGATCTTGATACGCCTTTAGTCAATAGCTTACTTGACAATGTATTTGATTCCAAGCCGCATGATATTTTTCTTTTGAAGTTTTCGTACAGGTTGTTGAATTAAAAATCGTTAAGCGTAGGTTGGACCTACGCTTAAAGTTATAAGTTGTTATTTTGGCTTTGACAAAATAATATCAATTGATCAAATAATCGCAACTTCATTACACAATTCCGAAATTGTATACCATCCGTAAGTCCTGCCAAATATTACCTTTGGATTTACAAATTTCATAAACGATGAAACTTCTACTTACCCCGTTATTTATTCTATTTGCCTGCGTCTTTATGAATGCCCAGACACAGGAAGAACTTCTTGCCACAAAAGCAGCCAAAGAAGCAGAACTGGCGATACTCCAGCCCGAGCTTAAAGATTTGACAGGAAGGGTGGATGCATTGAATGCAGAAATCGCTGTCCTGAAAGAACAGACCACACCTTATCCAAGATGGGATATAGGTTCTCTTGGAAATGTTGGTTTTAGTTTCTCAAGCTTTAGTGACTGGCTCTCTAAATCGTCTCCGAATACTACAGCATTCACGATGGGATTTACCGGCACAGGCTATGTGAATCTTGATCAACGCAAATATTTCTGGCGCAACAATGCAAATCTCACATTGGGTTGGCAAAAATTTAATGACAGGGATGACCCTACCGATAGCAAAGACTTTAAAGTCGCAGCAGATGCTTTGAGCGGTAGTTCACTGTTTGGTTATAAGCTCAGTGATAAATGGGCTCTTTCTGCTCTTGGTGATTATCGCACATCGATACTGGATGACAAATTCAATAACCCCGGATTTCTTGACCTTGGAGTTGGGGCAACCTGGACGCCTGTTAAAGACCTTGTAGTTGTCATTCATCCTTTGGATTACAATTTTGTTTTCTCATCAGGTGCTTTTGATTACAAGAGTTCGTTTGGTGCAAAGGTGTTAGCAGATTACACAAGGAAAATCACCAAAGCTATCGCATGGAGATCTAATGCAACCGGATTCTTTAGTTATGAAGGAAGCGATCTTTCCAACTGGACATGGGTCAATAGCTTTAGTACGGCAACGAAGCATATAGGTATCGGTCTTGATATTGGGTTGCGTGGAAATAAACAAGAGGCTCTTGCAGCAGGCAGAACGGACAATCCTTTGCAGTCGTATTGGATTGTGGGCCTGGCATATAAATTATAAAATTTTCTTTTATTCTATGTGCCTTTCTATGTTTCTATGTGCCTATGTGGTAAACCTTTTTTTACTTGTTTCGTAAGTGGTTAAGAAAAAAAGAGGACGCAAATTTTTTAAGAAAATTTAAGATTAAGATTAATCTCATCTCTTCATCGCAGATTACTCAATCACAAAATAAATTGAACCACATAGACACATAGAAACATAGAAAGCCACATAGAAAAATAAATTATGCTGTATAATATTGGAAAACAATCATGATTATTCATAAATAATCTGCGTCCTCTTTTTTTGCATTTTTCACCATTCAAAAAGACTTAATCCATAGGACCTTGATAAAACTGACTGCTCTGATTTTAATCCCATACCTTTGATCAATGAGGCAACTTTATTTCCTTCTAACCTTTTTGATCATTTTGTTTTCTGCAAACAAAACACTTGCACAAGCTTTTTATTTCGGTGCAGATCTTTCGTATGTAAATGAAATGCAGGACTGCGGTGCTACTTACAAAGTGGGTGGTGTTGAAGAAGATCCTTATTTAATTTTTAAGGATCATGGTGCGAACCTTGTGCGTTTACGATTGTGGCATACACCTTCGTGGTATGATGCTATGAACCAGGGACATCGATACAGCGATTTTGAAGATGTGCGCCATTCCATCATACGTGCTAAAGCAGAAGGGATGCAGGTGTTGCTTGATTTTCATCTGTCGGATACATGGGCTGATCCCGCTCACCAGGTAGCACCTGCAGCATGGACACCGGTGCTTAATGACCTCGAAGTTTTAAAAGATTCACTTTACAATTATATCTACTCCACTCTATCTCATCTAGCATTGGATAATTTACTTCCTGAAATCGTTCAGATCGGCAATGAAACCAACAGGGGCATTCTTGTTTCACAGCAAACTAATGATGCAGGATGGTCGCTTGACTGGACGCGTAACAGTGCACTATTCAAGGAGGCGATTTTAGCAGTAAGAGATGTTGAAGCTGCGTACGGCGCAGACATAAAAGTTGCATTGCATGTTGCAAATCCATCAGATTCAGATTGGCTGATGGATGGATTCTGGGATCACGGTGTGCGTGATTTTGATATCATTGGCCTTTCGTATTACTGGCAATTCCACAATGTACTTTTTGCTGTCGTAGGAAATACAATTACAACTTTAAAAAATACATACCCGGGGAAAGAGGTGATGATCCTGGAGACGGGTTATCATTGGACGAGCAGCAATGATGATAGTGCCAACAATATACTTTCTTCAAATTATCCGGGGTATGCTCCTCCTACTCCTGCGCATCAGTTACAATGGATGATTGAGCTTGCACAGACTGTCATTGATCATGGAGGGAAAGGAATTATTTATTGGGAGCCTGCATGGGTGAGCACGAATTGTTTTACACGTTTTGGAAAAGGGTCAAATTGGGACAATGCTACTTTTTTTGATTTCAATACGAATCTCCAGGATGCTGGTGGGATTGGCTGGATGACACATCCGTATAATTTTACATCCGTTAAAGATGAAATCAGGTTGAACTCAAATCGTATTGAGGTATTTCAATCCGGTGATGAATTAATTATAAAAAGAGATGATGCTGCTTTTCTGAATGATGATTTTGAAATTGAAATTCTCGCAGCTGATGGCAGGACAATAGAACATCAGCAGGTCATACCGGAATGGAGAAATAATATGATGCGTATACAATTACAGATGCATGCAGCAGGATGTTATTTTATTTCGGGGTTTACTAACAGTCAATATCTGTTTTCAAAAATAATATTCATTAAAGGATAATTCTTCCTGAGGTTTCTTCCCTTGCCCCTTCTTTTCATCTTCCGAATAAATTCGGCATTGATGAAAATTCTCCCTTGTGTTTCTCAATCTCGCTTCGCATCGTTTCGAAAACCCCGTGGTAATGGCATTGAAGTACCCCGGGGGTTTTGTTGCAATGTTCCGAAGGGACGGGCGTAACAAAACACAGGGGAGAGAAATTTAAAGATCGCAGACCAAAATTTCGAAGGGGTTAAAAAAAAAAGGCAGCAACTTTCGTCACTGCCTTCCGTCCAAAAGGAGGATTTTTGTCTTTAAAAATTATACCAGGGGATACAATAAATCAATACCCCGGATTCTGCACAAGCGTTGGATTAGCACCAAGGTCTGAAGCAGGAATCGGAAAAACATCCCTGAAGCTTTCTACAGATTTTCCTTCTTTTACTCCTCCTTTCCAGGCCCACAGATAACTGGTTTGACTGAATTGCCCGAAGCGAACAAGATCTGTACGTCTGTGACACTCCCAGTATAGTTCTCTTCCCCGTTCATCAATCAACATCTGTAGAGTCAGCTGTGCATCTGAGATGCCACCACCTGATCCACCATATGCCCGGTTACGAACCTGATTGAAATAATTAAGTGCAAGACCACGGTCCCCTCCACTACGCACGAGAGCTTCACTAGCCATGAGCAATACATCAGCAAACCTGAATACAGGAAAATCAGTATCAGGGAAGTTATTGTTCGATCCTGGCACACCTTGTGAAGTAAGGTTCTTAAACTTCTGAATAGCATAGCCATCCGTAAAAACAGTGATGTCATTGATATCAATATTTTGGCCGTCTGCATAAAAGAGCCCGCGCGTGTCAAAGCTTGTCAACCTGATCTCATATGTATAATCAGGTTTATCAAGAAAGACTCTCACAAGGAATGATCCCCCACCATCTATTTGAATACTGTCACCATCCTGAGTCAGAATAACATCTTTCAGATTATCTCCAAGGTTAACCGCCCAATCACCATTAGCTCGGAATTTGATTTGACCGGGATTAAGATTGATGGTGGTTTCCAATGCCTGAACCGCTGGATTCCAGGTCAACGGATGATCAGTATTCCAATCACTTGCTGCATCACCTATGAGGCTCCACTCCCGACGTTCCATTGTATACGTATTGGTATTCAGATCCACACGGATAAAATAAAGACCTGCCTGACCTGCTCTAATCGTATCACCGTTCATCTCAACAGTGCCGTCACCTCCATTGTCCCCTAAACGCAACGCGAATGTAGAGGAAGGAACGCGCGTAAAGAAAAACGGACTGTTGTCAGTAGGGAAATAGACATGTCCTTCAAAAATTTTATTGTTCGTAATTGATGAAAGCGAGGTTGCTGTGTTTACACCATTCCATCCCTGGTATTCCCCGGGAACATAGAGTTTATTATAGGATTGTGTGTTTCCTTCATTAGGCAAGGCAAAAATACCGCCTATGTTCTTTGGAAATTTTTCAACAAACGTACGTGTTGTACGCATACCACCCCATCCTGTTGCAACACCAGATTCAGCAGGATTCATACTTCCGCCGATACCGCCAAAGACAAGGAAAGTTGTACCTCCGTATGTCCTCGTATTCAGACCATCAAAGGTGATCGGAAATATGATCTCATTTGACTTGTCATTGTCAGCAAGGAACAAATCCTGGTACTTTGGTTCAAGGGTATATCCTGCATCGATGATCTTTTGACAATAGGTGACACAATCCGAATAACGAGGTGTGCCTATATAGGTTTCTGCATTGAGATAAAGTTTTGCAAGCAAAGCCCATACAGCACCTTGATCAGCACGGCCATACTCATTTGTCCTTACAGGAGCTATTTCATTTTCAATCTCCCGGAGATCCGTTTCAAGGTAATTGAAAAGATCCGCCGCCAATATCTGATGCGGGAAGAAGGAACCCACAGCATCAGCTTCCGTCACAAATGGAACATTCCTGAAGAGATCCAAAGCATGCCAATAACTTAAAGCGCGAAGAAAACGAGCTTCTGCACGATAACCTTTTATAAGTCCTGCAAGTGTCGCATCGACTCCACGTTCTGTAAGTTTGGCCTCTGTGGTTTCCCGCAGAAACTCATTACAAATGACAATCTGATAAAACAGCCTGCTATACAATGCAAAAATGAAACCATCATCTGATGTCCATGCCTGCGCATGAAAATCTCTTATGGTCTGGTCGTTCCAGCCTATAATTGCTTCATCAGTGGACAATTCCTGATGATAGAAATATCCACGCAGATACTGGCCGAAACCTTCATCAATGCCTTCTATATCTGGCCGGCCGGCAGGTCCCTCCTGACCTGTCACCGCAAGACCGGAATAAAGTTTCGCCAGAACACCCAGATAAGCTCCGGGTTTATTGAACACATTGCTCGGGGTTGATATTTCCGGATCGAGTGGAATAGTATCGAGATCTTTGATACAACTATTACTGAACAGACATAATAGGATCAGGCAGAATACGGATTTGATATATGATTGTGTTTTCATGTACATGTTTAGTTTTTAGAATTCAACACTTACGCCAAAGACCATCGTTCTTGGACGGGGATAGATGTTTTGATCAATTCCGGCAACAATCTCCGGACCAGTTCCCCTGCTAAAGAGCTCAGGATCCAATCCTTCATACGATGTAATCGTTAGTGCATTTTGTATGGTGACATACAATCTGATGAACCGGCCGCTTTTAAAATTGAAATTGTATCCGGCTGTGACATGATCCAATTTGATAAAATCAGCTTTTGTCACAAAATGATCACTGAATGTGAGGTTTGCCTGACTAAATACATTCAGATCCACCGCTGATTGTGTGACATTCCACAGTGACTCACCACCGGTTGATAAATATAACCGGCTGAGATAACCCCTGTCTGTCTGAACATTATTGTAAACATAATTACCTACACTGGCCCGGCCGGCAAAACTCAGATCAAATCTGCCGAGCTCAAATCTATTGCTAAAACCGAAAGTGAAATCCGGAGAAGGGTTTTGATAACGATATTTATCATCACTATTGACAATGCCATCACCATTCCTGTCCACAAATACACCTTCCATGATATTTCCTGCAGCATCATAAACCTGCTCATACACAAAAAATGATCGCGGCGCATATCCTACCGAATGAATTTGAATATTACTTCCTACACCACCCGAGATCCCTCCGGTCAACACACCTTCATAATTCGGATCATCCGTTGCAGTAAGTTTGGTAATTTCATTTTTATTGTATGCCACATTCGCACTGACTTCCCATCTGAAACTACCTGTGCTCACAGGTGTTGCAAATAATGAAAATTCTAAACCCTGATTTTCCATGTTACCGATATTTGTGGTCACGAAATTGGTCAGGTTCGTTCCGGCGGGTACAGGAATGCGGTTGAGGAGGTCTTTTGTATATCGTTTGTAAATATCCACTGAACCTGACAATCGGTCACGTATGATGGAGAAATCCAAACCTAGATTGTATGTTTTGGTTTCTTCCCATTTGATGTTGGCATCATATCCGTTTGCCCTGTATGTGCGATAAAAGTTTTCACCAAATTGATATTGTGCACTTTCATTTCCGTACTGATATTGTGCCAGGTAAGTATAATAGTCATCGTTGTTGATAGCCTGCTGGCCTGTGATACCCCAGCTCAGTCTCAATTTGAGAGAATTAAATTTGCTATTCTCATTGTCAATTAATTTAATGGCTAAAGCTGCTGCCGGAAAAAGCCCCCATCGGTTTTCCGGTGAAAACCGGGATGTTCCATCTTTTCGCAATGAAAGGGTCAACAGGTAACGATCATCGAAACTATAATTAAATCTTCCAAAAAAAGCAAGCAGGTACAATTCCGATGGATTGAGTGAATCCACAGAAGTCCTGATAGGTGATCCGGCGACATCAGAATTCCTGAATTTATTGTCTCTCTCAAAATGCTGCCATGAATATCCTCCCATGAGGTCAAAACTATGTTTGTTGACAATCGTTTTATAATTAAGATAAAATTCAAGCAGTGTATTTTCTTTTGTTTGACTGTATGTATTGTGCGTACCACCACCATAGGTTAAATCATATGCAAAAGCTGCATGCGTTGGCACATTCACTTCTCCTTCGCCTTTGTGATAATCATATGCAAGATTAAGGTTAGCCCGAAGACCTCTTAAAAATGGTAATCGATAATCGATCACAACATTGGTGAGATATTGGGTTTCGTTCGAATGATCATCCTTTAACTCAAGTAAAGCAACCGGATTAGTAGGGGAAATCGTATTTGGTATTAAACCACTATTTACTTCCCATGTAGTAAATCCTCCATATGGATTGTTTTCAGATGTATCCCGAACTGCATGAGTAGGATCAAAATTTAAAGCATTTCCAATCGCCCCGCGGTCAGCAAACTGATTTTGGGTAAACATGCTTTTGAAATGTAAATTGACCTGAAGCGTATTATTAATAAATCCGGGATTTAAATTAAAACCGGCAGAAATGCGCTTGAACTCATCGGTTTTCAATACGCCATCCTTATCAGAAAAACCTAAAGAAACTCTGTATGGGACCTGAGCAACACCACCGGATAAATACAGGTTGTGATCATGCCCGATAGCTGTCTGGTAAATTTCCTTCTGCCAATCTGTATTAAGTGTATCCAGGAGAGGAATGATTTTAGTAGAATCAGGATGAACATGTGCCAGCGCCCGATACTCATCTCCCGTCAAAACATCTATATAGTCTGTGATATTTCCAACTGAAACACTCCCATTATATCCCACACGCATCTTTCCCCCAAGTGCACCTTTTTTTGTGGTGATTAGGATGACACCACCTGATGCCCTGTTGCCATAAATTGCAGTTGCAGACGCATCTTTGAGTACCGTGAAGGACTCTATATCATTTGGATTAATGATATTCAATGGGTTGCGTCCTCCACTGATATTATTACTTTCTATCGGAACACCATCGATCACGATCAGGGGTTCACTGGAAGATCCGAGGGAAGATTCACCACGGATCCTGATGACCCCAGCCTCACCAGGTGCACCTCCGGTATTAATGACCACCCCGGCAATTTTGCCGGCAAGCAGTTCCTGCGCCCCGGTGATTGATCCTTTGTTAAAATCCTTGGAAGAGACGGTTTGTAAAGAGCCTGTAACATCATCGCGTCTAACAGTTCCATATCCGATAAGGACTACTTCATCCAACAATTTCCCTTCGCCAAGAGATACATTCAGCTCATCAGAACCGGTCAGCGAAACTTCAACCGTTTCGTACCCGGTATAGCTGAAAGTAAGCACGTCTCGTCCTGCAGGAATGTTGATCGAATATGATCCGTCAAAATCTGTGACCGTACCTACTGTGGAACCTTTTACGACGACATTTGCACCGATCAGGCCTTCACTGGTTTTCGGATCTGTAACCTTACCATGTATAGTTCGCTGACTAGTAAGTGTTAACGAACAGGTACAAATCAGGAAAAATGAAAAGGCGAGTTTTTTAACAAAAAGTAAATTTCCATCCATGAGCGAGATTATTTTTGATTTTAGCGTGAATTTACCACAATAGAATTTTTTGCTTTAATTCTAACGTAGAAAAGGTCTATAATGCGTAAGTTTACATCAATTCAAAGATACATTCACTTAAAAATTACAAATGATGAAATTACGTCTACTTTTTTCTCTTTTTCTGATGATTATGGTGGTCAGCATCAAGGCACAGATCACTACTGTGGGCTTGATTGGATCAGCCACTCCCGGAGGTTGGGATGCAGATACGGATATGGTGCAGGATCCGGATAGCTCTAACCTTTGGACTATGTCTGTTACACTGATTGCCGGTGAGGCAAAATTCAGGGCAAATGATTTATGGGATGTTAACTGGGGGGATATTGCTTTTCCTCTGGGTGTCGGAACTCAGAATGGTCCGAATATCTCTGTTCCGGCTGGAGATTATTATATCACTTTTAACTCCAATACCGGCGCTTATTATTTTTCTGTGATCTCGGATATTGGAATTATTGGTTCTGCAACTCCTTTTGGATGGGACAATGATGTCAATATGTTCCAGAGTGAATCTGATACGAATGTGTACACCTTGTCATTAACTCTATTGATCGGAGAAGCAAAATTCCGTCAATTTGATGCATGGGATATTAATTGGGGATCAACCGATTTTCCAACAGGTGTCGGAACTCAGAATGGTCCGAATATTCCTATTCCAACGGGTGGTGAATATTATGTGACTTTTAATAAAAGCACCGGCGAATATAATTTTCAGCTGATCAGCTTTTCTACTGTAGGCGTCATTGGTGATGCTACTGCAGGCGGATGGGGTACAGTTACACCATTAACCCAGACAGCACAGAATCCAAAACAATTTACAGGCATCCTTGACCTTGGCGATGGAGGACTCCAGTTTTCCGGAGATAATGGTGTTGCCGTTTGGGGAGGTTCAGACTTTCCTTCAGGTGTTGCTTCTGCAGGAGGTGATACGATACCTGTCACAGCAGGAACCTGGAGAGTTAACTTCAATACACAAACTCAAGCATATTCCTTTGAACCGATTGAAATCTACGGTAGTATAGGGATTATCGGTGATGCTACTCTTGGTGGATGGGACAATGACACAGATTTAGAATTGCAACCCAATAGTGACTCTTCGTTATGGCAATTGAGGTTGGAGCTTTTTGATGGTGAAGCGAAATTCCGTGCTGACAATGATTGGCTAGTTAACTGGGGTGCAGGTGATTTCCCAACAGGAATTGCGCTAAGGGACGGACCGAATATTCCAATCACTGCTGGTGAATACAGCGTCACTTTCAATTCCTTCACAGGAGCTTATAATTTTGTTCTGATTGTAGTACCGGACAGAGTAGGACTTGTAGGATCAGGTACACCGACAGCTAGCTGGGATGTTGATTTCTTTTTAACCCAGAGTGCTACAGATGAAAATGTATGGACATATAACTCAATTGACCTGAATGGTGAAGTTAAATTCAGGGCAGATGGTGCATGGACTGTTAACTGGGGTGCAGTAGATTTCCCTTCAGGTGTAGGCGTTCAGGAAGGTCCGAATATCCCGGTGCCTCAGGGTACTTATGGCATCACTTTCAATTCCAATTCAGGTGAATATGTATTCGGCGACCCGATCACATCTACAACTCATGTATTGGATCCTTCTAGCATCAAAGCCATTTCCAATCCTGCTAATGATGTAGTGAATGTTGATCTCAGTGCAATCGATATGAGAGGTAATGTAACACTGAACGTATATGATATCAATGGCAAGCTTATGCTTTCTGATGTACAGCAAGGTGCTCCGTTGATGAAATTAGGAGTAGCTGGTCTTTCAAACGGATTCTATACAGTGAATATCAGTAATGGCAAATATATCATCGGTAAGAAATTTTCTATCGTGAGATAATTTCTTAACCTGACATTAAAATTAAGAAGGTGGTTTCGGACAGAGACCACCTTTTTTTTTGCTTTCCGGATAACTCACCCCCTCCCCTCTCTTCCGAAATGTAAATACTTACTAAAATGATCTCCTTTAAGAGAGGGGTGATTTGATTCGTCTGTGTTACCTCACCGCCCCTCTCTCAAACAAATGTTATTTCGATTGACATTAGTTTAACAAGAGAGGGGAAGGGGGTGAGTTACCAGAATATGGCGAAAATGATCTCCTCCAATACAGGTGAGATTTGATTCGTCTGTGTTACCTCACCGCCCCTCTCTCAAACAAATGTTATTTCGATTGATATTACTTTAACAAGAGAGGGGAAGGGGGTGAGTTACCAGAAAAGCATTTGGCGAAAATGATCTCCTCCAAGACAGGGGAAGGGGGTGAGTTACCAGAAAAGTACAAGGTGAGTTGTTTTCAGCTTGAAGCCCTATCTTTATTACTCATCACAATAACCCTGATTCACATGAAGTTGCTCCAGACCTGCTCCCTGATTACTATTCTTTTCCATTTGATTTCTGTACAATCAAAGGCACAGGTTGTTTGGACAGTTCCTGCATTTCCCACGAAGAATGATGATATCACAGTTTACTATGATGCTTCAGAGGGCAATGCCGCGCTGGCTGGATTCACGGGACCCGTGTATGCGCATACGGGTGTCATTACCGATCTGAGCACAAGCGGTTCAGACTGGAAACATGTCATCGGCAACTGGGGAACAGCAGATGCACGAGTACTGATGCATAAAGAAAGCCAGGACCTCTATTCGATCTCATATAACATCACAGATTTTTACGGTATCCCTGCCAATGAACTTGTGTTGAAACTGGCATTTGTATTTCGCAATGTCACAGGAACTATTGTAGGACGGGATTCTGACGGAGCGGATATCTATTCGGCAGTGGCACCTTCAGGTGGTGGATTGTATCTCACCTTGTTATCACCGGATAATGGTGAGAATGTTGTTCTGGAAAATGACAGCATCCTGATCGATCTGCTGGCAAGTGACACGGCTGATATTTTAGTGTTCGACAATGGAGAATTGATTTTCTCTGAACACTCGGACCATGTTACCTTTTATCACCATCCTTCAGTGACTGGAAATCATGTATTAAGATTTGAAGCTACGAATGAATTTGATGCGTTGCTTTTCGGGCAGTACATAGTGCTCAAAAATAATCAGACAAAACTGGATCCTCCGCCGGGTGTATTGAGTGGCTTGAATTATTATACAGACTCAACGTATATATTCCAGGTGTATGCTCCGTTGAAAAAATATGCATTCCTTCTTACGATCAGCAATCTTTTTCAACCTGACACATCCTACCTGATGCATGTCGGTGAAGATGGGTCAACGTTTTGGATTGAACTTCCCAGGTCATTGTTTTTGAATGGGAATAATGTCTACCAGTATTTATTCGATGGAGGAATACGTGTTGCAGATCCGCTTTCTGAAGTTGTCCTAGATCCTTCTAATGATGCTTTTATCAATCCATCTGTCATGGCTACGCTGCCTTCTTATCCCACCGGACTGACACAAGGTATTGTCACAGCATTTGATGAAGAATATCAATCATTCGATTTCACTGATTTTGACAAACCGGAAAAAAGTAAGCTGGTGATCTATGAATTGCTCCTACGGGATTTCCTGGCGGATCACAGTTATACTTCATTGGAGGATACACTTGATTATTTTGTAAAGCTGGGTGTCACTGCCATTGAGCTCATGCCGGTCAATGAATTTGAAGGAAACATAAGTTGGGGTTATAATCCGGATTTCCATATGGCGCTGGATAAATATTATGGGACAAGAGAGCAATTGAAATCATTTGTCAATGCAGCCCACCAGCGAGGCATTGCGGTGATCCTGGATGTCGTATTCAACCATACATTTGGACAGGGGCCACTTGCACAAATGTATTGGGATGCTGCTAATTCGAGGCCATCAGCAGAAAGCCCTTACCTGAATCCAATTCCAAAACATCCCTTCAATGTGGGGTATGATTTCAACCATGAATCACCTGCAACCAAAACCTGGGTGAAAAGGATTTTGCGATATTGGATGGCGGAATTTAAGATTGATGGTTTTCGCTTTGATCTGTCGAAAGGTATGACCCAGTTTAATTCAGGAAATGATGCAGGCCTGATGGCACGTTATGATGCAGGCAGAATAGAAATTCTCAAAGATTATGCGAATACAATATGGAGCGTAGCACCTGATGCGTATGTGATTCTTGAGCACTTTGCTGATAATAGTGAAGAGATTGTATTATCGGATTATGGCATGATGCTTTGGGGAAATATCAATTTTCAATTCAGCCAGGCTGCAAAGGGATTTCAATCCGACCTCGAAGGCATTGATTATACGTTCAAAGGCTGGGATGATCCACATGTGATCGGTTACATGGAAAGTCATGATGAAGAGCGTGCCATGTACCGGACGTTAACAGAAGGTGACAGTGAAGGAAGCTATAATACACGCAACCTGGCTACAGCGCTGAAAAGAATGGAAGCGGCGAATGCTGTTTTTTATTCTCTTCCGGGCCCAAGAATGATCTGGGAATTTGGGGAGCTTGGATATGATTTCTCAATCAACAGGTGTGCCAATGGAACGATATCGGGTGATTGCCGCCTTGATCCGAAACCGATACGATGGGATTACCTGCTCGATGAAAGAAGACTACACCTCCATGACGTGACTGCTGATTTAATTTACCTCAAAAACAATTATCCAACATTCTCAACCGATAATTTTCTTTTTACTGATGCCAATTTGTTTGTAAAAACGGTACATCTCAATCATGTAGATATGGATGCCGTTACGTTGGTGAATTTCCGTGTTATTAATTCTGATATCAATCCTAAGTTTCAGCATATCGGCACCTGGTATGAATATTTTACCGGTGATAGTATTGAGGTGACGGATACGCAAAAGAAAATAACGTTTGGCCCGGGAGAATACAGGATCTATACGTCTAAAAGAATTGTACCTCCACACGGTTTCATTACCGCGACTCATGATCTGTCTGCCACAGAAATTAATTTGTATCCGAATGTGATATCTGAAGAAACTGTACTTCATGCTGTCATTCCTGATGTTGGCAATATTATTTCTGTCACCATATCAGACCTTGCAGGCAAGACGATGCAACTTGAATTTTCTTCAAATGGAGAAGAAGGATTTGATATTTTTCTGCAGAGAAGAATTTCTGCAGGAGTATATGTAATCAATATCCTGACGGAACATGGATATTATGTTGGGAAGATTGTGAAGGAGTAGATTTCATTTTACCCTCCACCCCCTGAAAAAGGGGGAGTTGTTTTAACTTTTTTCTATGTGGCTTCCTATGTGTACTATGTGTCTATGTGGTTCATTTTTTTTACTGCCTCAAAAAGAGAACGCAGATTTGTTAAGAAAAATTAAGATTAAATAAGATTTGATTTCCAATCTTGAATTAATTCCTTTTTGGAATCAAATTCTATTCCGCATCATGCGTCCGGCGTCCAGCATCCTTTTTATCCGGCATCCATTTTATTCTAAGCAGCTTGTTATCTTTACTTATGATGAATCATAAAACAGCACCCTTCATAATTGCTTTACTCCTCACAGGATTTGTAAATGCACAACACGAAGATCAGATATTCATCACAGCAGATGGCATCATGCATTGGTCAAAGGACAGCAGCGAGGTGACAGGATTTGGAGAAAATTATACAGTTCCGTTTGCCTATGGGTACAGGGCTGCTAAAAGGATGGGAGTGGATCTGAAAGCTGCAATCGACCAGGATGTGTATCAATTTGCAAGACTGGATTTTGATTTATTTCGCGTTCATGTATGGGATTGTGAAATCAGTGATACACTTGGAAATCTTATTGACAATGAGCACCTGGAATTATTTGACTACCTGCTTTGGAAATTAAAAGAAAAAGGAATCAACGCTGTTATCACTCCGATCGCCTATTGGGGAAATGGATGGCCGGAAAGAGATGAACCAACACCAGGATTTGCAACGAAGTATGGCAAAGGGAATTGCCTGACTAATCCGGATGCCATCAAAGCACAGGAAAAATATTTGTACCAGTTTGTCAACCACATTAACCGGTATACAGGTATAGCTTATAAGAATGATCCGCAGGTCCTGGCGTTTGAAATTTGCAATGAACCACACCACAGAGAAGGAGCTGAAGCTGTGACAGCTTTTGTACGAAAGATGAAAGATGCCATACAATCTGCAGGATGCACAAAACCAATATTGTACAATGTAAGTCATGGCATCAATTATGCACAAGCGTATTTTGATGCTGGTATTGATGGCGGCACATTTCAGTGGTATCCCACAGGACTCGGATTTCAAAAGGAGCTGCGAGGAAATATGCTTCCAAACGTGGATAGATATGAAATTCCATTTGATGATGTATTGAAGAAAAATCACGCCATTCGATTTGTATATGAATTTGATGCAGCAGATATGGCAACATCATACATGTATCCGGCAATGGCCAGAAGTTTTCGGACTGCAGGCATGCAGTTAGCAACGCATTTTGCATGGGACCCTACTTATACTGCACCCTACAATACAGAGTACAATACACATTTCATGAATCTTTTCTATGCTCCGCAAAAAGCATTGAGCCTGATGATTTGCGCTGAAATATTCCGCACGATTCCACTGTACAAGGATTTCGGTGTTTATCCTGACAATTCTTCTTTCGGTCCATTCAGGGTAAGCTATCAGGACAATCTTGCTGAAATGGTGACAGATGAAAAATTTATCTACACGAATCATACGAATACAAAACCACCAGCACCTGAAAAGCTTGAGCTGATCGCGGGGTATGGAAATTCATCACTCGTGGAATATGAAGGGACCGGTGCATATTTTTTTGACAAGCTCGGTGAAGGAATGTGGAAACTTGAACTAATGCCGGATGCAATTGTGATTGATAATTTATTTGGTCGCAATAGTCTTGATAAAACAAGAGCCATAGTCACGTACAATCGAAGAAAAATGAAAATTAATCTTCCGGGGCTTGAAGGAGGATATTCTGTAGAAAGCCTGGATTGGAGGGATTCAATTTTATATCGTGAAACGTGGAATGGAGAGGTGGGATTGAAGCCCGGAACTTATCTTATACTCAGTCCCGCATACGAAAAAAATGACAGCATTACATTCCAATCAAAACGCAAAATTGTGCTGAAGGATTCTATTCCGTTTCCTGAAGTCTCTAAAATTATTAACCTTCCACCGGCTTCAAAAAGTGAAAATGTAAATACCGAAAATGATGAAATTATACTGTTTGATGCTCTTCATGATTCAGACAGAATAAACTGGCAATGGCGACCTGGTTCAGGCCCTGACCTGGAAGATCCTGATTTTCCAAATTTCCATCTTCAGCTGAAAGGAATCCCACAAAAGGATGATGAAAATCCCAATGCCATTCCGGTAAATGATTACACCATCCACTGGTATGTGGCAGACAAGATCAAGGGAAAAGTAACTGCTCTAAAACATGCAAATCAGATCATCTTTAATGGGTATGCAACAGGAGATATGAAATTTCCAATCCAGATCTCGTTGATCATGAATGACGGTTCAGCGTTTGGAAGCCTCTTAACACTCGAACCCAATGCTGAACAGGATCAGTATATAGTATCGCTGGATCAATTTCAACGGATCAAACCAGTATTGATGCCAAGGCCTTATCCTACTTTTCTTCCTTATTACTCATATGCCGGCAAAGCCACAACACTGGACCTGTCGAAAGTCGAAGCAATGCAAATTTCAATTGGTCCCGGAATTCCCATCGAAGATGTACAAAAGACATTTGATTTGCGCATCAACAGCATATGGTTTGACTAAAATGAATTGTTAAGCGTAAGTTGCACCTACGCTTGTGCGTCAGCAAATTTCAGATTTGTGTGACGAAAACATTTCGCAAAACGGAGTTTTGCCGACACGAAAGCGTAGGTACAACCTACGCTTAACGATTTAACTTTTTAAATAGTTTTACTATGGAATTTACCTTTTTAAATAGTTTTACTATCATACGATCAGAAAGAGCTTTTTCGCAAAACAGAGCTTTGCAAACACTCCGATACTTCGACGAACGCTCAGTATAAACTGCGGCTCAGCCTACGCCCAACAATTCAAATTTTGATCGACTTTTTTAATACCCCCCTCTCGTATTCTTACTTTCTTACTGTCTTACTCTCTTACTGTCTTACTGTCTTACACTACCAGAACCTGATGTAAATCGCAACGATCAACAACATGATAATCGTGATCATGATGAGATGATTAGGAGCAACTTTATACATGGATCTGTCGACTTCGAGACCATGTGCCTGTGCCCTGCCCTTGCGATCAAGCAGACTGACAGTGATGATCAGCAAAGTAGTGAAGAAAAATACCCATCCCATCTGTACAAGGAAAGGAATTTCGTAGACACCATCAGCATTCATGTAAGCTGTATACAATAGTGTATCATGACCAGCTATGCCTGGCAAGAATCTATCCCACAGTACAGCCAGCATGACACCACCTATAATACCTGTCATGGCTGCTTTGGATGTAGTTTTTTTCCAGAAGAAACCAAAAAGGAAAACCGGGAAAATCGCAGGCGAAATATATCCTGTGTATTTCTGAATAAATTCAAATCCTCCTTTCCCTCCAATACCCAGCACATCATTCCAGTTGACACAGATAGCAATGATAAGTGAAACAACTACCATGATGCGTCCGGTCCAGACCATTCGCTTTTCTGTGGATTCGCGATTGATATATTTTTTATAAATATCCAGTGTATAGATCGTCGATATACTATTTGCTTTACCTGCAAGCGATGCAACAATGGCAGCCGTCAATGCAGCCATGGATAAACCACGTAAACCAGTTGGCAGAAAACCCAACACAGCCGAGTATGCATTGTCTTCTCTGAAAGCACCATTCGTCATCATTTGCTCCTGCAATTCGCCTTGCTGATAAAGCACATATGCAGCTATGCCAGGCAGCACCACTAATAATGGCATTAATAATTTCAAAAATGCTGCAAATAAAATACCTGTCCTTGCAGTTTTCAGATCAGCTCCCAGGGCCCGTTGTGTAATGTATTGGTTACAACCCCAATAATTGAGATTAGCTACCCACATTCCTGCTGCAAGCATCGCCATTCCCGGTAAGCTTGAATAATGATTGATCTCTGCAGGAGTAGAATTTGCATCCGGCTTCTTAAATATCATATCAAAATGATCCGGCGCCACTGTGAATAATTGTTTCAATCCGGCAAGTGCATCTGATCCCAAACCAAATTTTTCACTCACTACTGTCAAAGCGATATAAGATGTAATCAATCCACCTGCCAGCAATACCAATACCTGGATGACATCCGTATATCCGATCACTTTCATTCCACCAAGCGTGATCACGAGTGCGAACAATGCCAGGCCGATCATGATCAGGTGAAAGTTATCACCTCCCGTAAGATTATTGATAGCCAGCGTGCCGAGGTAAAGAATGGAAGTGAGATTGACAAAAATGTACAGGAATAGCCAAAAGATGGCCATGATCATCGCTACAGTCTCATTGTATCTTGTCTTAAGGAATTGCGGCATCGTGAAGATCCGGTTCTTGAGATATACCGGCATAAAAAACACAGCCACTATGATCAATGATACTGCTGCCAGCCACTCATAACTTGAAATCGCCAGACCAAGCCTGAAACCATTCCCGCTCATGCCAATAAATTGCTCTGCAGAAATATTGGAAGCGATCAGTGATGCACCGATGGCCCACCAGGTGAGCTGTCCTTCCGCCAGGAAAAACTGGGTAGATGAAGCCTGGGCTGATTTCTTGCGATTGTAGACCCAAAGGCCATAACCGGCTACAATGATGAAGTAAATAATGAAGACAATGTAGTCAGAGGTATGGAGAGATTGGTTCATCTACGCTGTTTTGAAGGATTTAATAAAAAGCAGAAGCGAATAATATGAATTTTATTTGGAATAGGCAAACGGTTGAGCATTCCATAAAAGATCCCTTAGCCCGATTCATGTATCTTTACTATTCATTCCATTTTCATTCAATCCGTACTTAATGATTTAATTTAAACGTCTTTTCATGAAGTTATCGATTTCCCTGCTTTTTATTACCTCTATCCTTCTGTCCAACAGAATTTTCGCACAAAATGTAAGCATCAGTAATGACAATTCTTTGCCTGATGCAAGTGCTTTACTTGATGTCATATCAACCACCAAAGGAACGCTTGTACCTCGTATGACCACAGCACAACGAACTGCTGATCACTCCTGCTGATGGGGCGAATACACATGCAAATAGTCAGAACATCACGATTAAACGAATTTATTAACATTCCTCACTTTGCTAAAGATAATTACATTGAAAAACCTTCATTTACTGATAGCCTGTTTTTCCTTCATGCAAACCCTTGCTGCACAAAACGTGGGCATCGGAAACCCTATGCCGGCTGAAAAGCTCGATGTCAATGGAAAAACAAAAACAACAAACTTCCAAATGACAAATGGTGCGGCAAATGGGTACATCCTTCAAACGGATGCAAATGGAAATGCCACATGGGTTGCTCCTCCATTTGGTAGTCTGCATGGAGGAGGGTTAATTCCGTTTTCAACGGGTATCATTCTTTCAGGAGCTGCTGTTGTTTCATTTGCACCTGTTTTGATGGGGTTTGGAAATCATACCGTAGAAATCATTGATTTTTCCGGGGAATCAACTATGCCACCTAATGCCGGTGGCTTTTCTTTTATCGTCCCGTTTAACGGTACTATTTCAAATTTATCCATCAGTGCAGATTTGCTTGTTGCTTCAGTTGCTTCAATAAATGTGACTCCCCTTGTTTATAATTTTACCTTATTCCGGTCAGCATCAAGTCCAAACAATGGCATAGCTCATCTCTCTACACCTTATGTGACAATACCATTTACCAGTACGTTGACTTTTGGAGGACCTGGAAATACACTTTTTGCGGGTACATTCTACAGTGCAACAAATATCAACACTGGTTCAATAGTCGTCACAGCAGGTGATCGGATTGGTGTCCGTATAAGGACGGCCCAGTCATCTGATCCTTCAGCAGCCGATATCACACAACTTTCGTTTAGTGCGAGCTTGTTTTATTCGTATTAATATTCAGAAATCTTACAGGGAACTGAATACTTCCTTTTTCGCTCGGAGTACATTGAGTAAACACGAAGGTCACGGAAAAACAAAACTCACTACTGACTAAAGATCACTCACTTTTTTATTGCCGCAAATTTTCGCTGATTAACGCAAATTAATTTCCTGTCACAGAATCTTATCGTAAAAGATACTGATCACTGAATACTGATCACTCCTTTTTTCGCACGGAGAAATTGAGAAAACACGGAGGTCACAGAAAACTACACGCACGCTTTTTCACGTCCCCCCTACTCTTCCTGCCACAAACTCAATCAATCCCACCGTTCGTGAGATGCCCTTTACAGGAACTGAACGCAAAAAACGAAGACCTTGAAAAAACTGTCGAAGAACTAATGAACAGGCTAAATGACCTGGATAGAAATTCAAATTCACTGCAGGACAATCCAGAAAATGAAAAACGGGCTGTTCAAAAACAATCCATTGTGCTCACAGGAATAGATGATCCTTATCTCGGACAAAATGTACCAAACCCCTTCGTAGATGAAACCCGGATCGACTATTATATCCCGGAATCTCTTTTCTGTGGAAATGAAAGTTGCCGGATAACATTCTATGACAGGCTTGGAAGGATCATCTATGAGTCCGCCATCTCCGCATCCGGCTATGGCACGATAAATGTCAGCACAAAAAATCTTGCGGAAGGTGTTTATACATATACTTTGCTCGTCAAAGGAAAAGTCATTGAAACAAAGAATATGGTATTTCAGAAATGATTTTCGATTTTCGATTAAAGAAAGAAAAAAAGTTGTCCGTAGTTTGAAACTACGGACAACTTTTTTTGTTTTTTAATCCACTCTAAATTAACTCTCACGTTTCACGCTTCACGTCTCACGAGAGTAAGCTAATCATTCACTACTGACTACTCACTACTCACTTCTTCGGTTCATTCAACTCTATCACATACCCATCCGGATCCGTGATATAGATCTGCCATGCTCCGTCAAAGCGTTGTTGTCGGTAATACGAGACTTCCTTTGATTTCAGAAATGCCTCTACCGGATCAGCATCAGGAATGGTAAACGCAAAGTGTGAGCCGTTTTTATCATTCACGTTTTGACAAACTTCATCCTTCCTTCCGGCCAGCAAATGCAATTCCTGCCCCGGACCGATCGTAAACCAGGCTCGAATATTTGTCAACTCCTCCGGAACCCTGAGCTGTTTTAATCCCACGATATCCCGGTAAAATGCAGCACTGGCATCCATATCCTTCACTGCAAGTCCAACATGGTTATACCCGGTGATCTGGATCTGTGCATATGCCGAAAGCGTAAAACATAAAAGCAAGAGAGTGACCGCTCCCCACTTGTAAATCCGGAGGCTCTTAATTTTCATTTTGAATCTATTGAGGTGAGTTCATCAGAAAGGAATATCCAATGTCATTCTTTCTGTCAGGAAAGATATGAAATCCCTGACTGGATATCCCGAAATTGTATAACAGTTTGATTACCTGATATTAACCATTAGGATTATAAAAGAAATCCAATATTTTATCAACCTCAAAATTATTTTCGTGTTATTCATATCAATATCCTTGCAATACCAGGATAAGATCATAAATCCCTTTAAACCTTAAATCCTGAAGATATGAAAGCGAAAGATTTGCTGCTCACATTGTCATTTATCGTCCCTTACTTTTACGTTCACACTCAAACGTTCACTTTTGATTTTGGTATCGATGATCAGATGTTTGAAGGAGGGGTCGCTGATTTCGGCGTAAATATGAGTAATCAACACGAATTCACTTTCGAAAACAGGCCATATCAACTGCCGCTTGATACTACGCGTTTAGCCCAATTCATAAGCGGTATCAATCCGAGTGATGACCTGTTTATGTATATGAAAAGGAATATCACAGGACTACTTCCCAATACAACCTATCATACCACTTTCGTAGTTGAATTCGCTTCTCCTTATCCTACGAATGCGTTTGGTGTAGGTGGTCCGCCGGGAGAAGGCGTTACGATGAAAGCAGGCCTCACGCTCATCGAACCTGATACGATGATTGTGAATATGAGCGGACCCTTTGTAGTCATGAATATTGATAAAGGAAACCAATCCTCACCCGGACCAGACATGGATACCATCGGGCATGTAGGCGTAAATGATACAACGACGGTTTGGGCAATGAAAACGAATGATAATCTAAATCATCCATTTACATTTACGACAGATGCTTCCGGATCAGCATGGTTTATCCTTGGTACGGATTCAGGCTTTGAATCGAAAACGGAATTGTTCATTTCCAAAATAACAGTTGATTTTACAATCGTGACGAGTGTTGAGGTTGGCCTGAAAGCTGATAATATTTCTGTTTATCCAAATCCATCTTCCGGATCAATTCATATAAGCTCAAATGCAGGTGATTTTAATATGATTCAGGTATATGATAATTCCGGGCGTTTGTTCAGATCGTATCAAATGAAGAGCAGTGAAGCAACATTTAATTTGCCCAGGTCGAATTATTTAATAAAAATAATAACAGGGAATTCTACTGTGGTGAAGAGAGTTGTTGTTCAGTAAAAAAGCAGGAAGCATGGAGCATGGAGCATGGAAAATAAAAAAATAAATGCCAGGCGTCGGTCAGCAATACAAACCAAATCACCGTCCAAAGAAATAATTAAGCAATGCTAGGCGTCGGTTGACCGACGTCTTGGTGGGTTTAAAGCTGCGCTTTGATTGATGATGGCTTGTAACTCAAAGCACAGCTTTGAAAACACCAGAACGTCGGTCAACCGACGCTCAGCATATTGTCAACCGACGCTCAGCATATTGTCAACCGACGCTCAGCAGTTAAGATTTATTCTGTAGTGAAAAACAAATTATAATTTTTTACAGCTTTTTTCACTTCACTTAATTGCTTTTTTGTAAGATGTTCGAGAGCCTGTATTTGAATTTCATTGTTATTCTTTCCTGTAGGACGATTCCAGCTACCCCCGAAATAACCATTTACACAAATGGCGTGGATGAAATAAGGTTGTTTCGTTTTTTGGTCGCTTAATGCTTTCGGGTGATTGTAAATCGATCTGTCTTTGTAGCTTATCCCGTATTCATCATAATCCGGAAAGAGAAATGTAGTATTCAGCTTGTTGATGTCTTTCAGGGGTTGATCAAAAAAGAAAAATTCCTTTCCATCAATGTTTTCGCTTGTAATTTTTTTTCCCAGTGAGGACAATCCTTCTTTGGCTTCTTTTACGGTAAGACCAGACCACCAGGTATAATCCTGGATCATGGCAGGTCCTCTTGTTTTAAAATATATGCTTGTCAGCTTATGTAAGGCCTCATCCTTTTTAAGTGTTGAGACTTGTGGAGTTTTTTCATCCATGAGTGCATACGTAAATTGTTTTCCTTTCCTGGGACCACTACAGATCAAACCTTCGAGCTCCGCATTCATCATGATCAGGCTAAGACGCAGGTCATCTGTATTTATTTTCGCTTTTTTGAATTCTTCATTCAGCTCATTCCTGGTCAGATAATGATGATCACGTAAAGATTTCACCATGATCGCGTTGCACTTTTTAAATATCTTCTGATCAAGCTCATTATTCCGATAATAGCTTGCATTGAAAGCCTGTACACGTGGCGAAGTAAGTGCCTGCATCCACTTGATATCAGCAGGAGCTACAAAATGCCAAGTAGGGCGAAGCATGTGCGTTCGAAGAATCCTTCCTTCATTAAATGCCTTTTCAATGTCTGCTTCTTTTGATCCGGGCAGGCGCAATCCAATTGCCCATTTTGCCATTGCCCAATCCTGGGATTGCATGGCACCGAGATGGGAAACAATTTCTTGAGGCGAGGTAAAAGTTGTTTCCGCTATTTGTTGATTAAGCAACCTGTGCGCGATGATTTCCTTGAAAGTCATGGGACAATTTTACGAAGATGTGATTAGATTATTAACTTCGCGTGCCTTCTCCCACGGTTTCATGTAGCCTTATTTGCGCATGAAAAGCCTTTTTCTCCCTCTCTTCTTTCTCCTCAGCATTGTAAATGTCCTTCCTTTGACCCTATACTTCGACCTGCTAAGCACTTCCTAATGCTATAGCTCAAAACCCATCCCCTGAAGGGGATTTTTAATATCCATTTCCGAACATTTGAAATGACCTTCGGGACACTTATTGTATCCATGTAAGCCACAAGGTCTGCAATATAATTTATAATCAATTTCTGCAATGTTCGAATTATCAGATAAAGGACCAAATCCAAATGCAGGAATCGTAGAACAAAAGAATGCAGTCACCGGCGCATTCATAGCTGACGCAAAATGGAGAGGGGCTGAATCATTTACGTAATTCATTTTTGCATTCTTCATTAAAGCAGCTGATTCGAGAAATGACAATTTACCCGCGAGATTGAGGACTGACGACTGACGATTAATGATTGACGATTTTATGTCATCACATAGATCGAAATCTGATTTAGCCCCAAGCAAGAAAATAGTGAATTGTGCAGGTATCAAATTAATGAGTTCAATCCATTTGTGTGCAGGAAATTGTTTTGTAAACCATACGGATGCAGGTGCTATGCAAACATACTCTTTTGTACCAGATACTTTTTTATAGTCTTCTAGGGTTGGATACAATTTAGGCCTTGCAAATTTTTCATCCGTCAGGTCTGCAATGAGAGCATGGTTTCGTTCCACTTCGTGCTTTCCATCCCTGGTGGCGGCAATGGTATGTTTAATTTTTTTCGAAAAGAAAATGGATAATGGATTCTTGTCGAATCCAATCGTGTGCTTAGCTCCTGACAGTGCTGTGATCAAACCCGTTGTAAAAAACCGCTGGACATTGATGACACAATCATATTCCTGTTCCCGGATGAACCTGATCATGTAGCGCAGGTTCTTATACTTTTTTTGTTTTTTATCAAAAATCAGAACCCGGTTAACAAAAGGATGATTGAACAATAATGTTTCATTTCCTTTCCGCAAAAGAAAATCGATTGAACTATCCGGGTAATGCTGATGCAGTTTTTCAACAAGAGATGTTGCAAGAACAACATCACCGATGAAAGCAGTTTGAATGATGAGAAACTTCAGGGGATTTACGATTTACGAATGACGAATTACTATGCTTGCTGATGAGGTCGAAGTGCTGAAAGGTCACAAATCTTAAATTTTCTTAAAAGATCCGCGTCCTCATTTTTTGCCTATTGTTAGTTACTAATTGTTTCTTCGCCGCAAATTTCGCTAATTAACGCAAATTATTTCTTAAATACCGTCTATGGAACAATCAATTTCTTTAGAAATGTCTTGTCATCGGAAGAAACAGTAATAAAATAAACACCCGCTGGCAAATCCACCCCTATTTGAATTAAGTCTTCATTTGTAAAATGGTTTGAATAGATTTTTATTCCTAAATGATCTACCAAAGTGATGTCAATGTCTCTATACGATTGATGAAGGTCTATATAAAATGAATTCTCTGCCGGATTAGGATAAACGGAAACGGTTAGCAATGTATCCATTTCTTTAATCGCCGTCATAACGAATGCAAAACACGCTGAGGTATCTGAACAGATGATACCACTTCCAGTCAATGCATAGTTGCCGTTAGCAACAGGTGTGAATTCATTTCCCTGGCCTACGATGCTAAAATCATGATCGCAATCTAGCCAGTAAAAATTACCTGCGCCTCCGCTTCCAATGAGTGTATTTCCCTGTTGAGTGACGACGAGTCCAAGATCTGAAATGGTCAGGTGAATGGTGATAATGCTGTCACAACCCGCTTTATTCTCAATCGTATCCTGATACGTGCCGGATTCATTCAATACATGATTTCCACTTGGGGAAAAATAAGGCCCGCACGAAAACAGTGTAAATTCGCCATATGATTCAAGACATTGCCTCCAACGCGAATAGTAAACATCCAGAAGACCTCTTGACACCAGGCTGTCAGTAGGGCTATTGCCAGGATTAAACCCTGCAGTTTTATTAAAAGTGCCAGTCATGAATATTTCATCCACAGCACCTATTTCTATTCCGTATCCAACATCTGCATCCAATCCACCTAATGTATGCGCCCATCCAAAACTTCCATCCGGATGCAGCTTTACAACGAATGCATCATCCTCATCATTGACTCCGGTTGATGTCAGATAATACGTACCAGGTCCTGGATCAAAATCAATCGTCTCAGCATAAAAGCCAGTAATATAAATTCCTCCGTTTCGATCCAGTACAATACCATTCCCCTGTTCATAACTAATACCCCCTAACGGAACTGCCCATACGAATTGACCCTCAGGATCCATTTTCAAAACAAAAATGTCCCGCAGGATAGCTGAGTGAATTTCTACTGAATCACCGGGATCAAAATCAAGATCACCGGAAAAATGACCTGTCATGAATAGATATCCTTTATGATCAATAGCCAGGTCCCATGGATAATTATCATTATCATTTCCCATATGACGCACCCATAAAATGTTTCCAGCGGGGTCCATTTTCATTACATAAATATCCCAGAAGCCTGTAGCCTGTAGGATCATTGAATCCCCTTGAGGATTAAAATCACGGCGATCATCAAATGCACCACCGATGTAGATATTTTTATCCTTATCAGTTACAATACCGCTTATGCTTCCATTGAAAGTTCCGGTGGTATGTCTTGCCCAGATAAAATCTCCGTCTGAAGAATATTTTACCATAAACATATCTGCAAGACCGAGAGTAGAAAAAATACTTTGGTTTGGGCCCGGATCAAAATCGCTGGTCCCTGAAAAAACACCTCCGGCAATAATATTTCCATTTGCATCTAAGGACATGCGTTGTGCATACTCCTGGCCATTTCCTCCTACGCTGACGGCCCAAATAAAATTCCCATTCAGATCCAATTTCAAAACATAGGAATCATCCGAATTCGAGGAAGTAGACAGGTTATGCTGATTAGGACCCGGATCAAAATCACAAGTCCCATCATAATAGCCATACACATAAATAAATCCGGTGGAATCATACACAATATCCCTGGCGTATTGATAAATATCTCCGGTCAGCTGTTTGACCCAAAGAAATTTTCCTGTGGAATCAAATTTTGTGATGAAGGTATTGACAAGAAATCCAGGGCCACCGGAAGTAAGCGAAGTATTGCCCGGTCCGGGATCAAAATCTATCGTGCCGGAAAAAGATCCGGTTGTGTACATATTGGAATGCTCATCAATGGCGATGTAAGATTCGAAATCATTTGCGCTATTGCCATGACTGAATGACCACGCATGCGATTGAGCATGTATCGATGAGGTACTTCCTGCGATCAGGAGGAGGATTGAAGTGATGTGTTTAGGTACCATTTCAAGTTACTATTTTTGGATCAGAAGTTAGTAACAAAATAGTGAATATCCTATAGATTTCAACTATCTGAATGTATATCAAAATCATGGTTTTCCTGAGTGTTCATTTTTGTTTACAAAAAGAATGTGGTTCTAACTAATAGAATATTACTCAAGTAGCTAAATAAAATATGCTTTTACAAAAACAAAGCAACCGCTAAAAACAATTTGCATGATATTAAATTTACTAACTTTATAAATAATGATTGGAAGCTCCATGCTTTGATAGTTCAAAATAATTAGTCACGATAGGATAGCTTTTACAAAAAATCCAAATTTATCTTTTAAAATACTCACAGAAGCATTATAACTATTTAAGAATAAATAACTAAATTTTGTCAGATTGTTATTAAAATAACTAACAATATCATCAAAATCATCAATAATATCAGATTCTTGAATGATAATAGACTCCATAATACCTTTATTTTTAGAGATAATTTCCAAATTCTCTCTAACTAATTTAACAGAAATGTCAAAATTAATCGAAACTAGGTACACAAATTCATCTTGAATGTTACTCTGACTTGAAGGAATTTTTTCTTGCGCATAAATTCTAATAAAATTTTTGCATAATTCATCAAATTGCACTATTTTATCTTGAACAATCATCAATTTAATCTTACGTGTAAAATTATACATTGTGATAAGATCCGCTTTATTTAATATTAAAAGAATTGGTTTATTTTTTCCCCAATTTTTTATATCAAAATTGCTTTCAACAATATGTTGCCAAGCAGCTTGAAATGAGGTTGTAATATCAGAAACGTAATAATTTTTCCCATCAATTCTGTCAATTAGATACTTTCCTAAATCTATCACAAAGACAAATGAATCCGCATCCTTTACCCACCTAAAATATGGAGTTCTATGAAGCCATTGTCCATAATTATTTACAAATTCCTCAGTATTTTCACCTGGAAAATCACCAAATTCTACTTTAAAATGCTTTTTAATAAAAGTTTGACTCTTTAAAATTTGGGTACGATAAGCAAAAACATCTTGATCAGTTGTTGGAGCAATTTTTTGAAATTTTCTAATTTTATTTATACCCTCTGATACTCTTTCAATTGAGGTAGAACCTTCAATTCTAGCCGTGTAATTTGCAATTCTAGCATTAAGAATTTGATTGAATAACGTAAAAAGAAGAGTTGTCTTACCCGATTGAGGAAAACCAATTATTCCTACCGTTTTAGTAATTTTTTGGTTATATAAATATTTCCAAAAAAGGAAGGAATTTACTCCAACTACTACTGAAGCTAAAATAGTTGCTGTTACTACTGGATTAATACTGAAGCTATCCTTTAAATCAAAAATACCTCCAATTAAAGCTGTTACGCCCAATAATAAAACAAAAGCAGAAGATAACTCTCTAATATCTATTTTCATTGAACTTTGAATTTAAATCTTCTTTGTATATCAATTACTAAGAATAATGTGATTACTAAAATAATTAAACCAAGTAAATTAAATAGATTAATAAATGAATCTAAATGTTCCATATTATCTAAAATAGATAGTCTGTCAAATCCAATTAATAATCCCCATATAACAAAACACAAAATATAAATGATTCTAAATTGTGAAATTGGATCTTTGTCTTCAAGAGGATCAGATGGAATTATTGGCTTATAGTTCCTTATATTTTGTTCCATTAAAACTGAAATTAACGCTATAGCGAAAAATAATTTAATAAAATCAAAATTATCATAAATTGCTGGCATTAAATTATACGTAACCTCAAGAACTTTAATATTAAATAAGAAATTAACTAGACCGCTAAATAAAAATGGAAATATTGGTATAAGGAAGTAAATTATCAACCAAGCTAACGTTTTTCTCATAATTAGTTATAATTAATTATTCATTTATTAAAAAGAATTACTAAATAAATATCTTAAATTTTTATTAGATTAATATTTGTTAAATTAAAAATACTCCTTATTTCTGAATATTATTAATAAATAAATTAGTACTACATCAAAGGTATCATAAAAAATGTTCTCTAATAAGATAATTCAGGTAAGTATATTAAAACCTCAAGGTTTAAAGTAAATCTTTTAGTGTCTCGGCTTCCTTGTTTTACCTCTAAGTCCCCTATGCTTTGACCTTCTCTACTCAACCTCTTCCTACAGCTCAGCATCCAGGGGACTTTCAATTCTCTCATCATCCTTAACTTTATAATGTCTTGGCTTTCTTGTTTTCAGCGCATCTTCCGGCTCCGGCACCCAATGATGCAAACCACCTGCTAAGGGATCATTGAATGTGGTTGGAATATTTCCTGCATCCGTTCTGTCTGCCCATGTTTGTGTTTCGGTACCATCATCACGGCGGACCATAGTGATGCATTCTTCAACAGGACATACCAGCGAACATAAATTACAACCGACACAATTTTCTTCAATAATTTCAGGAATACGATCAGACAAGTCCGCTGATAAACCAATTGCCTGGTGTGCTCCATCTTCACATGCAGTATAGCACAATTGGCAACCAATGCATTTCTCAGGATTGATGCTGGCTACCACTTTATATTTCAGATTGAGGTCTTCCCAATGTTTTATGTTTGGCAATGCGAGGCCACGCATTTGATCGATAGTCTGAAATCCTTTTTCATCCATATATCGTTCAAGTCCGTCTGTCATCTCGCGGATGATACCAAAACCATAATGCATCACCGCAGTACAAACCTGCACATTGGTTGCACCCAACAGTATAAATTCGACTGCATCACGCCAGTTTTCAATTCCACCAATTCCTGAAATCGGAATATTGACATTCGGATGTTGTGCACAGTTCTTCACCATGTTCATCGCGATCGGTTTTACTGCAGGACCGCAGTATCCTCCATTCGTGCTCTTACCATCGACTACAGGATAGGGAACGAAATTGTCGATGTCTACACCCACTAAGCTCTGAATAGTATTGATCAATGAAATCGCATCACCACCGCCTTCCACTGCTGCGACAGCAGGACGTGTAACATCTGTAATATTTGGTGTAAGCTTGACAATAACAGGAATAGTAGCCACTTCTTTCACCCAACTCACTATTGTCTTTAACACTTTTGGTTCCTGTCCTACTGCACTGCCCATGCCTCGTTCGCACATGCCGTGAGGACAACCGAAATTTAGTTCTACTCCGTCCGCACCAGCATCAGTCACCTGGCGCATGATGTCATGCCATTGTTCTTTCGTCTCAACCATCAATGAAGCAATGACGGCATGATCCGGGAATCGTTTTTTTACTTCGGAGATCTCGCGAAGATTATCTCTTAAAGGCCTGTCAGTGATCAATTCGATATTGTTGAAACCGATCATGCGGTTGTTGCGATAGTTTACTGAACCGTACCGGGACGAAACATTTACAACAGGAACACCCAGTGTTTTCCATACGGCACCGCCCCACCCTGCCTCGAATGCTTTCATCACCTGGTACCCGCTGTTAGTAGGTGGTGCTGAAGCAAGCCAGAATGGATTAGGAGATATTATGCCGGCGAAATTGGATTTGAGGTTAGCCATTAAGGAGGTTTATAGCGTTTATGAAGTTTATGGAGTTTATACGTCTATTAAATTGCTCAAACAAGTTAATCTTTTTTCTCCTTGTCGGGGAGCCTGATAAGATTTCCATCATTATCTTCTTTGAACATAATTGTTGCATTAGGATTTGGCTTAAACCCCTCAGGGTCATTGATCTTTATTTCATTTGCCTTAATAATAACGCCGCTGTTGAAATAATCATAAGGATAAATACTATCACAGGCTGTATACATAATATTCATGAAGTAAGCCCTTTGACACATAGCGTCAATACTACTTAATATCGAAATTCGATCATAAAAATCTTTCACTTCACATGGAGGACAATCATAGATATAATTACTTTTTCTTTCGCAAAGAACACGTATACATTTTCCTTTTGACAATTTAATTGGCTTTGTTCCAAGTGTCATAGGGACAAACCAAGTATTGGTATGATGTGCAGAAATCTGGATTGATCCATTCAGCCTTTGGACACTAACTTCTGTCTCAAGGAACACAGACATCTCTGTCAGGCCAGAAGCAATTTTTTGCCGATCCCTTATTGCGAACAGAGTATCTCCTTTGTAATGAAGATTAATACTATTTTGAATATTAAAGATTTGAGACTTAAAATTCTTATTCTTATTTTCTTTTTCATTTTGCGCAAAAAGCGAAAGGCAAATGCTCACTGAAATAAAATATACGAATGACAATCTGAGCATAATTTATATCTTAAACTCTAACGGTTAAGAACCTAACCATCACCTCACCTAAAGATCTCAACTCTTACTCAACCCGTAAACCTCACTATCAATCAATATTTCTGGAGCCAGGAAATAATCCCCTTCGCCGCCTTCTTCCCATCAGCCACAGCATTCACCACTTCCTGACCACCACTCACAGCATCACCGGCAGCAAAGTATTTTTTATTCGTCGTCTGAAAAACCTCATTGACCTGGATCGTTCCATTCGGATTTGTTCCTATGCCTCCAATATGATTAAGGAAAGAAGTTTGCTTTGATTGACCGGTTGCTTTTATTACCATGTCACATTCTTCAACGAATTCGCTTCCCGGGATATTAGATACCTGTCCATTCTCAGTAATCGTACGGATAAAACGTACACCGCTCACGTCTGACGTCTCACGTCTCCCGATTTCGACAGGCGAGACGTTGAATATCCCTTTCACCCCAACACTTTTCGCAAGATCGTATTCAAAATCATATGCTCCCATTTCTTCTTTACTTCGCCGATAAGCAAGGATGACGGATTCTGCACCCATTCGTGCACATTCGCTTGCGGCATCCATGGCCGTATTTCCACCACCCAATACAATTACCTTTTTTGGTACATTGACAAAATGATGATGAATTTTTAGTTCTTCTATAAATTCAACAGCACCATATACATTATCAAGATCCTCTCCCGGAATATTCAGTTCTGCTGTTTTTCCTAAACCGACACCCAGGAATATAGCATCATAATTTCGCTGCAGCTGATCGATATCCTCCTTTGCTAAAATCGTTGTGTTATGAAAAAGACGATACCCGAATTGCTTTTCGAGATACGCCATTTCATCCAGCACATCTTCATTTGATATTTTGTAGGGAGCAACTCCATGCATGGTAAGTCCCGAAGGCATTGATTTGGAATCAAAAATATCCACTTCGAATCCATGCAGCCTCAACTCACATGCACAACTGATCCCGGCAGGGCCAGCACCGATGACAGCTACTTTCTTTCCATTTTCAGGTGCAAGGGTATAAAACATTTTTTCTGCTACAATAGCCTTGTCCGTTGCGTAGGATTGCAACCTCCCGATTTCAATAGGCTTTACATCTGAATGATTGTATACACATGCTCCCTCACATAACACTTCTGTCGGGCAAACCTTTCCACAAGCATGCCCGAAATAATTGGAATCAAAAATAGTTTTAGCTGCTCCGAAAATATTCTCCGAATTAATCTGCCTGATAAAAAGAGGAATATCAATCCCTGTAGGGCATGCATTGACACAAGGTGCATCATAACAAAACAGGCAACGCGAACTTTCGTAATACGCTTCCGTCTCATTCATCAATGGCTTTATCTGCGCGAAATTCGATTCGAAATCAGCTTCTGTGGAGGGAGGTTTAAATTCAGACATTATCTTATTTACGATTGACGAATGACTATTTCTTTTTTACAGAAGATTTCTTAAACGCTGATTCATAGGTTGCGATCCAGTCTTTCACTGTCATTTTATTCATCAGTTCGCCAAACAATTTGAAAGGGATCTTGTCCGGCTTTGTAAACCGGATACAGCTCTTTCCCATGTCCAGTTTTGCATCCGTATGTTTCGGATATTCAGTAGTGAACCATTTCAACAATTCCGGATCGGCATACATACCCATGTGGTAAAACGCAATGAAATTCTTCTGACTTGCAAATCCTGCAAATGGCAATGGATCGGTTGGCTTACAATGATAACCTGCGGGATAAAGAGAATGCGGAACCACATACCCCATCATTCCATACCCCATGGTTTCTTTAAAACCTTTTGGCAGATTTTTTAATACTTCTTTGCGCAATTTTGTCATTGCAACCTTACGGTCTTCCGGTAATTCCGCAATGTACTCATCCGGTGTTTTTGCTTTTGATTGCATGTTTTACGTTTTTTAATCTGGAATTATCTCAGTCTCATGCCTCTCACAACTCAACAAGCTTTCCATATGTTTCCGGACGCCGGTCCCTGAAGAATTGCCAAACATTTCTTACTTCTTCAATCATGTCAAGATCAAACTCAGCGACAAGGAGCTCATCATTATCTTCTGATGCCTGTGCGAAGATCTGTCCACGCGGATCAACGAAATAAGATGAACCATAAAATTTTCCGACGTTCCATGGCTTTTCATATCCTACCCTGTTGATGCATCCCATGAAATATCCATTTGCTGCTGCGTGTGCAGGTTGCTCAAGCTTCCATAGATATTGAGAAAGGCCGGCAACAGTGGCTGATGGGTTATAAACTATCTCAGCACCATTCAATCCGAGGACTCTTGCACCATCCGGGAAGTGACGATCATAACAGATATATACACCGACTTTAGCATAGCGTGTCTGAAAAACAGGGTAGCCGAGATTGCCTGGCTTGAAGAAGAACTTTTCCCAGAAGCCTGACGTATGTGGAATATGATTTTTGCGATATTTTCCTAAGTAAGTGCCATCAGCATCGATCACTGCTGCTGTATTATAAAGTACTCCGGGTTGTTCTTTTTCATAGACAGGGACGATGATCACCATATTATACTTCTTCGCGTATTCCTGCATGATCTCTGTTGTCGGACCGGGGACAGACTCTGCGCTAGCATACCAGTCCTTGTCCTGTCCCGGGCAGAAATACGGTGTATTGAATATCTCCTGCAGACACAGGATCTGGACTCCCTGGCGGCCTGCATCCTCAATGAAGGGAATGTGTTTCTGCACCATGGCATCCACTATTTCCTGAATGGTCCCCTCTCCTTCGGTCTTTGGAAGCGACATTTGGATAAGGCCTGATTTGATGATACGTGGCATTTTTGAGATTTGTGTAGAGTAAGGTAAAAAGAGGACGCGGATTTATTAGGAAAAATTAAGATTAATTATGATCTGATTTTAGCTAGCACATTGTTATTCTATTCTAAGGCAACGATCTGTAATCCTTGCTTTCATTTGAAAACACTTTTCTTTTAAATTCCGGTTTGGGTCCAAAATTGAGCAGTAGCCCAACTTCTATCACAGTTCCGTTCATATAATTTAGTAATTGAGCCTCATCTTTAATGATGAGAGCTGTTGACGCTTTTAATTCTACCATGATCAGATTTGAAACTAAAATATCTGCATCATAATAACCTACTACCTGGTCATCGTAATATACAATAACTGCTTTCTCAGCCTCACATTCCAGGCCTAGCTTTCTCAGCTCAATCATCATGGCATTCTGATAAACCTTTTCCAGAAATCCATATCCCAAAGTGTTGTACACTTTGAAGAATGCCTTTAATATCAAAGCAGTAATATCCGAGTGGAGATTATTCTTGTTCATAACTGGTGAGCTTGAAACCTAAAATAAAAAACCAAATCTAAGGGCAAATCATCCAAAAAAGCAATATCAAATCATATTTTGTCTTAATTTTTCTTAATAAATCCGCGTCCTCTTTTTTAAATAATCCCAGTGACTTTATTCCTCCGTATAAACTTCCCATACCCTTTTTGAATTCTCACTTCTCCATTGTCGACAGCTACCTGTCCGCGCAAGATTGTAGTCATGCATTTTCCTTTCAGATTCCATCCTTCATATGCCGAGTAGTCAACATTCATATGATGTGTATCAGCTGATAGTACATGATCTTTATCAGGATTGAATATCACAAGGTCAGCATCACTTCCCACTGCAATACATCCTTTGCGAGGAAACATGCCGAATATTTTTGCAGCATTTGTAGAGGTGACTTCGACATATTTATTCAATGTGATCCTTCCTTTTTGTACACCTTCACTGAACAGTAACTCCATCCTGTTTTCAATACCGGGATGACCATTTGGAATTTTTGAAAAATCATTCTCCCCCATGAGCTTTTGATCCCACATGAATGGACAATGATCAGTGGCAACAACCTGCACAGTGCCCTGGTTTATTCCTGCCCATAAAGTTTCCTGGTCTTTTTTCTGACGTAAGGGAGGGCTCATCACCCATTTCGCGCCTTCGAAATTTCTTTCATACAGTGAAGCATCAAGGATCAGGTATTGAATACAGGTTTCTGCATATACTTTTTGGTTTCGGCGCTCAATATCGCGGATGTGATTCAATGCTCCTTCACAAGTCATGTGTACTACATATGCTGTGACGCCTGTATAATTGGCCATGTCAGCAAAACGGCCTGTTGCTTCTGCTTCAGTAATTTCAGGTTGTGATAAGTAATGATAAAGTGGAGATAGCTTTCCTTCATCTCTATGTTTAGCGATAAGAAAATCAATCATGTCACCATTCGTTGCATGTACGGTGACCATGCCTCCACATTTTTTTACTTCCTGCATCAAGCCGACCATCTGCCTGTCGTCAATCATCAACGCACCTTTATAGGCCATAAATGTTTTGAATGAAGTAATCCCTTCTTCTTCCACCATTTGCACTACTTCTTTTTTTGTGTCTTCATTAAAATCCGTGACGGCCATGTGAAAGGAATAATCTCCATAGCAGTTTCCATTCGAACGGGATTGCCATTGCTCGAGAGCATGGTGAAGGGATTTCCCCTGAGTCTGCAGAATAAAATCAATGACCATGGTGGTTCCGCCATGTAATGCAGCCAGCGTGCCTGTTTCATAATTGTCACTGCTGTATGTTCCCATAAACGGCATATCAAGATGGACATGGGGATCAATACCACCGGGAAATATCATCAATCCTTTTGCATCGATGGTTTCATCTGCTGTCATATTGAGATTTTTACCGATGGCAGATATCTCTTCACCTTCGATGAAGATGTCTCCATGGTAGTCTTCGGAGCTGGTGATGATGCGGCCGTTTTTAATTAAGATACTCATTTTGGAATTTGGATTTGTGATTCAAAAAAAGAGGACGCGGATTTATTAGGAAAAGATATGATTTATTAAGATTTGATTTGGCTTGATTTTTAGTGATTGTTGTTAGAAATAATTTTTCTGACCTATTGAAAAAAAATCGAACCACATAGACACATAGTGCACATAGGAAGTCACATAGAAAAATTAAAACTCACGATTCACGACTCACGACTCACGATTCACAGTTCTCCTATGTCTTCATACCACAGTTCCGGATGCTCTGAAATAAAAGCACGCATCATTTGCTTGCATTCTTCGGATTCTAAATTGATGACTTCTACGCCATGCGATTCCATGAAGGCTTTGGCACCGCTGAAAGTCTCATCTTCTCCGGCATAAACTTTTTTAATGCCAAACTGGACAACAGCACCTGCACAGAGATAACAAGGCATTAAAGTTGAATAAAGAACTGTATCCCTGTAATTCCCCACTCTCCCTGCATTGCGAAGGCAGTCTATCTCGGCATGGGTAACCGGATCTCCATCCTGAACACGTTTGTTGTGTCCTTTCCCGATGATCGCGCCTTCTCTTACTAAGACTGAACCAATCGGAATCCCTCCTTCGGATCTGCCTTGTTTCGCTTCATCAATTGCAGCCTGTAAAAACTCATCCATCTGTATTTCTTTTCATTAGCAATAAATATAAAACAAATGACACCGCGAATCCCACAAACCAGGCATAATGATACAGAGACGAAATAAAAACCGGAATATAAGCTGCAGGCACAACGTGAATGGTCACAAGAAATCCCGGCACATTAGGTAAAATACCTGCAAGTAAAGCGATGAGTGCCGCATAATTCACCCCGTTTTTATACGAATACATTCCATTCGGCTGATAAAGCTCATCTGCTTTCAATTCTTTTTTCCGGATAAAAAAATAATCTGCGATCATAATTCCACCGATAGGCCCGAGTAAGCTTGAATATGCTATCAACCAGGTGAAAATATAACCGTTCGGATCTGCAATCAATTTCCATGGAAAAATAATTATTCCCAATATCCCGGTGATAAAACCTCCTGTACGAAAATTAATTTTTGAGGGTGATAAATTTGCAAAATCATTTGCAGGGCTGACAATATTTGCAGCAATGTTAGTCGCCAATGTAGAAATAGCTACTGCAATCATCGCGATGCTCACTAATAATTTGCTTTCAAATTTTCCTGCAAGTACAATTGGATCCCAGATCGTTTCTCCATAGATGATGAATGTTGCAGATGTCACTACCACACCAATAAAAGAAAACAAAGTCATGGATGATGGCAATCCAATAGCCTGCCCGGTGATCTGTGCTTTCTGACTTTTCGCATAACGCGTGAAGTCAGGAATATTGAGCGATAATGTTGCCCAGAAACCCACCATACCTGTAAGTGCCGGAAAAAAGAAATTCCAGAATTGAGCACTTGAACTAAATTTAGAAGGTTGTGCTAATATCGGTCCCAGTCCATGACCTGCATTTATAGCCCAAAATAAAAGTGCGAGTGCGGCAACCGGAAGGAAAATAGCTTTAAAGACCAATAATTTTCTAATGCTTTCAACACCGAGATAAACGACAAGCATATTGATCAGCCAAAACATAAAAAATGTGATAGCAGGTCCTGTTTTCAATCCCCATGATTCAGGAAATATTTGTGCTAAATTTTCCAATCCGGGGATCCACATCCTCAGCATTTGATACAATGCAAAACCTCCTATCCAGGTCTGTATACCAAACCAACCACAAGCTACGATGGCGCGAAGTATTGCCGGCAGATTTGCAAGCCTTGTTCCGAAACTTGCACGAGCTAATACCGGAAATGGAATACCATATTTTGCACCTCCATGTCCATTGAGGATCATAGGCACAAGCACAATAGTATTTCCAAGAAATATCGTGAGGATCGCCTGCCACCAGTTCATTCCACCTTCAATCAATGAGCTCGCCAGCATGTATGTCGGGATACAGAGACTCATGGAGATCCAGAGAGCGGTGTAGTTCCAGGTGTTCCACGTCCTTTTTTCGATAGGAACCGGTGCGAGATCTTCGGAATAGAGACTTGAGTCGGTCATGTGTCGAAGATATTACAATTGAGTTCAATTTGTTGTCGCGTTTTCGATGCAGGATAAATAGATGCCGGACGTTAGACGCAATTACACGTTTTACGGAACGAGTTGGTTTCCAACGTTCGATTTACAATTTAGAAATGTGTCAAGTGTGCCATGAGTCCAGCATCCAACTTCCTTTTATCCAACATCCAACAATTGAATTCATCTTTGTACTCATTGACAAAAATGTGTCTAGAGTCTGGCATCCGGCATCCCTTTATCCAGCATCCAAAAAGACACCTCACATGCGGAAGCCTGTTATCTTTACATATCAACTAAATCCAACAATGAATACAGAAACCCAAACGGACCGGCAAACCATCCTCCAGGACAACTTCGACTACACCCTCTTCTCCTGGAGCAAACAATCCGGACTCAATCCAATAGCTGTCAAATATGCCGAAGGTGTATATCTCCATGACTATGACGGAAAACGATATCTCGACTTTTCATCCGGATTGATGAATGTGAATATTGGTCATGGCAATCAGCGTGTGACGCGTGCTGTCACTGATCAAATGCAACAAGTGAGCTTTGTGACACCATCATGCGTAACGGAAGTAAGAGGATTGCTAGGAAAAAAATTGGCAGAGATAACTCCGGGGAACCTGACGAAAACTTTTTTCACAGTTTGCGGTGCGAGTGCTATAGAAAATGCAATTAAGCTTGCAAGGCTCTATACAGGAAAACATAAAATCATAGCCCGGTACCGCGCGTTTCATGGAGCTTCTTATGGTGCAATGACTGCCGGTGGTGATCCACGAAAGCTGCCATCGGATGCGCAACAGGTTCCGAATATTGTACATGTGGAAGATCCATATTGTTATCGATGTCCCTGGGGCAAAGAAATATCATGGTGTCAACGTGAATGCGTCAGTCATATCGAACGTGTCATCCAATTTGAAGGCCCTGATAATATTGCAGCCATATTGATGGAAGGCGAAAGCGGATCTTCAGGTTGCATTAAATATCCTCCTGATTATTTGCAAAAGGTCCGGGCCCTGTGTGATAAATATAATATCCTGCTCATTGCAGATGAAGTGATGAGTGGATTCGGTCGCACCGGGAAATGGTTTGGTGTGGATTATCACGGTGTCGTTCCTGATATGATCGCAACTGCTAAAGGAATTACGGCAGGATATCTTCCTTTAGGTGCATTGATTGTAACAGATAAGATCGCAGATTACTTCAATGACAAACCCTTGATGATCGGGCTTACGTATTCCGCACACCCGGTTTGTTGTGCAGCAGGACTTGAAGTTTTGAATATATACGAAGATGAAAACCTGATTGAAAATGCAGCCGCTATGGGAGAATATATGACAGAACGCATGGAAGAACTAAAAACGAAACATCCAAGCATTGGTGATTTTCGCACCACTGGACTATTAGGCTGCCTTGAAATTGTAAAGAACAGAGAAACAAAAGAGCCCATGGCCGAATTCAATGCTCCTGCATCTCAAATGGAAGTCATGAACAAAGTTGCCGCAAAAATCAAAGAGCTCGGGATGTATACTTTTGTGCGATGGAATTATATTTTCACCTGTCCGCCATTGACAGTAACAAAGGAGCAGATTGATGAAGGTTTGGGGATCATTTCGCAAGCGCTGAAGATTGCGGATGAGAATTGCGTTTGACCCCCTACCCCCTGAAAGGGGGAATTGCTGATTATCGGTGTGTCAGCAAAACCTTGTTTTGTTTCAATGAGCATCAATCTAAATTCTCAAAGCGCAGCTTTGAAGACACCAAGACGTCGGTCAACCGACGCCTAGCGATCCATTTTATGATGTGCACTCGTAAATCCAAAATCGTTTTAGCTCATCCAATTCGTCTTCGATTCCGGATTCCATTTGATCGTTGTCTTTTTCAGCTTTGTCCAAAACTCAATGGAACTTTTACCTGTGATATCATTGACACCGAATTTGCTTTCATTCCAACCGCCGAAAGAAAATGGTTCGCGGGGAACGGGGACGCCAACATTGACACCGATCATACCGGCGCTGGCACCATCCATTACTTTTTTCGCCATGCCTCCACTCTGCGTGAATACGGAAGCAGCATTTCCATAATTGCTTGCATTTTCAATTTGCAATGCTTCATCAATATCCTTTGCACGAATGATAGCTAACACAGGGCCAAATACTTCTTCTTTCGCAATCGCCATATCAGGGGTGACATAATCGATGACAGTAGGGCCTACATAGAATCCATTTTCTTTTCCATCGACAATACAATTGCGTCCATCAACCAAAACTTTCGCTCCGGCGTTTTCTGCTTCTGTGATATATCTTTCGATCCTTTCTTTTGCTTCTTTACTGATGACACTTCCAAGGTTTTTACCGGGAATTATTTTCTTCGCTTCATCACAGATCTTTTGGATGATCGCATCTAAAGGACCGACTGCAACCATTGCCGATGCTGCCATGCAACGCTGTCCTGCACAACCACTCATGCTGGCTGTAATATTGGATGCTGTCATGTCAGGATGTGCATCAGGTAATACGATGAGATGATTCTTTGCTCCACCGAGCGCTACACATCTTTTCAGATTTCCAGTCGAACGACGATAGACTATCTTAGCCACTTTGGTTGAACCGACGAAGGAGACAGCTTCAATATCCGGATGATCACAAATCGCTTCAACGATCTCCCTGTCGCCGTTGACAACATTAAATACGCCATCTGGCAATCCTGCTTCCTTCAATAATTCAGAAATCCGGATTGCTGAAATAGGTACCTGCTCTGATGGTTTTAAGATCATGCAATTTCCAAGTGCGATTGCATTTGGAATCGTCCAGTGCGGAACCATGTTTGGAAAATTAAAAGGCGCAATTGATGCAACTACTCCAAGAGGCTTATGCTCCACTCTGCATTCAACACCTTTACTGACTTCAAGTAATTCGCCGGAAATTAACTGGGGTAGTGAACATGCGAATTCAGTCAATTCTATGCTTTTTTCAACCTCTGCTGTCGCTTCTTCAATTGTCTTACCATTTTCTTCGTGCACGAGTTGTGCTAGTGCTTTGAGATTTTTTTCAAGAAGTGTCTTATACCTGTAGAATACCTGTACTCTTTCTTTGATAGGTGTTGCGGACCAGGCTGGAAATGCTGCTTTGGCCGCTTTCACAGCCCTGTCAAGCTCAGCAGCATCAGACAAAGTCACTTTTGATAGTAGGTCGCCGGACAAAGGAGTGACGACATTTAATGTTCTGCCGGATTGCGCTATGAATTTGCCGGCAATGAAGTTTTTAGTTTCCGGATATGATTGTGTCTGATTTTCCATTGCATTGGTTTTACAAAGTCATGGCCATCAAATATTGATGACTATTAATTCTTAATCTGTGTTTAACGCTTAACTTGGCACAAATTTACAATACATGAAAGAATATTCCTTTTTTATAGTGGTTAATCTATTGATTATCAATTTTATATTGACCGGTTGTAACAAGGATGGGAAGAGTGGCAGCAGCACATCCGGCGATTATAAAGGCTTTGTATCCCTTCCTTCTTCAAAGACCAACGTTAAAAACAGTAATTACCTCCCGGAGACTGAAACCACCAACCACCTGATGTGGGAATCCTATTTTCATGGCGGAGGTGTGTCAGTCGGTGATATCAACAATGATGGACTTCCGGACATTTTCTTCACCAATACCATGAAACCAAATGCACTCTATATCAACAAAGGAGAATTTGTTTTTGAAGATGTCTCTGCAAAAGCCGGAATCGGAGGCGGAAATGGTGTCAACTGGGGTACAACCATGGCCGATATCGATGGTGACGGATGGATAGATATCTATGTTTGCAAATCCTCAGACAAAGAAGGCCTCGATGTCAATCGAAATAAATGTTTCATCAATCAACACAACGGCACATTCAAAGAGATGGCTAAAGAAATGGGAATCGATAATCCCGGTTGCTCCCTGCAGGCTGCTTTCTTTGATTACGACATGGACAATGACCTGGATCTTTATCTCATGAATCAACCCAGCAATGCCCGCTCCGTACGCAACAAATATGCAGATGCGGATAATGTCGAACAATATATCAACTCATCTACGAGTGACAGGCTTTATCGCAATGATGGCAATATGAAATTTTCGGATGTCACTGAAGCAGCAGGTGCAGTCAGCTTTAGTTACGGTCTTGGTTTGAAAATTTGTGATCTGAATGGTGATCATTGGCCTGATGTATATGTAGCGTGTGATTATGACCAGCCTGACCGCTGCCTCATCAACAATGGCAATGGGACATTTACAAATGGTATACGCGAATATTTCGATCACATCTCCAACTTTTCGATGGGGATTGATATCGGTGATATCAATAATGATGCGCTTGATGATGTATTCGTCGTGGACATGGCCGGTATCGATCACTTGCGTTCGAAGACAAATATGCCTTCCATGAGTGCGAAGAAATTCTGGTCACTTGTGTCAAAAGGTTTTCACCTCCAATACATGCATAATGTCTTGCAGCTGAACAGGGGCAATGGAATATTCAGTGACATTTCATACCAGGCAGGAGTATCAAAGACGGATTGGAGCTGGGGTGTGTTGATGATGGATGCGGATAATGATGGTTTCCAGGACATCTATGTCACCAACGGGATCAAGAGAGATATCAGGAATTCGGATTATACTGCGAAATTTATTCAAATGATTGACAACCATGCTGTGCCCAATGAGCTTTTGAAAATTGTGGAGATGGTACCGAGCTCACCCATGCCGCATTTTATGTTTCACAATGATGGCCATCTTCATTTCAAAGATGAAGCACCTAACTGGGGCCTCGGACAATTAGGTTTTTCAAACGGATGCTCATATGCAGATCTTGATAAAGATGGTGACCTTGATATTGTAGTCAACAATGTAGATGCGGAAGCTTTCATCTATGAAAACAAAGCCAATGAAAGCGGCAATCATTACATACAGTTTGAATTAAAACCTGCAAGGTCGAGAAGGCCGATCGAAGGAACACGCATCAGTCTTTATGCAAACGGCAAAATCGTACAGTCACAATATTATCATCCGGTACATGGATATATGTCTTCCAGCGAACCACTTGTACATTTTGGACTGGGCAATATCACAACTATTGATAGCGCTGTATTTATCTGGCCTGACCGGAAAATCAGCATCATGACTCAACCCAAAACCGATACACGGCACGTGATTGATCAGGATGCTGTAAAACGAATAAGACGGTTCAGACCTGTCAAAATTATGGGAGATTGGGTTTCAGAAAAAACAACTTCGATCGTTCCTGAATTCAGGCACAAGGAAAATGAATATGATGATTATGCAGATCAGCTATTGTTACCTTTTAAAATTTCAACTTTGGGGCCAGGTGTTGCTGTTGCTGATGTGAATGGTGATAAGCTGGAAGACTTTTTTATCGGAGGTGCTGCCGGTCAATCCGGTGCATTGTATTTGCAAACAAATAACGGTGAATTCAGCCTTTCAACTTCTCAGCCCTGGTCAGGGAATAATACGTGTGACGCATTGGGTGCACTTTTTTTTGATGTTGAAGGTGATGGTGATGTTGATCTGTATGTTGCGTCAGGTGGCAGTGAATTTCTTCCCGGTGATCACAAATACAATGATCATCTTTATCTGAATGATGGAAAAGGAATGTTTACTGCATCCACAGGATTGCCCGATATGAATATCAGCACGAAAGCCATTGCAGCGGGTGACTGGGATAAAGATGGAGATCTCGACCTATTTGTAGGAAGCCGGAATACACCCGGTAAATATCCGTATTCTGACAGGAGTTATTTCCTGAAAAATACAGGAGGAAATTTTACAGACGCAACGAAAGAGATGCTATCAGATGATCACCTGGGCATGATCACAGATGCTAAGTTTTTTGATAAGGATAAAGATGGTGATGTAGATCTCCTGATCTGTGGTGAGTGGATAGCACCAACCTGGCTGATCAATGACGGATCAAAATTTACCAGATCAGAATCTCCGGGATTGAAAGCTCATACAGGTTGGTGGAATACAGTTGAAATAGCTGACATCAATGGTGATGGCATCATGGATATCCTTGCGGGAAATGCAGGTACAAATAATAAATTCAAAGCTTCGGCTAAAGAACCATTCATCGTTCTTGGAAGTGATTTTGATCAGAATGGATCTTCAGATATTGTATTGGCCACACATTATGATGGAAAAGAAGTTCCTGTACGTGGAAAAGAATGTTCATCGCAACAGCTGCCTTACATCTCTAAAGAATTTCCGTCTTATGAAGGATTTGCTAAAGCATCTCTCCAGGATATTATTGGAAAGGATAAAATGAAAGGGAGCATGCGGCTTGAGCTGACTGATTTCAACAGCGGAATATTCTGGGGTACGGCTGAAGGTGATTATCGATGGGAAGCATTTCCGTTTGAAGCTCAGATGTCGCCTATCGTTGGATTTGCTATCGCTGATGCAGATGGTGATGGAAAGCCTGAAGTGATAGCTGCAGGAAATCTTTATGACATGGAAGTTGAAACTACGCGGTATGATGCAGGACAGGGAGCGATCATGAGCTGGAGCCCGGATGGATGGGTTTGTCACAATCCACGCGAAACCGGTTTTTATGCAGGCGGAAATATCCGTGCATTGAAACCGATTAATGTTGGAAATAAGAAAGCTGTGCTATTAGCGAGAGGGAATGATGTGCTCTCTCTTTTTGAAGTGGGGGGATCAGTAGTGGAATGAGCTTCCTACGTTTGCCCCTAAATCCCCTAAAGGGGACTTTTGTCTAACTTAAACACAATCATGAAAAATCATGATTATCATGACGATCTGCGTTCATATATTCTTTAATGATGTGGTAATCTGCAATTGAGTGAGGGCATATGGTTTTTCTAAGTGGCTTCCTAAAGTTATCTTAAGTTCCTAAGTGGTAAAAAAGAGGACGCGGATATGATCACTCTGCTTTCCCTTTAGACTTCTCTGCATTCAATTGGGCTTTATTGATAGCTTCCAATTCTTTATCAATAAAATACAAACTCTGTGCACCGTCACCGATCAGATTTATTTTATCCAGGATGGTGCGGATGAGACTTTCTTCTTCGCGTTGTTCGGTGACATACCATTGGAGGAACGTGTGCGTGGAATGATCGCTTTCTTTGATGGCCAGTTCGATGATTTCATTGATTGATTTGGTGACACGTTGTTCCTGTGCAAGGCTTTCTTCAAAAATACTTTTGACATCCTTGTAGTCTGTCGGAGGTTGTGAGATAGCGGGACTGATGGCGCGTGCATTCATATCGATCAGGTAGTTGAAAATCTTCATCATATGCATATGCTCTTCACCGGACTGACGATACATGAAGGCGGCACATCCTTTGAGCGATTTATCATCAAACCATCCGGCCATGGAGAGATAGGAGAATGAAGCATACCCTTCCATTGCAATTTGCTCATTCAGAGCATTCACCATTTTTTCACTTAGCATATTCTTTTAGTTTTCCTGACCTCTAAGATACGCTGTTTGAGAAGGACAAACAGAATGGGCTAGAAGATTAGATGTTTAGCTGGTTAGAGGGTTAGAAATGTTTTTTTTCTATGTGGCGGTTGTTGAGCTGTAGAACATGGTTGAGCAAAGCGGGTCGAAGCATCCTTTGTGAATTATGTATCCTTGTGGTTCCATTTTTCTATGTGGCTTCCTATGTGAACTATGTGTCTATGTGGTTCCATTTTTTTAGCCTCCTTCCAACAACTCACAAGAAGTATTTCGGCTTTGAATAAACCTCACATATTCGCCAGGAATTAAACCAACTTAAGGTTGATTTATTCCGTCTTCTAAGCTAATGGAAGACAATCCAGATTGAAACTGTTAGGTGATTACGCCTGTTCATTTACCTTTACGCCCGTTTCGTAAGGATATTGAACCGGAAACTGCCTATAATTCAGGTACTTAGCAACTTTCAGGCATATCCATCGTTTCATAAAGACTCAAAACAGTACAGTGGAAAATAGTGTGGCAAATAAGACCAATGTTCAGGTCAAAGAAGTGGAAATCAGGGATCACGCACATGTGGCGGGCTATGAATGTGTGGAGAATGCGGTGATTGAATTACAGTCAGATCCGATGGACATCTACTTGTTTTGCGTTCGGCATGGCCATGTACAACTGCATGCATCATTTATTCCCCACCCTCTTGAACTCGGTTCCGGCGAAGCCATATTTCTTGCCTATCCAAAAAATGCCTGGCAGGTGAAGTTGCTGACAAAAGAATCTACATCTTTTTTTATGATGCGTATATCTGTGTCTACGCTTCACAAAATGATCAATCCTTCATTTGATGAACATCAGCTCGAACCATCCAACCGTATGAATATAAAAGACCTGATGCGTTTGATCCCGATCGGGCCATCGATGATGAATTGTTTTGAACAATTACTTTATCACAAGCTCAGGCCACCCTTTAATGCATTATTCGAACGCGCAAAATTCCTCGAGATCTTCAGTCAGCTCATGGAATCCTCTTTTGGAAAACCCATGGATGCATGCCCGGTAACGATGAGTCCTGCAATAGAAATAAAACTGAGTAAAGTTCGCCGTCATATCATCGAACATGTAGAAGAATCACCTGATCCGGATCACCTTGCTGTTTTATTTGAATTGCCAAGAAATACACTGCGTGAAGGATATCGATTCGTGTATGGCCAGACGATCCATCAATTTCATTCCGATTACAAGTTAGAGTCCGCGATGCAAATGTTGAATTCAGGAGAGTATCTCGTGAAGGAGGTTGCGTTCAAGATCGGCTATCAGAATCCGAGCCATTTCATCACGGCGTTCAAGAAGAAGTTTGGGCATACTCCGAAGCAGTACTTTAAGCAGGAAGTGATTGTATAAAAGCTAAGCGTCGGTTGACCGACGTTTTGGTGTCTGCAAATTTTAATTTGAGAGATAGATCGCGAAACTCAAAGCACAGCTTTGAACACACCAAAACGTCGGTCAACCGACGCTTAGCTTTGACTGTACATTTATCCAGCATCCTTGCCCAGAATCCGATACTACCGTTTCCATTCGTAATTTGCCTGCATGAATGAGGATACGATAGTGGCAATTGCTTCTGGAGAAGGTGTTTCAGCCATCGGTTTAATCCGCCTTTCCGGTCCGAAATCCATTTCCATTGCAAATAAAGTATTCAAAGGAAGGAATCTTTCAAGAGTAGAATCACATACAATGCACTATGGGAGGATCATTGATGAAGATGGGCAAACTCTGGATGATGTAGTGGTGGGTGTTTATATCGGTCCAAAATCATTTACTACTGAAGATGTGGTTGAGATCAGCTGTCATGGTTCTCCTTATATTCTGCATGAAATTAATTCATTGCTTATCCGTCAGGGTGCGCGTCCTGCAGATCCTGGCGAATTTACGATGAGGGCATTTCTCAATGGACGTATGGATCTTTCGCAGGCTGAAGCGGTAGCAGATCTGATTGCTTCACAATCGCAGGCATCGCACCGGATGGCGATGCAACAGATGAAAGGAGAAGTATCAGGTGAAATAATTCATTTGCGGGAAAAGCTGATAGACTTTGCAAGTCTCATCGAATTAGAATTGGATTTCGGTGAAGAGAATGTAGAATTTGCTGACAGGGAAAAATTGAAAAGCCTGGTGAGTGAAATTCTATTGTTGACTTCACGATTAAAAGAAACATTTCATCTCGGCAATGCTATTAAGGAAGGAATTCCTACAGTGATTGCGGGAAGGCCGAATGCAGGTAAATCTACTTTGCTGAATAAATTATTGCAAGAAGACCGCGCGATTGTTTCAGATATCCCGGGAACGACGCGTGATACTATTGAAGAAGTGCTGGTGATCGATGGTATTCAATTCAGGTTGATCGATACAGCCGGTATCCGTGAAGCGCATGATGAAATAGAATCAATGGGGATAAAGCGCACGATGGATAAGATTGACAAAGCATCGATATTGATTTATGTATTTGATGTCACTACCCTATCACCTGCAGAAGTTGAAGCTGATCTTGATGCAATTGCAGCAGACAATGCAAAAGTCATCCTTGCTGCAAATAAGATGGATCTCAATCCATACATTGACGCTAATGATTGGAAGATGAAAGATTACACCGTTGTCCCTTTGTCTGCGTTAAACAACATGAATATTATATATCTCCGCGAAGTGATAAGGGATAGCATTAAAAAAGAAATACCGCAGGATATACCGATGATCAGTTCGGCGAGGCATTATCATGCACTGGACAGAGCTGAAAAAAGACTCACGGAAGTTTTCCTCACCCTTGGCGGCACCTTAGCCACAGAACACCGATTACTGATTTCTGATTCCCATTTACTGAATACTGAATACCGCTTACCGAATACTGAACTTCTTGCGCAGGATATACGGCAGGCGTTGTTTCATTTGGGGGAGATTACGGGAGAGATAAGTAGTGATGATATTTTGGGGAATATTTTTGGGAGGTTTTGTATTGGAAAGTAATATTATTAATTTAATAAATATATTATATATTGTTTTTCAAATTATTATAATTTTTTTATCGATCTAGTTCCTTTTTTTTGTAAATCTATACTTTTACATTAATTTAATTTTGTATCAATATAATGATACTTTTATATTATATTCGTATCATAATACAATAACAAAATGAGAAAGTTGCAGATTGATCAATTGCACCAAAAGATGCTACCATTTGATAAAGTCCGTAGAATAAAGGTCTCGGATAAAGGATGGGTGCATACTGTTCGCACTACTCTTGGAATGTCCCTTGAGCAGCTAGGCAAGAAGCTATTGCTGACAAGGGCAAGTGTGGGAGCTATTGAAAAGCGTGAAGCCGATGGAAGTATCACACTCAATTCCCTTAGAGAAGCTGCCAGAGCATTGGATATGGAATTAGTATATGGATTTGTTCCTATTGATGGAACTCTCCAAAAGCATATAGAAAGAAAAGCAGAACTGCTGGCTTCAAAAATCGTGCATCGAACTTCCCACAGCATGAAGCTTGAGGATCAGGAAAACTCACATGCCCGAATCCTAAAAGCAATTCAGGAACGAAAAGAAGAGATCATCCGTGAAATGCCAAAGACACTATGGGATTAGACTTTGAATATAATCATAGCCAAACACCCATTGACGAAGAGGAGAAGGCTGGTCTTCTTATTTCTACTATTACCACATTAGGTGAGTTAGATGAATTCGAACAACACAACATTGAGAAAGCTGTGCTTTGGTCATTAAATAAAAAATTCACACCTGCTCAGATTTTTACCTCCGATTTCATAAAGAACCTTCATAAGAGGATGTATGGTCAGGTGTGGTCCTGGGCCGGTGAGTTCAGGAAGACGGACAAAAACATTGGAGTTCCCTGGCATCGAATTCAATTAGATCTACAACAACTACTTGATGATGCAATCTTTTGGCATGAGAATCAAATATATAGCCCTGATGAAATTGCAATTCGATTTAAACACCGACTTGTAAGTATTCATTGCTTTTCAAATGGGAACGGCAGACATAGCCGGCTAATGGCCGATATCACCATTGAAAAACTTTATGGACAGCCGATATTCACATGGGGAGAGAAAAACCTCGCAAAGGAATCTGACCTTAGGAAGGAGTATATTAGTTCTTTACAGGCAGCAGATCAAGGTGAGTATACATCGTTGTTATCTTTTGCCAGGATGTAATTTGGAAATATATTTTCGCTATGTCATTAGAATTGAGAGCGTGGAAACAGGTGTGACGCATGATTGTCTTGCACAGGATATACGGCAGGCGTTGTTTCATTGGGTGAGATTACGGGGGAGATTAGTAGTGATGATATTTTGGGGAATATTTTTGGGAGGTTTTGTATTGGAAAGTAAAGCGCTTTTCCTTTACTAAGCCAAAATTCTCCTCTCCCATATTCTCCCCTACTCACACTTTTCTTAGTAAATCATACACCAAGACAACAGATCAAAGTTCATTCACAGCGTCCCAGAATTCTTTTTCTAAGTCGATGTCGGGTTTGGGCATACATTCAATTAAACCTTTAGCTAAATTACTTAGCTTAAATTAAAGGTCATATATATCTTTAATTACTTCGTATTAATTTGATTTACTTATTAATATATCAATATTTGCGAATTTCAACTTTAGTTGATTTTTTCCAAAGGTCAAGATTACTAAAATTTCACTTTTAAGTAAATTTCCATATATTTGCCGCCCCAAATGTGGATATGAAATTTTCCCTCATAAAACTCAATAGATTAAGCGGAAACCGCGCATCTATTTACGCTATACAGGTAAAGAGTGAGATAGAAACTTCTTTGGACAAGTTCATTTCGGAAAATTCATATTCATTTAAAAGTGAAACAAATGACATTGTTCAGCGTTTAATATCAATGGGACACAAAACCGGAGCGAGAGAACACTTTTTTAAAGAAAACGAAGGAAAGCCTGGAGATGGGGTATGTGCTTTGTATGACGATCCGGATAGCCATCTCAGATTATACTGCATACGATTTGGGTCGCAACTTATAGTGATAGGTGGTGGAGGTCATAAACCAAAAACGATACGCGCCCTCCAGGAAGACGAGAAACTTACAGAAGAGAATTTCTTGCTCAGATGGCTTTCAGCTCAAATAACACAAAGGATCAAAGACAAAGAGATTCGTTACACGAATGATCATTTTGATTTTGATGGAGATTTAGAATTCGAATATGAAGAATTATAAAAGATGGCAAAAGCAAATAAAAGCGCACTTGATCGGCTCCTTGACGACATTACACCTTTGGAGCAGGAAATTACGGATGCTAAAATGATGATAGCAGCTCGCATTGCTGATGCTATAGAAGCAAAGAATTGGAAGAACAAAGATCTTCTTAAAGCAGTTGGAAAAGACAATCCTTCTGTGATTACGAAATGGCTTTCAGGGACACATAATTTCACTACTGAGACTTTAGTAGAAATATCAAAAGCGCTTGGAATCTCTCTATTAAACTTAGAAGAGAAAAGAAGTGAAATAGAAATAGTTTATTACCCACTTTATATTAAATCGGGTGATCACGCTTCAGGCACTCAACCCTTTAAACCTAAGTATAATGAACTAGTTGAGTCAGAGGAAGTGCATCTTCTTAATGACTTTGGCATGAAATACAATAACACAAGAACCTAAGCAGGATATGAAGGAGACTGAAAACATAAAATACCAAATTATAGGGATTGATTTACTAGACTCATCCATAACAGCGCCTCCACCAATTATTCCATCTGCTGCTATGTCCCAGTTTGAACTCAATGTGCAACATCATATAGCACTAAATCAAAATCTCTTTTTTGTAAATTGTAGGGTTGCAATTCTGAATAACACGAAAGAAATCACCTATGCAAGTTTAAGCTCAAGTTGCACTTTTGAATTTTCCGATTTACAATCCTTCTTCAATGGGAAGAAAGTTAACCTACCCGCTGAAGTTATACTTTCAATAAACTCTATAGCTGTATCTACGACACGCGGAATGCTATTCAGTTTATGCAGGGGAACTTATTTACATCAGGCTATTATGCCTGTGATTGACTTGAATACGCTAAGTCGGAAAACTACTTAAAGATAAGTTTATTTAGTTGGCAGTGTGAGTTATCACCATCATGCCATGAATTATCATTGAAAAATGGAAAAACAAAATCAATACTTTCCGCAATCCATACCTCACCCTGGAGAAACATTAACTGAGAAACTCCAGGAGATGGAAATGGGACCTAAAGAATTTGCGCTTCGAAACGGGAAGCCGGAGAAAACCATTAATGACATTCTTAATGGGAATAGCTCTATTACTCCAGAAATGGCGGTGCAGTTTGAAAATGTGCCTAAGATTCCTGCCAACTTCTGGATGAATCATCAAAGAGGATATGATGAATACATCGCAAGAATAAGCAAAAAACTGATATCTAAGAATCTAAGGCATAGGTGAAGGAATTTCCCTGGCGGAAATGATAATAAACGATTGGTTACCTCAAGTGGCATCCCTTGAAGAAAAAACGATGGAAGTCTCTGCCATTTTTGGATTCGCCAATCATACTGCATGTGAAGATTATTACTTTAAGTAGCAACTCAAAGTTGCATTTCGGATTTCGGTGGCAAACAAAAGAGCAATATGCAATATATGTCAAGCTATGAAAAGGAGAGTTACCGGCTGCAGAGTTAGAAGTAAATGAATATTCTGAAAAGAAATTTAATGATGCATTGACAAAAATAAAGTCTATCATGGCTGATCACCCTGATGGTTTCTTTGAGAAGTTGCAACGTATTTGCCTGGAAGCAGGTGTAAAAGTGGTCCCCACTCCAAATTTGCCAAAGGTACCCATTTGTGGAAGTACCCGATGGATTAATGACACACCATTGATTCAACTTTCAGGTCGATACAAGCGCAATGATAGTTTTTGGTTCACCTTCTTTCATGAAGCCGGGCACATTCTATTACATGGCAAGAAGGATATTTTTCTGAAGGATGTAGAGTATTCTGACAAAGACCTGGAAAAAGAAAAAGAAGCTGATGAATTTGCCATTAAGTGGACATTGACTGAAAAGAAGAAGCAGAAATTTTAGAGTTCCCTTCATTAAATGAAGATGATATCAGAAATTTTGCCAGGAAATTTAATACCCATCCGGCAATAATAATCGGGAGGCTTCAGCATAAGGAGCTGATACCTTATAGTGTGGGGAGGGAGTTTATTGAGGCGGTGGTTTTTGATTAATTTTTACCCACTACACAAACTTTATTATTAAATCTGAAACGTTTGCAAAGCAGAAATATACTATTGATTGTAGGATCAGGAGCTGTTCAGAACAGCTGGGAACCTGTAATCAGAGCAACGAATCAAACCTTTGGAATCCAAACCGATGCGGATGGTGTAAATTTTTTAATGGCCAGTCATGTTTGTCTTTTGAAATTTTATGCAGAAGTTACTTCAAAGGGAGGACATTTAAACGTGTATGAAATCCAAAAATCAAATGTCTGCCTCATCAAAAGAAACATTTGTAATGAATTGAAAAAAGCTCAGGATAGTGGAGAACTAAAAGCACGACCCCAATTGGATGAAATTTTAAAACGATTTGTCACTCCATATCCTTCGGACAAGGCTAAGGTAATTACTACTAATTGGGATGAGGTTATCGATATTGAAGTAAGGAAATTTTATCAAAATATAAACCCTATTAATAAAGAAGTCTCGATTATGCATATCCATGGGGCAATCAATACACCAGAACATATGTATTTGCCCACGGAAGTAACCGGAGAGAGGTATCGGATCGCTGAGGAAAGGAAAAGATTTGGCTTGGATCATAGTGATCTCATGCACTTATTACTGGAAACCAATAGAACAGTTCTTTATGGCATATCCCTGGATCCTTTAGACGCCGAATTATGCCTGTCTTTGGCTGCAGGATGGAACTCGCCAATACTCAATGAGATAATAATTATCAATCCACAACACGAAAAGGTAGCAAAAAGAGTAAAACTTTTGTTGGAAATACACAGTATTGCAAAGGTGATTGGATATCATCCTGAAAATTTAAATGAGAAAATAGCATACAATTAATAAAACTTACAGCCACAGATTTCCAGGACAAAAACGGACTTCACTAATTATTAAAGCCCCTGATTACTCTAAGTACCGCGAATTTTCAATTTTAACCCAAAAGACTATTAAATTTTTACGATCCGAAAAATATAACTTACCCTATCCTCAAAACTCACCTCCAATAAATACAGCCCCGGTCCACACCCACTCAAATCCAAACCTGCTGATGAATGCACATCACGATGCGAATACACTTTTTCACCTACAACATTTCGGAGAGTAATCTCTTTGAAAGAAATACCAACATCACTTTCGATAATTACATGCGACGAGGCCGGATTGGGAAACACACGTATCTCATGACCCGGTTCACCGAACTTAACACTTGTAAGCTCCACCAGCACACATTCTGACGTATCAATGCAGTCTCCCTCGCCATTGACCAGAGCATAGGTTCCGGAAAACCTGACCAACAAAGTATCATTGTTTTCACCTGGCAGCGGTTCAAAATTGTTTTCACAATCCAGCCATTGAATTACCCCAATGGAAGAATTACTGATCAACAGATCATCCTCTATGATAATCTCTGCAAATGGGTTGATCACCTGGATCTCTCCGTATGCAGTGCCCGCACATTGATGCTCTTCGACCGTGTATGCGAACTGAATGGATCCGATATCCAGGGCAGTGAGAACACTATCATGAAATATTCCTGCACCGGAAAGGATATTATATGTTCCACCGGAAGGATTTGCGGAAAGAGGTATCGAATTACCAATGCAAATGACAGGATTGTCCAGGTTCATTTCCGGTACCGGAATTGGGCTCGAGCTTAGGATGAGCGTATCCGTCCCTACACAACCGTTCGTTTCAATTTGTCCTGTCACCTTCAGTATACCTGTGTCAATAGCTGTTAACTCATGACCATTCAACATACCCGGCCCATATAGCAAATTCAATTGACTTGTGTCAGGGATCACTTCAATAAAATTTTCTTCTCCGATACAGATGCCGAGACTATCCGTTGCGAATTCAACGGTTGGTGTGCGTCTGGAAGGTATCCGTTGCGTAATTTCCCCATAGCAACCTTCTTCATTGATCAAATACTGAATCTTAATCCATCCTTCCCCTGTCGATCTCAACACCGAATTACTGATATTACCCGGTCCTCCAATCATCCAAAATATACCACCTCCTGGCATAGCAGATAAAGATCTTGAGCTGCCACTGCACATCACAGATGTGTCCATTGTAAATGCAAGATGAGAAACATCTATAGCTGAAAACAATTTCTGAGCAGATCCTGTGCAACCATTTTGAGTAATAGAATACCTAATCAGGATGTCTCCCCCGGTCATTGCACTTAGAATATTGGAATCCAAATGACCAGGCCCTGATAATACTTCGTATATACCACCAAAAGGATTGGCAGATAATGTAATGGAATCATGCATACAAAAATGATCCTGGGAAGCAGTAAAATTCACACCCGGACTTTTTTGAGCCGTAATGCTTTGCGTTGCCACGGCCGAACAACCATTTTGATTCCATGTATATTGAATTTGAATCTCACCTGTACCAGTAGCAAGCAACGTATCTCCAGTGATCACTCCCGGTCCGGACAACACGCTAAAACTACCACCAGCAGGATTGGCACTCAGTATTCGTTCATTTCCACTACACAGGAGCTCGGTACTGCTCGTCATTAGCGGTGCAGGAAGTTCATGGACCATAATTGTTTGTGTTGTACCTGCAGCACAGTCCTGTATTACGACATCGTAACCTATCACTACAGTACCTATACCTTCCGTAATCAACGTGTCACCATGGATCGAACCAGGCCCGGAAACAATATGGAAATCACCTCCAAATGGCAATCCACTTAACACTCGCAATTCGCCCTCGCACATAGCGTCATCACTGTTATTAAATACAGGTTCAGGTGTTGATTCAACTACGATTGCGCGAGATGCATTTCCTGAACAACCATTAACGTCGATGGAATATGCAATTTGAATAATCCCGGGTGCTTCTGCGCTTAATTCACTACCAAGTAAACTTCCCGACCCTGACATGATGATTAAATCACCGCCCGCTGGTTCAGTGGAAATGATTTGCGTTGTACCACTACACATGGTATCCTTAGGTATTGTGAGATTGGGTTCAGGCGTTTGAAATGTCTCTATACTTTGATATACAGTATCAATGCATGAAGTGTATTGGATCAGGATTGTACCTTCCCCGGTAGCGATAAGTTCATTGCCTTCAAGAAGTCCGGGGCCGCTTATCAGAGAAAAATTACCGCCTGTTGGGGTGGCTGCCAATTCCTTACTGTCTCCTGAACACATTGGCAGATCATCACTTGTGATCACTGGCATTTCGATTGGTGTGCAGCCGATGGAATTCAATAATGCATCCCTGGGATAAACCATCAGGCAGGCATGCATCCGGTCGCGTTGATCGCGTGTAAAACGACCTGAATTGAGCGGTATATCGCAATAGCTCATCCAATTATTCCGGCTGTTGGCCCAAACGCCGTCGTTGCTGCATGGATTGGTTGAGCCACAATCATTTCGTCGATGTGTAGGCGTATCGCAGATCGCATCGCCATCGCTCGAACAATTACTATTCACAGGACAATTTAACCCTCCACCATCTCCATTGAACGTGTGTCGTATATTGAGTCCATGACCTAATTCATGCGCCAGGGTTTTTGAATCTCCATTCATGAATTCTCTGCCGATCACCATTCCATCCAGGTCCCCACCGTTAGGAAACTGTGCATAGCCTGCCCATTCACCGCAAATATCATGGACGACCCAGACATTATAATAATCCAGTGGTGACCATCTGCTAAGCTCCTTGATGGCTGATTCATCCGCACCGCAAGTACTGTTGTACTGCATTCCTTCGAGCGCATATTCCGGGACACCAGATCCATCCACACGGTTAATCCCACTGGTCGAACATCCATCCGGTGTCTGTGTAGCCAGGCAAAATTGGATTTCACAGTCAGCACCCTGCCCATTGCTGTTGGCAAATCGTTCATTTAATCCGTTGATCGCATCCAGTATCTGCGCATCAGAAATGTTACTTCCTGTTCCAACAGGTTCTCCGAGATGAATGATATGCACGACAATAGGAATCGTGTATTGTGTAATTATTGCGCTTCGGTCATTTGGTTTGCCGTTTAAAACTGAGTCGATTTCCAGGGAATGGTGGAGAAAATTTTTTCTGTATGTGGCATCAGTAGCAAGGAGAAATTCGTGGTGGCTATCCGTGCCGCAGTTGAAATGGTCATCCGGATTACCCTGACGCGACTTTACGTCCTGTTTTTGCACATGGCTTTCAGTTATTGTGATTACCTGGCTCTGGGCAATGGATAGTTGTGCAATAAAAATGGTGCAAAAAGTGATTAGGAGGGTTAGGTTCATATTTCGCGGCGGTTACAAATCGCTATGCGTGATGAGTTGGTTACAAATTATTGGCCATGAAAAAAATAGACCAGGGCTAACTGATCTAAATGAAGAACGACCCTTTCGGGTAAGGGACTTGACCCGCCCCTGGGGTAGTGGAAGGAAACTTTAAAATGTCTCCAGCTTTTTACACCATAAATGATGCCAAATATGAATTAAACATGCCGGCCTTCACCGGGTACAGATAATAATAATTATCCGTTTCTCTGTATTCACCTGTCCAATTCGGCAATTTGTCCCATTTTTTTACAGACAATGATGCATTGGAAAACTATAATGGAGGAGTAGTTGGGTTGACTTAATAACTAAATAAAGGGGCGATAATAATATTGCTTTAAGGTACTCGCTTTAAAAATCCTACAAGCACTAAAGCAATATCCTCCATACCCTTCAAAACCATTTATGAGGTTTTAGGAAGAGATATTGCTTTTGTTTGATAAACTCTTTTTTAATTACAATCAAACTCTTTGACTAGCTATTACTGGAATTCTGGTCCGCCTGCTTTCACCTGAGCTTGTTTCTTTTTTGTGAGCTTTTTCATCGGCTATATTTTTTTTGTAAATGAACTGCCTACTTTTTCACGGATGTTCGGCTTCTTCCGTTTTGGATAACTACTGGAGGATAGGTCCACCTGCTTTCACTTGCACTTGTTGCTTTTTTGTGAGCTTTTTCATCGGTTACAATTTTTTTTGTGAACGAATTGCCTACTATTTCACGGATGTTCGGCTTCTTCCGTTTTAGATAACTACTGGAGGATAGGTCCACCTGCTTTCACCTGCCCTTGCTCCTTTTTTGTGAGCTTTTTCATCGGTTACAATTTTTTTTGTGAACGAATTGCCTACTATTTCACGGATGTTCGGCTTCTTCCGTTTTGGATAACTACTGGAGGATAGGTCCACCTGCTTTCACTTGCACTTGTTGCTTTTTTGTGAGCTTTTTCATGGCTTCAAATTTTTTGATTATAAATGATTCGCCTACTATTTCACGGATGTTCGGCTTCTTCCGTTACGGATATTATTGGAGCATAGGACCACCTGCTTTTACCTGGACTTGCTCTTTCTTGGTTAACTTTTTCATAGCATTTGATTTTTAAAGTTGAATAAATAGCTTTCTCTTTATCGGATTTTCAGCTTCCTCCGTTTCTGGTGATTATTGGACGACAGGGCCGCCTGCCTTTACCTGAACTTGCTCCTTCTTGGTTAACTTTTTCATAGCATTTGAATTAAAAAGATGAATAAATAGCCTACTCTTTTCCCGGATTTTCAGCTTCCTCCGTTTCTGGTGATTATTGGACGATAGGGCCACCTGCCTTTACCTGAACTTGCTCCTTCTTGGTTAACTTTTTCATGGCATTTGAATTAAAAAGATTAATAAATAGCCTACTCTTTCCCGGATTTTCAGCTTCCTCCGTTTTTTGGTCATTATTGGAGAATAGGTCCGCCTGCTCTCACTTGCACCTGCTCTTTTTTAGTCAGCTTTTTCATGAATATTGATTTTTTTTGGTTGACGTGTTTGTAAATGGGCTTCTGTCAAAACCCCCGTTTGGCTTTCGTATTCAAAAATAGGCCTGCCTGACCCCCTTGTAAAGAGCTGGTTTAGGAATGGTATGAACAGGTTTATAAACGACAGGTAGTAGGGGGGCAGAGAGCAGGGGCAGGGATTAGCGACGCTTCATAAAATCACCCTCTGTGGCACTGTGGTAAACTTTCGCCAGATCACGGAACAAGTATTGGAACAGTGTTTTTTCCTCCAAAATAATGACAGCCGTGCCGTCTAATCCGGGAAACAACATGCCCTTCAGGCGTTTTTGATCGTCCAGGCTCACAGTCAGATTGTATTCACCCTTTTCATCAGGTGACATGCTCCGGCTGGTTACAATTCCTTCTACAACACCCCACTCGTAGTATGGAAAACTGGACACTTTGAGATTTACACTCATATTTTTTTTGATTTTACCGGCAGCCGACGGCGGACATTTAATAAAAGCATAGTCTGCCTGGCTGGACTGATTCAGCTTAAGCACAGTGACCCCGGGATTGATCTCTTCATCTCCTTCAAATACAAAACTCACCACTTCTGCGCCCGGACTTAAGAGGACAACCGATCCATTCTCAATACGGTAAGCACCAAATATGCGTTCGATAAGATTCCCTGCCGAGGCGGACTCACTTTCGAGATCACCTGAGCGGGCAGCCTTATCTAAATCCAGCCTGGATTTTTCAAGCCTTGCTGATGCAATACTTTGCATGGTCGTTTCCACATTTGTCTGTTGCAGAAGTCTCTCGCGTTGATAAAGACTTTCTTCCTTTGATCGGTCTTCAATCGCCTGTGCATATATCCTTTCCTTTTCCTGCAACTCCTGCCTGGCGATAATGCCATCAGCATAAAGTTTTTTACCGGCTTCGGCATGATCCTTCGCTTCAGCCATGATAACATCAAGCACCTTTGCACGACCAGACCATTGATCATCCAACAAGTTGATATCTTTTTGCAACTGACCTGCCCTTGCCTGCAATTGAAGAATTTGCTGGTTCAGAATATCTGCCTGGCGTTGATACGCTGACTCCGTAAATGTTTTAAATGTTGTTTGCTTTGATGTACTGCCTTCCAGATCCGCAATCAGAGATGCCACTTCAGGTGAAGCGATGCGTAATAATGGTTGACCCTTTTCAACTTTGTCGCCTGAATGCACAAACACTTCCTTCACATAAACAGGGAATGGAAAAGAATACACTAACTCCCGTTCATTTCCACGCAAGACAAATGGTAATTGTAGTTGATCGGGAAACTTCACCACATTAGCAGCGATCAATGCCACTACAAAAATGATCATGCCTATACCCAACAACTTTGGTCCAAGCCCTCGACTGATGTCTTTGAGAGGAATGTCTTCTTCAAAATACATCCGCTCGTATTGTTGCGGTTCCAATTGATATTTCGTTCCGATAGAATCGTCTTCCTTCATTTATCTTTTTTTGTTTTCGTTCTACCCCCTACCCCCTGAAAGGGGGAATTGCTTTCATTTTTCGTTTTTCGTTTTTCATTATTCGCTATTCCTTCTGCCCCTAAATCCCTTGAAGGGGACTTTTGACTTGACTTTTATTTTTCATTTGTAATTCTAACTTTATTTCAAAATTCGTTGGTCGTTGATCGATATTCTTCTGTTCATTTCTGCATTCAACTTCTACTTCTACTTCGTACTTCTGCTTCTCACTTCGATATTCGCTATTCTTTATTCGATATTCCGTCTGCCCCTAAATCCCCTATGCTTCGACCTGCTCAACTCATCCTCGTGCTACAGCTCAGCAACCGGGGACTTTTGACTTGCCTTTCCTTTTTCATTTTTCATTTTTCACTAATAATTAATATACGTTTTCATAAAACCTGCATAGATCCCATCCGCATTGGCCATCAGTTGATCATGACGTCCTTCTTCTACAATAGTACCACGATCTATCACGAGTATCCTGTCTGCAGCGCGAAGCGTATTCATCCGGTGAGCAATGCTGATGATGGTGCAATCACTAAAATGGCTTTTCACATTCATTATAATGCGATGTTCGGTCTCAACATCCAGCATGCTGCTTGCTTCATCCAGGATGATAAATTCCGGTTTTGAAAGGAAGAGTCTTGCAAAACCGATTTTTAATCGCTGCCCTCCCGACAGGTTACTTCCGAGATCGCCGATTTTCTGGTTGTAACCCAGATGGAGCTGATGCACGAGCTCATGCAGATCGGCGAGTTCTGCAGCTTTGATGACATCTTCAATCGATGCATCCACATTGCCATATTGTATATTCTCCAGGATGGTACCATTAAAAAGATAGATGTCCTGCGGAAAGTGAAATATTTTTTTTCGTAGTACAGAAAGATTGAGATCACGCAGGTTATGTCCGCCTGCAGTGATCACACCTTCGTAATGTGGGTAGAGATTAAGCAGCAGCTTCGCTAATGTTGTTTTTCCGGAACCATTCCTTCCCGCGATCCCGATGTGCTCCCCTTGTTGAAAGGTCAGGTTAATATGGTGAAGTACGTTTTCACCTTCTAAGCGATTGTAACTAAAACTGACATCCCGCATTTCAATCGGCGTCACGCGGAAAGCATTCACTTTTTTAGAAGAGTCTATTTCCTCTGCATCCTGAATCAATACATCATTGAAGCGTTGAAGACTGACAGCAAGCTCTGTGAAATTGTAAAACACAGCAGCCATACTATTGAGTGAATTCAGCACCACCAGGAAAATAGCCGAGATGGCGAGATACTGACCGATCGTGATCTCCTGGCGGAATGTCATATAAGCACCCAGCCACAGGATGATGATATGGCTGAGATAATACAGGCTCCGTTGTATGGTATGTAATACAATCCCTTTTTTCTCCGCATCAATGACAACGTTAAGTGCGCGCCGATAGTTATTTCTCCACTGTCGGTACATATGATTTTCCAATGCCAGCAGCTTCACTGTCTGCATGCCCATTAGTGTGTCGAGAAAAGAACCCAGTACGATTACATTTCGGTAAAAAACTTTTTGCACGAGACTGATAATCTTCGGCGTAAAAAATGCACTCGTACCCAAATACAATACCACGCAGGCTAGTGCCACAAGGCCGAGCTGTGTATTGTACAAAATCAGCACAGGAATATACACCAGGACAAATGCCAGATCCACTACACTTTCGATCACACCCGGATTGACAAGCTGACGGATCTTGAGATTTTCCTGAAACCTGTACATGAAATCTTCGCGTTTATTGGCATCATAATAGCTTTGCTTTAATGAAATAAAATGCCGGAAAAAACGTCCAAAGAAATCGATTTCGAAATGTGCCCTGAAATGAACCAGCAGTATGTTTCGCACATACAAAAAGATTGTCTGCATCACAAAGACCGTCAGCATGCCCCACAAAATGACCATCAGCAGGCGTTGGTTTTGATTAACTAATGCGTGATCAACAATACTCTGCATAAAGAATGGAACCGCAAGTCCCAGTATTTGCAAAACAGCAGTAGCCAGCAAAATCCGGAATATCACGGGGCGCAAGGCCAACATCGCCGGACGATAGAAATTACCATAGATCCCTTTTCGTCGCTTCCGGTATTCCTGGACAGCATCTTCAAGATCTTTATTCTTAAAAATTTCCGGTGTAGGCTCAACCGTCAGCACGATGCCGTTCCATTTAGATTCAAATTCTTCTCGTGTTAGCTTGTCTTTACTATAAGCCGGATTCGCAACCAAAACATGTGTCTTCGAAACTTTGTACACCACTACAAAATGAACTCCTTCATAATGCGCTATGCATGGAAGGGTCACATCTGTAAAATTTTCGAATTTCATTTCATAGGCTTCCGTGCGGAAACCAAATTGTTCTGCCACTTCGCCCAGGTGGTATAGGCTCGTTCCTTCCGTCGTGACTTCTGCCATCTGGCTGATGAACGATGTGATATTATAATATCCATAATACCGGAAGATCATGGCAAGGCAAGCCGGGCCACATTCCATCATGCCAGACTGTTTGATGAAAGGAAAGATCTTTGGTTTACGCATGTTGCCGGCTAGTGGTCATCGTTTGCAAAATACCTTCTTCAATGCTAATGCGGAAAAATTCGCGAAAGGTTTCGAAGTCCAGTCCTTCATCTGAACAAATCATCTTTACACTTCGTATCCGATCGATAGCCAGAAGAAAACTTTTCCAGTAAGGATAATCTTCATCCAGTTCATAACTCATCTCGCCATCTTTGACAAGAAAATATGTGCCGGTGAATGCATCCATCACCATCGAACAGGATGGCGCGAAACTAACAGGAAGATCAAGCATTTCATCTTCTGACAATACATTCAAACTCTTTCGTATCCCATTGAGGTGCGTTGGCGTAGCTGCCGTGATCACATCTACATGCGGCATGATCAGAGGATGCATATCCATAGAATTTTCATCTTGATCAGGAAGCATATCCAACATCATCAGGCTTGCGAAGTGCATGACATAAGCCCACTCGGCCTGATCAGGTTTCTCTACCAATTGTATTGCTTTAGCTTCAAACTTCTTTCTGTCTATCGGCATATTCCTCGAGCTCGCGGCATCCATCAACATATCCATCACCTTTCTATTCTGACCAAAAAGAATTTCCTTGTACATATTCATCCTTCGGTCTTCACCTGGCCTGATGACAGGTCCTTTCGGCTTTTCAGTGAGATACTCAGGTAATACTTTTTTCGCACCCCTTCGCAAAATTTGTTTGTCAAAAAACAATTGATCATGAAATTCACGAGGTATATCCAGGAGTAAGGGTACGAACCTGTAATCCATAAAAGGAAAACGCAAACCGCGAAGATGCCATGCCCCTGCACGCAATTCATCCCAGATCAATACGAAATTGTTTGCATGCAGACATCCGCGAACAAAAGCTGACCATGGATAATCATCTAACGGTTCACGACTGATCGATGACAGGTAATCATAATGTAACAAATCACGACTGCCCCAAAACGTATCGTATTGATGACCGATGACCGGCTTGAGCATTTCTGTTCTGAGTTCATTCATCACACGATTCCAGTTGACTACTTCATCGTGTTCATCATCGGGATGTTGTACAAACCAACGCACAAGTCCGCCATTGAGCTGATCACTTCCTGTGCCTGACATGATGTGTCGTACTTCCGGTTGCACCATCGATATGGCTGCATGAAGTGCTGTTTTACCTATAGCATCTTTATGCATAAAGGGTGATTCCATAGACCAGATCAGTTTGGTCCACAATGCACCATCGTGAACGATATCATCGAAAGGAATAATAATCTGTGTATTGGTCAGATCAAGATCCTGTGCAAGCTGCAGGCACATAGCAGTAGCTCCATCCCTCACGGTAGCCTGGGTAGCAAAAGAAAATGTACCCACATCACCATATTTGCGTGCAAGTGAAGCGATGATGGTAGAATCTACACCGCCACTGAACATTGAAAATGCACTGGCTGCTGACTGACATCGCAGTCGTACTGCGTCATCGAGCAACTCCATGTAGCTCTCACTAAAGGTTGACAGCTGACGTTCTTTGGTCATCGAACTTACACCAATACCATTGTTGGTTTTTGTATTCCATGGATCCCAATACAATCTTTTTTTTGGCGTTCCGGTTGCGTTGATTTCGAGAACACTTCCCTCTTCCAACAATTCAATCTTCTTGAACCATGCATCATAATGTCGTTCTGCATTGACTACCCTGAACGGAATGTGTCGCTTCATGGATGCGCTCCAGTCGATGTGTCGGGGACATCGGGGATGGCAGAACAAATATTTCAATTCGGTGCCGAAAAGGATAAAATTGTTGTCTGCATGATAAAACACCTGCAGGCCTCCCATCTGGTCATTGATGATCCGGCATATACCGGAATCCGTTGAATAAATGAGGATAATAAAACTGCCGTTGAGTGTTGAAAAAACAGTCTCTCCATGTTCCAGATAAAGATGAAGCAGAGCTATTTCAATTTTATCTGTTTGTCTGTCCTTCGCTATGACTTCATCTTCATTGAGAATTTCGCCTGTCATGAAAAGTTCGGTCGTTCCTGCCTGGGCTGATCGAATGTGAGTACCGGATATCCATACATCCTTTTGGTGGATGAAATCGAATAAAGCTGACCGCGAAGGAAATTTCTTCTTTAACGTATCAATGCTTTGCTTATGCTCAGCATCGAGCTGATGACCTGATCTGTCGATTATCCCATAGACGTTGTACATAAGGGAGCTGGTATTTGCAGGCTTGCAGGCCGAAGGGCTGTTTGGCTTATGCTTTGCCTTTCATTACGTAGTCAAGTGGAAGATAGGAGGAAAATGGGAAATTAGGATATCTCTCAGGACATCTTGAAGTTTAGTTTGGTGTGGCATTACAATGCACAGGAAAGAACAAAGGCGAGATTTAAAGGATTATTAGCTAGATTAGATTCGGGAGTGACGCATGATTTTCTTGCTCAGGATATACGGCAAAAGATAATAAATACATCTATATTAATACTGGTAGAGATGTAAGAGAGGATCAGGTATATCCTTATACTTTTAAGATTTTCCAATTGAGCAATGAAAAAGAAATATTTTCTAAAATCGGAAACACTACAGAATGTTTAGGTGGTGGAACTATACATCATACAAACTTTGGTGCCTATGCTTTAAGGACAAATTGCACTACTTCCTATAATGTTAAAGAAATGTACATTATAGATCATAATACAAACAAGATGTATTGGCTTCATAAAAATAAATTTTGTTTTCCAGAGAAAGAAATAAGCACCGAGTACAAAAAAATCTCTTTGAAACGATACCAAAAACAAATCCAAAAGAGAACTGTTATTTTTCTTTAAGTTGTATACTTAAACCATCATTTCCAAAGAGCAATGAACGATTAAGCGCAAACATTTTATAAAAAATAATAAAATAGCCAATTGCTAAATATTGAAAATATAATCGGGATCTCTGCCAGTTCATGCACCGCCATTGCAGCCATGCCTCAATTGCTAAAATTGTTGAAAGAGAAAAAAGCAGATGACATATCCACAGTCATGCTTTTAACCCTTATAACCGGATTAGGATTATAGGTAGCTTATGGATGCCTGAAATCAGATTGGATACTTATTATTTCAAACTCCGTTTCCTTGCTGCTCAATGCCACAGTATTAATCCTTGCTATTAGATATAAAAAATAGAGCTTTAGAATAAAGTTAATTGAATGGTCTTCTTTTCTTTCCCAAAAACGGTTTGGACCTCATATTTATAACTATACTTCCATTGAATAACGAATAGCGATTATCGAAATCAGAAGGAGAAGTAAAATGGTGGAAGTGCAAGTAGAAGTTGAAGTGCATTTGTATTTACTTCAACTTATGACTTCGACTTCATCCTTCTACTTTTTACTTCGATATTCGTTATTCCTTATTCAAGGAGATATTCGCTATTCTTTATTCATTTTGAGCTCCAAACAATTCCTAAAGCTCCATAATCCTCTTCGTCTCACTAACTATCCTCCCAAAATGCTCCTGATACTTTCCAGCCAATAATTCTTCATCAAATGCCTTTGCAATTTTTTGCACCAACGCTTTATATTCAGGACTATCCTCTTCGTAAAGGTTACGACTGAAATTAATCTGTTGTTCATCTTCTTTGAAGACGATGTCCAGTTTCGTGGGACCACTTCCGAGCTCAAGAGTATGACCGGTGTATTCTGATGTTTTATCGCTTAGGATATTTGTTTCGTTCCAACCCATCTGACTAAGTACAAAATCTTTAAACACCGGCAACATGCTCGCCTTCACCGGGTACAAATAATAATAATTGTCTGCTTCCCTGTATTCACCTGTCCAGTTTGGCAACTTGTCCAATTTTTTTAAAGACAATGTATCCCCATTCGTATTCCATTGAAAATACGTGTTGAACCAATCGAGGTTGATGTCATCAATATGTTTCATACGTGTATCTGTATCGTCATATAGCACACTGTAGCCTTTATCATTTTCAAAATCATAGACGATAAGAGCATGTTCTGAATCTGGTAAATTGGCTTTCTCAGTGTTCCAGGATTGAAATGCGGAATTGAATACAATCTTTTTATGATCGGGCGAAAAAGCAAGAGCACCCCTGGGTTGAGGATAAGAATAATTGTCAACTGCATTATTATCCTTGTTAAAAAGCATTTGTTTGCCGGTTTGGATATCGACTACTACATGTCCGCTCACCAACAAATAACGACCACCTTTCAAAGTATCCAATTGATCCATAGCAAGGGTATCACTCTTTGAGAATACTTCCAAATAAGTCCCTGGCTGCCCCTCCTCTCCATCCAAAAACTGAACAGAGGCGAAATCACTGCTCTGTTCGAGAACAGGCTCAACTACCGGTTGACCATCCTTTAAATAAATCAAATAAAGACTTTGACTTCCTGCTAAGAGCGTAGGTGAAGGTGCATCGGGAAGTGTATATACTTTCCACAAAAATGCCAGCCCTGTATTCGTTTGTAAAGCGGAAGGGAATACCACAGGCTTGCTTTCATGCCAGATTGAATAGCTGATACTAGTCTGTTTGGACCTGCCGTAGTTAGCATTAAATGTGTTAACCGTGCTGCCATCTGCATGAATGACAAATGGACCATAAGCAATCTCCTTGTGCATGGAACTTGTTGAGTCCGATCCCTTTATTTTGCGAAGAATGTAGAAAAGTATAACCTCTATCACTAATAGGACAACTACCCATAGTAGAATTTTCATTTTCTTAAATCTTTATATGGTGCTAAAGTATAACAATGAAATCCGAAAGTCGAACTAAGAATTGCATGTTGAATATCTCACGCCTGGCGGGCGTGATGGCGAACAAGGCGCCAGATCAAGGAATGCTGAGATCAGAATGGAATCTCGAGATAAGGACCGAAAAAGTCATTAGTTTCCATTTTGGAAACTAAATGTTATTTTTGGTGGTTAGCAGGAAAGAAATTGAGAATCATCACCTATGCAAGATTGCGCACATTTGGCGTGAAGAATCCTCACGTCATGTCTTCGATTGCGTCATGGTACAAGATTGCAAAGAGTAATGATGTCTATTGGGAAAAGCCTCAGGATGTTGTGACAACTTTTGGGGTTGGGAGAGTAGATATATTAAAGAATGACAGGTTGTGCATTGACCTGGCGGGAAATAATGTCAGATTGATTCTGAAAGTTGAATACGGTTCGGGAATGGCCTTTGTGCGCTGGATCGGATGGCATAAGGATTATGATGCATTAGGCAATAATATTCATACTATTTAAACACAAGGGAATATGACGAAGTGGAAAAATTTTTCATCGAAAGCTGACTACAAATCTGCTGTCAGGCGAATTAATGAACTCATAGATTTAAAAAGAACAGATGCAATACACAATGAGCTCAGTCTTCTCTCTTTTCTGATTGAGGACTATGAAACAGAGCATCTTGCTCTTCCGGACGCGAGCCCGGTAGAGGTGATCAAATTTGCGATGGAGATGAAAGGCATTCGACAGCAGGATTTGATCCCGGTCCTGGGCACGAAAGGAAATGTTTCCAAAATTTTAAATGGTAAAGCAAATATTCATTTGGACGATATACAACCTTTAAGCTCAATACTCGGCATTCCTGTTGATGCTTTGATCCCTAAAAGTAAATTATTGACTCAATCTTCTGGCATCCTCGCTGAACCATCATCTCCTTATGGACTGTCAAAACTTAAATCGAAAAAGGACGAAGTCAAAACTGTTCGTAAAAAAGTCAAAACTCCATAATGAATAAGGAATAGCGAATATCGAAATCAGAAGGAGAAGTGAAGAAGTGGAAGCAGAAGTAGAATCTCAAGTTCCTTTATATTTACTTCTACTTCAACTTCTTCACTTCGACTTCTAACTTCTACTTTTTACTTCGATATTCGTTATTGGTTATTCTTGTGGTTATTCGTGCCTTTTCATCGTTTCTGCGTGCGGTTTCGACAGAAGTAACAAAAATGGCGATAAGCTCATTAACTTCTTTCAATAACGCTGTTAGTTCATGGTTGTCTTTGACCAGTTTGAGGCCATCGATCATTTTGAGCGCCACATTTACTTCCCTTAACTCTTTAAGAACAATCTTAGATTTATGCACGAAATCTTTTCGTGATTCTGCAGACTGTGCTTCTCCATAATTCAAAGGAGCGGAGGAAGATGCCCTGGTTAATTGGTCATGCAAACGTATTCCAATTACACTTTTGGGTAATTGCTCAGCGAGCCTGACTGCCCTGACGGCAAAGCCAATCAGTCTGTCCTCGAGGTCATTTCTGGACATTGTTTTCAATTTGATGAAGTGATTTCCAAAAATACAAAAGGAAAATCGAATAACCAATAGCGCTTTGAATAAGGAATAGCGAATATCGAAATCAGAAGGAGAAGTGAAGAAGTGGAAGCAGAAGTAGAAACTCAAGTTCCTTTATATTTACTTCTACTTCAACTTCTTCACTTCGACTTCTAACTTCTACTTTTTACTTCGATATTCGCTATTCCTTATTCAAGGAGAAATTCACTATTCCTTATTCCTTACCGCCTCCCACACCCTCAAAAACTTTTCCGAAGCCCTCAGGATAGGTTTCAGATCAACCTCTTCTTTCTCCATCCATTTCCATTGTGACTCCAACAAACCCGGATGTGCCAGGCCTTGCAATTCGATTGGCTCATATACTGTACCTGGTTCAGCTTCATAACAACCTTTCTTTCCATATCGGGGACGACTGTGGTTCAGCCAACCATTAAAATCACTTTGAAAACCAATGGAGAGATCGATCTTTTCATTTTCTGTGAGATTGTCAATGGTCTTGTTACTGTCTTTGAAAATGAGGCTAACATTTTCTGCAAGAAATTTCTGCAAAGCTCCGTAAGTGAAACGATACGTGTCAACAGAACCATCGCAATATTCAGGTTGATTATCCAATAAGGTTTGATACTTCGGGTCGGGATGATGAGGCTTCAGCGAAATACCACTCAGTGGCAGAGACATAAAACCGTGTGCCTGGTAAATGCGGATCACATCTGCTTCAGAGATGGCACGTTGCATATTTTGGATCGGCTTAAACATGTCATGGGTGGAAATCAGTGGAATGCCTTTTTCCTCCATAAGATCTAATGCATCCGCTCGTGTAGAATCCGACATGTGCGAAATATCTGTCATGATACCCGCATTGGCCAACCATTGAATAGCATTTCTGCCCAGATCTGTAAGGCCTCTTTTCTTTTTGTTGCGTAGTGCCCCTTTGAGATTGATGATGCTGTAAACAATGCCGGGCCTGATAGCTGCACTACCCAATTCAGAGTCCACCATATGCATGAGGGTAATAAAGGCGACGCCCTTACTTGCCCAAAATTGTGCGTCCTCCTGGCTGCCGACCAACGCCTTTCCACCTTCCAGCGAATAAATGATGATCGTCTTCTTTGTTTGGGTCACCAATTGCCGAACTTCCCCGGGCGACTTTGCAATAGCAAATTTGTCTGCATGTTGCTGTACAAAATCTTCGACATACTTCATCTGCTCCAGGATCACGTTACGCGCTTTTTGTCGATTGCGGATCCTTTCCTTCGTCATGAAGCCTACCACAAATATTCGACAGCCTTTGTTGTTCTCCCAGTAATTCGCATAATTGACGTTTTTAAATGTGTGTTTGTACGTCAGTTTGGGAGGATGTTTTTCATCAAAATATGTCAATCCCGGATCAAAATTGGAATGCGCAATATGCATCGTGGGATGGATCTGCAGATCCATGTATTCATGGATGACCTGGCTTTGGGAAGTTTGTAATACCAGACAAAAGCTGAGGTTGAGGCAAAGGCGGAGGCGATGCTTCGACTTGCTCTCGCATGCCCATTGCATCTTAATTATACTCTTTAATCAAAACTTCGGCTGGTATTTGCAATGCTGTGTTTAGATTTCGGATCATAGCCAGACTTAATTTTCTCTTTCCTGACAATACTTCATTTATTCTGCTGCGGTGACCGAGGATCTCTTTGAGCTCTGATTTTTTCATGTCAAGTTGATCCAGGCGGAAAAGGATAGCTTCAATTGGATGAGGTGGGGGAATCGGGAAGTGTTCTTTCTCATATGCTTCAATGAGTATAGAGAGAAGTTCAAGCTCATCAGATTCCTGCGTATTTGGATGAAGATCCAATTGCATTAATTTATACGCTTTTGCAAGGTATGTTTCGTACTGTTTTTTATTTTTTATTGGTTTTATCATAACCGATTGTTTTAGCATCTATTTGATTGTATTTTTTATGTGTTCCAATCCAAACTATAAATATGATTTGCAGTCTATATTCAACATCCGTGATCAGGCGATATGAATTTCCTTTGATGTTAAACACGACTCTTTTGTTTGTCAGGATGGAGGCATTTCTGAAATGAATCTTTAACTGTGCCGGATTTTTCCAGTTTGCTTTTGATGCTTCCTGTTGCCATGATCGTAAAGGGCCTTCAGCATCCGGAAAAGTCTTCCAAAATGTTTTCAATGTTCGTATGGCAATGACTCTCATAAACAGGTCGAAGATAAAAAATGTTCCCAATTTGGTTACATTTGTGTCTCCTTCGCCTTTTTTATTCAAAACATTCCCCCACCCTTCCACTGTTCTCTATTCTTACCCACTAACTCAATCGTATGAGAACAATCCATTGCATCCTCCTATTAATAGCTTTCGTTTTAATTACCTCCTGTGGAAATAAAATCACCCAGTCAGCTCCCAAAGTTGATAATTCAAACACCGGAACAGAACCTGTAGAAAAGGAAGCACCTAATGCAACATATCCCCCGGCTTTTGAAGGCCAGACACGCATTGCACGCATTCATACAAAAACTCCTTACCAGGTAGATATACTGAGCAAAGACCTCGCTAAGCCCTGGGGCATCGCTACACTTCCGGACGGAAGGTTCCTGATCACTGAAAAGAAAGGCAACATGCGCATCGCTTCATCGGACGGCACATTAGGTGATGCTATTACCGGCATACCTGAAGTCAACAGTACAGGTCAGGGCGGCCTGCTGGGTCTCTGCATCGATCCTGACTTTGCGAAGAACCACATGGTGTATTGGGTATTCTCTGAAGGTCTACCCGATGGAAATCTGACAGCAGTAGCTAAAGGAAAATTAGCAGCAGATGAAAAAACAATTGAAAGCGCGACTGTCATTTATCGCGCCACACCTGCATATGATGGAAACCTGCATTACGGTGGACGAATCTTGTACAAAGAAGGCAACCTTTATATCTCTACAGGGGAAAGATCAGATCTTGAAACAAGACCTTTAGCACAGGACCTGCATACAGGTCTTGGTAAAATCATTCGCATCACTACAGATGGAAAACCTGCAGCTGGAAATCCATTTACAGGAAATGCAAATGCAAGTCCTGCAATCTATAGTTACGGGCATCGCAACGTGCAGGGCATCGCATTTCATCCCGCTACAGGTGATCTGTGGGAAGCTGAATTCGGACCACGCGGAGGAGACGAATTAAACCTGATCGTTGCAGGCAAAAACTATGGTTGGCCCATCATCACTTACGGGATAGAATACGGTGGAGAAAAAATCGGAGAGGCTATTCAACAAAAGCCAGGCCTGGAGCAGCCGGTTTATTATTGGGATCCGGTGATCTCACCCAGTGGAATTACGTTTTATAGTGCTGATGCAATACCGGAATGGAAAAATAATTTGTTCATCGGATGCCTCAGCGGTCTGCATATCTGTCGCCTCGTGATTGAAAATAATAAGGTGACTGGTGAAGAACGTTTATTGGCAGATCAGGAACAACGATTCAGGGATATCACACAGGGTAAGGATGGGGCTTTGTATGCTATTACAGATTCAGGATGGTTTTATAGGATTTCAAAAAAATGAGGGGAAGGAAGGCTTTATTGCCTTTTGCCAATTGCCTATTGTCTATTGCCTATCTTTAGCCTGTCTCGTACACTCAGGCAAGTAATGAAATATATCGGCGGCCTTCCGCTTCTCCTTATCCTCCTGTCACTATCGCTAAAGGCACAGCCTGGAGACGACTTCCGCATCAAAAGACTGGGTACCGAAGACGGACTTTCACACAGGTGGGCACTAAGCGTTCACCAGGATGTAAAAGGATTTATCTGGGTCGGGACATACGACGGTCTCAATCGTTATGATGGACACGACTTCACAGTCTACAGACCTTCCGCATCAGGTAAATATCCGGTCAAAGCCGATGTGATCAATGCCATCACAGAAACTCCGGACGGGAATTTATTCCTCTCCACGTTTGACGGGATCATCAAATTCAATCCTGAGAACGCCACATTTGAATCCGTGTTGACGAAAGTGGATTCTTCCAACTCGATTCTTCTGCTCGGGGGTAACAAACTAAATTTTCTATCCAACTATTTTTTCTACGAAGGAAATCCGGCATCGCTGAAGGTGTATGATCGGGATCCATCCGGTGAAATTTCTCTTCTTTCCACTTCAGAAGGGTTTCCGTTTACGCATCGTCCTCTTTGTCCTGTACAATGCAATAAAGCGAGAGTCTGGTTCTGGGATTTTGAAGGATCGTATTACAGTTATGATCTGCGCTCAAAAAAATGGAAACAGCTTCCGGTGGCAGGAAGCATGCTTTGCCCGGTAGATGATCAGAATACACTTTGGGTTCCTGTAGATGATCAATTGAAAGCCTTTCCCCTTCCATCGGAAATGCGGGGACGAGCCTGGGGTGCATTTACATTCGAACCCGGACAAGCGGTATGGTTATACTCAGCGGATCCTTTGAAAAAAAGTTCATTGTACAAATTTGATTTGTTGACAAAAAAACTATTATTGAAGTTTCCATCCTTCAATGAGTCGGAATATTCAGGCCACAGGTTTACTGCGCCGAATGCACCTTTTCATTATGTAGATAGAGAAGGGACACTCTGGTTTGCGGGTTTTTTAGGCCTCTATCATATCCGCCAAAGAGATCAGCTATTTCAGCAATACCTGTCAGCGCAAAAACAAACTCAAAATGAAAATCCGGATGTCAGAAGTATCCGATACCTGGCCGAGGACAATGCGGGATCTATTTATTGCCTGATGAATGGCGACATGTACAAGATCGATACTGCGCATGGAAATTTTATTAAGATTTCATTTTCAGATATGATCGTTAAGGTGCTAAGCAAGTCAGGTGTGGTATTGGAAAAAGGGCAACAAGCTGAAATTTTCTCTATCCTTCGCGATGATGAAGATCATCTTTACCTGGGCACAGCAGTTGGCATCATCCAGTTCAATCCATGGGATCAATCAAGTCATCTTTTTGAAATCCCGGGTGGAGCGCATTTCCTGTTGAATGATTTTGGTGACAGGATATTTTACTCTAATGAAAAGGAGAATTATTTCTTTCAAAAATCAACGGGCACCTCAGAGAAATTTCCAGGGTCCCCTTTTACGCAGTATCAATTACCCTTTTATGATCGCGCAGAAAATACATTGTTGGGGTATAATGACACAGCCATTATCAAAATCAATATGCAGAATCTGGATATCGAAATGCACAAGGTGTATCATGAGCCTCGTGAACAGCGATGCCTGGTAGTGCACCATGGAAGCATTTGGGTAGGCACATCGAGAGGACTGGAAAAAATCGATCCCAAGACATTTACGCATATCAATTACGATCGCTCCGATGGATTACCAGGCAATTTCATTTATAGCCTTGTGGCAGAAGGAGACTATTTGTATCTCGGTACTTCGGATGGCCTGTGCCGTTTTAACATCAACACCGGTGAGGTGAAAAATTATTATGTCGAAGATGGTTTGTCACATAATGAATTCAATACGAATTCAACGCTCAAATCCACCAATGGTAGAATATATATGGGTGGACTCAATGGCATCAATGCATTCTACCCCTTAGATCTGGAGCGAAAGAAAACAGCATCCACAAGTGTGCTGCTTTCACGCTATAGTCTTTATGATTCAAAAAAAGACAGCCTCATCTTTCACAATGACCTTGAGCCTGTGCAGTCGATCATCCTGTCTCCTTCAATATCTTCGGTCAACTTCTATCTTGCCTTAAGCAGCTATATTGATCCGGACCATAACCAATATGCATGGCGCATGGAAGGTCTTGATGAAGATTGGTTTCATGCTGACAATCAGCATGTCGCTACATATCGTCACATTCCGCCCGGCCATTACACATTCAAAGCACGTGCATCAGATCCATTTGGGCATTGGAGTGAAAAAGAACTCAGCATTCCCATTATTGTACTAGCACCCTGGTATGCCCGATGGTGGGCATGGTTGATCTACATCGTCGTGTTGGCTGCAGGTATTCTGGCCATCTATCGCAATCAACTTCGAAAGCGAATAGAGCATGCGGAGAATCTGCGCCTGCAGGAATTGGATACATTTAAAAATCGATTCTTCACCAACATTACACATGAGTTCAGAACACCGCTGACCGTGATCCTGGGACTAACTGAAAAATTGCAGGAAGAAAAAAATGAATCCCGTCCCCAACATCAAGGTCATGTGTTTACCCTGGTGCGTCGTAATGCTGAATCGCTATTGCGATTGATCAATCAAATCCTGGATCTGGCCAAACTGGAATCCCATTCCTTAAAAATGAATTATGTGCAAGGGGATGTCTTGCCCTACCTGAAGTACATCACAGAAAGTCTTCAATCCTTTGCTAATGCGCAAAACTTATTATTGCGCGTCGAAAGCAACAAGGCGCAAATCATGATGGACTTTGATCCGGAGCGGTTGCAGCAAATCATACACAACCTCATCTCGAATGCGATAAAGTTTACACCGGGAGGTGGACGTGTAACATTGAGTGTGAAATTGATTCAACATCCTGAAGAAAAACATCAACAACAATTAAAGCTTGGCGTAAGCGATACTGGTGCAGGGATCCCGTCCGAAGACATCCCAAAGATCTTTGATCGATTCTACCAGGCCAATAATCTTGAGAAATCAAATGCAGGCGGAACGGGTATTGGTTTGAGCCTGACGAAAGAATTAGTGAAAGCCATGAAGGGTGAGATTACGGTTGAAAGCACGGTTGGCAAAGGGACTATTTTCACAGTGACATTGCCCGTCACAAAGACCTCGACTGTAGCGCATCATGATATATGGACTGCAAATGAAAATGCAGAAGGTGAATCTTTACCGTTGATCCAACAGAGATTTTTGACGGAAAACAAACCTGATTCTCTCCCGCAACTTTTACTGATTGAAGATAATCCTGATGTGGTTGAATACCTGATCACTTGCCTGGATTCAGCTTATCGATTGGAGTATGCATACAATGGTCGTGCTGGTATTGAAAAAGCCTTTGAGCTCTCACCTGATCTGATCATTTCCGATGTGATGATGCCGGAGAAAACCGGATTTGAGGTAACTGACGAATTGAAAAATGATCAGCGCACAAGTCATATTCCTATCGTGCTGTTAACTGCTAAAGCGGATATAGAAAGTCGGATTGCAGGTTTACGCAGAGGAGCGGATGCATATTTAGCAAAACCATTCCATCAGGAAGAATTATTGGCCACCCTCACCAATCTCCTTGAAAACCGGAGGAAGCTGCAGTCAAGGTACCTCGACACCACAGTGAACACTTCTTTGCTATCAGTCAAGGAGAATGACAAATCCACTGAGATAAAATCTTTAACGACCGCTCATGAAGACGCCTTCCTCACCAGGCTCAAAACCATCATTGAAGAACATCTCAACGATGCGGAACTTGATGTGGAAATGATATGTAAAAAGATCGGCATGGGCAGGACCAACCTGCATAATAAGATGACGGCACTTACCGGACTATCCACCATCTCATTTGTCAGAAGACTTCGCCTGCAGAAAGCAAAAGAACTTCTCGCCACTACTGAAATGAACATTTCGGAAATTGCGTATGAAGTGGGGTTCAATGATCCGAGGTATTTCAGCCGGGTCTTTTCGGAGGAATTTGGCTTGCCTCCTACTGAATTTAAAATGAGGTCTTCTGTTTAGCCCCTCATTTTTCTTTGAAAAACTTCTGTTTAGCCCCTCATTTTTCTTTGAAAAATGTGTCCCTGTGTTTCTTGGCTTCGCTCCGCAAACCCCGGGGAATCTAGAAAATTTCAATTAGGTACCCCGGGGTTGCGCAGCACACAAGGGAAACCTCTGCTTGTTGCCTCTAAATTTTTCAAAGAAAAATTTCTCCCCTGTGTTTCTTCGTTGCACTACGAAAACCCCGGGGTTGCGCAGCACATAGGGGAAGAGAATTTCTTTTTGAAATTCTCAGGGGCACATTTCCATTACTCTGAACATTCCTCCACACACTACTGAACAAATATCCACAACCTCCGGATAGACGTCCACATCTAATGAACTTGGGTGAACAACCTTGTCATGCCTCTGCATGCAACTTTGGTATAGTTAAAAACAACAGAGGATTCCCTTTTTTCTCTTTAAAACTATACCGCAGTGAAGACCTATTTCAAACTTTATTTCGCCTTAATCTTTATCGGTTACACCCTATCCGCTCAGGCACAAACCACCTGGACAGGTGCAAGCAGTACAAGTTGGACCCTGGCAGCAAATTGGTCAGCAGGTGTCCCTGATGCAAATGATGTCGTTATTATTGCGGATGTAACGAATAATCCCATTATCAGTACCACTGGAGCTGTTGCCAAATCCGTCACTGTGGAAGTCGGTGGAGTACTTACCGTTAATGCCGGTGGAATCCTTACGATCAATGGAGCCACAGACCAGGGCTTTCTCAACTCAGGTACGGTCACCAATAGTGGTACCATAGAAATTGGCAATACTTCAGGAGTTGGTTTGGTCGGCTTTCGAAACCTGGGAGCTCTTACCAATAACACCGGTGGTCAGATCAATATAAACCGTGTGGATGGAAATGGCCAAAGTATTGGATTAGAGAATGAAAGTATTATTCCTCTTTCCAATTCGGGAATCATACGGATTGGCAATATGATCGAGGCAGGTCTTTACGCGATCAGTAATGATGCTCCCAGTATTTTCAATAACAATGCCACAGGAGAGTTACATCTTGACAGGGCATATTATGTTGGCATCCGCAATAACTCAACCTTCAACAATAGTGGATTAATCAAAGTCGGTTCACTGGCCGGCGGCAATACGATGAGTGAAGGCATAGGGAGCTATCCGACCAGCCAATATTTTACCAACAATGCCGGAGGGCAAATCCAAATTGACCGTTGTGATGTCGCCTTTTGGGCAGGCAATTACAGTGTATCCACGAATGCCGGCACCATGACGGTCGGTGAGTTGGTGGCTGTGCCAAATTTCTTAGGCGCCAATCAAACAGGTCAGCTCAAGAACACGGTTGGTGGTGTCATAAAGACAACTTCCTACATTGAATCCGGGCATATCCAACTTCTGGGTGGCACATTAGCACCTGGTTATTCACCTGGCAAGATGATATTTAGTAATGACGAGGATTTTACAAACAATATCTGTGCTATAGAAATCAATGGTACAGGTACACCAGGTGTCAATTTCGATCAGATAGAGGTCAATGGAGATGCAGTCATAGGTGGAACATTAGCGCTTACGTTCAATTACGCAGGAAACGCCGGCGACAAGGTAGATATCTTTATCGCGCATACTTACACAGGGACATTCACAACTGTTACAGGTTTAGCTGCCGGATGGGTTATTAATTATTTACCAACGAAAATCATTCTTTCCAAGGGCACTTTAACTGGTAATTATTGGACAGGTAGTGTCAGCACTAATTGGAATACTGCGGGCAATTGGACTGGCGGTATTCCGGATGCAACAGATGATGTATTCATTCCGGATGTGACCAACAATCCTTTCCTCGTAACCTCAAATGGTTTAGCAAAATCTGTCACTATTGAGGCTGGTGGTTCGCTTATTATTTCTTCGACGGGTGTGTTGGCGATTAATGGATCGAACAATTTTGGTATTTGGAACGATGGGTCTTTAACAAACAACGGCACGATACACATTGGCAACACATCTACTGTTGGTGCATATGCAATTGAAAATCAAAATACAATCACAAACACTGCAACCGGCGTTATCAACATAGATCGCGTCGGCGTTGCCGGTATCTATGCCATCGATGGTACATTTAATAACATTGGAACCATTGTGACTGGAGCCTTGGTACCTGCTGCTAATTTATTAAGTGATGCTGGCACAGGGATTTTCAACAATAATGCGAATGCCATATTCAAAGGAACAGGAAATATCGGTGCCAATAGGTTTGTGAATGCCGGTGGACATGTTACACCAGGTTATTCACCAGGTACGATGACTTTTAACACATCTGAGAATTTTGCAAGCAGCATTCTCGATATCGAAGTCAATGGGATCACTAATCCCGGAGTAAATTATGACAAGATCACAGTGACCGGAACTGCAACACTTGGTGGTACGTTAGCGCTTACAATTAATTACGCCGCCAATCCTGGTGATCAAGTCACGATACTTTCCGCATCATCAGTCAGTGGGACGTTTAGCACGATCACAGGTTTACCTGCGAATTGGGAAGTGTTTTATCAACCCAATGCAGTTGTACTGGGTTATGGTTTCAATTTTTGGGATGGATCCACGAGTACAAATTGGGGAACTGCGAGCAATTGGTCATTAGGACTACCCACTGCAAACCAGATCGTCATGATACCTGATGTAACCAATGATCCGGTCCTCTCTTCGAATAACGCTGTTGCAAAATCAGTGACTGTACTCCCCGGTGGCGCATTAACGATACTGTCAACAGGCGTTCTTACCATTAACGGTGCCACTTCCCAGGGACTACTTAATCAGGGGACCGTCAACAATAGCGGTACGATTGAAATTGGCAACACTTCCTCCGTAGGTTTGAAAGGACTTAGCAACCAGGGCATCTTTACAAATAATGCAAGTGGTGTGATCAACATCAATCATGTATCCGGTTCACAAGCTGAGGGCATGGAACAAAATGCAAATACTACATTCACAAACGCAGGTATAATCAGGATAGGCAATATAATCCAGGGAGGACAATATGGGTTCAGCCATGATGACGGGACTTTCAATAACACGGCCACGGGTCAGCTCTATATTGACAGGGCTTCAGGTCCCGGCATTCGCAATAATTCAACCTTCAACAATAGTGGGTTAATCAAAATCGGATCTGAGATCGGAGGCAATACTATGTATAATGGGATAGGGACCTACCCAACCAGCGAACACTTTACCAACAATGCCGGGGGACAGATTTACATTGACAGATGTGGAACTGCCTTTCACTGTGGGAATTACAGCATATCCTACAATACAGGCACGATTACTATTGGAGCCTCAGTACCCGCAACCATGTTTTTCGATGGTAATCAAACCGGCAAATTCCATAACAACACAGGTGGAATCATAAAAGGTACAGGAACCATATCTGCATACCGGTTGGAAAATAACGGAGGGACACTTTCCCCTGGTTATTCACCTGGAAAAATGACCATTGACGACAGCGAAAATTTTACCAATTGCTTTTTAAATATCGAAATAAACGGCACAGGCACACCAGGTATAACTTATGACCAGGTTTATCTCACAACAGGAACCGCCACGATCGGTGGAACGCTTGACCTTGATATTAACTACACACCAGCGAATGGAGATCAATTCATCATCATCAGTGCACCGACAGTCACAGGCACATTCAGCACGATCACCGGTTTACTTCCGAACTGGCAAATCATGTACACATCAAACAGTGTCATCGTAAAATATGACACTCGAAATACCTGGACGGGAAATATCAGCACGGCATGGAGCAATGCAGGTAACTGGACTTTAGGTGTACCCACCGCTTCATCCGAGGTCACCATTCCAAACGTGACAAATGATCCGATCATTAGCACTGCGATAACGGTAAAATCGGTGCATATTCAGGCGGGTACCACGCTCACTGTACAAGCTGCCGGATCTTTGACCACTAACGGCACTTCGTTGTACAATGGAGTAACATGCGGTATTTATAACCAGGGAACATTAAATACATTTGGTTTGACGCATGCAAAATAGATCTCACTCTCCCATCAGAGTAATACCCTTCAGAAGTGATTTGGATATAGCTGTCTTTTCGGATTTCAGCAAAGGCAAGTACCTTAAAAACTTAAATGGGACCTTTACAGATTCGCAGGTATTAAATGGTACTGCCTGGGATACGCACATTTACGACATGAACGGAGATGGCTGGGATGATATCCTGACGTGGAATAATAACGAACATGTCCTGCTGCATGAGAATAATAAGATGGGTGGATTTAAAACAGTGCTCAATATCAATGCTGATGATCATTCACACTATTGTGTCGCATTTGACTTTGATCAGGATCAGGACATGGATATCGTGGTGAGTGATTTGTTGACAGGCATGTCCATATACAGGAACCTGGGCAATTTCAATTTCCTGACCTGGCAAGATTATTCTCCTGGCGCCAATTACCGGCAGATGTGGTTTACTGATTTTGACGTGTCAGGATCAGCAGAATTAATAGGCTATGGAACTGGCGGCCTCCATGTCCACCGCGAAGCACAGGAGATGATAACTGCTGCCGATCATTTAATATCAGCTGCATTAGGAGTGTATCCAAACCCGACGGATGGTAAAATTTATTTGACATTGGATACACCGGATCAGTATGCGATCAGCGTCTATGATGGGATGGGAAAACTTACAACTGAAAAAATCGAATTTCCAATAATTGATTTGACCGACAGGCCGTCAGGAATTTATATGCTTGTCATACAGAACTTACTAACGCATGCACGTATGAGCAAAATCATCGTACGTCAATAATAGATTTCTCCGGTAAAGGCAAAGGAGTGGTTAAGAATTAGCCTCACCTATTCCTCACTGCAAACTCGCCGGTCACATCAGAATCACCATTACCTCCGGCTCCATTGCCACCTACATTTAATTTACCGGTCATAGTGCCTCTGATAAATTCATTGTGGCTGCCGAATTCAGTTACCTGCAGATTCATGTGGAGGAAATAACCGGTCTGGCCGTTTGGAAGGTTGACCTGATTGCCGAATGTCAAATATGCCTTGTAATCGCCCGGGCTGGATCCATCAAATGAAAAACCGAATTTTCCTTTTAGCCCAATACTGTCTAAGGTTGAAATATACGTGCCGGCACCTGCCGATACATTCAGCAGATAATAATTATAAGAAGTGCTGAAACCTTTGATCTTGTAACGAATAAATTCTTCCACCTGATTACATGCCCCAAGAATTCCCACATTCATATTCCGTTCAGCAGAATATGTAAAAGCTGAACTTTCCAGGCCATTTACTGCGTCAACGAATTGCAAACTAATCAGATCGCCTGTGCAATGCTCAAAGCTACCCTCATAGTGTCCATCCGTTCCCTTGATCGGGAAAATAAATAGGTTGCTGCCTGTAAACACTTTTGCAAAGCCTGACGTAATAGGCAATCCATCACATTGCATGGCGGTTCCCTGTATGGTAGACACTTCAACTTCAGTAGGCTCATTCAATTTGATTAGATCCATGGGCACAAGTTCACTTGCGGATGCTACATCAAAGGAAAGTAACACTCCTCCGCATTCATTCTCTACGGATACTTCCAGTGGTTCATCTGCAGGTATTAATCCTGAAACCAAACCATTTGCATCGGTCAGCGCACAAACCTGGCTGTTGAGTGACTTTATGGTCAGACATATGTTGATATTCTGCGCGGGGTCACCATTCTGATAAACAAACCTGCCTGTCCAATTCGTCGTCAATGTAAAAATGTCATCACAATTCCAAAAGGAAAAATGAGTAAGCTGCGCTACATAAAAATTTCCCTGCCTGGTTGCTACACCTTCTTCCACCCAATATCCCTTGTCCTCATCGAAAGACCAAAGCGGAACAGATGCCGGTGCCTTATCCAACTGGTTGTTTGCAATAGCTAATTCCATTTCAACCGATTTACCAGTAGCTACCTGCAATTTTTCACCGCTATCAGATCTTAATTCTACAGCGATCATGCCGAGACTTCCCAATGCCACCTGCGTGTCTGAGGCATCAATTCCAACTAAATTACCAGGCATTTTATTTGAGAGCTGAGTGTCATTGCCATAGATTGGATTTGCCATGACATGCACATTTCCATTGTAGGCTGAACCATCTTCACGAACAATGGCATGATCAGGAAAATGCAATTTAGATTTATTGTCTATGGAAATGGTCGTTGCCTGCGAACTTGCAAACACGCCTTTCTCTTCCTGATTCAGCAAGGTGATGCGAATAAACTGTGTCTGCGGCCCGGCTGAACGAAATCTTCTTGACCCTTTGAAATAGCCGGATTTTTCAGCGACGAGGAGATCATCTCCAGTCATAGCAATGTCCGTAAAAAAGAAATTTCCGTCTTCATCCGTTGTGCCGGAGCTATTGCCCATATGAATCAGTGCGCCCTGCACCGGAATGCCATCCGGGTCTTTCAATGAAACAAATAGTGAACCTTTAAAGGTTTGAATTGGAGTAGTGGTTTCATCTTTGCCGCATCCGATTTGGATAAGAATGAACAGGAGTAGGAAGTACTTGATCGTTCGCATGGTCATTTGTTTGCATTGAAATTACTGAATAAATTCAAAATCTGCAGAATAAATCGGAAATGTCATTTTTGCTAAACCAAGACTGCTCTATTACTTTTCCGCCTTATATTTTTTTCCGGTAACATAATTCATTATATAAAATTTATCACCGGGCTTATCCTGTATTGAAAAATAGCCATCTGGTAATAACTGTTTTAAATAGTAAACTTCTACATCGTGTGCTTCTACATGGCTCAGGGGATTTCCCTTTTCATCGAAAACATCAATATATTTTAGTCCTGTATTTTGGTCCGTGGTGTTGATTTCTGTTTTGAACCATTTAACACCTAACCTTTCAAGCTTAGGATACTTAGCAGGTCCGATTTTTACCTGGCGATTGGTTCCGTCAAGCATAACGACATATGCAAAAGAAGAATCCTGGCAGATAACAATTTTGGGATTTACAGACGAAATATCAATTCTGTTATACAATGGATCTATCAGCACATTCCCCTTCAGATCCATCAGGCCATGTTTATTATTTCTGGCAAAATGGACCAGTGTAGAATCCACATTATTTATATATAGCAATTCATGATCGGTGCGCAATATCTCCTTTCCGTCTTTGGTGATGATTAAGCTTTCGACATTACCTGATTCACTGATTTCTTTTGCACAGGTATACGCATATCTAAATGAACCCATTTCAAGAAATTTCACAGGCCAGATTTCATTGCCTCTCAGGTCAATACATCCCTTCATATAATTGGGGAGCTTATTTTGTGCAGCCAGGGAAGCCAGGTGTTTTTTCAAATCCTGTAAATTGTTTTTCTCCAGGTAAGCAGTATACTTCACATCTTTTGGATTAAATCCAACTATCATGCGTTCATTATCAATGCCATCATCAGCTCTCCTGATAAAATAGTGATAAGGTCTGTCATGAATAAATCGTCCTGACATATCGTACATCTTCACCTTCGTCTCCTGACGATCCTGTCTGATCAGGATCTTTTTTCCTATCGCCCAAATATCAAATGTGTCAGGATCCATGATCCATTTGCCTGTGCCGTCAATAAATCCCCGTCTTGGATTGCGCTTACCTTTTCGCAGGTCTTCCCTGTTCGTAACCAGGAGTGGTGCGGCATCGTCCGGAGCATCCTGTACATAGCGTGTAGCAAAGACATAACCAGCTGGTTCTATTCTTTTCCCCTGGTCATTAAAAATGTGAATTGAATCCTTTGTTTCCTTGAAAAAACCCAGAAAAATGGTTTTTCCAGTCACGAGGTCATTTGCCCTATCCAAACTTACGTACCTGTCGTCAGTCAGCCTTACACCATTACTATTGAATAAAAACGAATGATTGTACCCTCCTTTTTTTATGGTGACTTCGGATGACAGATCTGGCTTGCGGGCAATAAATGCAAAGTCGCGTCCATAATAGATGATTTCACCTGGCAAACTGATGGCCATTTGATTTCCTTCAAAATGGGCATCGCGTGTCATAGGAAAAACATATTCTCCTTTCAAATTGACAACTGCCATTGAATCAGGACTTATGAGCGTAAAGCAATTCCAAATCTCTCTGTAAGAACAGTCCTGGTAAACCGGATCGACAAGTACATGGCCCGTGCTATCAATAAAACCATACAATATTGTACTTCCGGTATTTTTTCTCAATCTGAAATAACCAGATGGAAAAACCGTCGAAATATCAACGTCGACTGAATCGCGTGACCAGATTTCATGTCCATTCGGCTTTACTAAACCAGACATTGTTTTTAATTTAAAATAAAACAGATCCGAAGATGCAGGCTGCAAGCGATCATACTTTGGTGGGAACAAAATTTTCCCATTTCTGTCAATCAAACCGAATTTATTATTTACTGATAATCCAATCTGATTACGCACAGTGGAATACTGGACGAGCCTGGCATCAGGAAAAGATGCAATCATTCTGAAGCTGGTATCACGAAGATTCACGCTTGTGCTGTCATAATCTATGATCAAATCATGCTCGAGGGTGGGAGGCCGCGACTGCCGGTTCTCAAGCAAGATGTCTCCCTGTGATGAAAGCATATCGTATTCACGGGATTCAGTACTCAGGTCATTTCTTCCTATGAGATAGTCTTCTCTAGTGGCATATGCATCATCATACTCCTTAGGTAAAAGTAGTTGACCGGTTGGGTTGTACAATTGTATTTTCCCGTTGTCATTTTTAATGCTGATCACATTACGTGACAATACTTTTCCCCATTTCCATCCTTTTGAAAAGATGAGCCTTCCTGTCGTGTCAATAAAATTGATCAGGGTGTCGGGCGTCACGACAGTGATAATCCCGGTTTCGGATCTACTCGGCAAAATCATCTCCTTACCGGCAGGATTTACCTTAGAATCGAGAAAGGCAATATAATGTGCTTGCGGAAAAGCAGGATTTATGAAATACATCTTCCTGGCGACCGGATCTTCTATGCAGTAGAGTGTTACATTGAAGAAATCATCCGGATCGGTGATGAAAAATTTCCTGAAAGCAGGGTACATCACTACACCTGCAAAAGGTGACTTTTGAGTAGAAGGCTCGCCTTTTATTATGGGTTTGATCAATTCATTCCCTTTGGAATCGATGATACCCCAAAGTCCGGCCTGCCTGAACAAAGCCAAAGGACAATCCGGGATGGTGATGACCTCATCATATTTCGGAGGGACGAGGAGCTGCCCTTCAGGATTTGCCAATCCATACTTTTCACCTGACAAAAACGGCAATATGCTATACGTTTGTGCGTAGCAACTTAGTGATGCAAATATTACTAAGAAAAAAAGAGAGCCTACTTTAAATTTCATATCCTCAGATTATTCCTAAGCAAAATACCCTTTCCAGACGAAAAGACCATATGAACTGCTTCTCTAAACATCACTCCACCCCACCGGAACAATACTCCAATAACCCTACCGGTAACATTTATTCGTCAGCGCAGTTTAATGATCCGCAAGGTGTGGCAGTGGATAATTATGGGCGGATCCTCGTCGCAGATACAGATAATCATCGGATCAGAGTTATCACTCCGTAAAAATGTAGAATAAAGAATTGAAAAGAGAATCTTGAATCTGAAGTAAAATTTTGAATGATAAATATCAAAGACGTGATAAATCGCGTCTCAAAACACTTCAAACTTTAAAATTCTATATTCAATATTCTACTTCTAAATTCTAACTTCAGGATTTTCTTCATTATTCTTTCTTCAAGATTCTAGATTCAAGATTCTCTTTAAAATTCTATATTCAAGTTTCATTACAAATTCCATACGTATGAAATTTGAACGCAGGCCAATGGTGAGCTGGTTTGATATCAGGATCCTCGCGAAAGCCGGATTGAAATCCGTTATTTCTTCCACCTTCGGGAATTTCGCCGATAAGCGTGAAATGCAGGCTGCATTGAAAGGAGATCTGGAAACTGACTATTCAACCAACCCGGATATTTGGGTTGACTTCATTGCGGATTTAGGAGACGGATTCGATTCAACTTACACCATGGCCTCTCTCCTGGCTTGTAAAGAACTTGATGTTAATGGCGAACTTTTGCCGCGAGCGAATATTTTAATCATGGGAGGCGATCAGGTATACGCCATGCCCTCTAAAGAAGAATACGACAATCGCATGAAAGGACCTTATACCGCTGCCTTTCCGAAAATTCCCGGACAACCTAAGGCTGGTCCTACAGACCTGGACCAGACAACAGATTTACAACTGATCACCAATGAGGAAACTAAAATAAATCCACATCTATACGCTTTGCCCGGCAATCACGATTGGTACGATGGTTTGGGTAATTTTTTAAAAATATTCTGCCAACACCGGTTTATTGGAAACTGGCAAACTCAGCAATCGCGAAGCTATTTCGCGCTAAAGCTTCCTGCAAACCACTGGATTTGGGCCATTGATGTGCAGCTTCATTCAGACATTGATCAACCGCAGCTTGATTATTTTAAAAACATCGTACAAAAAAATATGGAGGAAGGTGCTACCATCATCCTATGCACTGCCGAGCCGGCATGGGTTTCCCTGGCCCTCAACGTGAAAGACGAAACATTCACCAGGCTAAAGTATTTTTTTAAAGACTATATACTTTTAACAGACAAGAAAATCCGTTTGGTAGCAACACTAACCGGTGATCTTCATCATTATTCGCGATATGAGGATTCCATGATAGAGAAGCGCAGGGCCGGTGTTCACCAACTCATAACCTCTGGTGGCGGCGGGTCCTTTTTACACCCCACTCATATATTAAAAGAGAAAATCGTTTTTAAAGATGAACTATCAGCAAAGCTGAAGACAGTTTACCCATCAAAAAAAATGTCACGGTTGCTGGCATTTCGCAATCTTCTGTTTCCATTTTACAATCCGGCAATGACTTTTTTTATTGGGTTATTTTTTCTGTACACTGCATGGATGCTTCAGAGTAGTACAGTTTATACGACTGACAAATCATTTATGGATCAGGTTGCTATTTATAAATTCAGCCTTACTCATATCGGCGACTTTTGGCTGACAATAATGAAGTGTCTTAGACATAACCCTTCTGTTTTAATCCTGCACTTTATATTTATTGGTGGTCTGCTAGGTTTTGCTGACTCTAATTCCGGGCCTTTCAAAAAGTACCTGATCGGCGGCGTGCATGCATTGTTCCAGCTTGCGAGCTTCTACTTTCTGTTCTGGCTTTTCGCACGGATAAACATCCATTATCTGCATATGGAAGTAGCCCAGGTTGGTGAAATATTATTGTCTTCGGCTGAATTCATCATCATTGGTGGATTTGTGAGTGCTTTTATATTCGGTATTTATCTCCTGGTTTCTATTTTGCTTTTCAACTTACATCCCACTGAGGCATTTTCCTCATTCCGGTGGACAGGCTACAAGAATTTTCTTCGCATACATATTTCGGAGAAAGGAGTGACAATATACCCGATAGGTGTAAAGAAGGCAGTCAGAAACTGGAAAAATGTGGGCACGGAAGAAGAACCAAGATTTGAAGGCGACAAAATCAAGTATGAACTAATTGAAGACCCCATTCACATTCCTGCTCAATAATTTTGAATTAAAAATTGTAAAGAAAATCTTGAATCTGGAATCCTGAACCAGGAATTTTGAAGTAAAATTTGGAATACTAAATTTAGAAGAGCACCAGACGTTCGAGCGTCTCTGACCTCGATCTTGCAAATGCTCTTACCGGTTCGAAGTCAGAGACATTCGAACGTCAGTCTATTTATTTAATTAAATAATTTAGTTTGAGATTTTTCCGGTTCGAGGTCGGAGACACTCGAACGTCATGGTGATTCAAATTCTAAATTCACCATTCTAATTCTTTATTCAAAATGGTTGCTGAGCTGTAGCACAAGGATGAGTAGAACAGGTCGAAGCACAAGATTCAAGATTCCCTTCCTGGTTCTGATTTCTTTATTCACTTTTTTTCAACGCTTCAATCTCCTTTCTCAATTCTTCAATCATGACTTGTTGTTCCTGAACTGCTTTTACCAGTGGCACTACAAATTGTGAATAGCGCAATCCGTATAATTCTGTTTCGTTTTTTGGCACATCAACACCTGAAAATTCATAACCTAATTCCTGCGCAGCTGATTCCACTTCCTGTGCAATAAATCCGGTTTTTATTACACGTTCCTTTTCATCCCTCGCAGCAATCGTAGCTTGTGATGGTCCCTGTTGATCTTTACCATTACGAGGATCAATGGCATCTTCGTTCAAATGTTCGGCCAGTCCATACACATCGAGATGATATGTGACAGGTCTGAGCCTGGTGATGAAGGTCAAACCCGGAACATTTTCCTGTACATCCTTTTTGTATCTCCCATCAGAAAGATCGGTCCATGGTTCGAAACCACCAATAGAACTAATCACGCTGTTGCCTATACGAATTTGATTGGACGCTGTCATGCGGGATCCATTACCAAGAGCGGTACTGTTCGTATAGGTATTTGCATAGAAATCATTGTCCGCATCATAACCAATGTAGGTGCAATTGTTGCTGTTGTCACCGTCCCCTCCTGCTGATACTCCGATCGCAGTGTTATTTGAGAATAAGGAGAATTGCAGCGCCTCTAATCCAACTGCGGTATTTCTGATGCCTTCCATATTTGTATGAAGCGCATCGACGCCGGTAGCTGTGTTGCTATGTCCTAATGTATTGCTGTACAGTGCGTCATTTCCGATCGAAGTGTTTGAAAAGCCGGATGCATTGGTATAAAGCGCCCGCACACCGAAGGCAGTGTTTCTTTCTCCTGTTAGATTAGAATAGAGCGCACTTTCACCATTGGCAGTATTTTGACTGCCAGTCGAGTTCGTACGAAGCGAATTACGTCCTGTGGCCGTGTTGCTAAAACCGCCATAGTTAGCATAAAGAGAATTCATACCCGTAGCGGTATTATTTGATCCGAATGTATTCGAAATCAGGGCACTCGAGCCAATTGCTGTATTGTTAACTCCTAAGCTATTTTGATATAGTGCTAAAGCTCCAATGCTGGTGTTGTCAGAGCCGGTGGTATTAGATAGTAGTGCGGATGCTCCGATCCCGGTATTGCGGTCTCCGGCATAATTTTCCTGTAATGCCTGATCTCCTACTGCTGTATTGGACCTGCCCGTGTTATTTGATGCAACCACATTGCCCCGCAAAGCGCTAAAACCCACAGCGGTATTAAAAGCATCTCTGCCTGCTGTCCGATCATCTGCATACCGCATCGCATTATGTCCAATGGCTGTGGTACGGTTGTTTGCTTTGTTTGTTGAAAGTGCATCTTTTCCAATTGCAGTATTACTATTTCCTGCAGTATTATCAAAGAGCGCCTGATCTCCTACAGCAGTATTGTTTTGTCCGGTATTATTGGCAGCAATGGCTCCACCCCGAAGTGCCTGAAATCCTAATGCCGTATTAAATGTTTCGCGACCGGCCACACGATCATCCGCATTAGCCATGGCTTCCTTACCAATCGCCGTACTTCTGCTATTTGCTTTATTGGAGAAAAGAGCATCCTTTCCAACTGAAGTGTTATTATTCCCTGTGGTATTGTTATACATTGATCCTGCACCCACAGCAGTATTGCTACCTCCTGATGTGTTGAAATAAAGTGCACTGACTCCATTTGCGGTATTTTCATTACCCGAATTATTAAATCGAAGTGATTGCTGGCCTGTAGCCGTATTATAAATGCCTGTTGTGTTGGCATACAAAGCATTCATTCCATTCGCCGTGTTATTCGAGCCGGTTGTGTTTGAAATCAGGGAGCCTGCACCGCTTGCCGTATTGTTGCTACCGGATGTATTTACAAAGAGGGACTGATCACCAAGAGCGGTATTGTATTGACCGGTATTACTTGCTGCTGTTGTGTTGCCTGAAAGTGCCTGATAACCAACCGCCGTGTTGAATGTCTCTCTTCCACTGGTGCGGTTATCAGCATAAACCATGGCTTCTCTTCCAATGGCTGTGCTACGACTATTGGCCTTATTGGATCCGAGTGCGTTGGATCCCATAGCTACATTGTAGGAACCCGTTGTATTATTAAGAAGTGCTCCTGCTCCGGCAGCTGTATTGTGATTTCCGGCACTATTATAAGCTAATGCCGATCTCCCGGTAGCAGTATTACTGATGCCAGTTATATTACCATTCAGTGATTCCATCCCTACAGCAGTATTATAGACTCCGGAACTGTTTGAAATAAGTGCACTTGTACCGACAGCAGTATTATCAAATCCGGTTTCATTTCCCAACAATGCATTCCGGCCAATAGCAATATTACTATTGCCTGTTGTATTGAATTTGAGGGCACCTGAACCTATTGCGGTATTATATCCTCCTGTTGAATTGGTATAAAGGCTGGTTACACCATAAGCCGTATTTTCTGATCCGGTCGTATTGGATCGCAAAGCCTGTGATCCGGTTGCAGTATTCTCTGTACCCACTGAATTGGAATACAAAGCTTGCATTCCAATGGCCGTATTATCACTGCCAATGGTGTTGGTGAATAAAGATTTAGTTCCTACGGCTGTATTTCGCGTAGCATGATAAATTAAGGTTGCACCCGTTCCGTTGTTAAATAAGGATGAATCCCCTACTGCTACAAGATTAGAGCGGGTAGTATTATTAAAAAGTGCTCTTATTCCGACAGCTGTATTAGCATGTCCTGTGCCATTATTCCGCATTGCGTGCATGCCCAATGCCGTATTCATATATCCCGAAGTATTTTGATCCATTGCACCCGATCCGATAGCTGTATTGAAAAAACCGATGTCGTTACTCCAGAGCGCGTTAGCACCTGAAGCTACATTATGATTCCCGTTTGAATTGTACTGAAGTGCCTGGAACCCCTGGGCAGTATTGAAACCGCCAGTAGTGTTGGTCCCTAAAGAGTTTTCTCCAACGGCCGTGTTACAATTGCCAAGAGAATTTGAATAAAGGACTTTGTATCCCATACCTGTGTTTCCATTGCCGGTCGTATTTGTATATAGTGCTTTGGAGCCGACAGCAGTGTTCCGTGTAGCATGTTCGGCAACCGTAGCTCCTGTGCCATTGTTATAAAGCGATGAATCTCCGACAGCCACGAGATTCGATCGATTTGTATTGTTATACAAGGAATGTGTGCCAATGGCCGTATTTGAAAAACCTGTTGAATTATGATGTGACGCTTCAAAACCATTTGCCGTGTTATTACTGCCCGTATCATTGTACCAAAGCGTATTCATTCCGTTTGCTGTGTTATTATTTCCGGAAAAGTTTGAATAAAGTGCAGCGAAACCATTCGCAGAATTATTGTTGCCATTATTGTTACCGTAAATGGCAAAAACTCCATTGGCACTATTTTGAGAACCTGTGGTATTGCTACCCAGTGCATTCAATCCATTCGCTGTATTTGCATTTCCGCTTATATTACTGCCAAGCGAAGAATAACCGGAAGCTGTATTATAATTGCCAACAGTATTTGAAAATAAAGATTGCCTTCCAATTCCGGTATTGCTAATGCCAACGGTGTTAGCACTGCCTGCACTGTTGCCTATAAAAGTGGTTGTGCCGTCAAATTCAAGACATGCTATACCATTTGCATTTTTGCGAAGCACCATTTTTTCAGATCCGCCTAGATCAAACCTGATCACATCCTCATCCGGACTTTCCTCCACCTGCACCTTTGTATCATTGTCAGCATCCCGGAGTTCTGATACATACCCGCCAATTAGTTCTTCCCAGGCGCCACCATTATAAAACCAAAAGCTGGTGGTTGTAAGATCATAAACAAGCAATCCATTAGCTGAAGGCATAATAGCGATCCGTTGAGCAGTTGTCATGCGCGGCACCAATACCCCTTTTGTAGTGGATGTCACATCAAGGATGGCATTTGCATTTGGCATTGAATTGTTGGTACTGATACCCACAGACTGTGCCATGCTCGTGTAAAGAGGTACGAGAAAAAATATCAGGCAAAGAGAAATATAAATGGGAGTTTTCATGGGATGAAATTTGTAGCTGAGATAGCTTTCCTGTCAAATGATGATTAAAAAATGATCAGGTACAAAATTCACTTAAAGAAGAGAAGAAAAGAATACCGAGAATGGGGGATGCAAAGGGAATCATGAATCTTGAATTCTGAATTTAGAATTATGAAGTAAAATTTTGAATAATAAATAAAGAAGGTATTCGGATAAAAAGATACGTTAAGCGTAGGCTGCGCCTACGCTTAAAGATTCACTTTTTTGTCTTGACTCATTTTGACAGACGTGATGTTTCGACCTGCTTTACTTCACCTTTTAATACTTCTCACCAGTTGGGACTCTTCCTGGTTTTAGGTCGAAGACACTCGAACGTCTGTACCATTTCCTTCGCCTCAGCCTTCGCCTTACTTCACCAACGTGACATCTCCAGTAACCTTTTCAGTGATTATGCTAACACCATTTGAATAGACAAGTGTAAACTGATACACATACACTCCCGGATTCATCGCCTTACCATTAAAAGTGCCATCCCATGAGAAAGGATGAATGTCTGAACCAAAAACATGATTACCCCAACGATCCCAAATATCACCGGCAACAGAAATGACTTCTGCATCATCATTGAAATGAATGCTAAATACATCATTCACCTGGTCGCCATTTGGACTAAACACATTTGGAATAAAAAATTGGGTGACAGGCTTGCAGTCTTCAGCAGGTAAGACATTTCCAATGGTGGATAAAACATAACATGTCGTCATCACTGTAACTATATATTCACCCGGAGTTTGAATATCGATGGAAGCACTCGTTGCACCTGTGCTCCAGGTGTATTGCGCATCAAAAGACTGGGAAGCATCCAGCGTCACTACCTCTCCGGGACAAATCATCGTGGAATCAAATTGCACGAACGGAATATCTGAATCAATCGTTACGTTAACTTCATCCTTCATTGTTCCGCACGTATTGAAAACTGTGAGCGAATACAATTGGTTAGCATTTGCAATGATCACTGACGAATCACTGCCATCTTGCCAAACCACGTTATCCAATGTAACGGGAGCATGCAAGATGATAGATTCACCAGGACATAATACGACATCGGGACCAAGGGAAAACGGGGCAGGCGATGACAGGTAGGAAACAACAATGGAATCTGTTTTAACTCCGCAGACATTCAATTGCTGGAGACTATACACTCCCGCCGTTGTAATTACATAACCGGAAGCATGACTGCCATCCTGCCAGGTATTTGTAATATGTGGATCAACATTCGAGATTAAGTTCAATACGTCATCATCACACAACAACGTATCAGGACCGAGATCAGGATCAGGTGGCGCGATAAATTGGACCGCAATCGTATCATTATCTTCTCCACAGGAATTCACTATGTGCAACATAAGTTCCGCATCTGTATAAGCCTGGTAAAATGAATTCGTTGAACCGTCCTGCCAGCTATACCCTACACCTGCAACACCTGACTGAATAGTAACTGTATCTCCATGACATGCAGTTATATCAGGCCCAAGATCCAACTGAGGTCCTTCTGTACTTTCAACGATAAGCAATGAATCCGTAGACGATCCGCAAGCATTAGAGATCGTGAGAAAGACCAGGCCGGCTTGCGTTGTCGAAAAAGAAGGATCACTCGTACCATCCTGCCACAAATACTGCACATCCGGAATACCGGGATTGAATGTGAGCAATTCTCCCAAACATAATTTCTGATCAGGCCCTAGCAACAAATCCGGAATAGCAGGCAATGGAGTCACTATCAAGGTATCAGTGGAGACACCACAAGCGTTTTCAATTACAGCACTGTACATTCCTTCCTCCACTAAAGTGATCTGATCATCATGCGTGCCATCAAACCAGGTAATACTGACATCCGGAATATTCACTTCCAAAACCAATATATCAGATGCACATAACGCCGTGTCATTTCCCAGGTTAAGCGGGGGAATGGCTGGTAACACAATAACATTTACAGTATCATATGCAGAACCACACAGATTTGAGACTTCTATGCTGATCGGACCGGCAGATGTAGCCACGAAAATTGGACCTGTTGATCCATCCTGCCACAACCAGCTATCTGCATTTGTGAAGTCCGGAGCAATGATTTGTGATGCCCCTTCGCAAAATTGAATTTCAATACCAAGATCAACGAAAGGCAAAGTGCCTCCATCTACGATCACCACTGAATCTATATCAGTACCGCAATTATTACTCACTGTCAGACTGTATGTACCTGGACTAGTGACCATTAGTGTAGCCAGATCGCTTCCATTATTCCATAGATAATTGACACCACTTATTCCTGCATCCAGTGTCAATTGAGCACCTGCACACAAATGAAAGCTATCCGCCAGATCAAGCTGAGGTGGAATGCCGGATGCAGAAACCAGGACAGTATCTGCGCCTGTTCCACATTCAGTTGAAACAGTCACTGTATAGGTCCCGGGTGATGACACTACCAACGAATCTGCAGTGCTCATGTCCTGCCACAAGTATGTATCAAATGTATCTCCTGCGAATAACGTGAACGAATTTCCCGGACATAATGCGATGTCCGTACCTAAGTTTGGTGAAAGCGTATCAGGATTAAACAAGATGTCCACGGTATCAATACCGCTTCCACATACAGTTGAAACTTCCAATATATACTGACCGGAAGTTTGCACAAGCAATGAATCGTCATTCGTTCCATCCTGCCACATATAGTTCCCCGTATCGCCGGTACTATATAACCAGATAATATTTCCGTCACAGGTGATAGAATCATCAGGCAGTATTACTTCAGGCAATATGTCAGTTACAGTAACTTGTATGGTGTCCGCAATATTCCCACATTGATTGCTGACCGTAACACTGTATGCACCGGCTGTCGTTGCGATGAATTGTGGAAGTGTGCTTCCATCCGTCCACACTACAGACGATCCACCAACAAGGGACACATTTATTGCTACAGGCATTTGTGCAGGACAGGCAACAATATCAATTCCCAAATCAACTTGCGGCAATGGAATTAACGAAACGAGAACCTGATCAATGTCTGAACCACAACTGTTCGAAACGGTTACACTATATAATCCAGGTGATGTAATTTCATACACATTGTCTATGCTGCCGTCCTGCCATATATAACTTCCTTCATCCTCGTCCAGGTGAATATTCAGATCATCACCATTGCAAATGAAAATCTCATCCACGCCAAGATCGACATAAGGACTCTCATCATGTGTCACTTCGATCTCATCGCTTTCCTCTCCACAACTATTGCTTATGGTCAATGTATAAGTGCCTTCTGATTCGATGGTGTAAGAGGACTCATTCGATCCATCACTCCATTCAAATTCACCCAAAGTCTCCTCGAATGAAATGTCAAAGTCATCATCATCGCAAAGTATCATATCCGGGCCAAGTGTAAAAGCAGCAGGAGGAGCCAGCACATCCATCACGATAGTGTCAGCTGATATTGCGCAACCGTCGTCAAGTGTAACAGCATATACACCAGGTGATTCAATTTCATATGATGCATCGTCAGAACCATCCTGCCAGGCATATTCGCCTAATTCATCATCCAGCTCTATCTCATACGTTTCTCCTTCACAGATCAACACTGAATCCGGTCCCAGGTCCACCGGGTTGTTTCCAAATATGTCTACCTGTATATTGTCAGATCCCACCATGCACCCATCCGTGATAGTAAGACCATACACCCCTGATTCAGTCACAGTGATAGTCGGATCTGTTGAACCGGTGCTCCATACATAGTGATAATCACTGAGACCCGGATCGATGGTATATTCGAAACAAGCGACCACATCATCACCCAAATCAAGATCGAGGAACCCACAGGGAGCTTCAGGGGTGACCCATACATCATCATAGAAGTAATATACCATACTACCTGGGCTCCAATTGCAGCCCGGACCGAGTGGAGTGTTGATATCATCAAAAAAATTTCCCATCGTGATCCATTCCTCGCCACCCTGAGCCAGATAATAACCTTCAACCGCCATCCAGTTCAGTGTATCAGTTAAAAATCCACTGTCGTTGTAGACCTGTGGGCTAAAAAATAATATACCCGGCCCTACCGGATTTGGCCGTGCAACGGTGATATAGATCCCGGCATTTTTTATTGCACAACTAAAGTTGGAAAGATTCATATACATACCCACGTGATAAAATTGTCCTGGAACCATGGGTGAAGTGAGTTTCACCTGCGGATATTCATGCCAGCTAAGGCCCGCTGAAACATTAATAGCCCCGGCATAACCATTCCCTGTACGTGGTTGTTGAAACCCCATTGCATTGTCAGGTACACCGACTATCGGGTTTGTAGCACAGGTGTTAAAAACATCGCATGTGGTAAAGGCTCCATTTTGCCAGGGAGGAGTGACGAACAAGCCACCGGATCCAAAAAAGCTGGGGCAAAATGCAAGCTCCTCAAAACTGGGATTGGGTACCAGGTTTTGTGCGGACAACGTGAGAGAAATACATATCACCGGCATGGAGAACAGAATCTTAAGAACCAGCCGATGTAGCATTGTGATGGATTTGGAATTCAGGCGAAAATTACCAGCATGAAATTACCAAATTCAATGAAATTAAGATAAGACGGAATGGGATTTACCGGGAGTGAGATTTGTTAAGCGTAAGTTGCACTTACGCTTAACAATGTTCGATTTTTAAATATTGACAATGTCAATATTTAAAAATCTTCCGCCATTTAGAACATCCGAAAGAAGGATCATATATAGGGATTGAGATCCCTTATCGATAAGTAAAATAAAAAGAAATCTAAAAACTATATCTTTTACCGAATTTACTCATACTCCACAATCCATGCCTCACAAAATATTACACCCTCACCTCTCCCTCATCATCTCTCTCGTTCTGCCACTCACCATACAAAGTCAACCCGTCCACCGAAACTTCGCGGCTGCAGAGACAAATGTCATATACCAGGAAATGCATGTCGAAATCGATCCTGCAATCAACAGGGTAGATGGTATTATCACGTATATCTTTTCCAGTGAGGTTGACCAGCTCAACCGCTTTGTTGTGGATTATGCTGATGATCTGCCGATCCATTTTATTCGAAGGGGAAATACAGACCTGGCATATGCACACGCTGATAATCTTATCAACATTGATCTTGGCAAAAACCTTTTGCAGGGAGAACAGGACACAATCGTGATCTCCTTTTCATCAGATAACACGCTTAAAAAGGCAACGCATGCCGGAATACCTGTGATCAGCACAGATCTTGACCTGGCAACACTATGGTATCCGGGCAAGAGAGACCTCGTAGACAAAATTGATTCGGTGGACATCTATGTTACCACCCCACCCGATCAACTGGTAGCAAGTAATGGAATACTGGTCAGCATTACCAAAGCCAGTGATCGATGGATCCACCACTGGCAGCACCGATATCCTTTGGCAACAACATACCTGCTTAACCTGGCTATCACAAATTATACTGTAGTGAAAGACTCAGTGCAATTACAAGACGGAAGCATGTTGCCTCTGCTGCATTATTTATACCCGGAAAGTTTGTCGACAATAGTACCGGAAGTCAAAGTCACGCCGGATGTCATGCAGTTATTTGAATCCCACTTTGGACCCTACCCTTTTAGTAAGGAAAAATATGGTCACGCACAATACACATTCGGAGGTGCATTGGAGGTACAGACGATGCCTTTCATGGGGTTTTTCAATCTTTCTGTGATCGCGCATGAAATGGCGCATCAGTGGTTCGGGGATATGGTGACATTTGGATCGTGGTCAGATGTGTGGCTCAGTGAAGGAATGGCCGAATATCTCTCCGGTCTCGCCATCGAAGCATTAGCACCGACACAATGGAATGGATTGAAAAACACCAAGATCAATTCGATCACAAGCCTGCCGGATGGATCTGTTTTTGTGCATGATACAAATGACCTGGATGTCATCTTCGATGGAAGGCTTACGTACAACAAAGGTTTTTATCTGGCACACATGTTACGCTGGATCGTCGGTGACAGTTTGTTTTTTGAGGGATGTCGCAATTACCTTAATGATCCGCAACATCATCATGGATTTGCGCGCACTATTGATTTACAAAATCACATGGAAGCAGTTTCAAATATTGATTTGGATGAGTTTTTTGCGGATTGGTTTTATGGTGAAGGTTTTCCTTCCTATACGCTGACGTGGAACCAGGTGCAGGATTCAGTGATTATCCTGGTGGATCAGATTCAATCAGATCCATCGGTGTCTTTTTTTGAAATGCCCATTACAGTCGCTGCATACAGGTTCGGAATCGTAGCGGATACGGTGTTCCATAATACATATAATCACCAGCGATTTTCAATGAACGTAGGAAATAATACGATCACCCAACTCATATTAGATCAGCAGAGATGGATCCTTTCCAATTTCAACCATATCATCAAAGGCACGACTGCAATCAGTGATGTTTCAAATGTCAGTCCGATCAGGATTTATCCCAATCCGGCATCAGCGTTTATTGATATTTCAAATACACCATCGATTGATGAAGTTGAATTGGTTGGCACATCCGGCATATTTCTATTGCAGGTAATTGAAAATGGCCGTGTGGATATCTCTGAATTGCCAACCGGATATTACGTGCTTCGGTTGCGCGACCGTGACAAGGATATGGTGTATACGCGATCGCTTGTTATACAGAGGTGATATGATGCTTCGACCTGCTGTAGCTCGACCATGTGCTATGATTCGACCTGCTCTTTCTTAACCTCGTGCTACAGCACATCAACCGCAGCTCAGCAACCGGCGAAGTTAAGCCCGTCCCTTCGGAACATTGCAACAAAAACCCCGGGGCATCGGAATACCCGCTTACCCCGGCGTTTTCGAAACGATGCGAAGCGAGATTGAGAAACACAGGGGAAGAGAAATTTTCTCAAACAGTTTGAAATGAAAATTAGTGGGACACAGGAAAGAAAATTTCGAAGGGGCAAAAGATTTCATTCAATAAAAATCTCCACTCTTCTGTATATCTGTTGCCCTTCTGTACATGATGTTCGACTTTCTTCGACAAAGTAATCCTGCATAATTTATTTATCTCACGACAATAAACTTCTTTGTCTGGAAATGGGATCCGGGAAAAGTAATAATATAAATCCCGGCGGCTATATCATCCATTTGAATATTGAAAGGGTCAGTGGCATTTTCCCGACCTCTGTCCATAATCTTTCCCGATAGATCACGTATGACCCAGTTGACCAGGTCATCCGGAGCCGGCGTAAGGATGACATTCAAAATGTCCTCAACAGGATTGGGAAATAAAAGTACATGTAGCTGTTTCTCTTCGCGAACTGGCTTCACGTCAGTAACCCCATCAGCATTTGTTTTTATGAGCAATGATTGTATTTTATCGAATCGTGACCTGATCTGATTGATTCCCAGCACCCAGATTTCGTCAGTCACATTGTTGATCAGTGAAGATACACGCTCATAATTTTCATTTCCGAAATACCGGTACCATTCGAGATTGGCGTGCTCATCAATTTTTCCTAAAAACATATCGTCATCGTGGTCAGGTAAATGATTGTCAATAATACCTCCGATCAAATACCCACCATCAATCGCCGGGATAATGGTATAACCTTCCACCCGCACTCCTTCGCCAAACCAAAGATGCTTTTCCCATTGTTTTACACCTAGTGAATCTGTTTTGATCAGCTTGGGGACGATGACTGAAGTAGACAAAGTGTCTTTCTCTCCATAGCCCATTACTAAAAATCCATGATCAGGTGTTATAGCCAAACCACCTCCATAACCATCTCCTTTGAATGTGTATGTTTTTGTCCCTTTAAATTTTCCTGCTGCATCCAACGTCAATACGGAAGGACGACTATCAATGGAGGTATCCAGCTCTCCCCAAAATGCATATCCTCCGTTTTTTAAATTAATACCTTCATATGGACTAAGCATAGGCATATCACTCGTCTGATAATATTGCCATATGATGTTACCATCCAGATTCATTTTCAGGATTAATGTATGGTCATCACCGGATCTCACCACCCCATATATTATAACCTGACCATCAGAAGACATGAACCCACCACGAAAATATGTACCGGCCTGTTCACCGGCAGGTCGCATGACCTTGTGCCACAATACATTTCCTTCAGCATCCAATCTTGCCGTTAATCCATAATGGAAATTGATATACCCTTCCGGATCCTTGAGATAGTAAAGATCTCCGACCACAAAGCATCCCCCATCATCAGTGGGTATTGCGGCACTGACATTGATCTCTGTTCCTTCAATAAAGATCATTTTCTGCCAAATGACCTTGCCTTCTGAATTTGTCTTAATGACAAAACCATAATGCAGAAAGTTTTCACTATAACTATCAGAGCTTCCAACAATAAAGAGGTTTCCGTTGATATCCCGGCTGAATCCAGTTGTAAAATCACCACGTCTTCCGCTGTATATCAGCATCTCCGGAGGATAATCTGCATAGCCCGCGTATCGCTCAGGATCATCGATGATGTATTCATGATCTCCCGACATTAAGGCCACGGGTCCTTCACCATCAAGAAATGCATTTCCCTTCACCAGCAAATCGGTTCCGTTGACAGTTGCAATCAAAGAATCATTCGGCTCCACTCTGAACCTGATCATTGCATCATCACCGGGCAACAGAAATAAATTTTGCATGGTAGCCCGCAACACAGAGTTGCTGATCAACTCCAATTTTACTTTTTCATTAGACGCGAGGATGTGAAATGTAGTCATGTCCAGACCTCTTACAAAATTCAGATCAAAGACAACTTCATTGACCATATGGCCTGTCTTGTTTTTAGTACTTGCTGTAAACTCCAGGGGTTCAAGAGAGCTGATCACATTTTCCTCCAACATGCCGGGCATAGCTTCTGCAATCGCATCAGGTATTCCCACTGAATTCATGACATAAACTTCAGATGATTTAATATCCGCAGGTCCGGATGAAAATCCGTTTGTAAAACCAACATTGTATAAGCCGGTATTCAATCTTCCACAACCTTCCACTGTAGCTACTCTCTTTCGTTGATTGGGCTCTGCTGCATCTGGCAACAATTCCATCCGCCAGGTCCTGCCATCTGCAGGATATTCAAAAATTATTTTATTCCCTCCTTCAGGAACAATGACAGACTGCTCATGGATCATGGGAAGGTCATTGACATATAAATTGTACGCTGCTGTAGCCTGTGTTCCGCCACCACCTTCATTGGATAATGAAAATCTGATCTGATCACCTGAACAGGTTCCTGAAATGGCATAGCGTGGGCCATTGTATGCAAGTTCACAATTTGGAGAAAGCAAAACAGCTTTCATCCGATGTGTTGCACCTAATTGCACATCACAAGACAGGACAACCCGGCCAAAAATTCTGTATTCACCTCCAATGGATTCAATAGGTGGAATAGTGATGTTTACACCTCCCGGTACAATGGAATAATCTTCCGATAATTCAATAATCGTAAGTGAGGTGTCATACTCGAAACGGAGCGTAGTTTCATCAGAAAGTTTAACTCCCCGGTTGACCAATGTGATCCAGAAAGTAGATGTATCGCATTGCACCAGATCAGGCTGTGTCAGTCCAACTTCAATTTCTGCGCAATTACTTTGTTTAAGTACAAGATTCTGATCTGTTTTTTCCGGATTCTGTTGAGAAGTATAAACCCAGCTTGTGTTATGGCACAGATCGAAATGTTTCGTGTTTTGTTCCACGTATTCAAACCTGGTTTCAGATGCATCTGTTTGATAGATGGCATTTCCTTGCAGATCAGTGATGAGTTGAGTTGTGCGATGACTGTCGATCGCAGTGATAAACCAACCTGGCAATGGAATATCCTCTGCTGAATATTGACAGTCACCTTCGATGTCATAATGTAGAGACAGATGAATGGTATATGGGAATGGATTGCCATCTTTTTCAACACCCAGCAACCATCCATTTGCCGGAGCATCTCCGTGATTGTCTGAAATCATGCCGGATAGTAAATAATGATCTCCGGATTCAACAGCAGAAAATGTATAGGCATTATGATTTTCACGGCCATAATATTTAAGCCATTCCTGTTTGCCTGATGCATTCAGCTTAATAGCAAAGGATGAATCCCGTTCGAATATTCCGGTCATCAACCATCCTCCATCCGTTGTAGGGATCAGTGAGGTAGGCCATTCATCTTTTTGAGACAATCCATACACTTTTCTGTCTAACTGATTTCCTAAAGTATCAAAGAGAAAAAGGCCTATCTGATCGCCATAAGGATCAGCGATCCAGATATTATCTGTATTGTCCTGATAGACACACATGGGTGGCCGGAACCATTCTGTAATGCCTGAGAAAGCATCTTCTCTGTTCCCTGTTTCAAAGAGCTTATACCAGAGCAGATGGTTCTGTGCATTAACCAAAGCAATAAATCCGCCCTGATAACCGGCTCCAATGTTATTCGCACGGCCGATCATCAGGTAATTATTGTTTGTAGTGGGGATTATCTTATGAAGTACAGTTTCGCCGGAGATCTGGAAATAAGATTTTGTTATTTCATTTCCCACACTATCCACATGCAATATGGCCGCAGTCCTGTCCTGGTGTCCCACCGCAATGAACCCATTTCCTTCAGGTTGTACATCCTGTAGTCCACTTATGTCCTGATAATATTTTTTCCAGATCTGATTCCCATCACGATCCACTTTTATCAGGATCGATTCGCGGTCATAGAAATAAGCTTCTTTTCCTGCGTCGCCTGCTATCAACATCTGGCCATCGTTCAACATCAGTAACGTGTACCCTGTCTCCAATTCGTCAGGGTCATTAAATCCATATGATTTACTCCAGAGCAGGTTTCCTGTGGAATCTGTTTTCATCAACCAGATCTGGTTCCCGCCATTCTCCCTGACAGAACCAAGCAGAAAAAATTGATTGCTGTCTGCAGGGATCACTTTATAAATAAAGTCATCACCTGTCTGACCGAATTGAAGATTGAATGGCTGACTATAGGATGTGAATGTGCATAGCAGCAACAGTGTGAGAAGGATCATTCTCATAGCCCAAGGGATTAAAGTTGAAAAAAGATATGTTCAGTGGCCGAAGCCAATCCCAATGTAATGAAATTTTATCGGAACACATGTGATGTTGAGCACAAGCAGAAATCTCAGATGGAGTGATAGGGAGAGGCGAAGGAAAAAATAATTTGTACAAATGTTGAGAAAAAGGCGAAGGCGAAGGCGGAGGCAAAGGAAAAAATAATTTGTACAAATGCTGATAAAAGGCGAAGGCGAAGGCGGAGGCAAAGGAAAAAATAATTTGTACAAATGCTGATAAAAGGCGAAGGCGAAGGCTGAGGCAAAGGAAAAAATAATTTGTACAAATGCTGATAAAAAGGCGAAGGCTGAGGCAAAGGAAAAAATAATTTGTACAAATGCTGATAAAAAGGCGAAGGCTGAGGCAAAAAAAAGATTTGTTAAGCGTAAGTTGCACTTACGTTTGTGCGTTTGCAAAACTCTGTTTTGCGTAACTGTATCATTTCGCAAAACGGAGTTTTGCTGACACGAAAGCGTAGGCTCAGCCTACGCTTAACGATTCACTTTTTTGTTGCTCTTTCGAATTTCCTTTTACCCCTTCGAAATTTTGATCTGCGATCCATAAATTTCTCTCCCCTGTGTTTTGTTAAGCTCGTCCCTTCGGAACATTGCAACAAAAACCCCGGGGTGCCAGAGTTGTTGCCCTTCAGCCATTCCTGCTTTACTTCATCACATGACATACAGTTTTCAATTGTCCCGCATCAATCAATGCATTCAACTGACTTTTGATATCAGCAAATGCCTGCCGGCTTCCGCAATCACATAATGTGATCAGTGGTTCTTTATTTTTAATCCATTCATACATTTCTGCCGTCGTTGGCAAGGAATCCAGCTTTGAATATTTTTCATACGTCAATTTTAAAAATGCTGCATTCTTATTGATACCTCTGTTGTCAAGTAGATATCCATCATTCAAAGAAGTGGGAAGTGGAAAACCTTTGGGTGTGCTTATATCCTTGATACCCGGATACGCCACGATCCTGCTTTTGTCATCAGACAGCCACACAGCGACAAGGTCATTGTAGTCCTTTTTTGTCTTGTACACAAGCGTTGGCGGCCCTTTTGTAAAATCAGGTGTAAACGAAATGCTCTCTGGATTTCCATTTTGATGTTTTGTTTTGCAACCAAACACCAACATACATACGATCACCAGGTACCTCATCGGCCGATGATGATCTTCTTCGAAACAATCCCATCTCGTGATTCAAGAATTAATGAATACATACCTGCTGTGTAATCACGAACCGGCACATCAATCATTTCCTGATCATCAATTGCCTGGTACGCAACAACCTGGCCCAGAAGATTCACAAGCTTAATATGTTCAAATTTTTTATCTGCGTCACTAAGATCAATATGCACAATATCTGTTGCAGGATTTGGATAAATCTGAATATTCTGCTCTGCATCCAATTCGTTTGTTGCTGTAGTTGCACTACGTGTAATGTGCAGATCTAAAAGATAAGAACCTGTCTGTCCGGGGAAATAAGGTGCTTCAAAGAAATACAGGGTACCGCCATTATATACAATAATATCTTCCGGAAGAATATCGTCATACACATCGGACCAATTAGTGCCATCAAAAGAATAAGAAAATTGTCCATCAAGCGTATAGGTATTTCCATTTCCGCTATCATATGAATCATGAAGCCGTGCATCAATGGTGTAATCAAATCCCTGTGGAAGATTTATTTTATAAAAATCATAATCCGTTCCTACATGGCAATTTGATCCGGTAGTGTTTTTATTAGCCGCATTACCGGAGAAATTCAAAGACAATGTATATGCCTGACCTGCAGTATTATTATTTTCAAATACATCCGGCAGCAAAGAAGCCGCTTTCACTGTTACGGTCACAGGATTCTGAAAATAGGATGATCCGGTCAATTCCCAATTTCCTCCACTCCTTAAGTGCGTCAGTGCTAATAAATACGTTCCGGGTTCTGCACCAATCGCATTTGTAGAAAAAGTCAGGAACGGATCTAAATACAGATATCCGGCAGGCAATCCATTCGGCTCATTGATCTCGCCAATGGCTTCTACCCAGGTTCCATTCAGGTCATAGAGATCTACGGAGTATGTACCTGTGAATGTAGAAATTCCATCATTGAGTATGTTCAGGTTGACCGAAGCTGCTTCACCTTGCGTGAGTGTGGTACCGGGATAAACCTCCATGTCCGAATACAATTCAATATCATTGGAATTGATCACGGTGATTTCCAAAAGATTTTCATAACCTCCATTACCGACTATGCTCCAGTCACCACCAGCTTCTCTTGAAAAAACAGCCACGTAATAATCACCTGGCAGCATGCTGAATAAACCATTTGTAGCAAACGTGATTCCATCGATGTATACATTGCCTGCACTCAGCGACCAACCTGTTTTGATTTCAATAAAATCTACAAAATTCAACTCTGCATCAAACACCCCTGCACCATAATCCCCGCTAAAATTGGCTGTACTGTTATTCCAGATATTCGTGGTTACTTCAAAGGCATTTCCATAATAAATCGTACCTGATGATGCCTGTAAATCATCATACAGCTCCAATGCAGATCCACCTGTACCGCCGCCTGCAGGAGGTTTAATGCCGATGACAACTTCCTGATTATTATTATACCCACCTGTACCACCACCTGTTCCTGTTCCACCGGGATTTAAAGCAGAAGATTCAAAGTAGCCATTGTAATATCCTGACCATCCCCAGTTAAAATGAAAAAAATCATTGTTATCATATCCATCGTTGACAAAACAATGTCCACCACCGTTTCCAAAACCATCATAGAGGATAGGCCTGCTGGCATTCAATTCCGTTTTGAGCAAATTTTCCCATTGTGCATCAGAATAATTTTCCCGTTGAATTCCATGCAGTGAATTATCGTAACTGAAATAGTTTTTGAAAGCATATTCAGAGTTGGCTTCAGGTGTAGGACTATTCTCGATCACCCACGCACCGCTGGATTCAGGACTATATTCCATATCTACGCTGATACCACAATGATACATGAGTGTAGCAATCGCATTGTTAGAGCTGCTGATTGAATTAGGCATACTTCCCCACTGGTACGTAGTGCTTCCGAAATTCGCAGACAAGGTGCCATAGTTATTGTGATTAAAAGAATGAAATCCCTGTCCTGTTGCAGGATAATTCCAGTATTTCATGATCTGGGCCATAGCAGTAGCCACGCACCCGGTCACTGAACCACCCGGACACAATGCATTGTATGGCGAAGGTTGATCCCATGTCGTCTGCAAAAGCGGATCAACGCTGTTGCGTGAAGTTGAAGGATGAATAGTTCCGTTATTTCCTTTCAATTCCTCCCACGAATTTGTGATTTCGGTGGTGGCAGGAAGATGGTTGACAATAGCGTATCGGATCTGTGCTTTATAATTTTCAAGCCATTTGGTCATAGAAGACACCATCGGCTTGACGCGGAATTCTTTTTCATTGGAATATCCCAGCACGGGCAGCACACAATCATCACCGGATACGATGACGAAGCCATTGTTAAAATTGAATACATAAAAATAAATCGTGGATCCGTCGGAGGATGCGGAAGTATAGATCAGCTTCAGTTCCTCACCCTGGTTAAGATTGGGTGAATCTGTTTTGTAATAAATAAAATTTGACCCGGCTATTTTTGCCGTCGTCAGGTCCACCTGCTTTGCATGTAATGGCAACAGGCTGATGAGGAGGAAAGATAAAAGGGAGAGTAAAAATTTCATTTCAAGTAAGATTGAGATGGTTGAATGATGGCTAAAAATAGACAGATGTTTGGGGATGGGCAATACTGCAGATGTAGTAGGGGTACAAAAAATGGATGCTGGATAAAATGGATGTCGGATGCCGGACCCTGGACGCAATGACAAGATTAATAAATGCGAGCGCAGTGAGCATTTATTAATCGCACACTGTTAAGCGTAGGCTGTGCCGAAGACCTGTGCTGAGCTGATTCGAAGTATTGTGCGTTCGCAAATTTCTGATTTGCGTCACTTTATCATTTCGCAAAACGGAGTTTTGCTGACACGAAAGCGTAGGCACAGCCTACGCTTAACGATTCACTTTTTTGTCTTGACGCCCTTTCCACCTTTTCCGCCTTTTCCGCCCTTTCCGCCTTTTCTGCCTTTTCCGCCTTTCCTCCTTTCCGCCTTTCCTCCTTTCCGCCCTTTCCGCCTTTTCCACCTTTTCTGCCTTTTCTGCCTTTCCGCCTTTTCCGCCTTTCCGCCTTTCCTCCTTTTCCACCTTTTCCGCCCTTTCCGCCCTTTCCGCCTTTTCCGCCTTTTCTGCCTTTTCTGCCTTTTCCGCCTTTCCTCCTTTTCCACCTTTTCCGCCTTTTCTGCCTTTTCTGCGCTTTCTGCCTTTCCTCCGCCTTCGCCTCCTCCTCCGCCTCTTTTCCTTACTTTTGCACTCAAACCCGCACCCATGTTGACTAGTACATATCGATTCTATATCCTCGCATTCCTGCTGTCCTTATCCTCTATCTCATATGCCCACGTTGGCGTGGTATACCCGGTTGGTGGTGAGACATTTACTACAGGTTATTCGATTGAAATCGAGTGGGAAATCCTCCAGGAGCATGAACTGCTGGACTGGAATGTGTATTACTCCGTAGACTCGGGCGATAACTGGATCGCGCTTGCCATCGGTCTGCCTGCGTCCCAGCTTTCTTTTCACTGGGTATTACCGGCTGTCGAGACCGAATTGGGCAAGATCAAAGTTTATATGAATAATGAAGGCGATGACTACATCGACTACAGCGGTTTGTTTACGATCGTGCCGAATACATCACCCCCGGAACTCATTGACCAGGCTGAGAATATCATCATCCCATGTAACCTCGCTAACCAACAAGCCGCGATCCAGTCCTGGCTGAACAACCACGGGAATGCATCCGTGCTTCAATATTGCGGATCACCTACCTGGACAAACGATTTCTTCCTCTCCAATGATTGTGGCGGCACCGGTGATTCTTATGTGACATTTACATTCACGGATGAATGCGGCAGCACAGAGACGACAGCACTGCTCAGTATACAGGATATCACCGCACCTGCCATCACTTCACCCGCCGGCAACCTCACAGTAGAAACTGACGGACAAGGAAATATAACACAGCGAAATGCATGGCTCAATGCAAATGGCGGCGCCACCGCAACTGATGCATGCGGAGCAACAACGTGGTCAAATAATTTCACTTCAGTGAATCTCACGTGCGGTCATGCAGGCAGCGCTACTGTGACATTCACTGCATGGGATGAGTGCGTTAATAACACAACTTCTGTTGCCACATTCACAATCACTGACCTTGTAAAGCCTACCCTGGTTCATCCTGCCCAGGATCTAAGCATACCCATAGGTCCACAAAGTAATTTGTTGCTCCAAAACTGGCTTGCCAGTCATGGAGGTGCAGAAGCATATGACCTGGGAGGTGATGTTACCTGGCAACATAATTTCAGCACATTAACCAATGGTTGTGGTTCAACCGGCGGTGCTTCTGTCACATTCACTGTTACCGATCCATGTGGTAATAGTGTGATCACAGTTGCTACTATTCAGGTGACAGATCATACACCGCCTGTCATCGAAACCACTGCTATTGATACAGTAGTTTATTGCGGTGAAAGCAATAGCCAGTTGCTGCTGCAGCAATGGCTGGATTCACATGGTCATGCAAATGCTTCTGATTTTGGTGGCAATGTTACATGGCAACATAATTACAATGCATTGAGTGATAGCTGCGGTACCACCGGCAGTGCTACAGTGACCTTCACAGCATCTGATCCATGCGGTAACAATGCGACTACAGTAGGCAGATTCAAATTTACTGACCCGACACCTCCGGTGATTGAAACAGTTGCGCATGATACTACCGTATTTTGCCCGGGCAATGATCTGCCTACAGTCATGCAACAATGGTTAAGCAGACATGGTGGTGCAAGTGCAAGCGATCGATGTGGCAGTGTGAACTGGACAAATAATTTTAGTGCAATCATTGATACCTGCCAGTTATTGGCGAATTATCCTGTCACGTTTACTGCATGGGATGAATGCCTTAATAGTACGCTCACAAATGCCACATTCACAGTGATCGATACGACAAATGGGGATACTACGATCACATCTGTATTGAATCTTCCGGATATGGTATTTCAAATATTTCCAAATCCTGTCGACGATGTACTCACCGTCGACTGGGCTTACAATGAATCCATGCCTGTTCAACTCATGCTACTCGATGCATCCGGAAGAAAAGTTTGGTCAGCTCAGACATCATCCAACCGTATGGTGATACCTGTCGATAAATATGCGGCGGGTATTTATTTTCTTTCGTGCAAGAGGAATGGGAGTATGGGGATGATGAGGGTGATTGTGGAGTGAGGAGTTTTGATTGCGAATTGCCTATTGTTTCATGGGTTTCACCCATGGCTAATAAAGTCTGATCCCTTCAGGATCATTGTTGTTTGCCTTCAGCAAACTTGTCTTTGATTACAATCCATCTCTTGCATGTGAGGTCCATTCCGCCATTCCGCCATTCTGCCCTTCTGCCCTTCTGCCTGGTTACTGAGCTGCGGTTGATGAGCTGTAGCACGAGGTTGAGAAAGAGCAGGTCGAATCATAGCACAAGGATGCGTATAGCAAGTCGAAGCATTCTACCTTTTAATATCTTTATACGCAAAGTAAAACTGCTGCTACAATGAGAACAAAGATCCGTCACCTCACGATTATAATATTGTGCCTTATTAGTTTCGTGACTAAAGCACAAGAGATCACATGCGATGCATTTTGTCTGACAGATGTTCGCATGGATACTTCAGCTCCGAATCTTATGTATGTGTCGCTTTTCTTTACAAGTGACGAAGAAGATTTTATCAATTATCCCTTTATATCAGACATCATCGATGCACAAGGTGATACAGTCGGCCATGGCACTCTCAATTTCTTTGGCCAGTTCGGCAATACAAGCAATGACTATGCGGTGACCGTCGACTTCGATACTATACCGGATAATTTTATTGCGACGATGATCTTTCATTATAATGATTCAGCTTGCGTGCTCAGCTTTCCTTGTATTATGAATAGCATAGAGAATCAAAATAATAATCAATCAATAAGCATTTATCCGAATCCATTTTCAACGGAGACGAAAGTGCAATCTGAGACACCTTTTCGTGATCTGACTATAAAGATCTTCGATATCCGGGGTCAGGTGGTAAGGCAAATCGAACATCAGAGTGGGAATGAGATTTCGTTGCAACGGGATGATTTATCAGAGGGAATTTATTTTGTACAATTGGTGGAAGAGAATAAGATAATTGAGATGAGGAGGTTGATTGTGGTGGAATGATTGTATCGTTATAAAATTTATGTTTGTTTTTTATAATCTTTGTTTTCAAAATAATTGAGATCGTAAACACTTCTAAAACGAAACACCATGACAACATCAAAAACTATCATCCTCATTCACGGCAACTTTGTAAACAACCTGACCTGGTCCGCATGGAAAACCCGCTACGAACAAAAAGGATATACCGTTTACAACCCACCCAATCCCGGACACGAAGGGAATCCTGCTCAGTTAAGAGCTAACGTGCATCCGGACCTGACCAAAACAGGGTTTATTGATGTGGTGAATAACCTGGTCAGGCTCATTGACACCTTACCTGAAAAGCCATTGATCATCGGACACTCAATGGCCGGAATGGCTGTAATGAAATTGACGGAATTAGGCAAGGCCGCAGCAGGAGTCAGCATTGATGGCGCACCTCCGAAGAATGTATTTCCACCTTTTTCAACAATTAAGATTGCATTTCCTGCATTCGGATTTCTTCCCGGCAAAAAATATTTCATGGGCAGTCAGCAATGGTATGACAAAGCATTTTTCAATACATTGCCGGATGCAGAAAAAGTAAAAGCCTTTGAATCAGTTGCTGTTCCGGAAAGCTTTAAAGTCAGCCAGCAATTGGTGTTGAATTCATACGCCAATATTGATTTCAAAAAGTCGCATACACCTTTGTTATTTGTTGGTGGCGGCAGCGACGCCATCTTTCCTCCATCCCTGACCAAAACAATCGCAGGTAAATACAAGGATAAAAATAGCCGTGTGGATGTAAAGATCTACGAAGGAAAGAGTCATTTCATTTGTGGAGAGCCAGGATGGGAAAGTATTGCGGATGATATTATAAGCTGGCATGAAAAACAATAACCAATACCCCTTTCTATTTTGAGGTTGAAGGTCATAGGCAGTAGGACAGGTTCTTGGGTTTTGGTTGTATGTTTTTAACCTATAACTCCTAACTTACAACCAGACCGTTGACCAATAACATATAACCAATCCTACTGCTAATAACCAATAACCCTTTCCCGGCTTGTGGTTGAAAGTTGTAGGCAGCAGTACTGTGTTTAGATGTAGTGATCTGTGATCGAGTGATCAGTGCCACTTAATTTTCTCTGTGACCTCCGTTATCTCCTTTTACTCTGTGCGAAAAAAATCTCGTCTTTACGACCATCTTTTATTTTTCTCCTTGCACTCCGTTTACCTCATTTCTCCGTGCGAAAAAAGATGTCATCATTGAGTAATAAAATAATTTTCACCAAGTCAGGGGCAAGCCCTGCCTCTACAATGATACTGCAGCTTTAAGAAAAGAATTTCTGCTATTCCGCCTTTTTCATAGACAGCAAAATGGACCAACATGGTTGGGTGATGTCTTTGCGTTTCGATCATTTTGCAATTCCACTTGCGACATTGTTATCTACACTATAATAATTTGCAATTTTAATATCAGAAGGCCGTTTGGAGTTTGTACAATTCAATTGTATTTTTTAAAAACTCTTCCGGATGATGTTCCTCGATTTCAGAGAGACAGTTAAAAAGATTAATCTGCAAAAAAGACAAAGCTGTTATTATCATCTAACAATGTAAATTTTATCCGCATGAAAAATTTATTCACACCTGGCATGTATATTCTTTTGCTCCTGATAGCAAAAAACGGTTTCTCTCAGGATGAGAAACCGCACCTGAGTGTAGAAAATGTTTTGAAATTAAACTTCCTACTACCGGGCATCTCCTATGAGCACAAAATCGGAAACTATACAACCTTAAATGTAGCTGCCTATATGGATGGTATCATTTCGGATAAAATTGAAAGTCCCAATCGCCAGTCACACCTGTTTTTGACACCCTCCTTCAATGCGGAATTTCGATACTACTATAATTTGAAAACCCGGGATATAAAAGGCAAGCCTACAGCATTGAATTGCGCAAATTATATTGCTCCGGTTTACATAGGCAGATATTCGCACACATCTTATTTTTCAGATTATCAACTGGTCAACCAGGTCGGTGCAGTCTGGGGTATGCAAAGAAATTATCCTAAAGGATTTAGCCTGGATGTAAATGGAGGATTGGCCTATACATTTAAAGCGCGTAACAATTATTATTACGATCCTATTGAGCTTTTACTCCAGGCTAATATAGGATTTTGGATGGGGAGGAAAGGGCGGTAGGGGAAATGGATAGTATCAGTTATAAATATACCAGGCCTTTCACGGTTTGTGGTTGAAGGTTGTAAGCAGTAGGACAGGGTTTAGGTTTTTGGTTGGAGGTTATTTCACATTAACTCCTAACCTACAACTAATCCTACTGCCAATAACCCATAACCATTTTCCGATTCAAAGGCCGCCCTGACCTTTTCCCTCAAACCAATTTCCCTCAATTATTTATCAATCTCAATTCAGCTAACTCTCTTCCTATCTGTTGAATCCCGTTTATGATCTTTTCACTCTGTTGCTGTGAAGGCTTCTTCCTTCCCTGTACATATTGTGATAGTAAAGTCGGATTCATCCCTATTTTCTCAGCGAGGAATTTTCCGTTCAGGACTTTATAGTATTGGAAGAATTGTTGTAAATCAATTTCAATTGAAATATTGTTTTCCCTGATCATGTATCCTTTCTCTTCATAATATAAATTCAATGCTTCGAGAATATTATCCTTAAGTTCAGAAATTGATTTCCCTGTTGTTCCTACTGGAATATCATCATCAGCTGCATACGCTGAAAATCCTGTCCTTGTTTTTTCAAGGATTACTTTAATCTTCTTCTTTAATAGTTTCATAGTTTACTTCTGAAGTATTACTTATTGAGTAAGCCTGCTTTCTTAAGCAGTTTCTTTTCCAGCCCCTTTCCTATCTCCTGGCTTCCATGGAAGGGCACAATTAATTCGCCAGCCTTTGTAGGATGAATCATTTACCTATGCGAACCTGCTTGTGAAACTGTGATCCACCCATCCTTCTTAAGGATACGGAATAGCTCTGATGATTTCATTTTGATCTAAACCCGGTGTTTTGTTTTAACTGATGTTTGACAAAGATAAATACTTATAACCTTAAAATACAATAGCCAGGTAAATTATTATTTACTTTCTTTAACACCTTGGGAGAGGCTAAAAAGCAAAGACCATAGACCACACTGGCTGCGGTTGTTGAGCTGCGCCCTACAGAGTCATCCAATGATTTCACAAGTTTAAGTATGGCAGGCTGTGCACTGAGGTTTATCGAAGTATAGAAGCATGTGATTTTTACTTATTGCTTTTCCTTCGCCGCTTTCTTCATAAGTAGGTTATCTTCAAATCATATATGCAAAAACTTCTGTCCCTCATATCTCTGCTTTTCCTTGCAATCACGCTTTCAGGCCAGACTGTCAAGCCCATTGAGAAAAATGGTTTGTATGGTTTGACGGATGGAACTGAAATGATCGTGGACTTTCAATATGATACAATTAAAGTCGCTTATCATGGAGGTTTTTATGTCCGTAAAGAAGGAAAGTGGGGAAAGCTTTCATCAGAAGGAACAGAAATAATTCCGTGCAAGTATGATAAATTAGATGCATGGTGGCCAAAGGTCAATCTCGCTGTCCTCAATGGGTTTAAGGGAGTTTTGGATAGTACCGGTACGATTATTTTAGAATGTATCTACGATGATATTGACCATATGGATGGCACTTCGGCACTTGTAAAATACCAGGGTAAATGGTGTTTATATCAAGATGGTGTATATAGTTATGATGATGATGATCTGATCTTTCATCTGGCTGATACAATGCCTCTTTTTCCAGGCTGTGACAGGAGTAAAGGAACTTATAAGGAATATAAAGATTGCGCGACCAATCAGATGTATGCTTTCGTTTTTAGTAATATTCACTATCCGGTTGAGGCAAGAAAAAAAGGAATTCAGGGGATGGTGATTTTACAGTACGTTGTGTCACAGGATGGCGAGCTTCAAGACATTGAAGTCATCCGGAGTATTGGAGGTGGTTGTGATGAAGAAGCTGTCAGAATGATGAAAAAAATGCCAAATTGGATACCTGCTGTAAATGAAGGTCGGAAGGTAAATTGTCAGTTTACGATGCCGGTGAAGTTTGTTCTAAAATAATTATGACATGCCTGAAAAACGGTGATTAAAATTCTTGATCAAAAACCATGTATTACAATAAAATATATCAATTGGATACCTATTTATATTCTGACCAACCTACAACGTGCCCAAAATGTGGAACCAGAACTGAGATATTCTTAGAAATGGAAAATATAGAACATACCCAACTACATAAGTGCCCCTCCGTTCAGTGTTCCTATCAATTTTTAATTGAAGAAGATTTAGAAAATTCTTTCTAGTTAATATTTCCTAAAATTGGACTCATTTTTAGATAAGCTTGAGCTATTTTTATTGGACAAAAGACTTACTGAATTCATTTCCAACTTTTATTCTACTATTTCTAATGCATCCAATGATTGTGAGGATTTAATGTCGAAGAGAAGTACAATTATATGCCAATACAAAATATATTTGCCGTTGTAACCCAACACTTTGGCTTGAATGGGATACAAATGAGATACAACTTTTAGACTACCCTAAATTACTGATGTTGGTTTAGGATTACCTATTTGTTATTGCAATAGGTTCTATGAATTTCTCACGTACAGGTTGACTTAGTATAAGCCAATTATTTAGCAATACCATTGAATGGTGTAAAAGAATATAATTCCTTGAGACATCCTCCTGGTAAACACCATTGAATTTACCTCCATGAAAAAGATTATTACGAATGTCTCTGATTGACAAACTTAATCTGTTAATAAGTGGTTCATTTTGTAGAAATACTCTTTCCCGCCACCCAAGTCTTCCATTCTCAAAATTTTGAACTCTAGGTGGATAATTGGATAAATAATCTATTGCATTTTGCATTAATTCTGTTCTTACTTCAGAGTCGAATGATTGCCGGATTGATGCTGCAAATGCATCCCAATTCGGATTAACTTTTTCAACATCACCATTAGCAAACCCAGAAGTTTTTAAGGCACATTCAAATCGAGAAAATGTCACAAAGAACTCATTGATTAAGTTCTGACCTTCGATTGTAATTGTTTCATTTATTCTTTTAATAAATTCTTTAGATATCATAATTCGTTTAATTTTTGTACCTTCTAACGAAGAGATAATTTAATTGAGTTGCCTTACTTCCGCACCTACACTTCATTTAATATTTAGATTAAATAGGTTTGGTTGACAAGCTTTAGCATTCATAACTTGATTTAATAAAGTTTTACAAAATTCACTACACTTCTTGACTTTCAATTGAGGTTTCATTGTTCAAATGATATGTTGTTAACTATTGTTCTTCCTTCTAAGTTTTTTATTAAATAGTTTGTCAAATTCTTGTACTCCTTGCTTTGCATTTATGACTAGAAAATTATAAAAGTCCTCATAGGAATTAAATTTTAGTCTGAAATCTTTTTCCGCTTTTAAAAAATTCCTTTCAAAATAAATCAAATCAAATTCATTTGTATCTAAGTCTTTATATTCGTGATTCATAGAATAAAATGCTATATTAAAATATAAATTATAAAGTGAGTCATAAATCAACAGTTCTTCTTTGGTTAAATAATTATAATCGCTTTTAAAGAAAATTGGAAATCCAGCTCCTGTGTAAGTTAAAAGATCATGGTTTAGAATATTGACTTGTTTAGTCATGGCTTTTATCCAATTTTCTTTGAAATATTCTAGAAAACTACTCCATGTTAATAATGTAATATTTGTATTCTTGGAAGCATCAAATGATCCCTTTTGAAAGCCATTCTTTGAAATTATGAAACCATGATTTGCACCAAAATCGGAAACAACTGTTCTAAACGAATGAATTACAGTTTTAGGAATTGCCGAATCCCAATATTTGCATTCGAACAATATTTTTGATGGCGGAGATATTTTATTGTTTTCAGCTAGGACATCTACTTTGACTTTTCCTCTAACTGTATTAATATCTTTTTCAATTTCACAATTATATTCAATTTCAGTCATAAATTTAGAAGTCATATTCTGTAATTCCTTCCAATCTTTCGGTTCCTGTGAATATACTTTCATTTTGATGTTATAGAATTCCTAATTCCCACATTATTGAATGGTGGCAATCGTCATTGATACGAGATGCCAAGCAATAAATAAGACCAACCCTCCATAAAACCAATAAACCATATTCTTATAATTTTGAGTCTGGCCTTTTTTCTTCCCATCTACTTTTTTCTTTATTGCGTCTACAAACATCTTTATCAATATTGGATCATTTGCTAAAACTGGATTTCCACCTTCTTCTGCAAGTACACCGAAATAATCAATTTTATTAGCATTCGCACCTTTTTCGTTGTAGCGCATACCATTATATGTTGAGATTCCCCATGAAATAATGGCAGACAAAAGTATTAATTGTTCCGGTTTGAAAGTAGATCCAATGGTTAAGTGTACTGAATATCCAATAAGTGCTATTGATATACCAACTAAAAAGTATACATATCGCTCCCTTCGTTCAATATAGATTTTCCAAATTTCGATTGATTTTGACATTGATTTTATCTATTGATTATTTCTGATTTTAACTTAGAAAATCTTTCCCCTCGTAGAATTCTATTCTTCAACTCACACTGCCAAACTACAATTACTTCCCAGCCTAAGTTAGATAGAGCATTATAAATTTTGTTATCACGTTTGATTGTGTTCTCGATTTTGTTTGCCCAAAACTCTTTATTTGTCTTGGGTATAGATGTGAATTGGCATTTATGTCCATGCCAAAAACAGCCATGAATAAAAACAACCTTGTTATATTTTGGTAGAAGTATATCAGGCTTGCCTGGATATCGGGTGTCATTTTTTCGGTAACGAAACCCAAGAGAAAATAAGTATTTGCGAACCATTATTTCTTGCGTTGTCTCTTTGCCTGATATAGCGGACATAATCCTAGATCTTTTGGACGTGTTATAAATATCAGGCACGGCTAACAAGAAGATTTATTGTATTTTTAATAGATTCAAAATCATCATTTGGTTGGTTTAACCACCTCTGTATAAATTGACGGTGCACGCTTGATATTGAACCTGAGTCGGCTTGCCCCTGCATAATATTCGAAATGTAAGCAAATTTGCTTTTGGTGCTTGAAATATTTGACAATTCTGTGATATTTTGGTCGCCATCTCTTGTTTCTGAAATTAATGCCTTTATTTGCAACGTAGCAAATTCATCATTCCAAATTATATCTTCCGGAATTAGTTTAGGTAAATAAAATACATTTTTATTGTAAAAATCAAGATAAGATTTCAACAATTCAATATGCTGGATTTGATTTCCTCCTCCAATTCCACCATCCACTGAAAATTTTATATCCTCCCTTGCTTGTTCTTTTATTTTCTCATTTAGGTTGCTTATGGTTAGATCTGATGATGGAAAACTTCTCCAGTTATAGGTTTCTATAGTAGGGGCTTGATCACCATCAAAATAAACAAAATTATGCGAATTTGGCTCTCGACAGAATACCTTGATAAATTCTTGCTTTATTACGGATTCACCTCCTGGATTGTATTTCACAGTGAATAAGCTTTTAGTTTCTTCGCCCATTTTCTCAAGAACACCCAAAACAATTTCTTGAGCTAACACATCCTCCACAGTGATTATCTTCCTTCTTCCAATTGGAAATTCGATATGATAAAAAGCTTGCTCTGGCGTTAGATTTTCAATTACTAAGAACCTCCCATTTGAAGGGTTTTGATAAAAAACTTTAATCGCTTCTTTCGGTAATCCTTTTACGATTGATGGCGAATGGCTAGCTAGTACTACCTGATGCTTTTTTTTCTTTATTTGATCCAATAAGAATATCATTAGTCTTCCTTGAGCACCAGGGTGAAGAGATACTTCAGGCTCGTCTAAAAGAATCAATGACGAATTTTTAGTAGCCAATACATCTCGTATTAATCTCACAACTGCCACTTCACCACTCCCTGCAACAGCTTCAGAATACTTGGCAAAATTTGTTTGAAATAGTATTGAATAACCTTCATTACGAAAAAGTTCGTGAAAAACCGACATTCCTTTAATGTAATCCCTTCCCAAAACAAACGAAATCCAGTGCAATTCTTCTTGCGAAAAAATCTCTAAAGGCTTATTTAGATCCCTTGAGCTTGATTTTATAATAACAGAATTTCCTGAAAAAATCTTGTTTAAAGATGATGATTTGCGCCTAATAAACTCTTGCTTATTCTTTGCCTTACTAAATTTTAAATTACCGAAATAATAATACTTGTCAAATGCACTTAGTTCTGAACGAAAATCAAGATAAACTACTGTTTTAATGATAGGTTTGTCTCGTTCATTTTTATTTTTTCTTGATTGCATTCCTGCCCAAACTAATGGCCGACTAGTCTCCCAGTAATTGGGATCATTTTTTCGTTTTATTCGTGCTTTAATTACTTCTTTAATCTTGCGACCTTCTTTAAATGAGTACCAAAAAGAATGGCGCTTTCGTTTCTCATCATAATAATTAACTGGATCAACTTTGGTGTCAAACCAGAACTTATATGGAGTATATCCTTCTGGAGCTCCATGTAATGCATGAAGGCAAGAACTCTTCCCGCAACCGTTTTGTCCAATAAATACAGTTAGTGGAAAATCGAAAGTAATTTGGGTATCGAGTTCCATGTTCCTGTAAAAAGGAAATCGGATAAAATCAATATAATTTGGTATCTTATTTGCCTCTTTAATTGATAAAATGTCAAGAATTAACTTTTCCACTTTGAAAATTATTGAATATTTGTAAACTGACTAAAGGCTTTTACTAAGAGTGGAGCTTCCGAAATTGAAAATGGAATGTGGATAGGTGGAGGAATATTACTATCTGTAAATTGTTCTGGAATTTTTGAACAAAGCGCTTTAAAATCGCACAATTCACATTTGCTTTGCTCTGGTCTCATCGGAAAATCACCGCTGATTATTTTGTCTACACCCCATTCAATATTTTTTATAGCAGCTGAAATTGCTTCATCGGTTATTGGAATATGAATTCTAATATTATCTCGAAGTAAATGAACTGCGCCTGTCTTTGAATTGTGACCCAATACTTCATTGGCAGCTTTTGCATACAATTGAACTTGGAGTGAAAGATCAATCCAATCAAGAAGTTCGTTATCCTCGGGTTCGCTCATTGATTTGAAATCAATAACATTGACTTCTATTATGTTGCCATCAGGATCTTCCTTAACTAATAGATCAATTGCACCTGAAATAATAGTTTGACTAGCCGGAATTTCAAAACGCTGTTCCACTTGTCTAGCGATTTTAAATTCATTTCCATAATCTTCTACATATTGACGAACTACTTCAACTGCTTTTTCAAGTCCTCTTTCGTATGGTCCAGGATTGTTTATTGGATCGTTTGAAGGAGGGACGTGTTTTAAATGAAAGGTATCTCGAGTAATTTTTTCAACTTCTTGAATAGAAGGAGTTTCATCTGAATATTCTTGATGCAACTTTCCTATTGCAGTATGAATAGTCAAGCCATAACCATATAAATCTGGAACGATTGGATTGAACCCATATATTTTTCTGAATTGGTAATTTTTGGGACAATTCAAATAATATCTAATTTCAGAGAATGATGTTGGCATAACATTTTCATCGACTCTTGGGACCTGCTCTATGTTTATTAAGCCATTCGGGAGTACGATTGGATCATCTGTGATACTATCATTCAAAAGATCTTGTTCGAAAACTGATCGATTGTTAGATCTTATTCCACCAGGTAAATTCATACATCCAGAAATGTATAAATATCTTTCTGCTCTGGTAATGGCGGTGTAAAATAATCTGATTTCACCTTCTCTATTGTTTTGATAGGCCCCTCTATTGATAGCAAATTGCATTATATTTTGAGGTAGCCACCCAGCAAAAGATTTTCTTTTACCTGGAAATCGACCTGATTGAACATCTACAACAAATACCACTGGAAATTCAAGACCTTTAGCTTTGTGTATCGTCGAAATAAATACTGCATTTGGTCTTTGTAAAACTGACCTAGAATTTGCTTCATAGTCATCAGAAGTTATAGGATTTGCCAGATAACTTAGAAAATTTAGTATACTATGAAATCTTGCTGTGGTATCAATGCTAAAATATACTGATTCTACATCATTCATTATTTTGCTAAACTGGCCAATGGAATGCATTTCCATTTCACTAAATTCAGTGTGAGCAATATTAAATGCTTCAAGAATGTCATGAACTAATTGTTGAGGCTTTACCTTTCTCCTACCAGGTTGATGAATGTCTCGCTGCCAGGCAGAAAGAACCGAACTTACAGTATCGAAGTTTGCATTAGGAAATGCTGTTAGTATTCTATTGTCATAGAAATTCTGCAGTATTTCTCTACTCAAGTTATTATCTCTTAACAAATCAAATGATTCTTTCAAGACTTGTACAGTATTGTAATCAAAAATGCTACCTTCCGATTCTATGTAAGGTTCAATTCCACGGGCTCTCAAAGCATTTGTGAAAGCAGCATGTCTTGGTTGTCCATCTCTCTCGCTCGACAGTGTAGATTTCATTAGAATAGCAAAATCAGCCGGAGAAAGACCTCTTATTTGGCCTTTATCATTATAAGCTTTGCCAAGTAAGGATTGAATCCGATCAGCTATCCAATCTGCCTCCTCATTTCGTGAATCAAAAAAGAATTTTCCTAATTGAGTTGGTTCTGAATTATTCGATGCATAAGCTTGTGGGTTCTTTGTCATTCTTTGTGATCCCAATTGTCTATGTATAAATCCTGATGTGCTGTCTACAATCAAATTTGTGCTTCTAAAATTGATTGAAAGGGTATGAGAATTTGCATTCGGAAATCGGAGGCTAAAGTTCATAATGTTACTAACATCTGCTCCATTCCAGCCATAAATTGCTTGATCATCATCTCCCACTACAAAAAGAGTTTGAGTGTTTTTATGCAATCCTCTAAACAATTTATCTTGCAATGGATATGTGTCCTGATACTCATCGACCATTATATGCTTTAACTGTTTAGTAGCCCTTTCAATTCTCGGATCTTTATTCTCTATAGCATCTACAATGATTCTTAACATTAGTGAATAATCAATAAACTGATCTCTTTGAAGGCAATTATGAATATTCGTTAAGACTTGAGAAAGTGTGGAATCATCTATTTCAATATCTTGAGCAGAAAGAGCTTCATTGTTTAGTTGAGACCAAGCATCTGAAACGGCTTTAATTGTTTGGAAGTAATTTGCATTCCGTTCTGATCTTAACCTGTGTATACCTATTTCGCCATATCTAGATATAAGATATAAAATGAATCTATTCTGATCTAATACTTCAAATTGTCTATATAAAGCGTCTAATTCACCGAGCAAATATCGACCAAATGAATGAACTGTTCCAATAAACATTGCTCCCAATAATTCTGGACTCAATCCAACTTTAGGTAAAGTCTTTGCAACTTTTAATTTTATAGATTCAGCTGCCTTTTCAGTAAAGGTTATTGCAACCAAGGATTCTGGTGATTCACCTTCTGCAAGAAGTCGTGCAATTCGATAAGCTAAAGTAGTAGATTTGCCTGATCCAGCACATGCCAAACAAAGTACTTCATTTGCGCTATCAATAGCAGCTTCATATTGCTCGCTGGTAAGGTCGTTTTGGAGTATTTCGTAAATCTTCATATTTATGCGAATAGGAAATAAATAATTTTACTTTGTAGATGTTCAAATTGAATATTAACCGTAAAGTCTTCAGTTATTCCAATTAATCCATTGCAGCTTTAGTGCCATACCAATTGCTTCCGAAAGTTTTGGAGGTACTGCATTGCCTATCATTGTCGCAATGGTTCCCTGATTTGAAGAATGAAATTTATACTTTAATGGAAAAGATTGAAGTGTTGCACCTTCTCTTAATGAAAGACCTCTATTTTGTTCTGGATGCGAATATCTTCCGGTGCTTGTATAAAGGAATCGCGTGGTTATCGTTGGAGCTGGTTTATTCCAAAAGAGTCTACCGTAAACATCATAATGACCATCATGGTTTTTATAACACTCTAATTGAAGTCTTTTATTAGCGGCCCAGGAAATTCTCGTACCTCCATTTCTTGGCGTTGCCTTGATTCTTTCAAGGTTAATATTAGTAAGGCGTGCTACACTATGTTGAAAGTTTGTATGGTCTTTATGGCCCATTTCAACTTTTTGAAATATTGAATAGTCTCCTATTGCTTTCTTAACAGTAATAATCTTATTTTCACCTTTTTCAGGCTTAGGCAGTTCAATATTTTTAAACAACCGAGTACCGATCAGAATGAATCTTCTCCGGTTTTGTGGAACACCAAAATATTTTGCATTTAAAACATTTTGATCGAAAGAATAGCCTTCCTTTCGAAGTTGGGATTTGAATCTATACAATGGGCTGCCCTTTTTAGTCTGCAGACCAGGTACATTTTCGATGAAAACAAATCCAGGTTTAAAATGAATAACGAAATCTAAAAAATCATCCAAAAGAAGTCTTCCTGCTTTTGATTTCTTTTTATCCGACTTCAAATTTGAAAAATACTGGCACGGACTGCACCCAACGAAAATTAGATCGTCTTGCTTGATGCGTATAGGCAGAAGTTCCTGAAGTTTTTCTGGAACCATATTAGAAACATCTTCATTAATGAATTTAGCATTGTTATTTTTTTCGTACGTCTGTTTAAATTTAGAATCAATATCTATACCGCCTAAAACTTTAATTCCAATATTCTTAAATCCACATGTAACGCCACCTGCACCACAAAAAAAGTCAACAGCCTTCAATGCAGGCAGAGATTTTGAATGTTTCTTTTTAGCCACGGGAGCTGATTTTGTATTCATTTACAAAACATCAAATATACTGAAGCCGCTATGTAAAACATTCACTCTCCCAACACTTTGTATCAATTTCTCACGTTGATGGTCGATACATTCTATGTTTAATTGTATATCTTATTGATTATCAATTATTTACATTCCAAGATTCCAAATACGATACAAAAATTTCTCAAAAACACTTTTGTCTGTATACATCAAGCTAATGGGAATCAAATTTGTTTAACAAACACTTCTTGATTGTGAAATTCCAAAAAAGGCAAATGGTCCGTATGAATATTTCTTAATCGAGTTGAGAAGGATATTCCAAGAAACTCTTCAGATAGATGCGAAATGGCTGTTGATGGCTCTAATAGTCCAGATTCATCAAAACTGATGTATCCTTTGTCAAAGAGATGATCATACTGAGGTAATAACAATAGACCATTGAATGGATTAAGTCGCTCCTCATTATCACTTCTTCTCCAGGGCTTAATATGCGAAGCCCGTAGTAATTCTGGCTTTTTTATATTGGTAATAGCACAACCCTTCCAATATTCAAAAAGATCTTCTCTAAATCTACCTTGACCTAACCTTGCCTTTATTATTACACTTTTCTCGGTTTCAGTGAGATTTGAGAGCTCTCTTGCTGCTTGGAATATATCATCACTAGGACTTAGATCATGCATAAGTTCAAAGACAAATTCGCTTGGCTTATTGGATTGTCTTAGAAACTTGTTGATTCTTATAGAACCATAATAACGAAAAGGGGTATGATGAATATCTCTATAAAAGAGAACAATATCTTCTCCTCTTTTATGGGCATTTGCAATTCTGTCATCAGATCCATGCCCATCTTCACCTTCCCAATGAAGATGATCAAAGTTGATAAAGTCATTATACTGTGTTAAACTTTCTTGCTTTAGTTGAGTAACAAAAAGCACAATAATCTTCTGATTGACTGGTGTAAAAACACCCTTGCTGAATCCTTGATAACTATTATATCCCCAGAGCTTTGCAAGCTGAGGGCGAGTGTAAAGGTTGCCAATTATTAAAGATTCAGTACTGAAAGGCATCTAATCATAAATATAACTATTTGAAAACTTTCAATCTATATCTTAATCAATCACCGACTCACCACCTTCCCCCCTCTCAACACAAAAATCAAAAACCAAACACAAAAACAACATTATCTCACTCAGCCTCATCAAGATCGGAGACAGGAATTTAAGAAGAATAAGGAATAAAGAATAGCGAATGGTTCGACTCACGCTCACCACAAGTATCGAAGGCGAATGCAGAAATCGAAGTAACAAGTCGAAGTAAAAATGAAATTTCTAATTCTACTTCCATTCCACTCTTCTATTTCGAACTTGTATTGCAAATCGCGATTTGCGATAATGTGAATACTGAATGGTGATGAATAAACTTCCATGGATGTAAAACTGAGTTTTCGGATCTTATTAGGCCGATTTCTAAAATTACCGGCTGTTTTAAGTAAAATTGGCTTTATATTTGTTATTTATGTAACAAAAAGACCTAAAATATTGGTCTTATAGTGATACAAATGACCAATGGCTGATAGTACCTATATATCCAAAAACCTGACCCGGGAGCATCTACGGTTTATGAAACTTCTGAATGACCATGAAATCCTGTATTTCCGGATGGAAGAAGTAGAAGCCAGGTTGGGGCAAACATTCTCTAACCTGAATGAAGTGCTTGAAAATCTGGTAGATAAGGGACTTCTTGCCCGGATCGAAAGAGGCAAATATACGCTTGAAGAATTTCGTGACTTGCCAGTCCTGGCCTGCTATATGGTCAGGGATGGAATCCTGGCATACTGGTCAGCCCTTCATCACCATGGTCTGACTGAGCGATTCCCAAACCTGCTTTTTGTAAAAACGGCTCACCGCAAACGACAGGCCTCACTTTTCGGAACAACAGTTCGCTTTGTAACCGTGCATCCCAGGAAAATGACGGGACAGCAAGCCGTCGGACATGGTGACCGCCAGTACCAAGTATCAGATCCGGAATCCACACTCATCGACTGTTTTGACCAGCCTCAATACGCAGGTGATTATGCCGATCTGATCAGCGCCTTCTTCAAAGCAGACATCAATGCTGATAAGTTGATTGCATATGCCGGCATTTACAACAACCTTTCCATCATCAAACGCATGGGTTTGCTGGCTGAATTAACTCACAAAAAAGAACTGGTACCATTTATTGATTTCGCGCGGAAACATCGAGGCAAAGAATATTCCCTGTTTGATCCTGGTGGACCTGATACCGGATCCTATAAAGCTGATTGGCAGCTTCGCATGAATATGACTGTCGATGACATCCTCGACATCACCCAAAACCCATATTGACATGATCCTTCGAAAGGAAATCTGGGAGAAATCTGGTTGTATCCTACAACTGAATCCTTATCTTTACGCTATACTCATTGAAACTTTTTCTTCGACATGGAAGTTAAAATCTAATATGACAAAGAAGACTAATCATGTGATACCTTCCAAGGGAGGAGTATGGGCAGTAAAGAAGTCCGGCAGCTCCAGGTCGTCTCAAACCTTTGAGCGAAAGGAAGATGCAGTAAAGTATGGCAGGAATTTAAGCCGGAAGGAAAATACTGATCTTTTTGTTCATAAAAAGGATGGCACCATACAGGAACGCAATTCTTACTAAATGGATTACCATACCCCATTAGGCTAGTCATTATTCATGACCAAACCTGCCAACTACGCCAAAAATGTTTTCATCAATTGTCCTTTCGATGACGATTATTATGACTTAAGGAAAATCCTTCTTTTTACAGTCACCTATTTGGGTTTTACTCCAAGAATTAGTCTTGAAATTTCAGATTCCGGAGAAATCAGATTAGATAAAATTATCCGGTTAATCAAAGAATCCAGGTATAGTATTCATGATTTATCCAGGTTACAGGCAAAGTCTATTAATGAATATTACCGTCTCAATATGCCGTTTGAACTAGGTATTGATTATGGCCTCAGAAAATTTAATTCCAGGTATCGTGATAAGAAAATGTTGATTCTGGAAAAGAGCAGATTTGATTACATGAAAGCCATTTCTGATATAAACGGTTTTGATATTAAAGATCACAACAATGATTTAGAAACTTTAGTCAATCGCCTAAGATCCTGGTTTGCAGAAACCACCGGCGTCAGTGGTTTGATAGGATCCGCAAAAGTTTATTCTGACTATTTTGATTTCCAAAGAGATCTTTTCCTCAAAAAAATGACATCGTATAAAACCCGGCATAAATCTTCCGATTCAGAAGCTGAACATTTTGCCAAGGATGAAGTTAAAAATATGACCATTCCAGAATATATCAAGGAAATAGTGCGCTGGAAAAAGAATTAGAAAATTGCAAACTCGCCTCCAATCTCTATGAAGCAATCTTGCAAGAAGAAATCACCTGTTTAATTCACCCCTTCACCTACCCCCTCTCAACACATAAACAAAAACCAAACACAAAAACAACATTATCCAATTCAGCGACATCCATAAGAATAAAGAATATCGAAGTCAGAAGTTGAAGTAGCAAGTTGAAGGAGGAGTAGGCCTTAGCTTTAGAAATACGTCTGAACTGCAAATTCAAATTGCTCAATAAAGATTTTCTTGACAACACTCAGATTGTTTTGTTCGTAAAAAATGAGTGTCGCGTCTTTGAATGTAGCTGGATCCACCGTCCGGAATGAAAGGGGACAATAGTGATCATGCATCAACAATGCATTACAGATGATCCTGGCTGTTCGTTTATTACCATCCTCAAAGGGCTGAATATAGGAGAGTAGAATGAGAGCCAGTAATGCCTTTTCAGGAGCAAACTTTCTATGATTAATTAATTTACACATATCATGAAGGGCCTCAGTGATTTGGTATTCGTTTTCCAGTGGACGGTAATTTGTACCTGTGATGCCGACACGCTTGTTTCTGATATTGCGGGGTATATTAAGCTCAGAAATAAGTAAACTGTGGATCTCTTCGATAGTCCGGATTGAAAGCCGGTCAAATGATTCCGGATGTTCAACAATAAAGTCAATGGCCGCTTTATGATTAAGGACCATGGTAGCTTCATCTTTAGTTTTCCCATGAGCCGTTATTTTGTCCCGGATCAAGCGTTCGGTTTCAAGAAGTGTATAAGTGTTCCCTTCGATTTGAGATGATTTCCAGCTCAGATCAATGGCAAGACGTTCAAATTCCTTTGCATACAGTGCGGGGGACATGTTAGCAACATGTCGTTCGAACAAATCCTGCATTGCGGTAAGTCTTGTTTTTTCTTCATTTGTGAAGATGGATTCCAACCGGGTCAAAATTTCTATGAGTCGAAAGTCATATGCATTTTTTATGTGCCGTTGATCAATGTCCTCTTTGAAGTAAACCTGAGGATCGATTGGAACAGTGATCATATATCCTTCATGCAGTGAGTATTTGGTTCCTCTACCCTGACCTGAAGTCACAATAAGATGTCCGGCTATGAGATCCTGTAATTCTCTTTTTACAGTTGCATAACTAACCTTTTTCACCAGGGCATTATGGATCTCTTTTGATGAGCTATTCGGGTGATCTTTAAGAAACTGGCATATTTCGGATCCAAGTGATGTTATCTCCATATTGAATATTTATAGCTCAAAGTTAATGAAATTAAAGCTCAAATTAGACATAAAATGAGCTATATTTATTGAATATATGAGCTCTAATCAATTTGTAGATCAAGTTTTGCAGGAAGAAATCGAAGTAGGAAGTTGAAGTAAAAATGAAATTTCAAATTCTACTTCTCCTATTCTACTTCGAACTTCCACTTCACACTTCGATACTCGCAATTCTCTATACCCACCACACCGTTTTGGCTGGCAATACTTTTATTATTTACAGCCAAATCTATCTCATTTTACTTACTTTTGGCTGGGATTAATCGAATCAACCGCAGCCAAATCTACACGAAATGAAGACGTTTTGGCCGTAAAAAAGACGTGCATGGAAAAACTGACGGGCAGAATGCCGGAACAGAAAATGCTCCGGGAAGCAATGGAAACCCATGGTCCCGAACTGATCGCTCTCTACGGACGCCGCAGAGTAGGCAAAACATTTTTGATCCGACAATACCTGATCCAGTCCATTGTATTTGAATTTGCAGGCACCAAGGATGCCAATCTTGTCACACAACTGAATAACTTTAAAAAGACACTTGGCAAAGCAATTGGAAACGACAAAATATACCAGGAACCAGCGAAATGGGCGGATGCTTTTGACCAGCTAAGTCATTACCTGACACCAAAACTGGCTATTGAAAAATGTGTGGTTTTCCTGGATGAATTTCCCTGGCTGAATACCCACAAATCCGGTTTCCTGCCGGCGTTCGATCACTGGTGGAATAGTTGGGGAACCAAACAACATAACCTCGTAGTCGTGATCTGTGGTTCTGCAGCCTCCTGGATGATCCGGCATGTCGTCAATAACAAAGGCGGGCTACACAACCGGATAACCCGAAAGATAAGATTACTCCCCTTCACCCTTAAAGAGACGGAGGAATTCCTCCATGCCCGGAATATCAATTTAGATCAATACCAGATCCTGCAACTGTATATGGTCATGGGAGGCATTCCACATTACCTGAAAGAAGTTAAGAAAGGAGAAAGTGCAACACAAGCGATAGACAGAACCTGTTTTACGAAAGACGGATTATTGACCACTGAATTCAAAAATCTCTATCATTCCTTATTTGATGACGCTACCCGTCACCTGGCTATCGTCAGGGCGCTTGCAAAAAATAATGCAGGCATGACAAGGACGGAAATCATTGAAAATACAAACCTGACTTCAGGAGGAACGATCACAGAGATACTGGAAGAACTCATTGAATCTGGTTTCGTAACAGACTGGCAGCCGTATGATAAAAAATCAAAGGATACGATCTACAAGCTTGCTGATGAATTCACCCATTTCCATCTGAAATTTATGGCCAACATCAAGTCATCCGGAAAGGGCGTCTGGCAAAGCTTTTCTTCGGGACAATCCTGGAGAAGCTGGAGCGGTGTAGCATTTGAAAGGGTATGCCTGAAAAATATCCCTCAATTGAAAAAAGAACTGGGGATCTCAGGTGTCTATACAGAGGAATCTGCATGGCGACATCTCTCCGCAAATGACAAAGGCGCACAAATCGACCTCCTTCTGGACCGAAAAGATATGGTCATCAATCTCTGCGAAATGAAGTACTCCGAATCTGAATTTATCATTGACAAATCCTATGCTGCAGCTTTGGAAAACAAACGGGACGTTTTTAAAAGTCAAACAAAAACGAAGAAATCAATCTTCCTGTCGTTTGTAACCACCTTCGGAATTAAAGACAATGAATATGCCAAGAGGCTGATACAAAATTCTATTACAATGAATGCATTGTTTCGATAAGGCGAAGGCGGAGGAAAGGCAGGGAGAAGGGGATGAAAAATCGAATCCAAAATACCCAGGGTTTTTGAAACGATGCGAAGCGAGATTGAGAAACACGGGGGAGAATTTCACCACGAACTTGATCGCAAGGTGAAAGAAGGGGCAAAACGGATTTTTGCAGCCGCCCGGACTTGAGGAAAAAAAGAAATGTGTTTTCTACACGCAAATCAGAAATTTGCAAACACAACGACGTAGGTGCAACCTACGCCGAACAAGGGATTTTTTTTTCACAAGTCGGGGCGTTTTGCAACCGCCCGGATTTGTGGAAAAAAACAATAATAACGCAAAACGCCCGGACTTGAGGAAAAAAAGAAATGTGTTTTCTACACGCAAATCAGAAATTTGCAAACACAACGACGTAGGTGCAACCTACGCCGAACAAAGGGATTTTTTTTTCACAAGTCGGGGCGTTTTGCAACCGCCCGGACTTGTGAAAAGAAAAGAGTTTTCTACACGCAAATCAGAAATTTGCTGACACCACCCGATATTTCGACTGACGCTCAATATAAACTGCGTTCCATACTACGCCGAACGGTTGGATTTATAGAAGAATAAAGAATAGCGAATATCGAAGTCAAAAGTCGAAGTCAGAAATCAGAAGTATAAGTCAGAAGTATAAGTAAAAGTGAACTTCTACTTCTCCTTCTTTATTCTACCTCAAACTTCCACTTCGAACTTCGATATTCGCTATTCTTTATTCCCTATTCCAAAAATTAAAAGGCCCTGTCTCCAGAGCCTTTTCATTTTTAGTTTTTAGTTTGGTTGCTGAGCTGTAGCACATGGCTGTGTAGAGCAGGTCGAAGCATCATTTACCCACCATCACCTTCTCCACCGCTATTCCATTGGTAGTCACCAACTGAAGCAGATACATTCCGGAGGCAAGGTGATTGACATTGATTTTCTCAGAGAATTCATCACTACCATTGTCTTCGAAATTCTCTTTCAAAAAGATCTTACCTGATACATCACTCAGTATAATTCCTCTGACCCTGGTGCTTTCTGTTTGTGGAAATGAAATATGCAAAACATCTTGCGCAGGCACAGGTCCAACCACAATAGCACCCTTTGGAAGCAAGTCATGCGTTGCCGTCGTCTGCAGATATCGCGTCACTTTCATATCCAATAGATAAGTACCGGATGAACCTGCATAAAAAGGCCGCGCATGCAAGTATATAAAGTCATCCGCTTCCAGAACGATCGAATCTCCATTGGGGATGAGGAGCACATCATCGTACATCGGTGACCAACCACTTCCAACATTTAGTTGCCATTCGGCATCAAGGGTGTATATGCCTCCATTGTCGCTGCTATATGCATCCTGCATCCGTCCACTGACGACATAGTAATAATCCGGATCAGATGGCATTTCAATTTTGTAGTAATCCTCATCTTCTGCAACATGATTATTCGAAGTGAACGTAGCAATATGGGAGATATCCGATCCGTCAAAATCTGTTGATAATACATAAGCATTCTCCACTGCATCATTGGGTTCATAATTATCCTGCTGGATGGGCTTTTTGCGGATTACCAGGTACGTATCCGCATTATAGTCAATTGGTACATTCACCATTTTCCAGTAATCACCACCATTCGCCAGCGTGACTAGCTTGTACGTACCCGGAGGCAATCCAATCTCATCGGCGTGGAAAGAAATAATATCTGTCGGCAATCCAAAGATGACTGTCTGATCACTGAGGATCTGAATCGTCTTTTGAAATACTCCCTGAAGATCATACACATTGATGGCCAGCGAACCAGAAAAAACAGGTGCCCCTGTAGATAGATTCTGCAAACGAACTGTAACATCAAGCGGCTCATCCGTATATAGTGTGTCATCAGCCAACAACGGAATTTCATAAATGCTGAGATTAATTGGAGAAACAGCATAGAATGAAGCAGCATTGGTAAATTGTGTTGGCCTGATGGTGCGCCAGTCATTGGTATTGACATTACGACAGACCAGGCTCGCATAATAGTTGCCGGGTGGCAATTCAGGTACGAGAAAATTCTCCCCGATCAATGCACCTCCTCCACCGATACCAAAAAAGTTGATGATCGTATCCGTCAATATCCGCGCCAATGTGCTGTCATGTGTATTGTAGATGGCGAGTGTCACATCTCCTACAAACAACTGCCCGCCTGCATTGGTGATCGCAGCCGAAACATATATCGATCCACCGTAAGCATCCGTGCTGATAGCAGGAGAGACATAAAGACTTTGATTCATCAATAAGTCTGGTGCTATGTTAGGATCAGGTTGTACCCCGATCACAACGGCATGACCATCGTTAAATCCACCAGCTCCTCCACCTGTACCCAATGCCGGAGGATTCAGTGCATTGACCGTAAAATAGCCATCCGAAGCTCCACCCCAACCCCAGTTGAAATGAAACATTTCGTTCGCATCATATCCATCGCAGATGAATGAATGTGCACCTTTATTGCCTGTACCTCTGTATTGCATGGGCCTGTGCAAATCGAGCTCCGTCTTCAGCATTGCGATCCAGTTTGAATCCGAGATACCGGCACGACGTTGATACCTGATCGTATTGGGATCATAACCAAAATAGGTTTTGAGTGCATAGGGCACATCGCTTGTAGCGGCCCCACTACCTGCAGGACTATAATCCATTTCAATAGAAACCCCGCAATCATACATCAGCTTTGCAATATTAAAATCCGGAAAGGTGGGCTTGAGGGCCATGCTTCCCCATTGATAAATGCTTGATCCGAAATTCGCAGTGAGCGTACCATAATCGTTTTCAATGTAGGAGTGCTTACCGCGTCCTTGTGCGGGATGCCCCCAGTAATACATGAGTTGGGCCATCGCTGTCGCTGCGCATCCTGTCACCGAACCACCCGGACAAAGAAGGTTTTCAAAAGGATTCTGATTCCATTGAGTAACCAATAAAGGATCTACGCTGCGCGATCGATTTGACGTGAACGAACCATTTTGAAGTTGTTGCCACATCGTCGTAATCTCCTCGGTGAGTTTGATATGTTGAGCCTGAGCATAATATATCTCATGCTTATAACCTTCGAGCCATTTTTCCATATTGATGGGGATGTCATTTGGATCAAAACTACCCTCCATGGAATATCCGAGTACTGGGGTGACTGCATCATCGGCTGCAATGATGATGAAACCTTCTGTTTCATTGGCATTGAAAATGTAGAGCAGATCAGATTCAGGATTCTCATCGCGTGCATGATGACCATAGACGAGATTGAGCTGTGCATTTTTGAATCGTGCATCGTGTGACATCGCATTCAGAAAATGTCGGGCTATGTTTTCAGCTGCTTTTGGAGTTACAGGATTAGCATAACTATTCCGATAGCTGATGAGAATAACAAGCATAAGCAAAATTAACCTGGAGTACATAAGGAAATTCATAGAAGGTGATTTTAAAATTGGGACATATTATTATTCAATGTATCAGCAATACATAAATGGTTTGCTGATGACATTGATTTCGATGGAAAGGTCCGATGAACAGGGAGGATGGACAATCACCCTACAGGGTGAAATGGAAGGCGAAGAAAAACTTTGATATTAGGTATTCCAGATTCGTTGCTGAATAATGAATAGCGAATATCGAAGTGAGAAGCCTGAAGTTGAGGTAATAAGTTGAAGTATGAAGTCGAAGTAATTCGAAACTTCTACTTCTACTTCCGCAATTCTACTTCTACCTTCTACTTCTTACTTCCATATTCGCTATTCTTTATTCCCGATCATTTATTCCGCGTCCTCTTTTTAATGATCATATCACTCATGGAAAAAGAAAAATTCCTAAATTTTAAATCTTCAATACAATCTTAAATCTCAAATCATCAATAAATTCTTAAATCTTAAATCTGCAATCTTAAATAGTTTGTTATTCATACTTCCCAAAATATTCCTGGAACTTCCCTTTTTGCATCTCCTCATCAAAGCGTTTTCCCAGAGTTTGAACAAGCGAAATATTCGCTGATCCCAGGTTGATTGACTGCTCAACCGGATTCAGATACACATATAATTTGTCCTGAGCAGTTTCCATAGTCACGGTGACCAATTGACCGGCAACCTTGTCTGATGTGCTCTCATAAGTATCCACTTCTTCCCTGGTTTCATTTATTACAGTGATTTCATGTCGGATAAAATCAAGGAATGGAGCTAACATAGATGTATCCACAGGCTGGAGTTTGTAATCAGTAGCTTCACCAGTCTCTTCACTATAGGACCATCTACCCTGCCAATACGGGAGTCGATCAAAGACCACCGGTTGGATCCGTTCCTGACCTGCATCATCAGTCTTCCATTCAAAATATGTATTGAGCCATGCAGGTGTAGCATCCCAGATGGAAAAGAAACGCTTTTCAGTCCGGTCAAAAGGAACTGCATAAGCCGTATTCTTTTTATAATCAACCACCACCAAAGCATACTGATACAACATCCGGTTGGTGGGATTGTCCCTGTTGCCGATAAATACCATTTGTGTTTTATCAGGTGATAATTGTACGACAAATGAAATACCTGCATGATAACTCTCCAGTGTTTGCAAAACTTCATACGTGATCAGGTCGAATGGATAGATCGCGAGTGTTTCTACATCCAACACCACCCTTGAATTGACCATCAGGTACCGGCCCCCTGAAAGATATCGTGAGGATGCAGAGTCGTCTCCCAGGTATACATTCTTTTTTTCACCAGGTTGTTGTGCAGAAGCATCGCCATCTAACCATTGATAGGTCGCGAAATCACCATCCTGCAGATGCAATGGTGTGACATTCGCTGCATCATTTTCTTCAGTGATCAGGTACATGCTGTGCTTGCCGGCGATCAATGCAGGTTGCTTCGCATCTTTCAAAATAAAAACCTGCCAGAAATCATCCCTACCCTCTTCGTCCGGTGATACTTTCAACGGACTTCCTTTATAGTTGATGTTGAAGAAGGAAGTGTACTGCTTCGCATTCGGATCGCCGCCGTTGTTGTACCAGGCCCCTGATCTTGATCCAGTCACATCCCAGGTGATTTCAAATGGGCCGGCTACTTCACTTCCATGGTTGATGACATTGGAAGTTTTGCAACCGAATAAGGAGAGTCCGAATATTTTCATGAAGAAGAGGAGTTTGAGGGATGGTGGTTTCATTTGCGAATAGGTATTAGATTCAAATGTAGGATTTTAACAAGAATCTTGATCTGATTATTAGATGCAAACGAAGTTTGTATCTAATAATTATTACGTTAAGCGTAGGCACAGCCTACGCTTAACAAGTTATGTTTTGAATGCAAATTTCATTTGCATTCAAAATTTAAATGAAGATCAAAATTATTTGCCTGCATTGAGTGTAATACGAAATACAAAATGGGATAAAAAAGAAAAGCCCCGTTTCCAGGGCTTTTCTTTTTTCATTGGTCCCCGAGCGTTAGTCGAGGGGTTACTTTTTCACTTATATCTATCTCACCACCGTCACTTTCTCCGTCATCATCCCACTTGTCGTCTGCACCTGCAATACATATATCCCTGGTGCCAAACCAGAAACATCCATAGTGGACTTAAACTGACTTTCAGCTACAGGCTCCATATCACGCGAGATCATCACCTTGCCTGAATAATCCAATATCCTCAATCCAATGACACGATTTTCTTCTGTCTGGAGAACTGTCACATGAAGTTGATCATTGACCGGATTAGGTGAATAACGTAATTGCGGCACTTCCCTCACATCCTCCTGCGTCCGAACAGTCTCAAATTCAGTGAACAACTCATTTTCAGCTGCAGTTAATGCCCGTGGCGCACCCGTAAAATCGAAAGATATTTGATTGAACACACAAATCGTAAATGTACCCGTACTGCCATCAATACCCCATACACGCACCCATATCGTAGTATTAGGTGTGCCTGTTAGATTGATCACAGGCATAGCAGATCCATTGCCATTATCATTGTTATCCTCACAAGTGATAATCGACAGGATGCTACAATCCGCACCTGTATAAACTTCCATTACTACATCCGCAAGACTTCCTGCGCCTGTCCGGATAGTAACAGTTGGATTTGGCACATCAGGCATTGTAAATCTGAACCAAACATCTTTGTTACCATTCGGTGCACATCCTCCTACAGGTGATGGAAGGCTTGCAGTAGCATCCACGTTGGAAGCAAGTGTTGCAGTACAACTGTCTGCTACCGTGAGCACGATTGCTTTTGCACATTCGTCATTATTGAAACCATTACCGCCTGTGGTAAATATTGCAGAGGATGACCAGAAACTATGAAGGCCGCCCTTGCAATTCGTTCTCACCTGCCATTCATACGTTGTGTTCTGACTTAGACTATCTACAACAATATAATTTGTATCCACCGGACTTCCGGACACCTGATTCCATGCACCATTCGGCCACACTCTGATCTGTACCGAATAGGTAGCAGAGTCCTGAACATCGACCCAATGCAACCTGGCCGAACTTAACGTAATGCTATCCGAAGAAAGCGATCCCGGTTTATTACATCCGGATGAATTGCCAGTATGAAAATTAATAGCTGACAACCAGCTCGTAGAAGAACCATTGCTGCAGTTGACCTGCATGCGCCATTCATATGTTGTATCAGGCAATAACCCTGTTACCGTGAGAGATGAGTCTGTAGTCGGGCTACCTGGTGCATCCACCCAGATCCCGTTTGCGAACCTTACCTGGACTGAATAATTCAAAGCCCCGTTGACAGCAGACCAATGGAAGGTGGCCGCAGAGTCCGTGACAGGCAAGGTATACCTGTAGAATGGAAGTCCGCATGCATTCCCCAAGGTAGTAAAGTGAGTCGTGGGTGACCAGTAGCTTGTAAAGCCATCATCACAAAGACTCTTCACATGCCACTCATAGCTCGTATTGGGCTGTAAGCCTGTGAGATCAGCCCATGAATTTGTCCATGGACCGCCCTGCAGTTCATTCCAGGAGCCATTCGCAGCTCTCCACTCAACCACATAATAATTTGCTCCGCTGACCTGCTCCCAATGCAAGGAAGCAGAAGAAGAATTAATCCCGGAGGTATACACCCATGAAGGCGCATTGCATCCATGACCGCAAGTGGTGGTAAAGGTCTGCGGGGCTGACCAATAACTGGAGGATTCATAATAGCCGCAATTGGCCCGAACTCGCCACTCATAGGTGTGGCATGATGTAAGGTTATAAGCATTGATCCATACGCCGTTAGTAGGACTGCCCGGTAAATCATACCAGTTCCCATAATGATCCCGGATCTGTACCGAATAACTATAGGCACCACTCTGCGGTTGCCATTTCAGGGTAGCCTGGTGGTCCCCAATATCTTTGGTCTGGAGTCCGTAAGGAACAGAACAATTATTGCATAATGTATTGAAGCTATAAGGATAGCACCAGTTGCTCCAACCGGAATAACAATGGCTCCTTACACGGTATTCATAGGAAGTACAGGGATTGAGCTGATTGACATTTACCCATGTGCCATACACCGGACAGCCGTATAGATCATACCATGATCCTCCCGGATACCGCCACTGGACCCAATAGTAATCGGCTCCGTAACAAGATTCCCATTGCCACGTAGCTGAATATGCTGTGATATTATAACATGACAACCAGGTGGAGTAATGACAATAAGAACCTAAGGTGGTAAAGTAAACCGGGTTGCACCAATTGCTGTAATTATTATAGCCACAATACGACCGCACGCGCCATTCATAATTACATGAAGGGTTCAGGTTGGTCACATTGCAATAATTCTGGTAACATACTCCCCCGAAATCGTTCCATGAACCACCCGGATATCGCCATTGTACAAAATAACCGTTGCAACCGTAGACATTCCCCCAACTCCAGGTTGCACATGTCTCAGTAATATCATAAGTATATGTCCAATCCGGGGTGTAACAATAACTTTCCGCAGATTGTAGCGACAGGTCTTCAGGTGCGGGTGCACATTCAGTGGATTCAATCCTCAAAGGACATTCAGGATTTGCTTTCAAAGCACCTGTGGTCCAGGTGAACAATAAGAGTAGGGTGATAATGAAACTGGGTAGGGTTTGTTTCATAAAACAGGTGGTTTTTTTGGTTTAGACCGATTAAGTTAAAGAAAATATTCTCCATAGCGTATGGGTGATTTTCGCTCTGGACTGAATACGTGCTGATATATAAAATTCAGCATATATGATCTGCAACAAGTCACTCCATTTTTTTGTCGTAAGGGAATTCGACAATTGTTAAAAACTAAATTAGGAAAATTGTTTACACAATGCTTTAGAAAAAAAGGTTTATCACGTAGGCCTTAGGTACATTAAACGTCATATAGAAAAAATCTAAATATTTAACGTCTTGTTCGGTGTAGTTTGCATTTTGAAATAATTACTGTGATCTAATTTTTTTCATAACCTATGCGTGTGAAAAAAAATAGTTGTTCGGCGTAGGTTGTACCTACGTCGAGGTGTTTGCAAATTTCAGATTTGCATTACGAAAATCATCTTCCGTTAAACAAATCACGAGTCGCAAAACCGAGTTTTGCAAACGCTCCGACGTAGGCTCAGCCAACGCCGAACAAATATTAATCTTTTGATGGCAAATAAAATTTGCCATCAAAAGATTAATATTTGACTATCCTCATAGCCATACAACTTACTCATGCACTTTCACCATGCTAAGTGGATCAAATTTTCTCTCTAATTTCCCCCTCGATTCCGCCTTCATGTATCGACTGCATTGCTCTCTCATCTTTTTACTCTGCTGCCTCGCCGGTTCCCCATTCGTACAGGCTCAGCCCTCTGATAAACAGATAAAAACATGGGTAAAATCCATGTCCATAAAAAAGGATACACGTGATATCAGGCTTACAGATGTAATCAGGGAAATCAGTGAAACAGATTCTTCCACTTGGTGCCAGACGATAGACCGCATCAATAAAGGAGTGCAAAAAGCGAATATTCGTGCACAGATCCGCTCCAAAATCCTGTGGAATGGCATGAAGCCGCGAGAAATGAAGTGTCCGAATGATCCTTCTTTAATCGATAATTTTCGCGACGCGCTCCAGGCTGCGTATGAGATCGAAGACGAAATGCTTCAGTACACTATCCATCTCTCTTTGGGACAGGTCTATAATGGTATGAGCCAATATGGACTTGCTGTGATGCACTTTCAGATGTATTTTGATATCCTTCGCAGGAACAATCGTGCAGACTTTTATCTTCCTTCCGGTGCTTTCTATGATATGAGCTTCAGCCTTTATCATACGCATGATTATGCAGGTTGCATCAGGACAGGATTGAACGCTATGTCAGCCTTGCCCACAGCTCAGTTCATGCCGGATAATATGCTCAACCCGTATCAACAAATGCAACAATGGAATACCATCGGTCTTGCATATCATAAAATACACTTACCCGATTCTGCTTTCCTGGCTTTTGACAATGCCGAAAAAATGGCTAATAAAATAGGTGGCCCGTTTTGGACCGGCATCATCCGGGGCAATAAAGGTGATGTGTATTACGATCTCGGTCGATATGATTCTGCATACGTCTTATTGCAGTATGATTATGATAATAGCATCGCTGCCCGTCAGTATGACAATGCGGCCAATTCGCTGCAATGGATCGCACGTATCGATCTGCGCGAAGGCCGTACAAAAGAAGCTTTACAAAAATTGTATACAGCACGTCAGCATTTATCAAAGATGCCTCAACCCAATTACCTGGCGAATGTTGATTTTGCATTTTCACAAGTGTATGTTGCACTCGGGCGTGCGGACAGCGTGAATACATATCTGCAGCAATACTTACATCTCCACGATTCACTCGAGACAGAGATCACGAAAAGCCGTACTGAGATCCTGCAGATGCGAATGAATAATCTCGACCAGATCCAGACTATCAAAATCCTGAACCGGCAAAAACGACAAATTGCCCTTACGAGAAATTTTACAATTGTTCTTGTAGCATTGTTGGGTTGTCTCGGCTTTATGTGGCTTGCACGATTACGGTTGAAAATGCAGATACGTCAACGCGAAGCTCTCGAAGGTAAACGCAGTGCAGAGGCTGAAGCCAAAAAAGCAATCGAACAACTTGATATATTCCGTCACCACCTGTTGGAAAAAAATACCCTGATTGAAAAAATGCAATCAGCCACTGAAAGTAAAGAAAATACAGATGATCAAAACAAGCGTTTGGCAGATCTTTCACATCACCTCATCCTGAACGAAGATGACTGGGTTCAATTTAAAGCCCTGTTTGATTCCGTCTATCCCGGATTCTTCTTATCCCTTCGCAATAAAGTCCCTGACATCACCCAGGCCGAACAACGCATGGCTGCACTCAGCAAGCTCAAGCTGACCGCAAAAGAAGCTGCTAATCTTACAGGTGTCTCTCCAAATACGGTTTATAAAACAAGACAGCGTTTGCGTCAAAGATTGGGGTTGGAGCAGGATTCTGATTTGGATCCGTACTTCGAAGGTTGAGGCAAAGGTGGAGGCGAAGGTTAAAGATGCATCACTGTTTTTAAAAAATGATTTCGTTAAGCGTAGGCTGGGCCTACGCTTGTGCGTTTGCAAAACTCCGTTTTGCATTGACGTCATCTGAAAGGAGATCTCGTTGTACCCCCCGCCCCCTGAAAAGGGGAGTTGCTGAATTCCTATCTATTTGATGACACCAAACGACGCTGAATATAGCATCCGCAACTCCCCCTTTCAGAAGGCGGGGGTACAATGGGACTGTCCAATTTTTGTCCACTCCCTACCCAACTATTGTCCACACCATTTCCTTGCTACCGCATAGTCCTGCCTTTAGTTTTGATCCATCGAAACCAAAAGGCATCAATCGTCCAAAAACAACATCCGGTCTAAACTACATACTATGAAAACTGTATTTGAATTGTCTAATAACACCAATAGTCTCGCAGTAAGCACTACGGGCCGTATAGACATCATTGACTGGAACCGCCTGGTGCGCATCGAAGCAGATAGCAACTATTGCCGGTTATTTCTCGAAAACGGAAGGACGCTCTTCGTTGCTAAAGTCCTGAAGAAGTTTGAAAAAGAACTTGACAGAAAGCTATTTATACGGCCACACAATTCACACCTCGTCAACAGGAGCTTCATTTCCTCATATATGAAAGGAGTACATGCTTCTCTTGTGCTGTCTACAGGCGAACAGATCCCGGTATCGAGGAGAAAGAAAAGTCTTTTCGCCTGAATCTATGCATGAATATATCCGCAACCAATTAACGATAAATATTTATATGCATTTGAAAATATTCTTCAACATCAAATCCCCGGTTATGAAAAAACTTATAAGCTTTAACGTCTTACTTCAACAAATTTATTCTATTAAGTCAATCATGTTTTACTGCATGATTGCAATGAATGTTTTTTCAACATCCCTATCCGGGCAGTGCATGATGGTCCCCATTTCACTCGAGCAACAAATGACGAACAGTGACATCGTCGTGGAAGGAGAGGTGATAAGCAAAAGCGGTTTCGAAACGCAGGCAGGTGACTTTATCTATACTTCGTATCAGCTCAGCGTGACCAAGATTTTTAAAGGAAATCTAAATAGCTATCTGGTGGAGATTGTAGAACCCGGAGGTACTGTAGGTTCAAGGAGCATCAAGGTTGAACCGGGATACGCACTCCAGGTCGGAGAGAGTGGGACCTTCTTCCTGTCTCTTTTCTCCTTCCGGGATGAAAGGGATCGCATGAGATTCACAGCACCTGTGTACCGCGCACATGGCAGCACACAATCCGTATTCAGATATGATTTCTATGATGATCGGGTCAGTGGGTTCTTCATGCAATTTGCATTTAATGAATGGTATGATGCACTAAAAACACAGACTGGCAAAACATACAATGAGATCAAATCGCTTAAAAAGCCTGTGAAATCTACCCTGCGAATGGTACCCTCGATCACTTCGATAACTCCTCTTACAATCACAGGAGGGACATACTCACAACTCACCATTAATGGAAGCGGATTTGGTACGGTGATAGGCGGCAGTTCAGTGCAATTCAAATATGCAGATGATGGAGGAGCTACCTGGATGACACCTTCTAATTACCACGTACAATCCTGGAGCAATACACAAATCAAAATCTGGGTTCCGTATAAAGCAGGGACCGGACAGGTCAGAGTAGTAGTAGATGGTAATACGGCGACATCATCACAGACACTTTCTGTGACATATAGTGAATCGAATCTAGAGTGGGATGATGGACCGAATCATTATCTGATACAAACTCAACATGGCAATGATAATGGGAGCGGGGGCTATACATTTCAGTATCATACGGAATTCAATTCAAATGCCGCGGCCAGAAAGTCATATGAACGTGCATTGAATTCCTGGCGTTGTGCAACAGAAGTTAATTGGACCATTGGCGCAACCAGTACAATAGATGTCATCGCCGAAGATGGTGTCAACATCGTGCGATTTGATAATGGAACTGAGCTTGCTGAAGGTGTAGGGGCAGCGATGTATTCTTTCTATGATGATTGTTTTGCACCAGCTTTGAATTGCATACATGTTCCGGAATTGGATATGGTGATCAATGACGCATTCCCGGGAGGTGTCACATGGGAATATGGGCCAGACCTTCCTTCCGCTACAGAAATTGATTTCGAAACTGTCATTGTACATGAACTGGGGCATGCACTTCAGCTCGGCCATGTCATCAATACCGGCCAGGTTTTACATTATAGTGTTTCACCAGGTAATTATCTGCGTATTCTGCAACCGAATGATCAGGCAGGAGGCGCGCATGTACATGTCAGAAGTACAACCAATCAGACATATTGTGATATCTCAGCTATGTTAGATTACCGCCAGATCAAATATGTGGACCAGGCTGCATCCGGAATTGAATCCGGCGACTCGTGGACACACGCATTCAAGAAACTTCAGGATGCTCTATTAAATGTGACAAGTTGTGTAGATACTATTTATGTTGCAAAGGGAACCTACTATCCTGATGAAGGTGTAGGTCTGACGAATAACGATCAGGCACTTCGCTTTTTATTGAATTCGCCGATCGTATTGATTGGTGGGTATCCAAATAGTGGTGGCACCCGGAATCTTGTCGCTAATCAAACTATTCTTTCAGGAGATATCGAACAAGATGGCCTGACAGATGCACAGAATAGTCAGAACGTTGTGAAGATGACTTCAAACTCCGCAGTTGTAGATGGATTTGTGATCGAACGCGGATATGCCGATGCAGCTTCTGGTGAAGGAAAAGATGGCGGTGGGCTATACAATCAATCAAATGGTGTGGTGCGAAATACAATTTTCAGAAACAACAAAGCGGTCGGAACAGTAAGCAATGGTGATGGTGGTGCCGTCTTCAGTGCAAGTGGTTTTCCTTCATTTCAGAATCTCCTTGTTTACGGCAATGAAGCAACGCGAAATGGAAGTGCTTTTTGGGTTGGACAAAATCCTGCTTTACTTGTCAATTGCACGATTACAAAAAACCTGGTCGGCAATGGTGCTGTCTATATCTCGAGTATCGGCTCTGGTGGAGCATATCTTCCAAACAATATCTTCTGGAACAATGGCATCGATCTCATCCTTGGCAGTGCACTGGGATGGGCAGATGTTTCAAATTCTATGTTTGATGATGCATCTCTTCCGGGAGGAGCATACGGTGATTCTTACTTGTTGAACACAAATCCGCAGTTTGTAAATCCGGGTGCGGATAACTATGCAATTGTTCTTTGTTCCCCTGCAACGAATACAGGGGTGAATGGAAATAATTCTACGACAATTGATGTTCTCGGGAATCCCCGTTTTGTTGGCACGATCGATCGCGGAGCATTCGAAAACACATCAATACCTCCACCAACTGTAGTGACATCCACAGGTAATTCAGGACCGGGCACCTTACGTACAATCATTGCCGACTGTTGTAGTGGAAATACAATCACGTTTGCTCCATCATTAATAAATCAGACCATCACCCTGACCGGTGGAAATATCGAAATCAATAAGCACCTAAACATTTACGGACCGGGTATGGATCAGCTGAATATTTCCGGAAACGGAACAAGCCACATCTTTACGGTGCTGTCATCCAAAGATTTTTTTCTGAAAGACCTTTCTCTGATTGAAGGAGACGCAGCCATATCATCAGGAAATTGTATCCAGAACTCTGGAAATCTGACGTTACAAAATGTCCGTTTGGCAAGACAGCTAAGCGCGGCAAGTCCGATAACTCTCTACAATTCCGGAAATGTGATTTTCCAAAATCAGGTGATAGTGAAGTGATGAAAAAAGGCAGAGGCGGAGGATGCAGGAATCGGAAGTATGAGAAGCGCACCAATTTATTATTTGAGTTATACGCATTCCATTATTAAAGACTAATTCTCAACCACCAAAATCCATAAGATGAAATTCCGAATTGCAATTTGCTTCATGTTGACCATGAGTTTTTTTTCACTGACTTATGCTCAGAGCGTCGGCATCAATACTACGACACCGGATGCGAGTGCTGCACTGGATATACAATCAACAGATAAAGGAATCCTTGTGCCCCGAGTATCCAGTTTACAACGAGGTGCAATATCAAGCCCTGCTGTCGGGCTGATGGTGTATGATACCGACACACAATCTTTCTGGTATAAATCAACTACTGGATGGATCAATACGCTCAGCTCTAACACAGGTTGGTGTACAACGGGAAATCCTGCAACGGGAAGCGAGTTTTTAGGAACGACTACAAATCAACCGCTGATTTTGAAAACCAACAATACTATATCAGGGATCATTGATGGTATTAATCGCAACGCAATGTTCGGATACAAATCCGGATCTGCAAATACAACGGGACAATATAATACTGCCATCGGTGACCTAACACTTATGACGAATACTACAGGAAGCGGCAACAGCGCTATCGGCTCAAAAGTTCTTCAATCAAATTCCACAGGGTCCTACAATACGTCTGTGGGATCCTACTCCATGGTGGCCAACACATACGGATACAATAATATTGGCATCGGCAGCTTTGCGTTGAATGGAAATACAACAGGTTATGAAAATTGCGCTGTCGGATATTCTGCTATGGCATTTAATACCACAGGTAGAGAAAACACAGCTGTCGGTAATTATGCACTGGAATCAAATATCACAGGATTGCAGAATACAGCGATCGGCAGATTGGCACTGTATTTTAATCAAACTGGAAATTATAATACTGCAGTAGGAGGCTGGTCGCTTGCCAGTAACACAAGCGATAACAATTCAGCATTTGGTTACGCATCACTCCAGGAGAATACTACCGGCTCAGGAAATACGGCACTTGGCGGATCATCTATGAAGAACAATACAACTGGATTGAACAATACAGCTACAGGAATTTTTTCCTTGCTACAGAACTCTACCGGAACTGCGAATGTGGCAACAGGATATGGTTCTTTACAGTTAAATACAACGGGAAATTCAAATGTGGCATTAGGGTATGCCTCCATGTATGCAAATACCAGTGGTCAAAGCAATGCATTTGTTGGTGATTTTTCAGCTTATGAGTCCACTACCGGGAGCCAAAATGTTGGTCTTGGAAGTGAGGCATTGAAAAATAATAAAGCAAATAATGGATCAACTGCGGTAGGATACAATGCTATGTATAATGCAGATAACCGGGCCACAGGTATATTCACTAATAATACAGCGATAGGATACAAATCTTTGTTCGGAAGTGGTACACCAGCTAATAATACCGGTGATAATAATACAGCAATTGGAAGCTCTTCTCTTTTTTCCAATACATCCGGTGGACAAAACACGGCAACCGGATCAGATGCCTTGAAAGCCAATACGACAGGAAATTCAAATACGGCCTTAGGAAGAAATGCACTGGTAGCGAATACTACAGGTTCGCTCAATACAGCGGTTGGCGCATACAGCTTATTCAAAAGCACAACAGCTACAGAGAATACGGCAATAGGAACATCCGCAGCAAGTCAGACTACGACTGGTAATAACATTGTAGCCATTGGAACAAATGCTTTATCAAGCAATAAAGCGAACGGCCGTGCCACAGCGATTGGATATAATGCGATGGCATATGCAGATAATAGAACTTCCGGCACATTTACCTATAACACAGCTATTGGTTTTGAGGCTTTACTAGGAAGCATTTTTGCAGAGAATAACACAGGAATGGCCAATACTGCTATTGGTGACAGAGCCATTGCATCCAATACTTCCGGCTTTAACAATAGTGCAGTAGGCTTTTTTGCTTTAAGTGGAAATACAACAGGAAAGAGAAATTCAGCGCTAGGGTCAAATTCACTTACCGTCAATACATCAGGTGATTGTAATACGGCAGTCGGAGAAATATCCATGTATACCAATACCACTGGTTCATTCAATACATCGATTGGGTATGGGGCATATTATGGAGGAACAGGAATGGATAATACAGCCCTCGGAGCCGGCGCTGCACGGTTTTCAAAAAACGGATCTTATAACGTTGCAATAGGAGCATACGCAATGCTTTCAAATCACCATAATAACCGGTCAACAGCCATCGGTTATAAAGCCATGTACAATGCTGATAATGAAGAGTCCGATCCGGTAAATACTTACAATACTGCAATAGGTGCTTTTGCACTTTATGGTGGCGACGTTCCCTCTGAAAATACCGGTACTTCTAATACAGCTATAGGAGACGAGGCCATGTATAATAATATCTCAGGTGCTAACAATGTGGCTTGCGGAGCAGGTGCTTTATGGCTTGGTATCCTGGCTTCAGGAAATACAGCCATAGGGACAAATGCTTTGAAGTATAATGGTGAAGGCAATGACAATACCGCAGTAGGTGAAAACGCAATGGAAAATAATGCACTCGGAAACAAAAATACTGCCATTGGAAAAAATACAATGGCTACTCTTGCTACAGGAAATAATAATACGGTCATTGGTTATGGTGCTGATGTGATCAACAATGCTTCCAACTCTACAGCGATTGGTTACAACGCAAAAGTTTCCGGCTCCAACAACCTGGTGCTAGGTGGCATAGGTGCGGATGCAGTGCAAGTAGGAATCGGCACTGCCTCGCCAACAGCAACTTTTGATGTGACATCTACTGCATCCTCTCAAACGAAAGTTCATTTCCTGAATACGAGTAATTCAAGTTTAGGAAGTGTAGGTATTGAATTGAGATCGACAAATGCTTCCACCTCACAGTATATTGATTTCTCGGTAAGCTCTTCAGTCAATACGGGTAGCGGTATACCGGATTATACAAACCGGATTATATCCAACAGCACTTCTTTTTCAATACCCGGTATCACAGTCACAAATTTAACGGGTAATGTAGGTATCGGTGGATCAGCCGGTGCTTCCAATCTTCTTGATTTGAATTCCACTACAAAAGGATTTGTATTACCTCGTATGACAAAGACTCAGCGCAATGCGATCGCAACTCCCGTAATCGGCATGATGATCTATCAGATCGATAATAACCCGGGTGTAAGGGCGTATAATGGAGCGGTTTGGGTGAGGTTTTCGGAGGTAGTGGATTAAGGTGGAGGCGAAGGTGGAGGCGAAGGTGGAGGCGAAGGTGGAGGCGAAGGTGGAGGCGAAGGCTAAGGCGGAGGCGAAGGATGCTTTCTTGTTTTCAAATAAAAAGCGATATCGTTAAGCGTAAGTTGTGCCTACGCCGAACAAGCATGGTAATAAATGCAAACTTCGTTTGCATTTATTACACCTTTCCAACTCTTCAACCACTTCCACCTTTTCCGCCCTTTCTACCCCAGATATCGTTAAGCGTAGGCTGCGCCTACGCTTGTGCGTTTGCAAAACTCCGTTTTGCGTTAACGTCATCTGAAAGGAGATCTCGTTGTACCCCCCGCCCCCTGAAAGGGGGAGTTGCTGAATTCCTATCTCTTTGATGACACCAAACGAAGCTGAACAAAGCATCGGGAGGTACAACGGGACTGTCCATTTTTTGTCCACTCTCTACCCAACTATTGTCCACCCCATTTCCTTGCTCCCGCATAGGCCTGCCTTTAGTTTTGACCCATCGAAAATAAAAGCCCTTTATCGTGCAAAAACAACAAATACGTCTCCTGATCCTCATCATCATCATCCTGCTGGTCATCTGCTTTATCCTTGTGCGTGCTGACTACAAAATGCATGAGATTGACCGGCAGATGCCGGAAATCGGAAGTAGCAGCAGCCAGGTATGGATGGGCAAAATGTCCGGATCAACCATAACCCTTTAGACCTCTACTCTATGCAAAATTCATTACCCCAAAATCGTCCTCAATCAACTAAATCGAACAAAATGAATACTGGAATATATGCTATCCGCAACCTGATCATATGTATCATCGGCTTCTTGTTGATCGCATGCTTTACCCATGAAGCAAATGGCCAGGTCACCGTCGCTGGATCGGGCGGAGCTGCAAATGGCACCTTTGCCACGTTAAAACTAGCCTTTAATGCCCTCAATGCAGTCAGTACACAGGCTGGAAATACAATCACAGTTTCTATTACAGCCAATATCACCGACAATAATGTAGCTGTTCTCAATCAGCCTTCTGTCAGCTCATGGACTTCATTGACGATCTCACCGGCAGGTGGCTCATGGACACTGAATGGATTCATACTTGGGCCGGTCATTGATCTTAATGGAGCTGACAATGTCACCATTAATGGACTCAACAGTGGCGGCAATGCGCTGACCCTGTCTAATGCCATACAGGTTGATATACAAGGAAACTCCACCATCAGGTTGATCAATGATGCCACCAACAATACCATTACAAACTGCACGATCCTTGGATCTACCTTATCAAGTGCTATGCAGGTCGGAACTGGCACTATTCCAACCGCTGCAACAATATTAATCTCAACATCTAACGGAAGTACCGGAAATGACAACAACACCATCAGCAACAATAAATTAGCTGAGGCCGGAGTCATTCCACCGGCAGTTGTCATTTGTTCTGCTGGTCAATCCACTTCCATTTCCAATGACAATTGCATCATCACCGGAAACAATATTTCTAATTTTTATGATGCCCATGGAGCAAACGGAATTGCAATTGCATCAAACAGCTCGTCTTTTACCATAACGTCTAATAAATTTTACCAGACTGTACCGACCATGGGGATGTTATCGGACAGATATCTGGATCATATCGTCATTAATACTCCATCGGGAGGAGGCTACATCATCAACAACAACATAATTGGATTTGCGGACGCCAATGGGAATGGAATGCTCACGAACAATGGCGGGCGATTTTCCGGAATTGATCTCATGTCCGTAGCTGCTTCACCCATTTCAGAGATCCAGGGTAATACGATCAATGGTATAAACTGGACCTCAGCTTTTAATTCAGCGAATAATGCACCATTTAATGCATTTAATGCTTACGCTGTCAGAGCCGGCGGCGTCAATTTTGGTACGACTACAGGCAATATACTGGGTGCCACCAGCGGGACCGGTAGCGCCACATCAAACATATACATTTCAAATTCCGGCAATCCTATTTCGATATGCATGCTTTATTTATCATCCAGCACATCATGTACTATTTCAAATAATCTGATGGGGGCAATTACTACTGGCCCTCTCACAAATTATTTATTTGGCATAGTGGCTGAAGGAAGTGGCTCTCACACCATTCAGTCCAATCTGATAGGAAATGATACTCCCGGAAATATTAAAGTGGGAAATAATGACAGCAATGCCGGATATTTCAGAGGCATCACCTGCTCAGCTACAGGAAATGAAATCATAGGGAGCGCAGGACAAGGAAATAAAATTCAACATATTTCTTTTACTTCTTCAAATTATAACGATTTCATTGGCATCTCAGTGTTTAATAATCCGCTGTCAATGAATATTAATTATAACACCATCCACGATATTGTATATAGTAACACTTTTGGTTCACCTACTTCTTTTGTAGGAATAACGAATACAGGTGGTATCGGCAATGCACTCAATATCAACAATAATCAGCTTGGATCTGCGACCTACGGATTAGTAACCTTTCTGACAACTCAGACACTTTCAGGCACGTTGACGGGAATCAATTCAGCAAATATTTCGCCGTCATGCTCAATGTCCATTTCCAATAATGATTTCAGAGGCATTACACAGGCATCTGGTTCAAGTAATGAACCGCACAAGTATATCACATGGAATCATGCCAATGCTGTCACTGACAATATTAACAACAACACATTCACAAACCTGAATGTAAAATCAAGCACACTTGCCTTTCTGACGAGGGCTGGAAATATGACGGCCACCGGTATTGAAAATGTAAATGGAAATTCAATTGTAACAGGATTTACCAAATCAGCAGGACACGGCAACATTTATTTTTTTGATGGGGGTGGCAATTCCAGCACCAGTGCCACCATGAATAATCAAAACAATAATTTTTCAAATGTTACCATTTCGGATTTTTCTATCGTCAATGGCTGGGAAAACAGGGATGGAACATTCGGCGTGGGAGGTCCTAAAAAAATTATTACTGGTAATACTTTTCAGAATATAACCGCCCCATCAAATGCAGGTCCTATCAATGGAATTTATATGCAGTATTACGGACAAGGATCCAGCTTATCCAATAATACGATTCGAAATTTCAGCACTGGTAGTTTCATTACAGGTCTCTATGTATTTACACTCACTACAACTACAGGTTCACTCCAGGTATCTGACAATGTGATAGGTGACTTCACCAGCGGACAGAATTATATATATGGAATACAGCTTCGGTCATATAACTGCACCGTAACCAAAAACAAGCTGTTCAATTTTACCGCTAATAGTACAAGTAGTTCAGTACGGGGTATTTTCGCAGATCTATCCAATTCATCCGGTTTTGTACTTGACATTAACAACAATCTCATTGGCAATCTAAATACACCTGTCGCTACAGGATCAAACGCAGTAGTGGGTTTGTATGTGGCTCCCTTCACTACATCCACGATCAATGCTGATTATAACACTATATATCTCGCGTCTACCGGTGGCAATGGATTTGGAAGTTCCGGCATTTACCACGAGGCAAATACAACTTCTGCTACTGGTTTGTTAACCTTAAGAAATAACATCCTTCTTAATCTTTCTACTCCTGGTGCAGGTGGCTTAAGTGTGGCTTTTCGAAGAAGTAGCGGTTCCGCTTCTATGTTAAATAACTATGCATCAGCTTCAAACAATAACCTGTTTTATGCAGGCATCCCTTCGGCGAATCGCCTGATTTATTATGATGGAGTGAGTTCGGCGATGACACTCAATGCATATAAGGGCGCGGCATTTACTGCTGGTGTTGTGGCACCACGGGATGCATTTTCTGTGAGCGAACCTATTACAGCGGCAACTTTCTTTGTGAGTACAACAGGGACAGATCCCGGATTTCTTCACATCAATCCTTCCAATCCTACGCAGGTTGAAAACGGAGGAATGGTCCTGGGCACGATCACAGATTATGATGGAGAAAACAGAGGTGGGGCTACACCGGATATAGGAGCAGATGAAGGAGCTTTTACATTTAATGACCTTCTTGGACCAACGATCACACATGCTCCCATTGTTAAAGGAAACGTATCCAATACGCAATCTTTTACAAATGTGATCATCACAGATGTCAGCAATGTAGAAGGAAGTACAGGTATACGTCCACGCGTCTATTACAAGCGTTCAACTGATGCCAACGTATTCAATGACAATACAAATGCCACTACCGGATGGAAATATGCAGAAGCAAACACATCCGTTTCTCCATTTGATTTTACAATCGATTATACACTTCTCTCCGGAGGCGCAGGTGTTGCAGTAGGAAATACTGTACAATATTTTGTAGTGGCACAGGATCAGCATGCTCCAGTGAATCTCGGACTTCAATCAGGCGTATTTAATGTCGAACCCTCAACTGTAGTTTTACCTAATACAGCTTTTCCGATAACCGGAAATATAAAAAGCTTTCCAATCGTCAATTCACTAAGCGGCACTTTTTTGGTGCCTGGAAATTTTCCAACATTGACAGGTGCGGGAGGTGCTTTTGAAGCGATCAATGCGAATGTTGTCACAGGTAATATCAATATCGAACTCACTGCTAATAATGGTGCTGAACATGGACTCAATAGTCTAAATGAATTTGCAGCTCCATTTACAATCAAAATTTATCCAACCGGGGCACCGAGATTTTTAGCTGGTGCTGCTAATTCAGTGGGTATTATTAAGCTGAATGGTGCAGACAGAGTCACGATTGATGGTTCTGTCGGAGGGACAGGAACAGATAGAAGTTTAACTCTTACCAATTTCAGCACCTCATTTCCTTCCATCATCGTGGTCAATAGTCTTGGTACAGGTGCAGGTGCCAATCAGAATACAATTAAGAATTGCAATATCAGTATTGGAAATTTTAATCACTCTAGCTATGGAATTTCAATAGGAGGGATCACACCGGGCTCATCAGGTGCTGACAATGATGACATCACGCTTCAAAACAATAATATTACCAATGTATCGACAGGCATTTATGCAAATGGAACTTCAGCAACTTCTACAGGTGGAAATGATAATCTGCAAATCTTAAACAATACGTTTACAACCAATACCAGCGCACCGGAGTGTAATGGGATCCGTGTTGGTAATGCGTTGAATTGCGTGGTGAAAGGAAATATGTTTGACATCACAGGTACTAATTCAGTTTATCCGGTCGCCATATCATTTGAAACAGGATGTTCCTCTTCACAGATCACCTCAAATCTGATCAGTTATGTCAGAGCCTCATCAAATGGATATGGTAGCAGAGGAATTGTGATCGGGACAGGAAGCATGAATAGTGATATTATCATTGCCAACAATGTTTTGTATAGCATTCATGGGTGGGACAATGCTGATATCACAAAATCTTCAATGGGGATTTGTATTGGCCTACTGGGAAATACGCTGACCACCACTGCTACCGGGGGTATTAAATTATTCTACAACAGTATTAACATGTTCAATAGTTTTGGAATAGCTAATACAATTAATGCAGCATTATATATTGGCAGCACAGCCGGTAATCTCGACATCAGAAATAATATATTCTCTAACCAAAATTCATTCACCAATTCGCAGATAAAATATTATGCCATTTATTCTGCAGCACCGAATACGGCATTTTCCTCTATCAATTACAATGATTATTACGCTGTCAATACTAACAATCCGGCTTTATCCATACCGGGATTCATCACGACAGACCGATTGGATCTTGCAGCCATACAGGCAGGTTTTGGACAAAATGTAAATTCCATTATTTCAAATCCTTCCTTCGTTGGTTTTAGTGACTTAAGGCCAACCACCGGAAGTGTTCTTGGTGTAGCTAATAATGCAGGAACCGGAATTACAGTAGATTATCTTTCTGCTGCACGCAATACCGGTGCTCCTCCGAATGGTTCGACCATGGGTGCATATGAAAACGGTTTTGATAACAGTGCACCTGTAATACAATATACCTCTTTACCATCTACTTGTAGCACGGACGATAGGACACTCACTGCAACGATAACAGATATAAATGGAGTACCCGTAACAGGAACCTTCATGCCTCGTATCTATTTTAAAAAGAATTCGGGATCGTATTTTTCATCACCCGGTGTATTGGCTACAGGAACCGGGATGAATGGAACCTGGATATTTACCATTTCAGCGACAACATTAGGAGGGATCATTGCCAGCGATGTGATATCTTATTTTGTCATTGCGCAGGATAATTCAGTTCCAATCAAAATTTCATCAAATCCATCGACTGGATTGGTAGCGACGAATGTCAATACAGTAACCAATCCACCTACCACTCCGAACACCTATTCTGTCTTATATACATTGGGAAGTGGCACATATTCAGTTGGCACACTCAATGTAGGTGGAGAGATTGGACACTTTCCCACAATCACATCTGCCATTCAGGCCTATAATGCAGCGTGTCTCACGGGTGCTCCTGTATTTGTTTTAACGGATAATACATATAGTGGAAGTGAAACATTTCCAATCACAATCAGTCAAAACAATCTGGCCAGTAATGTAAATGTATTGACCATAAAACCTGCTTCCGGAATGACACCTGTTATTTCCGGAAGTGCAGCCACTTCGCTCATCGATATTGTCGGAGGGGATTATGTTGTAATTGATGGCTCAAATAATGGAACATCAACAAAAAATCTTACGTTGTCAAATACAAATACTTCCGGTTCAGTGATGCGGTTCTCCAATGATGCAACTCATAATTCAGTTAATAATTGCATATTAAAAGGCGTGAGCACTTCTACTTCAACAGGAGTAGTATATTTTGCATCAACCACGTTTGCCGGAGGAAATGATTTCAATGTAATTCAGAATAATGACATCACTGCAGGCATTTCAACGAATGCGAATGGTGTTTATAATTCAGGAAATACTTCTACATCAACTTCTAAAAATTCAGGATTACAAATTATCGGAAATAATATTTACAATTTTTCAAATGCAGGAATATTAGATAATGGAGGATCTATCGGAACCCTATATCAAAATAATCAGATCTATGAAGTCATTAACCAGCCTTCGTCTCAAATATCCGGATACACTTGCGCATCCAATACCATCGAAGGATTTATTTTTCGTGGTAACCGAATTTATGATTTGAAAGCATCTATTTATACAACCGTAAACGGCATTTATATACTCGGCATCGCACCAGGCCCGGTGGGGGAAATAACGAATAACATGGTCGCACTGAACACTGTAAATGTTATTAATTCATACGCTATTGCTGATTATACGGCAACCGGAACTGTGTTGAAAATAGATTTTAATTCATTTTCCATCTCCGGATCAGGGTTTGGTTTTAGTGCTGTGTATTATCGCGTTGCGAATTCCAGTGTAGAATTAAAGAATAATATTATTTCAAACACTAAAGTTAATGGCAGTCCGAATTATACCATGTATATACAAGGGAGTACAAATAATATTACTTCGGATTATAATAATTTATACAGTTTACCATCAGGTAATTTGGGATTATTTGGAAATACCTCTCTATACAATTTCGCTTCATGGAAATCTTTTACGAATCAGGATCAGCATTCTTTAAATGTGCAGAATGCTTTTCAATCTCCGACAGATCTACATCTTGTGTTAAATGGTAATTGTAATTTTGAAAATGCAGGCATTGCCATTCCGGGCCTCAATACTGATTTTGATAATGAAAATCGAAATTCGAATCCCGATATTGGGGCAGATGAATTTACAGGAGTGCCTCTTTCGACATATCCTGCAGGGCCTGATCAGATTATCTGCAGCCCTTCTACTCTGATGGCTGCAACTACGGGGCCAAATGGCTCAACAGGTACATGGTCTATTGTAACAGGTTATGGATTCTTTTCTAATATTAATTCTCCTACATCCACGGTTTCAAATTTAGGCCCGGGGCTTAATACCTTTAAGTGGACAGTAACGTATGGCACTTGCTCGGTCAATTCGAATGTGAATATTACAAATAATGCTGTAGGTATTACGTATTGCTCTACCAATTTATATGGCTTTGCGCAAGAAGGAACATGTACGGCTGTTTTAGACTACGAGGTCTATAGTATTGGATCTCCTGCGCCGACATTTACATATGCATTTAGTGGAGCCACTACTTCCAGTGGAACGGGTACAGGAAGTGGAAAGATCTTTAATGTAGGAATCACGAATGTTACTGTTACTGCGACTAACGGATGTGGTGCAGATGCGATTTGCGGTTTTCAGATAGACGTGTTTACTCCTGAGATAGTCGTCACCGGTAATAATACAAATATCGCTGACGGACAATTGGTTGCTTTGTTATCTAATCATACCAATTTTGATACGATCATTAAGAATACACCACTGACACGCACGTTTACAATCAGCAATTCAGCAGATGTGTTTATGACACTTGGAAATGTATCTGTCATCGGACCGGATTCATCCATGTTCACTGTAACGCAGCCACTGGAGACAACTTTGTATTCAGGTAATTCCACAACATTTACTGTGACATGTGTACCTGAGGGTTTAGGTTGGAAGACTGCTACGATTCATATCGCTAATAGTGATTGCAATGAAACCGATTTTGATTTTGTCGTGAAAGGCTATGGACATAATCGATATCGTTTTATAGGCTCTGGTGATTGGACAGAAACGAACAAATGGTATCCGAGCTATCCTGGCCTGACCTTGCATGCGGGACTTGAAGCGTACGCAGATAATGATGGGTCTATTAATATTCCTTCCAATATTAAGGTCAATATCAATGGTGATTTATACGTACCCTATTTATTCAGTGCGCTTGGTGATATTACGATCGGAAGTCAGGGCAGTTTTTCTGTAGGGTTTATGGAGTTGTCCGATACACTACTGATTCAGACCGGTGGACAGTTTAATGTCGATGATGGCGGTTTATTCATAAATAATTATCCGGTCGGTGCATTATTAAATCATGGTATCGCCACCATTAACAATTCGGAACTTACCAATGAATCTTTTGTGTACAATTTTCCGGGAGCCACGTTCATCAGTAAATATCTAATTAGAAATTATGTCCTTTTTGAAAATCATGGGTTGTTCATCGCTAACGGAACTATGGAGGGGAGTATACAAAATATGCCGGATGGTACGATGCAAATTGCCGAGCCGAATCAATGCCTGTATAATTGGGATCAATTGACGACACAAGGCACACTTGAATTGGATATCGATGGAACAAATAATGATTGTGCTCACTTTGATAAGGTCTATGGATTTGGATGGTTGGAACTGGCGGGTACGTTGAAACTTAATATCAATTATTCACCTTCCAATGGTGATGCGATTACCATTCTTGAAGGAGGAGGGTTGTTGAATCAGTTTGCTGTATTTGATGCACCGCCAGGTTGGACGATCCACTACAATGATCCATCACCAAATAAGGTCACAGTGAAGTTTAATTGTACGACAACGGTGATCACTTCCCAACCACTTTACACACAAAAAGTATGTCAGGATGCGATTCCATCAACTATTGCCGTGAGTGCAAGCGGATCCGGACTTCAATACCAATGGTACCAGGATACCTGGTATGAAGGCTACAATGGAACGATGATCATTGGTGCAAATTCGCCAACATATGTTCCCCCGACACCGGTTCCCGGTACATATTTTTTCTATGCAAAAGTCACAGGTCAATGCGGCGAGGTATATTCCGATTATTCAGAAATGAATGTTGATGCACGAGGTACCTGGGTTGGTGCGACAAGTTCAAACTGGCATACTACCTCCAATTGGTGCGGGGGTGTGCCTGATGTAACTACGGATGTATTTATTTCTGTTAAGCCATTTAATCCGATCGTCAGTACTGCCAATGCGATCTGTCGTAGTATTTACATTTTTCCAGATGCGACGCTTGGAGTGAATGCGCCGAGGGAGTTGCGGGTGATGGGGCAGTGAGAGGTGAGAGGTGAGAGGTGAGAGGTGAGAGGTGAGTAGTGAGTAGTGAGTAGTGAGTAGTGGGTAGTGGGTAGTAAGTAGTTAGTAGTTAGTAGTAGTAGTGAGTAATGAAAAGTGAAAAGTGAATAGTAAAAAGTAAAAGTAAAAAAACCCAATCGTTAAGCGTAGGTTACAACTACGCTTTCGCGTCTGCAAAACTCCGTTTTGCGGGAAAGTGAATTCATTTCACAAATCTGAAATTTGCTGACACACACCCATACCTCCCTTCCACCACTCCCCTATACTCCCCCTTCATCCCCTCCGACAAAAAACTCTTCTCAATCCACTCCATCGCCTTCGATTTATTTTTCTGCATCCGCTTAAACGCACTTTCTATTTGCCTTTCTGTAAGATTCATTCCTTTCCCCAATGCTTCAAAGTGCTCCCGCTTCAATTTCTTTTTCTTTCCTGCAAGGGTTAAAGCAAGTTCTTCTTCATCATCAGGATTTGCAATAGATACATTGAGTAAATCATAGGCAGGTGCTAACACCCATTCTGTATTCCGTTTGATCATGGAGAAATTTTTCAGGTGCATATCATTGTTGCCAGTGAGAAAGGAGAATAAGGCCAGTTCGAAAAAGAAGATCTTATCCAGGAGTGTATTGCCGGAATAGCTATCGATTGCTTTACCCACTTTCTCCATGGAGCTTTTGTATTTATCATATGCATCTGTGATCTGAAACATATCGATCATGTGGATTTTTTCTCCTCCTTCTGTCCGGTCTATACGTTTCGTGATATAGGAAAGTTCTCCGGATGCAAGCCGAATCAATGAGGATGGCACAACCCGAATGCCATATGCCTCAGCTATACGCATGGTCACATGTTCGTTTGCCGGCATTTCTGGAAAGCGATCTGATGGTGGTTTGAAAATGTACTGTCCACCCAAAGCACCTACAACAGTTAGTCGGGCATCAGATTTTTCCTTTGTTGCTTTCACCAATGTCATGGATAATTTCGCCTGCACACCTGGAACTGCAACACTACGCTCAACCACATTCTTCGCCAAAGCATCCATTTGATCCAGCGAATATTCAATGAAAGGCGGAGTCGCTGTTCCAAAGAATTCCTTCGAACATTTCTCATGAAAATCATGACCATCCTCCAAGGGCTCATAACAATAAAGGCATTTATTCTCCATCGCCTGTTGGTATTGGTTTCACACTTACAGCTCCTATACAATTCTCGCAACAAGCCAACAGCAGACCCATACGATCATTGCGGTTGATCTTCCAGTTTTCGGATGCAATATCCAGCAACCATCCTTCAGGGATCAGTCCGTCAAAAAATGAAAACAATCGCTTTTCGGTATAGGGCTTATCTGTCACAGGCATGGTGAAAGTGATAAAATCATCCGGATGATCGTTCATGTATTGCGCATCATACTGAAAGACATACTCACCCTCATCTGTCTCGGTAATCATTCCGGCTAAATCATCTTTATAGAATACCTGTCCCTGTCTCATTTCGAAACTTCTTTACTATTGACCGGAGCCAATTCATGCCCAAACATGGCCAGCACCAGGTTAACCTTGTCTAAACTCAGATTTGTTTTTCCCTGTTCTATTTTTCGCACAACAGTAAGGGCCACACCTACACGTTCAGCAAATTCTTCCTGAGTCAGATTAGCCTCCTTTCTACGTTCTTTAACGAATTCTGACAATTGTCTCATTATATGCTTTTAGATATATTTACTTGTAAAGATAAGAAATTATATGTAATTAAATATAAAATATTAAAAAAGATAATTTTTATATCCATATGCATATAATTAATATCAGCTTAGAGCCATCGTGAACCGATTACGCGTGCTATTCGGCTCAAATAGAAGTCTTTTTTGAGCCGAATAGAACAATTAATCGGCTCAAATCCAAAAAGGATTTTGCGAAAGTGTGGTCAACAAATGACCCCTTGTTGTGTTAGATGTTGCTAAACAAACCAAAATCTTATGCCTGGTACCGTAACCTTACACAGAGTGATTAAAGCTACACCCGAAAAGGTGTTCAGAGCTTTCACAGAACCCCTTGCTATGGCCGCATGGCTTCCGCCCTACGGATTTTTATGCACTGTCCATAGCATGGATCCTAAAGTTGGTGGGAAATACAAGATGTCCTTCACGAATTTTTCGACCGGCAATAGTCACTCATTCGGCGGGGAATACCTGGATATCAAAACAAATGAATCACTTCGGTACTCTGACAAATTTGATGACCCTAATCTTCCGGGAGAAATGATCACTTCAGTCTCGCTAAAAAAGGTTTCCGGAGGCACTGAAATGAAAATCACCCAGGAAGGTATTCCCGATGTCATACCCGTTGACATGTGTTACCTGGGATGGCAGGATTCACTTGATAAGTTGATAAGACTGGTGGAACCGGTTATCCCTGATAATTAAAAAGCCTATCAAGGCCTGGATTGGAAGAAACCGGACTACTTTATTAGGTTATTGGTTATTGGCTGTAGGATTAGGTACGGATTTTAGGTATAGGTTAATCACTAAAAACCCATGACCTAAAACCTGACCTATTGCCTTGGACCAACAACCACAGCCCTCTAAGGGTGTACAAACTTATCTGCAGTCGCTATAAATTCCTCTACGGTAGGTGTATAACCCGTTTTGCCTAAACCATTGATCTGGTATTGGCCGCTCTCCGGATTCTTGTCCAGGTTGAAGACCCAGACTGTAGGATAGCCGCTCACCTGGAGGGCATTCTGCATGGCTGCATTCTGTTCCCGGTTTTTCTGTGGTAGTTGTTTGCCTCTAGGGAAATCCAGTTCGAGAAGCACTACATTTTTTTTGGCCCAGGTCTGGAATTCAGGTTTTGAAAAAACGGAGGCGTCCAATCTTTTGCACCATCCGCACCAATCACTGCCGGTAAAGTTGGCCATAATGGGCTTTTTCTCCTTTATAGAGATTGCATAAGCCTCATCCAGATCGACGAGCCATCCCGCTTTATCGGACTTGTATGCCTCTGGCTGTGGCTTTGGCGCCGGGGTGGTGGTCGTAGTAGTGTTATTTGTGGCCGGGTTATTTGTGGCCGGGGTTTGTGAACAGGCCTGAAGGGCTGTAGAACAGAGTATTAAAAACAGATAAATTTTTGTCATTGTGAAAGAGCTCATGTGAAATAAAAAATTACAAGCTGCAAAATTAACCCTTTCTGCATGTGTTTTTGGACTTTAAGAGTGTTTTAACATCCTGTCCGGATTGAGGAGGCTACTCTGTAAAGCCTTGAAAATCAATCATTTCGTATTTTCCTTAAATACAAATTGTGTTTTTCTAAAACATGGAAGAGGATTTACAATGCATTGAAAATCAATCATTTCGTATTTGCCTTAAATACATTTTGTATTTTCCTTAAATACGGACGTGACCAGTCACCAAAGACTGTTAACCCCGATCTTTAGCCCTCTCTCCTAAATCGTACCTTTATTAGCGTCATCCATCCACCAAATGACAACTTTATTCAAAAAAACCATGAAAAAAACAGCCTTAATCATCCTTCTCACAGCCACCTCATTTTGTTTTGGATTTGCATTCAAGTCACTTATGACGCATGAAAACACAAACATGAAACGGGCAACAGGCATCGGAGGCATCTTCTTCAAATGCAAAGACCCCAAAGCAGTAAGAGATTGGTACCAGACACACCTGGGACTAAATACAAACAAATACGGGGCAGTTTTCGAATGGTACCAGGGAGCTGACAGCACAAAAAACGGTTTTACACAATGGAGCCCGTTTAAAGAAACCACAACTTATTTTGCACCGTCGACAAAGGACTTTATGATCAACTACCGTGTAGAAAATCTGACCTGGCTTGTAGATCAATTGAAACTGGAAGGCGTCACAGTTACCGACACGATTGAGACAGCTGACTATGGAAAATTTGTGCACATCATGGACATCGAGGGAAATAAAATTGAATTGTGGGAACCTAATGATGTGGAGTTTGAAAATCTTGGATTAAGTATCGGGGCTCAGACCACGAAATAGAAAAAAGTTATTAGCAATAACCTATAACCTGGCCTACTGCTTTTAACCAACAACCACAAACCAGTCCTACTGCTTATAACCTTAAACCTTGATCCTTTTCAGGGGGCAGGAATATAAATATCAAACGAAGCTCCTTCATTTAATTCGCTGCTGGCGGTGATAATGCCATCGTGATTTTCTACGATCTTTTTTACTATGGACAATCCAATGCCTGTTCCGTCGTATTCGGCTTTGCCGTGAAGTCGCTGGAAAACTTCAAATATTTTTTCACTGTATTGTTGCTCAAAACCAATGCCATTGTCTGTCACAGAAATGTGGCAATATCTTTTTTGGGGTGAAAGCTCCTGGTGGTTGAATTTTCTTCCTTCTTTAATTTCGCCTTTTATTTTTATGACCGGGGATGTTCCGGATTTGGAAAACTTTAATGCATTGCTGACAAGATTGAGCATGAGCTGACGGAATTGAAACGGGATAATTTTTACAACACACAAATCATTTGTTTCAATAGTGGCATGACTGTCATTCAATTCTTCTTTTAAATCTTCTTTTACTTCATCTATAATTGCACGGAGGTCGATGGTTTCAAATGTGCGTTCTGTCGTTTTGGTGCGAGAATACGCCAGCAAATCCTGAATGAGTGTCTGCATGCGTCGCGCTGCTTCCTGCATTCTTTTAAAATTATCTTTTCCAACTTCTGATAAAAGATCTGCTTCTTTCACTAAAATGCGTGAGGCGAAAGTCTGAATTTTTCTCAATGGCTCCTGTAAATCGTGGCTTGAGATGTAAGCAAAAGATTGTAATTCTTTATTCATCTTCTCAAGGTCAATATTTTTTTCCTCCAGCAAAGCTGTGTTTTGTCTAAGCTTGTCCTCTGCATTCTTTCTTTCGGACAGGTCCCGTGTCACTTTGACAAAACCTATGATATTATCCTGGTTGTCATGCAGAGCTGTAATGACCACACTGCCCCAAAACAGGCTGCCGTCCTTTCTTAACCGCCAGTTTTCATCGCTTGCCTTTCCTTTTTCCGATGCGATAGAAAGCAATTTTCCAGGAATATCATTTGCCCGGTCTTCTTCTGTATAAAATGTAGAAAAACTTTTTCCCACAATCTCCTCTGCTTTGTATCCTTTAATGTTTTCGGCACCTTTATTCCAGTTTTCTATGATGCCTTCTTTACTTAAGAGTATGATGGCATAGTCCTGGACTTCACCCACCATGCGGTGGTATCTTTCTTCGCTGAACTTCAATGCCTCATTGATCGTCTGAAGTTCTGCAGTGCGCTCTTTTACTTTTTCTTCAAGTGACGATGACAGGTTACGATAGTTCTGCTCACTTTCTTTTATGGTATTATTTAACAGGGCCTGGGAAGTAACTTCTGTGGCGATGATACCGATCCCGTCAACTTCATTGTCAATATTCCGTTGCGGATACAGCACAAAATTGTAATACCTCACGCTCGGCAACCCATTTTCCACAAGATTGACGGGGGTTTCAACTGCATGAAAAGGAATCCCTGTTTTATATACTTGTGCAAATACTTCTTCATAGCCCTGCTCTATCAATTCGGGCAATGCTTCAAAATATTTTTTTCCCATTATTTCTTTTCCCTTTCCCCAAAATGCAATGATGGGTTCGTTGGCAATTGTGATTACCAAATCCTCTCCATATAAAATCCCGATTCCAGACGGAGAGGAATAGATAAGGTGATGATAGCGCTGTTCGCTTTCTTCAAGCAGCTTTTTTGAAGTAAGTGTTTCATCGAATTTGGCTTTTTCTTCTATGGCTATCTTTTCTAATTTTTTTGCCACATAATATGCCTTATTTAACCTGAAAAAAGAAGCTAATAAAATGAGCAATGCGCCAAGAAAAAGTAAAATGATTAAAATGGGGGCGGCATGAACAAGATGCGTATACTTTTGTGAGCGCTCTTGAAGGAGATGCTTCTCATTCAGCAACATCCTATTGATTACCTGTTTGACATTTTTAGTTTTTGCAATGCCTTCAGCGATATTTTCTTTAAACTCAGAAGACATGCTGAGCGGTGAATATCCGTTCAGCACTTTTTTCATGCTTTCCTTTTTTTCTTCAATAGTAGCGCGCAAGATTACAAGATTTGCGATCTGTTGAGGGTTGTCTTTCGTTAAACTATCAACCGTATTCAATTCATGCCTGAGGATGTTAAAAACAGAATCATTAGTAACAAGGGAAGAAGAATCTCCTATGAGCAAAAAGCTTTTCTGATTGGCTTCGGCATCGATGAGTGCAATAGAAATATTTTCCAGGGAATGAGTCACCTGGTTAGTGTGATTTACCCAATTAGAGGAATCAATAAAATTATTTATTTTAAGGAAGGCATAGGTGGAAAGAGCTACAAGAAAAAAGGTTGTTGCTATGTAAATAATTCTTACCTGGGATAATGAGCTGGCTCTTTTATTCATGCGAATGATAAGGAGTTAGAACACATTTGTTTTTGAGGAGTTGTTCTTTGCCTGCTTCAATAATAAGATTGATGGATAAATGGAGTATTTTTCTGAGCCTGGAATATTCTGCCATGAGCAAGTTTCCAGGCCTCAGATATCTGGTTCAAGATAACAATCTTTGAGAAAAGGGATTTTCTCCGGGCCTAAAAGCCCTCGTCTAACCAGCGAAGTATTCAGTGGAGCCTAATTCACTGCAACACACATTTTGCATACAATTTCTTACCTGAAGATTCCACTTCAAGCAGGTAAATTCCATGTGGAAGATGATCCAATGCAGAGATTCGATATCCATCCCCAAATGGTTCGATGTTCAGTCCTGAAATAACCTGGCCCAAACTATTGTACATTAACATTCGCTTTATAGTCTGCGTAGCGAGAATGAGAAACACAGAGGAGAATTTTCGTTCATTCCGAATTTATTCGGAAAACGAAAAGAAGGGGCAAACTTTTCAGCATTTTTCACCTAACTTTATACTACTCTCCGCCGTACATTCCTGATGAAATACGCATTCTTTTTTTTCATTGTCTTCTTTCTATCCTTACACCCGGATGCTTCGGCCCAATTACCCAATGGATCCATTGCACCAAACTGGACACTCACCGATATTGAAGGGAATACATACACCCTTTATGACTATCTCGACCAGGGGAAAATGGTAGTCCTGGAATTTGGTGAAACACGATGCACGCCTTGCTGGGAGTACATGAATTCAGGTGAACTTGAAGCTTTTTGGGATCAGCATGGGCCTGCTGGCCTTGATGATGCAATGGTATTTTTTATCGAATCATCCTGGGAGACAGACATGGATGACCTGCTGGGTCTGACTCAATATTCTAATGGCAATTGGGTGGCTGCATGCCCATTTCCATTGATCGATCTTGCTCCCGGTAATACTACAGCATCCGTCGATTACGGTGTCTATTATTTTCCAACCCTTTACGCGGTTTGTCATGACCGGACAGTTTACGAATTCGGATCAGTGCCCACCCAGGATTGGATCGATTTTTTAGAAAGCTGCAGCATGGAAGTGGAAGTGGCTGATATGGAAGAAGCCATTTGTGCCGGAGACGGATCAGTTACCGTTGAGCCGGCAGGAGGCTTTAGTCCGTATACATATCAATGGGATAATGGTGCGACAGTCCCCACGATCAGCGGATTGATCAGTGGTGCATATCAGGTCAGTATAACAGAAGGAAACGGGAAAATTTCAACGCTGGAAGTTTTGGTACCCGGAGCTACAGAACCGTTAGCCTTATCTGATGATGTTGAATCCACGCTTTGTTTTGGATCTGCCGACGGAAATATTTTTATTGATGTGGAAGGCGGAATTCCAGGATATGATTATGCATGGAATACAGGAATCACAACCGAGAATATTTTGAATGTTACATCAGGAACATATTCTGTGACTGTCACTGACAATCTGGGATGTACGATGGATCAAACTTTTTACATCAGCCAGCCTGCGTTGTTAGCGGTCAATGCAATGACCACGCCGGTGAGTTGTGACCAACCTGATGGAACGATCACATTATCCATTTCGGGTGGAGTCGGTGGGAATACCATTTCAACTTCTGCAGGCACCATTATAGGAAATCAAATAGTGGGATTAAGCGCAGGATTAATTTCTATAGCAGTGGAAGATGGAAATGGTTGTACGTGGTCAGATGATGTGTTAATCCCATACATCGATTATCCTGTAGTTTCTTTTACCGGAGGCGGTGATATTAATTGCATACAGACAACCTCTACTATTTCAGCATTCGCCACAGGCGGATATAATGAATTTGATTTTCAATGGACCACAGTGGATGGTCACATTATTTCAAATCCTTTATCTTCTGTGATTACTGTAGATGCTCCCGGATCGTATCTGTTGCATGTGACAGATCTGACTTCGGGTTGTGAAACAAATGCAACGTCAGTAGTTGCTTCGGGTGTGATCATACCCAATGTGGATGCAGGAACAGGAATTCCTATCGATTGTGAACATCCCCAGGTGACATTGACAGGAAACGGAGATGTCCAGAATATTATCATTTGGAGTACTGCAGGCGGATCTATCGTTTCTGGTGCTAATACATATCAGCCGGTTGTTGATGCGCCGGGAACTTATGTTATCCATGTCGTCCATCCGGCTACGAATTGTACCAATCAGGATAGCGTGCTGATTACGAATGAATCTGTTCCTCCAGCTGCTTCTTTTCAATATCAGACAAGCGGACTCACGATAGCAGGTGCGGACCATTCCACAGGCAGTAACCTTGCTGGATGGAATTGGACATTTGGTGATGGCCTATCTTCCATTGAACAGAATCCTGTACATACATACACAGATTCAGGTACATATGAAGTTTGCCTTTCTGTGCAAAACGGATGCGGAGTCAGCCAGTTATGTCAATCAATACAGGTTATTTTCACTGTCAGTGCAATCACTGTTGATGCAGTGATCACGCATGTCTATTGTTTTGGTGATCGGACAGGAGGTATCAATCTTTCTGTTAGCGGTGGTTCAGGAACATATACATACAATTGGACAGGTCCTGATACAACCTATACTACTTCTTCTATTGGTATTCTTCCGGCAGGCATGTATCAATTAATTGTCACGGATGATGAGGGAAATAATTTCATTGGTTCTTACCAGGTAAATCAACCGCCTGCTATTGTTCTGGAGACACTGGTGACTGATCCACTTTGTCATGGTGATGCTAATGGCTATATTTTGATTACAGTCACTGGCGGGGTTGGTCCTCCTTATTCTTATACATGGTCTGGAAATTGGAATGGGATTGGATTGTTTGGAGGGCATTATGTCATCACCGTTACGGATCCGAATGGATGTACTGCGGTAAAGGATGCAATATTGGTGGATCCTGCACCAATTGCAGTGGATTCAATTTTGGTGACGGATGCATCAGGGCCGGATGAAAATGATGGTGCTATTTCATTAGCTGTTTTAGGTGGCACACCTCCATATGTCGTGTCCTGGAGTAATGGAGCAAGTGGTACCTCTATTATAGGACTCATTCCGGGAGCTTACGAATATGTAATCACGGATGCGAATGATTGCCAGTACATATCACCGGAGCCTTTACAAGTAACGTTTACTTCAGCGACTAATGAAGTTGACAAGGATGCTAAGATCAACATCATGCCTAATCCCTCCAGCGGCGAGGTTATCATACGGTGGAATGATATGCCATCAGGTAATATGTCATTAACGCTTTTGAATATCAATGGAAAAATTCTCGATGTACAAGAGATCCATTCAGAGAAAGGAACATGGGATCTTACATCTAATGACCTTCAGGAGGGAATGTATATCATTTTGTTTAAGCAGGATGAAGAAGTGTTTCCATATAAGTTGGTGGTGTTATAGATCCTGAACATTGATGAACCTTTCCCTCATTCGCCTCTGCTTTTGCCTTAGTCTCTTCCTAAATTGCCAATCCAAAACTCCTCTAGAATCCGGAAATTTCGACAACGCACCTTTTATTACTCTTGATTTAACGGAAGAGAAAAAATATTCCCTGGATTCCATCTTCATTCAATCCTTTATGTTTTCACCAGTTGATGCAAACCATCTCTTTGTTTTCTCATACAAAGGTGAGACCTATGACCTAAACCTGGAAACAGACCGATGGATAAATATGAAATCAAAATGGGGAAAATATTCCAGGGATCTGCGCACTGAAAATTTAAATCATGACCCATTTGATTCAAAAAATATCTGGATTGCTAATTTTAGCCAGGGCCTTATAGCCTATAATTCTTCTACCAAAGTATTTGTCGAATTTCCTTTGATAAAACCCGTGTCTACAATTGAATTTACTACTACGGATATCTGGATTGGCACCTGGAAAGGATTATATAAATATGACCGGGCAACATCCTCAATACATCCGGTGGACAAAGTAGCTGAAATTTACATTCGCTTTGTCACTCCTATGCCGGATGGAAAAATTAATATTAACAATGAATTTCTTTATGATGATAAAACAAATACGCTTGAAAAGCTTCAGGGCCAACCAGGATTATATCCTGTGTCTGTTCCCTATCCGGAATTCCAGATCAGAAATATAGATAATCAAGAAATTGTAATTTCCAAATCTGATTCAACCCAACTCATCACGTTTCCATATTCAGTTCAGGACCTGGTGATCTATGAACCTGATGCAATTTGGATACCAACTGGCAATTCTGGTGATATCCTTTTGCGGGTAGACAGAAAAAACTATATCATCGATACATTCCACGTTGACTGGGAATTTTATACAGTACATACATCTGTTGACGATCAATATTTCTGGATAGGAAATAGTATTGAAGCAATGGCCATCAATAAATTGAATCGTGAAGTATCTATCTGGCAATTGCCCGACCAAAGCAAAGAAACAATCGACTACCAGGATTCAAAGTATTTCTACTCCCGGGGAAACAGCTCCATTATGATACGGCCGAAAACTTCTATCCTTGCAGAAGCTATTCCTCTGAAACGATTGATTGAAGAAGAAGAGAAGTATCGAAAGTTACTTGATTCAACACATGTCAGCAAGGATGAAAACATACGAAGCTTATATTCTAATTATAAGAGAATCCGTAATGAATTTATCAATTCAAAGAATGTGCGCATTCTCAAAGGCATAGAAGAAATCCGTCATTCAATTTCCTCCAGAGTTCCGGGTTATTGGTTGCCCTTTGATTATTCATTGATTCCCTTTCTAGACTCTATTGAGGAACCTGATATCAGGGGGGCTATGGCATTAAACCTGATTACTACTGCTGCGCAAAAAGGTATGATCGAGACGGCTGTTTCGATCGATACAAATTATGTAAAACCTATAACCGATTCCCATGAAGAATATTTTCAGGATCGTATCAGGAAAATCTTCGAGGCTAATCGCTCATTGGAAAGCCTTAAATCAATTCCTATGAACGAAGATGAAAGGTTATGGAAAACAGCCAATATCTTTTATAACCTTTTCCGTTATATCGGTCCGGAGACAGAAGCCAGTTCTATCCGGATGGATTATCCATTTACGTATTTACATACACTACTCACCAAATATCCCACAAGTCCTTTTGCAGATAATGCAAAATACCTGATGATAACGCATGATGAACAAGGATCGCACGAAGGGGGAAATACAGGATACAACCTTGAGGCCATTGAACAGCTTAAAGATTTTCTGAAAAAATATCCTGACACAGAATTAATTCCTGAAGTTTATTTGAAATTTATCACACTCTATTTTGACTATGGAGTGAATTATTATGAAAAAGAAAAATATTTTCTTTTGGCGAGGACCTATGCGAATAAATTTTATACTGCATTTCCGAATCATCATTTACGGAGAGAGGTGGAATATTATGATGAAGCAATAACTTATGAGCTTCAATTTTTCGGATGGGAGCTGAAAATAACATCAGTGGATAGTATTTACAAATTAAATTCACCCATTCTCATCAATTATACATTGACCAATCAGAGTGATAAAGCCAAAACGATATCGGTGTACAAGCAAAAAGATAAATATTCGAGTTTTTATATAAAGTTAAGTCCGGGATATGATCAGGAAACAAATAAAAAAATAGTTGAATACATCATACATCCGGAACAAATGGTGGATATAAAACAGGATTCGGTTATTAAACCGGGGCAGGAATATTCAGAAACGAAGGATATTACTCGGTGGGTTGACCATGAAAGCTATGGCAAGCAAGGTTATTACCGGATCCTGTCGCCGGGAAAGTACGAATTATGGGCTTTCTTCCGGTTGGAATCGAGGTCCGTCCCTTCAAATAAAATTAAGATTGAAATCATCAAATAAAGCAATTCTCCCAAATGAAGAATTGCACTTTGCCTCGTACTTTTCTATAAATCAAATATTTTCTGATGAGCCTTCCTTTGCCGGTTGCTGAGCGCTAGCACATGGATGCGTCAAGCAAGCCGAAGCATTGCCCAGGTCTTTTTTAATTAAAAGTACTTTGCAATTCAAAGTAAATTCCCTATTTTTGCCCGATGCAGGATTTTGTAACGGAACAATCCATTGTACGAAAGATATGGGGCAAAGGCGACACCATCCTTTTCATCTTTGCCGGCGCATCGGCAGAGTTTGCACTCAACAAGGCTGTGGACTGGCTGTATTTTACCGGAAAGCTCCCTGCCGATCCATTAGGCCGTTTGTTCAGCACAGTGAGCTATACTAAAAAGATTGTTTTCAGCCCAATGGTGGATGCCAACAGATCCATCGACATCATACACAATATTCATACTGCAGTAGAGAATAAACGTGGTGCAACCATTCCTGACTGGGCTTACCGGGATGTATTATTCATGCTCATCCACTACTCTATTGCCGCTTATGAATTATTGGAACAAAAACTTACCGACGAAGAAAAAGAAGAAGTGTACAACGTGTTTTATCGCGTAGGTACCCGCATGGGCCTTAAAGATCTTCCGCTGAATTATACACTTTGGTTGCCGGTTCGTGAAGAGCACCTGCAGCAAAATCTTCAAAAAAGCAACTACACGATTGACCTGTTTAAGCAATATAAAAAGCACCTGGGTGCTATGCGTTTCAAAGTATTGCTTGAAGGCCAGAAACTGGTAGTGCCACAAAGAGTAAAAGAACTCATGAGTTTTGGCGAGTTCTCCTTCCTTACTCCTGTAGTTTCAATTTATAAATTAACCAGGGTGTTTAAAGCAGAGTGGCTATTGAAGAATATTTTATTACCGGCAGACTATAAAGAGCAGATCAGGGAGTTGGATATTTATACAGGCAAATAATAACTCTACCATCACATTTCAGAAACATGAACAAGTCGCGAATGAATGAGGAATACCATGACATTTAAGGAATAATTCGTACAGAGAGGACATGAGGAAATATCACGGAGAGCACGGATTTTTTATTACATCATTAGAAAATAAAACCCGGGATCTCTGTGCTCTTTCTCCTTTTACTCCGTGCGAAAACCACGACGTTTTACACTATTCCACCACGATCTTTCCCATAAATGATGTGTCCTTAGCATCGATGATAATATAATACAAACCAGACAGCATGTCATGAACAGGAATAATGAATGAGGAAGAAGTTACCTCATGCTCTTGAATACGCTTAACCACACTACCAGATGGGGAGAAGATATTCACATTTACCATTCCATTCATATTCCCTGGCAATTCAATCAACACCTGGTCCTTCGCAGGATTAGGATACGCATGAACTTCTGTGTACTTCTTTGTGATGTCATAAGTCGCAGACAAGGATTGGTCAAATCGTGTTCCTGAATTAAGAATTTCTTTCGTGCCCGGATCCATGAGCCATGCGATCACATAAACCTGATCCGCTACCCAATCTTCATCAACATTGTATGAGTATGTCTTCAATGCAGTACCGGAAATCAAGTCTACATCCTCACCTGCTACCGGACCTAGGAATTTACGGAATACATTGTGATGGCCTGTTTCTCCGTTGGGTGCATTATACACCACTTCCTTTTCAACGATCACTGCAAAAAGTTTTCCGATAGTCAAAGAACTGCCGACAACATCTGTGAGTGTAATATCAACTGTCCTGTTCATACCTGAAGTCTCTTCTACTTTCACGTAGAGCCAGGACGAGTCACCTGTGACTGCATCCAGAACTGTGTTTGTTACACCATTTGAAGTTTTGAAATCAATGCCATTTATCGCCACAGTAGGTGTGCCAAAGAGTTCGCCTGTATAAAACTGCCAACGGCTTGTATTCTCCGGGATATTGAACTGATAGAAGATGCAACTTGCATAAGGCTTTCCCGGATAAAAACTGATCAAATGATATTGACCTTCAAATGCCTGGAGCCGGTTAAATAAGCCCGGATTCTGCGATGCACAAATCGGACAAGGTGTATTGGTAAATAATTCAAGAGTGGCATACCTGGGCGGCATATTCTGGCCATTCATGGAATTCCACGCTAATGACACATGCATCCAGATAAAAAATACGAACAGGAATCTATACATTCGATGCATACTAAAATTGTTTTTGATTAACATTTGACTAAAAGTTTTCCACGCCATTACACAAGTAAAGAAACGGGGAAAATCTCACAATGTTTTCATTAAGCAAATAGTTGCAGGAACTTTATCGGATAACTGTTGAAAAAGCGCTATTACGTGACAAAAAGGCATAGCACCTACCAATCCGATACATTCGTCTTCAATTCCAACAAATAGCTTTGGTACAATTCATTTAGTGATTTCTCGAATATTTGGCGATTTTCCAGGGCAACTGTGCGCCATTCGTTCACATTTTTCACCATAACACCTTGCCCCAATAGAAATACTCTGAATCTGACTTTGCCTTCTTTTATTTCGAAGCTAATCTCGTGATTGTAGTATGTATACTCATTCGTATAATTATACACAAATAGTAAGGGTATTTGTCTTACAATCCTTTCTGGTGTATCGGATGCAATAACATAGCGAACATTTTTAAACTTTGACCCTAGCCAATTAAGAGTTCGCTCATGAATTTCGCCTGCGACCTGCTCAACTTCTCTTTAATTTTATACTGAAGGTTCACAACGACAATGTAGCTATAAAACTGAAGTAATTTTTGGTTCTGCAAATACATACCTTTACTCCGGACTATAATAGGATGATGTGGGAAGAATATTAATCATTGATGACGAAGAAAAGCTGAGATCTCTCCTGGCAAGGATCATCAGTCTTGAAGGTTTTGAAGTTTTTCAGGCTCCGGATTTCAAAATGGCCTTGAAAAAACTGGAACAATTGGAGGTGGATGTAGTTCTCTGTGATGTCAAGCTGCCCGACGGAAATGGGGTGGATTTAATTAAAACCATTAAAGCGAAATTTCCTTACATCGAAATCATTCTCTTAACTGCTTATGGTAATATTCCCGATGGCGTCCAGGCCATTAAAAACGGTGCTTTTGATTACATCACAAAAGGTGATGACAACAACAAAATTATTCCGCTCATATATCGTGCTATAGAAAAAACAGAGCTCGCTAAACGGGTTCGTCAATTAGAAAAGCAACTGGGCAACCGTTTTTCCTTTGATAACATCATTGGTAAATCAAAAGTATTCCTTCAGGCTATTGAATTAGCAAAAAAAGTTTCTGCAACAGATACTACGGTTTTGCTCACGGGAGAAACCGGTACAGGTAAAGAGGTCTTCGCTCAGGCAATACACCTGGCCAGTAATAGAAACACAAAAAATTTTGTCGCTATCAATTGTTCAGCGTTCAGCAGAGAATTGTTAGAAAGCGAAATGTTCGGGCATAAGTCCGGGGCTTATACGGGTGCCTCACAAGATCGAAAGGGATTATTTGAGGAAGCTGATCTTGGAACTATTTTCCTGGATGAAATAGGTGAAATGAGCCTGGATCTGCAAGCCAAGCTTCTTCGCGTGATTGAAACCGGGGAATTGATTAAAGTAGGTGAAACCAAAACAATGAAAGTGAATGTTCGTATCATAGCTGCAACACATAGAGAACTGGGAAAAGAGGTTGAAAGCGGTCATTTCCGCCAGGATTTATTTTACCGGATTTCAGTATTTCAGATCAGGCTACCTGCATTACGTGAAAGAACGCAGGATATTGAAGCATTGGCCAATTATTTCATGGATATATTTTCTGCGAAAACAAACAAGAAAATTAAACGGCTTTCCACCGGTTTCCTGGAAACCCTCAGGCAGCATTCTTTCCCTGGCAACATACGCGAACTCAAAAATATTATTGAACGCTGTGTGATCCTGTCCACTTCGGATGAACTGACGCCGGATACGTTGCCTATTGATATTGTAAACACAACATCAAAAGCTTCAAACAGCAAGTCACTCTCAGCTTTTGATCTGGCAAGCTCTGAAAAACTTCATATCCTGAAAGTCCTGAACTACACAAAAGGAAATAAAACAGAAGCTGCAAGATTAATGAATATAGGACTGACTACTTTATATCGAAAACTACAGGATTATAAGGTAGAATGAGTCTTATTCTGTTTTTGTCTAAGGCTTCGCCTCTTTCATTTTTTTTATCCAAAGCAAAAAAGTCCATATTGCTGTGATGACAAATATTGCAGCCAATATGAGGAGATAGTTGGCTAGAAATTCATGGAAGTAAACACCTGCTATCATATATATGACCCCTACGCAGATCTTTATCAAGCCCAATTCCAAATTTGACCAGCTTGTTTTGATTTTGAGAAAATTCATATTTATAGTTTTTTCTAACCACTAAACTATTCCATCCAAGCTCACGGGAAAATGATATGGATCATTTCGGTCTATGATCCTGCCTTTAAAGAACTCACCATGCCAAAATGGAAATCGCCATTTCATTATGGAAGGTATTTTTTGCGCTTCATTTTCCTGAATTTGTCATAAGTCATTGATTATAAGAAAGTTGATCCAATGTCCGTCTGCTATGGAATGGATATTGGCATGCCTATGCATAAATGAGTACGAGAAAGTTCAATATCAAAGATGTTCTGACCCTGCTTCTTCTCGGGTTATTTGCGATATCACTTCTTTACATCATTTTCTTGAAAATTAATTTCCTTCTTCACAGATGATGAATAGCGAAAGCCAAAGGATGTATTTCATTGTACATAATGAATTGATGACGGAACAATTTTAAACAAACTGAATCATGATGATGACCATAATACTCATACTTGCAGGCCTGGTTTGCTTCGCAGTGTTTTACAAATCCATTGATTTTTTTGAAAATATCTAACGCTATGATGATCGCATTATTCATACTTGCCTGCATGGTGTTTTGCTACCTGTGCTATGTTTTGATCCACCCCGAAAAATTCTAACTGATGAACACGGAAATATTTGGAGTTGTCTTCATGTTCCTGGTGACACTGTTGATAGCCATACCTTTTGGAAAATATATTGCAAAAGTGTACACCGGAAATAAATCATTACTTGATTTTCTAAGTCCGCTGGAAAATTTATTTTTCCGGATTAGCGGCATTGATCCTAAAAGAGAGATGAGCTGGAAAGAAAGCCTTGTTGCTATGCTGACCATCAATCTCGTCTGGTTTTTATTTGCCATGTTCATCCTGATGTGCCAGGGATGGCTACCGATGAATCCGGATGGCAATCCATCCATGACCCCGGATCTTGCATTTAATACTGCGATTAGCTTTATGGTCAATTGTAATCTGCAACATTATTCAGGAGAAACCGGTGTGACGTATTTGTCACAATTAGTTTGCCTGATGTTCCTGCAATTTGTTTCTGCTGCAACAGGATTGGCAGTTGCGGCTGTGTTCTTCAATGCGTTGAAAGAACGTACAACAGATAAGCTGGGTAATTTTTACAATTATTTCATAAAATCACTGACAAGAATTCTATTACCTCTTTCTGTGGTCGTTGCAGTTTTATTCATGATGAATGGCATGCCGATGACATTTGACGGTAAAGACACCATAACATCCTTGCAAGGGGATACGATACAGGTGTCAAGAGGACCGGTTGCTGCATTCGTTCCAATAAAACATTTAGGCACAAACGGAGGTGGATGGTTTGGGACGAATTCAGCACATCCATTTGAAAATCCCAACTACTTCACCAACATCGTAGAAATGATTGCCCAGTTTATCATTCCGTTAGCAATGGTTTTTGCATTGGGCTTCTATCTCAATAGAAGAAAATTGTCATGGATGATTTTCGGAGTGATGACGGTGGGATTTCTATGTCTTACCATACCTACCATGATTATGGAGCAACACGGTAATTCTCAGATTGCATCTATGGGAGTAGATATGAGTTCGGGCGCTATGGAAGGTAAAGAAGTAAGATTTGGCACACCTGCTTCTGCCTACTGGAGCATTCTCACTACGGTCATATCAACAGGCTCAGTGAATTCATTTCATGACAGCTTTATGCCTTTATCCGGAATGAATCAAATGCTGGCGATGATGGTCAATGCGTTTTATGGAGGATGCGGTGTAGGGTTGTTGAATTTCTACATATTTCTCATCATAGGTGTTTTTATATCAGGGCTCATGGTGGGCAGAACTCCCGAATTTATGGGAAAAAAGATAGAAGCAAGAGAAGTGAAAATTGCCATCATAGTCACTTTGTTATCTGCCATCCTGATTAAAGGAGGAGTTGCGATAGCTGCTCATCTTTTTGTAGTCGATCCATCCCTTCCATGGTTAAATAATCCAGGCTATCACGGCTTCTCTGAAATTCTGTATGAATACACTTCTGCAAATGCCAACAATGGTAGTGGCTTTGAAGGATTAGGAGATAATAATCCATGGTGGAATATCAGCACCGGTATAGTATTGATTTTAGGCAGGTTCATACCGATCATAGGCCCTATTGCGATTGCAGGAATCCTTGCCAATAAAAAATACATCCCTGCAACTGTAGGAACACTTAAGCCGGATACGCTGACATTCGGAGTTATGATTTTTGCAGTCATTTTTATTGTGACTGCACTTTCCTATTTCCCTGCACTGGCTTTAGGTCCTATAGCAGAATACTTTTTTAGTTAATTGATTATTCAGAAATTATTAAAAGACTTAGATTATGAATAAGAGACAAAGAAAGACCTCACTTTTTCAAAGAGAATTGGTGATAGAGGCGCTGGGCCAGTCTTTTGTCAAGCTGAATCCTCGTATCATGTTTCGCAATCCGGTAATGTTTACCGTAGAGATCGGAACTACAGTAATGTTATTTGTCACCATGTATAGCATGTTATCAGGCGATACATCAGAAGGTTCGACAGGATACAATTTCACAATATTCTTCATCCTGTTGCTGACTCTCTTGTTTGCAAATTTTGCTGAAGCGCTTGCTGAAGCGAGGGGAAAAGCACAGGCCAATTCACTGCGCAAAACAAGAGAAGACACTCCGGCAAAATTGCAGCGGACATCCGGTGGATTCATAATAGTGAGATCATCCACCTTAAAGAAAGGTGACGTATTTGTTTGTGAAGCTGGTGATACCATTCCTATTGATGGTGAAATTATCGAAGGGATAGCTACCATTGATGAAAGTGCTATCACCGGCGAAAGTGCACCTGTGATCCGCGAATCAGGAGGTGATAAGTCATCCGTGACAGGAGGCACAAAAGTTTTGTCTGATAAGATCAGTGTCCAGGTTACTACAGGTCCGGGAGAAAGTTTTCTTGATAAAATGATTGCATTAGTGGAAGGCGCATCCAGGCAGAAAACACCAAATGAAATTGCATTGACGATTTTACTTGCGGGGTTCACGCTTATTTTCACCATCGTATGTGTTACGCTTAAATTTTATGCAGACTATGCGCATACACCGATTACGATAGCTGCCTACATATCACTTTTTGTTTGTTTAATTCCAACGACCATTGGGGGTTTGTTATCAGCTATCGGGATTGCCGGCATGGACAGGGCATTGCGTGCGAATGTCATCACCAAATCCGGAAAAGCAGTTGAAACAGCAGGTGATCTGGATACTCTTTTACTTGATAAAACAGGTACCATCACGATAGGAAACCGGAAAGCCACTCATTTTTATCCATCTGATGGGGTTCATGAAAGCGATTTTATCAAATTATCAGTACTTACGTCACTCGCTGATGAAACCCCTGAAGGAAAATCTATTCTTGAACTTGCCGGCAAGGATGTTGTCTCCCGTGTGACAGCACTGGCTAAAGATTCTACACTTATAAAATTTTCAGCTGAAACAAGAAGCAGCGGTATTAATCTTCAAAACGGAACGCAAATCCGGAAAGGAGCTTATGACGCTATCAAATCCATCGGAGAAAAAGCCGGATACATATTTCCGAAAATGACAGAATCAAAAGTCAAAGAGATTGCTTCGAATGGTGGTACCCCTTTAGTGGTCTCAGAAAATGGAGTGATTGTAGGTGTGATAGAATTGCAGGACATCATCAAGCCAGGCATGAAGGACAGATTTGAACGGTTGAGGAAGATGGGTGTAAAAACAGTAATGGTGACCGGTGACAATCCACTAACTGCAAAATACATTGCTGAAAAAGCGGGCGTTGACGATTTCATTGCTGAAGCGAAACCTGAAGATAAAATGGCTTATATCCGGAAAGAGCAACAAACCGGAAAGCTTGTAGCGATGATGGGTGACGGGACAAACGATGCCCCTGCACTTGCACAGGCTGATGTAGGTGTGGCTATGAATAGCGGAACACAAGCAGCCAAAGAAGCAGGTAACATGGTGGATCTTGACAACGACCCTACCAAATTGATTGAGATCGTTGAAATCGGAAAGCAATTGTTAATGACAAGAGGAACCCTCACAACATTTTCAATTGCAAATGATGTCGCAAAATATTTTGCCATCGTACCTGCATTATTTATCACCTCTATTCCTGCATTGCAGGCTTTAAATATCATGCATCTGTATTCACCCGAAAGTGCGATACTATCAGCTGTGATTTTCAATGCTATTATTATTCCTATGCTCATTCCACTGGCGCTGAAAGGTGTTGCTTATAAACCTATTGGCGCCAGTGCTTTACTTCAACGCAACCTGCTCATCTATGGAGGAGGAGGTGTCATCATTCCCTTCATCGGTATTAAGCTGATAGATATGGTGGTCGCACTATTTATTTAATGAAATAAAATTTCAAATAACATGAAAACGCATTTATTACCGGCGATAAAATTGACCCTCGTGTGTATTGTCTTCTTTGTGGGCGTATACACAGCTGTGGTCTGGGGCATTGGACAAGTCATTGCGCCAAATCATGGAAAAGGGGAAAAGATAAATTACAATGACTCAAATGATGGGTTGTATGGATTTGCAAATATTGGACAGTCATTTACATCCGACAATTATTTCTGGTCACGTCCTTCAGCAGTAGGTTATAATGCTGCAGGGTCAGGTGCCAGCAATAAAGGACCAACGAATCAGGAATATCTTGATCTGGTGCAGGCCCGTCTTGATTCGTTCATCGTGCATAATCCTTCTTTGAAAAAATCTGATGTCCCGGTAGAAATGATAACAGCATCCGGTAGCGGACTCGATCCACATATATCTCCTCAATCCGCTATGATCCAGGTGGACCGGATAGCGCAAATCAGGAATATCAGCAAAGACAAAATTGTGGCAATTGTAAATGAACACACAGAAGAACCACTGTTAGGTTTGTTTGGGCCATCACGAATCAATGTACTTAAACTCAATATTGCATTAGATCATCTCAAATAATAAAATAAAAACTAAAAACTAAAAATGAAAACAATCGTACTACTCTTTCTGGTAATGATTACCGGTATTGTATCTGCACAGGTTGATACATCTGCAGCATCGCTCAATTTTTCAGGATATGCTGAAGTTTATTATGCCTTTGATTTTAATCAGCCGGATGATCATAATCGTCCTGGGTTTTTTTATAGTCATAACAGGCATAATGAGTTTAATCTCAACCTTGGATTTTTGAAAAGTTCTTTTAGTAGTGACAGAGTACGTGCTAACCTGGCTATAGCAGCCGGTACATACATGAATGTTAACTATAGTGCAGAGCCCGGAGTTTTAAAAAATATTTACGAAGCAAACGCCGGTCTGAAACTCAGCAGAAATAAGAACTTATGGCTTGATGCAGGAATTTTTGCCTCCCATATTGGCTTTGAAAGCGCGATATCAAAAGATTGCTGGAGCCTCACAAGGAGCATCCTTGCTGACAATACACCCTATTATGAAAGTGGAGCTAAGATCACATATACTTCTGATAACAGTAAATGGCTCTTCAGTGGTTTAGTACTTAATGGATGGCAGCATATCCAGCGTCCTGATGGAAATAATACGCCCGCTTTCGGCACCCAGATTGTCTTTACACCAAGTTCAAAATTCGCGTTAAATTATAGCACTTTTATCGGGAATGACAAACCTGACGAATTTAAACTGATGCGTTATTATCATAATTTCTATGGTATAGTTCATTTTTCGGACAAATTTCATGTCACCGCTGGTTTTGATTATGGGATGGAACAGAAAGCAAAGGGCAGCAGTGATTTCAACAATATCCTAAGCCCTGTCCTTATCGTCAAATTGGTATTGAATGATACCTGGTCCATCACAGCAAGGGGTGAATACTATTCGGATGAAAATGGAGTCATCATCGCTACAGGAACTGAGAATGGTTTCCAGACTTCTGCGTTTTCATTGAACCTTGATTATAAGATCAGGGAAAATGCATTGTGGCGGATAGAAGGAAGAACGCTCAACAGCAAAGACAATATATTTAATAAGGATGGTGAAGCTGTAAATACAAATACCTTTGTGACCACATCAATGGCCGTATCATTTTAATGTCTGAAGAAGATCATAGAGAACAAAATGTTGAGCATTTTCTTGAGCTCATCCGCACATCACGGCGTGGAAAGTTCAAGATTTACATAGGCATGAGTGCAGGTGTTGGAAAGACATACCGCATGCTCCAGGAAGCACATGCACTATTAAAAAACGGAATTGACATTAAGATCGGTTACATTGAAACACATCAGCGGAAAGAGACCCAGGAGCTCCTGGAAGGATTGCCGGTCATACCCAGAAGAAAAATCTTCTACAAGGGCATGGAGTTAGAGGAATTGGATGTACAGGCTGTGATCAATCTCCGGCCTGAGGTTGTCATAGTCGATGAATTGGCTCATACGAATATAGAAGGCAGTAAAAATGAAAAACGATGGCAGGATGTGATAGAAATCCTTGAGGCCGGAATAAATGTGATTTCTGCTGTGAATATTCAGCATATTGAAAGCCTTAATGAAGAAATCAAAACCATTACCGGTGTTGAAGTATCTGAACGGATTCCGGATAAAATTCTGGGACTTGCTGATGAAGTAGTTAATATAGATTTGACTGCAGGCGAATTGATCAGCAGGTTAAAAGAAGGCAAAATATATCATGCAGAAAAAATTCAGACAGCCCTCAATAATTTTTTTAAACCTGAGCATATTTTGCAATTGCGTGAATTGGCACTGAAAGAAGTAGCCTCGCAGGTTGAACGTAAAGTAGATATTGAAGTGCCCAGGAATATTGCACTTCGCCATGAAAAGTTTATGGCCTGTATCAGCAGCAATGAAGAGACCGCAAAAAATGTGATCCGTAAAACCTCGCGTTTAGCAAGCTATTACAATGCTAAGTGGTTCGTCCTCTATGTACAGACTCCCGGGGAAAGCGCTGATAATATCGCATTAAGCAAACAAAGGCACCTGATCAATAATTTCAAATTAGCTACTGAACTTGGTGCACAGGTCATCCAGGTGAAAAATACAAATGTTCCTGATGCAGTGATGGAAGAAGCCAGGAAACACAATATTACTACCGTCTGTGTCGGCAAACCTCATATCAACCTGTTCAAGATTATTCTGGCTACTAACATTTTTAACGGCCTTATCAAGAACCTGTCCAAATCAGAAATTGACCTTATCATACTATCCTGACATGAAAATTAAAACTAAACTGAGCTTAGGAGTCGGAGTGCTTTTTATTCTCATTACGATATTGATCGTAGTAGGAATCGTTTTTGTCAACAGGCTTTCCTCGGATACGCAAAATATACTTGTTGCTAATTACAACACCATTGATTATTCGCGTCAAATGCTGATAGCGCTTGATGGTGACTTTGCTTCAGGAAATAGCTTTACACTTTTCCAGCAGAACCTGATGAATCAACAGCAGAATGTCACCGAAATAGGCGAGCAGGAGCTTACAGACAAGCTGTCCGCAGATTTTGAAAAATATAAACTTTCTCCTGGAGATAGCTTATTGTCTATTGCGATACGAAAAGATCTTACCGATATTATGCTTCTCAACATGAAGGCTATTGACCGCAAAAGTTCTCTGGCTACAGATACGGCCGATTCTGCTGCAACTATTCTCTCCATGATTGGTGCGCTTTGTTTTATAATCGCTTTAACATTACTCTTAAACCTTCCCGGTAATATTTCGAACCCGATCAAAGAACTGACAACCAGTATAAAAGAAATCGCTGATAAGAATTATTCCCAGCGGGTTCACTTTGAAGGCCATAATGAGTTTGGAGAGCTGGCAAAATCTTTTAATATAATGGCCAAAAAACTGCAGGAGTATAATAACAGCAATCTGGCCATCATCATGATGGAAAAGACGCGAATAGATACCCTGATCAATAATATGCATGACCCCATCATCGGACTGGATGAAAACAAAAAAATATTATTTATCAATAATGAAGCCCTGAAGATAGCGGGATTGAAATATGAAGAAACGATAGGGAAAAAAATTGAAGATATCGCTGTCAAAAATGATTTGATCCGATCACTTATGCAACCCGTGATTTTACCCCACCAGGTTTCGAATACGAATGGAAGTAAGCCTCTAAAAATATTTGCCGATGGGAAAGAAAGCTATTTCCACAAAGAAACCATCCGGATAGAGATCATACCAACTGCTGAAACCACTCCCAAATATATAGGAGATGTCATCCTTTTAAAAAACATAACTTCATTCAAAGAATTGGATGTAGCCAAAACGAATTTCATAGCCACTGTTTCGCATGAATTAAAAACGCCTATTGCATCCATGCTGATGAGCCTGTCATTACTTGAAAATGAAAAAAACGGCCTTGTCAATGAAACACAAAAACAATTGATTGAAAGCATTAAGGAAGATAGTGCAAGGCTTTTGAAAATAACCGGGGAGCTATTAAATATGTCCCAGGTTGAAACGGGCAACATACAGCTTTCTCTCCAGCCAAGCGATCCGGTGAAAATTCTTAATTATGCCCTTGAGGCCGTGAAGACCCAGGCAGAACAAAAACAAATTCAGCTTAAGACGGATATCGAAAAGAATCTGCCATTGATCAAAGCTGATGAAGAAAAAACATCCTGGGTATTAGTCAACCTGCTGACAAATGGAATTAATTACTCACCCGAATATTCGGAAATCGTCATCACCATAAAGCAAGAAACCACTGATGCCGGATCTATGGCGGTTAAGTATTCGATACAGGATTTCGGAAAGGGAATAGATAAAAAATACCGGGAAAAAATCTTTGACCGTTATTTCCAGGTACCCGGAAGCATCAAATCAGGTTCAGGATTAGGACTTGCAATAAGCAAAGAATTCATTGAAGCACAAGGCGGAAAGATTCAGCTTGAAAGCGAATTGGGAATGGGAAGTAAGTTTACTATTTATCTACAGCAAGCCTGAATAAAATATGTTTCCAAAAGCTTCAAAATCGATTTCCACATCGGAATGTGCATAAGTACCTGGCAGCCTTGAGAATCAATCGGTTAAGACAGTGTGGCACACTTAGGTGTGGCACACCTAAGTGTGCCACACTGTCTGAGACACCCGGAATACTATTTCCTGGTTAACATCACACCCGCCGTTTTCAATCCACTCTTCAAAGCCGCATCCACCGTTCCCGGCTCCTCTGCAAAATGTTCACCTGCAAAGAATAATGTGTTTTTTTCTGCTTTGCCACCTGCTATCCTATGCTTTGCAGCATTTACAGTTGCATAGGTGTATGAACCCCGTGAAAATTCATCTTTATTCCAATTCACAACTTTCCAGGCTTTTAGTTTTGATCGGATTGTTTTTTCATCCGTATCGAAAATGATTGCCAGGGAATGTATGGCTTCATCAATGATCTCTTTTTCAGTATGTGATGCATGGCCTTTTGCTTTGGGGCCCGAGAGCCAGCCTGTCAATAATGTGCTATCTGAAGGATGCTGCGTCCACCATGTCGGGATCGAAGCTTTTGAAAAAATAAAAAATAGATTGTCAAGATCTTGCCCTACCCTTTTCTGCAATTTCTTTTCCTGCCAGAATTTTGTTTTAAACAACATTAATATTTTGATCACATGACCGAACCCTAAAGATTTGATGGCTTTCATTCTCGCAGGCATCGCAGGAGCAAACCGGATCAGTCCTTGCTGCAGAATCCCCAATGGAACTGTGATGACAGACTGTGATGCGATGTATTTTTTCCCATTAGAACATAAGACCTCAACTTCATTTTTTTTCCAGGATATTTTGGTTACCGCTTGGTTCAAATAGATTTTGCAGCCGAGATGTCTGCATTCATCTGCTATCGCATTGATCAGTGAACCATAACCGTTTTGGACACGATATTGCTCCCAATCTTCAGCACCATGCCATTCTTCCCGGAAAGCTATAGTGCTGAAGTGCTCAACATCTGCAGACTCATATCCTTCGACAAAACTTTTAACCGAATTGCGCAGAGATGTGTATTCCACTCCTTTAAAATGTGTCTCCAGAAATTTGTGCACCGGTAAATCCCGTTTAACCAATTTTAGTTTTTTTGAAAGTTGGTGATGATGATCCGCGATAAAATCTTTGTCTTTTTCCAATTCACCATTCCGGATTTGCCAAACCTGCCCCTTGCCTGGCAACTTATCAATTTTATACTCTTTCAGCAAACCTAATGTGGTCTCCAGCTTGCCATGGATAAACTCGGCTCCGGCTTCTGTCGAGGTGTTAAATTTTTTATCCGAAAAAGAATGTATCCTTCCACCAAGTCTTCTCCTGGCTTCGAGTATGATTACCTTCCGTCCTGCCCTGGCCAGCTCTCTTGCCGTTATTAACCCGGCAGCTCCTGCACCTACGACAATGATATCTTTGTTTTCCATGAATGCAAAATAACAAACGTGAGTCGTGAATCGTGAATCATGAGCCGTGATCCTCCAGTTGGAACTATTGATTTATCATTCGCAGCTCAATGATTCACGGTTCACGACTCATGACTCACGACTCACGATTTCACCCAACGGATTTGATCCATAAGTCGTCTTTAAACAAAAGGAATATGATGAAATCATTACTGCTTTTATTAATAATGGGCATTTTATACGGTGGTTGTACGAAATCTTCCTCAGACCCGGTTACGCCCTGTATCCAGGAAAAAATTGATGCATTCAAATCAGATCAGGGCGCCCAGGAAATTATCAAAATTGTAAAACCGGGTGATCCGTTGTACTGGTTCGTTGATGAGATAGCCGATGGAGTTGAGGAGGTGTTCAATGAAGACTGCAGTTTTGTCTGCATCACCGATTGTTATTGCATTACCGAACATGGTTGTGATGCCTCTATTTTTAATTTTCCACGGGAAATCCTTTGGGAGAAATAATGATTCCGTAAAATCAACCACTTATGAGACGGATTGAATGTTTAACTCTCCTTTCTATTTTCCTGCTGATCTCTATCTCCTGCAGGGAGGAAGATCATGAAACGATCGGCCTCGCAGGAAAATGGTTATTGTTTGAAATATCTCATACAGGCCAGGCACAATGGGAAACCGTTCCTGTGGATGTTCAGGATATTATTGAATTATTACCTGATGGACATTTTATTCAAACTGAGCATCGTGGAAATCCACTTCCTAATGTCTGTTCGGGCACGTATCTTCTCATCAGTGATACACAGCTCCGGGTAAATTCGAGTTGCCAGCAGCATGAAACAACCTGGAACATTTCACTTTTTCCTGATGCGCTCATTCTGACTTTCCGGGGACGGGAAGAAAATCTTTTTCAAAAATACATCAGAGTAGAATGACATAAAATAGGTGATCAGTAAAAAACCAAGATCCACCATAGGTGTCAGATCCACGGAGATTGATCTCTTTCGATGGTTGCGAAGCTGGAAGATAAACTTGATACTGATCAGAAATCAAGAAAGAGAATTGGATTCAAATAGTTATCTACAACTAAAATAGTCTTAAGGAAAAGGTTTGGGCAGCCTGTGTAGTCAAAAGGAAAAGGGCAAAGGGGAATAGTACGCCAAATATTATTACTCGCAAAGACGCAAAGTGAAATTGTATACCAAGTATTATTTTTCTCGCAAAGACGCAAAGTTTCATCCTACCTAATGGGGATGGTCTGTATTTCCTCACAAAATGTGACGACATAAAACCCACTTCCCTTCTGCCTTTCTTCCTTTCTTCTTTTCTTCTTTTCTTGCTTAAATAAAAAAAGGGCCGTCCTCACGGACAGCCCTTTTCTATTTATTCAGTAATTCCTTACCGTGTCACAACTACTTTTTCAGATATAATTCCTGATGTAGTGACCATCCGGAGGATATAAATGCCAGGCACAAAATGGCTCACATCTATTTCTTCCGAGAATTCATCATTTTCCTTGTATTCATAATCCTGCTTGAATACAATCTTGCCTGCCAGATCATTCATGACCATTTCAGTCACTTTACAACGATCCGTTTGTTCAAGCCTTACATTCAACATATCGCTTGCTGGATTTGGAGATACACGGGCAACAGGAGTGATCTCGTTTTCAGTATTGAATCGGATTACTTCCGGTGTCAGATTATCCAGGTTTTCATCAAATAAAGCATCAATTTCATTATCTGCTCCTGTGAAATTATTGGATTGATAATCCAGCACACATATGCTGAACGATCCTGTAGAACCGCTAAAGCCCCATACCCGAACCCAGATCTGTGCATTCGAATAACCGATCAGGTTGACAACCGGCATCAGCGAGCCATTTCCGTTGTTATTGTCATTTTCGCAAGTGAGGTATGATAAGTCAGAGCAACTTGTACCGACATATATTTCCATCACAGCGTTTGTAAGGCTACCTGCAGTCGTCCGAATTGTAACTGTTGGATTGCTGACACTTGGCATTGTGAATCTGAACCATACATCCTTGTATCCGGAAGAAGGACATCCACCTACCGGCGAAGGAGTGCTTGGTGTGGCACCTACATTGGTACCTGCTGTATTTACACAAGTGCTGTTGACAGTTATCACAGTTGCATTCGCACAATTGTCATTATCAACGGTTGACCCTGTCGTAGTGAAATTCAACGGGTTCGTCCAATTGCTGTACACTCCATTACCACAATTCGCTCTTACCCTCCATTGATAAGTTGTGTTTGGAAGGAATCCGGCTATAGTGACAGGACTGTTTGCAAATGGCCCGCCAGCTGCATTGTACCATGTTCCGTTTGGAATGCGTGTTTGTACAGTATAGTTCTGTGCGCCCGGAACTGCTGTCCAATTGAAGGTTGCAGAATTTTCACTAATGTCAGATGTAAATGTTCCTGTAGGCATGCCACAGTTGTTGCCTAAAGTAGTGAAGGCTGATATGTCAGACCATGCACTGGACATTCCATTATTACAATTTGCACGCACATGCCATTCGTATTCTGTCGAAGGTTGCAATCCGGCTATGTTCAACGATGTATTGGACCATGGACCGCCAGGTAATGCATACCATGCACCTCCCGGATATCTCCATTGTATAGAATAGCTTACTGCACCACTCACCGGTGACCATGACCACGTAGCAGTGGTTTGCGTAATATTTGTGGTGGTAACATTCGTTGGAACACCACAAGATGAAACACCTGCTGTGGTGAATGTCATGGTGGAAGACCAGTTGCTGTATTGTCCCGAACCGCAATTCGTTTTCACACGCCACTGATATGTTGTACCCGAGCTTAAATTATGTGCAGTCGCTGTAGTACCCGAAAATGGACTTCCCGCCAGATCATACCAAACTCCATTATTCACACGTAACTGGACGACATAGTTTACTGCTCCAGATACTGCTGACCAATTGAATGTAGCAGTTGAGTCTGTCACATTTGTTGTGGAAAGTCCTGTCGGTGCATTACATGATGAGCCAGAACCAGTGTTGAATGAAATCGGTGATGTCCAGTCGCCCCACGCACCGCCACTACAATCTGCACGTACCCGCCACTGATAAGTCGTATTTGGACTTAACCCGTTGACTGTAATCGATGTATTGCTGGTAGGGCTACCTGGCACACTATACCACGTGCCATTTGGCAATCGATACTCTACTACATAGGCCACAGCACCTGATACGGAAGACCAATTGAATGTGGCACTTGTAGATGTAATATTAGTTGTGGATGTCGAATTAGGCACACCACATGAGGAGCCATAACCTGTGGTGAATGTGATCGGTGATGTCCAGTCGCCCCATGCACCACCACTACAATCTGCACGTACCCGCCACTGATATGTCGTATTTGGACTTAACCCATTTACGGTAATCGATGTATTGCTGGTAGGACTACCTGGTACACTATACCACGTGCTATTTGGTAACCGATACTCAACGACATAGGCCACAGCACCCGATACGGAAGACCAGTTGAATGTGGCACTTGTTGATGTAATATTAGTTGTGTTAGTCCAATACGGTACACCGCATGAAGAACCATAACTTGTGGTATAATAAACAGGTGATGTCCAGTTGCCCCATGCACCGCCACTGCAATCTGCACGTACCCGCCACTGGTAAGCCGTATTCGGACTTAATCCATTGACAGTGATCGAAGTATTACTGGTTGGACTACCCGGTACATCATACCACGTCCCGTTCGGATACCGGTTCTGTACAACATATGCCACAGCACCAGGCACAGAAGACCAATTGAATGTGGCACTTGTAGATGTAATATTTGTTGTAGATGTCCAATAAGGAACACCACATGAATTACCTAATGTCGTGAAAGTCGCACTGTAAGACCACGGACTATAATTTCCTCCCCAACAATTGGCACGCACACGCCATTCATATGTAGTAGCAGGATCTAAACTTGTAACTGAAACCCAGGTATTGGTCCATGGACCGCCGGAAAGATTATACCATGTGCCACCGGGATACCGCCACTGGAGTGAATAACTTTCAGCACCGGCGACAGAATTCCAGGACCATGTTGCTGAATTCTGGGTGATGTTAGAAGTATATAACCAGCTTGGTGCTTCACACGAAGCTCCATTCGTAGTAAACGTAAGTGGAGATGTCCAGTTGCTGGTCTGCCAGCTATCACAATTAGCTCTTACGCGCCACTGATAGGTGGTGTTTGGATTCAGGTTATTGACAGTAACAGAAGTGCCATAAACATTTCCTCCGGGTATATCATACCATGTGCCGTTTGGCAGACGTGTTTGTACTGTATAACTCAGTGCGCCATAAACTGAAGACCAGCTAAATGTTGCAGAGTTACTTGATACATTTGAAGTATAAGTCCATGTAGGCGTGCTGCATGAATAATTCAGCGTAGTAAAGTTTACGGTATAGGACCATGCACTGTATTGACCATTGGAACAATTGCTTCTTACCCTCCACTGATATGCAGTACCAGACTGCAGACCTGAAATAGAAGCCCATGTATTATTAAAAGGACTTCCGGGAAGAGTATACCATGTGCCATAAGCAAGTCTGTACTCCACCGTATAGCTTAAAGCACCACTTACAGGTGCCCAGTCAAAAGTTGCTGCTGATTGTGTTATACCAGTAGTGTATAACCATTCCGGAGCATTGCAATAATAACCGCCAAGTGTTGTAAATGTGATAGGTGAGGTCCAGTTGCCCCAGGCTCCACCGCTACAATCTGCACGGACGCGCCACTGATAAGTGGTATTAGAATTCAATCCGCTGACGGATATCCATGTGCCATAGGTAGGACTGCCTGGCACTGTATACCATGTACCATTCGGTAATCGGTACTCTACAACATAAGCTACAGCACCCGATACTGATGACCAGTTAAATGTGGCGCTCGAAGAAGTAATATTTGTTGTAGAAGTCCAATAAGGTACACCACAAGAATACCCAAGTGTGGTAAAGCTTGCAGGGTATGACCAGTCACTATATACACCGTTTGGACAGTTGCTCCTGACACGCCATTCATACGTAGTGCCGGGATCAAGACCGGAGACATTCACCCATGAGTTGTAGAATGGGCCGCCGGAAAGGTTGTACCAGGTTCCGCCGGGATATCTCCATTGGATGGAATAGCTGCTGCAGCCATTGACATTTGACCAGTCCCAGGTAGCTGATGTCTGGGTGATATTTGTGGTATATAACCACTCAGGCGGGTAACAATTTCCATAAGATCCACTAGTAGTGAAACTTGTGGGATATGTCCAGCCGCTGTATTGTCCGCTGCTGCAATTGGCGCGGACCCTCCATTCATATGTTGTATTTGAATTGAATCCATTCACGGTCACATATGTGTTCCAGACTGGATTGTTAGCAATGGTCACCCAGGTTCCGTAAGGAAGTCTCGTCTGAACCGTATAGCTCTGAGCTCCTGAGACATCGTCCCAGCTGAAGGTAGCGGAGTTCTGAGTAATATTTGATGTTGTAGGCCAGGTAGGGGTATTACAGGCAAGAGGTGAAGCAATAAATGAAGCCGTAGCTGCCGAATAGCTATTCGCTATTTCTATCGCGGTCGTATTGGAAGCAAGAACGTTGCTTTGCCAATAAAAACCTAGGAAGCAGAAAACGAAAACATTAAACAGTAATGATTTTTTCATGATTTTCAATTTGGGAGGTTTAAGAATTTAAATGGTTAGTTTCAGGTGATGCAATACTTAAGTCATGGTACTCTTCAGTGTTTTTTATTAACATATTTTCTTCTGTTTACCTACAATATAATGAGAAAAAAAATATACTAAAAAAAGAAATGCTGAACGGTAGGAGTAAGCAAGCTAACGGCAATCTGTCGTAATGGGTTGAATGACATGCAGAAGGGATATACCGGTGGGTTTTCTTACGTAGGGAACTAAGAAAATGGATCGCCGGCCTGCACTAATAAATCAGGGACCTCATTCACCATTTAGACATTTACTCATTCGTAAAATTCAATGATGGACTGCCACACTGACTTATAGGGATTTCAACAAAAGTATTACGGTTAAGTTTTCAGACTTGTAGGTTTTGAACAAAATTTCCGGTGAAGCTTAGGAGTGAGCCTGATTCCTCGGGAATTGAAGCTGATTTCAGCCACTAATCTAATTAATTAAAAACCCCGGGATACTACCACCGGCTTTCTGACGATATTATTTAACACTAAAACGTAAACTCCCGGACATAAATCTAATGCGGGCAAGTGGATTTCCAGTCCTGCGTGTGAAAAATTTCCAAAGCACCTGACTAACTTTCCGGATAAGTCTGTCAATGAAATATCATGGATTTCTGCTGAAGAATTTTTTATAACTATCTCCTGGCCTGAATGTAATGGGTTAGGATAAATAGATATATCAGCCAACATTTTCGGAGCCGGTTGGTTGGCGCTTGTAAAATCAATCGACACATCATCTACAAAGAGGATATTGTTACCGACCTCACTGGTATCATTACTTGAAAAAAGGATCACGATAGAATCTGTTGCTATATTGATCCCTGCTTCAGGAATTTGGACTTTTACTTCGGTATAAATATCAACGGCAGGAAGCATAACAGATTCATGAAAAACTGTTTCCGGTACTGTGGAACCTGAAGGCCGTTTGACCAGGATCTCAGCCACTGCATATTCAGCAGGTGAATCAATCGAAAGCTGGTAAAAGAATGAAACCTCGTGAGGGATCATGGCTAATGGCTCCCCTCCTGTATTGGGTGCAACCTGATAATGAGGATAATCAAGCTTTCCTTTTCCGAGTGATAACTGTGAGCGGGTAAGGGTTCCGAAAATATTAAGAGTTTTAACCTGGGCAGCATAGGTTCCCGAATGCTTAACTGTGCTACGGGTCACTCCTGCAGAGATAAATTCTGTCGTTGCATTGTTGGTGGTCCAGCCAGTGGGATATTTCCAGTCGAACGGGGGTGGACTGCCGGATGGTGACCAGTTTTCAAAACCTCCGTTTTGCTGACCATTCAGGACAACACAAAATGTGAAGAGCTGCGATATACAGAATGTAAACTTTGTAAACCATAGTTTCATATGAGCACAGTTTAAAAAGAAAAAGAGGTGAGACCTGTCATCAAAGACTGTGAGGCGTTCTTTAAAGGTTGGGTGGAATGATTTGAAATAAATAAAAAAGGGAGCATTTCTGCTCCCTTTTTTTGTGTAGTCATAAAGTAAACTAATCTTAGTTGTACTCCATCAGAACACTTTTAGATCTTTCTGAGTGTTGATATAAAATTAGGGTTGAACTCTTTTCTGTCTCTCATATAATTCAATAAATTTGTTATATAATTTTCTTAAGATTGTTTTAGACACAAAAGAAAATGGAATCACATAGACACATAAGTCACATAGAAAGTCACATAGAAAAAAAGGTGGGAAATTGGACATGTGATCTCTGTGCTTTTATCTCTTTTACTCCTGCGAAATAAAGAAGTCGAAAATGATTCGCACGGAGAGCACAAGAGGAAATTTCACGGAGAGCACGGATTTTTTATTAAATCATTGGGAAACAAAACCAGTGATCTCTGTGCTTTTATCTCTTTTACTCCGTGCGAAATGAAGAACTCGAGAATGAATTAGGAATACCGGGACATATAAGAAAGGATTCGCACGGAGAGCACAAGAGGAAATTTCACGGAGAGTACGGAAAAGGTATTTTTAACCTTTTTAACCAATTAGCCTTTTAGGAGATCACGACCGTCAGGCGTGATAACCTTTTTTTAATCTAGGTTATAGCTTTGATGGTAAACGTGTTATTTCCCAGCTTGAAAGTATCGTTCGAGGACATACCATTGATCACATTGAAAGCAGGTGATTCATTGGAAATCCCAAGCAATTCTTTATTGCCCACTTTTACTGCCGGAAACGAAATGCCCAGTAAGAAATAATTTTTATCTGTCTCAATTAATGCACCCGACCTGGCGACCGAAAATGATTTACCGGAAAATTCCTGCAGCTGCTCAAGCGTGGCTAATGCACCATCGAGCTTGCCCTGCATCACATACTGCATCTCTTTATTCTCTGATTGTTGTGAAAAATTTTCCGGATCCACGGTATCGCCTTCATCTATGTTGGACGCTTCTTCATAATCATTTAAAGAGTTGCGCATTTCTGTAATGTTCTTTTCCATCTCCTGTGCAACGAGCTGTAATATTTCATCCTTTTTCATTCCAACGATTTTTATTAAAGGTAACTTCTAAATTGGTTAGCGAAGCAAGGTACTTATAATTCAACCTTAATGCGCCGGAGAATGTTTACCTTTTCCGGCATCTAAAATAAATTGCCTGCATGGACGTGAGTAAAGAATCTGATGTCATCCTGAATGAAAGCACGAACCGTTTCGAGCTTTTATACAAAGAGGATACTGCCTATATAGACTATCGCTGGTACAATAAGACGCTGATCCTTTTGTACATTTTTGTACCCGTTCCATTCCGCGGGAAAGGGCTATCCACAAAGCTTATCGAATATGCCCTGCAATATGCAAGACAGAAAGAAGTGAAGATCAAGGTATTTTGCCCATATATCGCCAAGTACATCCGGATGCACCCTGAGCACGCGGATTTACTTGAACATTGAAAATATCTGTTTCAGTCTTTGTAATATTGCAGCATGAGAAAATCATGCATCCTCTTTGCAATCGCAGCATATATCCTCTACCAGGGATGCTCTTCAGATGGCACCAAAAAGCCTAAGTACCTCAATCCAAACGGGGATAGCGAACTGGCTTTGCTGATGAGAGACATGTATGATGATGGCATGCTCACAAAACAACAAATCCTCGACGGTACACAACCGGAGATCAATGTAAAGTATCACCAGCTGCACACCGCAAAAGCTACTGAACCTGAGAAAGTGGCCGACCCGGATTATACGACCTACGCCACGCTGTATGAAGCTTCAGTGAAATCATTCCTTGAATCCAATAAAGAAAATCGTGTTGAATCCTATCATTTCATGATCAATGCTTGCATGAATTGCCATAAGTCGATCTGCCCGGGACCGACAGTCAAGATCAAACATATGTACTTATCTGAAAAGGAAATGGCTTCACTTGTAAGACAGTAAGACAAAACGTAATCAGTATTCAGTATTCAGTATTCAGTATTCAGTAATCAGTAATCAGTATTCAGTATACTTTAATTTATTTTTTTTCTATGTGACGTCCTATGTGTCTATGTGGCGGTTGCTGAGCTGTCGCACGAGGATGAGTAGAAGCAAGTCGAAGCATTCAATTTTTATTTAAATCGTCATATCACAACATTTTCAATTTGAATAAAGAATCATCTAAAAAGGAACGCAGATTATCATGATCGTCATGATTTATCATGATCAAATTTGCATATAAAATCATAAAGACCAAAACGATAAGTTTTTAATCCTCAAATAAAAAATGAAATCTTCGAAAAATAATCGGACAATCATGACAGATCATGACGATCTGCGTTCAATATATTTAATTAACTCCCCTGGAACTCAGAATTGTTGCGGTCTTACAATTTGAGGATTTTCCCCGCATATTGCTGACCTTTTTCATTCACACCTTTGATAAAGTACATACCTCCGGGAAAACCATTCAGAGGAATTCGTGCATCTGATGGATTGATTTTTTGCTCTATGATTTTTTGGCCCTGAAGATCATAAATATCAATATTCATGTATCCTTCGAAATTAACTACTTCGATAAAATCAGTGCAGGGATTTGGGTATGTAGCAAATGAAACAGAAGGAGAATAATGATCAATCCCTGTTGTGCCCTGGTTAAGTTTCACGAGCCACATATCCTGACCTCCATGGTTTTCAGCGATATCAAAGTCAGTGGATTCGGTATTCACGAAAAAGGCTAATCCGTCATCTTTCGTCAACACCATGCCCTTCGGATAATCAAAACTGGTGCCACCGAAATAGGACTTCCACTGCAACACACCATTGCTGTTGAATTTCGAAATCAACACATCGGACTCACCTTTAATGTTCGGATCATTCTGATCATAGACATTGGAGCAGGTAAAAAGATTGTAATCCTCATCTGCTGCGATGAAGTTGTACTGCTTATCAAGACTGAACTGATGTGTAATGGAAAGATCATCATTGAGAAAATAAAGTGAGGTGATAACTGCTGTCCATGCAGCATTAATATCATCAATACGTATTAAAAGCTTACCATCACGGTTGGTAACAAAACGCATATTAGAAACAACTGCCTTCGCGGTTTTTAATTTAACCTGCTTCACCAATGTACCTGAAGTATCAAATTTGAAGATCTCGCAATACGCATCGATGAAAGCATCTGCACAATCCGTGCAAAACTGGAAGTCCCATCGTTCGATCTGTGTCAACAGATATACATTTCCTTCCGCATCTGTAGTGATGTCCTGGTTATTGAAATCATAATGTCCCTGGATCGGTGCTGTCCTGATATTTTGCTTAAGCTCAAAACTCCATTGCACCGGATCAAAGCCAATGATCGGAAAAGGATTTTGTTTCTGCACAATTAACGAATCAGGTCCGTAACAGGACTGCTGAAATGAACAAAGAGTAATGGCAGAAACTTCTACACGGCTTCGATCCACTGCATACACTCCCGGATTGATGTCCGAGTATGAATAATATTCACCTGTCTCATCCATTATTTTATACAGCAATCTCCGGCCACCAATGCTCACGACAACCGAAATAAGTTTCTGCCCATTATCTTCTGTGTAGAAATGCGGACCGAAATAATAATCGACGGGTATATTGAAAGTCTCATAGGCGAGATCATGGTATTTCTTCCAGATTTCCTGTCCTTTCAAATCGATTTTGGAGATCAATAGATAGTTCCGGTAATTGCCTGTGAAGTCCTGATGCACTTCATTACCCAGTATGACGAGGTTTCCATCATCATCCGTAAACATTTTAAGCGCATCATCACTCTGTGCTGTGCCAATACTTTTTTGCCATTCAATATTCTGCTGGCCTTGCACATATCCGCTGGATCCGGTGAAGATCAGCGATACGAGAATGCACAGAAAATGATTTAGAGTCAGGTTTTTCTTGTTCATAGACAAATATGTTTGTTTTTATGCTGACTTAGACGGAATGTGGTCATTAAAAGTTGGAAATGTAGGCTATTTGCTGATTTCCGGATATATATGGTTTTGCATTCCTTTCCTGACTAAAAATGGTCAAAATAGTGCACCATGCTTCCACTTATAACTATGTGTATTATCAGGCAGTTATGACCTCGTGGCACGAGTACTGGTGGCACGAGTACTGGTGGCACGAGTACTGGTGGCACGAGTACTGGTGGCACGACTTTTCACAGCCCTGAAATGCTCATTCGGTGATATTTTAAGGTCCATGTTTAATAATCGGCAGGGCATGTTATTAACTATCCGCAGCCACTGATATTCAGCACCTTAAGAGTTAGTGGCACTATTCGGAGCGGCACTATTCGTAGTGCCACTACGAATAGTGCCACTACTTACCTCAAACATTCATCATAGCTGTGTTGTCTCCTATATGATGCTCCTGTTTGAGCACTGGTTATGCTCCCTGATATCACCCGATCCGGTACTTCCGGCTTCATTTATATACACCAAGATTATCATATAACGTGCCGAACAATCCGCTGCAAGATTTTTTATCCCAGATCGGGATCCCGTTTTTAGGGAATAACCTGATGAAGAAATACGCGAACGAAAAATCACCTCTTCGCGCTGAATTATTCAGCACTGAGCAACTGGAGCAATTTGCAGTAACCTTAGCTGAATCGCATATTCTCAGCACAGGGGTTGCATCCGATCAGCTGCTGAAAAGACTTGAAGAAAACAAGGACCTGCTACTTGAGGTACACAACTTATTGACCGAGTCTGCGAGACAAAATAGCCTCATCTCCCCTGCCGGTGAATGGCTGCTGGACAATTTTTACCTGATCGAAGAACAGATCTATATCGGGAAAAAACATTTTCCAAAAGGATATAGCGAAACCTTGCCAAGACTTGCAAAAGGACCTTCTGCTGGTTTGCCGCGCGTATATGATATTGCCCTGGCTATTATTTCTCATAGTGATGGCAGAGTGGATTATAAAAGCCTTTTCAATTTTGTAACGGCTTATCAGACGGTTACCAATCTAAAGCTGGGTGAACTTTGGGCTATCCCTATCATGCTCAGGCTTGCACTTATTGAAAATCTCAGAAGACTTGCTGCGCAAATCGCGATAGATCGCATCAACAAAAATCTTGCAGATTCATGGGCGGATCTCATGACTGAAACTGCGGAGAAAGATCCCAAGAGTCTTATCGTGGTCACAGCTGATATGGCAAGATCAGATCCTCCGATGGCAAGTTCATTCGTTGCAGAGCTTACACGTCGATTACTTGGAAAAGGTCCTGCACTTTCATTACCACTTACCTGGATTGAACAACGACTGTCAGAAAATGGCCTGACGAGCAATGGCCTTATCCATGCAGAAACACAAAACCAGGCTGCAGGCCAGGTATCAATGAGCAATAGCATCGGTAGCCTTCGGTTTCTCAATTCCACTGACTGGCGCGAATTTGTAGAACAGACCAGTGTAGTAGAAAAAGCTTTACGGGATAATACCAATGATGTGTATGCTCAAATGGATTTTCATACGCGTGACCATTACCGGCATATCATTGAAAATATCGCGAAGAACAGTAAGATATCAGAGCTCGCGGTTACAAATATTGCATTGCAATTCGCCAGGCAAGGCGCAGAAAATAATCCAATGGATAAGCGGAGATCGCATGTAGGATATTATCTCACAGGGAAAGGCGCTCCAAAGACGGAAGCTGCATCCGGAATGGAATTGAAGAAACGGGAGAGATTAAGAAGGACATTGCACAGGCACCCGTTTTTATTTTATGCTGGTTCATGCTTATTGCTCACCATCCTGTTCACCGGTGTTTTAGTTTGGAAAAATTATTATGACGGATTACCTGCAGGCTGGATCATCGGTATTGGATTGATTTCATTTTTTGCAACGAGCTATCTCGCTATTTCTCTTATCAACTGGCTTGTCACTATTATTATAGAGCCCCGTTTTCTACCGCGGATGGATTTCTCTGAAGGAATACCAGCTTCTTCAAAAACCATCGTCGTCGTCCCTACCCTGGTCAACACAAAAGATGAATTGGAAACTTTACTGGAAACCATGGAAGTAAGGTTTCTTGCTAATAAAGATGAAAACCTTCATTATGCTTTGCTTACAGATTTCCGCGATGCAACTGAGGAAACATTTCCGGATGATAATGTTTTGCTTGAATATGCAAAGGTCCGGATCCGGGATCTGAATAAAAAGTACAAACGTGAACTGAGTGATATTTTCTTTTTATTTCATCGCCCGCGCCGCTGGAATGAAGCTGACAAAATATGGATGGGGTATGAACGCAAACGCGGAAAACTAAGCCAGCTCAATGAATTTTTGCGGGGTCATGGAAAAGATAATTTCCTGCTGATTGCCGGCGAAGAAGATGTGCTACATGAAGTAAAATATGTCATCACGCTTGACACCGACACGCAATTACCCAGGGATGCTGCATGGAAGATGATAGCCACGATTTCTCATCCGTTGAATCAACCCTATTATGACAACGATAAAAACCGGGTGACAGATGGCTATGGAATTCTTCAACCCAGGCTGGCAGTAAGCTTGCCTCGTACGACCAGCACCTTGTTTGTAAAAATGCATGGCAATGAACCCGGGATCGATCCATATACACGTGCAGTTTCTGATGTATACCAGGATTTATTAGAAGAAGGATCATTCATCGGAAAAGGTATTTATGAAATCGAAGCATTTGAGTGTGCGTTGAGTGAGCGTTTTCCTGAAAACCGTATTCTAAGTCATGATTTGCTGGAAGGCTGTCATGCGCGATCAGGCCTGATCAGTGATGTACAGCTTTATGAAGAATATCCGGAAAGTTATTTAGCGGATATGAAGCGACGTCATCGCTGGATCAGAGGTGACTGGCAGATTGGAAGATGGTTATTTCCACGTGTTCCCGGTGCAGGCAACCAGACTAAAAAAAATCCGCTCTCAGCATTATCGCGATGGAAAATATTTGACAACCTCAGACGAAGCCTGGTGCATCCTGCATTGATCATGCTTTTGTTATTTGCGTGGATCATTTCAGATTCTCCATGGTTCTGGACGATCAGCGTGGTGGGCATTATTATACCCACATCCGTTTTGGTTTTCCTGTGGAACCTTTATAAAAAACCACCTGACCAGGTATTGATGAGCCATGCCATACTCTCTTTTGAAAACCTGGTGAACCAGTTTATCCAGCATGTATTCATGATCATCACGCTTCCCTATGAAGCTTTTGTAAATCTCGATGCCATCTTCAGGACCAATTGGAGAATGTTCATCAGTCATAAAAAATTACTGGAATGGGATCCATCTGTGAACGGCTCTGCGAAGAAGTATAAAAATCTTTTAGATTATATCGGCAAGATGTGGATTGGCCCTGTGCTGGGCATCGTTGTGCTGGTCTATTTATTTTCACATTCCCCTTCCTCATTTATTATTGCCAGTCCTATATTGGTGTTATGGATCGTTTCTCCTGTGATAGCATGGTTTATCAGCCAGCCTTTTTCCGGAAGCAAAGTAAATCTATCAGATCATCAAAAAGTATTTCTGTACAAGCTCGCCCGTAAGACATGGGCTTATTTTGAAAATTTCGTAGGCGCTTCTGACAATTGGTTGCCTCCGGATAATTTCCAGGAAATTCCGCTTCCAAAAGTTGCGCACCGTACTTCGCCAACGAACATAGGGATTTCACTTTTATCAAATTTGTCAGCGTATGACTTTGGTTACCTGACCACCACTCAATTACTCACCCGTTGCGGGAATACTTTGAATACGATGCAGTCGCTTGAGAGATACAAGGGACATTTTTTCAATTGGTATGATACACTTTCATTAGCTCCGCTTCCGCCAAAATATATTTCTGCTGTAGACAGCGGAAATCTTGCCGCTCATCTGCTGACTTTGAAACAAGGATTGCTTGAAATTGTAAATGAATCGATATTCAAAGTCAATTTATTCTATGGTATGCGCGACACTGCAGAGGTGCTTGCAGATTTAGTAAAAGAGAATTCAGCGCTTGCAAAATTCCAGGATTTTATTAGGACAACCTGTGAAGCACCGCCGCAAACTCTTGATGGAATAAAAATCAGCCTTGGAAAACTGATGGGACTTTCTATGGAAATATCCGGTTCCATTTCCGAAAAATATGCAAGCAATGAGATCCTGTGGTGGGTAAAATCCCTGGAAGATCAATGCAATCAGGCGCTTGAAGAATTGGAAATACATACACCCTGGATCAATCATATTGAAATTCCTTCAAAATTTTCCGGATTAAATGACCAGTTAAATAAAATTCCTACGCTCCTGGATCTATCCACCCTTCACATACGTCTTATCGACCAGATCCGGGAAGTGTATACACCGGAAAATTCTTCCAGTGAAAATGATTGGCTCGATGCATTACGGCCTTATATTTTGCAAAGCGCACAGATTGCAAAAACAAGAATGATATTGCTGGACCATCTGGCTCAACAATGCACTGAATTTTCGGATTACGATTACGATTTTATTTATGATAAAACGCAACATCTGTTTTCCATAGGCTACAATGTTGAAGAACATCGTAAGGATCCGGGTTCTTATGATCTTCTTGGTTCAGAAGCACGCCTGGGAATTTTTGTTGCCATTGCACAGGGAAGAATTCCACAGGAGAGTTGGTTTGCTCTTGGTCGTCAATTGACGAATCCCGGCACTGATCCAGTTCTTTTGTCATGGAGCGGTTCGATGTTTGAATACCTTATGCCACTGCTGATCGTGCCTTCCTATGAAAACACATTGCTCGATCAGACACAGAAAGCTGCTGTCAAGCGACAAATCGAATATGGTAAAAAACGTGGTCATCCGTGGGGCATTTCAGAATCAGGGTACAACATGGTTGCTGCAAATCTTGATTACCAGTACAAAGCATTTGGCGTACCCGGATTAGGTTTCAAGCGTGGATTGGGAGATGATATTGTGATCGCACCTTATGCTACAATGATGGCATTGATGGTGGATGAAGAAGAAGGATATGAAAATCTGCGCGAGCTGAAATCGAAAGGCTATGAAGGAAGATGGGGTTTCTATGAAGCTATTGATTACACTCCGGCCCGAATGCCGCGTGGACAATCAGAAGTGATCATTAAATCTTACATGGCACATCACCAGGGAATGTCGCTTTTGTCTTTAGCATTCACGCTTCTCAACCAACCTATGCAGCGGAGATTCGTGGCAGAGCCTCAATTCCAGGCAACATTATTACTACTCCAGGAAAAAATTCCGCAGATCACCACGTTCTATTCTCCATCTATTGAAGCTCCAGATATTGCATTAACATCAGACAGGCCACAGCTGCGTGTTATCAATACTTCGAATACATCTGTACCTGAAGTTCAGCTATTGTCAAATGGCAGATATCATGTCATGGTCAACAATTCAGGAAGCGGGTATAGCCGTTGGAAAGACCTGGCTGTGACGCGTTGGAGAGAAGACGGCACATGTGACAATCATGGAACGTATTGTTACATAAAAGATCTTGAAACTAATGACTTCTGGTCATCATCGCATCAGCCTTCACTCAAAGTAGCAGAAACTTACGAAGTTATTTTTTCGCAGGGCCGTGCTGAATTCCGGAGACGGGATAACAATTATGAAACGCATACCGAAATTGTGGTTTCTCCTGAAGATGATGTAGAAATCAGAAGGATCCATATTACAAACAAGTCGCGCAAAAAAAGACAAATCGAAATAACAAGCTATGCTGAAGTGGTGCTGAATACACCCGCTGCTGAAGCATTGCATCCTGCATTCAGCAACCTGTTTGTTCAAACAGAAATAATACCTCTACGGCAAGCTATCCTTGCTACGAGACGTCCCCGTTCAATTGAAGAGCATCCACCATGTATGTTTCACCTGATGAAAGTACATGGTGCAGAAGTGCAATATGTGGGTTATGAAACCAGCCGGGACCATTTCATTGGGCGTGGCCATATCATTTCTGAACCGGCAGCTATGCAGCAAACTGAAGAGCTTTCAGGTTCTGAAGGTTCCGTATTGGATCCCATCATGGCCATCCGGTACAGGATCATGCTGAAGCCGTATGAATCTGTGACCGTTGACATGGTATATGGTATAGCTGATGATAAAGACGTATGTCATCCCCTGATCGAAAAATACCAGGAGAAACACATGATCGATCGTGCATTTGAACTTGCATGGACGCATAGCCAGGTGATACTGAAACAGATCAATTCAACTGAAGCTGATTCGCAATTATTTGGACGTCTGGCAAGCTCCATTATTTATGCAAATAGTTCATTGCGTGCCGATGCAGCAACGATCATAAAGAATCAACGCGGGCAATCCGGTTTGTGGAGTTATTCTGTTTCAGGTGATCTGCCGATTGTGTTGTTACAAATTGAAGACAGTGCCAATATTGAACTTGTGCAACAGCTTGTCCGTGCGCATGCCTTCTGGCGGCTCAAAGGTCTTATTGTAGATTTAGTGATATGGAATGAAGATCATGGCGGTTACAGGCAGGTATTGCAAAATCAAATCCTTGCGTTGATTGCACCCGGTATCTCTTCTGACCTGCAGGACAAGCCGGGAGGCATCTACATCAGGTCGACAGAACAGATTACAAATGAAGACCGTATACTTTTTCAAACTGTAGCGAGAGTAATCATATCTGACAAGCTGGGATCACTTGAAGGACAGCTTAACCGTCGTACAAAATTAAGAGGTGCTGTACCCAATTTCATATCCTCAAAAACGTATCCGCTTGTAGAATCATCTATACAAGCACGCACGGATCTACAGTTTTATAATGGAACCGGTGGATTCACTCCGGATGGAAAAGAATATGTCATCCATACTTCTCCATCTAACATAACACCTGCACCATGGTCCAATATTTTAGCTAACAAACATTTTGGAACTGTAATATCCGAAAGCGGTCAGTCCTACACATGGTATGAGAATGCACATGAATTGCGACTCACTCCATGGAGCAATGACCCGGTGATGGATAGCGGTGGTGAGAATTTTTATTTGCGTGATGAAGAGAGCGGTCGATTCTGGTCGCCTGCTCCTTTACCCAGTCGTGGAAAAACACTTTATTCCACAAGACATGGATTCGGTTATAGCGTATTTGAACACAGCGAAGATGGAATGCATTCCGAGATGTCTGTTTTTGTGGACATTGAAAAACCAGTAAAATTTACAGTGATCAAATTGCGCAATGATTCTGGAAGAAGGCGTCGTATGACTGCTACCGGATACATTGAATGGGTGCTTGGTGATCTGCGTTCGAAGACGACGATGCATATCGTCACTGAGCTTGAATTGAACAGTGGAGCATTACTTGCAAGAAATTCATATAACACAGAATTTGGAAGACGGATTGCCTTTTTTGATGTGGATGATGCATCGAAAACTATCACCACAGACCGTGAAGAATTTATTGGCCGCAATGGAACGCTAAAAAATCCGGAGGGTATGAGCAAATCAAAGCTATCCGGAAAAACCGGCGCAGCTCTTGATCCTTGCGCAGCTATTCAGGTTGACTTTAGCCTGGAAGATGGAGAAGAACGTGAAATCATTTTCCGTCTTGGTACAGGCGCGAATGCAAATGATGCTTCAAATCTTATTAAGCTGTTCAGGGGAAAAGTGGCTGCGAAAGAAGCGCTTGAAAAAGTAAAAAAATACTGGCAGAAAACATTGTCGGTGATCCAGATCAACTCACCGGACAAGGCATTGAATATCATATCCAATGGATGGCTGACCTATCAAACAATAGCATGTCGCTTATGGGCCCGCAGTGGATTCTATCAGTCAGGTGGTGCATTTGGATACAGGGATCAATTGCAGGACGTGATGTCAGTCATGCATACGGAACCCCGGCTTGCGCGCGATCAGATCATCTTATGTGCATCGCGACAATTCAATGAAGGAGATGTGCAGCATTGGTGGCATCCGCCTATTGGAAGAGGAGTGCGTACGCATTGCTCAGATGATTATTTATGGCTGCCTTATGTGACGAGCAGATATGTATTGAATACCGGTGATATTGAAATCCTGAATGAAAATGTCGGTTTTCTTGAAGGCAGGTTGCTGAATCCGGATGAACATTCGGTTTATGATCTTCCTCTGCGTTCGGACCATTCAGCGACACTGTATGAACATTGTGTGCTGGCTATCGAGCACGGCCTTCGGTTTGGCATGCATGGATTGCCATTGATCGGGACCGGGGACTGGAATGATGGCATGGACCGAGTGGGTGATCAGGGTAAAGGCGAAAGCATCTGGCTTGCGTGGTTCCTTTATGATACGATCAACAGGTTTATCAAAATAGCCAAGCTAAAAGAGGATACATCTTTTACAGATCGTTTTGAAGCTATTGAAATAGAATTACAAAAGAACATCGAACTGAACGGATGGGATGGTGAATGGTATCGTCGTGCTTATTTTGATAATGGGGCGGTGCTTGGTTCGGTACAAAATGATGAATGTAAAATCGATTCCATTGCACAAAGCTGGGCCGTGCTATCGCGTGCCGGTGATCCTGTCCATGCAAAAATGGGAATGGAAGCTGCTGACAAGCAACTGATACGAAGAGAAGAAGGTATCATTCAACTCTTTGATCCGCCCTTTGACAAATCGGAATTGAATCCGGGCTACATCAAAGGGTATGTACCTGGTGTACGTGAGAATGGCGGCCAATATACACACGCGGCTATCTGGATGATCATGGGTTTTGCTGCCTTAGGCGATCGCAAGCGAACCTGGGAATTGATGCAGATGATCAATCCAGTCAATCATGGAAATTCGGTTGAAAAAATTGCTACGTATAAAGTTGAGCCGTATGTGATCGCTGCTGATGTATATGCAGTATCCCAGCATGCCGGCCGTGGAGGCTGGACATGGTATACCGGTTCGGCAGGATGGATGTACCAGCTGATCATAGAATCATTTATTGGCTTGAAACGCGAAGGAAATTCATTGCATTTCAAACCTTGTCTTCCCACAGAATGGAACTCGGTGAGAGTAAACTATATGTTCAAAGAGACGATGTATGCCATAGAGATCACACAGGAGGAAAACGGAATTGCAGAGGTAATCATCGTCGTTGATGATGAGGAACAACAAGGAGATGTATTGATTTTAACAGATGATGGGAAAGTACATGAGGTTAAGGTGGTTTGTAGGGTTAGTGTAGGGGAAATGATTGTGTAAAAGGGTTGAAGGGAAGAAGAGCGGAAAGGCGGAAGGGTAAAAAATGGCAATGAGCAGGCGGCAGGGAGCAGAGTGCAGGGAAAGTTATTTCTATGTGTCTTCCTATGTTTCTATGTGTCTATGTGGTTCCATTTTTTTTCAATGTGTTGTGATTTACTTATTCAAACCCTATGTTTTTTATAACTCTTTTTACCACTTAGAAACTTAAGGAAACTTAAGGAAGTCACTTAGAAAAGTCAACACAGATATTTCATATTTACACAGAATGAATTAAAAAAGAAAAAAGGATTACCACATAGACACATAGAAACATAGGAAGTCACATAGAATAATTATTTCACGTGCCTTCTGTCCTTCCTCCATTCCACCCTCCTGCCCTTCTTCCCTTTCCGCCTGGTTGCTGAGCTGTAGCACAAGGATGCGGATGAGCAGGTCGCAGCATCTACCCTTGTTCGACCTTTCTCTTCCTCCGCAATTTTATCTTGACCATCGGTGGCATTGTATCTCCTAACAGAAATCCCCATGGCTCGACTGATGGAATACGATCAAATATGACTTTGACCAATGCAGTCATCGGGATCGCCAAAAACATTCCCGCGATACCCCACAAGGCACCGCCTGAAATCACAGCTACAATAGCTACCAGTGCATTTATCCTCACCTTGGAGCCTACGATTTTAGGCATGAGGAAATTATTATCAAGGATTTGTATGCCAAAGAACATCAGCGCGACGTACAATGCATAGATGGAATCATCTTTAGTCAAGAGCGCAATCAACATCGTCCCCACAAGCGTGATCGCTCCGCCGATGTAAGGGATCATATTGAGAATGGCTCCAGCTATACCTATAATGATGGCAAACTGTATCCCCAGCAAAAGAAGTCCCAGGGCATTGAGCACTGCAACAATCACCAATTCAATCAGCAGTCCTGCAAAATAGGCATTCAATATTGTCCTTGCCTGTCCAAATACGATATTCAATTCTTCATCCTTTTCCGGTCCTACCATGCGGTGGAAAAAATCGAGGATCAGCGGCTGATAATACAGAAGCAGAAATATATACACCGGCAACAACAAAAGGACTGCAAGAATACTACCTACCGAAACAAGCGTATTTCCGATACTTCCCTGGCCGGCCTGCATAAGATCTGCACGCCCCTTATTGATCCAGTAATTTATTTTATCTGCATCCACACCAAAATTCGCTGATACCCAGTTAGCGATTTGCTGCTGTAACTGATCAAATTTTTCATCTAAAGCAGGAAGTGCGTCGAGAAGCAAGTTGGCCTTGGAAGAGATCCAGACTGCAAACAGTGCACCTATCACCACGGCAACAATCACCGTTGAGGCAATGGCAACAACCCTATCTATTTTATGCTTAACCAGCCAGTCTACTACTGCATTCAACAGGATAGAAAAAATAGCTGCAAACAACAAAGGGACAATGATGCTTTTTCCAATGGACAACATGGAGATCAGGATAAAAAAGCCGATCAGGATCAGCGTTACCCTTGCGTAAAAAGGAAGTTGGATACTTTGATCATTCGAAATTTTCGACATGTGGAGAAGGTCTTCTGAGTTTTGAAAAGTGGATTGGCTTATACTTTGTTAAAATCCGGTTTATGAATTGATAAAAACAACAATCTGTATTCTACATTGTTGCAACCGAAATGAATGATATCACCTTACTTATCAGAACTTTAGATACTATTCTTACAGAATTCCCATATTCATTTGCATTAAAACAGGGAAACTTAATTCTCCGTCATTGCTACCCTATCTGAAAGACATTTTTTCCGACCAGTCATTTAAAGAAACCATTCACTCGTATTTCCAACGCTGCTTTATTTCATGAACCTACATTTGGTTCATGAATAATTGTCTTATGAAAAACATCTTTTTTATAGCCGTCTTTATGCTTCTTCAATGCAGCGTATATGCACAAGGTATTTCTGTCAATGCAAATGGTGCTACTCCTGATAACAGCGCAATGCTTGACGTATCAAGTCAATCCAAAGGAGTGCTCATTCCTCGCATGAGAAGCAATGAAAGAGTTTCAATTGTTTCACCTGCGGAAGGCTTGTTGGTATATGATGTGGATTCACATAGTTTCTGGTATGCATTTGGTGGGATATGGAAAGAAATTCTCAACAATAGTTCCATTATCCCACCTTCGGGTCCTGCTTTAGGCGACCTGACAGGAAGTTATCCTGCGCCTACAGTAGCTAAACTTCAAAACCTTGATGTAGCTTTTGGTGTACCCTTTGACAGGCAATCTTTAAAATGGGATCAGCTCAATAATAAATGGAAAGCACAGAATGATTCTTTATTTCTTCCTTACAATGTTACGTATGGTAGTTCCACGAAATTATTCGGCATTACAAATACGAATACCACTGCAGGTTCAAGTGCAGTATATGGTAAAAGTGGACTTACAGGAAGTGGAATTACACCTGCTACTACTTCAGGTGTATGGGGAGATAATTCAAATGGAATTGGTATTGTTGGTACAAGCAATACCGGTGTAGGCGCTTTCGGTTTTTCATTTTCAAATCATGGTGTGTCCGGATATAGTACTACAGCAGGTTTTGCGGGCGTGAAAGGAACACATGCAAATGCAGGTGGTGTTGGTGTTTTAGGGGAAGTGCAGAATAGTGGTGCCGGGATATCAGGTCAATCGATTTCTACTTTAGGCAAAGCAGGTTTATTTCAATCTACTTTCGCCACGCATACTGATACTACATTGGCAGTTTCTACTATTGGCCTCGGAACATTGAGTCAATTCAATATTTCAAATTCGAATAACTCCAAAGCAGCAGTTGACATCACTAATGCAGGTGGTGGTGCAGGATTGAAAGTTCGGTTAAGTAAATTTAATAGTATTGGAAATGGCGTAGATGCGATCATCCAGGGCAGCGGAATTGCAGTGTATGGAACAAGTGAAAACGGCATAGGCGGGAAATTTGAAAATACAAATGCTTCGAATACATTTCCTGCATTGATCCTTGGTAACAATGGAATGGGCAGCTCACTTTATATCAGTTCTACAAATTCAGGTCAGACAGGAAATGTAGTGGATGTGCTAAACAATGGTTCAGGATTTGGATTGAGCGTATCTTCTACAGTAGGTACTTCGGGGCTTTTCACGGTCAGTGATGCCAATAGTACTCATGCTGCAATGATCGTCCAGCAACAAGGTTTGGGAAAAGGAATGGAAATAAATCTTTCTAAGAACTCAAACAATAATGCAGGACTCTCCGTGAATACACTGGGTACAACAGGGATCACTTCATTCACAAACGGGCAAAGTGCAATTGCCGTCACAGGCACAACAGGATCAACATCCAATAATGCAATCGGAATAAAAGGAATAACAGGTACGAATGCAAGCAACGGAATCGGTGTGCTGGGACAGGCTGGTGCGAATGACCAGACAGGTATCGGTGTGAAAGGAATAGCAGGTGGAGGCATTGCAGGAGGAGTGGGCGTTTTAGGAGAAGGCAATTCAGCAAATCCCCAGGCGATCGGTGTGAAAGGAACATCTTATACACATAATGAAAACGTCGGGGCAGTGACGGGTATCAACATGACTGATGGCGTTGGTGTATATGGTGAAGCATTGGGATCAGATGGTATCGGCGTGGCAGGTACAGTGGGCAATACAAGCAATCATTCAGTCGCTGGTGTTTTTACAAATAACTATGCAAACAATAACAGGGCGGTTGTTGAATTAATTTCTAATGGAAAAGGAAATGCCATTTTCGCTGACAACACAAACCTGAGTGGAAATGATCCGCAGTTACGGATTCGAAATGCAGGTACGGGTAAATTTCTTCAATTCGAAACTAATCTGGGTGCTGTACGAACCACGATTTCAAAAGAAGGAAATATCGATACTGAGGGAACTGTGACTGTCAAGGGTGACAAGGGGATTGTAAGAAGTTCTACAGGAACTCAATTGAGAACAGAAACATTTAATGTCACTATTCCTGCAGGTGACCTGAATCATTATGATGAATTTAATGCCACGATTGACATCGATGTGAATTTTTCCACTCCATTTGCATCGGCACCTGCAGTGTATCTGGGTCAAACAGTAAGTGGCAGCTTACAGGGCATAACAGTTAAGATTGAAAATGTCACATCGAGCGGATGTGAGTTGAGCCTTTACAATTATACACCTTATAATTTTACTTACGTAGCAACCACACTTAAAGTAGTGGCGTTGGGAGCAGAATAGGCTACCTAGAGAATAGCCTATATTTTTTTTAAACCTGTGTAAGCGCGTTGACATTCGTTAGGGGTGGCAATGCGCTTTTTTTTTGGCCCCTAAATCCCCTAAAGGGGACTTACAAATGCACGAAAATAAAAGTCCCCTTCAGGGGATTTAGGGGCCCCGATGTTCGAGTGTCTCCGACCTCGAATCATCCGAATTCTTTTTTCGAGGTCGAAATCCTGAATGTCTCTGACTTCGAATAAAGGACTTACACAGATTCGAGGTCGGAGACACTCGAATGTCAGGTTTCTATGTGAAATTCTATGTTCCTATGTGTCTAAGTGGCGGTTGCTGAGCTGTAGAACGAGGATGAGTAGAAGCAAGTCGAAGCATTCCATTTTTTTGTGTACTATTTATCCGTGGAACTCAAAAAAGCCGAACGGCCTAACTACATTTTACCTGGCTCCCTTCCGCTCAATAATCTTCCTCTTCCTATTAATCGGATTTCACCTCCCATCACTCCATTCCATTTTATGTTTGCTCTATAATTCAATACCCTATGACCAAACATCCTGTATCTTCTAATCATTACATGCCTGATAAAGATGCGCCTACCTTCTTAATTTCATTACCGCAGGATCACCAGGAATAACCGCAGAATAGTATGCTAACAGATTTACTATCCACAGAAGCAAGCCCATGGCCAATATTGCTATATTTAATTGATGTTAACCCAAAGAGAAAAGATAGGGGGCCTGTTCCTCATGAATATTTGCTCCCTATTCTTTTTTTGGACCGGATCTGTCTCAGGCCAATCCTCACACCCGCTTCCGGATCTGCAGTTCTACCAGTTAAATACAGCACACGGCCTTTCGGACAATTACATCTACGACATGACTATCGATAAAAATGGTTTTTTATGGGTAGGCACAGGAGAAGGCCTCAACCAGTTCAATGGTAAATCAGTGATCAAATATTTCCATCAACAATACCCGCAGTTAAAAGATGATTATGTCAAAGAAATCACCTGCGATCGCAAAAACCGCATTTGGGTCCTGACCGCCTATGGCGATGTAACATTGATCGATGAAAAAAGAAAATTTCACCGCATCGGCATTTATCATGAAAATAAGTTTGTACCGACCCGATGGATCTTACAGACAGATTCGCAGGATGTAATTCTGTTTTCAAAAATAAATCATTACGTACTTAACCCGGAGACTGATGTGATGCTCGCAGACAGCCTCACTCTTTCAGACTTCCACACACTTGAAATAAGCAACTCGGATTCACTTTATGCAAGAGGCTTTTCCCAGGTTTTCAAATACGATGGCGACAGGTATATGTTTGTTACCAATAAAAAAACTTTTACTGTCAATTATAAAAACCTGAACCTGGAAAGTGTTTTTGAATGCAGCAATTCAACATTCCTGACAAAATGGAATGAACATGAATTGCTCGTGTACAACAAAGACGAACAACAGCTCAAAGCTCTGGATCTCACAACTTATAAATATTCATTTCCTTTCGCAACCCTTACCGATCAGAAAGGAAATCCCATCACAGATGAAATAACCGTAGCAAAAAAAGTCAGTGAAAACCAATATGTGTTCACCTCAAGGGGCAATGGTATTTATATCTATGATCAATCCTCAGGCATTCTCACCAATCAAAGACATAACGCCGCCGATCCGACTACGCTTGTCAATGATTACCCAAATACAATTACCTCAGATAGCACAGGCTGGGTATTCATTGGAGCAAGACCGAATGGAGCAAGCTATTTCAATACAAAAGCAGTCATCGGGCAACAATTAATATTCCAGGATAAAAAAGGAAATAACTATGACGGCCTCATCACCCACATCAATACCCTGGACAATGACACCTACTACATAGGCACCATTGACTATTTACTGGAATGGAAAAGAAGCACCAACGCCACTACCTTCCTGGAATATCACGATGACAAAAAGGAAACGGATGAAGTCAATATCACTGCATTTGATCATCTCCAAAACTTATGGGTCGCCACGAGAAATTCAGGAATCTTTGTAACCGGTAAGGACAGAAAGATTCTTCATCATTTCGAGGAAAGGCCTTTACCTGATCCATCACCCTTAAATTCAAGCATATCTTTCCTTACGGAAGGGCCGGATAAAATGATGTGGATAAGCAGCCGGAATGGCATTTGCAAAATCAATATTGATAATTATTCCATTGATTACTTCGACGATATTCCTCTTTCTACAATCAGGAAGATATCCTGCAATCATATTTACTTTTCAGATGATGACAATTTGTGGCTTTGCACGAATGGACGCGGTTTGCTGCATTATACATTCTCCACTGGAAATATAACCGAGTACAACATTAACAGTGGCCTGTTGAGTAATAATGTGATTTGTGCAAATCATGACAGGTATAATAATTTATATGTTGGCACAGGACGAGGCCTCAATATCCTGTTGACAAATGGCAAATCCAAAATATACACACCTAAAAATGGCCTTTTAAATAACCGTGTGGAAGCCTTATTGCTCGACAAAGAAAACAGGATGTGGCTGGGTAATGATGTTGCCCTCGCCTGTTTCAACATCGCGGATACAAGCATGAAGGTTTTTGACGAACGATATGGATTAAGTATACAGGGATTCAGGACAAACGCATATCACCAGAATAGTGATGACGAACTTATCTGGGGGACTGAAAGAGGATTACAATATTTTTATCCGGATGCACTCTATGATCAGAAAATAAATCTTAAGACAACTATTCAACGAGTCGAGACACGCGACTTAATCACTGACCTGACACGTTCCGAAGAATTATTCCTGTCGCCGGGAGATAATTACATCACTTTCTATTTCTCTTCAATCGATTACAGCACACACCTTCGCACTTTTTATCAATATAAGCTGGAAAACATGGATGAAGACTGGATCCCCGTAGTGGATCAGAATGCCGTTAGATACAGCTCTTTGAAACCGGGCAATTATATTTTTAAAGTGAGAGCATCGAATGACAAGAAGATCTGGGTCAGTGCTGAAAACGAAGTTGAGATTCATCTTGCCTCTCAATTCTGGAACAGGTGGTGGTTTAGCTTTTTGTCTTTTGGTATCGTTATCTTTTTGATCTATAAGCTGGTTTCCAGCCTCAATAAAAAACAGAAGATACGGACGGAAGAGCTGGAGACAGAAGCTGTCATCAATTATTTCGCCTCCAGGATCAACAGGCATCAATCCACGGACGAATTATTGTGGGATGTAGTTAAAAATTGCATCAGTAAATTACAATTTGAAGATTGTGTCATTTACCTCGTAGACCAGGACCGCAATGTGCTTGTACAGAAAGCTGCATACGGACCAAAGAGTGGTACTGACTTTACCATCCATCAACCTATGGAAATACCTGTAGGACAAGGCATCGTAGGAAATGTGGTGATTCATGGAGAAGCCGAACTGATCAATGATACTTCCAAAGATCCTCGATACATCGTTGATGATCAACAGCGTCATTCTGAATTGGCCGTACCGATTACGATGGAAGGAAAAGTCATCGGTGTCATCGATAGTGAAAACAGTAAAAGGAATTTTTTCTCACAACGACATCTCAGCATACTATCTACTATCGCCGTCCTTTGTGTCAACCAGATCCAGCGCAATGAAGCGGAACAGGAAAAGCAAAAGGCAAAAATGGAAGTCATCCAGAACAAGCAGAAGGCTACTGAATCCAGGTTACAGAGCCTGCGCCTGCAGATGAATCCGCATTTTCTATTCAATGCCCTTAATTCCATCCAGCAAATGATCCTGGCCAATGAGGAAATGGTGGCTACAAAATATTTATCAAGGTTTTCAAAACTACTTCGTTCGATACTGATTCATAGTGATAAAGAAACGATTTCACTCAAAGAAGAGCTTGACATCCTCAAACTTTATGTCGAGCTGGAATCCGTTCGTTTCAAAGAAGCTTTCACTTACGTGATTGACTGTGATGAAGAAATCGATACGGATGAAGTAAAAATTCCCACATTACTCATACAGCCATTTGTTGAAAATGCGATCTGGCATGGATTGATGCATAAAGAAGGAATGAGGAATCTGAAAATATCATTCACTGACGAAGGAGAATATGTACAATGCATCATCGAAGACAACGGTATCGGCCGTCAGAAAGCAGGCGAATTGAAAATAACATCCGGACAGGATAAAAAACATACAAGCAAAGGTATCGAAGTATCACTCGAACGATTGAAAGCTATTCAAAAGCAGGGAGGCATGTCGGGTTCGATGCAAATTGTAGATCTAAAAGATAAAGATGGGCGCGGCATTGGTACGCGTGTTGAAATAAATCTTCCTATTCAAAATTAAGACATCATGTTAAAAGTATTACTCATCGACGACGAACAACGGGCTACAGATGCCCTGAGGCTGATGATCATCAAGACCATTCCTGAAATCGGGGAGATCATGGTTTGCAATGATGCACGCCAGGCTGCCGAGAAGATCCATCAATTCCAACCGGGTCTTGTATTCCTGGATATCCAGATGCCGCATCTCAACGGATTTGAATTGCTTGAAAAAATCCCCAATAAAAATTTCAAGATCATCTTCACTACAGCGTACAATGAATATGCTATACAGGCTATTCGTTATAGTGCATTCGATTATCTACTGAAGCCTGTTGACATGGAAGAATTGCAGGCAGCTGTTCACAGATTTATCGAAGGCCATGAAGATTATCGTCAGCAATATGACCTGCTGAAAAATATAATGCACAATATGGCTGCACCATCTCCTGAAGACTTCCGTCTCGCATTGCCAACGAAAGAAGGTGTCCATTTTCTGCAGCCTCATGAAATCATCCGTTGCGAAGCGCTCGGCAATTACACGAAATTTATTGTCGCCTCCGGAAAAAGCTTTCTCATCTCGCGCACCCTTGGTGAGTATGATACATTATTAAGCCCTCAGAATTTTATCCGCACGCATAAGAGTCATCTCGTCAATAAAAAATTCATCTCATTTATTGATCATGATGGATTTGCGGTGCTCAAGGATAATACGAAGGTGGAAGTGAGCCGGAGACGGAAGGAGGAGGTGATGGAAGCGATGAAATGATTTACGATTTGCGATTTGCGATTTGAATAAAATTTTGCTTTGCAAAATTTTATTCAAACAAATATGCTGAGCGTCGGTTGACCGACGTTCTGGTGTCTTCAAATTTTAATTTGAGTTATGAGTATTCATCACGCAAAGCGCAGCTTTGAACTCACCAGAACGTCGGTCAACCGACGCTTAGCAATTTTTGTTTTTAATTTATTGGCTTCAAGCGCGGGTCCACCGACGCTTAACAATCTTTACATCTGAATTATTCAATCCAAAATCTCAAATCTTAAATCTTAAATCTTAACTCCTTAAGGCTCCTGCGGTTCTCCGAAAATAAAATCGTCCATCACCGATACATCCACACTTCCGCCATCGTTCGGACCCAGTTCTGAATTTCCATATTCAATTCTTACGCGATGTACGACCGGGCTGTTGAATAATACACCGAGGAAAACAAAGCCTTCATTCTTACTTGGTGTTGCATAGGTTCCTAATGAATGATCATTGATGTCGAAATATTCGAATGCAGTGTTTTCCTCTTTATCTACGTCCACATAGATGGCACCAAATCCACGCGTGACTGCAGGTGTTGTTGTACCTGGAACATAAAACCGAAGATTGACAACATTACTTCCTGTCGGAGAGAAAAGTCGTTCTGCACTGAAAGCAGGAAATATCTGCTGGTAGGTAGGATTAATATTTCCGAAAGAGGGCAATGCGCCTGAAGGATTGCTTGCGTCAGCACTTACCTGCACGCCATCACCGGGAGTTGTAAAGTCAGCGCCACGCGCTTTGAAAAAATCGTGCGGCAAAAAATAAGGAGAGGCAAGACTGTCTGGCACACCATCCCAACTAATTTCGCGCCTGCCTGAAGTCTGCGGTCCTGCCGAACCGCCATTATTGGTGCCCAGCAAAGAACGATACTCATCAAGCGTTGCCTGTATGTCACCTGATGCTGTGAGAACCTGGGGATTGTCTTCATCCTTATTGCATGACATGCTGATGACACCTGCACTAAATAAAAGGAACATAAATAAAAAATGATTCTTCATTGTAATTGAGTTTATTGATTTAGTTATTGAATTTAGATTACATTAAATAAATGTTAAGCGCATGTCAACCCACGCATAACAACTAAAACGATATTCTACTGAATGACAGTAATATAAAAATCCATGGCAGGAGGATCCAGATTAAGATCACTGGCATTTGTAAAAGCAACTTCCACCGTACCTGCTGCAGAGACTCTTGCATAGGCAATAACGATTCCATCCGGAAGTGGTAAAGAAGGAGATACATAAACCGTACTTGTCAATATACAATTGCTCACTGTAAAATTTTCCTCAGTTGTACTGTTGTTAGGCATTATGGCTATATTTCTATTAACAGTTACCTTAATGATCTCTGTTAAAACAGTGCCATTCGTTCCAAGCTTTGTAGTGCCGGCGACATCAAGTTTTGCCCCGGGATTAGAAATACCAATTCCAACATTTGCATTATTCCCTAAAACCAAGCTATTATTTGCACTTACTGTTGCATTAAATCCAATCGCAGTTGCATTAGTAAGATTGTCAGAACTGACATTAGAAAATGCACCGAGACAGAGGTTGTTCATCCCGGTATTATTTAAAGTTCCGGTGTTTACACCTATAAATGTATTTGATGTACCAGTACTATTAATGCTACCTGCATCCGTTCCAAGAAAAGTATTGCCATTAGCAGTTGTATTAGCATCACCTGCTCCCTGGCCAACAAAAGTATTTGATGTGCCAGTTGTATTTAAACCTCCGGCATCCTTTCCAAGAAAAGTATTATCGTCAGCGGTCGTGTTTGCATCGCCTGCTCCCTGGCCAACAAATGTATTCGAACCACCGTCGATATTGGCCGCACCTGCTGATGTACCTATGAAAGTATTTGACGCCCCTGAAGTATTTGCACCTCCGGCTGAATTTCCAATAAAAGTATTGCGGCTGGCATTACTGAGTTCACCGGTCCCCTCGCCTATAAATGTGTTGTCAAATCCGGTTGAGTTTGATAAGCCTGCATCTCTGCCGATGAAAGTATTGGCGTGCCCGGTTGTATTCGCTCCTCCGGCATCCTTTCCAATGAAGGTATTACTGTTGGCATTCGTGAGGGCGCCGGCCCCCTGGCCAACAAATGTATTGGCGTTACCTGAAATATTTCCTCCTCCGGCATCCTTTCCAATGAAGGTATTGTTGTGACTTGTATTGTTAGTACCTGCTCCCTGTCCTACGAATGTATTCGATACTCCGAAGATGTTAGCTAAGCCTGCACCTCTCCCGATGAAAGTATTTGCATTGCCTGACGTATTTAAAAGTCCAGCCTCCGTTCCAAGAAATGTATTGTCGTTTGCTGTGTTGGAGAAACCAGCTCCCTCGCCTACAAACGTATTTGATCCGCCATTGACATTGGAAAAACCTGCATCTTTCCCGATGAACGTATTTGAAAGGCCATTTGAATTTGAACCTCCGGCATCTCGTCCAATAAAAGTATTGTTATCTGCAGTATTGAGATCACCGGCTCCTTCGCCTACAAACGTATTTGATCCACCACTGATATTGGCTAAACCCGCACCTTTCCCGATGAACGTATTTGAAAAACCTGATGTATTTGAACCACCGGCGTCCTTTCCAAAGAAAGTATTGTTGCTGGCTGTATTGACATCTCCGGCGCCCTGACCCACAAATGTATTCGCGGTACCTGACACATTTGCGCCACCGGCATCTGTTCCAATAAAAGTATTGTTATCTACTGTATTGACATCGCCGGCACCCTGGCCCACAAATGTATTTGAAGTACCTGTTATATTTGCACCCCCGGCATCTTTTCCAATAAATGTATTGTTGTCTGCTGTGTTGACATCACCGGCGCCCTGACCTACAAATGTATTTGAGGTACCTGATACATTTGCACCGCCTGCATCTTTTCCAATAAATGTATTGTTACTTGCAAAAATGTTAGTACCTCCTGCTCCCTGGCCCACAAATGTATTGGAGGCACCGGTAACATTCATTCCTCCTGCATCTTTCCCAATGAAAGTATTATTGTTTGCATCTGCATTAGCATCTCCGGCACCCTGACCCACAAAAGTATTGGCAGTTCCGGTCACATTAACTCCACCGGCATCGTTTCCAAGAAATGTATTGTCATTAGCAGTTGTATTTGCGTCACCGGCTCCTTTACCCAAAAAAGTATTTCTGGTTCCGGCGCTGTTTACGCCGCCTGCATCGAATCCCACAAATGTGTTATTACCTGCTGTTGTATTTGCATCACCAGCTCCTTTACCAATAAATGTATTGGCAGTACCACTTGTATTCATGCTACCACTTTGCATGCCAACAAAAGTATTATCGTTACTTGTAGTTGTTCCTCCAGTCAGGCTTCCTATGCAGACATTGTTAGATCCGGTCACGCCACTCCCGGCCTGAAATCCTAAAAATGAATTATTAACTGCAGTGATAACCGCAGCGCCCGAACTACGCCCGATAAAAGTATTTTGAACACCCGTCGTTGTATTTGCACCTGAAAACCCACCAACAAATGTATTCCCTGTGGCAGTGCACGCGATGCCTGATGATTCTCCGACATACGTATTTCCAATGCCGGTAATATTTGCCTTTCCTGCTTCATGTCCTAAAAATGTATTTCCATTTGTAGTAGTTGTATTCAATCCTGCATTTCTACCTAAAAAAGTATTAGCTGAACCACTCGTGACTGCTCCTCCTGCATTAGAACCTAAAAAGGTATTGTTGCTTCCGTGCTGTTTACATCTCCAGCTCTTAATCCAAGAAAAGTATTTGATTGTCCTGTCGTATTCGCCTGCCCTGCAAAATGACCAATAAAAATATTTCCCGATTTCAGATTGTTTTCACCGGCATTCGATCCGATCATAATATTCTTCGATGCTGTGTCTGTACTGAAACCTGACAGATATCCGATCAGGATATTATCAGAACCCGTATTCATGTTTTCTCCTGCTGCGACACCCAATACTTCATTTCGGCTTCCTGAAGTATTATTTGATCCGGAACCCGCCCCAATAAAAACATTTGCAATACCATTTCCATTAGAAGCACCGCTTGATGAGCCAACGAATGTATTTTGCTGGCCTGTGGAATTCACTCCGGTCTGGTAACCCACAAATACATTATCACTTGCGGTGGCATTCACTTTCCCGGCTTGTGTTCCAACAAAAGTATTTTGTGTACCGGTTGTATTCGCCTTTCCGGCTTCAGCACCCATCATGGTATTGTTACTGGCTGCAGACATTTCTCCTGTTTTAAATCCAACAAACACATTTCCTGTACCTGCAGTATTGAATTCACCCGCAAGCGAACCGATAAATGTATTTCCTGATGCATTGTTTGAGTTTCCTGCTCCAAACCCAATTACGGTATTATCAGATCCGTTGACAAGATTTTCACTTGAGCTTGTACCAATAGAAACATTCTGATCACCATTGATGAGTGATCCTCCGGCAAAAGAACCAACGACAGTATTGCTGAATGCAGTAGCATCAATATTTTGCGCCACATCTTCACCGATATAAACTGAATTCTGATTGCCGATCATCTGCAACGACTTTGTATTGAAATATGCAATTTCAACTCCAGCCACTTTAAAATGAATTAAATCTTCGTCAGGAAATCTTTCCACTTCTACTTTGGTATCATTATCTGCATCTGATATTTCCTTTCCATTTCCTGCTGCCAGGGATATCCAGGAGGTGCCGTTCCAATAATTGAAAGTATTGGTAGTCGTATTATAAATCATTAAGCTCGTTGCCGGGGTGATGATCATATCCCTTTGACTTGTTGTCATGCGTGGTATGAGCATACCTTTTGAAGTGCTGGTCACATCGACCATGGCGCTGGAGTGTGCTGGTGATCCGGTCGCATTGATTCCAACCTGTGCATATGTATTCATCGCAAACAGGAGAAGCAGAAATAAAGTGCTGAATTTCATTTCAAAAGATTTGATTTGTAAAAAAATAATTCTACGTTAATTATTTTCCTTTTCTGCGTATAATTTTTTCAGCAATTCAATATCAGATTTAAGCGATTCGATTTCAGTAGCAGATGTTTTCAAATTATTATTTTCATTTTGAAGCGATGAAACCTGTTGCTGTAAATTTTTAATCTCCGTTTGCTGCTCCTGAACAGCTTTTACCAGCAACGGCACAAATGATTCATAAGAAAGACCATAGTTATCTGTTTCACCTTCCGGAACATGTAATCCACTGAATGAATAATTCAAATCAATACAAGCCTGCTCAATATCCTGGGCTAGAAAACCTGTTTGAATTACAGCTGTACTTTGGGTGTAATCCAGCCCGGCAATTCGTTGTTGGCGGACCTCAGCAGGTAAATCCTGCATCAGGTGCATATCGAATTTACGCGTATCAAACTGGTAGGTGACAGGTCTGAGTTTTTCAATAAAATCCAAACCCGGTACGTGATCATCATGGATATTGAACTTGAATCTCGCATCAGAAGGAAATGTATACGCTACCTGACCTTCAATGACTGTCACTGCTGCATTTCCTATGCGCACCTTATTTGATACATTGACCTGGGTCCCGTTGCCCAGTGCAGTTGCATTCGTGAGACCACTTGCGGAAACACCGGCGTCTTTTCCGATACAGACGTTATTACCACCGGTAGTGTTGCCATTTCCTGCATTGAAGCCCAAAAAAACATTGCTTGATCCGGTTGTAATGCCAATTCCTGAATTCTTTCCTACCATAGTATTAAAACCTGAAGCTGTACTCATACCACCGGCACCACCTCCAATAAATGTATTATCAGAGCCTGTAGTATTTGCACTTCCGGTCGAAGCACCGAGAAATGTATTATCACCAGAAGTAGTTACTGCTCCGGCATCCTTTCCAACAAAAGTATTTCTCGAACCTATTATGTTTGATCCCCCCGCTTCACTACCTATAAAGACATTGTCAATACCTGAAGTTGTGGCATCACCGGCCTTGGCACCTATCATTGTATTTCCGGCAGTGGTAACGCGAGCTCCTGCATCACTGCCAATAAATGTATTATTCGATGTAGCCGTATTTGCATCTCCGGCTCCCCTTCCGATAAATGTGTTATTGCTCCCAACTGAATTTGATGATCCTGCATTTTTACCAACGAAAGTATTTGACGACCCTGCGGAATTATCTATACCGGTGCTGTCACCGATAAATGTATTTGCAGATCCTGAATTACTTCCACCTGCATCTGCTCCAAAGAATGAATTACCGCTGCTTGCAGTATTTGAATCGCCGGCACCGGAACCCACAAATGTGTTTCTTGCCCCATTGGTATTTGCTCCACCTGCATTTGATCCGATAAATGTATTGTTGTCAGATGAGGTATTTGCATCACCCGCATTTGCGCCCAGGAAAGTATTGTCGTCTCCTGAATTGACCAAACCCGTATTGTGACCGATAAATGTATTATCGCTTGCTAGTATATTTGCTCCTCCTGCATCACTCCCGATAAACGTATTATTAACTCCTGATGTATTTACATCACCTGCCCGTGCACCGATAAATGTATTCGAAGAGACGGAGTTGATAAGCCCTGCATTAAACCCAATAAATGTATTATCACTGGCGGTCGTATTTGTACCTCCTGCATCTGTTCCGATAAATGTATTGCTCGTTCCTGTTGTGCTTACATCTCCCGCTCTGCTACCTATAAATAAATTACCACTGCTCGTGGTAAACTGGCCTGCACCATATCCAATAATTGTATTGTCGCTATTCGTGGTAATAGCTTTGCCGGCGTCTGTTCCGATCAGGGTGTTATGGTTTCCCTGCGTATTTGAATCTCCTGCGCGTGCACCTAAAAATGTATTGGCTTCACCGGAAGTATTTGCTAATCCACTATTTCTTCCGATGAATGTATTGTCAATCGCAGTTGTATTCGAAAAACCAGCCCTGGCGCCTAAAAATGTATTGGATGTCCCTGTAGTATTTGCACCTCCTGCATCGTAACCAATAAACGTATTATTGCTTGCTGTAACATTGAGATCACCGGCTCCTTCACCAACGAACGTATTTGCATCTCCGCTTGTATTTGCCTCTCCTGAACTTATGCCTACAAATGTATTGTGTATGCCATCGATATTCGCTTTACCGGAAAACGTCCCCACGAAAGTATTGCCGCTGGCTGTGTTATTTAAACCCGCTTCTTTTCCAATGAAGGTATTCCACAATCCGGCCACATTTGAACTGCCTGCTTCTTCGCCAATGAATGTATTCTGACTTCCGGTAGTGGTCATGTTCCCCGACTTCTGCCCATAGAACGTATTGAAACCTCCTGTGGTAGCGGCAGATCCCGAAAGTCTTCCCATGAATGTATTATTGCTTGCGGTTGAATTGGAAAGACCTGCTTCTTTTCCAAAAAAAGAATTTCCTGATCCGGTGGTATTCGCACCTCCGGCATCTTTTCCGACAAATGTATTGTCGCTCCCGTTATTCACATCACCGGCACCTTGTCCGACTAATGTGTTATTGCTACCGGTTGTATTTCCGGCACCTGAACTTTTTCCGACAAAGGTATTTGAAGCACCTATCGAATTCAATCCACCTGCTTCTGCACCTATAAAAGTATTATCACTGGCTGTGGTGTTTATATCCCCGGCATGTGTCCCGATGAATGTATTCTGACGCCCGGTGGTATTTAACTTCCCTGCCTGATATCCGATAAAAATATTTCCGGATACAAGGTTATCTTCTCCTGCATCTGTACCTAATAATATATTTTGTGATGCTGTATCAAGATTAAATCCCGCAGAGTTTCCAACCACCAGATTATCTGAACCTGATGTCAGTGTCCTTGCAGCAACTCCCATGACCTGATTGCGGCTGCCGGTTGTATTGCCTTTCGCTACACCGCTGCCCACAAATGTATTTGCTGTACCAGAAGTATTTGCCATACCTGCTTCCTGCCCAACGAATGTATTATTTGATGCTGTTGAATTGACAGCTCCACTTGATTGTCCTAAAAAAGTATTCCCGGCTCCTGTTGTGTTTGCACCTCCTGCATCATTTCCGAGAAATGTATTATTGCTGGCCGTATTGACATCGCCTGCTGCTGTGCCGATGAAGGTGTTGGAGATGCCACTCACATTCGCAGCACCTGCATCTTTGCCGATGAATGTATTATTGCTGGCACCATTATTTAAAATGCCTGAACCCTGGCCAACAAAAGTATTTGATGTCCCGCTCGTGTTTGCTCCACCTGCATCTTTCCCTAGAAATGTATTGTTAGAAGCATTATTGACATCACCTGCGCCTTGTCCGACAAAAACATTTGAAGTACCACCAAAATTATTTCCTCCTGCATCTTTGCCTATAAATGTATTATTTGAAGCAGTATTGACATCACCTGCACCTTGTCCTACAAATACATTGGATCCACCGGATATATTGGCAGCACCTGCATCTTTACCCAGGAATGTATTATTCTGGCCGATAGTATTGATAATACCTGTATTCTGTCCGACAAACGTATTTGACGCACCTGAGGTGTTTGCATTACCACTGCTCAATCCGATGAATGTATTATTTGTGCCTGAAGTATTACCACCTGTCAATGCACCTACAAATGTATTTCCTGCACTGGTTGTACCAAAGCCTGCGCGGTAACCAATCATTGTATTATTTGACAGCGTTGTATTTGCACTACCTGCTCCGCTTCCGAGGTATGTATTTTGTCCGCCGCTTGTATTAAATTTCCCTGCGCTTTGCCCAATGAATGTATTTGAAATCCCGGTCGTATTTGAAAAGCCGGTGCTATCACCAAGAAAGGCATTATAAATTCCGCTCGTGTTTGAAAACCCGGATCTCACACCCAGGAATGTATTGGCAAAACCATTTGTATTGCCGAAACCAGCAGAATGTCCGAGGAACACGTTGTCGGATCCGCTTGTATTTGTATTCCCGGAACTATTCCCAATAAAGGTGTTGAACGATCCGGAGGTATTCAGAAGTCCTGCATTATTTCCGACAAATGTGTTATCAAGTGCAACGGTGCTGGTCGCTCCTGCGCTATAGCCAATAAATGTATTCCTGGCACCTACCTGATTGGCAGTTCCGGAAAAAGACCCCATAAACGTATTTTGATTTCCGGATGTATTGTCTTTCCCGGAATGAAATCCATTAAACACATTTAAATTTGATGTGCCATCATCGCTGATTCCGGCATCCTCTCCGATAAACACACTTGATCCGGGGCTTTTTAAATGGAATGTTTTTCCATCGAATACCCCTATTTCATAACCGGCTGCAGAAAGCCTGATCTTGTCCTCATCAACAAACTTTTCAACTTCAACTTTTGTATCGTTATCCGCATCTGTTAGCTCTTTAATATTCCCCGCAACCATTGAAATCCAGGCTATACCATTCCAGTAATTGAATGTGTGTGTGGTGATATTATAGATCATCAGACCTGTAGCAGGTACACTGATCATATTGCGGTCACTTGTACTGAGACGCGGAATAAGCAAACCTTTGTTTGTAGTTAAGATCTCGACCATCGCACTTGGATCCGGTGTTCCGGCAGCAGGGCTGATCAATACCTGGGCAGACAATGAACCTGCAGTTCCAAAAAAGGCAAGCAGAAAATAAAGGACGGGAGTTAAGCTTTTCATGAGGAACGGTTTTAAATGAAAGTGGAAATCATTATAAACACTGAAGGATATTGATTCAAAATCATGAAGCAAAAATATAGGCAGGCCGGGATTGGTTATGTACCGCAAAATCAACGATACGAGCCATTGAAAATAAAGGCTGAGGCTGAAGCGAAGGCGTTGTCGGTTCGCTTCGACTCCGCTCAACGACCAACGATATTCTCCTAAAGTAGTTTCGGTTACGCTCAACTAGAAGTCATTCAGGTGGTTGTTCACTTTTTCGTTTCATGAATATATTCAGAATTGCATTTGAATTGCATTTTCAAAAACAATGGAAAGTTTCAGGTTAAGCGTAGCCGAAACTTAGTAAGTAAGATACTGTCAGTCACTGAGCAGAGTCGAAGTGAACCGACGAAATGCGAAGTCGAAGCTAACGATCACGGCCAACTCCAATTAGGCGAAACAATGTCTACATTTGAATCCCCGCTCAACCAGAAATTATCGTTGGTTCAAGTCTCTGACTTGAACCTAATATCATACACGTCTCCTGACGTGAAGTAGCCAATCCTGATTCTCCTGCTCGTAAGTACTGAATATTTTTCACGTCAGGAGAGGTGAAAAATATTGGGTTTAAGTTAGAGACTTAAACCAGCTATCATTTGGGATGTGAAAAATAGTGAGTTTCATTGTATCAAAAAATTCCAAGTTGAGCAGAGTTAAAGCGAAACGACGAATTGCACAATCGAAGCGAAACGATCACAACAAAACTCCGTTTTGCAAAACAAATCCCTACATTTGAATCCCGATCAATAGACTATGTCAAAGCAATTCATTTTATATGCAATCCTGTCATTACAGTCCACTTTAATTACGCATCGTATGTCCGCACAAACCCTCAACGGAGAATATAATCTTCACAAGCATGAAATGGCTTCAGGCTTCAGGTTTACCAAGGATGGAAAATTCGAATTCTATTATGTCTATGGTGCCGTTGACAGGTCAGCAACTGGAACATATTCAGTGGTGGGAGACACATTGAAGATTAAGAGCGATAAAGAACCGGGAAAGGATTTTCCGGTCACAAAGGAAAACCACAAAGGTAAAGGATATACCATCCAGGTGACGGCGCCAAATGATTACTTATTGAGAAACATCATTTGCTTTTATTTTATAGGAGATGTTCAAAATGTAGCCGAAAGTGATGATAAAGGCGTGATCCATATTGATGCGCCATCTGTTGACAAGCTGTATCTGCAACATCAATTATTCGTGGATATAGCATCACTCATCAAGGATGAAAAGAATACCAACAATTATTTTGAAGTGTCTCTTTCTCCGAGCCTGCAGTTTGTAAGCTTTGCAGGAATTGACTTTATCATCAAAGGCGATGAACTGACATGTCTGCCAAATTATTTTATGCCGATGGAGGATATACGTTATACAAAAGAATAACGTGGGAAACAGAAGTGTTTAGAAAGTTTAGATTAAGCACCTATGGCTCTTAAAGGTTTAGAAAGTTTAGTTTATGATTCCGTTTTTAAACTAAACTTTCTAAACGAATTGAGCTGAAAGCGACATGACTAAACTCTCTAAACTAAAGATGCCACAAGACATCTGTTCTAAATTTTCTAAACACTTCGTCCACGGGAAAGTCACATACGATCTTCTACAACAACAGTAACAGAATTAAAAGGATAATGACAATGGCAGTGACTGACAGGTAAACACCGGTAACTACCTTATTCTGTTTAATTTCTTTCAGCTCCTGCTTTACAGCCTTTCTTTGCTCCGGAGTCAGCGATTTGAAGTCCATCGCCTTGATTTCCTCGAATCGTTTTACTATGGCCTGCACTTCAGGACTTGCGTCCTTGATGTCAGCCGTCACTACATCAGGTTTTTTTGAGGGAGCTGCCTGTAATACGCCGGGGCCTGTAATACCCATTAAGTATATGGCCATTGCGGAAAGAACTAATTTTTTCATAATGAATGATTTGAATGAGCCTATTTAACATTCCCTTGTTCGAAAATGTTGAATGAATATTCTAATTATTATCAAAAGCCTGCCTGGAAGCTATGTTCTCCAGGGCCATCCCCTTTTTTAATCAGTACTTTTGAATCTGACACCTGATAAATGGCAAATCTCATCGACATCTCTCTTTTTCATGTTCCATGGCACTGGGCATTCTCCGGGTTCATGATTGCTTTGGTCATGTTTCTTCTCTTATTTGCCGGCAGAAGCTTTGGTGTGTCTTCTTCGTTTGATGCACTTTGTACGCTGGCAGGTGCAGGTAAAAAGGTAAAATATTTCGAAGGTGACTGGCGTCAAAGAAGCTGGATGCTGGTTTTCCTGTTAGGCACTGTTGGAGGAGCTGCGATTGCTACGCGATGGATGCAAAGTCCTGAACCTGTCAATATCTCACAAGCTACACGTGATGATCTCTCAGCACTCGGGATTCATGCTCCTGCTACATTATCCGATGGAAGCGGCTATGTTCCTGAAGAAATTTTCAATTTCAGAAGTCTCCTGACATGGAGAGGATTCATATTGCTTATTGTGGGTGGATTCCTGATTGGCTTTGGCACAAGATGGGCTGGTGGATGTACTTCAGGCCATGCCATCAGCGGGCTTTCGAATCTTCAGTTGCCATCATTGATAGCAGTGATTGGGTTTTTTATTGGAGGATTGATTATGACACATTTGCTATTGCCTATAATATTGAAATTATGATAATAGACGAATATTCAGAACGCAGATCGTCATGAAAAAATTGAATCACATAGGACATAGTTCACATAGAAAGCCACATAGAAAGTCACATAGAAAAAAATAATTAAAAACTCACGTTTCACGCCTCACGTCTCACGATCATGCAATCCAACTAAATGAAATTGTTCAAATTCTTTCTTATCGGAATTCTCTTCGGCATCATCATGACGAAATCTGAAGCTGTGTCATGGTTCAGGATCCAGGAGATGTTTCGTTTTCAAAGCTTCCATATGTATGGCATCATTGGTACCGCTGTCATCATAGGAGCTATCGGCGTCCTGATCATTAAACGCAAGGGACTGAAATCATATGATGGAAGTCCTATAGATTTACTTCCGAAAAAAATGGAATTCCCAAGATTATTATTCGGTGGCATTTTATTTGGATTAGGTTGGGCGATGACAGGAGCATGTCCAGGGCCACTATATGCTTTGCTTGGACAAGGAATATGGGTTATAGCAGTTGTATTGTTAAGCGGTGTATTTGGAACATTTGTGTATGGTGTGTTGAAACCCAGGTTACCGCATTAACGAGTAACAAGGTACGAATAACGAGTAAAGAGTGACAAGTGACGATTAACAAATAGCTTTACCTTGCAGAGAAAGTCAAAGTAGTTGAATGGTACTTTTAAACAGTATTCTTTATTCGTCACTCGTTAATCGTTATTCGTAAATGTTGCTTCCTTTCTGGTTATCTAATTATAAGCGTTCTGACTTCAAACCCGATCTTATCGCAGGGTTGACGGTTGGCGTGATGCTGATACCCCAGGCGATGGCATATGCGATGCTGGCAGGATTGCCCCCGATATATGGATTGTATGCATCCACCGTACCGCTTATTATTTATTCATTTTTTGGGACGTCAAGACATTTGTCAGTCGGCCCTGTAGCCATTGATCCCATTCTGATAGTTGCAGGCCTCAGTGCATTTGCGATCATAGGAAGTGAAGATTACATCAATATGGCCATTACGCTGGCGCTGATGGTTGGACTCATTCAGTTTGGACTTGGCGTTTTGAAATTGGGTTTCCTGGTCAATTTCCTTTCTCACCCTGTCATTGCCGGATTTACTTCCGCAGCGGCGATTATCATTGGGTTAAGCCAGCTTGGAAACTTATTGGATATAAATATTTCAAACCATCAATATCTCCATGAGATCATCGGATCAATACTGAGCGAAGCCGGCAATATTCACTGGCTGACATTTATGATAGGTGCGATAGGAATTGCTTTTCTTTTATTGTTCAACCGCTTTTTGCCCGGGTTTCCTGCAGCGTTATGCATGCTTGTAATTTCGATTGGGATCGTCAGCATTTTTCATCTTGATGTGTTGGGTGTAAAAATCATTGGCGATGTGCCGGGCGGATTACCACTCCCGGGTCTTCCTTCATTTGATTTTGCCACTTATAAAAATTTACTTCCAACCGCTTTTGCATTGGCACTGTTGAGTTTTATGGAAAGCATGGCGATTGCACGTACGATCCAGGCAAAACACAAAGACTATAAAATCATTCCAAATAAAGAGCTCATAGCACTTGGTCTTGCAAATACATTTGGATCTTTTTTCAAAGGGTTTCCGGTTTCAGGAGGCTTCTCAAGGTCGATGCTCAATGAACAATCAGGTGCAAGAACAAATTTATCCTCGATCATCAGTGCATGCATGATCATCATGACATTATTATTTCTTACACCCCTTTTTTATTATTTACCGAAAGTCATACTTGCCAGCATCATCATCGTTGCGGTTTCAAGACTGATCAATCTCAAAGAAGCAAAACATCTCTGGCGTGTCGACTGGAAAGATTTCCTCATGATGCTTGTCACGTTTCTGGGCACATTGTTTTTAGGGATAGGCGCAGGTATCGGAATTGGTGTCGGGCTTTCATTGGCCTGGATCATATTCGAAGCTTCTTATCCGCACTATGCTGAGCTCGGCAGGATACCAGGCACGCAGACGTTCAGGAATATAAAACGCTACAAGGAACTGGTGATAGAAGATGACATCCTGATCTTCCGGTTTGATGCTCCTCTTTTCTTTGCGAATATTGACCGGTTCAGGGAATTATTGATGTCTTATAAATCCAGCCGCAAGGGAGCTATCAAAGCGATCGTGATCGACATGGAAAGCAATACATCTGTGGATAGTTCTGCACTGGTAGTTCTGTCAGATTTATTAACTGAATTAGAAAAAGACAATGTCAAATTATTATTCACCGATATCAAAGGCCCTGTCCGTGACAAATTTCACAAATCCGGATTGACCCAAAAAATAGGAGAATCAAATTTCTTCATGACAATTGAAGATGCACTCAATTATTTAAGCGGTACTCAGCGCGAATCAGATCCGGGATGGATTCTTCAGACGAATGCGGGGAAAAAGAAAAAGTAAAGGCGGAATGCTTTGACCTGCACTCCCTCATCCTTGTGCGACAGCTCAGCAACCAGGCGGAAAGGCGGAATAGGCAGAAGGGGTTAATTTTTTTCTATGTGGCTAACTATGTTTCTATGTACCTATGTGGTAAACCTTTTTTTCTAAGTGGCGGTTGCTGAACTGCGCCGTGCTGAGCTAGTCGAAGTATAGCACATGGTAGAGCGTGAGGAGGTCGAAGCATTCAATTTTTTGTGCTGTGATGATCTTTTATTGCAAAATGAAATCAAATCATGACGATCATGAAAATCTGCGTTCTATTTTCTATTGTATTATGATGATCTGTGATATAGTGATGAAATTAATCTTACTAAATCTTAATTTTTCATAACAAATGCTTCGACCTGCCTTACTCATCCAACTGCTACAGCTCAGCAACCGTCCGTGTCCTCTTTTATGTAGTGTACAGTGCGTCATGAGTCCGGCATCCTTCATCCTTTTATCTGGTATCCAACTTTATAAATTCACAATTTTAACTTTTCCTTCCGAATTCTAAATACGTTATTCGTTATTCAAGATTCGTAAACCTTCTGCTTATCTTTGCGTTTTACCTGATTGCTCAGCCTCAATACCATATGAAATCGATTGAACAGATATATACAGGCTGCCTCGCCCAGGGAGCCTATTTTATTGAGTCTGAGGGCGAAGCAGCGGTGATAGACCCGCTTCGGGAAACCCTTCCCTATATCCGGAGGGCTGAAGAAAGAGGCGTCAAAATCAAATACATCTTCGAAACTCATTTCCACGCCGATTTTGTGAGCGGACATGTTGATCTTGCACACAAAACAGGTGCAACCATAGTTTATGGTCCTACAGCTGAAACAACGTTCGAAAGTCACATCGCAAAAGATGGTGAAGAATTTAAGATCGGTAAAATAAAGATCAGGGCATTGCATACACCCGGTCACACACCTGAAAGCACTACTTATCTTTTGATAAATCAACGTGGCAAAGAAGAAGCGATTTTTACGGGTGATACATTATTCATAGGTGATGTTGGCAGGCCTGATCTTGCACAGAAAGCAACAAATCTCACACAGGAAGATCTTGCAGGCTGGTTGTTCGACAGTCTGCGCGCGAAGATCCTTCCTCTGCCGGATGATATCATCGTATATCCTGCACATGGCGCAGGTTCTGCATGCGGAAAAAATATGAGCACCGAAACCTGGGATACACTTGGCAATCAAAAGAAAACGAATTATGCACTTCGCGATGATATGACACGCGATGAATTTATACGTGAAGTGACTGATGGCCTCCTGCCTCCTCCGCAATATTTTGCAAAAAATGCTGCGCTGAATAAGGAAGGCTACAAAGAATTTGACAAAGTCATGGCGGAAGGATCAAAAGCACTTTCTGTAAATGAATTTGAAATGCTTGGTGAAGAAGATGATGTATTGATTCTGGACGTGCGACATCAAAAAGATTTTGTCAAAGCCCATATACCGGGTTCTATATTTATCGGATTGAATGGTTCATTTGCACCCTGGGTCGGAACGATGATCCCGGACATCAATCAGAAAATCATTCTTATCACACCGGATGGCCTTGAAAAGGAAACAGTCATGCGCCTTGCAAGAGTAGGTTATGACCATGCACTTGGGTATTTGAAAGGAGGAATAAAATCATGGATTGAGGCTGGCAAACCTGTAGGAGAAATCAAATCCATGGATGTCAATACATTTAAGCAAAATTATAATCAACATCCTGGCCTTTCCATACTTGATGTTCGCAAACCTGATGAATGGGAGAAATCACATGTAACAACTGCGCAGCATTTTCCATTAGATTTCATCAATGAGCACATGTCTGAAATCTTACCGGGCAATACATATTTTCTACATTGCCGTAGTGGATACCGTTCCACCATCGCATCATCCATTCTAAAAGCCCGAGGTTACCACAACCTTATAGATGTCATTGGCAATTTTGATGATATCAAAAATCAATTCCCAATGGAAGGAAATTGTGAGACACTGAATCCCAGTGAGACAGCGGAGGATTTACTTGAAGCTGATAATTAATCGATTCTAAGTTTATTGATTTATAGGATTATAGGTTTAAATGCCTATAAGATAAAATTCTATATACTTAACCGGATTATTATTGTGTTTAAGAGATATGAAATTAACTTCTCTGTATTTATTGATCTTACTTAATGCAAATTGTTATTCACAAGAGTCATTATCAGGAGCCTGGTGTCTTGTTCCAAATTGTAATTCAAAACTCATATTTCAGAAGGACGGAAAATTCGAACTTGCCATAAATGACATCATTGTAAGTAGCCTCGAAAGTGAAGAACTAAATTATTACACTGAAAGAACGAATGGGGAAAATTGGATCCAGGTTTCAAATAAGTCAAACCAGTCATTTCTACGTTTCAATTTCGAGATTGACGATTGTAATCTCCTTGTAGTATTTTACAAATCAGGCAATATCGATCATGACATTGATGAGATCGGTTGGTATAGAAAACCTGGTTGTAATACTGAATTATTAAAGCCAGCTCACATCCAAACCTTCATCATTCCTGGTTATTTTCAGGGAGAAGCTTTTATCATTTATGCGGGAGATAAAATTCGAAATGAGAAATCTAAACCATTCAATCTCCCTCCATCAGGTGTACAGAATCTCTCCTTCAAAGCTAAACCGTTTGATCTTTTAAGAGGTGGATTAGTTTTTCTTACCACAGAAGGCGATACCATTCAACAATTCCTGAACGGAAATGAACCAACATTCAAATCAAATTTGAATCAGCAAGAACGATTTGTAAAAATTATTGGCTTCAACCAGACATCCCGTGAAGATCTTGAATCAAGAATTGGAATTAATGATAAGATAAGAGACGTACTTCTATTAAATATAGGCCCATTAAATGAACTTATTTCAAAAGAGTAAACAATTATTGACGATTGACGATTGACGATTGACGATTGACGATTGACGATTGACGATTGACGATTGACGATTGACCATTGACCATTGACCATTGACCATTGACCATTAACCATTAACCATTGACCATTGACGATTGACGATTGACCATTGACCATTGACCTTTGACCATTGACCTTTGACCTTTGACCTTTGACTACTGAATACTGAATACTGACTTCTGATTACTGATTACTGATTACTGACTTTTGCTCACGCCAATCCCATCTTAATTATAAAATCACTCATGAACGTATTCATTGGATCCATCTGATTCCTCACCTTCACCCACGTCTGCCATTTTGGATAATGATCTTTTATAAATTGAGTGTTCAGGTACAACTTACTATTCACCTTGCCCCAATGTGGAATACCACCCATATCCATCATGATCGTCTGGTAGCTATCCAGCAATTCAAAATCACCAATCGTCGTATTCAATGTCGGAATATCAATATACATGGTGTCCCTGTCATATGCTGAAGACAATAATGCTTTCGATGGCATGACAAAGCGCATGGCAATATGGGAAGGCTGATATACATCAAAATTGCTGCTGTTATATTCTGTGTTGGCAAATATTTTATCAAAAACTTCCACTACTTTATTTGTATCCGCCGCGAATGCAAATTCAGAGCTGATTCCATAACGCAATGCCGCAGAACCGAATTGATAAAGAACCTTATAATTCTTATCTGTGTAATTAATCACTTTTGAAAATTTAAGCAGCAGCTGGATCCTCTTTGCAGTGTTTTTAGGTTTCCGGTTTGCGAGCTTCACTGTGTTTTCAATGATGGGTTCCAGGGTTCCCAAAAATCCGTTTAGAAAATTTCTTCCTCCGGACTGTGATCCTCCCGGCAACACATTCTGCACCACGACAGATGCGAGATGATCTCCTTTGACCACATAGGGATTTATACGAAGTGCAACGAAATCATTGTCTTTCACCATCTGCATGAATGTTCCGTTTTGCATTTCAATCTTCAGTTGCGACCACGGAATTAAATATCTTCTTTCTTTTATAAAATAACTCTCACGCACTTCGAATACCAATTGATACACAATACCCATTCCTCCAAAGCTCAGTACAGTGGCATAAAAAATATCATCATCCTGGATTAATTCAATATCACTGTTAGCGTAATGATAAACAGGATCTGTAATGCCATTTGCAGGTTCTATCTGAATCAGATTTCCTCCTGTCCCTACAAGTCTTAATGAACGAACCATATCCGGAAAAGCGGGCCGCTTAATTCCCGTACCATGTGTTCCGGTCATCAATGCACCTGATACAGTCTGAAAATCCACTGCACCCATATTTTCCAAAGCCAGACCCATGGAATCCAATAATCGATTTAAACGCCTTATCGTAATCCCTGCATCAGCCATTACATAATGATTGGTGTGCAAACCTGCCCGGACCCAGGGTGATTCATACTTTGCTACATCACGCAAATATTTCATATCCATCAAAAAATCATTGCACTTCGCTACTTCCGAGAAGGAATGTCCCGAACCTACAGCACGGACGCGGAGGTGTTTGCTTTCTGCTTCTTTGACGATTTCACTTATATCTTTTTCATTCCTGGGATAAAAAAATCTGAGCGGTTCGCAGATAATATTGTTCGTTGCATTATACCAGGTATATCGCGTTCTTGAAATTTCTAACAATCTGGGAATCATACTTTGTAATTTTTATAAAATTAAGTTTTAAGAAAATACATTTCCGGGTGATGACGTACGGACGACCATTCTAAAGACAATGTACTGACAATATGCAGGATGATTACCGGCAATATGCTTCCGGTGTCCAATACCATATAGCAGGCAAGTGCTCCGTAAAAAATAGAGAAAAACGAGACCCGGTTGCGTTTGAAATAATGTGTCAATGCATAAATGGCTGTTGCTGCCAGGATGGCTAATTCATCTGAGAGATAAAAAAGTAAAGACTGTAATAAAAGACCGCGATAAAAAAACTCATACGCAGCGAGATAGAATATCCACCAGATCGCACTCCAGATATAGATCCCCGGTCGCCAGAACCTGACTCGCACTTCAGGAAATTGCTCCAGGCTGGAGGTTTTTTTTGTCATGATAAAATTAGCAATCAATACTACCGGTATAAGAATTAATAGCCACAAGCTCACTCGGTGATTCCAATGAAAAGAAATATTCAGATCAGACAATGACGGCCTTCCCAACAACCCTGTATACCAGATGACAAACAATGGAATAATTCCATAAATCAGTCCTCCCAAAAAACGTCGTCTGAATATCCTGCTGACATAAGGTGGATTTGCATCATACAGCACCTGGAATCGCACGGGCAGGAGGTATGATGTTGATAGCATATACCAGATGATAAATCCAAGCGATGCCGTCAGTAATGTGAGGATTAAAAATTCATCTTTCATTTAAAAATATTTTTTCTGAAAGGAACAATAAGAATGTTCTAATTTATAACATATTTCACAAAGGCATTTGAATGAATTGAAGATTATCTAAGAATCCATTATCACCCAAAAAGATGAACGTATAGTTCAATCTTTTGAATATTTTTAGCTTCGTAACACTCATTCAAAAGTCTTCTTAATGAAACCCACCTGCCTCCCCTTCCTGTATACTGCTTTATTGCTATGTTTTTTCAATCCCTTGCACGCCCAATGGACAAGACAATATCCCCTGCCAAAGCTCGAAGATGTGCTTGATATTGACATCAGCTCTGATGGCTATGGTTTTGCTGCGGGGGCCAATGACCTGCTCCTTCGCACCCAGGCAGGAAACAATCAGTGGGATCTGCTTCCCGGCTTTGGTGAAGGATGGCGCTTTGAAGCTGTCGATTATCTGGAAGGATCTGGCGGTAGCATCGCCGCTGCAGGTGGAGATGGCCTCATCCTCACAGTCGATAAAGGTGATCACTGGAACGAAATAGCCGGTGCTCCTGCAGGAATCAATACGATCCGTATTTTTTCCCCGACACATATTATTGTTGCTGCCGATGATGATGTATCCGTTTGGAACAATGGCACCTGGACAAATCTCAATGTCAATGCCACCGCAGGATTGAAGGGCGCCTTCATCTTAGATGACCAAACGATATGGGCTTATTCCTATGCTACAAACCCAACAATTTTTTACACCACGAATGGCGGCACCAACTGGAATTCAAATGCTGATGTACCCAGAGTGGATGTGGTAAGATTTTATGATGCGCAAAACGGAATTGCACTTGATGGACGACATGTATATAACTCTACTAACGGTGGACAGAACTGGACAGAAATCGCACATAACGGGCTAAGCAATGCCACTAACGATCTGACTTTCGGAGCCACAGCAAATGTTCTTGTTGCTGCAACATTAAATGCAAAACCAAATATCTCCACTGATGGAGGCTTGACATGGACAACGATCACTATTCCGCTGGTCAATCAGCGCAGTTATTCTGTTGCTGCAGTTTCAGACACTGACTTCTGGATGGGAAATGATCTCACCGGAGTCATGCACAGCATAGATGCCGGCGCAACATGGATCGAAACATCAGGCCCGACAAGAAATCTAATCCAGGATGTATATTTTATCAATCGCAATACAGGCTTTGCTATCGGACAAAAAGGATTAATACTTCGTACGGTTAATGGCGGTGAAAATTGGGAAGATATTTCTTTTGGAGACAAATCATACCTGAGCATTCATGGATTGAATATGAATGATCTCTGGATGGGTTCAAATCAACGTATTTATCATTCGGCCGATGCAGGTCTTCATTGGAATGAGTCGGGTGTTTTTCCCGCAGGTTCCGGCAACATCAATGATGTACTGGCAATATCTGCCAATCGCATTATTGCAGCTTCGAGTACAGGAAAGATTTTTCTCAGCAAAAACGCAGGCATGACATGGGATTCAGTTTACAATTCAGGAAATCAAATGCGATCTATAGCACGCATAGATGATCAGCATTACATGGCGGCAGGTTTCAACGGCGTGATCCTGCGAAGTGATGATCAGGGACAGACCTGGCAACCTGTAACTATTCCTGAGCCCAATCTTCAATATGAGCAAAGTTTTTTCATTAACGGAGAAGGATATCTGATCTCATCAAGTTTTAAAAAAGTAATGTGGCATACTACAGATAATGGAATCACGTGGGACACATTGAATCTTCCGATTGATCGGTTCTGGGATGGCTTGTATTTCATTACACCAGATACAGGTGTGATTGTTGGTCGTACGAGTTCAGAAGGAAGAGCATACGTAACATTTGATGGCGGTAATCATTGGCAATCAGGTTACACCACAAGCTATCCACTGTTTGGTGCTGCCGGGGTTCCTAATCCAAACGGAACAGCTTGGATATTTGGTTATGGTTCGGATATCGAAGTGCTTCCTAATTGCAATGCCCTGCCGGTGATCTCCGAATTTACGGGCGATTTATTTCCATGTGAAAAAGATACAGTGACGTATTCTTTAGTATCGCAGGATGTGGATGAATTCACATGGCATTTACCTCCGGGATGGCAGATTGTGGGCAATGCAAATAATGATACGATCCAGGTTCAGGTCGGAGCTAACTCAGGCAATGTTACTGTAAGTGGTTCTAATATTTGTGGCGTGACGGGGCAGCTTAGCTTTAGTGCAGGTGCGAAAAGGTTGCCTGTTGTAAATGGTGTGTCAGGTAATATCGCACCATGTACCGGAGACTTATCATCCTATACAGCCGATGCATTTAACACCAGTGATTATGTATGGACGATTCCGCCTGATTGGTCAATACAGGGAAATGCAAATCAAAAAACCATAATGGTTCTAGTAGGCACAGTGGACGGAATAATCTCAGTATCCGGTTCAAATACTTGTGGGACTTCTCAGGCACCTGAACCATTCAATGTTTTTGCCCAAACGCTACCTACTATCAGCCTACAATCTGGTGACCTGACTCCTTGTCCAGGGGATACTGTTAGTTATGAATTTGATTTCTTTGAAATTTCCTTTATCTATGAATTTTTAAGTGGTTTCGAAGATTGGACACTATTGGAAGGCGGACCTGGAATAAGATTCATAGTAGGACATGCAAGTGGAGTTTTTCAAGTTTCAGTAGGTAATGAATGTGGTTCATCAACCCTGGATGTAAATCCTGTACCTATCAATGTGCCGGATGTAAATATTGTATCTAATGGCACCTATTTGGCTTCCTCTGTAAAAGGAGTTGCATATCAATGGCTTTTTAATGGGTCAGCTATTGCAGGAGCTACGGCAGATACATTAGTGCCGTTTTTTATTGGCACGTATACTTTGAAAGTCACTTTTTCAAGCGGTTGTTCTGCACTTTCAAATCCTTTAGAAGTTCTTACTGCTACTTCTGATCCGTTTGGTGTTTTGCCACTTTCAGTTTATCCCATTCCTGCTTCAGATCTATTGTTTATCTCTGAAATAAAGGGTGATTTCACATATACCATTCTTGATCTTTTAGGTAAAATCGTGAAAAGAGATAAGGCTGAAGAAAATCAAATAGAAATCGGCTATCTGACAAAAGGAATGTACCTGCTGACAGTAGAAAAGGATGATCTTACATATCTCGCCAAATTTATTCGAAATTAATTTCTTCATTCCACTGTGACGAATCCCTCATCCATTTTCACCGGTTCCATTCCGGAACATTATGATCATTACCTGGGTCCGATGTTTTTTGAGCCTTATGCAGTTGAAGTGGCTTATCGTATTGATCCTTCGAGAGTAAATACTGCACTTGAAATCGGATGCGGTACAGGAAGAGTGACGCGCCAATTAAGAAAAGTTCTTCGGCCAGGCACAAAATTGATTGCATCGGATATCAGTCCGGATATGATGCAGTTGGCAAAAGAAAATTTAAAAGATCAGGATATTGAATGGCAAATCATTAACGGTCAAGACCTCCCCTTTGAAGATAACAGCATTGATCTTATCGTATGTTGTTTCACCTATATGTTTGTTGAGGATAAAGACAAAGCCTTTAGCGAAGCATACCGTGTATTAAAGCCTGGAGGGAAATTTATTTTTACCACATGGGATAAGCTGGAGCTCAACGAAGCATCAAATGTTTTCAGAAAAATTGTAAAGCCTTACTTGCCGGATCCGCTGCCACCATCCTATCGCCTTCCTTTTGCTTTCAATGATCATGTTGTATTAAATGAAATGTTGGAATTAGCCGGATTTTCAGACATCCATATTGAAAGTGTGGAAAAGGAATCTGTTTGCAGTTCTGCACGTGAAGCTGCGACAGGCCTGGCTCGGGGAGGATCGTTGTATCACGAAATCATGAGCCGTAATCCTGCATGGATAGAGGAGATCAGTGAAAAGCTTGAGAAAGAGCTTTCAGAAAAATATGGCGAAGCTCCGATGGTAGCTTCAATGAAGGCAGTGATTTGCGAAGCATATAAACAATCGTGAGACGTGAGGCGTCAGACGTAAGTCGTGAATCGTGAATCGTGAATCGTGAGTCGTGAGTGGGGAGTTTTTATTTATTTATTTTCTATGTGACGGTTGCTGAGCTGTAGCACATGGTTGAGCGCGAGCAGGTCGAAGCATCCTATGTGTTCTATGTGTTCTATGTGTCGATGTGGTTCAAAAAAGGGTAAACAGGTTAATCGGTTAAAAGGTTAAATGTATAATTGGTTAGAGGCTTAGAAAAAGACCATGGACCATTGACCACTGACTAATCCGGCTGCTCTGACCTTTTCCCGTAGACCTTTTTTCTATGTGACTTCCTATGTGTACTATGTGTCTATGTGGTTCCATTTTTTTTGTAATAGAGTGATCTGTAACTTCATATTGAAATCAAATCATAATAAATCCTAATTTTTCATAATAAATCTGCGTCCTCTTTTATTTTGCCTTAATTAGCAATCATGATTACTGTTGCGGAAGCCACCGACATCTTAGCCCACCACCTTCAGGATTTTGGAATTGAAGATGTCATCTTAAACCATTCCACCGGTCGCATCCTCCGCGAAAACATCCACGCAGACCGCGACTTCCCCCCATTCGATCGTGTATCCATGGACGGAATTGCTATTCGCTTTGATACATTTGAAAAAGGAAGCAAAACATTTTTTATCGCAGGCATGGCAGCCGCAGGATCTCCCCAATTAACATTGTCGGATCCTGATCATTGCTTTGAAATCATGACAGGTTCCATCTTACCTCTGGATGCAGATACCGTCATTCCATACGAATGGCTCACTATAGAAAATGGAAACGCTTCCATTATAAAAGAAAATGTAAAACGCGGCCAAAATGTACATCGTCAAGGAACAGATCGTCGCAAAGGTGATCTCATTATCCCTTCAGGTCGATTCATATCCCCTGCCGAAATTGCAGTTCTTGCTTCTGTCGGAAAATCAACTGTAAGTGTCAGTAAACTACCATCTGTAATGATCATTTCCACAGGCAATGAATTAGTGGAAATCATTCAGACACCTCTCCCCCACCAGGTCAGGATGAGCAATGTCCATCAATTGCATTCCTGTTTTCAGAAATTCAAAATCGAAGCAGACACATCCCATCTGCAGGACGATTATGAATCAATCCAAAAATCACTGGAAAAATATATCTCGACTTATGATGTAGTAATCATAAGCGGCGGTATCTCCGAAGGAAAATACGATTTCATCCCTGCAGCTCTGGAATCACTTGGCCTTCAAAAACATTTTTACAAAGTAAAACAACGCCCCGGCAAACCTTTTTGGTTCGGCACGCATACAACAGGATGCACAGTATTTGCTATCCCTGGAAATCCGGTTTCATCTTTCCTTTGTTACACCCGATATATTAAACCCTGGCTTCAGCTTTGTCTCAAACAACAACCATCACTTCCACAACTTGCAAAGCTTTCAGAAGATGTAACCTTCACTCCCGATCTCACTTATTTTCTAACCGTCAAGTTGCATCAAAATAAAAATGGTGAATGGATAGCCATCCCATCAACAGGACACGGATCAGGAGACCTTTCAAATCTTGTCAATACAGATGGATTTTTGGAACTGCCTGCAGAGAGAATAGTTTTTAAGAAGGGAGAAATCTTTATTTATTTTAGATTTTAGAATTTGGAAATTGTATATCGCTGAGCATAGGACACGTAGAAAGCCATATAGAAAACAACATCTTTGCGCAAAATTGTATAGCGCTGAGCGTCGGTTGACCGACGTTCTGGTGTCTTCAAATTTTAATTTGAGTTTACAGGATTCACTATTACTCAAAGCGCAGCTTTGAACTCACCAGAACGTCGGTCAACCGACGCTTAGCATTCAATTTTTTATAGATCTTAATATAGTTTTAGAAAGATTCACTTCTATCTGAGATTATTTCCCTTATACCTTTAACTTCTTCCGGTGTATTCGCATTCCTCAACACCTCCGGCAGTTCCGGATTTATCTTCTTAGCATCTGAACTGATCAATACATTTCTCAGACAACCATTCCCTTCACTTAAATGCTGCAATAAAACAGCATAAGCCCTGGGCTCCCAAATTGTGATGAGTGGTTCCGGAAAGCCTGTTGAAGGATCATGAAAACACGTAGCGACTTTTGAAGGATCCCTTTGACCTATTAATTGTGTCACTGTCTCTTCATCAAGCAATGGAAAATCACACGCCACCACAAGCCATGCTGCATTAGGATCAAAACGAAATGCAGAAAGCACAGCACCGAAAGGCCCAAGATCAAGAAACGTATCCGTGATCACCTTGTAATCAACTAAAGGCACACGTTCAGGGTGACAGGACAGGTAAACATTCGGAACCACCTTGTGCAATAATTGCATCATGTAATCCCGCTGCGGCATGCCGTGATAAGAAATAACTGTTTTGTCAAGACCCATCCTGGTACTCTTCCCACCGGCTAGCACGAGGCCGGATATTTCAGGAATACCATTACCCCATGAAGCCTTCACAAGGCGGGCATGTTTCTGATGTCCCTGTTTTTCATCCATTGCCATTCGAAGATAAGACTTCCTTATCTTGATCTGTGATTTTCATTCAACCCCTTATTTATTATGAAAGCATTTCTCCTCATGTGCATATTTTTTCTGCACTACTCTACTTTTATCATCGGACAGGGTTATTCACTCGTAGGTACCTGGCAGGGAACAAAAGATGATCAAACCGGCCAATTCATATTTGATAAAAAAGGATACGCAACCATTGTACAGGGAGGAGAAACCATCGGCGGGAAGAAATATACAGCGGATGGGATGACATTACAGGTTGTCTATGATGTTAATCCAACAACAGATCCGATGACAATCGATTTCATCATCCAAAAAGTCGATGATAAAACAGAAATCACCCGCATGGTCGGCATCTACAAATTCGTAAATGAAAAAACACTGATCCTAAATTTGAATTACACTGATAAGAAACGTCCTAAAAAATTTGATCCGGAATCACCAAATCAAATTGTTCTTACAAGAATTAAGAAATAGGTTGTTGGAAATGAAATATTTCATAAAAAAAAGAGGACGCGGACGGTTGCTGAGCTGTAGCACCTGGATGAGTAAAGCAGGTCGAAGCATTTATTAAGAAAATTTAAGATCAATTATGATTGATTTCACTACTCCATCATAGATCACGCTATTCTAAAAAAAATTGAACCACATAGACACATAGTTCACATAGGAAGTCACATAGAAAATAGTTTTCCTCAATGTGCTTTTGTGCCCTAGACTTTTCCGCCTATTCTGCCTATTCTGCCTATTCTGCCCTTTTTATTTAAGGAACACCTCTTGCTAAATGGCTCTTACCCTTTACTAATCGTCTACCACCAATTACCAATAGATTTATATATTTGATCATCACGAAACCTCGATACCATGAAACGCAAAGAATTTCTGAAACTAAGTGCTATAGCCGCCACATTCGGTCCACTGAATTCCATATTCTCAAGCAACAGAAGCCACCTGAACCTCCTCTCCTTCCTCGAAAATGATGCGAAGGATATTGCCAAGGTGAGCGCATCCGTACAGGAGGAATTCACTGCACTCATCCAGTGGCTTTCGAAGAATGGCTGGGTCACTTATCTCAAAAATGTACTTGGTGTCAATCTTTCACTTACAGGGGAAGCTCTTAAAGCAGAGCTCATTAAAGACCTTGATCCTGAAAGGTTAAAAAAGCTTATTGCTCAGACGGGCTCAGGCTATGATGATTTCGCAGGCATGAACCTGATCAAACCCGGCTTTCCTGCTTTCAGCCTTTTATATCATACCCTCGCTAGTCCAAGAGTAAGACCTCCGGGCCTGACTGCATATCCTGACCTGGAACAAATCGATACACTGGAAAACTACATTTATGCACTTGCAGATTGGGATCATTTGAAAACTATCTATGAAGTAAAACCAAATGATGATCTTGTACTGGCAGTTTTTGCTTACGAATATCGTCCTGCTTTTAAAACACCGCATCACCAACATGCAGATCTTGTTTATTCAAGAACAGGAGTAGCACGTGTAGGACAGCATGACATGAATTACGATAACATCAACAGATGTTATACGAATATGCCAAAATCCGGAGTGCCTGTACAAAAAGCTGCAGTGGTACCTGCGAGGTATGGCCTCTTTATAGCGAAACGAGTGAAGTCCACGGATATTGATCTGATGACAACCGGAATGTATAAGCCCGGTGATAAATTCAATGATGAACAGGATAGTCAACGCACATTCTTACAACCTGTCCGGAAAGTATTTCAACATGACCTGCTTTTCGGTGAAGGTCGCCTGACATTCGGCGAAGAACACAGAAGTGAAAAATTAGCAAAGCTTGCCGAACATACAGATCTTAAATTCTATCGCGACATCAAACCTACGATCCGTGATTCAGCATACCTGATCGTACAGGATCCTAAAATCACGCAAGTGAATTCTTCATTTTTAGTAGTGTCTCAACCAAGAGAATTGATACGCCTTGCAAAAGAAGGAAATAAAGCACTGTATTTTTTAGTGCCCACGATGATACCCGGAGAAGAGTATCCTGAAAACCGTTATTTCACAAGCTTTAATACACAGAATGTAGAGGATGTCGAGTTGCTGGTACCTGTAGGCCCGGGCAACTATCAGAAGATCCCGAATAAATATAATGAGCCAAGGACACAACCTTTATTTTTGAATATTACCCACGAGCTGGATTCATTAAATCAGAATGGATATCGTGAAGTACTGAAGGACTCTGCATTTGAGAAACGTATCAATGATGGATTATACCAGGCTCCTTTATTTGAAGATAGCATCTGCGAAGGAAGAGTAACTGCACGGATCATCAATACACAACCTGATGCGCTTAATGGAGTTTCCGGTGAATGTTTGCCTGCATTTTCCATTGTCACCGCGCCTGATTTTTTTCCACAGGTGGATAATTTTGACCTGGTGGCTTTTGATGTCAACCCGGGATCTTCGCGAGGTATCAGTAATTTCTATGAAGGTGGAATTGCAAGCTTAGCAACTTGCAGATTGACTCCTAATCCGGAATGGATAGCTCCAAACGCCAGGTCCGATAATCATACGATCACTGCTGTACTAAGTCAAAAAACTAAATCTTCGATGCCATCAGCGCAAAACGGAGCTTTCAATAATCCGTCATTGCCTAAAGGATATATCGTTTCAGGTTTTTTACCTGATGTTGCTTCATCTGTTTTTGCACCCGGATGGGACATTACATATTCTGCAGATAAGCCAGGCAGTATGGACGTTTATCTAAGCACCGAAGGTTTGGGTTCTCCTTTTGTGGAGGATATGAAATTGTGTGCTGCTGCCAACGGAATGTGGCCTGCATCTTCACCGGATTCTGCGAGGACTTACCAGGGTTCGTTGGATCCGTGGAGTAGAAATCCAACAGCTATTCCATTATTGGATGATGAGCTTGGCTTCCATAAAAATTCGCCGGCATGTGAAGTGGTTAAAGAGAAAGAATCGTTTGGATGGGATGGTGTGCAAGGGCCATATCTCTACAACCGGAATGGAAAGTGGGTGGTCAATTTTGCAGACATAGGAAGAGCGGATGTTGTACAAAATGCTCTCGATGGAAATGTCGATATGTCGAAGCTGAGAATGCTGACCAGTGGAGAATTGATATCCCGCATGTCATGTCTGAAGAAAGTAATTGAAAATCTGCCGAAGGTAAATTTTAAAGGATATACGAAAGAGGATAAGATGGTGGCATTCACCACCTGGTGGCTTGTCAGTGCAGAACCTGTGAATTTTGGACAAGAAAATGCAAAAGGCTGGGGCATTCCAAAAACATTGGTTGGAGCAGATACGAGTTGGGTGACGAATAAAGCCAATGCAAAAGTTTCCGGAAAGGGATATTTGTTTGTCATTGTGGATTCAGGAAAGATGACAACAAAAAATGTGATCTGGGACAGCTTTGGCAGAAGAGTCGGATATACACCGAATATCTATGTAGCACAGGTGGTTGATAATCCTGCCGGCACACCAGACCTTGCACTTGCGACAGTTAAGGGTGGAAAAGCGAAATGGGAACTTTATCCCTCCATCCCCTAATGCGCAATAGCTCAGCATCGGGAACCTTTTTTGTTAATTTCAATAGTTGATCACTCATGAAAAATCATGATGATCATGAAAATCTGCGTTCTTATTTTATGTCAATAGAAGGAATTTTCTATGTGACTTCCTATGTGGACTATGTGTCTATGTGGTTCATTTTTTTTTGTGATAGAGTGATTTATTATGGCGTGATGAAATCAAATCATAATAAATCCTACTTTTTCTTAATTAATCTGCGTCCTCTCAATTCGTGCCACTAAAATCTCATGATGTAATTGTAATCGGTTGTGGTCCCGCGGGATGCGCAGCAGCAGCTACTTGCACAAAAGCCGGCTTAAATGTCCTCATCATTACTGATCAAACAAAGCCTGATCCTTCTCCTCTTTTAGTTCCTGCACCACTTGAAAGTATCCATCCCGGTGTTTCGTCTCTACTTGTAAAAATCAGTGCTGCAGGTGCTGACTATGATGCAACCATGGCATTGTATTCGGGCATTAATGCTGGCGGCACTTACACTCCGTTGGGTGAAGACGGCAATGGTATCTGGCAGGGCATGCATATCAATCGGGATATTTTTAATGCACGTTTAGTGACTTTGGTAAATTACCTCGAACTGAGTGTGATGTTCGGTGTAAGCGTTGAAGACTTTATCATCAGCAAGGAGCAGGAAGCAGTGAGCAAGGAAAAAATGCAAGGGGCAGGGGGCAGGGAGCAGGGAATAAAGAATGACATAAATAGGGTAATTGGAATAAAAACAAGATTCATTGACCTCTATGCTACATACATCATCGATGCCAGTGGTAAAAAAGCCATTGCAGGAAAGAAGTTGAAATTTAAACAACGGTTTTATTCACCACCATTGATTTGCTGGACCGGTGTATCAAAGATCGATGCATCCTTTCCATTCGATACAAATGCAGCACATTTTATTCCCGGTAAAAATGGCTGGACATGGCTGGCTCCACAACCTCCGGATTATTGTACATGGACCAGGCTTTCTGTAAAAGGTGAAAAAGATTTATCACCACCTACAGAACTTAAAGATTATCCTGTCGTCGGAAAGATCAATTTTGCAAATATGCGTTGGCGATTGTTTCGTCCTGTGTCTAGTGAGGGTATAGTTCTTTGTGGTGATGCTGCAGGAATACTTGATCCTGCTGCAGGGCAGGGAATTTTTAACGCATTGATATCAGGTATTAAAGCAGCAAATACAGTTGTGAAATGTATTACCGGTGCGAACTTAGCTGCTTTTCTTTTGGCGCACTATGATGATTGGTTTGTGCAGCAATTTGAAGAGAAGGTGAAGCAACTCAGACTTTACTATGAAGAACAAGGCATAACTGTTTTCGACAGGGAGCAGGGGGCAGGGAGCAGGGATAAAAGCAAAGATTGATAAGGATATAAAAGCCAGATTAAAACTTATAGGAATTTGCCTATTTTAGTTAATTCTAAACCCTCCAATTTTACAATTTGGAGCCACCACGTTGAAATACTTATATCAGAAATTTTTATTGATTACGAATGGGTAGGCTTAAAAAGCATACGATTGAATTTGACCACATTGCTCTTTTGATTGAAGAAGCAAGGAGCAGGGCTTTTAGTAAAGTCAATGAAGAATTGATTTTATTGTATTTCAAAGTTGGCAATATCGTTTCAGCTAAAATATCTGAAGGTGTTTGGGGTGAGGGCGTCGTAGAAGAGTTGGCAACTTATATTAAAAACAAATATCCTGGTTTAACCGGCTTTAACCGTCGGGGATTGTACCGTATGAAGCAGTTCTATGAAACCTAATTTTTAAATTCTGATTGCTACAAACTTTGGTTAGAAATTCACGTAAAGGAGAAACAAAACTCAATTGTGTCGCCAGCAGCGACATATATCAAGATAGGCAAAAAGACCAATCAACCAATTGTGTCGCCAGTAGCGACACAATCGCAAAGCCCTGAAAATCAACATTTTAAATTTGTGTCGGCAGTGCCGACACAATTGAAGGGTACTATAACAAAAAGCACAAAAGTGTCGGCACTGCCGACACAAATGGACGAGTTACAAAATCTGCAACAAAAATTCATTTCTTCAATACTAACAAAAGTTACCTGGACCAATCACCTTGAAATTTTATCCCAAACAAAATCACCGGAGGAAAAATTCTTTTACCTGTTGCTTTGCATCAAAGAGAAATGGTCAATGCGAGAATTGCGACGGCAACTATCAACGGGGTATTTTGAAAGAACTATGCTTTCCAAACAAAAGGTGTCCGCACTTCGGACAAATTTGCCACATAATCTTTTCAAAGACCCTTACATCTTCGAATTTCTCGATTTACCGGAAGAACATTCAGAAACAGATTTGGAAAAAGCACTTATCCTTAACCTTCGAAAATTTATCCTGGAAATTGGTAAAGGGTTTACCTATATGGGCAATCAATACCGAATACAGGTAGGCAACAAAGATTATCATACTGACCTGCTTTTCTACCATCGTGATCTTAAATGTCTGGTTTTGTTTGAATTAAAAATCCAGGAATTTGAACCTGAATTTTTGGGTAAACTCAATTTTTATCTGGAAGCACTGGATCGTGATGTCAAACGACCACATGAAAATAGCAGCATAGGGATTATCCTCTGCAAAGGCAAAGATTCAGAAGTAGTGGAATACGCATTGGCCCGAAACACTTCACCTGCTATGATTGCCGATTATGAAACCAAGCTGATACCTAAACATCTCCTGGCAAATAAACTGCACCAGTTGGTGGAACAGTTATCCAGAGAAGAAAACGAATAATTGAAAAAGAACAATATCAAGACCGAGACAGTGATCGAAAAGAATCAATTTTGCCAATATGCGTTGGCGATTGTTCCGGCCTGTGTGTAGTGAGGGTTTGGTTCTGTGTGGTGATGCTGCAGGAATATTGGATCCTGCTGCAGGTCAGGGAATTTTTAATGCGCTCATGTCGGGAATGCAGGCAGCGAATACAATAGTTAAATGTATTGCAAATCCGAACTTAGCAGCTTTTCACCTGGCGCAGTATGATGATTGGTTTGTGAAACAGTTTGAAATGAAGGTGAAGCAACTAAGACTTTACTATGAAGAACACGGTATAACAGTTTTTGGCAGGGAGCAGGGAGCAGGGATAAAAGCAAAGATTGATAGAGATATACATGCCAGATTGGAACTTATAAAAATTTGCCTATTTTAGTTAACTCTAAACCCTCCAATTTTACAATTTTGGAGTTACTACGTTGAAATACAGTTAACAGAAATTTTTATTGATTAATTGGATAATTTTACATAGTCAGGCAACGACTAACTAAAAGATGCTTAATTTGAATCGACAATCCATAGATCGGTCGTAGAATTGTATGATATAAATATTAATTATGAAAAATCATTGCTTTATATAAATGGTCAATCACCTAATTCAGATAAACAACTTGTGAAATACAATTAACCTTATTTTTAATTATAAATAACATGAGAAAAAAAGTAGAAAAAACAGTTATTGAACCTTTAAAAGAGGAAGTGATTACACAAAAAATAAATAGCCCTCTTATCTTCATTAGTCATGACACAAGAGATGCAGAGCTTGCTGAGGAATTTAGTAATTTGCTTAAAAGTGCAAGTACTGGAGCATTAAAATCTTTTGTTTCCTCAGACAAAAAAGGGACAAGAGGTATTGAATATGGATTGGAATGGTATCCAGCTATTATGGATAAAATTGATGAAGCTTCAGAAGTTGTTTGTTTACTAACGCAAAGGAGTGTTGAAAGACCTTGGATACTTTATGAAGCCGGAGTTGCTAAGGGAAAACTTGGTAAAAAAGTTATTGGAATTGCTTTAGGTATTGATCAAAAAATTGCTTTCACTGGTCCTTTTGCACAGTTTCAGAATAATGATGGCTCCGTAACGTCAATATCCAAACTGGTACTAGAATTAATCCGAAAGGTACCCGGTCTTGATCCTGACCAACAATTAGTTGAACAACTTGTACAAAATTTCCACAACAAATCACTTGATGTCTTAGCTAAAAGCCAAGAGCAAACTGAAGGAAGTATAGAAGAATCAAATGAAAATATTGTAGCCAAACTTTTTGAGGAAGTGAAGATAATGTTTGAAAACCTCCCATCAAGAATTGAAAGAAGAATTGATCCTGAATATAGAAGAAGGAAAAGAAAAATTCATCCGATGATGTTTGACGAACTCATGCATTTCGGAATGGAATCCAAAAATCCAAATCTAGGCTTTTTAATGCTGATTAGTTTTATAAAAGATGATTTACCTTGGATGTATGAAATTGGTTTAGAAACTTACAGGAGCCTCCAAACTGCAAAGACACCCGCAGCTAAGAGAAAAATACTGCTATCCTTTGAGAATGCTACTGAAATGATCGGTCATCCTATGATGAGTGAAATATTTGGTAAATCAGAAGATATGTATATGTTCAATAAAGACTTTAAGCACTATCTACATTATTATATAAAGAATTATTTAAGTGATGAAAAAACCAAAGAGTTATTTGATGATGAATCATAAATAAAATTAAGGCTTAAAAAAGAGTATGGAAGACAGAGAATACCAAAGATTAAAAGAACTGGCAGATTCGGGCAGATACTTTCATTATAGAAATTTCGTTTTTGCCGGATTGATTATGGTACTTTTGATAAAGGGCCAAGAAGAAAGTCTTAAGCTATTTTTAGACATCGAATTTCCTATAAGACTTTTAATCATATTTCTTTATATAATCATAATAGTCTTTACAATTATTACTATAGATATATTTTCATCAATTTGGAAAACAATTAATCTAGAATTTAATGATCAAATACCTTTTAATTGGTTTATTTTGACTGGATATAAAAATAGAATCCTTTCAGGTTTTTGGATAACCTTACCATGGATTTTAAGCTCAATTGTGATCGGAAACTCAGAAGTTGATTTTGAAAAGTTTTCATTAATAATGGTAGGGTTCTTTTCTATTTCCCTACCAAACTATTTAAAGGAGTTTGCATTTAAAATCGTCAACAGAGAAGATGGAAATGGAAATAAACTTACACTTTCGATTTATTTATTGTATTGGTACAGATTGTTAAGAAATATTCTATTAATATGTTTAATTTCTTATCCAATATTTAACTATTTTAACCCTCAAGAAAAGATAATAACTAAATGGTTTTTTTATGTAATTTTAATTTCATTAGTAGTAATTTTTGTCATTAGAATATTATGGAATTTTATCTATAAATATATAGATAAGCTTGGAACAAAGTTAGGATTTGCCATTAAATATGAAAAATAATGCATAAGCATAAATTGACATTATTGTCTATTCTGTTTTTTCTAAAAACCACGTATTCATTTAATCAAGCTTATCAACATTTTGGATTATAAGATATTCTAAAAATGTCAATTAATAGTGACGCATCACAATATAAGTTTGAAAAATCCAATTTTTCTGCTTTTAAGCCATACAATAATTTAATTAATAATCAACATAATAAGTATATCTATATCTAACCTTCAAATTTATTTACTACTCTTCAGCATCCAAATATTTCTTTGAATAGGTATACTGCCAAAATATTTTATTCAATTGACCAAATGCAATAAACCATAAATACGTACAAATCCAAATTAAACTTCCATACAACCATTTTAGCAAACTCATTCCTCCAGGTACCAACTTTGGAAAAAGCCAATTTGTGTCAGCAGACTTTAGTTTATCTACCAGATATACAATTGCTACACATTCTATGAGAATAATAGCAGCATGCGTAAAAAGAATTCTAATATGGACAAGTTGAACATTCAATGTCTTTTTGATAGAAATAGATGACAATCCTGCAATTGAAGCAGTTAATGCAAAAGCTCCCATTAGAAACTCATACTTATTCTCCGGAAGTTTATCAATATTGAATGAAGATGACGCCACTACAAAAAGCAATAAAAGGAATATATCAGTGATGAAATATAGACCCATAACATAAAAATTATTCCATTGATTGACCTCTCTAGAATATCGATTCTTTATCCACCTGAATGGTTTCAGTATTAAACTGTCTTTCTTGCTTTTCTTGTTTATAGGTAATTTTAATTCTTCACCATTGAAACCCTCAATTGCTTCATCAGATTGTTTTGAATTTTGTTCTTGCATAGATTACAGATAAAGTAATTCTGAAATTAAGCTAATGGTTCTACCAAATGCATTTCGATTCAAACAGTCTGTACACCTTGACCTAAGACCAAACTGGCAGCCCAGACCTTTTCCCTCTACCTTTTTTCACGCTCTCTTCTTCACCTCCACCGGTGTAATCCTCAAATCCACCTTTTCAGTATTTCGAATTACAGTAAGATGCTGAAACATCCCGATCTTATCCTCCGTCAACATCTTAAATAATTCATCAGAAGACTCAAGAGGTACATCATTGAAGGCAATGATAAAGTCACCATCATTTACACCAGCCTTTGCTGCGGGCGAACCGGATTCTACACTAGTCACAAAAAGTGCCTTCCTGTTTTTCAGGTGATGGAATGATGCAACACGAGGCAATAAATCAACTTGCTGCGTACTGATACCTAACCATGCACGCTTCACCTTACCGAAACGGATCAGCTGCCACGCGATATGTTTTGCAGTATTAATGCTGATCGCAAAACACAAACCCTGCGCATGCATGATCGTAGCCGTATTCACACCGACCACTTCTCCATCGGTATTGATGAGCGGGCCACCGCTATTGCCGGGATTAAGAGGTGCGTCCGTCTGGATGACATTGTCGATCAGCCTGCCCGACTCCGTGCGCAATGTCCGTTGCAATGCACTCACCACACCATGTGTAACCGTGTGATGAAAACCATACGGATTGCCCAATGCGATCACGAGCTGCCCAATCATTAATTCGGAAGCTTCTCCGAGCTTTGCAGGTTTGAAATCAGATGCTGTAGCTTTCAGCACAGCCAGGTCAGTGTCCTGATCTTCACCGATCAGTTCTGCATCAACCTGCGTTCCGTCATGTAGAGTAACGGTGAGTTGCTCAGCATTGTGTATCACATGGCTATTCGTAAAAAGATATCCGTCAGATGAAAAGAAAAACCCCGAACCGGTTCCGTTAGGCAACATCTTTTTGCCATCTCGTTTCAATCTTTCAATCTTTACCAACGAAGTCCGTGCTGCTTCGACAGCCTGGATAATGAGGGATGAAAAAGGATCCATATTTGGAAAAATATTTCTTGTTACAAACCATGGGAGAGGAGAAAAGTTCCATTGAAAAATAGGCTTAAGGAAAAGGTCTGAGCAGACAGTTCGGTCCAAGGTCAATAGTTTGTAGAAATTCTGAATGTGGAATAACGAATTTTGAATTCTGAAGTTAAATGCTGAAAAGCGAATGCGGAAGGTTTTAAGGCCTATTCATCAAAAAATCATAACCTTGGTTTTTTACAAAATGGAATGTCTAAACGCGATTAATCGTGTTTAGACATTCCCCCCTCTGCTCAAGTAACTTAAGACCTTGACCTGAGGCAACACTGGCTGCCCTGACCTTTTCCCTTAGCCCTTTTTAAATTATTTCTAAACCAATAGAATAATGAGGTGTTATAACCAGGAAGCTACCTCCAAATCCCCATATTCATTGACATATTAGGACAAAATGAGATATCATTTGGTAGTTTAAATAAGAGGTTTAATTTTGTGCTCTTAAACCAATACGCTCCCTTACACAAAAAAAATCTGGTCCAACACGCCCATAAATATTGGGCCGGGACGTTATCTGATCATCTAAACATTCAAAAAAATGAACTTCAACTATTTTAAAATTATTCCCTTAATGGCACTGATTGTCCTTGCTTCCTGTGTGAGTAAGAAAAAATTCGTTGCCCTGCAAAATGAATTAGCCTCCTGCAACGAACAGATGGGCAAAAGCGGCATGAGCCTAAATGACTATATGAACCGCCTGCAGAAATGCGAAGCAGATTACCAGGTTTCTAAAACTGATCTGGCAAATGCCAATGATCGCTCCAAAGATCTACGCGCACAACTGGATGATTGCAAGACTCAAAGAGACAAGCAAATGTCCCAGGTCGGTGATCTGACCATCCTCACCAAAGGCGCTAATGACAATATGAAAGAAACCCTTGAGCAACTGCGTAAAAAGGATCAATACATACATCTGCTTCAGGCTGCAAAGACAAAAGCAGATTCACTTAATCTTGCACTGGCGGTGAACCTGAAAGGTCAGCTCGCACAAGGCCTCGATGACCAGGATGTCAATATCGCTGTCGACAAGACTGTCGTCATGATCAATCTCTCTGATAAAATGCTGTTCACAAGCGGTAGTGCTAACCTCTCTCCTAAAGCAAACGATGTACTCGGCAAGATCGCGAAGATCATCAATTCAAGACCTGATCTCGAAGTGATGGTGGAAGGCTACACAGATAATGTGCCCATCAAGAATGATTGCGTGAAAGACAACTGGGATCTCAGTGTCAAGAGATCAACTGCTGTTGTAAGAGTACTTCAGACAAAATTCAACATCGATCCAAACCGTCTCATCGCAGCAGGACGTGGTGAATACAACACCCTGGCAAGCAATGATAGTGCAGATGGCCGTTCAACAAACCGTCGTACACGAATCATCATTCTTCCAAAACTCAATCAGTTCTATGATCTCTTAGATCCGGATAAAGTACCGAAGTAAGATTTTAATACATGATAGAAAAAAAGGACAGTATAAAAGCTGTCCTTTTTTTTTGGTATTACGCTTTCGATGCTGGATAAAAGGATGCTGGATGCCGGACTCATGACACATAAAAACAAAGTTTACCACTTAGACACTTAGAAAACCTAAGGAAATCACTTAGAAAAAAATTATAGTTGGGCGTCAGCTGGGCGTCGGTTGACCGACGTCCTGGTGGCTTCAAAGCTGCGCTTTGAATGTTGGAACTCACATAAATCATTACAAATCATGATCATCATGATCATGCTTCGACCTCCCATACACAACCTTGTGCTACAGCTCAGCAACCGTCTGCGTTCAAAAATTATTCTGTCTATATTTTTTATCTGCGTCTTCTTTTCTGTCTTTTTATCCCTTTCCTCTTTAAATCCCCTTCCCTTTGTAATTCTTTTGTAAATTTCTTCTGAATTACCCTGCATGAGGGTTCTGCGACCAGAAACCAATTTTGACAGCTTGCTTAACTCATTGGAATATGCGCCTCCTTTTCCTCTTATCGTTCCTTTCCCTCTTTATTCCCATTGTTAATTCCCAGGTGAGCATCACACCGACAGGCACACCACCAGATCCGTCTTCAGCACTTGACATTAAGAATTCCAACAAGGGCCTCCTCATCCCGAGATTGACCTTGTCACAACGCAACGGAATTGTATTGCCTGCAAATGCCCTTCTGATCTACCAGACTGACAACAACCCGGGCTTCTATTACAACTACGGTACTCCTCTTGCCCCCGTCTGGATCAGCCTCTCTTCCATGGTCGACCTCGAAGCACTGAGAGACAGGATCCCGATTGACTCATTACCCTACACGATTTCTGCTCCGGGCTCCTATTATGTCACTGCAAATCTCACCGGTGCAGTAGGAATTACAATTGCAACCTCAAACGTCACCCTTGATCTGAATGGCTACACCCTCAAAGGCACCGCCGGAAATAATTCGGAAGGCGTGAAAGTAAGTGTCGCCGTCACTAATATCAATGTCAAAAACGGCGGCATCGCCAGCTGGGGCAGAGAAGGCATAAAAGCAGGCCTGGCTACAAATTCATGCTTTTCACAAATGCAGATTGTCTCCAACGCACTCGATGGGATCAATTCCGGAAACAACGATCTCATTTCCTTTGTCGATGCAGGCAGCAATGGTTTTGACGGTATCGATATGGGTGAAAGCGCATCGATATTTCATTGCACCGCCTCAGGCAACGGCAATGATGGCATCGAAACTGATGCGGGCTCTACAATCATGCAATGTACATCGCGTGGCAATACCCAGGATGGATTTAAAATAACCAGTGCTTCAACCATATCAAATTGTTCCAGCTCGGAAAACCAGGGCAACGGCTTTTCTTGCGGAAGCGGATCAACAGTCCGGGAAAATACTGCGTTGCATAATTCCTTAAGCGGGTTCTATTTGTTCAGCACATCCACAGCATCTGACAATACTTCAAGAAATAACCTGCATCATGGTTTTGAATGGCTCAATGACTGCGTGCTCCATAATAACAATGCATCACTAAATGCATGGTCCGGTTTCAGCACCACTTTCAATGGCGGAAAGCTGGATAACAACAACAGCAGCTCTAATGTCCAGCACGGATTCAATATTCAAAACGGAGGTGGCTGCCTGATCATACGCAATACCGCTTCAATAAATGGCATCAGTGCATTCAATGTGCTACCCGGAAATACATTTGCAACACCCGTGACCATGGCAACCATCAACACGAACACCAATCCTTTCGCGAACTTCCAACTCTAATCCCAAAGCAAACCAGCTATGAAAAAATATATACTTCCCATCATCCTCCTGTTTGGAATCCTCAATATCGGATCAGCACAGATCCAGCCTCATAACGATACCATTTGCGTGATGCCTCCGGCCATGTTCATGATCAATGTAAAAGCAAATGATGTTCCACCCTGCATGGCTACAGATTGCGATGTGCGCCTACTGGAACTAACCACCTGTTTTGAATTAGCTCCCAATGGAAAGCTTACGTATACAGGAGATGCCAGTTGTTGCGGCACATATGATCTTCATTATGTGTATTCCCATTTTCCACAGGTACCTCCTACTACTATTCACGTAGTGGTGAAATGTCCAAAACCCGATTGTGGATTTGTTGAGCTTGAACCTACGCCCGGTGGAACAGCAGGTGGTGGTCCTGCAAAAGTTACATTCGATGCATGCGAAAACAGTACAGCAACTTATTATTTCAATCATACTTTAGGAAACACATACAGCTGGATTGTAAACGGCGGCTCTTTTATCGTTGTTGATTCCGGTATCATCAATGTTACCTGGGGTAATGCAGGTTCAGGTATGATTACACTCACAGTAACAAACGGAACCAATGTGAATACATACACCTATTGTGTGAATATTCTAAATGGGCCTACTGCTGCATTTTCCACTCTTTACACAAATTATTGTTTGTATTCACCGGTCGCATTTATCAACAACAGCGTAGGAGGCACCAGTTACTTCTGGGATTTTGGCGACGGTAATACATCCGGTTCTTTTTCACCAACGCATGTTTATAATACAGCGGGGACATATAATGTCACCTTGTATGTGATGTCGACAAGTTATGATCAGCAGGGCAATGCATTGTGTTGCTGTTCTGATTCCGTCTCGCACACAATCATCGTTGATCCTTTTGAAGGTCCGGATATATTATGGATCTCTACTTTGTGCGAAGGTGATTCATCATGTTACTGGACTACAGCTACCGGATGTACATTTACCTGGACAGTATTGGATGCGAATAATGTTCCGGTCACATTCACGGGACAAGGTAACGATACGATTTGTCTGAAGTGGGGCAATGGCCCTTATGGTCTGGTGACATTACAACTGTCGAATTGTACAGGTAATTATTGTCTTAATCCTGTAACAGCCGTAGTACCTATCGTCGATTCAAATTCTCCGATTAATGGACCAATTGTGGTCTGTGCCAATAGTACAGCAACATATACATTACCAAAATGGATGAGTGTGATGTATAACTGGTCAGTCATGGGTGGTACAATTGTATCAACGGATACCATTTCAAATACCATTACGATTCAATGGGGTACCGGACCGCTTGGCATGGTGATGGCCAATTGGAAGAGTAAGTTTTTACAAAACCTTCCCGGACATGATGAAGATGATTGTGAAGGCATGTCTAAATTAAATGTGAGCATATTGCCTCAATATCACCTGTTTGCACCACCTGGTGTTGCGTGTGTTGGAGGAACTTCATGTTTTTCTACCGATATGCCTGCTGCAAATGGTTTTACATGGACTATATCTCCGAATATCTCACCGTTTCCTATCGTAGGTCCGATGAGTATTTGCGTTACCTGGCCTGCGCCTGGTCTTTATACTGTACATGTATATCCAAATGCACCGAATCCATTTTGCAATGATACATTGACAGCTCTCGTAAATGTTCTCTTTGTTCCTCCTCCGGATAGCATAGTAGGAGAAATATTGATTTGCCCAAATTCTACATTTACATATACAGGATATAGTTCTACAAACGGGACAGGCTTCCAATGGAATGTGACGAATGGAACTCCATCATCATTTACAGGAAATCCAATTTCTGTGACGTGGGGTCCGGTTGGTCCGTATTCATTATCACTCAGTCAGTTCATGGTTGGCTCTCCGGGTTGTAGTTCAACAGCGATCAACCTGAATGTAACTCCAAAAGTATTGGCAGGCCCACTTAATATAACCGGTCCGAATGGTTGCATAAATGATGTAGATACCTACACCATTACACCCACGCAACCTTCAGGCACAATTTTCACCTGGACTATAGCACCGCCGGCTGCAGGTTCTGTGATATTAGGACAGGGATCTCCCACTGTTGATATACAATGGAATAATACACCTTCTTCAGTGACGATCTCTTGTGCAGTAAATGTCTGTGGAGTGATAACGACGAAAACCAAGATGATCACATTAACTGCAGCGGCCATACCGACGATCATACAAATCGGAAATCTATGTCCCGGCGTCATGGCTACACTCGCGGTGACTCCTTCTTATTCTTCTTATGTATGGTCTAATGCAATGACTTCTCCAACTATATCTATCAGCAGTCCCGGAGTATATACTGTCACTGTCACAGATGCCAACGGATGTACTGCCATCGATAGTTATGAAGCATTCAATGTGCCCGGACCTGTTGCAGCTATTTCTACACCCGGCCCTACTACAATTTGTCTTCCAAGTACAGCGAGTGTCACTCTTTATGCACAGTCGAATGCAAATTATATGTATCAATGGTACCTGGGTGTCACACCTGTGGGGACTAACATGCCAACCTTTACGCATGTAAGCAACAATGCTCCCGGTACATTCATCTATACGGTGATGATTACAGATATCCTTACAGGATGTATGTCAACCAGCAATGTTATTGTTATCACCCAAATGATTTGTCCCATTCTTCCACCTGGTTGTACACCCGCATTTACGCCCACTATTTCGGGAATGAATAATACACCCTTCTGTAATGATGTTACATTCAGCATAGCAGGAGGTGGGACACCATTAGGCTGGAATTTCGGTGACCCTTCAGGAAATAGTTATTCCGGATTTATTACAAACCCTACACATTCATATACAACAGCAGGTTATTATGTGGTTACTCTGACATCATCTGTACCAAACACGACACCTCCACCAGCTACTTGTCTTGTGACATCGTCGACAACTGTCCTCGTTCCTGTAGCTGCTAAATTCACATACACGAATGCATGCCGTACGTTTACATTTATGAATCAAAGCACAGTTGTTCCACCTGCTATGATTACTTCCTATTCATGGGACTTCGGTGATGGAAATTTTGGCACAGGCCCAAATCCTACACATACATATGCGAATTGCATACCAAGAACTGTAATCCTCACTGTCATGACTGCGACAGGTTGCCAGGCAATGTATCCGGTCAATATCAATCCGCCATGTGATCCGAATCCAAATTTTACCATGGCTCCAACTCCTGCATGCGTCGGAGACGCTGTGGTATATACACCCGCAGCGACTTCGGGCATAGTCTCCTATCTATGGAGCTTTGGAGATGCAAGTACGAATGGTGGAGTGATGCCATCGCATGCATATCTCGCTCCCGCCAACCCATATAGTGTCACGCTCACCATTGTTGATAACAATGGATGTTCAGCCACTCAAGTGAATCCGATCATCATTCATCCTAATCCGGTAGTCGGCCCGATCACAGTTTCAGACTCAACGATTTGCCAGGGTGATACGGCTACATTAACGGCACCGGCGGGATACACTTTTTACGCATGGAATACCGGAGCTACTACACAAATCATATCAGTGACCACCTCAGGTGTTTATAAAGTGACTGTAACAGATATCAATGGATGTACTGGCGTTCCGGATTCAGTGACCATCCAGGTCAATCCACTACCGGTACCTGTCATCAGTGGCAGCCATTATATCTGTGATGACGATTGCATCACTTTACAGGCGAATACCGGATTTAATTATATGTATCAATGGTATGATGAAGACCTCGATTCACTCATAGGAAGCATATTGTCATCGATCATTATATGTGACAGCACGTACGAGGATACAGTCATCGTAAGCATCAAGGATGACAATGGATGTATTGGTTATTCTGCTCCATGGGCGATTGATACAGCGTCGGCTCCACCGGTTTCGATTGTGCTGACGTCAGGAGATTCATGCGCGGGCACTCCCAAATTGCTGAATGTTGCACCGGTATTAGGCTATTGCAATTATTACTGGAGCACAGGTGCCACGGGTACCGGTATCATCGTATCCAATGCCGGGACATATACCGTTTTAGCGGTCGATACGCTTACAGGTTGTTCATCTTCAGCCAGCATCATTATTCATCCGCTTCCGGATTTATGTATGGTACCTGTAGGTTGTTACATCATGTGCGACAATGATACGCTTTGCGGTCCTCCAGGCCTTACGAGCTATCAATGGAACAAGAATGGACTTCCCATACCAGGTGCAACGATGATGTGGTATGTCGTCACGATGAATGGAAGTTATTCACTGACGGGTACAAATAGTTTTGGTTGCAGCAATACTTCTGACTCACTTATCATCATGGTCATTACATGTTGTGAGGATTCAAGTACATCAGTTACCGCCACGCCCGTTCCAACAGAAGGTGATAGTTGTTGCTGGGAGCTGACCTATATCAATACATTGGATTCTGTTTTTGCTATTCAGATTTCTACCGGGGATGCGAATGTGCTTCCGGATATCGGATCTTTAGATCCGTCATTATCTGTCTTTTCCACTACTGTGAATAGCATTATTATAGTAAGCAATGTTCCGGGTGATCCATTGCCTGTAGATACGCTGGAAGATTTCATTATTATTTGTTTCAACAATATTGAGACCAGCCCGATCGAGCTTATTGTCAATACGCTTGACAGTGATTATGTGGTCCTGTGCATGGATACAATTGACCTTCCGTGCGATCCGGAACCACCTTGCATCTATCTCGCCAGCGATTCCATCTGGTGTGGTGACGCAGGGATCACGTACCAAATGGAATTGTGCAATCCTGCGTATAGCCTTTATCCGATTTCATTTGTCAACTTCAATGTATTCTCACCTTTCGGAGCAAGCTTAGTGCCACCACAACTCAACCTGTCGACGCCTTTGCTTCCGGGTCAATGCGGTACATACACATTCACCATCCAGGGTGCTAATGCAAATGAAGATTTCTGCTTCAACCTGACAGGTCACGAAGTCAGTCCTGAAATTGATTCCGCTGCATTGTGTTGCACGCTCGATACATTGTATTGCATAAAGATCCCGGGATGCAGCTCGTGTGACAGTGTGTATGTGGCTAATGTGGTTCCTGTCGAAAGTGAAACGGATTCATGTTGTTTTGACATCACCGTCTACAATTATCTGGATGATGCATTATTCGATGGTATTAATATTTGCGTATTGACCACGGGTAGCACGATGACACTGGACAATGAATTTGGAAGCGTGTGGTGGACAGAGAACCTAACGGAAACCATGGCTTCTCTCAATTACATCAATAAAGAAGATCCAACGGATCCTTTCATTCCAATTGGTCCTGTTACGTTACCAACGTTATGTGTCTATAATGCTACCTATCCAATCACACAGGTAGAGATCAAATGGATGAATGGTGACCTGGTGATTTGCAGGGATACGATCGAATTGGTTTGCAGTGATTGCGGCTACTTCGACAATATTGTTTTCTGTGACGAAAGCAATAATGTGATTATCCAGGGTTCGCTCACAAACAATACAGGATTTACAGTTGGTACTGCGAATATCATTTTTGACGATGCATCATTTTCTGGTTTTAATCAGACCATCAATCTTGGTGCTCTTGCCCCTGGTGCGTCTTACGGTCCAATCCTGATCAATCTCGGGGGAGGAGTAGAGGAAGGCGATGTAATTTGTTTCACAGTCACATTGCATACTCTTGATGATGATTCGAACCACACCAATTGTTGTTCATTCCGGGTGTGTATACTCATTCCTGATTGTGAAGATGCTGAGGAGCCTTGTGAATGCAATCCTGATTTTTTTGCACAGGTTGCATTAGGTGTCAATTGTGTTATCGTGGGCAATACCGTTACGCTAACTCCAATAGGTAATTTTGATGAGCATTGTGATCGCATTCAATGGATCTTCTACTACAATGGATCTTCTGCAATAACTCATGGAAATGAAAGTGTAATCCATACTTTCCCCGGACCAGAAGAGTATGATGTGTGCATGATTGTTTACCGGACTACTGCGACAGGAGAAGAATGTAAAGAAAAGATCCTGAAGACAGTGGTGATCTTCCCTCCGGGAGCACCTCCGATCTTATTCCCGAATCCGGTGTCTAGTGAGATACTGCTTAAGCTTCGACAAAATCATCCTGATCTCCATGTGATCGTATACGACATGGACGGACGTGAGCTTATCAACCAGGTCACGTCAGGCGATGCCGGCCAGATCCTTCGATTCCCGACTGAATCTTTTGCAGAAGGTATTTATACAGTTAAGATTGTTTCAGGTTCTGCGCAGTGGATAATGAGGTTTATAAAATTGAATGAATAATCGATTTTCGATTTAAAAAAAAATGGCGACCGATGGTCGCCATTTTTTTTTACTATTGTTTGGCGTAACCTGAGCCTATGTCGGAGTGTTGGCAAATTTCTGATTTGCGTATTAGTAACTTTGATTACAACAAATCGCAAAACGGAGTTTTGTAAACGCACAGACGTAGGCACAGTTTACGCCTAACAATTTATGTTTCGAAAAATTGTCAATGTCAATATTTTTGAAATGTATTTTCTACTTATTGTCTCTTGTTTTTTGTCAATTGCTTATTGCCTATTGCTTTTTCGCATTATCAATTAACCCTTCATACAACACTCCCCCATTCTGATCCTTAAACGTAAGCTTGCATTTGCGATCTGACAAAGGGCCGCTGATATCAAGCACTGCATAATTGCGAACAGAAAAATCAGAACCCGGAACATGAAAATGATTTGGTTCACCGCGATGCGTGGAAGGTGTGGAGGTAAGAGGAGACGCAGTGATATCATAAAACACATCCCCATCTGCAGTTGTCATCTTTGAAACTTCAGCATGATGATGATCACCGGTCAGAAACACAACCCCTGTAATATTGTATTTATCAAGACTGTCAAAAAATGATTTTCGCTCGCTGGCGAACATTGCATAATTTTCATGGTCTGCTACATCACTGATCACTTGTCCACCGGTGCAGATAAATTTATAGCTGGCCTGACTAAAACGGAGAGCATCCAACAGCCAGGTCATTTGCTTTTCTCCGAAATAATCTTTCTCCAGCCTGTAATCGCGATACCACCTGTCATCCATCAGAAAGAACTGGCAATCCTCCCACATAAATGTTCCCGTGATCCCCTCTGTATTTCCAACTCCATAATTCGGATTCGCCCAGAAATCTTTGAAAGCATCCAACGTAATATCCTTATTCCAGAAAGAACGCTCTGAATCATTTGGTCCATAATCATGGTCATCCCATATGGCATAATGGTGTGTAGAAGCCAGCAAGGGTTGCATTTCAGGCAATGACCTGGTATGCGTATAGCGATGATAAATACCTGTCCTGGTATTCCAATCCGATTCGCGCAAATATGTATTGTCTCCTAGCCAGATCATGAGGTCAGGATTTTCTGCATTGATATGAGTAAATATTTCATAGCCATCTCCATAACCTTTACCCGGCCTGTCATAAATTTTTTCATTGACATAAGTGCAGCTGCCTGCTACAAATGTGAAATCCTGTGGATCGGTTCTCCATTGCCATAAGGATTGCGTCCTGAAAGTTGCAGGATAAGGGAGCCTTGCAGGATTACCATCCAGGAGTATGGCATACTGATATGATGTTCCTGGTCTTACATGATCCGCCACGAGGTGAGCGCAATAGCCGTGATCGCTTGAAGTAACCACCTCTTCGGATAACCATGATTTTTTAGGATCATCGGTTTCCCAGTATTTCATCCGGACTTTTTGTTCGCATTTTGTCTGAACCCACACGGTCGCTTCAAGCAAATCAGACGCTCCGGTCATAGGGCCTGATTGGATATCGCATTGTGCTGATGCATCTGACATCACCAGGATGGCAGAGAGTATAAAAACAGTTCTGAATAACATTATTAATTTTCTTTGAAGGTGATTGAATCGAGGATGGAATGGGTTGTCCGTTTTGTATCGGCATTATCTGTCCTTTCCAGGATGATGACTTTCCAGACATTAGATCCTTCATTCACAATGTTGGTAGTAAAATCCATAGCATTACCCTTGAATATCAATGTTCCCTCTTGCCGGAATCCTTTTTTTCCTTCCGTTTCGATAGAAGAAGTCTGGTACTTTATGTTCACTGCTCCGCGTGAAGTAAGATCACGTATCGTCTGGTCCGAGATAATCGTAAAATCAGGATGGATGTGTTGTGCATACGTAGTCTGAAGAAGCATGACTGAAATTCCATTGATGGAATCTTCATATTCGTAGGCATAATAGGCCCGCATGACTTCAAGCAAGGAGGGTTGTATTTGTGTCTCCATAGCTATTGGGACTCCGGGTAAACTAAGACGCAATGGTGGTGAACCCAATGAAAAAGCAGCCCAGCCGGGATCCTGGCTATATATGCTACAAGGAAACAAGATCCCAAGGAAGACGAGTATTTTCCACGGAGAAAGCTTTACGAATTCATTGCTCGGGTGCAACACAACCGGGACAGGTTTTAGCATTGTCTTAAATCAGGGTGCAATTTATTCATTTCACTCCTCATTGCAGGTTGAAAGGCATGTTAACTAAGATTACATTTGCAAAGCATGGATTCATTAACACACCTGGTACTCGGAGCAGCCTTGGGAGAAATCGTCCTGGGCAAAAAAATCGGCAACAGAGCGCTCATCTGGGGCGCCATAGGAGAAACCATTCCTGACCTGGATGTCATTGGGAATTTATTCTTAAGCCCTACTGGTGCGCTTGCATTTCACAGGGGGTTCACGCATTCGTTCATGTTTGCATTTCTCGCGCCCTTGCTATTCGGCGGGCTTGTTTTTAAGCTCTACCATACGGGGCGGCACAAGAGTACGGTCTATAAGGTCATCATATCCATACTCAATGTTTTATTGATGACTACCCTGATCGTGGGATCTAATTACTTATTCAGCGACGGACATCATCCGAGGTGGTGGTTGCTGATCATCACAGCAGGTCTTGGCATCTACCTGAGCTGGCGACTATATCAACATTATTACCGGAAAGACCTTGAAGACATAAATACCAGGTATAAAGACTGGTATATTTTGTTCATGGTTACCTTCCTTACCCATATTCTTCTTGATTCGTGTACGACGTATGGCACGCAATTATTTCTGCCATTTTCTGATTATCGCATGGCCTTCAATAATATTGCTGTAGCAGATCCATTCTATACGATACCCTTTCTCATCTGTGCTATTATATTTCCTTTTCTGCGAAGGGGATCAAAACAAAGAGCAGTTGTGAATTACCTGGGCTTAGGTATTAGTTGTGCATACCTGCTTTTTACATTCGTCAATAAATTTCATATGGACAATGTTTTTGAAAAAGCATTGCAGCATCGGGGTATTGAAGCAACCCGTTGCAGGGCGACACCTACCATTCTCAATAATTTTCTCTGGAATTTTGTAGCTGAAGACAAAGACAAATATTATGTCGGACTGTATTCCAATTTTGATACAGATCCGAATGTTCACTATCTCAATGAATTTCCAAAAAGTGATTCTATCAAGCAGGTGCTTTCCCCTTATAAAGAATTCAGAGTCATCAATTGGTTTTCGGATGGGTATCTCACAGCATTTCCTGCAGACACGATGATCGTGTTGTCCGACCTGAGATATGGAGGGATGCGCGATACCATCATTGACTATCGGGACATGATCTTTAGCTTTTATGTAAAAGAAAAAAACGGAAGCCTTGAAGTCCTTACAGAACGAACTCCGCAGGAAGGAAGCTTTGGAGAGCTATTGAAGAAATTTATCAAAAGGGTAAAAGGCTACTAAAAAACTCATGGCATCATCTAACAAAAAAGCATATCTCGCACTTCTGGTAGTGTGTTTTGTCTGGGGTGTATCCTGGGTGGGCACAAAAGAAGCGGTACGTGATATGCCTCCGTTCCAGATGGTGGGTGTCAGGCAGATCATCGCCGGATTGTGCTATGTATTATATTTTGTAATCCGTCGGGCTCCGATGCCTAAAGGAAAAGAATGGTATCCGATACTACTTCTGTCAGCACTGAATTTTATGATCAGCAATGGTCTTGCCACATGGGGTGTAAAGCTGACTACTGCAGGAGTCAGCGCGATATTAGGTGCTATTTTTCCACTATGGCTTGTATTGATCCTTACGTTAAAAGGCGGAAATAAAATTCCTGCGCTTGCATGGTTGGGTATCATCATGGGTTTCGGTGGCGTGTGTATCATATTTTATGATCACCTGAAAGAGCTCTTTGATCCCAATTTCCAGTTTGGTGTTTTTCTTGGCCTGATGGCAGCACTGGCCTGGGCTTTCGGCACCATATATACAAAAGGATATGCATCAGATTTTAATCCGTACCATAGCATTGGTTGGCAAATGCTGATATCCGGCATCACGCTCAATATCATTGCTACGGCTACAGGAAATGTCATTCCGCTCACAGAAGTGAAAATGTATACGTGGATAGCGATTGCATTTCTTGTGATCGTGAGTTCGATCATTGCATTCGTTGCATATCTCTATGCGCTGCAACGACTTCCCACAGGGCTGGTATCTACGTACGCGTACATTAACCCGATTGTTGCAGTTCTTACAGGAAGCTTGTTTATCAAAGAAAAAATAACCCTGCTGTTGATCATAGGTGCTATTGTCACCCTCACCGGGGTTTATATAGTCAATTCATCATTGAAGCGGTACAGGGAAAAAATGATGAAAGCCGCCTAGTTTTTTTACGGCGGAATATTGCAAAAACAAAAAGAATCTGGTGGCACCTGAAAGAGCACCACCAGACCGAGCACATCCAAAGTCTCTAAAACTCTTTATTATAATTCAGGCCCTTTAGCCTTTTATAAATATCATCACTTTTCTTATACAAAGCTGGTACTTACAGGTTATAAGTGCCTCATTAGGAACATTATACCCCTTAAAGAGAATAATGATTAACTCAAAGAGGCGCCTTTTGTCCATACAACACTTAAATGCAGATTTCTACCCGTATTCATATTAACAATAAGTATTATAGCTTTATGTATTAACTTGTAAATTACTTCACAGAATGCATGGTTTTCAGGTGCTTTTGTGTACGATGTATTTTTGACTCCCTTTCTTGCATATTATTTATTTGAATATAAAACAACCTTTATGAAAAAGCAATTCCTACTGACTTTATTTTCGTGTGTTTCTCTTTCGATTGTTTACGGACAAGTCTTATCGAAAGGGAATAAAAATATTTTCAATAGTCAACAAAGATCTGCCAGATCCGCTTTCATTTATACACTGACTACATTAAATGAACCCTATACTAATCTGACAGGAGCTATCTCTGTGAATAACGGTGAGATCTGGGACGATCCGGATTATACCGTGCCCGTTTCTTTTCCCTTCTACATCCTTGACACAGAAATTACATATTTGCAAATGGGAGGAGCCGGTGGAGGTGGTGCGTCGTTTTCTTCACCCACAGAAGATCCGGATGTTATGGTTATTGTATTCCCTTTTGAAACAGACCTGGTGGACAGGGGTTATAATGATGACATTGAATCTCTTTCACCTATCAGCTATAAAGTAGAAGGTGCGGCCGGCAACCACATTTTGAAGGTCGAGTTCAAAAACGCAGGTTCATACAATGATGATGATCTGGAAATGTTCATCAATTTTCAAATCTGGCTATATGAAAATAATAACCGGGTAGAGTTTCATTACGGGCCAAATTTTATTAATGATCCTGCTTTATTCTATGATGACCTGCCCGGGGCATACGCTGGTCTTGCTGCGTACAATGAAGATGAAGATCTCATTATCGAACCGCATTTTCTTGCCGGCTCAGCCAGTAATCCCAATTTATCAACCGACCTAAATCCAATAAATGGTACCCCGGCGAATGGAACCGTATACAGGCTGTCGCTTGACGAACCTTTAGTGGTCACTGTCACAGGTGAAGACGGAACATCTTTTTGTGATCCAAATGGCTCAGCAGAAGCTAGCGTAACCGGTGGCTTGCTACCTTATTCTTATCATTGGAATACAGGTAGCACAGAATCCATCATTACAAACCTGGATGCAGGTACTTACACAGTAACCGTAACTGATGCAAATTCAACTACTGCAACCGGAAGCGTATCCATCCTGAATACATACGAAATAATCGTAGATGCCAGTGCAACAGATGAGACCGGTGTCAATGCAAATGATGGTACCGCGATGGCTTTGCCCACAGGAGGATTAGTGCCATATAGTTTTGAATGGAGCAATGGTTCAGCCGCTTTTATGATTGTTGATCTTGCGCCCGGTATTTATACTGTCACCATCACTGATGATGCAGGATGTACCGCATCACAAAGTGTAGCTGTAAATGCATTCGGCTGCCCTACGCTATCCATCGGAGCATTTGTAGTTAATCCTGAATGTTTTGGAATATGTAACGGTGTCATCCAAATTCAGGCCGTTGGTAATGGCACACCTCCATATTCATATTTTTGGAGTAATGGCACTGTAAGTTCGGGGCTAACTGGTTTATGTGCCGGAGATTTCAGTGTCACCGTTGTTGATGATAACGGGTGCAGCGTGTCTGAGACATATGTATTGACAGAACCTTCACAGATAGTTCCGGGTGCTTTGTCTTCTGCCGAAACCGCACCTGGTGCCAATGACGGAAGTGCATGGGCTTCACCATCCGGTGGCGTAGGAGCGTATACATATCTATGGAGTAACAGCAGCACTGATTCTCTGATCACAGGTTTAGTTCCGGGAATATATACTGTCACTGTATCGGATGCCAATGGATGTTCAGCATCGCAAGCTGTGGCTGTCAGTATGTTTGGATGTACAATATTGGATGGAAGTGTGACAAATGCTACCTGCTTTGAAAGTTGTGATGGAAGTATAACCGTTACACTGAATAATGCAGTACTTCCTGTTACCTTTTTATGGGACGATGGAAGTACCCAATCATCGTTGACAGAGGCTTGTGCCGGAAGTTATAGTGTCACTGCTACGGATGCGACAGGTTGTTCCGCATCAGCTAGTTTTACAGTAGACCAACCATTTCCTGTAAACGCAAATGCAGATAACACAGATGAAACTTTAGCGGATGCCAATGACGGAACCGCATGGTCAACTCCAAATGGAGGAACAGCTCCTTATACTTACTTATGGAGCAATGGTAGTGTGGATTCATTGATCATCAATCTCGCTCCCGGAATTTATTTTGTGACTGTAACGGATGCGAATGGATGTACAGATGTCGATATTGCCAATATTAGCCAGGTCCAGTGCATTGGCTCCCACACTTTCATTCATGGAGAACCTACCTGTCATGGGAGTTGTGATGGCTATGCAATTGCATTTGTGGATGATACAATCAGTGTCATCACTTATTTATGGAATACAGGGGACACTACCAATAGTCTCACCGGATTGTGTGATGGAACTTACAGCCTGACCATTACAAATGAAGATAAAGGATGTACGGATGATAGTTTTACTTTTGAATTGCATTCACCTGATTCTTTAGAATTAATCGTGGATCAGATAACACATCTTACAGATAGCACATCTGCTTCGATTTCCATACATGGTGCCGGAGGAATATTTCCTTATACATATCAATGGAGCGGACCGGGAGGATTTACAAGTGATCTCGAAGACTTGTCCGGTATCGGGCCAGGAACTTATATTGTAGAAATGGTTGATGATTTCGGATGTTCAGTTATCGATACCATCACTATTGAAGATCATACGGTGGGTATTTATGATCCCGATAATTTGAAGATAAGATTGTATCCTAATCCTGCGAGTGAAGTGATATATATTGATGCATATGGACTTGCTGATTTTAAGGTTCAACTTTATAGTATTGATGGGCATGTGCTTCATTCATGGAAAAACATAACTACGATCGATATTAATGGTTTTGTCCCGGGAATTTATGCAATCAGGATTACGCAAGGTCAGGAATATTTTACAAGCAGACTGGTCATCATAAGGTAAAACTTACCAGTATGTCAGCTATAAAACTCCCCATCTTATTCGTAGGCTCCAAAGGAGAAGCCAGGCTATACTCCTTGTTTGACAGTGGGGCAAACACCTCTCCTGTATCAATCCTGATTTCCTAGAAAGACTGGAAATTCCGGTCAAATTAGGCAGGAAACGGAATATCTAAACTGCTGCCGAGGGCCACTTTATTGAAATAAGCGAAAGGGTCTCTCTGGATTTCTACCTGGAGGATGTGCTTCTTTCTGATGAATTCCTGGTAGTTCCAGGATTAAGTGAAGAGGCTATCATCGGTGCAGCAACCATGCAAAAATGGCGGATCAAACTTGATTTCGAACATGACACTGTACATGTAGATCCGAAGGTGGCAAAAATGCAATTGAAGAAATCACTGGCTATCACTTATTAAAAAAAGGTTGCCTTTTAGACTTAAGATCAATGAGAATGCAACTTAGAAATCTACATTATATTAAAATTCAAGAGCTCTGTTCGTAGCCTCTTCAGCCATACGCAAGGATTCCACTGCATTTGTATCATCTATTTTACGACGGTGCAAAGGATCCTTGATCCAGTTCCATTGATCCTCCAACATCGAGGTCACTAATTGTTCGTAGCGAAACATTTTATCATGGATGTCACCTGACTCCATCGTGATGAGTGAATCAAATGCAATATCCCTGAACTTGCCTCTTACTTTATTTGAAGGAAAAGAATGCGTATGCTCATCTATTGTACAATCCGGAAAAAGAGATACGAGATTTTCGAGATGCTCATTATTCATTAATCCATGTAGACGGATCTTTACAGGGATCCATTCGTACAACGTGATATCTCCCTTGTCAAATTGCAATCGCAGCTCCTGCCGGTCAAGGATTTTAGGTTGATTAAAACCATGATAAAAATTGACCGGGCCATCTTTGTAAAGCACATCTGCCTGCACGCGGTCCAATATTTTTTTATCCTCTCCTCGTCTTTGTATTTCAAATGAACTGATTAGTTCACCCTTTCCCAGCCAGCCGCTGAACATATCAAAGAAATGCACTCCATGCTCAATAAAGATTCCGCCGCTTTTTTCTTCATCCCAAAACCAATGTTCAGGAACTAGCTTTTCATCGCTGGCATAGTTTTCAAAAAAACCATGCACAAAATCACCAAGCCATTTTTCATCGATGATCACCTTGACGATCTCATACAGTGGATTGTATCGTTGCATCAGATTCACTGCATACAACAGGTTGTTTTTTTTTGCATAATCTGCCAATGACTCTGCGTCAACGGTGCGTAATGCAGCAGGCTTTTCGCATATCACATGCCTGCCTGCATGCAATGCCATTTCTGATTGTTTAAAATGCAGGGAAGGAGGAGTCGCGATATAGACAAGGTCAACGTCTCTATCTTCTAATAATGAAGGATAATCCTGATAGGCTTTGGCATTCAGCTCTCCAGCCATCTTTTGTGCGGCTGCCGGATTAATGTCTGTTACACCGGTGATGCTGACACCATCAATTTTTTGAAATGCCTTTGCAGCAAAATCTGCAAATTCACCGGCACCTACAATACCAATTTTTAGATGGTTACTGAGCCGTAGCCCATGGTTTGAGTTAAGCAAGTCGAAGTATTCGATTTTAGATGTAAGATTTAAGATTTGAATGCACAATTTACGATTGAGAATCTAATATGTGCAATCAGAGTTGGATGCCGGATTAAAGGATGCCAGATGACGGACTCGCGACGTATGGTACACTATAATCATCTTTCTGTTATAGATCACAGAATCATAATATGAAAAAAGGAACGCAGACGGTTGCTAAGCTGTAGCAGAAGGTTGAGCGCGTGAAGGTCGAAGCATTGTCATGATCATCATGATTTTTCATGAATGACTACGAATTGAAAATAAGGAAGAGGGTCCCCTTTAGGGGATTTAGGGGCAAACTGAATCAGCAATGTCCGAGAGCCCACCATAAAATCAGGAAGACCACAACCGTTCCGAGACATCCACCACCTAATTTGTAAGCTCCATAACCTGATATCAATCCTCTGAATAAATTATTCATTTTCTTCTATTTAGTTGGGTTAATCAATATGATTTAAAAGGTTCTATTATCACCTCAGACCGATTGCCTTATCCTAACAATCGATCAAAGTGAAATGTTGAATCACCGGAAATTAAATTCTGAAGCTGTTCAGGATGTTGATTTAGTACTTCGGATCATACATATAATCCGCAATATGTTTTTCCAGGTCATCAGGCTTCGGAACCAACGCTAACCCTGAACTATAAATTTTCTCAGCAACAGCGACAGCAATCTTAAGTGAAATACTACGGATATCTTTCAAAGGCGGATAAACAGAACCCCGTTCGATATCTTCCTCACTTACAATATGCGCAAGTGTTTTGGCCGCAGCAAGGAATAAGCTATCCTGCACAACTTTTGCTTTGCAGGTCACAACACCCAAACCAATGCCAGGAAATATGTATGCATTATTTCCCTGTCCGGATTTAAAAACCTTTTCTTTATACGTTACTTTATCAAACGGGCTTCCGCTGGCGAATACTACTTTTCCATCACTCCAGTTGTATGCTTGTTCTGCTGTACACTCTGCCCTGCTTGTAGGATTAGAAAGTGCAAATATGACAGGGCGTTCATTGATCTCACACATGAGTTCCACGATTTCTTTTGTAAATGATCCCGGTGCTCCTGTTGCCCCTATCAAAACATTTGGCCTGAATTCTTTAATAGTTTCTACGAAATCCAGAGGCTCATGTTGTTGTGCATATGCAGCCTTATGATCCACCATGTCTTTCCTGCCTTTGATCACCAGGCCGGTGCTGTCTACCAGCCAAAGCCGGTTATACGCTTCTTCTTTTGTAAGTCCTTCTTCAATAAATGCGGAAACCATCAAATCAGCTATGCCTGTTGAAGCAGAGCCTGCACCTAAAAACAAAACTTTTAAATCTTTGTATGCAACTCCTGTAATCCGGCTGGATGCAAATATTCCGGCAAGTGCAACTGCCGCTGTGCCCTGGATATCATCATTAAAACATGTCACCTTGCTTTTGTATTTGTTCAACAATGTATAAGCATTGGGTGTTGAAAAATCTTCAAACTGGATAAGCACGCCGGGAAATTTCTTTTGTGCGGCAACCACAAATTCATCCACCAATTCAAAATATTCCGGGCCTTTCACTCTTTCAAACGGATAGCCGATATAAAAAGGATCATCACGCAATTCTTTATTGTCAGTACCGACATCCAGCATCACCGGAAGACATTGATAAGGATGGATCCCTGCGCATGCAGAATACAATGCAAGCTTTCCTACAGGAATACCCATGCCATTTGCACCGAGATCGCCAAGTCCGAGTATACGCTGTCCATCAGTCACCACGATTACTTTGATATCTTTTTTAGGCCAGTTGTCTATTAATTTTTCGAACTCACCTTTATCCGCAGCAGTGATATACAAGCCCTGGGCATGGCGATAAATGTGAGAGAATTCCTTGCATGCCTGTCCAACAGTAGGTGTATAGATGAGGGGCATGACTTCTTCGATATTCTCCATCACGGTCTGAAAGAATAATCTTTCGTTGCGATCCTGGAGTGCAGAAAGGAAGATATACTTTTCGATATCAAATTCCTTTCGACGCATATTGCCGAGTATCCGTTTGAGCTGAATCTCCTGGCTCGATACAACGTATGGCAGTAAGCCTCTCAGGCCCAGTGTCTCTCGTTCCTCTCTGCTGAATGCAGTGGATTTATTCTGTGTCTTATCCTTCAGCAAATCAACATTTCTTTTCTGCACAGTCATTTTTCTAATTTCTTTTAATAAAAGTATTCTCCTTAAAAACCGCTGTTTACGGACAATCGCTATTTGTCCGGGGCTGCAAGATACATTAAGCAGATTACAGGATTTTGTCCAGGCTGGCTAAAAAAGTTAGGTTGTACATTCACCCAAATGAACGGAGCCCTTAACGGAGCGGTTTGGTGGAGAGAAATCGTTTTTTACCAGATCTACATGCCCAGCTTTTGCGACAGCGACGGGGATGGATGTAGTGATTTCCAGGGCATGACAGGCAAGCTGGATTACCTGCAATCATTGGGAATCAAAGGGATCTGGCTAACTCCTTTTCTGCTTTCCCCAAAAGTGGATAATGGGTATGATGTGGCCAGCTATACGGAGATCGATCCGCAATATGGCAGCTCGGAAGATTTTCACCAATTTCTGGAGGAAGCGCATAAACGGGGCATCAGGGTCATCATCGACATGGTCTTCAATCATACATCGACAGATCATGCCTGGTTTCAGGAATCACGGCAATCGAAAGACAATCCCTATCGTGATTACTATATATGGAGAGATGCACCTAACAATTGGGAATCTTTTTTTGGTGGTTCTGCATGGGAAAAAGATGTACACACGAATCAATATTATTATCACAAGTTCGATACACGGATGGCAGATCTCAACTGGGCCAATCCCAAGGTGAGAGAAGAGATCCGTGAAGTGATTCGTTTCTGGTTGAGATCGGGTGTGGATGGCTTCAGGCTTGATGTGATCAATTTTCTGACTACGGATCTGCAATGGAATGACAATCCGGTTGAAGATGGAAAACAGGTTCACCTCTATGACATTGATCAGCCTGGTGTGAAGCATGCGATGAAGCTGATCAAATCAACAGTCCATGAATTTGATCAGCGATTTGTCGTAGGAGAAATCGGAAGCGATAAGCTTGATGTGCTGGTACAATACCAGTCACCGGATCTGATGGATGTGGTATTCAATTTTAATTTTGGAAGCATCACACAATTTTCAACTGAGCGGATCTTCGAAGAATTAAAAAATATGGATTCGGTCATGCCGGATTACCCGACATTATTTTTTGGCAGTCATGATATGCCCAGGATGAGTGATCGCCTGGCGGATGGTGATAAAGATAGGATCATAGCGCTTGCTGCTGTCATGCTGTTGGCGAAAGGCGTGCCTTTTATTTATTATGGAGAAGAAGTCGGCATGGAGAATATTCATGCATTGTATCCGGATGAGATCATTGATATCCAGGGAAGGACGCAATATATGCTGGCACTTGAGACAGGCAATACGGAGGAAGAGGCGTTAAAAAAAGGAAATGAACACAACCGTGATAAATCACGTAGCCCGATGCAATGGAATGATGATCGTTTTGCAGGTTTTTCTACGCATGAACCATGGATTAAAATAAATGAAAATTATCCTGTGGTAAATGTTGAACATCAAAAGAGGGATGTCAACTCAATCTGGAATGCCTACCGTGCTCTGATAGAATTGAGAAACAAAGAGAAGGCTTTGCAGTATGGTGAATATGAGAAGTTGGAATTAATACATGACAGGATAATATTTAGCCGCATGTATGGCAAGGAAAAAATTACCGTTATTATAAATTTTGGCGAGGTGGTGAAAATGGATTTGCCTGCAGATGTAACAATATTAATGGGAAATGAAATATTGAAAACAAATCAGGTTTTGCTCTATAAAGAAATCCATTAATCCGCAAAGCACAGCTTTGAAGACACCAGAACGTCGGTCAACCGACGCTCAGCATTTACTGTAAAAAGAAAATAGTGATGCGTAGTTTGAAACTACACATAACTATTTTCTTTTTCTTTTAGTCTCTATTCTGTTTCATGTTATCCTCGTTCATCGCCATGGCATATTTGCGCTTCGATGTTTGTTTTTCACTCAGGACGGCATAGATAAGGATACCTATAGCGGTTCCGAAGAAACACCATACCGAAACAAGAGCAGGTTGGAAATATAACCGGGTGATGATATAAGAAACCAGGATCAGGATTCCCATAGCCTGTATTTTAAAATTCTTCGACGCAAGGGGTGGACCAATCGTAGCCACCAGATAAAATCCTGCGGCTATCGGAATCAGATGTCCCGGATAATCCAGCTTGTAAAATATATGTCCGTTGGTAAGCAATGTAGTGACCGGGAAAGTGAACATGCAATACAAAAAGTAGCCTGCGATCACTATACCGGACCCTAAAAAGACCCTGATAATCCTCTTCCGGAATTTATCTTTTTCATATCGCAAAATGGCTATCGGCAGGAAAAGTGGCCATAAAGCCTGGGCAATGATCAAAAACCCGATGGTGGCTACATTCCGGAAGTTTTCCCAACTGGCATATGTGAGGGACATCCAGACGGCACCTTCTGTAAACTGCTGAACGCTAAAGAGTAAGGGAAGCGCGGCCAGCACGTATTCGGAGGGCTCCTTAGCTTTCCTGACCGAAACTACGCCCAAAATTCCTAGGGCTACACCTGCACCAACGCTTGCGGTTGTTGAAAAACACATTTTCTTCTGGGTTTAGATCAATGATTCAGTGGCAAACCTACGTAAAAGTGCGGAGAGAAGGAAGCAAGGGGCCGGGGAGCAGGGGGTAGGGGCACAGCACAGATCAGGTGTACAAAGATCCCAATTAACAATTAGGCAAACCACCAATAAGCAGTAGTGAAATTCCAAAGAATTTAATTTGCGATAATCTGCGGAATTTGCGGCAAGTATAAAACGGAGCATGTCGAACGATTCCATTTGCTCCATGCCCCCTGCCTTTTTCACGCCGGGAGGATGATAGTAAACGTAGAACCCTCATCCGGAACACCTTCAGCGAAAATAATTCCATGATGATTTTCCACGATTTTCTTACAAAGCGCTAATCCTATCCCGGTGCCGCTGAAATCCTGCTTCCCATGAAGGCGCTGAAAAATGGCAAAAATCTGTTCACTGTATTGAGGCTCGAATCCAATCCCGTTGTCCCGGAATTGGATTTTATAGTAAAGCTGCTTCGGATTTAACCCTGGATATTCTTTTAATTCTTCAACGGATAGATTTTTTGAAGTAATCTCAATAACCGGATTCCGCTTGGTGTATTTTAATGAATTCCCTATGATGTTGGCAAATAATTGTGTCAGCTGCATTGGAATACCATTTATGACAGGCAATTTCTCTGCATTGATTTTACCGTTCGTTTCATGCAGCACCAATTCGAAATCAGTTACAAGATTTTCCAGGACCAGGTTAAGGTCTGTATCCACAAATGCATCCTCAGAATTTGAAATCCGTGAAAAATTGAGCATGTCCTGGATCAGTTGTTTCATCCGCGCAGAGGACTGATTTATTTTGTCCTTGTATTTTTCCACCTGTGCCTCATTCTCCAGGTTATCTCCAAGCAATTGCGTAAACGTCTGGATCTTCCGCAAAGGCTCCTGGAGGTCATGACTTGCGACATATGCGAATTGTTCAAGATCACGGTTTGATTTGAGCAATTCCGCATTGACTTTTTCAAGCTCCTGGTTTGTTTCCAGGATCTTATTGATATCATGGCTGATCACCAATATGCCATAGATTTCATTCTCGCTGTCTCTTAACGGGATGTAATAATTTTCAAAATATTTATGTGAAACCGGTGAAAGATATTTTTCATCGTATCCTGGTTCGCCTTGCAATGTGGCCTTTAGCTTTTCATACATACCTGAATTGACCAAAGCCGGATATAGATCAATGAGCTTTTTCCCGATCATACCTTCAACATGCAGGTTGTTAAATTCAATTGCACGTTTATTGATCATCATATAGCGCAATTCCTTATCAAATACCACAATGAGGTCTACAGAAGAATTGATGATGGTTTCTACAAATTCATTTTGTTTTTTTAGTTCAATGGTACGTTCGTTTACTTTTTGTTCCAGGTTTTGATTAAATGTTTTGATTTCAAGGTTCTGTCGTTCGATCTGGGTGAGCATCTTGTTAAATGCATCTGTCAGCGCACCTATCTCATCATTTCCGGATTTAGTAGCCCTGACGGCATAATCATGGTCTTCTGAAATTACTCTTGCCGTCTTTTGAAGTGCCAATATTGGTCCTGATATTCCCTTTTGCAATCGTTTTGAAATCAGGAAGGCAAGTAAAAGCGATAAAGCGATCATCGATATGGCAATGATGGCATATAAAGTCAATTGCTCATACATGACATTCAGATCCGATTTAAGAAAAAGAGAACCGAGATATTCATCTTTTTGGATGACAGGATGAAAGACAACAAGATCTCTATTGTTAAATGCATAATTTTTAGCCCGTTGTGCAGGTGGAAAAATGGAGTCAGGTATGCCAGCCGGATATTTTGCAAATATTTTTCCGTCATTATCATAAAGACATGCAGCAAGAATATTTTTTTCGGCGTCAAGTGCATTCAACACATCCTGTGCATCGTCCGGGCTATCGAAGGCAAGCGCTGCAGAACTATTAGAAGCAATGACCGCACTTAATGTAATCATGTTGTCCTTCAGGTTTTCCCTGAAATAGACAAATTCCATAATGATGTATACGGAGCATACCAGGAATAATACAACACCGCATGTCAGCAGGATGACACTCATCAGCTTACGTTGAATGGGTGTGTCTTTTAATCGCATGGAAGGAATTTCTCTGACGGTTTACAGCACATTGGCTACACGTAATAATTTTGAACTGATCTTAATGCCTGCTTCTTTGGCCATGGTATTATTGATCTCAAGCCGGATCCGGTTGTTCTCCGTATAAAACCTGATCATGCCGCCCCACCTGATAAAATTAGGAATATCACTCACCGTCAGGACACCTTTTCCCCTGGCCTTCGACACGATATTTCTTACCTCGTCCTGGTCGGATGTGCCTACATACAGGATATGGCATTTTTCGATCTCAATAGCATCGTCAAAATGAACCACTTTGATCGAATGTGCTCCTATGCGTTCACCCGCTACGGCTTCCTGGATGGAACCTCCAAAGGGATCTTTCCCTATAATCCCAATAATAAAAGGATCATAAGATGCTTCAAAGGAAGCCTGAGGCCAATCCACGAAGCGGGTAAAATTATAAAGGAAAACAGCTTTGACCTTGTATTCATCAGACGAAACGGTTTGCGCTGTCAAACAATGAATCCAAGTCACGAATAGCACAAGCATGCCGGCTTTTTTTACAAAACCATGACTCCATGTTTTTAATATGCTGTGATGAGATATGATCACAGGTTCAGCGAGATTTTTGCATAAACACTGCGTGGTATACGACCTGAACCAAATTCAGCATGAGATGCTGTAAAAATATTCTGTCCTGCAACAGAGAAGTTGAGCGATTTGAAATCCCAGCCGACTCTTGCATTCATTGAGAAAAATGCAGGCACAACAGGTATCGTAGGTGCTAAACCCGGAAGGTCCGTAATATATCTCGCGAGCAGATCCACCTGGAAATTTTTGGAAACATCCATAATGGAATGAAGAATGCACTGCGATTTGGGATCGATACTTTCAATCAATTCAGTTTGTGGAAATACATCAGGAGATTTATAGGTAAATTCCTTATTGAGAAAAGTACAACCGCCACGCAACTGCCACCAATTGGAAATCAGTGCTGTGCCAGAAACTTCAAATCCCCATGCCTTTGCAGCTAGATCATTTCCAAAAACAATAGGCGATTCCGGATCGTCTGTCATATTAAAGCTGCGGAGCTTGTCATACACATTGTAGAATGTAGCCAGTGAGAAGCTGATCTTTTTCGAAGGCCTCATCCTGTAACCCATCTCATACGCGACGACTTCTTCAGACTGGAAATTGTCAATCTGGTGGATATCAAAAGCTGTCAGATCCACATCAAATCTGCTGGGAGTCCTGACTGCTCTTGAAACAGCTGTCCAAACTGTATGCACATCATCAGGTGTCCATGCGAAACGGATGCTGGGCTGTATTTCGAAACCTGTATAATCGTTGTCGAGAAATTTAGAACCTATTGTCAGCTGAAGTCGTGAAGGAATAATCGCAATCTGGTCCTGAAAAAATGCACTCAGCAAATCCAGTGTCCGGTTAGCCGGCGTAAACCGGTTATCAAAGCTTATGGTCTGATCATCCTGCAACCGATATCCTAAACCGAGAAGCATCTGGTGACTGCTGCCGATCATAAAATGTTGCTGGACATCAAGATCCCATGTATTCATCTGGTCTGTGAACGATGAATTGCCAATTTCCCTCCAGGTCCTGTCGAAATAGGATTGGATGACAAGATTTGTTTTTTCAGAAAAACTATGAGTCCACCTTCCGATGAAATTCTGGCCATTGACAAGCGTGCTTAGTGTATCATCTTCATCGCCGGCATAGACGTCACCCTGAAGGGTAAATGAATTGTTGATAGATGGACTATAATCCATTCTGAATCCTGCTTGTGTGAGGTCCCATGCATTCCGGGCATCGCTGCCATCTGCTAGTTCTGTGCTGTTGTAATGCTTATGTTGACCATATGCCCGGAAATATAAAGCGGAGTCGATCTGTCCGCCATATTGCAGCTCTTCCATATCACGCAATAGAGATCCATATGATGCTGAGACATGCAGGCCTTGTGTTTCTTTTGCACTTTTCGTGATGACATTGACTACGCCGTTGACTGCATTTGAACCCCACAAGGTTCCACCGGGACCGCTCACCACTTCGATCCGGTCGATGTCTTCTAACAATACATTTTGGACATCCCAGAAAACTCCGGCGAATAAAGGAGTATACACGGTCCGGCCATCAATCATGACCAATAATTTATCAGCGAGGGAGCTGCTGGTGGTAGGAGCACCATTGAAACCTCTTGCTGAAATGCCCCAGTCATGAGACCCACTCTGGGCAACCTGAAGATTGGGTGCCAACCTTAATGCTTCCGGCAGACTTGTGGCGGTGGACCTGGTAATATCGTATCCGGAGATAACCTGGATGGCGGAGGCGACTTCTGAAAGATTTTCGGGTCTCCTGGAGACAGAGGTCACCACGACATCCATGAGCTCTTCTATAGGGAGCTTTTTCATCATCGGGATATCAGGAATGGGCTCTTGAGCATTTAGAGATGGTTGAAATGCCCCGAAGAAAAACAAAAAGACCATCATGGCCATGACGGGCTTCTGGACGATTTTCGCCAGGATATTGATGAGATCCTGGATGCTGGAGGGTTTTATGATAAAATCTGCTGCGCCAAGCCGTTTATTTTCCTCGATCCTTTCGGGATCGGCTGAGGTAGAGTACATATATACCGGCGTATTCTTCAGTCTTTCAATTTTTTTAATCTCCACCAGACATTGTTGACCGTTCATGCGGGGCATATTCATATCGATGAAAATATAATCCGGGCAAAAATGCTCATCGGCATTGATCTGGGCCAGTGCATGGATGCCGTCATTGGCAAACCTGCATTCAGTCTGATCATTGGCTTTTTCCAGCGCCATGCTGAATATTTCCTGATCATCCGAATCGTCATCAATGAGGAAGACTATTTTATGTGCTTGCATCTGATCAAAAATTAGAATGGAAATGTAAGGTTAAATCCTCGTTTGCCCTTATGCTTCGACTTGCTTAACACATCCTTTTGCTCCCGCTATCAGATGGTGACGCAATGCTTCGACTTGCTACCCTCATCCATGGGCTACAGCTCAGCAACAAAATCGCCGTCTCTACGTCCGGAACAAATTTGATTTATTGCTTATTGCCTTTTGTTTTCCCTTGGTCCATGCCCCCTGCTCCCTGCTTTGGTTGCTGAGCTTTAGCAAGAGGATGAGTTTAGCTGCTCGAAGCATTGCTCATTGCCTATTGCCAATTGCCTTACTGAGATTATCAACCATTGAATGAAGCTGCTTTATCATCTCCAGCTGTTGATTCTGGCTGTCAAAAAGGGTTTTGATTTGTTCTTCGAGCAAAAGATCTATTTTCTGGTGTAGGCTTCTGATTTCCATTTCCGCTTTCAGGTTGACGAGGTAGTCATTTTCGGCGCGCTTCCGGTCTTTTTCTTCTTTCCGGTTTTGGCTCATCATGATGACCGGGGCCTGTAATGCTGCAATGCAGGAAAGGACAAGATTCATCAGGATAAAAGGGAATGGATCAAATCTCAATACGCCAACGGCCAGCACATTAAAGAGTATCCAGGTTATAACGATTAAGCCAAAAATGATAATAAACTTCCAGCTACCTCCAAAGGATGCTACTTTATCGGCGATATCCTGTCCTCTTGTGATGGTTTCGCTTGGAGGGTTAGAAAGATTTTCAACGATGGATTTTTCTTCGTTGATAGATTCCTCTACTATCCGACGGAGACGGTTGATGTGTTCATCCTGTGCTGACCTTATTTCGTCTGTTCTGTTATTTTCCATGGGTGTATTTTTAAAATCAAATCAATTTGAATTGGAAAATTACCGTTTTGCCCCTATATCCTCTATGCTTCGACCTGCCATTCTTCAACCTTGTGCTACAGTTCAGCAACCAGGGGCTTTCTTAAACCGACTAATTGTTTTATGGTCCTGTAGGATCAAATATTAATGATTCACGTCAGGAGACGTAAATCATATTGGATTTAAGTCGGAGACTTAAACCATCTTTTGAGGCAGCAAACAATCCTGAAGGGATTGAATAAGAATCTATTTCATTTAGATAATCTTCTTTGAAAGAGTCAAACTCAAACCTTAATGCAAAGGACTTCTAAGCCATTTATATTCGTAAATTGAATTGCTATTCTACAAACAGATGAAAATCTTTTCTATCAAATTATGTCTATGGATTTTCATCTCATTGAATGGGAGTTCTACATTCTCCCAGAACCTTGTACCCAATGGCAATTTTGAACAACATTTATCTTTTGACAAACTGGGCAATGTTCCTGAGCCTAACATACACTTCCTGACTGGCTGGAAACCTAGTGGTATGGATACCTATTGGGCTTATTGCCACAGGGACTTTGTTAAAAAATTTGGCATAAAGAGCTTAAAAGACAGGGGCTATATTTATTTTGATACCCTTACATTGTTTGACGGGGATGCCATGGTCAAATTGGACTATGGAGAAAATTGTCCCTCGGGTGATACCGGCTATGCATCATACATTAAAACCAGGCTGACATCACCACTTGAATTAGGTGATGTGTATGAAGTGTCTATGTGGGTGTACTCCGGGATAAATCCTGCAGTGGATACTCAATTCTACACACATGTAGGCATGTATCTCTCCCGGAAAGAACTCTTTTGGAAATCACCCAACCGCATTCCAACGAAATATTATTTCAACTCTAAAATCATACCCGGGCAATGGACTCAGATCAAGTGGTACATACGAGCGCTATGTTCATTAGAATATCTGACTATAGGTGTATTCAGGGACGATGAATTTCCGTCTTTGTTTCGGGGTGATCCTGCAAATGATGTTTATTATTTTGTTGACAATGTTGTCTTTAAGAAAGTCAATGAAGATTCGTTGGCAACTGATACCCACCCTACTCCATATTGTGAATATTATGAAAAGGAAGAAAAAACGCGAATCCTTGAATCCATTACTTCACTGGATGTAAACTATGAATCGAATATATCTACGCTGGATGATAAAGACAAAATGGAGTTAGACAGTTTTTATCAGGCTAATATTTTGCGGCAACATAAAATATTTATCATCACTGGACATACTGACAGCGAAACAGCAGAAAATATAAAACTGTCTGAAGCAAGAGCTGAAAGTGTGAAATCCTATTTACTCCAGAAATATAATCTACCGGAAATGAGCCTGATTACATTCGGATTCGGCAGTGCCTCTCCTGTTTCTGACAATACATCATCTGCAGGGCGACTTCAAAACAGGAGAACAACAATACGGACTTCGGATATGAATATTTCCAAGGTAATTTATCGGAAAGGACTCAATTATGTGAAAGAAGACAGTCTTGGAAAAGCGTATTATTATATTGACCGATGGTTACGAATGGTGCCTTTCGCGCAACGAGTAGAAATTGTAGTAGATCCCCGATTGAATAAACTTAAGCAAACTAAATACTGGAATAAAATAATAAATTCCATAAGAAAAGGATATTCAATTTATCCGGAAGCCAAGAATGCTTATTTTCTAGACTCCATGTTTGTTGAAGACCAGGTTTATCGTATTTCCAAATATGGTAGTTTTGGAGGATTTATTGAAGAGATTGACACATTGGAATCACCAGCAGTAGTGATAACCGAAGCGATTTTTTTGCAAAAAGTTGATTCCAATTTTGCCACGGTTCAAAATTACCTTGATCAAAATGCGTATCCCGAAATTTCAAAGGTTGGACGCAGACCTGCTCGCGGCCTTTGGTATGCAATCCTGCATAAGGGTGATAGCATGACTTATGTAAAAACATTAAATGTTCTTAAAGATCTCTGCATGCAAGGTGAAGCTGAATGGGATATTTATGCTAAAATGGCTGATAAATTGAGCGTAATTAAAAAAGAACCACAGTATTATGGTACTCAATTCCAAATTGACTCACATGGCGTACATAGTCTTTATAAAATTGATGATATTGAAGAGGTAAATAAGCGCAGGGCAAGGATAGGGATGGCACCAACTGCGATTATTGAAAATTAGTTTTTCTTTGCAAAAATTAAAATTCATCTTACGCAAATCAGAAATTTGCAGACACAACGACGTAGATGCAATCTACGCCGAACAGTGTGCCGTTGTTTGATTTTGACTGCGTCAAAATTCAAACAACTTTAGAATCCCACGATGCAGATAATTGCTGCTTCCAAATGTGAGTTGATTTTTGGACCTTAATGACGTCAAAATTCAGAAATCTTTAAAGTTCTATACTATTCTAATTTTTCACATTCACAGTTCCCATTACTTCAACCTGCGCCGGTGGAATTGATGAAAACGCCCTTGGCAAGCCATTCATCATATTATTCTGAAACTGTACATTTTCAAGGATTAAATGGCCTTCTGCAAAGAGTGCTCCTCCATTACTTACCGCATTACCATCTTCCAGTGCGAGATTTTTCAACGTCAGGTTCTTTCCGGGAAATAAATGAAATACACGTGATGCGTTATTGCCTGATAATATTAAATGCTCCATGCCTAAACCGGATATAGTCACATCTTTTTTGATCTCGATTTCACCGGTTGTCAGCTTGATGATCTGATCTGCCAGTGTAGGTGAGAAAGTGATGGTAACTCCGCTCTCTGCACAGGCTATGGCATCACGTAATGAACCGGTACCACTATTCGCCGTATTGCTTACTATATGCGAACAAGGCGGCGGTGCAATTCCGAAATCAGAAAGGGGCCTTCGCCAGACTGCATCCCGATACATTCCTGCATAAAGATATACGCTATCCGTGGTAAGTCCCTGCACAGCATTATTCGGATAAGGATCCATTCCCTGATTTACTTGTGCCCATGTAGTTCCGGAATCGTTTGAAAAAAATACGCCCAGATTATTTCCAACAAATGCATAATTATTCCAGGCTAATACAGTGAAAGTTGCGGACAGGCCTGTGCTGAGCCAGGTAAATCCATCATCATGAGATACATAAGATGAAAAAAGAAAACCTCCATACATATTCTGTCCGCCACCCGCAGTAAGGAATCCAACATCAAGGATCTCTGCCACAAGGTTCCATGTGATCCCATAATCGGTGCTCCGGTAGATACCTGTCTGAGAAGGAAAACCCGGTTGATTCGGAAATGCATTGACAGTTGTGCAAACGATATTACCATGTACTGCAAATCCACCTGCACTTAATACATTAGGCCCCGTTAAACTTGTCGGATGCCACGTAAGTCCGCTATCCGTAGAATAATAAACTCCAATTGTCAGTGCAGCAAGAATATTGGGACCGGCCTGTACCAGGGAATTTATGCATGTAAAATCTGTACCTGCTTCCGGAGGAAGTCCATCGTTAATGAAATTCCATGTTGCACCATTATTCGCAGAACGGAAAAGACCTGTTCCGCATCCACCGGCGAGTAAAATATGTGGCTCAATGCTGAGCATGGAAAAAATAGATTCGTTTGAAAGGGAATCAAACTGATTGGTGGTTCCTATTTTAGTCCATGTATTACCCTGGTCAGCGGTGGCAAAAACGCCATTGCCATGAGTTCCTGTGTACACTGTATCGTGCGCAAAGATCATGGAATCATCAATGTTGCTGGCGGGAGCAAATTGCGAAAGAGGAATCTGTGTCCATGAATTACCAAGATCTGCAGAAACTGCAATGCCGATCTCTTCACGGCCCAGGACAAAATTATTTCCGCTCATTATAAAATCGGATCCCCCGGTTCGCAAACCGGTTGCCGGAATCTGTACCCAGGACAAACCCCAATCCGTGGTGGAAAACATTCCTGCGCCTGTCGCTGCATATACTGTATTGCCAACCTGACAAAATCCTACTACCGAGTGACCATACGGAAGAAAATATGGAAGACTCCAATTGACACCTCCATCAGTGGAACGGAATATGATGTGAAATCCAGATGCAAAGAGCGTATCGCCTTTCTGGAAAAAATCATAGATCTGGTAAAACTGTGTCGGCCCCTGATCGACATCCCATGTCTCACCTAAATCATTGGAATAAAAAATATAATTGTCCGCTTCCACCATCAGTCGGGGTGAATCATAAACCATGGCTTTGATGAATGCTTCGCTCATTATATTCTCGGTGATATGTATCCATGTGAGGCCATGATTAGCAGAACGAAAAATCCCGTTGCGAACAGTGCCTGCAAATAAATAACCACCAGCCTGAAGTAAAGAATATACAGCTTCAAACTGCATTCCTGTGTTGACGGGTTGCCAGGTCGTACCATTATTTGAGGAGCGAAATACTCCTTCACCAAATGAACCTGCATAGACATACAGGGAATCCTTAGCAAAGCATTGGATCCATTTATTTTGAAGACCCTGGTTTGACACAGACCATGTATTACCATGATCGGCACTTTTATAAACTCCTTGCGCATTCGTACCGCAAAGCAATACAGGGCCGGTATCAAAAAAAGACGTAACTGAAATACCTTCAGGGCCATTGGTTTTAACCCATTGGGCATTGAGAGAGAATGAAATAAACAAGAGGAGAAAACAGGAAAGGGTAGATTTTGCAATCATCGATGCTGACTTCTTAGGTGAAATGATTGTCCTGATATAATCTAAAGCCATCAGGTGCTTAAATTTATCAAGTATCGATGCGTCTGCTGTTACATAATTTCTACAAAATGTAGCTCCAGAATAGTCAATAGTGAGTGAACTCCTTTAGGTGGAGGTTCTGCTGGAGGTCGTGAGACGTCAGACGTGAGACGTGAGTAAACTTTGCGTCTTTGAGCCTTTGCAACACATTGAATGCTCAAGGTCAGAGACACTCGAACGTCAGGCCAAACTTTGCGTCTTTGCGCCTTTGCGAGACATGGAATGGTCGAGGTCAGAGATACTCGAACGTCAGGCAAACTTTGCGTCTTTGCGCCTTTGCGAGACATGGAATGGTCGAGGTTAGAGGAACTCGAACGTCAATTTCCTGATCCTGAAGGGATCAAATATTAATAGCCGCGGGTGGCAGCCTGCGGATAAAGTGTGAGCGAGAATTTTGCAACCCTGAAAAGGTTGAATAAAATCAGTTTCTTTTAGATGATCTTCTGCGGTTACGATACTTCCAGGTTTTCTCTTGTTGCCCCTTCCAATTTTTCTTCATGTTGCCCTAACGATTGCCATTACAATATTTATGAGAAAAATTGTCTCCCCTGTGTTTCTCAATCTCGCTTCGCATCGTTTCGAAAACCCCGGGGTATGGGATTTTCGGTTTTACTTCCATTCTTCAGGTGCAAAAGATTATTTAAGGTTACATTATTCCGGAATCTAAATGGAAGATTACTTTTTAACTACATGCACATATGCGCCTATATTATTATTGACTGGCTTAATTGTTTGCAGATATTTCCATAATGCAAGCAGCTCTGTATCATTCAGTTTTTTGAAAGCATTCCATGGCATGATAGTTTCCTTGATATAGGGGCCTTTAGAAAACCGGTCTTTAAATTTCTCAAAATTCCAGTCGTGCAACACACCTGTTTTGTCCGTAGTAAGATTAGCTGAAAAGAGCATGCGTGAAGGATCGCCTTTGACAGGTTCTAAAGGACCTCCGGCGAATTCCTGGCCAATGTAGGCACCGGTATTCGGATCTCTTTCTGTGTGACAACTGTGGCAACCGCTTACAAAATGCGCGAGATATTCTCCGTACTGTGCAGTGGTATCAGCCATCGTTTTTGCAGGAGGTGTGGTGACAGGATTTACAGGTCGAATGAGGAACGCCAGAATGCTTTTGCCAAGGATATTAAAATCATTTTCAGGTACTTTATAATTCACCGCCGGCAATGTCCTGAGATAAGAAATGATCGCTGTGATGTCTTCATCGCTCAGGTTTTGATATTCCATGGCGGGGATAAGGACGGTGCCGTCGTGTTTCACACCGTACCGGAGGGCTCTTGCGATTTCGTTGTCTTTCAGGTTGCCAATGCCGGTTTCTTTATCGCTGCTTATATTTTTTGAATAAAAGGCTCCGCCGGGAAATATAAAAGGGAAGCCGCCTCCTGCGAGCTGGAAGTCATCACCATTGGTGACAGCCAGGGAATCTTTAGGTTGGTAATGACAATCTGTACAATGTGCTGTGACGCGGACGAGGTGTTCACCATGTGCGATGATGGCGCTATCGGATGAGGCTTTGATGTCGGGATATGGGGCTTCGTATTTGTTGTCATACATCATATTGGCGGCAATGACGAGGCCTGCGAAGCAGACGACAACGATGATTGCGAACCATTTGAGTATCCGGAGGAAGACTTTCATGCTAATTGGTTTTGCTTTGCTAAAAATAAATAATGACTGGATATACGTAAAAAAATAAATTCCGGATTAAGTGAGTAGTGAGTTGATCGCTTTTAATTGGGAGGCTCATCTGGGGGTTGTGAAACGTGAGGCGTGTTTACAAACGGATAATTCTCTACTGCCCCACCTTGTTCTTCTTGTCCATCAAATACATCAGAAACAAAACCAAAAATGGCAACGCTACAATAATCAAACTAAGCTTACTATGCCTTAATGAATATCTCACCACAAGGCTTGCAATTAAAATAATGATCAATCCCGGCAATAACCAGCTATTTAAACTTGAACTAGCTCCAAAGCTCGATCTGAAATGAGATCCAAGCAATGAGAGTACAGCCAATAATAAATTTAATATCCAAAGCAACCAGAAGAGAAAAGACATTTTCGATTTAAGATTTAAGACTGAAGATTTTTATTTGCAATCTATGTAATCTAAGATGTTAATTTCATCACTCAATCACAGATTACTGCATTATAAAAAAAATGAACCACATAGACACATAGTTAACATAGGATGCTTCGACCTGCTCGCGCTCAACCATGTGCTATACTTCGACTAGCGCTCAGCACGGCGCAGCTCAGTAACCGTCATATAGAAAAAAAGGCTTCACAATTCAATTCTCACGATTCACGTCTCACGCCTCACGAAAACCAGAATTACTTCCTAATAAAGAGACATTCTCACTATTCACTACTGACTATTCACTAAACCTTCGTCCACGGATGAAACGCATTCTTCACATTCCTCAATGGCGCACGCAGCTCCGGAAAGTGACGAACCAATACATCCTTCATCGTCATATTCTGTACCCAATCCATCCCGGGTGCTGTGTAGATCAATGGCTTAAAGTCAGATGATAAAAACCGGTCACTCTTAAGGCGACGCGATGCCATGAGAATAAATATCCGGAATGCCGTATCACTAAATCCAAATCCTTTTGGAAGCGGTTCACTCAGCATCCCTACCTGCAAATCCACTTTTTCAATGTCACCACCATAGATATCACTGATCTCTTTCGCTAATGCCTCATTACCGCCGGTGAGCTGTTCAAAAGTTTTCGCAGGCCGCATATGAATGAGACGGCGGAATGTATTATACCTCGGCACTCCCCTTTCACGATCACGGAGGATATCAACCGTAGCCATATCAAGATGCTTGCCATCAGGCAATGTTACATCCCGAAGGAAATTTGGAAAATTATGAATGGTGATCGCCCCCGGATATGTAATACCAAATGAATAAAAAAGATCCTCGAAGGTTAATCCCTTTTCCATCGGCTTGCGCGCCCTTTCAAAGATGACATCATTCATCTCTGCAGTATAACTGTACGCACCGGTTTTCAAATCGTAAAAAGGAATATTGTCAGGCAGCAATGTATGCAGGCGGTACACTGAAACAAATTCTTCCGTTAATGTAAAAGGAGCACCATGATGTTCAGTCTCTGAACCCGGAATGCCACTCATCACTTCTCCATCACCGATACGTCCCCACATTTTATACAGCTTCTCTCCCAGCAATCCCCACCAGTTAGCATTCATTGCAATCTGGAGTGCCGGATGAGGAAGAATTGCAGGAGTCCATTCGATCGTATGGATCTTTGCCATCAATGCACAATTGACTAACCGTGCAGTATCAAAAAGCTGATCACAAGTCCATTCCGGAAATTCTCTTTTCAGATGATCACAAATAGCATTATGCTCAAGTGCAAAAAGTGTATGTAATAATTCCAACCCGGTCCACCAATTGTCTGTAAAACCTGAAATCGGAATGCCCCGGTGATCACGAGGAAGAAAATGACCTGTGCCATCTGCCTCTACAAATAATTTTCCATCTACAGATTCTCCCCTGAGCAACTGAGTTTGTGCTTCAGTCGAACCATAGATCTGTGATCCATCCCACCAATGCGTGTTCTTATTTTTGTACGCAGGAAACTTCCGGTCGATTTCATTCAATGGTGTATCGGCGAGAGTTCTGTGAATTTTCATTTTTTCTTCAGACCATGTATCACCGGCTGGTAATGGCACTTCAATTTTATCTTCACTATCATAATGACCAAACCAATCATGCACCATAAACTGTATCCAGGGTGCAGCCAGAAGATTAACAATCGTTGCAGGTTTGAATTCTGTGCGCTTCATCAGCTTTTCACTGATCAGTCTTGGATTCGGAGTTAACAATTCTTCTTCCGTAGGAGCAGCGGTATGTTCGCGGGGCATGTTCCGTCCCAGGCGCATACCTGTACAACCCATCAGTGGCTGATTAATATCATTAAATTTTCCATCCGAATTTCGGATCGAATAATATTTCGAATCTGTAACCGGGCAGGTTTTTATATCACCCTGGTATTCAGGACCGGGATAGGTGTCGTGCAGGTTTTTGGCCCTCAATTCATGCCTGAAGGAAAGCAGGTTCAGGATGCCTATCCATTTCGGGAGCCGGTGCCAGTCTACGACTTTATTGACGCCTTTAAAAAAGCCGACTAAGGCGCGTTGAGAGAGCGAAAGTTTCATGAATATTGAGGGTTATGGGTTTGCTTGGCGAAATTATCAAATTCATTTGGTAACGTTTAAAACGAATAGTTGCCCGTAGATTCAAGCTACGGGCAACTATTCGTTTTAAACTTTACCAATTTGATTTAATAAAATATAACATCGTTCCATCAGGATCTGCAAATGTAATTAACTGTCCTCCCCCATCCTGCGAGGATTTGGATTCAATGGACAGCTGCTTCAATAAAGCTGTTGCTTCTTCTATATTGTCAATGCTGAAACCGATAGAGGTATTTCCTGAACCATTAAATTCTTTATCGTTTGCCGGATGAATACCGATCACTATGCCGGGTGCCGTCATCTGTGCATAGTGATAGCCACATCGATCCTGAAGCGTCACGCCAAGCGACTGGTAGAAAGCAATTGATGCCCCCATATCTTTGACCATAATGGTGATGCTTGATTCTTTGATTTTCATTAGGAATAATTTGTTTATAAAGATTATTAGGTTTATTAAGTTTATAGGTATATACGTATAGAGGTTAAGTGATTATAAGTTTAGATGGTTAGATGTTGAAGGATTTATTCAATTACAAATCGTTTTGGCTGGCTTCTTTCTTTATTATTTTCAATATAAAAAAAGTACAAACCGGAAGGGATTTGATCGAAATGCAATGTTTCATGATTCTGACCTTGCTTTGTTACGATTTCTTTTTGCAATATCACATGGCCCAAAAGATCGGTTACATAAATATCAGCTTTGCTTTGTGTATTTGCTGTGAAATCTATGTTCAGCAAATTATTTGCTGGCGATGGATAAAACCGGTTGATGGATAATCCGTCATCAGGTTTTACATCTTCATTGCCAACAGTTGGTGAAAGTGCAGTGCCTTCTGCGAATATTGTAAAATCAACAGGTGCATAATTCCGGGAACCCGTAACAGAAAATACCCTAAAATAATATGTGGTGTTCGGACCAAGACCATAGAGGTTCATCACGATCGTTGAATCCACAAAGCCGTTAATGCTAAAATCATTTTGAAGACATGCCATCGAATTGAATTCACCGCATTGACCTTCAAAGCCCTGCACATTAAAATTTAAGTACTCATATGTTCCCAATGATGGTTCATTGAAACTGATCGTCACAGTCGCATCTCCACCATCATGATCAGCAACAAAACTATACCAGACATCATACGCATATCCCGGGCTATTCCCATCAAAGGGATAGCACAACCGCTCCCCTGAATTCGTAGCTCCTGCAGTTGTTTGAAGGCCCGGATCAACAAATAAACCCGGCGTGCCTGTGATCGATGTTGCATCTGAACAATCATCATTGACAGGAGGTAATGGTCCTGCAAAAAGGGCAAGTGAAAATTCGGCAGCAGAACCTAAGTCAAGCGTATAAACCTGTATCCAATACGTATCTCCCGGCACAAGCCCTGAAATGTCATCAAAGGTTGGGAAATCAAAACATTCCTGTAGCACAAGATCATCGCAACTGCCTTTAAATACCTGCATTCCCAAAACGCTTCCATACTCGATGTCAAGATCAAACAATACCGAAGTATGCTGATCAGGTGCAATAAATTTAAACCACACATCATCATCCGTTGAACCAATACAAGATGGCAAATCAGACGTACTTGCCAATGCAGTATTTGCGAATAGTGCAATGCCAACAGGTCCATCAGGAATTGGAGGAAATACAATCGCCTGATCACATAAATCATTTGTCAGTGGCGCTGGCACACTCAGCTCAACCATATAGGATGAAAATTCAAATTGCGTGCTATTATAAACACGAATGAAATATGTATCCCCTTCAGCCAGATCTTTAAAAACACCCGAACTATTGGAACCAATAAAGCATTCCAGGAAGTTGAGATCCCCACAATCCCCTTCGAATAATTCAAACACAAGATCATTGTCAAAATTATGCCTGAACAATAATCGATCATGTCCACCCGGCACAACAAAGTTCAGCCATACATCATCTTCTCCATATCCACCACATGCTTTCAGGCCTGAATCCGTACCTGACAATGTAGAACCTTCAACACTCACCCAATTTCCATTTTGCGGAATCGAAGGAAAAGCCTGAGCTTCATCGCATCCATCATTGTCAGGTGAAGAAGGTGCAACAGAAATACAAATTTCAAAGGTTGCTTCAACATTTGCCAATAAAGTATATGCTTTTGCAAAGTACGTTTCGCCTTCGTTCAGTCCATAAAATGCAGCAGGTTTGTCATTCTGGTCACCAATAAAAATGAGTTGTCCACAATCGCCACCATAAATTGACACGCCCAGGGGAATATTCATTGTAACAGGTGTTGTCTCAACAATAATTCCGGAATGACCCTGAGGGATGACAAAGTTGAACCAAACATCATCATCGGGTATTAAGGAGCTGGATCCCAGGATATCCCCTGATGCACCAAACGTATTGGCTATCATGGTTGCACATGATCCATCCGTTGGGATATCAGGAAATGCAATGGCATCCGGACAAAGATCATTGACAGGTGCCTGTGGAGGAACTTTCAGACATAAGTCAAATACAAACAATTTTGCATCATCGGTAAATGCACGCACATAATAAGTTTCGCCTGGCAAAAGTCCCCTAAGACGCAAGGACTGAAATACATAATCACTGAGACAATGTGTTGAAATAAGGGTGTCACAATCACCTTTGAACACTTCGAATCCTTCGTTTTTATTTATTCCATCAGATGTAAAGTCAGCCAATAATTCGGTGATTCCATCAGGCACTACAAATGTATACCACAGATCACCGGCTACCTGATCACAATCAAAAATCCCTGAGCTTGTAGCCCAGGTCGTATTGACAGAAACTGTGGAACATGTTCCATCGGGTGGAATAGATGGGAATGCTATTGATCCATTGCATTCATCATTCGAAGGGGCAGGAGGAGGAGTCTTCAGACAAACGTTATAGTCTGATGTCACCCCAAGATCTGCTGTATAAACACTTATGATATAGGTATACCCTTCTATGAGGTTAGTAAATTCGCCGGTTTCTTTAAAAGGAAATTCAGAACACGAGTAGCTGGCATGCGAACCGCATCCATCATAAAGGCAGATGATATGCTGTGTATTTCCATAATTCGTAGTGATTTCATAAAGTAATCTGTCTACACCCTGTGGCACAATAAACGAATACCAAAGATCATCATCGTTATATCCAGGCAATGGTGCATTTAATGAACCTGTTGCCCCGTTATTATTAATGTGGACGGTAGAACAGGTTCCATTCACAGGAATGACCGGGAAAGGAAGCGCACTACCACATTGATCATTTTCTTTAGTGGATATAGTAGGTGTCACGGCCACACATATTCCCCCAATGTTGCCGGATATCATATCATGATAATCCCAGAAACGAACATAATACGTACCCGGAGATAAATTAAATTCATTGATCAAAGGCATTAAGTTGGATTCAGAAGCATCATCATTGCATGCGATCTGATCAAGCTGATTACAGTCACTTACTTTTTTATACAACGTCATGGCACCATCAGTGATACCATAACCTCCGGTGCCCGCCGAGGTTTTTACCACGATATCAGCCTTATAGGTGATTTCAAATTTAAACCAGACATCTCCTGTCTGATAGGATCCGCATTCAGGTTCAGAAACGATACTACTTGAGCTTGCAAATTCCCAGGCAACCGGATTATCTGCGACACAATCTGTAGCATTATTGACCGGAACAAGCGTGATCGCTCCACATGGATCATCATTTGAAGGTGGCGTCAATGCACGAAGACAAATATCATATTGAGCCGCTGTATCATCTGCAGCAGTGAATGTGCGGATAAAATATGTTTGCCCCTCGTTGAGATCAGGAAAAATTCCCTGGTTCGAATTATAACATGCAACAAACAATTGATTATCACAATTGCCCCGGTTTAGCCGGATGATTTCTTTAAAAGGTTCACCATGAGCAGTGATTTCAAATCCGATCTGTGTGATGCCGTCCGGAACGACAAAACTATACCACACATCATCATCTGCTATTCCATCACATACATCGATATCGATGCCTGTGGCCCCATCGGTATTTACAGAAACAGTGGAACAAGAGCCATCTGTAGGGATTTCCGGAAAAGGAAGTGCCGTGATGCAAATGTCATTAGGTGACGTCGAAATCGTAGGTAAAGCAGAAACACAAATACCCCCAATATTACCTGTGACCCTGTCATCATAATCCCAAACACGAATATAATATTCACCTACCGGCATTGCGATTTGTTCGATTTGCGGCATTGTCCCGGGACCTGCATCATCATCACAGAAAATAAAGATCAAATCACCATCACATGCATCTGCTTTGTACAATGCCATAGCTGCATCTTTAAATGTATTGGTACCGGTACCCTCTACAGTAGTGATAAAAATATCAGATGCTTCTGACAATGAAAATTTAAACCAGACATCACCGGTTGTGTAGCTCGCACAAGGTGGATCATCCACTCCGTCAGTAGCAGTAGCATCACTCCAGAATTGGGGATTATCAGGAATGCATGTTGCACCGCTAACAACTGGTAGCTCAATAGCTCCGCAAGGATCATCATTTTGGATTTGAGATGAAACACTTGGTTCTGCAGCAACACATATGCCTCCGATATTTCCTGAAGTATTATCGTCGATGTCCCAGAACCTGATATAATACTGGCCCGGCAATTGAATGGGTACTACAAGCTTTGGCATCAGATCAGCTCCCTGGTCATTAGCACAATATATTTCTGTAAATGTGCCTTCGCATTCATCAGCGCTATAGACAGACAAACCACCATCCAAAATTGCTCCCGCACCGGCTCCTTCAGTGGTTGAAATGAATACATCCGATGTATCTGTCAAATGAAATGAAAACCAGATATCACCTGACCTGTAATTTCCACAAGTGGGAATATCGAGACCTGCAGTAGCTGAAGCATTTGTCCATGACAGTGGTGACGATGGCGTGCAGTCATCTCCATTGATTACATTCAAAATCATGGCATCGCATGGATCATCATTTTGTGCATTGGTTGTAACCGGGTTTGCAGCGACACACAAACCTTCAATATCTCCGGAAGTTTTATCATCGTAATCCCAGTAACGGATATAATACGTACCTGCAGCCTGTGCCGGCAATTCAATCTCTGGCATTGAACCCTGACCCGCATCATCATCACAGGCGATGTAGTAAAACGTATCATCACAGTCCTGGTTATTGTAGTATACCGCCATGCCCCCATCCGTAATAGCATTTGCGCCATTTCCTTCAAGAGAAGTGATAAAAATATCCGATGTCGAAGTGATAGTGAACTTAAACCAGATATCACCAGTGTCATAATCTGCACAACCCGGATTGGGAAAACCTGATGTCGCTGTAGCATCATTCCAGGAAATAGGACCTGCCGGTATACATTGGCTCCCTGCCTCAATGCTCAACTGGAGGGCGCCACAAGGATCATCATTGGCAGGCTGAGCATTTGCATCTAAGACAGATATTAAAACTAAACAGGAGAAAAAGAGAATCCGGTATTTGTAAATACATAACATAGTTGTGTAATTTATTTCATTAAGATGAAAGCAACGTGAAAAAGATGGCGAATCGAACTACAATTGTAGCTCATGCTTAAATATACACAAGAGCTACGGTTCGGCGTAGTATTCACTACGTCGGTGTGTCAGTAAATTTCTGATTTGCGAAATAATTGATTTCACACAAAACGGAGTTTTGCGGACGCCAGGACGTCGTAAATACTACGCCCAACCGTAGAGCTTGTTTGTAAATACCTAACCGTCATTGAGAATTTCTTAATTCCGGATGAATACCTTCCCGAGAAATTGCGTGTGTTTTCCGGTTATAACAATGATGTAAAGTCCATCAGGCTGAAAGCCGGGATCAATTATTTCTTTATCAATTATACGGTTATGTTCATATACAAGCTCACCTGTCACTTTATAGATCTTCAAGTCCACAGGGTCTGCAGCTTGTCTTGAAAAATCAACAGTAAAGTTTCCATCCGAGGGATTCGGATAAATAGTTAAGAAAGGATCAGTATTCAATTCTTCAATGCCGGTGAGTGTAGAGATTGTAAAATACACTGTATCAGCATTGCATTCGTTGCTTGCAATAAGCGTAGCAATCCATTCTCCATCCTGGTAGGCATGAACAGGATTTTCCAGGTTGCTTGTATCGCCATCATCAAATATCCAATGGTAATGTGTAGCATTGACAGAAGCATTAATAAAAAACACTTCACTACCATTATAAAGGAAATTGCCATCCGCATGTACTTCAAAATCCTGGTCATTGAATACTGTGTCACTGATCCCTTCACTCATGTTATAATATGTACCACTTGGCGACAATTGAAGATTCAGGGCACGAACCATGTAAGTATAAATACCTGGGGTAACCAAACATGTATCCGTATAAGACGTACCGGTGATGACAGAATTATTGAGCCGCACAAAATCAACCATCTGGTCAGTTTTCATGTAGATATTATAACCGATCACCGTATTATCAGATCCGATCCACGAGATTTCAGCATTGTTGCCTGTACGTGACGCCACTACTTTAGAAACCGGCGCAATGATATCATTCCTCAATGAAGGATCACCCATGAACGCCATGTGCACAACACGTGCCCCGAAATTTGAAAAATAAATCCCATTATTATTCTGAGAAAGTCGAACATCATACCCGATATTTTCACCAAGGCCCATGTGGTGAAATTGCCAATGCGGCCTTCCACTCCACACATTTGTCAATGTTCTTCCCTGCGCAAGCGGCGCCCTCAGAAAATTATCCTGAGATTCCCAATCACCAAAATAACTTCCGAACAACATGGTAAAAACACCTTGCAGATTAGCATTCGCAAAATTTGCTGTACTTCCAATCCCATCCGCACCCTGAGGCCAACCTCCACCGCAACCATATGACCACAGATAACTACTGTCAGTCATTGTGGTAAAATAATCATCAGCTTTTATATTGTCATGCCCTACTAAAGGGCCAAAATTTTTCCAGCCACTCGCTGCGAATGCTTCATTACCGAAGTAACCAAAATTATCATCCACTACTCCGCGATGCACAGCTGTAAATATTTTCTTCCTGTATTCATGATCCTTGTTGAGATAATTTCGCAGCAATTGAAGTTCAGAAGCAGCGAATGAAGGCATGTTATTAAAATCAACGCGACCCACCTGCAATTCAAGATCACTCGGAATAAAACCCTGATCAAACTTTCCATCTTCAGGTACATTGTGATTGCGTGGATCTCCGGCTGTGATATTATTGATCGCAACATCGGACCAGGTTCCATTCATATCTGCATAATAAACATCTGCTGGATATGCACCGGTGTGATCACCGTGTCCATCCACGTTGATTTCACCACTATAAGGAACGGGTACGTGACCGATAATAAATACTGCTTTTGTAATCGCTGGTGCTAAAGTGTAGGTAGAGACAATGAGTGCTTTTACAGAAGGTACGCTTGCAGTTCTTGGTACATTATGCTGCATCACTCTCCAACCATCACCGACAAGATCTTCTCTTAATCGATTGATTTCAAATTCCAGTGAATCTGAAAATGTGCTGTCCACTACAAGAATGATGACACCTCTTTTTTCAATGGCCGGTATTTCAATCCCTGCATTAATATAACCGTAGCCGGTGTAACCCGTTGCCGAGCGAAATACCTGGTATTCATACGAAATGCCTTTTACTACAGTGGAGTCAACAAATTCCGTGGCGGTCCCGGGTAAAGTAGCAACCACTGCACCCCAAGTTGATGCAGCTTTAAACTTCCTGTATATAAAATGCTGCATAGCATTTGCATTTAGTCTCCAGGTCAATGTGATACGTGCCGGAGTTGACTGCACAACTGCACTTAACTCTACACTTGCATCCTGGCATGTTTGCGAAAAAATGGCGGAAAAGGGGAAAAAGCAGAAAAGGAAGAAGGGGATAAAAAGGCTTAGTCTGCTGAATATATTAAGATTAGGAAGAAGATGATTTTTCATACGTAGGTATTGACGTTCAAATAAATGGCAAAGCACTTTACAGTTATTCAACTTTGATGGATGAATTAGCCTGTATTAGTCCATCTGCGGTAGCTGTTACTTCGATATTACCTTTTTGATGACTGCTTCGTAAAATTAGCATTGCTTTTCCATAAAAGAGCATGATATGATTAGACTGGAATGATTCTATTGATTGAGGATTCCCATTTCCGACACCTGCGATGCTGCCCTCTCCAGTTACTTTAAGTTGAATTGATTGGTTGGCAAGCGGACAAACATTTCCATCGTTATCAAGAGCTTCAATCATTATGTATGATAAATCCATTCCATCTGCTCCCAATGTAGTCCGGTCAGGTGTCAGTTTAAGTTTTAATGGCTCGCCAACAGTCTTCACGAACGCTTCACCTATTTTCTCTCCTTCCCTGAAGGCAACCGCTTTCAATTCACCCGGCTGATAAATAACATCACTCCACATCAGCCTGAATCGCTCTTTTGAATTTTGCGCATCCGGGACTTTACATTTCGTTCCTAATGACATTCCGTTAAGAATAAGTTCTGCACAATCTCCATTCGTGTATACATAAACAGGAATTTGTTTTCCTTCCATACCAGGCCAATTCCAATGAGGCAGGATGTGCACAGTAGTTTCATCAGGATTCCAATAACTTTTGTAGAGATAATATCTATCCTTGGGTATGCCCACAAGATCGAATATGCCAAAATAAGAACTGACTGAAGCCTGGGCATCTGTCATTCCGAGTTTTTTCACTGAACCATTTTCATACGGTGTCGGCTCACCGAGATAATCAAAACCTGTCCAGACAAATTCTCCGGCAATATAATTTTCTTCCTGCTGCCACATAAAATCATCATCAGAGATTTCTGCCCAGTCAGGAGCATTAAGATCGTACGAGCTTACCTGCAATGACTTTGTAAAATCAGTTTTCTTCTCAGGTAATGGCCATTCATAAAAACCACGCGTGCTGACAGTAGAAGCGGATTCGGAAATGATGACTGCTTTATTTGGTTCGAGTTGACGGGCGAGATCATAACGCCGTCCATAGTTCCAACTGTGTACATCGTAGTAATCAAAATGACGCAACCGTGCACTGTTACGGCTATCACATACTAATGTTATCGGACGGGATGGATCATATCGTTTTACATTATTAACCATTGTGCGCAGCTTGTCAAAACCACCATTGAGGTTCCATTGGACATCACCGATCTCATTTCCAACGCTCCATAAAAATATACTGGGATGATTGCGATCACGCATCACAAAGTTTTTGACATTCCGTTCTGAAAATTCCTGGAAATCTGTTTCCGGAAGTATATCCGCTTTCTGATCATACTTATCAAAAATCTCATCGATGACGAGGATTCCCATTTTATCACACAACTCAAGCAATTCGGGAGCCGGTACATTGTGGCTTGTGCGAATGGCATTGCAACCCATGCCTTTTAATAATTGCAGCTGTCGCTCCATGGCTCTTGGATAAAAAGCTGCACCGAGTGGTCCATGATCGTGATGCAGGCAAACCCCTTTCAATTGTACGCGTTGATCATTGAGATAAAATCCATCATCCGGTGTAAACCGAATAGAACGTATTCCAAAATTAGTAGTACTAACATCCAGGATCCTATCACCATTCCTTACTATTGTCTTTAATGAATATAAAACACCGTTGTAAACTTCCCACTTTTGAGGATTTGTAAGTGTGAATGTTAATTCAAAATTTTTATTACTTCCTGCGGCGATTTTTCCTTTACTTTCTTTATTGGCAATTTCTTTTCCATTTGGACTGAGTATGATTTGTTGGACAATAATCTCATCCTGCGAAGTGAGTGATTGATTGACAATGGTGGAGATCACATTTACAGTTGCATAATTTGACTTAATAACAGGTGTAGTGATTTGGGTCCCCCACATATCAACATGGATTGGATCCGCTACGATGACTTGTACTTTCCTGAAAATACCTGCGCCCGGATACCAACGGCTGTCATGTGATCTTGTATCTGCATGCACAGCGATCACATTTCCGGTATTAACTTTTATAAATTCAGTGATGTCAAAGTAAAAAGAGTTATATCCATAATCCCATTTACCTGCTAATTGACCATTGACATAAACGGTTGGAAAAGACATAACTCCATCGAAGAGCAGGACAATCCGTTTTCCATTATAAGTTGCAGGCAAATTTAATTTATATCGATACCATCCTTCACCTTTCCATGGAAGCTTTGCAGTATTGCCATCGCCATTGATATTGAAAGGTCCACCAATAGCCCAGTCATGAGGAACCGAAACAGTCTGCCATGATGAATCATCAAAATCTTTCCGGGAAGCATTTTGATTTTCTCCTAAGGCAAATTTCCAGTTGGATTGAAGTGTGATGATTTCACGACTTTGCCCAAAAGATACAATAGAAAGAATAGTAAGTAAGAAGTAAAGTGATGTACGGACCAAAGTATAGGCTGATTGCATAGCATCGAATAAGCGGAGTTAAAAGGTGGAATAATGTACAAAGATTTTTAATAAAAAATCAATTTACCCGTACCTACCAACTTATGGTCTTTTTCCAAACGGAAAATAAATAAACCCGGAATAAGATTTTCTCTTTCAATCCTGATTTCTCCAGATGCAATCTGCTCATATTTCCGGACCAATCTGCCCTGAGCATCAAATAGTTTCAGTGAATAAATCTCTTGACCCTGGTTTTCAAATTTCAAAATGGTAAATTCTATAAATGGATTTGGAGAAGCTGAAATTAAAATTCCTGTCTTTGGATCGATATTGTGTGTAAGAATACCTAGTGCATCCGTTTTCACAAGATAAAAATCACTATCAGAACCTATATCATTTATGCGTGTAGTAGTGCCAAGCAAAATATATCCGCCATCTGTGGTCTGTTGCACTGAGGTTGCATCACTGATCACATTTTTTGGATAAACATTTTCCCATTCAATTTCTCCGGAAGATGTGGTTTTGACCGCATACATATCTGAGGTCTGGTTGTCGACATTTTGTTTTGCACCGCTCAAAATATATCCGCCGTCCGTAGTTTGCTGGACAGCATAACCGATGTCCTGGCCATCACCTCCATAATTCTTACTCCATTCTTCACTGCCTGAAGTGTTTGTTTTAATGAGGTATAGATCCTGCATCCTCGATTGGTCATATCCAAGGACTACAAAACCTCCATCATCTGCAATACAGATTGATCTGCCGGTCTGGGCACTTGTGGCCCCGAAAGTTTTTGTCCAGATTGTATCACCTCCCGCATCCATACGCATAAGATAAACATCGCTCCCTGTAAGTGTTCGATGATTTGTCTGACCGGCAACAATATATCCGCCATCGTCAGTTTGCCTAACTCCGTTACCAAATTGGGCATCTATCCTTTCGTAGGTTTTCTTCCATTCTTCATTTCCAACCGAATCCGTTTTTAAAAGCAAAACATTTTCCTCCGGGCTTGCTCCATTAAAACCAACAACAATAAATCCTTCATCGGCAGTCTGCTGAACAAACCTGCCTACATCTCTGACGACAGATCCACGGAACTGTTTGCTCCATATTTCATTTCCATCAGGATCTGTTTTTATAAGCGCCAGGGAATCGTTTCCTAAACCTGAAAAAGCTCCGCATAATATATATCCTCCATCATTTGTTTGCTGGACACAAAGCCCGAGATCAAATTTTGCTCTTCCGAAAGTTTTTTCCCAAAGCTTATCTCCCAGGTTGTTTGTTTTGATCAAATAGAAATCCAATTGTCCAGCTCCAAAACTCGCGGTTTCACCAAAAAGAATATACCCTCCATCAGTCGTCTGTTGTACCGATAAGCCAAAATCATTTTCAGAACCCCCATAAGTTTTTTGAAAACTAATCTGACCATGAACATGTCCGACCACCAGTAGTAGGAAAAAAGAAAACGTATAGAATTTTTCAAAAAGAATTTTCATAAGCATTAAATCACATGATTTCAAGATAAATAAAAATAGCTGTACTCGAATTTGCTTTTTTTCTTCCCTTCTTCCTTTCCTCCCTTAATCCTTTCTTCCCTATTGCGGCATACTCGGTCTCACCTCAATCTTACTCGGCAATGTCCGCGGATTCATTTTTAATAAATCGATGACAATATCACCGATATCCTCCGGTTGGATCTTCCATTCGTCTTTTTCATCGGGCACATGCCCGTTAAAATAAGTGGCTACGGATCCCGGCATGATCGTGGATACTTTAATACCAAATTTTCTCAGGTCGAGCATCACGGCTTGTGTAAAACCCACCAGTCCGAATTTGCTTGCATTATAGGCTGCACCATTTGCAAAAAAATTCGTTCCTGCCAGACTCGCCATGGTGATGAGATATCCTTTGCTCGCTTTCAATGCTTCAACAGTGGCTTTCACCGTATTGAATACACCTGTAAGATTTGTATCAATTACTTCATTCCACTTCTCTGCTGACATGGTATCTATCGAATCGAAATGACCCACACCTGCATTGGCGATGACGACATCGAGCTGACCCCATCGGGATATGATTTCATCGATACAAGATTGCTGATCCGCCGCTATCCGGACATCACATTGTATTCCGATCGCATCTGCGGCGCCAAGCCTGATCAGCTTGCCCGCTTCAGCTCTTGCTTCCGCTGCGTTTCTTCCGGTAATGGCTATGCGCATTCCTTCTGCGGCCATTTTTTCAGCGATGCCAAGGCCGATGCCTTTTGTACCACCTGTGATCAATGCTGTTTTATGAGTTAATGGCCGTTGCAAATTCATAACTGAACAATTTAATTAAGATAATTAATAATCAATTGGATATATTTTATGGGCACGCTATTAAAATCAAAATAAAATCATTATTCTTGTTTTACGATTGTAATAGCTAAAAATACTTTATTGTTTGTACCAGACAAAGTAACGGATTTTTCTATGTAGTGTTTCATGCTTTGTTTTTGAAAAAGAGATCATTCATTTTGACAAGTAAATTTTGAAAAATTTATCCTTATTATAAAAATTCTGATAGTATAGTAATGCTAATACTAGAGAGCATTGAGTATTAATTATAAACTTTATTTAACGTACAACTATTATGAAAGTCCATCACGGGTTATTTCAAATTTTGGGAATTTTTCAATTTACCGACAAGCCAGGTATACTTTGGTCTATTGCCATTACTGCAAGTCTATTCCTATCCTGCACTCCTTATTTACCTGTTAAGAAAATGGATTTTTTCGTTAAGGATGGTCACAATTTGCAACCTATGTACAATGCACATGTGGACATTGTAGCAGCAGGGCAAATCAAAAAAGAGCTAACCACAGATTTACTCGGACATACCCAGGTAAAATTAAAAGATATAAAAATCAACCCGGATAGCCTGGACCATTATTCATTAGTATGGCATGCAGAGAGATCAGATAACGGACATAATTATCAGGTAAGAGATTCAGTCCAACTAAATACTTATTTGCATACATATGACTTATACCTGATCGATACCATCAAATATCCCCAGGGCACACATTCACTGAAGGTTGATCCCACGGCAGACATGCATTATCACATTTCCATGCGGGTCCATAATTATTTTGGAAACTGGCTTTATCCTGATCTCCAATCAGGCCATTATCCTTCAAATGTTGATTGGTACAAAAGTTATAAAAAACTCACCATCTTAACAACGAATGTAAATGGTGATCCCAAAATCAGAAAAATACGTGATCATTTCCTGGAGGGAACCAGTAACAATACTTTAAAATTTCTTCAGAAGAATAACAGCTCTTATGACAAGCCCGGGTCAAACAAACTTACTCAATACACCCAGGCTACTTTCCCTCATCTGCTTGAAGGAAATGTGCAATTGGCTTATGACGCAATATCACCATTCGAACAGGCAACCTCAAGGACATTCAGAAACAGGCTAGCCGGAAATCTGGTTGTAACCGGTGCAGCCTGGCCGTGGATGAACAAATTAGGACAAAAGAACAATCCCGGGAATCCACTGACACATTGGAAGAATTTCAACCTGGAATACCAAAGGATCACACACCAGGACACATCATTTAATAATTTTCACTGGCGGTTTTTTAACAAAGACATTAAGCTTGAAGAAGGAAAACCTACCATTGTTTTGGTAGTCGAAGGATCCCACATCCTCCAGGATACATTGTTTCCAAATTTTGTGAATTACAATATAGAAAAACGAACCCTTCAAAAAAACCTGGAGCTGCTGGAGAAAATAGTCAATCTCAGATACCCTAATGATTCAAGAGATGATTCGACTCTCAATCAATTAAAAAGATCTTTTATTAAATTAAATATTCCGATTGAATCCGAATCGAATAACATGAAGAACCGCTGGCTTGATGATCAGGACCCTTATACAAATATCCTGCAATATCTCCCGCCAGGAAAACTTGACACATTTATTCAGACCACGTTGAGCGATGAATTGATAAGGAATATAAAATCCGTGAAGGCATTAGATCCACCCATTTGCATGATGGCCATTTCACATCTTGCATATAATGGCATGACGGGCCATTCTGTAGCCTGGGACCAGGGAGGATTTATCAATAACCTTATTGCGCGAAGAAACTATGGGATCAGGGTCAGCAATGATCCTTCCTACAGAAAACAATGGGAAGGTGCTTTCTTCTCAGTACCCGGAGTAAATACATTTGGAAAACTGGTGATTGATAGCCTGATTTCCAAAACAAATGGTCACCGCATACTCATTGATCTTAAGCATTCCGCACCAAGCACCAGGCAATACTTTATTGATTCTATACTGGTTCAGAAAATTAATACTAACCAACAAATAAAAGATACTATTTATCCTATTTGCTCGCATTGCGGTGTGAATGGTTTTCCAAGAATGTATGGATCACCTTTCGTGAATGAATATAATATCACCCGTGCTCCATTTGTTCATTACATATATCCTTTTGCCATCAACCTGTACGATGAGGAAATCGAACAGATATGCAGGTACAATGGAATCATAGGAATCCCTTTAGAACAAAGGATCCTGGGTAGCTATATTAATAAACTTGAAATCAGAAGCCCAAAAATAAGTCTACACGGAGTAGAGAAGAAAAATAAAGAGCAAAACATTCAAAGGTGGAACTATGTGAAGAGATACCTTAGATTCCTGTTTATGACGGATCGTCCCCTTCTTGAAGATGCCATTTCTTATACAGTGAATGAAATGGGTTTGGACACTTCCAGGTCTTCACACCCATTGAAGGCATATAAAGAAATATTAGAAGTCATCTACAAAGATTACAAGAGCGCAGAACCATTTTTATATAATGTCTTTCATGTGATCGATCATTCTAATAAGGACCGGGTGAGAGCCTGGAATCATGTCTGCATTGGCTCTGATCTGGACGGCCTGGTGGATCCTATAGACATTTGTCCGACAGCAAGCCAATATCCCAAATTCAAAAACAGACTTAAGCAATTCATACCTATATTTTTGAAAATGCGTCAGGTAATGAATATGGACGAAAAAAGCAACTTCAGGGGATTCGATTATTATTTTGATGATTCATCCTCAACTAATGCAAACTCTTTTACTCTTGAAAAAGCTTTAGATCAATTGTTTTACAAAAGTCTTTTTGATTTCACTGACAAACGAATGTTAAAATGAAAAACGGATTGAAATACATCATAGCTCTGCTTCTCACCGGAATGATAACTGTTGTACAGGCACAATATTCATCAACCGATATACGCTACTCTTCCGGACACGGCCCTTATCCGATCACAATCAATTTTCAGGGTTCCTATGCGGGAAACAAAAACCTTTTCAGAGAATTCATCAATGATTTCAATACGAAATTCGGAAGCGACAATCGTGTCGCGCTTGGAGGCTTTTCGACCAATCTGGAAGTTGTCATAGTCAGTCCGCACTTCTTAAGAATGTTTGGATGGCAAGGCCTGAGTATCCAGGGAGGAAAACTGGGAATAAATTATAGAAGCTTTTCAAAAAATATCCGCAACAAAGAGAACCTGCGTATTCAATTTCATGACGAAACCATAGGCATAAACTTTGGTCACCGTTTTAACCTTCTATATCCTTTCACTATGGAAGTAATGGGAGGGCCAACCATTTACAATTTTTCAACGATCTCAGATCATGAGGATATCAGAAATGATGTTGATACTTCTTTCACCAGGACCAGGTTGGGGAATGGAATATTCGAGCGTGATCCGGATCAAAGGAAACTTTGCTCGGGCCTGGATCTAAAAATCAGGTTGAATATTTTTGATCCCGGAGGCACTGAAGGTGGATTAGGACTTGTGTTTGAATATGGCCGTATGTTCACTTTAGGCAAAAGAGATTTGACAGCATTGTATGAAGATTTTTTGGATAGTGCCAAGGAAAGCAGTAAAAACTGGGATTATGGCTACTTCTCATTAGGCATGACATTCCCGCTCGCACTTCGTATGGTCAGCCAGTAGAAGATTGTTATTATTTAGAATATTGGCGATAAAAATTGAATTACGTTTGTTTATGCATTCTCTCAAGCATAATGATGCATTCTACATTACTTTTGCCCGTACATGTTTCATTCATCCATCCAACTTTTCATTAGTGTCCTTTCGATAAGTATTCTCCATGCGATCCTGCCTAATCATTGGTTGCCTGTAGTAGCCATATCCAAACAGTTAGGCTGGACGGTGAGAAAAACTGCATGCATCACCATGCTGGCGGCCCTGGCTCATTCACTCAGCACGGTGATCATCGGAATCCTGCTGGCTTTAGGCGGGATGAAGCTCAATGAATGGCTACCCTACTTCCGCTTTGTTGCTGCAGGCATACTATTCCTGCTCGGGATTTTGTTTGTGTGGAGGCATCAGCATCATATGCATTTTCATCTTCGCGACCTGCATGTTGAGGCACATCCGAAGATGAGCTATATCCTGGGGTCTTTATTGCTGGCGATGTTTTTATCTCCCTGCCTTGAAGTGGGTGCTCTTTTTTTAGTGGCCGGTACAGAGGGTATGCACACTACGCTGATCGTTGCAACGATTTATACTATTACCTCTGCGCTCGGCATGACGTTGTTTGCCTGGCTGGCTTTGCAGGGACTTAAGAGATTTGACTGGCATAAGCTGGAGCATAGTTCGGGCCTGGTATCGGGGATTATCCTGATTGTTACCGGGGTTATGTTTTTAATATTTCAATAAAAAAGAAAGATTTGTAGGATTCTAGAAAAAAAGTTGGAAATCATGAAAAAAAGATGGGTTTGGTGGTCACGTTTGGGGGGGCTCGAGACATTATACTATGAGCCTAAAATCATTTCGCATTTCGTCTAAATGCATTTTAGGCGAAATGATTTTTGCTTTTAGTTGAAAACAAATTTATACTCCAGATCATGGCCTTTTCGAAAGCTCACCTTTATCGCTGGCAAATCAGACGATTAGCCATGTTTTTACGTGCACTTTGTCATCCTGCCCGATTGGAAATCCTTCTTCAACTTGCTTTAGAAGGAGAAAAAACGGTCGAGGAAATTGCTAAAAACCATCCTTTGTCTTTGTCCACCCTTTCAAAGCATTTGGCAAGCTTGAGGGTGGTCAGATTACTTACACACAAGGACAAATGGCCTTACCTTCTATACAAGATTGATCTTAAAATGATAAGGAAAATGAGACTCTACATAAATGAATTTTTTGATGCCTTGGAGAAAGCAATAGAACAAGGTCCAAGGTAGCCCTCAAAATCATTTCGCATTTCGTCGAAATGCATTACCAATTTTACATCATAACATGCTGACAATACTAAACTTACAACTGATTCTTGCTAAAATATCCCCCGCCCCTTCGGTCCCTGAAACATTTTTCCCCCTTCCTGCATTATACAACTATGATACGATCAAGAACTTTCGCCCTTCTGCCTGCATTTTTCATGATCCTCTCTGGATCAAAATGCCAGACAAATGAATCTGAAAAGATTATCAACAAAATCGGATTCGACTTAGCTGCTGTAGATGACAAAGGTCTCATCAACAGTCAAACAACGATCGATTATGAATTTTGCATCCCCATGGATGAGGCCATGCTCGCCAAAGTCAAAGAGATAGAACCTGAAGTACAGACTCCTCGCATGGCGAAAGGCCGTATTGCCTGCTCACAGGAAGAATGGCTCATCATTGTGACCACCCATGGCGAAAAATGGAAAGAGCGGCTCTATACTATTGCTTCCCTCCCTTTTGTCAAAAAGATCGTACAGACGGATTACGAATAACCAGTCATATCACTTATATTCATCCGTGTTATACTATACGGAATGAAAAAATATTTCACGTTTGTTTTCCTGCTGAAATTAATTGTAGCAATAATTCTGTTGCAAACTCTCTATTTCAAATTCACCGGCGCAGCCGAAAGCAAATTTATTTTTGAATCCATAGGGATGGAACCATGGGGAAGGATTGGCTCAGGTATTGTTGAATTAATATCAGCCGTATTAATCCTTCTACCTCGCACTGTATGGATAGGCGCCTTCCTTGCCTTAGGCACTGTAACCGGAGCCATTTTTTTTCACTTTATAAAGCTTGGCATTGTTATCCAGGATGATGGTGGATTACTTTTTATTCTTGCCTGTACCGTATTTTTATTTAGTTTAATTATTCTTTGGAATGAAAAGGATCGAATTCCATTGATTAATTGGCAAAAAAGGTAGAATCCTTCGACCTGCTTAACCGCTACCTCGTGCGACAGCTCAGCAACCAGCCAGAAAAGGTGAAGACAAATGATTTAAATTTTAACTTACGTTCTTTATTCCAAATTCGTTTTTAATTTTTCGTTTTTCATTATTTATACAATTTTATAAATTTCCTGTATCCCTTTCAGCTCTTTTTCAAAATCAATTTCAAGGTCGATTAATTTTCCATTCCGGATATCCATCACCCAGCCATGTACTATCGGATAACCTGTGCGACCGAATTGTTGCTGGACGGCTGCGGTTTTAATGACATTGATGCATTGCTCCTTGACATTTAATTCCACCAGGCGGTCAAAACGTAATGTGCTATCCTTGATTTCATTTAATTCGTCCTTATGGATCCGGTATACATCCCGGATATTGCGAAGCCATGGATTTAATATCCCCATATCCTGTTGTGTCAGTGCAGCTCTTACGCCACCGCAATTGTAATGTCCGCACACAATGATGTGTTTTACATACAGGAGTTTCACAGCATAGTTGATGACCGACATGACATTGAGGTCGATGCTGACTACCAGGTTTCCAATATTGCGGTGAACGAATACCTCACCAGGTGATGCTCCCATCATTTCTTCGGCAGTGACGCGGCTGTCGCTGCAACCGATATAGAGATATTCAGGGTATTGTTCGTTGGCTAATTTTTCAAAGAATAAATGATCCGTTGACCGTTTATCAGCGACCCATTTTTTATTGTTCTCGAATATTTTATCGTAAGAAATCATGCCTTCTGAGGTTATTGAAGGACGAAAGATAACAATTGGCAACCAGGCAATTGGCAAAGCGCGATTGCCTATTGCCTATTGCCTATTGCCTATTGCCTATTGCCAATTACTTATTGCCAATTGCTTATTGCCAATTACCTATTGCCTATTGAATAACGGTGATGTAAAACATAAGGCTACTCGGATCCGTAGGTAATAAAGCCGTGTTTATAAATTTTATTTCAACTGTATTTGGAGCGCTTACCCGGGCATATCCTATCATGATTGAATTCATGCCAGCACTGGGTGATATCTGGACAGTAGCAGTTGTCAATGCGTTAGGTGCGTTAAAAGTATACAGGCATTCCGTACCTCCCAACATCAATGGAATGTTGATCATCTCGGAATATCGGAGTATGCTATTGATGGGTGTTCCGGAAGTGCCTAACTTGAGAGGACCTGTTGCAGTAATTGCAGCCATATTCGTAGTTCCCGTTACAGCAACGCCGGCAACCGTAATGGTGCCTGAAATATCAAGTGAAGTAGCTTTCAGACTTCCATTAACATCTAGCTTTGCAGTTGGATTGGTTTTATTAATGCCTACATTTCCTGCGGAATCAATTCTAATCCGTTCTGTTCCATTGGTACCAAACCATAAAGCCTTGTTTTCCTGCTGGATCATATGGGCATCCTGGTTGGCAAGGGTTATACCCAATACTAACCCGTCCATAGTATTCGGACCTGTGTTTGTATTTGTAAATTGTAAACGAGTGGTAGGCGTCTGTAAACTGTTGATATGAAGCTGTGCTTTTGGAGCAGTTGTACCAATCCCGATAGACGTACCCTGGTTGAATAAATTGGTTGTAGCCACCCATTTATTGCCATCCCACATTAAAGTTCCGCCAATGGTTGAACCGTTTAATATGGGCGCAACCCAGCTGGCTCCGTCATAAATATATAATCCCTTGGGAGTAGGCGTATACGGTGACGTGGGAATATCTGTCTGGAAAACGGTCATACCCATCTCCGTGCTGGAGAGGGCCAATCCATTTCTTTCTGCTCCTGTCATCCTGGGGACCAGGAGACCTTTTGAATGTGAATAAAGATCCAGTATGGATTTAGAATTTGGCGTTGTGGTTCCAATACCAACCTGGGCGTGGGTGATGAATTGGAAAACTAACAACAGCCCTAATAATAAGGCAGTCTTTTTCATGGGGGTTATGCAATTTGATTGTTAAAAATTATCTATTGTCCTGCTGTTATGCATAAGCAAGACGCTTTTCTTCACAATCATTAAAAAATAAATCAAAAAGGCACTATCAATATGTTCAGATTCCCGGTCCCTTCAACCAGGTATTATTTGAGTACTAACAATAAAGCTTTCACGCTAATTCGTAAACCCGAATGGGTCATTTTGAAACCGGCGTGGGGTGTTCTCGCACGGAAATCGGAGCAGGTTGCGAAGGTAATAACATTCTTTAGATTCCAACCTTTTTCTGTTATAAAAGGTGAAATTTCATGTACTTAAATGAAAATATTTACATTCAGGATCCTGCATTGTAGGAGTTTTTGAGGTAATTCTGGTACTATCATGAATATATTTAAATTTCGTACAATATGAAAAAAGCCTGTGTTAGTTTGTAACACAGGCTTTGTCATGATGGATTTTATGGGTAATTAATACCTCAGCTCATCGTGATCAGAAGGTTAATACTACCAATCACTGAATGATAACTTTCCGGTTATACATTTTCGCTCCGTCGGTCATCGTGATCACATACATTCCCGTTCCGAACATTGTCAGATCCACTTCAGCTGAAGATTGTGCATTGAGTTTGTCATTCGCATAAATGCGTTCGCCAAGTAAATTATAAACGCTCAACACGCCAAGTGATTTTTCGCTGCTGATGGTAAACTTTCCACTGCCTGGATTAGGGAAGACGGAAATGCTGCTATCATCTGTAGCAAAATCTTTCACAGCTGAGGCGACGCGAAAAAAGTTAAATGTACTGTCTCCCTGTGAAACCACATCAGGATCAAAATAGTAGTACCTGTTAGAAGAACTTTGGACAAAATGGTTTTCATCATACGTAAAGAATGAAAGGCTTGTACGCAACCAAGTAGTGCCATTCCAATTCTCAGATAATGTTTTTACGTTTAAATTATCTGCATTATAGGTATAATATGTTCGTGCTGCATTGTCCCAGTTCGTAACGTTCCAGCTTTGTGTAAACACATATGTCAGCGAATTACTGGCATTATATGTGTATGTGCTCAGGCTCGAATTTGCCCAGTCTATAGTATTCCAGTATTGCGATAATATAGTTGAGAGATTATTGCCGGCATATGTGTATGTAACAAGGGATAAATTATTCCAATACACGCCATCCCATGTTTGGTAGGTATATGTACTAAGTTTATCATTGCCGTCATAACCATAAATGATCTGACTTTCATTTACCCATGTAAGGTCAATGTCATTAAATGACTGGTTAAGGTAATTTATCTGATTCTTATTGGCATCATATGTATATGTGATCAGTTGAATATTATCCCATCCGGTTCCATTCCATTCCTGATCTAATTCTGTAAGTACATTGCCATCGGCATTATAGGTATAAATAACCTGCTCTTCATTGACCCATGCAGTGCCGCTCCAAACCTGGTATACTTCTGATGTTTGATTATGGTTAGCATCGTAAGTATACAGAACCTGATCTGAATTCTTCCATGCTGTTCCTGTCCATTCTTTTTCGATATCCGCTGTCAAATAATTACTGGCATCGTATACAAGGTTCGTCTGGCTGGAATTCTCCCATGACGCGCCTGTCCAATCCTGGTAGGTATAATTTGTCGGATAATTGTCAGCATTATAGTAGATGTCTGTGACTTTGGAATTAAGTTGCCAGTCATTGGTATTTACATCCCAATGCCATTGGTAAATGCTGTCATTCAGACTGACATCTCCTCCCGACCGATTCCTGAGCTCTTTTGCAAGGTCCCTGGCTGTCAGGATTCCGGGTGATTTACCTGCAGGCTCATGATTTACACCTGGCAGATCGGGCAATACCTTTACAGCATGAGTTTGAAAATGATTCAAAACTGGTTTAGTTTGTGCAAATCCATTTAGTGAAAATGCAAGAAAAGCGAAGAGTACGATTGTTTTCATATTATTTGTTTTAATTTTTTCCTACCTGATGTGCTTTGGAATTTTCTCCCTACTTCACGCTTTTTCAAACCAAAGCAAAACCTAATTAAAATTACTGATGATGTCATTTAAAAGTTAAAATATTGTAGCACCTCACGACCAAATATAGTAATTATTTATTTATTTGCCTGCCAACAAAAAGGGGCTGAAATGCCAAAAAAAAGACAATAACAGACTTCCAGGTCTTAACCGGTCATTGTAGATTATTGAACGGTAATTTACTTACAATAAAAATTAATTCCTTAACAAATAATTACGAAAATAAATCCATTTGCTATGGCCTGTTTTATCGATTTCAACGGATCGTTGTTGATTTAATTTATTTCATAAACTCATTCACCAATACTATTGTAAGTATCTATACCTGGAATGTCCTGGATATTACTCCATGTATATTTTCCAAAGGTTCAAATTTACACCTTGATCAGCTTATTGTGAAGCTAGAAATCAGGCATGTCTTTTACGTGTCAATACTTTAAACAATCCAAATATCACGAGAAACAATACCAGGCCAAACATCAGCCATTTCAGCATTTTGAATAATTCACATAAGGTGGCTATGAATATGGATTGTTCCGGATAATGGTTGATCATGGAAACAATGGAAATATTTTCCAGAAAATCAAAGACCATGGCTGCGAAGGGAACCATGTTGAGGTATTTAACTGGTCCACGCAAAAGACTCCGGTAGATCATGGTCAGCAGAACTGCAAAAAATGTGCAATAGACGATCGGGTAAATAATATCAATCGTCATTTCCACGAACCTGTAATATGTTCTCCCAGCTTCACCATAATCTTCTATCATCTGCAGTGTTCGCTTCGGATTAAATCCAAATGTCAGATCTACGGGGCCGATTTCTTTCCCTGCCAGCTGGCTTATTTTTTCACCGGCATGCCGGAACCATACTGATGGGAAAAGGAAATATATAATCAGTAAGCCCAGGAGAGTTTTCCAGTTGGAGATGCGGTTTAGAAATGAAGACATATTTTGGATTTTCTATAGGATTTGATACCCTAAGTAACAAAAATAAATAATCGCAACACCCATAAGTTCAATTTTCTTCCGATAAATAATCAAAAAAAGTAGTACTATAAATATCGAAAGACTTAACAGCCCGCTTGTCAGCACTTCTCTTGTATAGAGCTCGGCGGTTTGATAATATCTATATTCTGTTACCGGACCTTCATATCCAAATGGATAACCTTTGGTGTTTCCTTTTATCCCCACATTATAGTATTCTGCTAAGTTCATCAAAGTGTACATCGCGGAAAATAAAAGTGACCAACTCGCTACCACCCAAAAACCAATTGTTGTGCTATTATTTTTTCCAGACATAAGCAAGTAAGAAAGAAATGCAATGGTTCACGGTTCACGAATCACGGTATTCACGATTCACGATTCACGAAATCACGAAATCACGAAATCACGAAATCACGATTCACGATTCAAACTACGGTTAAATATTTTCCGTTTTATTCTACTCCTCGCTTCGTTCGCTGATAATATTCAATCAACGGGAACAAATCAATATCCGCAGCCCTGACCTTTCCATTTGAAGGGTATTCGAAAGGATGATCAATATCTTTGATCAGGCTGAGCATGTAGACAAAGATCTGGGTAATAAAGCTGACCAGGATAATGCTGATGATAAAATTATCGAAACGAGTGATGAGGAGAAGGCCAACTATAAAAAATGTCAATACTTCTAGGAATGCATAACCGGTAGAAATAAAATGAGTGCGCTTGATCACAGTAGCCCTGGAGAACAATTTCCGAAGATTGGTTTGTTCGCGTTTGACCCACGAAGTAGTCGAACCCATCCGTGTATTTTCTATGAATAATGCAACGGAAGTAAGTTCTTCTATCTTTCGATAAACAACTTCTTCGGATTCCCTGTGCGCAAAATATTCAATGATTGAGGCTGTCACTTCATGGATCTTTCTCTTCTGTTCGGATAGGTCAAAATCTCCTTTAAACTGATGAGCAAGGATGACGGTATCTTCAATGCTTTCGATGGTACATGCCATTTCGGATGGTATCCTTTCACTTTCTTTATAATCTGAAAGCGTACCGGCCAGCATAAATCCTATCAGGAAGATACCCCCGGTTATCACCAACCCGATCTCAGAGAAATCGATCAGCCCGTCGAAATGAAACCCCCACACGACGACAATCTTGATCAGCAATACCACGAGTGTTATGGGCAGGGTCAGTAACATTAGCTTCCATTTGATCCAGTTGATTTTCATCGGACGATTACTGACTATTCACTTAAATCTCCTATCCTTACCTCCTGGCTCATGAGCTCTCCAAATACTTTCCATCGGTTGTCGGGTGAAGGATCATTCTTAATCCTTGATTCCACATATCCTTTTACAAGATCTTGTCCGTAATTGTAATTGATGACGTAGCTCCGGTTGACTTTTATAAAATTGATTGATTTGGCAGCGGTTTCATCATTGAAGAGGGCATATTCCTTCAACCAGCGAAGTGCCTCTTCTTCGGTCATGGTTTTATTGACGATTCCTCTTGCCGCTTCGTTGCGTGCATAGTTTAACTGGCCTTTTATGGCCATGGCTTTGAAATAAAGACTTATGCCGGCGGTATCCAGCCCTGCCAAGGGAAGAAGGACCTCTTTTGCAAATTTCGTTTTATCATCACCGGGGAAAACCACATCGATTCCATAATTGGCCGTTCCCTCAGCGATCAATGATTGGGGACTGAATAGAGGATACATGGATATCTCAACAAGTCCCTGGTCATGATATAGGTTTTTTTCCAGAAGCATGTTGTACACATGATGGCCTGGATAACTTTCATGACTACCTACATCAATAGCCCTGTCGATGAAAATATTGAGGTCGGTATTGATCTGGATCAGGCTGGTATAATTTCCTTTATACCAATTGTAACCATTCCAGGGCTTGTCATTTACATACTCGAGCGTAAATGATTCTGTGGATGGCAATTGATAATGCTCCTTTGTACGTTTCCTGCATTCTGCGATGGCGGCTTTGAATACTGTATCCAGCTTTGGTTTTGGAATTATAAATTTATTTGCCAATACCTGAAACCTGTCAGGAATATTTCCTTTGCCAGGCAGTACATGATCGAGCTGATGTACGAGGTCTTTGTAATGATTCTCATCATATATTGGTGCTGCTACACCAAACAGGTCTTTGGATTCTTCATCAAATGTTCCATATTCACCTGCAAATATCCTGATGCGCCTTCCAAAAGCGATCAGCTGGTCAGAAATCCAGGCTGCCCTGTTTTTTAAAGTATCGGACCCATTGCCGGTTATTATTTTCTGCAATGCTGACCTGAGTTCATCTGTTGCACTGAGAAGACTGTCTTTTGGAAATAAAGGCTTGGCTCCGGTTACGGAAAGACTCTTTGGCTTCAGGGAGTCAGGACCGTAATATGCATCGACGAATGATTCATCATACAAGCCGACAGTGAGAGCCAGTTGGACATATTCTTTTGCCAGTTGGTTGATGTCTTCATCATGCTTAACGGTGGTAGCAGGCTTGCAGGAATACACAAGTAGAAAAATTATGACGAAATAAAGCAGCCTTATCATATGTGTTGGTTTTCCAATTAATTTATAATAATTATTTGTCTTGCGTAAATTATGAAAAATAATTTTATTATCGGATTTCATCTGGTATTCATTCTGACTATTCTATTTTTCCGTGGGTTGCGACCCACGGCTAATAATATTTGATCCTTTCGGGATCGTTAATAGGTCAATAGGAGCGGAATATTTTGGATAACATCAATGATCAACAAGGCCATTCAATTCCAATGCATTTAGAATTCCGGCTGTTCCTGCAGTGTTATTGAAGTAAATGTAGATATCCTCTGATTCCGTGTTTTTGTAAAGTCCTTCTTTTAGCGATTCCAGGAAGGCTTTTTCATAATTCGAATAAAATAACACAGGATTCCCATGGAGGCGGATGTAACTGAACGGGATATCGTCGAGAAAAATTTCCGGCATCAACGGATGGTCCGGCATGCAGAAGATGATATTGTATTTTTCCAATACTTTCAACACATGTTCATCCCACCAGCTTGCATGCCTGAACTCCACTACATTTCTAAGCCCTTGTCTTAACTGGCCTGTGATGGATTGAAGCCTTTCCGGTGAATACGTATATGAAGGAGGAAACTGGAATAAAAAACAACCCATTTTTTCCTGTAGTCCCAGGAGACAGGCATTATAGAAATCTTCCAAAAGAATTTCACATTCATTCATCTTTTTAAAATGGGTAATGAGCCTGGGTGCCTTCACAGAAAATCTGAAATTCAACGGACTGTCATTATACCATTTTTCAAGTGACTTGATGGTGGGAAATTTATAAAACGTGGTATTTATCTCAAGCGTATTCAGGTGTTCGCAGTAATAGCGGAACCAGTCTTTCTGCCTGACATGATCCGGATAAAACACTTCCTTCCAATGCCGGTTATAAAAACCTGAACACCCGATCCAAAATCGTGTTCCCGAGTCCTTTATAGCGCTACTTGACATGACTCAGGCGTACAGGGGTTGACAATGTGGACAGAAAAAACTTCGTCGCTTAAATTTTCCAGTAATTTTTCGGATGATGGGGCCTTTGCATCTGGCACAAATTTTCTTTGTGTGTGCAAGCCAGTGCTTCCTGAGCACGTACTGCCGTTTCCATGCTAAGAAATCAAAGCTGTACTGACGTGCTTCTTTGATCAGGTTGTTCAGCTTATAATCCGATAATTTTTTATTGAGGCTTTCAGGATGAATTCGGACCCTGTATAGCACTTCATTTTTTATGATATTTCCTACACCGGCGAAAATATTTTGGTTCAACAGCGTATCACATATCATGGCATCCGGTTCTTCCTTAATTTTTGCCTTAGCCTGCTTTTTGTCCCAGCCGGAATTCATCACATCTCCTGTCCAGTCGTAATGATCATTAATATCTCCTTCAAGAATTTTAACCGAACATGTATAAAAATACAGATCACCATTTGAGAAACGCAGATGCAGACGAACAGATCGATTTTCTTTCGGCGTATCCACAGTATAAGAGCCAAACATCAGAAAATGTATTCGAACTGTGAAACCCTTAAAACAAATCAGGAAATGCTTGCCCCAACTTTTGAATTCGATCACCTTTTTATTGTGTAATCTTTCAATTTCAATGGTCTTTGTATTTCCATCTGCATCAAGAACTTTTTTGCCTGCAAAATGTTGCACGTCCTCTTTCAACAGGATGATGGATGGTCCCTCGGGCATGTCATATAAAACTGTTTGATCCTGAAAATGTTCAGACTGCAAGACAGAAATTGGTAAGTGATAAAAGGTAAAAGGTAAAAGGTATTAAGAAAGATCTCAAATACTGGTTACTACTTACTGATTACTACTTACTTTTTTTCAGCATTCTTCAGTATCACATATCACGTTTGCTTTTTCCGTTTCCAGGGTGGCATGGTGAATATTCATATGAAGGAAACTGTGCTTCAGATCATACTTGATCTTCTGCTCATCGTCAGATGAAATATTTTGTTCCAATACCAGGTGTGCGGTAAGTGCATTTTCCGTAGTGCTGATAGCCCAGATATGGATATGATGTATTTCTTTGACACCTTCTGTTTTTTTTGCAATGGATATAATATCATCAAGATTAATATCGGCCGGCACTCCGTCGAGGGACAATCGCAAGCTGCCTTTCAGAAGATGCCATGTACTGATCAGTATGAAAATCGCTACCAATATGCTGATGGCACTATCCATCCAGAACCAGTCCGTATAAAATATAATAATACCACCGATGACAATGCCCAGTGAAATAAATGCATCGCTCATTAAATGCAGGTATGCACTTTTAATATTGAGATCTTTTTCTTTATTGCGCATGAATAAAATTGCGGTGACACCATTGATCATAATACCGATGCCTGCTACGATTGCAATCATGACACCAGGAATGGGCTCAGGATTAAAAAACCGGTGTGCAGCTTCATAAATGATGGCACCTACAGAGACCAGGAGCACCATGGCATTGAAGAGTGCCACCAGGATTGACGTCTTCCGGTAACCATAGGTATATTTTTTATTTGATTTTACTTTTAACAAACGGAAGGCCAACAGGGATAGTGCCAGGGAACCTACATCTGCAAGATTGTGACCAGCATCAGAAAGTAAAGAAAGGGAATGAGTAAAAAGACCGGCGCTCACTTCCACCATCACAAAGATAAAATTCAGTGAAATGCCCACGATGAAAGCTGTATTGACATTAGTCAATGTGGCTGAATGGTCGTGATGTGCGTGATCGTGTGACATGAGATGCAAATGTAAGAAAGTAAGAGGGCAAGAAAGTATGAGGATGAAGCTCAGGTTTACATTTCAGTTTACTGGATTTGACCACAGGTTCAGTCTGGACAATTTTGTAGCTATCTCATTATCATGCAGAGTCGTGAATCCCGGATCGTTATTTGTGTCATGAATAACGGTTTGCGATTCTCCGGCAAATGGATTGATGACTATGTCAAGACAATCAAATGCTGTCGAACAAGTCGTCAGGTAAAATTAATGTCATCAATGCATGTCCACTCCGAACATAATGACAATCATTAAAATGAGTACGGCCAGGTCGTGACCTGGCCGTACTCATTTTAATGATTGCTTTTAAAATTTTACCTCATGATCACAATCACTTTCGTGTACACATCACTCTTTGTCTTCAATTCCACCAGGTAGCTTCCTTCAGGAATATTGGATACATCGACTTTGTGTGCATTCGTTCCTTGGAGTGCATCCATCTTGTCCGCAAGCAGTTCCTGGCCGAGGAAATTGATCAGCCTGTATTCAACTTCCTGGTTAGCATGTGAAGTGAAGCTCAGGTTTACATTTCCGTTTACTGGATTTGGCCACAGGTTCAGCCTGGACAATTTTGTAGATATCTCATTATCATCCACAGTAGTGAATCCAGGATCGTTGTTTGTATCAGGATTAACAGTTTGTGGTTCACCGGCGAATGGATTGATGGCTGTGTCAAGACAATCAAATGCTGTTGAACAAGTCGTCGTACATCCAAACGCATCGGTAATCGTAAGGATGACAGTAATCTCAGTCCATCCCACATACATCGAGATCTGAGGCGTGCCCTGCCCTGTCTGTATAAATCCTTGTCCAATCACTTCCCACTCATATGTAACACCACCAAGACCTCCACTGACAAGACTTGAGATGACCACACCATGTGAATTACATTCTACTAATGGCGGTACGAGAATATCACACTCCAGGAATGTATCCGGTATCCATGTAATATGCTGAGTTGCTCCACTCACATTTCCACAGGCATCTGTTCCCGTCCATGTGCGGGTCACATCAAATTCACCTGCACTGCCACCAGGCAATATGGTCTGGTCATATACAATCGAAACAGGTTGTGCAGGATCATCAGAAAATACAAACGGAACTGCAGGCAACTGACCACAAATAGTAGTCGCATCATTCGGCACACCCAACAATACCGGTGCAATGTCGTCCATGATATAGATATCAAATGTAATAGAGGACGAGTTACCGCAGATATCTGTTGCTGTCCAGGTATAAACCCGGTGCTCATAATAACCATCTTCCTCACAATTTGATGAATATGTAACATCCAGTGTGAATACAGGTATTACCTGGAGATCACATTCGTCCGTAACAAATACGCTGCCGTCATCAAGATCATTCAACTGATCAATGATACCTTTCTCAGAAAGATTGACAAAGCTCTGACCCGGTGCATCGAGATATTTCAGGATGATCGACCAGGTAGGTATCTGGATCTCAGGAGGCGTCTGATCACCAACGATGATGATCTGTGTTGCTGTAGATACATTTCCGCAGAAATCTGTAGCGGTCCATGTACGTTGGTAAACTTTACCATCACGACAAGGTGTATCCAACAATTGTTCAGTCATCGAAACAGCGACAAACTTGCCTGAACATGGATCAAAAGCAGTCACATCAGGTATGGATAGATCATCGCAAATCTCAGGCACAACACCTCCGAAGACAGGTCCGCTTCCGTCACCGACATGCACGACCTGTGTTGCACTGGTGACATTACCGCAAGGATCTGTCGCTGTGATGGTACGTGTCACATCATATTCGAATTCACAGGGACCAGGCCTTGTGCTTTCTTCAATGGTGACAGACACATCACCGCAATTGTCAGTAGCATTTATTGCAGGCAGGTCATCGTTGCATCCAATAGTCACTTCAGCTTTGAAATTGACAAGAACAGGAGCTGCCTGATCTATGACAAAAGCCTGGACAGTGAGCGTGCTTACATTTCCGCAAAGATCGGTTGCTCTCCATTCGAGTGATAAGGTCGCCACTATGCCATTGCTGCATCCGTTGGATTCCAATACTTTTTCTGTAAATGTAACTTCCACTCCTGCACATGCATCCGCAACTTCCACATCTTCCACTCCGAATGGTGTATAATCACCGGCAAATCCTTCACAATCGACCAGCAGCACTTCACCCGGAGGCAGTGACAGCAGTTTCAGATTGGTAAATTTCATTACAGGACCAATGTGATCATTCGGTATGAGGACCGCAGTATCACGGGCATAATTTCCGCAATTGTCATATGCTTCATAAGTTCTCCGGACAGCAAATCCGCTACCACAAGGATTCGGGATCTTATTATCCCAATACCTGAGGAATGGATCGCCGCAGTCGTCAGTAGCTTCAATTAAGTTCAATGCAAGGTCATCAATACAAGCTGTATCAGGTACACCCAGGATCACGGGCTCCTGTGTATCAATGAGACGTGCGTAAATCGTGAGATTCGCTACATTGCCACATACATCAGTTGCAACCCAATGAACAGCCTGTTGCTCACGGTAACCGGACATCTTACAATTGTTAGCATGGATAGTATTGCTTTCAAACTTGATAGTCACTGCGCTGCCGCATGACGGAACACTGAACGCTGATTCTGCATTCAGGTCATCAAAGAATTCAGGAATTCCTCCTTCGCTGCATGTGTATTCGAGGATAGTACCATCTGTCAAACCAGATAATTCAGGCTGAAGCATCTGGATAACAGGTGGCTGTACATCTATCAACGTAATCAACTGTGTCTCCGTAGTCTTATTACCACATAGGTCTGTTGCTGTCCATGATCTTGTGATCACCTGGCCATTCTGACAACCCGGTAGTGGAGGAGGAGCAGAAAATACGATGCTGGAAGCAGAGATACATTCATCCGTAGCAAATACATCCGTAGGTGGATCAGGTATTTCATCACAATTGACTGTGATGTCTTCAGGAATATTGAATAATACGGGAGCAATATGATCTACCAGTGCCATGAATACAAACTTCGTACTGACATTGCCGCATGCATCTGTTGCTGTCCAGGTAAGCTTGTACATGGTGATGTAACCATCCACAGGACAATTACCTTCATCAAAGAGAAGCTGGCTGAAAGCAAGTGTTACATTACCTGCACAGTTATCAGCAGTAGTAACACTACTTTCATCAAGAACAGGAAGTGACCAGTTTGGATCCTGGCCCTGGCACTGCACATCAAATCTGCCACCGCTTGCAAGATTTGCAATCAGTGGATCAACAAAGGTGATGACAGGTGCTGTGTTATCAAACACGGTAATGATCTGTACGCATGTTGCAGAATTGCCACAGACATCAGTCGAACGGTAAGTCCTGTTGACAATGAACCTGTTGATACAAGTCTGATTGGTAATCACATCATTGACAAAAGTTACTGTCGGAGCGCCGCCGCAATTATCTGCAGTGACTACACCGGCGATATTTACTACCGGTACTAATGCTGCACACTGAACGGTAACGTTAGCAGGACAGGTTAATGTCGGAGCAGTATTGTCAAATACGGTGATCGTCTGGTTGCAGGTTGCTGAATTGCCGCATGCATCTGTCGTCCGGTATGTACGTGTCACTATGAAACGATTGACACAAGTCTGATTTGAGATCACATCGCCGACATGTGTTACTGTAGGAACAGGACCGCAATTGTCAGCAGTCACTACACCGGCTGTATTTACAACAGGCACTAATGATGCGCACTGAACCGTCACGTTTGCCGGACAGGTTAATGTCGGCAACGTATTGTCATTGACAATGATCGTTTGCTGACATGTGGATGAATTACCGCAAAGATCTGTAGCGCGATATGTGCGTGTAACAGTGAATTTATTTATACAGGTCTGATTAGAGATCGCATCATTTACAAAAGTGATGACTGGTGGTCCGGAACAGTTATCAGTCGCGAGGACAATTGCAATATTCGGTACAGGTACAAGACTCGCGCATTGTACGGTAATACCTGCAGGGCAGACAATCTGTGGATTTACATTGTCATTGACAATGATCGTCTGCGTACACGTTGCTGAATTACCGCAGGCATCTGTTGCCTGGTATGTACGTGTGAGTGTAAATTTATTCACACACGTTTGATTTGTCACGATATCACTTACAAATGTAACCGTTGATCCGCCAGCGCAATTGTCTGTAGTGGTAACCAGAGCAACATTCGGAGCAAACACATCACTTGCACACTGGAATGTAAGCGGAGCAGGACAATTGAGCTGTGGAGCTACATTATCAAATACCGTTATCGTTTGTATACATGTGGCACTATTTCCGCAGGCATCTGTTGCTCTGTATGTACGGGCTACCTGGAATCGATTAGTACATACCTGGTTGATGATGACATCATTGACAAATGTTATGAATACACCACCTCCGCAATTGTCGGCGAATTGGAATCCACCTTCATTATTTGGGAATGGTACCTGGCTGGCACATGTTACAGTAACATTTGTAGGACAAGAAATGGTAGGAGGAGTTATATCTCTTACCGTGATCACCTGTAGACAGGTAGCCATGTCATTTGTATTATCAGTGGCTTTCCATGTACGGTTGATTACATAATTGTTGAGGCAATTTCCACCCACGGTTATATCTGCACTGGTTACCAAAACACCCGGGCAATCATCGGTAGCAGTTGCTGTTCCTGTATTCGCAGGAAGTGAAGATTGTTCGCAGGAGATCGTAACATTTGGAGGACAGAATGTGATGACAGGTAAAAAATCTTCATTGTTGATTGTACCTGTTCCGGCCAATGTAGCACCGGCTGGTGAAAAGGTGATATTTCTTCCTAATGCATTTAAAGAGCTCAATACGACAGTAAATACTTCATTCGGTTCTATCGTACAATCTCCATTGATGACTATTGTAATGGTTGCTGTTGTTTGACCTGGTGTAAGCGTGATCGTTCCACTGTTAGCTACATAATCGCTGCCTGATGTAGCTGTTCCATTAGCTGTAGCCCAGTTGAAAGAAACATTTGCATCAGAGATCGCAGACATGTTGATATTGAATACAAGATTTTGTGTCCCTACATCACCTTCTACGATTGATGGACTTGTGATGGTGATTAAACCACTATCATCATTTGTGATTGTACCAGTTCCGGTTCCGTTTTGGATTGCACCATTGACTGGATTTGAAAGCGTCATGATCACGGTCTCATCTAATTCCACTTTCAGGTCTCCATTGACCACTACTGTGACGGTTTGAGACAAAGCACCACCTTGCGTAAAGCTGGCAGTACCTCCTGCGAATACCTGATAATCAAGATCTGCTGTTGTGGCAGTTCCACCGGTGATCGCATAATTTACGGAGCACGCTGTAGAATTATTTGTACGACTGATCGTGAATACCAGATTTGAAGTACCCGCATTTCCTTCTACCACAGATGGATTATCAATATTGAATTGAGTGTTTACGATATTGACCTGATAATCCTCAACTTCACCATCATTCGCAGTATTAATCGGCGCGGAAGTTCCCAGACTAGAAACCCGGAAACGTGCAAAAGAATTGCCCAGCGTTGCTGTAGCAGGGATATTGATGATGAGGGAGTTATTGCCCGCCACAACTACCTGATTTGTGAAAACTCTTTCACCTGCATCTGCCCAGTCTCCATCACGATTCCAGTCAACCCATGCATCAAGGAGTCCTGTTCCGGAAGAATTGACAGTAATATTTGCAGGCGTATTAATAACCACTGCAGCAGGTAAAGTGACACCGTCTTCATCTGCACCATCACCGGTTGCAGTGGCATTTGGTTGCCCATCAAGATCTGCATCTACAGTTGCCCCAAGATGTAGTCCACCTGGAAATTCAATGTGTCGTGCTCCAATATCCGCAGATAAGGTGGGATACGTTCCAGCAAAACCACTTTGAGCAGCAGTAGGTGCATCACCCCAATCCATTTCGTCATTCTGTATAGTTCCTGTTTGAGGTGAACCTGCAATCGTAACATCATTCGGTAACACCATAGTGACAAGACCATTGAGTGAAACCGTAAACGTTTCATTATTTTCTATATTCAGATCGCCGTTAGCTAATACCGTGATCGTATGGGATTCTCCGGCTGTACCTGTAAATGCTACAGATCCGTCATTATCCACGTAATCATTATCTGCAGTAGTAGCAGTCCCGTCATTCGTTGTGTAATTGGCCGTAAAACCACCCTGCACAGCTCTGTTCACTTGTACGGTAAATACAAATGGCGTTGTACCGGTATTTCCTTCAAGGTGCGAGGTGCCTCCTGATAAAGTCACTGCCGCATGATCATTGTTAACTATCGTTCCAGTCCTTGTAGTTGTACCGAGTGATACATTCCTGCCTGAAGCATTCAATGTCCCGATGGCAGTGTTATATACCTCATCCACTTCCACTTTCGTGTCATTGATAATCGTAACATTCACCAATTGATTGGTTGTAGTACCTGCAGGGAAAGTGACAGTTTGATTTACAATACCTGTGTAATCATTATCCGCTGTAGTGGCAGTACCATCCGATGTATTGAATAATACTGTAACGGCTACATCTACCGGATTAGAAAGCGTCACAGTGAATGTCTGCGGTGTGATGGCTTCCGATTGACTGACATTAGCAAGGATGGATACTACAGCCGCATCATCATTCGTGATGGTTGCAGTCTGAGGTGTCCCTGCTTTCGTTATTTCAGCAATTTGCTCAGCTGAAGTAGCCGTGATAGCACCTAATGCAGTGGTAAAGGTTTCGTTTAATTCTACTTTAATATCTCCATTGACTAAAACCGTAAATGTTTGTGTTTCACCGATTGTACCTGCAAATGTGAGTGTGCCATCATTGTTGACATAATCATTGTCAGCAGTTGTTGCAGTACCATCATCTGATGTGTAAGCAACCTGGAAACCTCCCTGTACTGCAGCATTCAATGTTGCTGTGAATACATAAGATACAGTACCGGCATTGGTTTCATTTTGTGCTATGCCACCACTGAGTGTCAGTGTTGCTATATCATCATTCGTGATCGTACCTGTACCTGGTCCACCTCCTACTGCTCCATTGACCGGATTGGAAAGTGTGATGATGACTGTTTCATTATCTTCTACGACAACATCACCATTGACCACTACAGTAATCGTTGCTGTTAAAGAGCCACCTGCTGTGAAATTGATAGTGCCTGCAGGAAGGGCCACATAATCTGTACCTGAAGTAGCCGTACCACCTGTAATTGCATAATCCACAGAAGATGCAGTAGAATTTGTCGAACGCGTCACTGTATATACCAGGTTGACTGTTCCTGCATTTCCTTCGACAACACTTGGACTATTTATACTGAATGTATTATTGTTGATGCTGACCTGGTAGTCTTCTACTTCACCATCCGTGGCAAGACCTCCGATACCTGAATTTACCTGGGTGGATAAACGGAAACGTGCGAAAGAGGTTCCTAATGAAGCACCTGCAGGAGTTGCAACGCTCAACACATTATTTCCTGCATTAACTACAGTATTTGTAAATATCTGTTCACCTGCATCTACAAAGTCTCCATCCCTGTTGAAGTCCATCCATGCATTCAGGTTACCTGTACCGGATGCATTGACCGTGATGTTTGCACTTGTGTTGATGATGAATGCAGGTGGAAGGGTAACACCATCTTCATCTGGCCCGTCACCGGTTGCTGTTGAATTGGGTTGTCCATCGATTTCTGCATCTACAGTGGCACCCAGGTGAAGTCCACCCGGCAATTCCTGGTGTCTTGGACCTGAGTCCGATAATAATGTTGGATAGGAACCTACAAAACCACTTTGCGCTGCATTAGGAGCATCTCCCCAATCCAATTCGTCATTATTAATAGTAACTGTTTGAGGCGAACCTGCAATAGTCACACCACCGGCAATAGGTGCAAGCGTAATCGAGTTAATTGCAGCCTGAAATGTTTCATTGTTTTCAATATTCAGATCACCATTGACAGCGACCATAAAAGTTTTGGTTTCTCCCGGAGTTCCGGTGAATACCAATGCACCATCATTGTCGGCGTAATCATTATCTGCAGTTGTAGCCGTTCCATCATTTGTGGTATAGTTAGCGGTGAAACCACCCTGAACTGCATTATTAAGTGTAGCTGTAAATGTGACGACTACTGTACCTGAATTTCCTTCTGTCACGGTAGTACCTCCGGAGAGTGTGACGACAGCTGAATCATCATTGACGATTGTTCCTGTCCGCGGAGTGGAAGTTGGATCGATCGTAACCGCACGGCCCATAGTCTGCAAATTGCCAATAGCAACAATGAATGTTTCATTGGCTTCCACTTTCGTATCATTATTGATGACCACATTGGCTACCTGCGAAGTTGTAGTACCTGCATTGAATGTGATCAGCACGGCTGTTAATGCAACATAATCATTGTCTGCAACCGTTGCAGTACCATTTGCAGTTGAAACATTTACAGTCACATTGACATCGACAGGATTACTTAGGGTAATCGTAAATACCTGTGGTGTCAGATTTTCTGCCTGGCTGACATTGGCTGTTATAGCAATCACAGCTGCATCATCATTCGTGATAGTAGCTGTTTGTGGTGAGCCAACGATTGTGATCGCAGCTATCTGCGTTGCTGAAGTTGCTGAGATTGCACCCAGAGCTACATTGAATGTTTCATCAAGCTCGACAAGCACATCACCATTCACTAATACGGTGATTGTTTTTGTTTCACCAGGTGTGCCTGTAAATGTCAGCGTACCATCATTGTCTGTATAATCCGTTCCCGCAGTTGCAGTGCCATTATTTGTAGTGTAAGCTACCTGGAATCCACCCTGAACTTCATTATTCAATGTGGCTGTAAAAGTATAAGATACCGTACCTGCATTTGTTTCAGCTTGTGCAATGCCACCCGTCAATGTCAGGTTAGCAGCATCATCATTGTTGATCGTACCTGTTCCCGGATTTGCACCGATTCCTCCATTCATCACATTTGATAAAGTGATGATGACAGTCTCATTATTTTCTACGATCAGGTCACCATTAACAACTACTGTAATCGTTGCTGTTAAAGAACCACCTGCAGTAAAATTGATTGTGCCGGGAGCAAGTGGCTGGTAATCCACACCTGAAGTGGCTGTTCCACCTGTGATCGCATAGTCAACAGACGATGCGGTTGTGTTTGTAGTACGTGTTACTGTAAATACAAGATTTGTAGTACCTGCATTTCCTTCGGCAACACTTGGGTTATCTATATTAATTGCATTGTTGAGGATGTTTACCTGGTAATCTTCAACTTCACCATCTGCTGCTAAACCTGTCACTAATGCGCCGCTCGCAGTTGCTAAACGGAACCTTGCAAATGAAGCTCCAACGGATGCTCCTGCAGGTGTCGCAACACTGAGCACATTATTACCGGCGATCACAGCTGTGTTTGTGAATATTTGTTCTCCTGCATCTGCCCAGTCACCATCCCTGTTGAAATCCAACCATCCATTGAGGATACCTGCTCCTGATGAGTTGACAGTGATGTTTGAACTGATACCTGTGATAAATGAACCCGGAAGCGTGACACCGTCTTCATCTGCACCATCACCAGTTGCATTTGCATTTGGCTGTCCATCTACATCTGCATCTACAGTGGCTCCGAGACGAAGACCACCTACATTCAATGTATGTCGTGCTCCGTTAGCTCCTGTCAATGTAGGATAGGTTCCAACAAAACCACTTTGTGCTGCAGTAGGTGCATCACCCCAATCGAATTCGTCATTAGTGATCGTACTAACCTGAGGCGCTCCTCCAATGGTAACCGAAGCAGGTGCACCGGTAATACTATTCAGGATCCCGGTATATGTTTCATTTGCTTCAATATTCAAATCGCCGTTGATCAGGACAGTAAATGTTTTGGTTTCACCGGCTGTTCCTGTGAAGGTCAGTACACCATCATTATCAACATAATCATTATCTGCAGTAGTAGCTGTTCCATCATTTGTGGAATAGTTGACCGTAAAACCACCCTGTACCGCATTATTTAGCGTAGCGGTGAATACGTTTGGCGTAGTCCCTGTATTTCCTTCTATGAAACTATTTCCTCCTGTCAGAGTCACCGTAGCTGCATCATCATTGAGGATGGTGCCGATGTTGGTCGATGTACCTATGGTCACATTTCTGCCACTGGCTGCCAGTCCGCTGATCGTACCATTATACGTTTCATCAGCTTCTACCTTTGTGTCATTGATGATCGTGACATTGACATTCTGCGTTGTGGTGGAGTTTGCAGGAAACGTCACGGTCTGGTTTACAACGGCAGTATAGTCAGGCTCTGCAGAGAACGCTGTACCATTGGATGTATTGAACTGTACTGTGACAGCTACATCAACGGGATTGCTAAGCGTGACATTCCACACCTGTGGAGTGACATTTTCAAGAGCACTTGGGCTATTAGAAATTGAAACTACGGCTGCATCATCATTTAAGATCGTGCCTGTCTGCGGAGAACCTGCTGTAGTCACACCTCCAGGACTTAAGGTCACTGCTCCTAATGCAACCGTAAAGGTTTCATCCAATTCAACCTTATTATCCACTGTAGTGACGACGGTTATGGTTTTTGTTTCTCCTGCAGTACCTGTGAAGACCAGAGAGCCGTCATTGTCCGTATAATCCAGGTCTGCTGTTGTAGCAGTTCCATTATTGGTTGTGTAGGCCACTGTAAATCCACCCTGCACAGGATTATTCAACGTCGCTGTGAATACGAAGCTTGTTCCTTCATTTTGTGATACGCCGCCAGAAAGTGTCACAACGGCTGCATCATCATTGTTGATCGTGCCTAAACCGGAGGCATCTGAAAGGATCACACCGGAAGGAGCATTGGATAACAGAACGGTGAAGGTTTCATTTGCTTCTACCATATTATCTGCTGCTACGAGTACAGGTACATTTGCTGTCAGTGCTCCACCTGCTGTGAAGGAAACTGTGCCGGCTACGATAGGTCCGTAATCGCTTGTGCCCGATGCAGTACCATCCATAGTATTGACATCAAGTGTAAATGCTTCTGTATTGTCAGTCCTGGTCACGATGAAATTAAAAAGTGTAGTACCTCCACCTGAACCTTCTGCCAACGTTACATCTCCGATGCTGACTGTTGTAGGCACTTTGAAACCAAAATCAACAGTAAGATTTGTATTGGCCAGTGCATCACCATCTGTAGTGGGTTCTGCACCATACGCAACCGTAAGTGCTGCTGCTGCAACACCGAAGCCGGCGACAGGATCACCATTGTCATCGTTGTTGAGATCATTGTCCGGATCAGGTGCTCCGCCGACAGGGCTGCTGATGAGTGCTGCCATCAGGCCATTGTCATAGAGAGGTCCCCCAGCATTGAAGTTGGAAGAAGCGACTTCTACGATATAATTACCCGGACACTCCGGTGTAAGTAAGTAGAGGCCACCGCCTGCAGTGGTTGTGGTCAGGAGCGCTGCACCATCGCCGGCATCGAGCACGCCATCGCCATCATCCAGGTAGAGGCGCAGAAGGACACCATCGATACCTGTATCACCGGCATCGAATACGCCATTCTTGTTATTGTCTTTATAGACGAGGTTACCAATTGTCATCGCACTGAATGGCGTCAGTGTCGGAGATGGATTAGCTGCCGGGTTTGAAGGTTCATCCGTTTGCACCGTCGGGAAATTCGAACCGGATACATTGCTCTGGTTCGAAAGATTGGCTGACGGGATAGTGCCTGTTGGGCATGGGTTTGGTATCACATCGACTTCATATGTGATGACGATAGTCTTACCACCAGGCAATGCGATGCCAGGGGATGCCGGAAAGGTCTGGGCAGACAATTTAATATTGCCGACAAGGAGCAAACAAATGATGCTCACAATCTGCCCGAATGGGGTTAACATATTTTTCATAAAATCTGATTTCAAAATGTTAGTGTGATATGGATGTGTCATTGTGATTTTTAATTTTCGATTTTCGATTTTTTGCTTATTGCTTTTATTGCCTATTGTTTTTCCTGGTAACTCACCCCTTTCCCCTCTCTTATGAATTGTTTTTCAATTCGAAATTGATTTTGCTGAGAGAGAGGTGATTTGCACCGCTGATTACACTGATTACGCTGATAATTGCTTATTTTTTTTGTTTTGCTTATTGTCTATTGCTTATTGCCTATTTTTTTTCCTTCGCCTCAGCCTTTGCCTTAGGCTTTTACTGAACATGTATTTTCACCGTCCCCAAATTTGTTTGTGCGTCAGAATCAGTGATTGTATAGTTGAATGAATCATTACCTGTATACCCATTTAGCGGAGTGTATGTAAATGATCCATTTGCATTACCTGATATAGTTCCTCCCTGGGTACTAACCGTAGGGAATGTGGTGACTGTCAGTCCAGGAATATTATTGTCAAAATCATTTGCAAGGACGCCTGTGCCTACCGGAACCGTCAACATCATATTCAATGTCGTTGCATACAGATCATTGACTGCAACAGGTGTTGATTTGAATGAACCTGCTACAAATATTACTTTCGGATCATTGCTTGTGACAAGTTGCATTCCTTCATAATCCGCGACCTGATTATTGATAATAGCTGTTGTCATCTTAATCCTGTCATTTGGGTCTGCAGAACCCGGAGTACCATTATCAATCGAGATCGCATCAGTCATTGTAGCATCTGGGAGGCAATTGACGATGGATACAGGGAAGGTTGCAGTACCCGGACAGGTACCGACATTCATATAAGTAATCGTGAAGGGTCCTCCTGCAGTGCTTGCCGAAACATCAATCAGTCCTGATGTGGAATTGATGACGACCTGAGCAGGAGCACTAAATGTTCCACCGGTATTACCATAAATAATAGGCAATGGATCAGTACCTGTCTTGCAATAACCATTTAAGGCATATGAAAAATTTGCGCTTTGTGAAGGACCTACCGTAATAGTTCCGTTAGCTGTAAGACCTGCACATGTGCCGCCAAGAATGGTAACTGTATAAGAGAATGGTGATCCCGTCAAAGTTGTTGGCGATCCTGTGATGGTTGACACATTGGCTGCCCATGAACAAGTTACACCCGCTGGCAATCCCGCAAAGTTTGCCCCTGAAGCACCCTGCCCTGCTGTATTGGAATAGGTGATATTGGTAATTGGTGCATTGAGACATGCCATTTGCGCGTTGGTACCAGGTGCAGATGTAAGTGTGACTGAACATGGCGGCGGAGGTGCCAGGTATGGGCAAAGTGTTGGCAAAGTAAACCCGGCCGGAGGGTTTTCGTCTGTTATCCAGTTACCGGGTATTGTATTACCACTATTTAGTGCAGCCAGTGTAAGGGGTACTGTAGTGATAGGTGTAGATCCACAGATGAAACGGATATTCTCCCATTCGGTGGTAAACCAGTTCGCATTGGTGCCGGTCGTAAGAGCTGCCGGTTTGCCACTACTGTTACTATTCTGATTGGCTACTGGTATTACCCCGTCCCATGCTGCTGCGGTGGTGATTGTAGGATCTCCGTTGGCTGCAGTATATACATTCATATGTAAGCCTGCAATAAAGGTGGGTGCTGCAAATGTTCCCTGGTAAGCGAACAGCTGGTCTCCAGTATTGGGAAAGCTAATATTACCCGCTAAAAAATTTGGACCGGTTGTATAGACGACCGATCCTGAGCCTGTAGCAGGGTTTACAATCGTAACCGTTGAACCGACAATCGTAATTTCCTGGCCTGCGACTAAATTTGTATTTGCAGTAAAGATTATTTCCGATTCCACGTTACCATGGTTTGTAAATGCACCCTCATCGGTACGCCAGCCATAGTCAGTAAATTTAATTACACTATTTATCGCAATATTTTTTAACAACACAAATGAGAACTGGTCAGGAACAGGATCATCGGTTGCTTTATATCCTGAAAAAGCGATATCGCCTGGTACAAGCACAGCAGGTAGTCCGTTTACCGTGATCGTGCCCATTGCGTTTTCTGTGGTGCAGGATCCTCCTGTTAAGGTTACCTTATAGTTGAATACGCCTGCTACTGATGGTGTACCGCTTATAGTTACGACATTGGATGCCCAGTTACCTGTTACCCCGGTAGGAAGACCGGTGAAAGTGGCTCCAGTAGCGACGGTGGTGGAATACGTAATAGGGGTAATAGATGTATTAATAAGAACTGTTTGTGAAGTGGTTCCAGGTGCAGAAGTAAGCGTAATTGAACAGACTCCGGGATTCACAGTGATGGTTCCCCCCGCTGTAATCATACCGCAACCACCAGTAAGTGTTACCAGATAATTGAAAATGCCGGTAGCCGTTGGAGAGCCACTGATGGTAACTACATTAGATGACCAGTTGCCGGTTACACCTGCGGGCAAACCACTGAAGGTTGCTCCGGTAGCGCTTGTGGTAGAAAAAACAATATTGGTGATCGGTGTAAATGCATTCACCGTTTGGGTATTGGATCCAGGTCCTGAAATAAGTAAAATGGTGTTATTCGGATTTACTGTTATAGTTCCGGTTGCATTTTCAGTTGTGCATGAACCACCTGTAAGTGTTACTGTATAGTTGAAAGTGCCTGTAACTGATGGAGTGCCGCTGATGGTTATCGTGCTGGCTGTCCAGGCACCTGTTACTCCTGTGGGGAGTCCGCTGAAATTTGCCCCGGTTGATCCAGCTATAGAATAGGTGATAGGGGTTATCGCTGTATTGACACATCTCGTTTGTACATTGGAGCCTGCACCAGAACTAAGTGTGATTGAACATCCGCCTCCAACCAGGTACATACAGCCGGTAGGTAATGTAAAACCAGAAGGGTTTGTGCTGTTGGCTAACCAATTGGCTGGTGTTGTATGGCCGCTATTGAGTGCAGCCAGTGCAGCGGGTACAGTATTGACAGGTGTGGATCCGCAGATAAAACGGACATTATCATTTTCCGGAGTAATCCAGTTGGCATTGGTTCCGGTGGTAAACGGTGCGGGTTTGCTACTGCTGTTGCTATTCTGATTAAGTATCGGTATTACACCATCCCATGCTGCTGCAGTTGTAGTGGTAAAATCTCCATTAGCAAAAATGTATACATTACAATGGATGCCTGCGATAAAAGTGGGAGCTGCAAAAGTCCCCTGGTAGGCGAATATCTGGTCTCCGCTGTTGGTAAGGCTTATATTACCAACTAAAAAATTTGGACCGGTTGTATAGACGACCGATCCTGAGCCTGTAGCAGGGTTTACAATCGTAACCGTTGAACCGACAATCATAATTTCCTGGCCTGCGACTAAATTTGAATTTGCAGTAAAGATTATTTCCGATTCCACGTTACCATGGTTTGTAAATGCACCCTCATCGGTACGCCATCCATAGTCAGTAAACCTGATCACAGTAGTGGCATTAATGTTTTTTAATAAAACAAAAGAAAACTGATCGGCCACTGCATCATTGGCTTTATATCCTGAAAAAGCAAGGTCACCGACTGAGAGTGTTGTTGGTTGTGCTTTTATAGAAGCATGTAACGCAAACACCAGAAAACCAGCGAACAAAAATTTACATGTGCGCATGAAACCGGACAGGGACCGTATTTCAGTCCACAATCCGTTTTGCTTAGCCACTTGTAAATCCAGTTTATTTCTCATTCTCAGATTTTCGTTTTTCGTTTTTCGATTTTCGTTTTTAGTTTTTAGTTTTTAGTTTTTAGTTTTTGCCAATTGCTTTCTTGCCTTTTGCCTTTCTTCCTTTCATGCCTACTGCACATGTATTTTCACTGTCCCCGAATTTGTCTGTGCATCAGAATCAGTGATTGTATATGTGAAGGTATCATTACCTGTGAATCCATTTGGAGGATTGTAAGTAAAGGATCCATTTACGTTACCACTGATCGTTCCTCCCTGCGTACTTGCTGCTGGGAAAGTAGTGACATTCAGTCCCGGAATATTATTATCAAAATCATTAGCAAGCAAACCTGTTCCTACCGGAATAGTCAACATTGTATTCAGCGTAGTTGCATAAAGATCATTTACGGCAACTGGTGTCGATTTGAATGAACCTGGTACAAGAGTAACTCTCGGATCATTATTTAACATCAATTGCATCGCATTGTAATCTGCAGCCTGAGCATTGCCGATCGTAGCAGTCAGTTTAATGCGGTCATTCGGATCGGCAGAACCCGGAGATCCATTATCAATGGTGATAACATCTGTAAGCGTAGCTGTTGGAAGACAATTCACGATTGATACCTGGTAGGTTGCAGTTTTCGGACAAGGTCCATTCGTATTGTAAGTGATGGTATATGGTCCGCCAACTGAACTGGCTGATACATCAATCTGCCCGTTGGATGCATTGATAGATAATCCTGCAGTAGCGCTGAATATTCCACCCGGTGTTCCATAAATGTTGGGCAATGGATCTTCAGTACCCATTTGGCAATATGCACTTCTACTGTAATCGAATTGTGGATATTCAATTGGGAAAACAGTGAGTATAGCAGCTGTCGTGTTAGTAGTGCTACAGACATTCGTAAATGCTGCCCTGTATTGCTTTTGATTATCGGCGAACACTGCAGTAAATGTATACGATGTGCTTGTGGCTCCTGCAATATTGTTGAAATTCATTCCGCCGTTCGCGCTGACCTGCCACTGCACTGTTGGTGCGGGACTACCGGTTGCAGTTGCTGTAAAAGTTACTGAGCTTGGATCGCATTTGTTTTGACTTAGTGGATTTAGTGTTATAACCGGAATTGTATTGACGATAATACTAGCTCTTGCAGGTGAAGCTTCATTATTAGGTACATTGTCTACCTCGGCATTTATTGTGGCAGTACCGCCTGTTCCGTTAGAAGTGAATAAGGCAGTGGCGATTCCGTTTGCCTGTATATTGGCTTGCTGTGCTGAAAGACTTCCTAAAGTGGCAGGTCCCCATGTAACCGGCAATCCGATCAACCTGGAAAGATTAGCAACAGGGATGAGTGTGGAATTCGAATTAAACAGAAAATTTGCTGAAATGGTGGATGTATTTCCAAGGCTTGTCGGTGTGCCATTACAAATTGTGTTTGGTGAAGCTGTCACTCTTAACTGCAGCCATGGATCAGCATCCAATGCGCCACCTCCAGCCACATCACCACCTGCCTGATTGCAGGGAGCAGTAGAGGCACCATTTACTGGATTTGTATTACAACCCCACCAGTTATTTTCTGCATTTACACTGCCGGAGGACTCCACAAAATGAAGACCGCTGGATAATGCTGAGGTCGCACTGGAATTATTAAAAAACCGGTTGAAGTGTATCTGCGAAACAGATTTATTAGGAGAATTATTGGCTGATATTGCGCCACCGTATCCGTCGGCCGTATTGCTAATAAAAGTATTATTATTAATAGTTACATTAAATGTACCGACGATCCCACCTTGTCCTGTAAAAGCCAATGCGCCTCCATTAGAAGCGGTAGCACCAGGTACGTTCACAGAATTCCCTGTAAAAGTAGAATTGGTTACAATCAGGTCCCCATCATATCCCGGGGGATTATTATTGAAAATAATAAATAAAATCGCTCCGCCATCTGCATCATTGCTTACGTTATTCGTAAATGTGCAATTGTCAACAGTAAGGTCACCGGAAACCTGCATACAAACACCAGCACCTCCAAAAGAATTTATCGGGATAAAATTATTATCGAAAGCGCAATTTGTTGCAGTAAGCGCATTACCGAGACCTCCTCCGGCACAAATGCCTGCACCACCATAAATATCTGAAGTAAGAGATCCGTTTTGAAATTTAATACCTGAAACGTTAGTAATTACATTGTTTGTGGTCCCGACAGGATTAATAAAGAAAATACGGTCTTTATTTGCATCATTGACCATATTGATGATTGTGTTTGCAGGACCGTTTCCATTAATTGTTATGGTTTGTGCAGTGTTCCCTATAGTTATTTGGCTTTTGGGAGCATATGACAGATTGTAGGTTCCGGTGGATAATGTAATGGTATGAGTTCCCCCGAGGTTATCTGCTGCCATGAGGGCAGACCGCAATGAAATGGTTGCCCCCCCGTTGATTGCACCAGTGGCATTATTCAGTGAAGAAATAACTGGATCGGCAAATGTGTTTGGTGTATACACATTTGCAAATCCATGACCTGCATAAAGGATTGAAAATAAAAATACCCCCCAACAAATCAATGCCACGGGTAAATGAATTTTTTTCACCGAATTCATACTAGTTTTCATGCTTAGTATCTATTGGATTTTCTCATCGTTATTGCCGCTATAACACCACTATTTTTCATTCTTTTATTTACTTGTTTATTGCGTATTGCTATTTCTGGTAACTCACCCCTTTCCCCTCTCTTATGAATTGTTTTTCAATACGAAATTGATTTTGTTAAGAGAGGGGTGATTTGCTTATTGCCATTTTTTTGTTTTGCTTATTGCCTGTTGCTTTTCCTGGTAACTCACCCCCTTCCCCTCTCTTACGAATTGTTTTTCTGTAAGAAATTGTTTTTGCAGAGAGAGGGGTGATTTGCTTATTGCCATTTTTTTGTTTTTCTTATTGCCTATTGTTTTTTTTGCTTTTTGCTTATTGCTTATTGCAATTGCTTTTTTCCCTTCTTCCTTTCTTCCCTACTGCACATGTATTTTCGCCGTTCCTGAATTTGTTTGTGCATCAGAATCAGTGATTGTATAGTTGAATGAATCATTACCTATAAACCCATTTAGCGGAGTGTATGTAAATGATCCATTTGCATTACCTGATATAGTGCCTCCCTGTGTACTAACCGTAGGAAATGTAGTGACTGACAATCCAGGAATATTATTGTCAAAATCATTTACCAGCACACCTGTACCAACCGGAACAGTCAACATCGTATTTAATGTTGTTGCATAAAGATCATTGACAGCTAAGGGTGTTGATTTAAATGAACCTGCTACCAAGGTTACTCTAGGATCATTGTTGGTCACAAGCTGCATGCCTTCATAATCCGCGACCTGCGCATTGGAAATCGTTGCTGTTAATTTTATCCTGTCGTTAGGATCCGCCGATCCCGCAGTACCATTATCAATCGTGATCGCATCTGTCATAGTTGCACCGGGAAGACAATTGGAAATTGTGACAGGAAAAGTTTTTGTATCCGCACATGCACCTGCATTCATATAAGTGACCGTATAAGGACCACCGGCTGTGCTCAGGGAGACATTGATAAGTCCTGAGCTTGCGATAATACTTAATCCCGCTGGCGCAGTGAATGTACCTCCGGTATTTCCATAGATAATGGGTAATGGGTTTGTCCCTGTTTTGCAGTAACCATCTTTAGCATATGCAAAATTTGCACTTTGAGAAGGATTTACTGTAATTGTTCCAGATGCTGACACTGCACTGCAGATTCCTCCTGTTAAGGTCACGGAGTAAGTAAGTGCTCCTCCGGCGACTGTTGGTGTACCGCTGATAGTGACCACATTCGAGGCCCAGCTACCGGTTACACCTGCAGGCAAACCACTGAATGTAGCTCCGGTAGCACTAGTTGTACTGTAAGTGATATTTACGATTGGTGTGTTTATACAAACTGTCTGTGCATTGGTACCTGCTGCGGAGGTGAGCATGATGGTACATGGATCCGGACAAAGATTAAGAAAATTACATCCCGCTGGTAAGTTAAAACCGGGCGGAGTATTGTTATTATTTAACCAGTTAGCCTGGTTGTTTATAGCTGCCCTGGCAAGTGCTGCTGTTGACAGATTAAGGCCGCATCCGTTAAATTTCGCATTATCATACTCACCAATAGGAGCTGCAACAGTGGCATCCCCGACCCATAAAGAATTGGTTCCAATAACCAGTCCGTTGGGTAATTTACTAAAACCACCATTTCCTATTGTGCCTGTTCCACCATCAATACAATTCGGATCCAAACCAACTGCTACTGTATTCGCACAATCAAAATTTATAGTTGCATACGTATTCATGTGTATAATACTGATAAGGGAAGTAGGCGATCCAGCAGGACCCTGATAAGCTATGATCTGGTCACCTCCGGTGTTTAAGTCTAAAGCCGCACCAGTGACTGTTCCGGCGCTGATTATTCCGCCTACACAGTTATAATTATACCATCTTGCTGTAAGACCTGCGGGACCTCCAATCACAATCTCAGCTCCTGCCGGCAGCGCTATACTGGAAAAGGCTAGATGTGATTCACCAGCACGGAACTGACCCGGATTCAACCAGCCAGCATCTGTAAAATTAATTAGCGTTCCTGCATTTATTGCCTTCAACAATACAAAAGAAAAGGAATCTATTGATGAAGTTCCGGCGTGATAACCGGTAAAGGCAATATCACCGGCTACAAGTGATGATGCCGAGCCACTTGGACTTACTGTTATCGAGCCGGAGGCTGTTATTACCCCACAACCTCCTGTAAGTGTTACGGTATAGTTGAAAGTTCCTGTTGCCGTTGGTGTGCCACTGATGGTCACCATATTGGCCGACCATGATCCAGTCACGCCGCCCGGGAGACCACTGAAAGTAGCACCAGTTGCACCGGTGGTACCATAAGTAATATTAGCTATGGGTGCAGTTAAAATAACGGTTTGGGCATTGGTGCCGGGAGCTGATGTAAGGGTTATGGTATTATTCACTGTTACCGATATAGACCCGGTTGCTGAAGTACTTGTACACACGCCTCCCGTAAGTGTTACTGTATAATTGAATGTTCCCGATACAGTTGGTGTACCGCTGATGGTTACCACATTGGCTGCCCATACACCGGATACACCGGCTGGCAAGCCGCTGAAAGTAGCGCCGGTTGCACTGGTTGTGGTATAGGTAATATTTATGATTGTTGTATTGATACAGACAGTTTGTGCATTGGTACCTGCTGCAGAAGTGAGTATAATGGAACAGGCTGCAGGGTTAACCACAATGGATCCATTTGCTGTAACAGAACCACAACCACCCGTAAGTGTCACGGTATAGTTGAAGGTACCGGTGGCTGTGGGTGATCCACTGATCGTTGCAACGTTAGCTGCCCATGAACCGGTTATACCTGATGGAAGACCGCTGAAGGTGGCTCCTGTTGCTCCGGTTGTAGAATAAGTAATGTTTGTGATCGGCGTATTTACGCTAACCGTTTGTGCATTGGTTCCGGGAGCAGAAGTGAGGGTAACAGTATTCGCCGGTGTAACTGTGATAGAACCAGTGGCTGTAGTACTTGTACAAACACCGCCTGTTAATGTCACCGTATAGTTGAAGGTGCCTGAGGCGGTTGGTGTGCCGCTGATGGTTACTACATTAGCTGCCCAACTACCGGTTACTCCGGAAGGAAGTCCGCTGAAAGTTGCACCTGTCGCACTGGTTGTAGAATAAGTGATACTGGTGACAGGTGTATTGATACATACCGTTTGTGCAATAGTACCCGCTGCAGAACTGAGTGTAATGGAACAGATGGCAGCCAGCCAATTACATCCCGCAGGCAAAGGTAGAGTTGTATTCGGATTTGCATCATCATTGAAGTTCCAGTTGGCTTTGTTATTTACTGCCGCTCTTAAACCGGCTATTGTTGATAAAGTTGACGGGGGCACAGAGGCACAGTTAAAACGGGCATTATTCCATTCATGCCATCCTGGTGCAATATTACCAATCCAAAGGGCATTTGTAGCACCTGTAAGTGTATTAAGACCTCCACCTGCAGGAAGGGCACTATAAGCATTGTTTCCTGTAGAGCAAGTGCCATCCCAGATGGCATCGGTAGTATTGCAAGGGTCGAAAACTTCTCCAATAGATAGGGTATTCATGTTAAGTCCGGAGAGCACTGAAGTGGGAGCTGCTTTCGTTCCCGTAAATGCAAATATCTGGTCGCCCCCGTTGTTGAGGCCTAATGCGGTAGTTACGCTTATAGTTCCTGCAGTTCCTCCGCCAAAAAGGGTTATGGTATTTGTGATAGCGTCGATGGTTAATTCTTTTCCTGCAGCCAATCCGCCGGCAGGACATGTCCAAATGATAAGTCCTTCGTCGGAGTCAAAATTATTTGTTGCAGGTAGCCATGCAGCATCAGTAAAATTGATGGTTTGCCCGGCTGTAAATGCTTTAAGCAACACAAAAGAAAATTTATCATTAGGGTTGCTGTGATATCCGGTAAATACAATATCTCCCGGCGCATGAGGCTGTGCTTTTACTGAAGCATTTACTGCCATTATTAATAATGCAGAAATGATCAATTTCATAAGCACGGCAACTACATTTTTTTTCATCTGACCAGGTAACTGCATTAATGATTTATTTTGATTTTTGATTTTGCTGACAACTCACCCCCTTCCCCTCTCTTATGAATTGTTCTACTGTACGAAATTGATTTTGCTGAGAGAGAGGTGATTTGCTTATTGTCATTTTTTTTTGTTTTGCTTATTGTTTATTGCCCTTTTCCATTCTTCCCTTCTGCCATTCTACCATTTGCGCTTATTGCACATGAATTTTCACTATTCCCGAATTTGTCTGTGCGTCAGAATCCGTGATGACATATGTAAACGTATCATTCCCCTTAAATCCATTTAGTGGGGAGTATGTAAATGATCCGTTTGCATTGCCCGCAATTGTTCCTCCCTGTGTGCTTGTCACTGGGAATGTAGTGACTGTCAGTCCGGGAATATTATTATCAAAATCATTTGCCAGAAGACCTGTACCTAACGGAACAGTCAGCATTGTATTCAATGTAGTTGCATAGAGATCATTGACAGCTACAGGTGTTGATTTAAATGAACCTGCTACCAGGATTACTCTGGGATCATTGTTGGTGACAAGCTGCATGCCTTCATAATCCGCGACCTGCGCATTGGAAATCGTTGCTGTTAATTTTATCCTGTCGTTAGGATCCGCTGAACCGGGAGTACCATTATCAATTGTGATCGCATCTGTCATAGTTGCACCAGGTAAACAATTGGAAATTGTGACAGGAAAAGTTTTTGTATCCGCACATGCACCTGCATTCATATAGGTGATTGTATATGGACCACCGGCTGTGCTCAGGGAGACATTGATAAGTCCTGAGCTTGCGGTAATACTTAATCCCGCTGGTGCGGTGAATGTACCTCCGGTATTTCCATAGATAATGGGTAATGGGTTTGTACCTGTTTTGCAGTAACCATCTTTAGCATATGCAAAATTTGCACTTTGTGAAGGATTCACAGTAATTGTGCCCGTTGCATTTACATTTCCGCAACCTCCTGTAAGGGGTATGCTATAATTAAATGTGCCTGTTGCGGTCGGTGTACCACTGATAGTAATAGTATTCGATGCAAAATTTGCAGTAACCCCCGCAGGCAAACCTGTTGCTGCACCTATACCTGTTGCACCGGTTGTCGTATGTGTGATATTGGTTAATACTGTATTGACACATAATGAAGGTGTGGAAGAAGCTGCACTGACTGTATTGTTTGCTTTTACTGTAATCGTTCCCATTGCACTTACTGTACCACAGCCTCCAGTCAGAGGTATGGTGTAATTAAAAGTGCCGGATGAAGTAGGTGTTCCGCTAATGGTGATCGTATTGGATGCAAAACTGGCTGTTACACTTGCAGGCAATCCTGAAGCGGCGCCGATACCTGTTGCTCCGGTAGTTGTGTGTGTAATATTGGTGAGTGCGGTCATGATGCACAGCGTAGGTGCAGACGAAGCTGCACTAACAGTATTCAGTGGTAAAACAGTAAGCGGACATAAACCACTGGATTGACCCGCTGGAAAAACAGCATTGTTGTAAGTCCAGTTAGCTATGTTATAAATAGATGCTGCAAGTTGTGATGCAGAGCAAGAAGGTGAACCTGTACAATTGTATTTTCCATTATCGGGCTCAACCGTACCGGATACTGGTGATGTTGGTTGGGGTAAAGGGCCTGGTGACATTAGAAAAGCTGTCTGGCCATTAATAAGCCCTGGTGGAAGGCTGCTTTCGTTCAGAACATTAGGAGTTACGTCCCAATTTGCATAACTGGTTGGTGTTCCAACATCTGCAGGCCGGATATTAGCCAGGATAGCTGTAATAAATCTGATCGGTGTGTCATTGTAATTAGTAGGAGGTCCTCCTACAGGTCCGGTCTGATAAACTAAAACTTCATCACCAGTAAATGTTAAGTTCATTCCGTCAGTTGCAGGTGGTGGTCCGGGCACTATGGGTGTCACATTTGTTACAACACCGAATAAGGTTGTTCCGGCTTCATTGGAATATGCCTGCCAATCATAATACTCATTTGGAGATCCGACTTCATCATGATATTTATTAATAAAGAAAATCTCTATTCCCTGTGCCATACCGCCTGCAGGAACTACCCATTTAATCACAGCTTCGTGACCAGTTCCGAAAGCCATCGGTGGATAAGATTCATCGAGCCAGGTATTAAAAGGTGCATTCCACCCACGGTCGGTAAAATAAATGACTGTGCCTCCTGCAATTCCGCCCGGCCTTAAGGTCACGATTGAGAACCGGTCTTCAAACTCAGCTATTGCAGGATTGAAGGTATTGGTAGGATCAAAATCTGACTGGTAGCTCACGATGAGGAGGTCACCGGCTGCCAGGTTATTCTGTGCAGAAACTCCTGCTGCAAAGAAGAAACAAATAAAAAGGACAGAACTAAATCTGTAGAGTTTATACATATTCATAAAGTCATTTTCGATTCTCGATTTTTCTGATAACTCACCCCCTTCCCCTCTCTTATAAATTGTTCTTCTGTCCGAAATTGATTTTGCTGAGAGAGGGGTGATTTGCTTTTTGCTCATTGCTCATTGCCTATTGCTTTTGCCTATTGCCTTTTCTGGTAACTCACCCCCTTCCCCTCTCTTACAAATTGTTCTTCTGTCCGAAATTGATTTTGCTGAGAGAGGGGTGATTTGCTTTTTGCTTTTTGCTCATTGCCTAATGCTTTTTCCTTTGCCTCAGCCTGCGCCTTCGCCTACATTAACCTCCACCTACCTTGTCCTCCATCATAGATAAAGTAATTGGAAGTCTCTCCCCCGATCTTTACCATGTTGGAATCAAAGGCTGTGTGTATCCTGTGCAATGGATTGCCGGATGCGGATTCATTTACAATCGTCATCGCCTGGTTTGACAGGTTGACTATGATCAGTAATTGTCCATCTATACCGCCACTGATGCCATTGATATTGAATGCACCATTCGCTGACGTGATCCGGATAAAAGATTTTCCTGCAGCATCTATTTCTGTATTATTACTTGTGATAGAAATGTCGGTTCTATTCAGGACAGTCGATCCACTCGTGGGAGTCGCCCAGTCAAGAATTACATTATTTCCATCAACACTCTTTATGTTCAACATTTTATTATCACCGGAAGGAACAACAGCAGGTAAGGTATACGTGATGTCTGCAGATTGCTGTTGGGCTTTGAAGGCAGTGTAATTATTGCCCGCACTGCTTGGTTCTTTCAGGCGAAGTTCTGCTGCATTGTTATCTGTGTTTCCGAGTGCAAGTGTTGTATTGGTAGTGGTCTGCACGCCTGATGCGATATCACTTCCTTTTATCGGGCCTGCGATCAATAACACCCATGATGGTGATGATGAAGTTCCGCCATTGTAATAAAATCCTGCAGCGGCATCCATCTGGTATACGATGAGTCCTGTAGCAGGACCGGGTATGGATAATCTTTCTGAAGCAAGCATGCGTGGTACAAGAAGACCTTTATCCGTACTCTTTACATCAAGCATTGCAGATGGATCAGGTGCTGTACCATCCTTGCTGATGGAAATGGACTGAGCGTAACCGGACATAGAGATCATCAAAATGCTGATCGCTAAAACGAATGTTGAGAACACGCGTAAATCTTTCATGACTATTTTTTTTGGTACGCTGATGAAACATGACTATAACAAAATTGGTGTTCGCTGTATTTTTTATGGTGTCAATATCGGATTTGCCGGTATTGAACAGGTTTGATTAAATGTGAAGATCCCCAATCCACTCTGACTGATTACAGCAGGTGGACTCATAGGAGTATTTCCATTCGAATTCCAGTTAGTAGCTGCCGGTGGTCCGGGGCCCTGAACCAGTAATGTATGAGAGGCTGTGGCAGCACGGTACTGTGCGTTTCCAATAGGCGTTCCCGAGGTAGTTATATTACCGGCAATATGTGCACAAACTACATTTGTAAATGTGCTGCTGGAAGCACCTGCATTGACTGCAATGTGGTATGCTGCAGCATTTGACACTGCTACTGTGTTGCCGGTGATGATGGCATCAAGACGACCTGTTCCCAATACTGCCTGGGCAAAGATACCGTAGTCGGCTGTGGGGCCCGAGACATTATTATTCTTGATCTCGACTTTGCAGTTGTTATTTCCCTGCTTGATGACCCTGATCCCGATTCCACTACCAGGAGCTACTACCACCGTATTATTGTTGATTCGCCCTTCAAAGGTTGCATCCGGGAAAGCAAAAACATTGATGCAATTAATGCCTGCAGATTTGATGAGCGGATTGTTCTGAACATTAAATTGCATGACCGCTGTACCGATGACATCAAGGTCCATCGCTGCTGCAAGCCCAGGTCCGGGATCAAAAGTAGAACCTGAAATATCTACACTTGTAAAGGAAGTATTTTCTCCGATCACCTGAAGGCCATTTGTCTTGACCGTTGTGAATGTGGAGTTGATGATATCAATCGTGGTATTACTTGTGGTGTAACTGTTTATTTCAAGACCATCAGCTCCGAATGCCTGAGTCTGGTTGTTACCGAATGTAGAACCATTGACAGTCAGTGCCATGGTTTTACCGGTATTATAGATCAGGGCGCAACGCTCAGCTCCAACAGTTATCGAACTGGAGTTAAAAGCGCATGTACCTGAAAGATTGATCGCATAGATATCTGCCTCTTCAACTTCATTACCACCATTGATCACCGTACTGCCCGTAAGCGTAAAACCACTTACTTCTCTAAGGTTGATTCCTTGTTGTTCGGTATCATCGATATCAACATTGTCAAGAACCGCCGTGGTCACTGTATTTAAGTGAATGGCTGCATTACAACCAGAGTTGTCAGTAGATATACAAGGTGATGCATCTGCTGTATTGGCATCGTTGAAGATCATGTTCTTCAAAGTAAGATTTTTACTCGTGGTTACAGATACACCGCGGTTAGTTATGTTTTGGATAGTTCCACCTGAACCATTTGTTGTACCGGTTCCTGTGACGCTAAGTCCACCATCACCTGCTCCGGTACCAGTTGCATTGAGCACAATACCGTTAGAAGCTCCATTGCATGAGATGCTGAGGAAATTCAGATTGCCTCCGCCAATGGTTGTACTGACGACATTCATTGCACCGCCTGAACCGCTGCTGATTGTATTTGTCGTACCCGTCACCGTGATCGTTCCACCACCCGTAGCATTAAATCCAAGACCTGTAGTAGTCGTAAGTACAAGACCTCCGCCGGTGAAATTGATGAATGCACCGGCATTGGTTGCCAGGTTTACTGCACCATTTGCACCGGTATTTAAACTTTTCGATGGATTTTCAAAAGCTATTGTTCCACCTCCGCAATTCTGCACTCGTACACCTTGAGTGGTAGAAGTCAGGTTACCGGTCTTGAAAGTGATATTACCACTGTCATGATTGTCTATATCCACAGCCAATGCACTGTTGCCTGTGATTGCTCCTGCATAATTTATGACTATGCTACCTCCGCTGACCAGGAAAGCAGTCCCTACAGCTGTGGTAATAGTACCACCTGTTGCATCAAAATTGCCTGTCAGATTGGTGAGGGCAACACCATTATTAGGACTTGCCGATGAACTTACATTTGTGAAATTCAGGGCAACAGGAGTTGTACTTGATGACCTTGATATATTGATAGCGGCACCCGTCGTAGCACTTATGCTTCCCGCATTCGTAGTGACATTTATGGCACCTGCGTTGTTCGTTCCTACCAGGCCTGCACCATTTGCAGTGGTGATGGCGAGGCTATTAAATGTGGTAGCCCCGGTATTTCCGGATGCTGCTCCCCCTAAATTGACACCAATACCTGCGCCTGACTTGCTGACTGTGGTACCTGCAAAGGAGACAGGGGAAACTGAATTTTGGATATCGATACCTGTTCCAACCGGATTGGTAATCGATGTAGCTCCTGTAACAGATACGGGTCCTCCACCTGCGCCATGTAAAAATCCAACGGCTGAATTACCTGAAGTTGTCAGCGTACCAAGCGTCTTTGTTCCTGAAGAATTATTCTGGAAAGAGATCGCATCTGTACCACCGGTAACGGAAGTATTGCCGAGATCCATTGTGGCAGTTGTGGTGCCGATGAGTATTCCTTGTGTTGTACTTCCTGATATTGTAGTGCTACCAAAAGACACTGTTCCTGACACGCCTGCAAGGTTAATCCCCTGAGCGGTACTGCTGGTTGAGGTAATGCTTACGAATTTTGATGTGGCGGCAAAAACCCCGGTTGTTAAGCTAAGAGCTTGCCCTGGTCCACCCAATAAAACATCAGGAGTTGTTGTATTGCCTATGGTAAGGGTACCGAAATTGGTACCTGAGATTTTCGCAGCAGTTGTGTTCTGTACTTCTACACCTCTGATCGTATTTCCGGAAGCTAATGTGATACCTATACCGCCGGCAGCTGTATTTGTTATGATTGGACGTGTACCGGCGATAGCTGGCAATGCCGGGCTATTCGGTGCAAGTGTAAAAGGAAGAACATCTGCCAGCGTAGTTCCGGGTCCTGAATGTCCTGTACCGAAAAAGAACATATTGTTCTCTAGCACAATACCTTGTGTATAATTTGTACCTGTATTCCTGAGGAATGCAGTATGACCGGCGGCCGGGCCTGTCGATACATTAAAATCATTTATCGTCCTGAAGGGATTGGCCAGCGTACCGGTTCCTCCGGTTCCTCCGGCTGTATTATCAATGAACCAGATCATGTTGGAGACGGTAAATGTAATAGTAGCTACATCTGTCAAAGGGACAGGGAGACCTACCGGGTTACCATCGGTCATGGTGTAGTTAATATTATCAGAACCTGTAAACCCCATGGGTGGATTGTAGGTAAAGCTTCCGTCGTTGTTGAGAACTACGGTGCCCCCATTGGCTGTGGTGCAGGCTCCGCAGGAAAGTGTAGCAGAAGCGATGGCATCATCATAATCATTGAGTTTGACACCTGCGCCCGCGGGAACAGTGATACCGACATTACCTGTAACTAAATACAAATCATTGGCGGCCAGGGGAGATGTCCTGAAAGATCCGGCCACTAATGTGGTCCTGGCATCCGGGACAGCATTGAGCTGGGTCATGGTAGCGGTGGATCCACCCGTATTCATTACGGTCACTGTGTACCGGATACGGTCATTGGGATCAGCGCTACCTGGGGTACCATTATCTATGATAATAGCATCAGTTTGGGTTGGGGAAGGCACAGTCTGTGCGTTAATCAAAGTCTTCACTGAAAGAAGACAAATGAAGATCAAAATGGACTTCATATTCAATTAGGTTGGTGTGTGATAGAAATAAGTATTACTCTCAAATGTATTTTCTCCAATAGGATACCGGGGTAATTTCCGGGTTAATAAATTGAAACATTTCAATGGTAACAAGCACTATTAGCAAAAATGATATACAAAAGGGATCACAAAGTAGGCGCTAAAGATATCCTTTTCTCCGATTCCCACCTGACCAAAATTGGTGAAGAGCGAGCCACTTTAACAGTATAAAATATAAAAAATATTACAGGTCATAATTTTTTATTAACCTCGTGGCGGGAATATCAAAACAATGGACACCAACGCCACCTCTCACTCTTTGTCTTTCCGTCCGGTCACGCCGGAGGATGACCACTTACTGAAAACGATATACGAAAGCAGCCGTGAGGAAGAGATGGCTATGCTGGATCAGTGGCCTGAGGATTTTAAGAAGAACTTTATCGACCAACAATTCAGAGCCCAGCATGACTATTATATCAATCAATTCAGGGAAGCTCAATTCCTGATCATCCTGCATGAAGGGAAGCCGGCGGGCCGGTTATACATAGATCGTCGCCCGGACACTATTCACATGATCGATATTACCTTATTACCTCCATACCGGGGTAAAGGATATGGCGAATTCCTGATACGTCAGTTGTTTGATGAGGCAGCACAAAATGGAAAAGCGGTGAGTATATATGTGGAACGACAAAACCGGGCGCTGCATTTATACAGGCGGATGGGATTTGAAGTGATCGATGACAGTAATGAGATCTACCTGCTGATGAGCTATGGGCCGGTATAAATATTTACCCCTCACTAGATTTATTGGAGAAGAAAATTGACCTTTGGAATTATTAAAAAACGATTGCCTTACTTTATGATCATGGAAGATTACGTTCATATAGGTGACTTTGAACCTTACCTTAATGGTAAAATGATGATCAAGTGGTCGGATCAATATATCCTGCCGGCGGAGCTGATCGATTTGCGGAAAGTAGAGACCTACACGCCGATAGAGCGCGAACCCTTCAGCATTGTTTTGAGAACGGAGCAAAAAAATGAATATTTTAAACAGGGTATTTGTATATTGCAGCATCCTGCAAAAGGGGACCTGGAGCTCTTTTTAGTTCCATTAGGATTAGACGATAAAGGCATGAGATATCAGGCCGTATTTTCATAATTACCTTTTTAATAAAATGATATACTACCCTCATATTCATTTTGAATAAAGCATGAATTAATGAAAAGAAGAAGTTTCGTTCACAAGTCAGCGTTAGGAATAGCAGGTCTCAATATGATATCGCCTGCTTTCGGATCGCAGCTTATGCATACATCAAAAGTGCATGAGTGGCTGAAGGATCTTGTGAAGACAACCTCTTCCAATACCGTATCCGGATTATTTTTTCCGGTTGGTTTGCACAATGCTATTGCAGAAAAAACACCATTTTTTGTTGCTAAGGGTTTTAAGCCCGTTTCCGGCTCTGTCTATTTTTACAGGGATTCGGAAGAATATTGTTTTTATCCGCTCGGAAGGGATCACGAGTCTTCGGATATGACAGAAATGGTTCTTTTATTTTTTTACAGGACTTCAAAATCCGGTTGGAAACATTTCAAAACACTTAACAGTTACCAATTGGAAGCATTGACCCTTGCGGCAAAAGGGTTAATTGGCAGGAGCAATTTAAAAGAGGAGTTGCTACCTGTTGTCAATAACTTTACGAATAATTTTCCTCAAAAATTTTCCAGCTCCCTTAATCAGATTGATATTGTTACTGTATTGTCACACCATCAAGGTGTGAAGACTACAATTTCCATTACATGCATTCAGGGTGAAAGAATTTTTCAAGAAAATTTTTCTTCAGCACATTGTTTAACCTGCACCCCGTTGAATTCGTGATATAGTATTTTTTATTTCTTAATCTTTAAATTCTAAAAAGTTATGGGTACACCATTTCTAGCTGAGATTAAAATCATCTCCTGGAATTTTGCTCCTCAAGGCTGGGCCTTTGCTAACGGGCAACTACTTCCAATCAATCAGAACCAGGCGCTTTTCTCACTCATGGGGACAACCTATGGAGGAAACGGCCAGACAAATTTTGCATTGCCGGATCTCCGAAACAGGATACCGTTGCATTGGGGATCCTCATTTACGCTGGGCGAGAAAGCCGGAGAAGATGCTCACACTCTGACCATGAGTGAAATGCCGGCACACAACCATTTTGTAGTGGCTTCAGCTCCTGCGAATGCTGGTACAAATGTCATTACGGTGGCTGGTAATTATTTTTCTAACAGTGCTCCAGCGGAAATCTATAATACAGGTGCGGGTAATCCCCCACTTATCGCTACAGCCGGGCCAAGTGTAAGTAATTACGGAGGAAGTCAACCGCACAGTAATCTGCAACCTTACCTGGTGCTCAATTTTATCGTAGCGCTTGTAGGCATTTTCCCAAGTCAGAATTAATTTTTAAAACTAAAAAAAACCAACAACCATGTCAAATCCATATATAGGAGAAATTCGAATGTTTGGTGGGAACTTCGCGCCCGCCGGATGGGCTTTTTGCGATGGATCTCTTATGCCAATTTCAGAAAATGATGCATTATTCACTCTCATCGGCACCACTTTCGGTGGTGACGGGCAGGAAACTTTTGGATTACCAGACCTTCGCGGACGTGTTCCGATGCATGCAGGTAGTGCGCACATCTACGGTGAAACCGGAGGTACCGAGAGCGTAACCATCACGTCGAATACAACTCCCATTCACAACCACGGTTTCCTGGCTCGCAATGCTGTAGCCAATACTCCAAATCCCGGGGGCAATATGTTCGGTTTATCATCCCAGGTGAGCATGTTTTACGCTGATAATCCTTCACAGGTTATGGCTGCTAATTCAGTCACCCCGATCGGGGGAAGCCAGCCTCATGAGAACATGATGCCTTACCTGGCGATAAGTTTTATTATTTCATTATTTGGCATTTTCCCTCACCAATAAAAAAATTTAATCATGGATCCATTTGTAGCAGAAATAAGAATATTTTCAGGAAATTTTGCACCTAAAGGTTGGGCACTTTGTAATGGACAATTACTTCCCATATCGCAAAACACAGCTTTATTTTCATTATTAGGTACGATGTATGGTGGTGATGGAAAAAGCACTTTCGCGCTTCCAGATTTACAGGGTAATGTTCCGATCTTTTGGGGCCAAAGTCGCGGAGGATCTTATTATGACCAGGGACAACAATCCGGGTCAACCAATGTAACTCTTCTTCAATCAGAGATACCACAACATGTGCATTCCATTTCAGGTGCGGCTGATCCGGGTGATACAAACATTCCGACTGGTAATGTAGTCACGCGGTCTGTAGGAGCAGCAGTGTATAATCCAACCTTGACCAGTGCAACGAACCTCGCTCCCGAGGCTCTCACTATAATGGGTGGCTCATTACCTCATAATAATATGCAGCCATATCTTGCGCTGACATTTATTATTGCTATGCAGGGTGTATTCCCACCACGAGGTTAGTGAGTAGTGAGTAGTGAGTAATCAGTAATCAGTATTCAGTATTCAGTATTCAGTACTTAAGGAATTAGACATAATTAAGATTGGATAAAAGGGTTGAGTGATCAACCCTTTTTTTATTGGGTTGCTTGTTTGTCAGGTGTGTTTTAAAAAGTCAGTGGAAAAGGTCAGAGGAGCTAGTGTGGTTAGCGGTCTGTGTCTTAATTCAAGACCTGGCTCTTTTCCTTTAAACCAGACCGGCTGCTCTGACTTTTTCCTTTTGCCCTTTTCTTTATACCTTGTCCTATATCTGATCACTAACATCCAAAACCTAATTCATCATGGCGGATCCTTTTGTAGCAGAAATAAGAATATTTGCCGGGAATTTTGCACCTACAGGTTGGGCAAAATGTGATGGACAAATACTTCCTCTTTCCCAGAATACAGCCCTTTTTTCCTTATTGGGTACTATGTATGGCGGAAACGGAAAAAGTACATTTGCGCTACCTAATCTACAGGACAGGGCTCCTTTGGGACAGGGACAGGGACAGGGTTTGTCTGAGTATTTCATTGGGCAGGAAGGCGGATCAGAGACCATAACCCTGTTACAATCAGAAATGCCACTTCATACGCATACTATAAGTGGTGCAGTGGACCCGGGTGACACAAATGTCCCCACGGGTAATGTGATCACGAGAGCTGTCGGTGCTGCAGTTTATAATGCAACGTTAACAAATTCAACTCAATTATCACCCCAAGCGTTGACTGTCCAGGGGAGTTCATTCCCTCATAATAACATGCAGCCTTATATCGCCCTGACTTTTATAATAGCGTTGCAGGGAGTGTATCCGCCACACGGATAAAAGGATTTACGATTTTGGATTCGACTCCTTCAGAGTCGTCAATTTTACTATTTCATTTTATCCAAAGGTTGCAACCCGCGGCTATTAATGTATAAGCCCTTCAGGCTTATCCCGTAAAATTTTATCTATAGGTTGTAACCTGTGTTTATTAATGCTTAAGCCCTTCAGGCTTATCCCGTAAAATTATATTTATAGGTTTTAACCTGTGTTTATTAAGCTTAAGCCCTTCAGGCTTAGGGCTTCAAATATTTAATTGCTTTATTGTCTATTGTATTTTGTTTTTTCATCCGCCTCCGCCTTTTTTTAATTCTTCACCTCTACACTTCCCTGTATTGTGATCGCAGCTCCTGATGCATTTACAATTGCATTAGGAACACCATTTCCTATATTATTCTGAAAGCGAACATCTTTTAGTGTGAGATTCCCTTCGTTTAATATCGCGCCTCCACTGGGCACTGAGTTTCCGTCGATCAGGGACATCTTTTCAATCTTTACAGTTTTTCCGGTCTCAACGTGAAAGATCCTGTAATCATCATTGCCCGACAATATCAGATTGTTTATTCCGAGACCTGAGATGTTGAGGGACTTATCGAGCGTAATTTGACTCGAACCAACAAGGATCGTCTGGCCTGTCAGTATATTATCAAAAGTTATCGTTGCACCTGCAGGTGCACATGAAATAATATCCCTGAGCGAACCTGCACCATTTTCATTTGTATTCATAACAACTGTTGAGCAGCCTGTAGTAAATTCGTCAGCGCCTAAATCTGGTGTAATGAAGTTATGCGCTTCACCATCGAAATCAACATGGATGTTATCGACCGGAAGACCTGCATTGTCTATGGATGTATTGTCAGTAGTTAAATGAAGATCAGTTGCCGACGTAAACACGGGAAGTACATAGATTGAATTCAGATCACCTCCCGAACCTGTAGGACTTCCATTTTGCGCATTTTGCCAGGTCGCAATGCTCCTGTTACTGCCACTAGCGGTTCCCAACCACTGCCCCACTGTGGCAGGGTTTGAACTATATAAAACATTCCTGTCAGATGCACCGGGTAGCCATCCTGTAATAGCGGGCCAATGATTACCAATCGCTGCATGAAATCCTGTCCCTCCGGTCCGTGAATTGCTGAATATATTATTTCGTATATCTACAAGGCCTGATGCACTTCTCACAAATGCTGTACTATTGATAGCCCCTGCACTGACTGTACCCGTGATGGATACGGTGTTGAAATAAATATTATTTGGTTTAGCAGAAACAACTTCTATCCCTAAAATCCGATTCGTGTTATTTGCACCCAGTGAAACCATATTGTTGAAAATAGTGGCACTGCATGAGAGCGATCTGATACCGTATATGACAGGAACACTGTTGCCGGATCCCGGACCTGTGGCTGTAAGATTATACACCTTGTTGTTTTTTACAATAGCCGCTTCATCAATATTAAGCGCTCCCGACAGAGAGATACCCAAAACCGTATAAGCCCCGGTGCCTGCATTGATATTTGAAATATTGTATACCTGGTTACCATCTATGATTGCACCAGGAATTGAAGATGACAGGAGAATTCCTGTAGGACTGTTTGAAGTAAGAAGTTCGGTAGAAGTAGATTTGAAATCCCTGATAACATTGTTTTTAATATTGATCAAACCTTCAGAAGCATTTATTCCATACATCCCCTGGTTAGCACCGGTATAATTGGCCACATTACCAACTACATTATTCGCAATATTAGCTGTATCCAAACCGGTATACTCGATCAGCGAGCTTATACCGCCTGTTCGTATCGTATCATATGGATTGGCGCCACCACCCAGGATATTTCCTGTGACTGTACCTATGTCCACGTTACCTGATAATACTGAAATACCTTTAAATGTCAGGCCGATCTCCAGGTTTGAAATAAGATTACCCTGTATACTTGAAGTTGCAATTGTAGCCATAGTGAGGGACATTATGGTAGATATGCCTGTAGTCTTCATCGGGTTGCCACTTCTGTCAGCTGCTGATCCACCGATACTATTGTTCAAAATAGAATATCCGCTTCCGCCTGAGATGAAAATAGGAATGAGGGAGGTGGTCCGGTTAGCTGTCTGATAAAATTTTGAGTTACTGATCGTCCAGCCAATTCCGGCTTCGTTGGTAACCACCAAAACCCCTTGAGTAGTCCAATTAAAAATATGACATCCCGAAATGGTGTTGTATTCATTTGGTGCAGATGGTGACCCGTTTGAAACCACGCCGTTGAGTGCTAGAGCTGTCATATCTGTCCGGTCCCTTATCATACAATCTTTAATCATATTAAAGCAATTACCGGATTCATTTACAGAAGGACCAAACCATACCGTTCCGGAAAGGGCGGAATTATTGGAACTTTCTGCGATTACGTTCCTCAACGTATCGTGTGTAGCACCATTCATCATACGGAATGCAGCCCCTCCACCTGTGTTTCTTAAGGTCATATTTTTCGAACTGGTTCCATTATTTGAACCTTCAAATATGACATGATCGGCACCATCAAGGTCAAGCAAGGATGTTGAAATCGCTCCGGTCAACAATGTTGAAATTCCTGCTGCAGGCTTTATGGTCAGTGTATAAAACGTATCACAGGGATATGCAATTGGTTTTAGTAATGCAGCTCCGTTTTCTGTAAGCGTAGTGCTCAAAATAGTCACTACTGTATTTCCATTCAGTCCTGCTGCATTGAGCGCTTCAAAGAGGCCCCCTCCTCCAGTTAATGTCGGATATGTACCTCCCGTTCCTACTGTGATGCTCGTGCTCAGCGGCAGATTGATCTTATATGAATTGGTGACTGTTACCGGAAAAGCGCCTGCGTTGAGTGCTACAGTAGGTGGTGTCGAAGTAAATATTCCGGTATTTACAGAAATGTTTGGTGTTGTGTTCATGTCCTGTGCTACGATAAAATACTGGATCGTATTACCTGCTGCGATGCCGCCGGAAATAAGATTATAGTTGATGCTGAAAATGAACGGACTTGTATTGTTCAATGCCTCAGCATATTTCCAGCCATCAGTCGTATTGTCATTGGTCGCGGGCAATGTATTCAGGTTTGTTGATTTTTTGAACCAGATACGGGGTTTGGTTCCCGATGCAACATTTACATTATTCAGATCTGAAATGGTCGCTGAAACAGAAAGTGCATTAAGACAAAGTGTATTTAAAATGGTGGAATAGAAAATCGCCGGTCCGGTGAGATCAACATGTATTCCTGTAAATTCATCTGCTCCTATATCTGGTGCTATACCTGATCCGGAATAACCTGAATTACCATGGCGAACATTTGCATCAAAATCCTCAATGGGTGATGTCACATTTGCACCTCCGCTTTCTGCCTGTGTCATCAATCCGGGTACCAGATGAAGAAAGTAAGCGTCAGCCCCGTTTAAGGTTTGAAAAAAAACACCGGGAGTAGACGAAACGGTTTCTGTAACTGATGCAGCCTCACGTGGCGACACCAGTGTTTTGAAGGCTGATAAATTCTTGCCTGATCCATCGTAAAAAATAAAATTCGAACTGCCTGATCCCGCATAAAATAAATTATTATTTGACGTGTTTGCATAATTGAGCAATATGGAATTGGATCTCTTATAAGCAACGGTTGCTCCGGTTCCATTCGCCGTCGAAGTATTTACAATAATATTGTTTCTTAGATCAAGCAGACCTATGGTGGGAGTTGAATTGGTCGAATGATAGATGCCCACACTTCCAAAATTCAGACCACTTGATGTGGCATTCAGGTATACGGTATTGTAAAACACTCTGAAAGTTGTTGATATGGTAGAGGAATTCAGGTAAATACCCCTGATGCCGTCGACTACATTCCAAAGAGGTGCCCTGAGATCACCGATGATATTGTTTGCAATTGTTGCCAGTGATCCTCCTACGATGTTCAATGCGGTCATAAGAGCTGAGCTTGTAGCTGTACCTGTCTCTGCCAGGTTGTAAATTTTATTGTTCAATAAACTCAGATTGTTTCCACTCGACACAAAAATGGCATGTAAAGATGTTGTTCCTGTGCCTGTGCCGGATAATGAATGTATCGTATTTCCGGTGATAATAGTTGGACTTCCTCCGGAGACGATGATTCCATTAAGCTGAGAGCCCGCACCATTGGTAGTGAGCTGATAGATTGTGTTTTGGGTAATGATAGCGGAGATTGTTGCGCTGCTGTGCACTATTCCGCACAAGGATGCGAGGGATGTTGAGTTTGTACCTCCGGCTGTAGTCATATTCCTGACCGTATTTCCTGAAACAGTTCCAGATGAGCTGGCATTGTTGATTCCATTGACAAGAGCGCCTGATGCGGTACATGTGCTCTGAATGGAATTAGCCACAGTGCCTCCGACCGTATTATTTGTGCATGTCCATGTACCTGTGCTATTGGGACGTATTCCATAAAAATTTGTAGCTCCGGTTGAAGAATTGGACACTATGATCCCTCCCAATACATTGTTAGAGACAAAGGCTGTCCCGCCCAGATAAATGCCGATGAATTCGCAAATGGCTGTTGCACTTGATGTGTACGTGATACTTCCGGTGACGGCCTGACTACCGATGAGATTGCCTGACATATCACCAATGGATGGAGAACCACCACTGGTATGAATTGCTTTAAAAGGTGCAGAACCTAAGGTACCTGACATAGCTCCGGCAATTGCTATCCCGGCTATGGTATTCTCCTGTATGCTACTCGTTAATGCAGCGCAGAAAATCGGTGAGAATGAATTTGATGTAGTCGTAGGAAATTCAAATGTATACATCCCTGTACCTGCACTGTTAGCAAAACCAATGATGTTACCAATGACCTGAAAGTTTCCACCTGAAGAATTGTTTATACTAACAGGACGATGGACCAGGCTTGATATACCTATCTGCACCCTAGGTGCTGTCTGATAAAATCGATTGTAGGAAATGGTGGTTCCTACAGATCCGGAATTCAGATCAATGCCGGAAGAATTGACAATGGGATTAAAGAAATCATAAATATTATTGTGTGTGATGACGATACCGCTATTCGAAACTCCGGGATCAACATTGCTGGTGCCACTGAAATAGATGCATTTGGAAGGAAGGTTTCCGCCGGCAGGTCCAATGTCGCAATAGGAAATTGTATTATCATCATTTCCAATCGAAACTGCTGCAGAACCAAACCATATATTTCCACCATTTGTACCGTTGGCCATGGTAGCGGATCCAAGGACCCGGCATCTGGTGATGAGATTGTTAGTAGCATCCGTCTGAAAACGAATCGTGCATGTGCCGCTGATGGCAGATACAGTAGTATTTGAAATGATGAGTGAATCCCCTCCGGTATTTAATCCATCGATGGTGACATTATCTGCACCATTCAGATCCACCAACGGACTTCCTGCAGCAATCGCGCCACTAATCGTCCTGGCTGCTCCACCAGCCGGTTGAATTATTATACTAGTGTATGAGCTCAGACCAATGCTTCCATTTAATACAGCGGGTGCTGTTTCAGTTGTATTTCCGAGGATAGTGATATTGATCACTCCTTTGTGCGTTCCCACATTGATGGCATCAAATGCGCCTTTGAGCGTGCTGTAATTTGTAGGTCCCATTGTACCAATGGTGGCTGTAACCATTACCTGGGCATGAAGACTTATATGGAATGATAAAAAGAAAAGGAAAGAAAAAATAACAGGAAGGAAGTTTTTCTTCAAATCATACGCGGCAAAAAGATCATGCTGTGAAAATGATTTTACAAAATCCGGGGTGGCTGCAATACACTTTTTCATAATCTCAGAAATGGGGTTAAGAAAAATGAGCTGAGAATTATTTACACCCGAATGTAGTAAATAAAAAATCACATAAACCACATCAGATGAAGTTACATGCTAAAATGAGGGTTTGCCCCTAGGGAATTTCGAATGTCGTGCTTCGACTTGCCGGGCTCATCATGATGCTACAGATCAGCAACCATAAAGAATCCTGAATTCAGAAGTAAAATGAATGAATTATGAATTCAGAAAGGCTATTTTGAATTGTGAAGTTAACGTGATACTGACGATAGACCATGAACAAAAGACCAATTTCGATTATCGATTTTTGTCTATTGCTCATTGCCTATTGTTATCAGTCATGGAAAATCAATACCCCGGTCGAATAGCAATTCACATTTAATGAGCATGACCCGGTGATGTAGATCAACGCTCCTGGTGAGTTGCGGATTAAGTATTGATCATCCGGAAGATTTTCATTTCTGCATATGTTCACATTGTGCAAGGTCAGGCTTCCTGAATTTTCAAAGGCAGCTCCCATGTTGCCGGAAATGGTAGTACCGCTGACGAGGTTTAAACCCATAATTTTAGCTACACCATTTTCCCGGATATCGAATAGACCTGGTATCTCTGACTCAATGATCAGCTTAGGTAAAAGAGTAGACATGATAATGAGTTGCTTATCAACTTCTATCCTGTCCGATGTAATATGGATAGTCTGGCCAGCCAATGAAGCGTCAAAACGAATTGTATCTCCTGCAACCGCACATCCGGCAACATCGCGGAAGGATCCCGGACCTGCATCCATCGTATTTGAAACCATGAGTTGACAGGAATTTTCAACAAAATTATTGTCCGCATCATTTTCACCCGGAGAAACTGAGACAGGTATTTGATTGTCGGGACCGTCGCTGCTGTCATCTCCATCAGGATCTGGTGTGAAATCGTAATCGTACAATGCATCGGATGGGCCGGGTGAACTTTTTACCAGTATAAAATTGCATGTTCGAATGTTTGTAAAACAGTATTGTCCTGTGATCAAATCTGAATATACGATGGCAACTAAAGTATCACCAGAATCAAAAACCTTGTTGTTGTTGATGTCGGCTTCCAGTCTGATCTCAACATTTGGAAGAGGTTCGCCGGAAATATTATACACTGATCCGCATATCGTTCCTCTTTCGTTTACGAATATATGTTGCTGACAAGTACTTGCATTGCCGCATGCATCCATCGCAGTCCACGTGCGTATGATTGGGTTCTCTGAGCTACAAGTGTTATCGGGTGTACTATCGGTGTAGCTTATTTGCGGATTTTGGTCGCAATTATCTATTGCAGTTGCACTTCCCGTATTGGTATGGGCGGTGCTTTCACCGAATAAAACTGTAATGTCAGCGGGGCAAGTGATAAGCGGAGCGGTTATGTCCAGAACGTTTATGGTTTGTGTTGCAAAAGAAACATTTCCACATGCATCGGTTGCAGTCCATGTTCGTGTGGTGCTGTATGATCCTGCGCACTCACCTGGAGTGATCACATCATTTGAATTCAAAGTAAAATCACTTCCACATGCATCCGTTGCAGTAGCTACTTCAAACATCGGTGTTTCCGGACATTTTATTGTTGTTTCTGCCGGCAAAGCTTCAATCACAGGAGCTGTTATATCCTGAACGTTTATGGTTTGTGTTGCAAAAGAAACATTTCCACATGCATCAGTTGCAGTCCATGTCCGGGTGATGCTATAAGATCCTGCACAAACACCCGAAGTGGTTACATCGTTTGAATTCAAAGTGAAATCACTTCCGCATGCATCCGTTGCAGTGGCCATTGCAAAAACTGGTGTTTCTGAACAATCTATTGTTGTTTCATTTGGCAATGCCGCGATCATCGGAGCTGTAATATCCTGTACTGTTATTGTCTGACTAACTGGAAGTGAGGTATTGCCACAAGCGTCTGTGGCAAGCCAAGTTCTTGTTACACTATAATTTCCAGCGCACGTTCCTGAAACAGTTGCATCATTATATGTTACAACAGGTGAGGCATCACATGCATCGGTTGCTGTTGGCACTGCAAAAACCGGAGTGTCAGAACAATCAATTGCTGTTTCAGCCGGTAATGCAGCGATGACCGGAGGTGTTGTATCCTCAACATTTATGGTTTGCGACGTTTTGGAAATATTCCCACATGCATCGGTTGCCGTCCAGATTCTTGTGATGCTGTATGATCCTGCACAAACACCCGGAGTTGTCATATCGATTGAATTCAATGTGAAATCACTTCCACATGCATCTATCGCAGTAGCTACGGCAAAAACCGCTATTTCTGAACATTCTATTGTTGTTTCATTTGGCAATGCTGCGATTATAGGTGCTGTTATATCCTGAACGTTTATAGTTTGTGTTGCGGATGAAACATTATCACACTCATCCGTTGCTGTCCATGTCCTTGTGATGCGGTATGATCCTGCACAAACACCAGGAGTGGTTACATCATTTGAATTCAATGTGAAATCACTTCCGCATGCATCCGTTGCAGTAGCCATTGCAAAAACTGGTGTTCCTGAACAATCTATTGTTGTTTCATTTGGCAATGCTGCGATTACAGGTGCTGTTATATCCTGAACGTTTATAGTTTGTGTTGCGGATGAAACATTATCACACTCATCCGTAGCTGTCCATGTCCTTGTGATGCTGTATGATCCTGCACAAAGACCTGGAGTGGTTACATCATTTGAATTCAATGTGAAATCACTTCCACATGCATCCGTTGCTGTAGCAGTTGCAAAAACTGGTGTTTCTGAACAATCTATTGTTGTTTCAGTTGGCAATGCTGCGATTACAGGTGCTGTTATATCCTGAACGTTTATTGTTTGTGCTGCGGATGAAATATTATCACACTCATCCGTTGCTGTCCATGTCCTTGTGATGCTGTATGATCCTGAACAAAGACCTGGAGTGGTTACATCATTTGAATTCAAGGTGAAATCACTTCCGCATGCATCCGTTGCTGTAGCAGTTGCAAAAACTGGTGTTTCTGAACAATCTATTGTTGTTTCAGTTGGTAATGCTGCGATTACAGGTGCTGTTATATCCTGAACGTTTATAGTTTGTACTGCAAAAGAAACATTTCCACAAGCATCCGTAGTTGTCCAAGTCCTTGTGATGCTGTATGATCCTGCACAAAGACCTGGAGTGGTTACATCATTTGAATTCAATGTGAAATCACTTCCGCATGCATCCGTTGCTGTAGCAGTTGCAAAAACTGGTGTTTCTGAACAATCTATTGTTGTTTCAGTTGGCAATGCTGAGATTACAGGTGCTGTTATATCCTGAACGTTTATAGTTTGTGTTGCGGATGAAACATTATCACACTCATCCGTTGCTGTCCATGTCCTTGTGATGCTGTATGATCCTGCACAAAGACCTGGAGTAGTTTCATCATTTGAATTCAATGTAAAATCACTTCCGCATGCATCCGTTGCTGTAGCAGTTGCAAAAACTGGTGTTTCTGAACAATCTATTGTTGTTTCATTTGGCAATGCTGCGATTACAGGTGCTGTTATATCCTGAACGTTTATAGTTTGTGTTGCAAAAGAAACATTGCCACAAGCATCCGTTGCTGTCCATGTCCTTGTGATGCTGTATGCTCCTGCACAAAGACCTGGAGTGGTTACATCATTTGAATTCAATGTGAAAGCGCTTCCACATACATCCGTTGCTAGTGCAACTGCAAAAACTGGTATCTCTGAACAATCAATCAATGCTTCAGTCGGCAATACTGCGATGACAGGAGCTGTTACATCCTGAACTGTTATTGCCTGACTTACCGGAAGGGATGTGTTTCCACATGCATCTGTTGCCAGCCATGTTCTTGTTATTGTATAAGATCCGGCACATTCTCCAGACACTGTTGCATCACTAGATGTGATCACAGGTGTTGCATCACAATCATCAGTTGCTGTTGGTGCAGTGAAATCTGGTGTTGAAGGACAATCAATTGTCTCCGCTACTCCCTGACCTAATAAAACAGGTGCAGTAACATCCTGAACTGTTATGGTCTGACTTACCGGAAGTGATGTGTTTCCACAGGCATCCGTTGCAAACCATGTTCTTGTTATTGAATATGATCCGGCACATGCTCCCGAAACAGTAACATCTGTAAAGGTGATGACTGAAGCTAAATCACAATCATCTGTTGCAGTTGGTGCTGTGAAGGCTGGTGTTGAAGGACAATCAATCGTAGTTGCTACTCCCTGACCTGATAAAACAGGCACAGTAACATCCTGAACTGTTATTGTCTGACTTACCGGAAGTGATGTGTTTCCACAGGCATCTGTCGCAAGCCATGTTCTTGTCATTGAATATGATCCGGCACATTCTCCAGGAATTGTTGCATCACTAGATGTGATCACAGGTGTTTCATCACAATCATCTGTTGCTGTTGGTGCAGTGAAATCTGGAGTTGAAGGACAATCAATCGTACTTGCTTCACCCTGACCTGATAAAACAGGTGCAGTTACATCCTGAACAGTTATCGTTTGACTTACAGGAAGTGATGTATTTCCACATGCATCCGTTGCAAGCCATGTTCTTGTTATTGAATATGATCCTGCACATTTTCCAGGTATTGTTGCATCACTGGATGTAATATTTGGTGTTGCATCACAATCATCAGTTGCCGTGGGTGCAGTGAAATCTGGAGTTGAAGGACAATCAATCGTTGTTGCCACTCCCTGTCCTGACAAAACTGGCACAGTAACATCCTGAACTGTTATTGTCTGACTTACTGGCAGTGATGTATTTCCACACGCATCCGTTGCAAGCCATGTTCTTGTTATCGTATATGCTCCTGCACATGCTCCCGAAACAGTAACATCTGTAAAGGTGATGTCTGAAGCTAAATCACAATCATCTGTTGCTGTTGGTGCAGTAAAGGCAGGAGTTGAAGGACAATCAATCGTAGTTGCTTCACCCTGACCTGATAAAACAGGCACAGTAACATCCTGAACAGTTATTGTCTGACTTACAGGAAGTGATGTATTTCCGCAGGCATCCGTTGCAAGCCATGTTCTTGTTATCGTATAAGCTCCTGCACATGCTCCCGAAACAGTAACATCTGTAAAGGTGATGACTGAAGCTAAATCACAATCATCAGTTGCTGTTGGTGCAGTGAAATCTGGAGTTGAAGGACAATCAATCGTTGTTGCTATACCCTGGCCTGATAAAACTGGTGCAGTAATATCCTGAACCGTTATCGTCTGACTTACCGGCGGCGATGTATTTCCACACGCATCCGTTGCTAGCCATGTTCGTGTTATTGTATATGATCCGGCACATTCTCCAGGTGTTGTGGCATCACTAGATGTGATCACAGGTGTTCCATCACAATCATCTGCTGCTGTTGGCGCAGTGAAGGCTGGTGCTGAAGGACAATCAATTGTCTCCGCTACTCCCTGACCTGATAAAACAGGTGCGGTAATATCCTGAACTGTTATTGTTTGACTTACAGGAAGAGATGTGTTT